>Ga0256405_10000157_pt1 | contig 221257 bp, 190 predicted proteins | sample RumenRJG_02DNA_FD_189096 | JGI IMG/M metagenome (GOLD analysis project Ga0256405, IMG submission 189096) | Bovine rumen microbial communities from Lethbridge, Alberta, Canada - RJG_02 | ecosystem: Host-associated > Mammals > Digestive system > Stomach > Rumen | place: Canada: Alberta...
CAATGATTTTCGAGGTAATTCGCTTTTGTGCTTCAAAGCGAGTTCCTGTAACTCTAACAATTCAAAATCTTCGTTTTTCTCCATTTTAAAACGTTGTTTTTGATTCAACGTTTTTCAGGGTAAGACATAGAGTAAATAGAATTGACCGGAATTTGTAAGGATCAGGGGACGGTTCTTTGATCCGTTCTTAATTAAGGGATTAAAGTATCCTGTAAGGAATAAAAGTCATTAAGTGATATATGCTGCGACAGGCGAGGAAGGAATCGGGAACGGGTATCTACCACGTGATGCTTCGGGGCATCTGTTATGGAAGCGGATAGTATAATTTATGCTAAAAATATGATTAAGTATTTGGAATTTTACTCAAATAATAGTATTTTTGTGTCAAAATTGTAAGTTTCTTACGAAAATGGGGTAAAAAATAGGTAAAACTATGGTTAGAGAGTTTTGGGCGGAGAATTATAAATCGATCCGCGACAAGCAGGTCTTGAATTTTGAATGCAAGGGTAATGACGATTCCATTGTGGCTGTTGATATGGGGAATGGCACATGGCTGAATAAACTCGGAATTATCTATGGTGCAAACGCATCGGGAAAATCAAATATTATGTATGCGTTGCAAAATGTGTTTGATATCCTTTTCGCCTCACATACAAAAAAGGATGAATTGGTGGATGGAGAGGGACCTTTTGCATTACGTAAGGAGGATGCGACAACGCTGTTTGTGTCGTTTTATGCCAATAGAATTAGATATGATTATCAGGTGGCGTACTATCCGTACTACATTGTTAGCGAGGAGTTGTATTATTATCCGAACAATTCGAAGGCATTGTTCTATGAAAGGAAATATACGTCTCAGGACACGCAGGCTATCATTAGATTTGGAAACAGCTTGAAATTGCAGACGAAGACAATTGATGCAATTACCCTGGCTACACTAAATAATCATTCGGTACTTTCGACGTTTAATAAGGTGGCCTTGGGTGATGATGCCAAGCCAATTGCAACCTTGTATAACTGGATAAAAACTTATGTTCACGAGGTGAATGGAGACTATGTTGGAGAGTTTGCCAGCCAGATGGGAAAGGTATATAAGGACGAGAAGAGAAAGAAATTCTACTTGCAGTTGCTGAAAAAGGCTGATTTCAATATCTTGGATTTTGACTATAGAATAGAGGAAATTCCGTGGCGAGAGAATAGTAGTCTGAGCATTAAGCATGAAGATGTGAGATTTCTGAATGCATCGGATGAAGGTAAATTCTATTTGGATGATAGCAGCCAGTCGAAGGGTACAAAAAGATTCCTGATGATCTTGGATTTCCTATATGATATGGTGACAGGAAACCATGTGTATATGATGGATGAACTGGATGTGGAGTTGCATTATGACTTGCTGCTTTATTTCCTGAATGTGTTCTTGTATAACTCGGATGAATCGCAGTTGATTTTCACGTCGCAGGAAATCTTGCTACTGAAAGAGGAACTTCTGAACGAAAACAGAAATCTGGTGTGGTTTGCTGAGAAATCGGTTAGCACGGCTGCATCAAAGTTTACTCGTGCCGATCAGTTCGGGCTACATAAGAACCTGTCGCTTTTCCGTTCGTATAAGATTGGAAAACTTGGTGCAGTGCCTTCGCTGGGTTCTTTTCTGGTGGATTTGAATGAAGAGGAGGAAGACTGATGGAAAAAGTGAAGCAGACAACTTTAGTACTGGGAGAGGGGATAACGGAGTTCTTTTTCCTTGATTCGCTAAAGGACGAGTATAGGGCGTTGAGACAGGTGAAGCCCAGTTGCCCAAGGAATTCTAGTCTGGAAGATTTGGAGGCAGAGATAGAGAAGGCTATCAGGGACTACAATAGAGTGTTTTGTATTATAGATATGGACAACAAACATGAGGGAAAGGACCGGCAGAAATATCTGGCGTTGAAAAAGAAATATCATAAGCAGGAATTAAAGGACGACAAGAAAGGAATAGACTGTTATGTTCAGTTCTTTGAGACGGACAGGTGTACGGAATTGTTTTTCTTGTACTATTTCGAGTATACGACCAAGAAGTTTGAATCGTATGATGCTGTTGAGAAGGAACTGAAGAGATTCTGTGAATACGAGAAACGAATCAAGTTTTTTAGAAGCCATCCATTGCATTCGTATTTTAAGAAGAAAGGAGGAAGTTTTGAAAAGGCTATAAAGCATGCACTTAAATCGAAAGAGTTTAAGGAAAGTTCAGGTTCGGACTGTTCTTTCTCTGAATTGGGAGAGATGTTTAACTTGTTGTTGGGGAAATAAAAGACAAGCTGGTTTGTGAGAATGCTGACCAGCTTTTTTAAGGACGGGGGGGACAGTTCCTGACACGGGTCGAAAACTATCGAAGTTGTCCGTAGATATTTGGTGGCAATCGGAAAATGGGAGAGTGTAGTTGTAGAGATAAGGTCATGGCAGACGGAGCTATTAATTTGGAGATGTTGGATTTCGTTATGGCTGGGCTAATTTGTATGCAGATTGCGTATGTGGTAATCCTGAAGCCAGAAATCATAGGTTCTCCTGGGGATTCTCGCTGAAGAAGATTAAACAGGAGGAACAGACGAAACCAAATCCAAATACCGGAAAAGTGGAGAAATGGAATGGAAATTGGCGGTCGCTGGAGATTGACTACCATAGAGAAAAGAAGTTGAAAATGGAGGTAGTGAGGGTACCCAGAAAGAAATAAGATGCGAATGTTGTTCTTTGAACTATTACAAGTAGCGGTGGGGAACCGTGAGAGATTATCGCGAGTTCCTACAGCGGTTGAATGGTCAGACCTATACGAAGAAAGTGCTGGAAACTGAAAACGAAGTTGCTTCTTGCAATCAATTCAGAAACGCGGGGAAACGCGGGGACAGGTTCGTGTTTCATGGAGAATAGGAGCTGGAAATTAATTAATAGTTAAGAATGCCAAGGCAGGCTAGACTATCATCAGGAACAGGCATCTACCATGTGATGATGCGTGGTATTAATCACCAGAATATTTTTGAGGTTTAGAGTCCCTTGATAAGGGACGGCTTTAATGCAGGGATACAAAATCACGAGTATCTTCGTGACGGCCATCTATTCCGGGAACGTTTTAAGAAGAGCCTCACTACGTCAATTGGAGAGGTTGACCGGAATCGGTAAAAGCATGATATATCGCATGTGATGAAACAGGTACCCGTCCCGGTGTTTCCGCAAGGATTTACCTAAAACCTAAGGATAATTTTTGTAATTTCTAAGCGATGACGCAAGATGAAAGATGGATGGCAAAATACAATGAGGTGGTTGAGTTTATTGAAACCAACAATAGGAATCCGTCGCGTCATAGGATAGAAGAACATTATATGTTGAATTGGCTGAAGGCAAACAGGAAGAGAATAAATGCAGGTGCTTTGCAAGAGTCAAGACTGAGGATGTTCAAGGAACTGCTAGTACTGTCTGAAAGGTATAAAAGAAAAAATCAGTGGGAGTAATGTCAATTTGTTTTAAGTGAAATAACTATGATTGTAACTGTTAGACAAAGCTACAAATCAATTCATGTGGCACAAAGCTTTGAAGTTCCGGATTTCGTTGTGTTAACAGGGAAAAACGGGAGCGGAAAGAGTCATCTTATGGAACTGATGACAAGGCAAGAAAAGTGTCAGGTCAAAGAGGCTGACGGAAGACATCTTACTCAGATAAAGTATATTCCTTTCAATGGTTTAAATCCCCATATTGATGAGAATTGCGAGTATCTTGGGCTTACAAACAATAAGAAGCAAGCTTGGAATAACATTAAGAACATGCTTAATGATTATGAGCGCCAAAGGAATCGTAATCATCAGTCGTTTAATCAGTATGTGGCTGCCTTTCCTGATAGAAAAAGAACACTATGGAAGTGGGGTGTTCTGACAAACTGGAATGTTGAGAATATTACTGAGGAACTATTCGAAGAGAATTATGAGATTTCGAGTGATGAGATGTTCTCAAGTCAGTTTGCCTCCATTTTCAAACTCTATCAAATTAGGCTTATTGAAAACAAATTCAATAAATTTCTGAATGAAACAGAAGGTCAACATAACAAGGTGCTTTCAGATGAAGAGTTTGAAAATTTATATGGACCAAAGCCCTGGGATTTGATTAATCGAATGCTTTCAAGAGCAGGGCTGTCGTATAGGGTAAATCATCCAGAGGGAAGTAAGAAAGAATTGGATTTCAAATTGCATCTGACTGATGTTAATACAGGCACCCAGATACAAGTAAATGACTTGTCGACGGGAGAAAAGGTTCTGATGTCGTTAGCTCTTTCTATATACAATACTAAAGAAGAGAATGCAAGACCAGATGTATTGTTGATAGATGAGCCTGATGCTGCGCTGCATCCAGAGTTCTCAAAAGTATTAGTTAGTGCTATTGAGGAGTCTATTGTGCTGAAGAATCATGTCCTAGATACTGTATGGACCGACTATCCTGGTTTTATCTCTACAGACATTATAGATTTATTCATGAGAATTCTGTGAGGACGATAAAATGAGTACTGAAGGTACGAAAATTCAATCAAAACTGCACATAATGAGGGAAAAAGTGCAGAAAAAGGGATAAAAGAGGATATAATTCAAATAAAAATCGTAATTTTGCAGCCAGAAGGCTGTGTATTAGGTGGAAGGAATAGTCTATGATTAAAAAAGTCAAGATAGAAAACTATAAGTCAGTGGTTAATCAGACGTTGGAGTTAGGTAGCTTCAACGTGGTGATTGGTGCCAACGGATGTGGTAAGTCAAATCTGTTGGAAGCAATCGCTATGGCCGGACTTTCCAGTTCTGGTGCGCTCCTCCCTGAAATGTTTGAGAGTCGTGGCATCAGATTGTCGGAATCACGATTTATGAGATCTGCTTTTGAGGAAGTGGACAAGGAGTTTATCACATTGCAAGTGGAAACCAGTGATGGTGATGAGTCGTTGTACAGGATTCATTATAATACAGATCAGAAACCTGCTCAGTGGGAGGATGTAATAGAAGAGGGTACCAGAACGATGATTTCATTTATAAAAGATCATATAACAGACCCATCTCAAGAAGCTATTAACAGTGATCCTAAGTTGGCTATTCTTAAATACTATTTTGAAAGGATGAATAACGGGGATTCTGCTAAGGCTTTGAATTTTACTTTTAAGGAGAATCCCGATCATACCCTTACTTGGTCCCGACCGAACATGAATGGCCTGAGGAATTTTATTATTTATTCCTTGGAAGAATCTTCATTGAGGAGTCTTGATACTATGCCCAGCACTAAATTGGGACGAACAGGAAAGGGGTTGCTACCATATCTGAAAGAGTTGTCGAAGACAGAGGAAGGCCAGGAAATGCTCGGTGAGATAAAAAGGAATATGCAGGTTATAGACTGGTTCGAAGATCTTGATATGCCTGAATCTGGTCTATCTCAAGATTCAACACTTATACTGAAAGATCGCTATGTGGATGAATCTCTTGAATTCTTTGACCAGCGTAGTGCGAATGAGGCATTCCTTTATCTGCTCTTCTACTTTACATTGTTTATCTCTGACGAGACGCCATCGTTTTTTGCAATAGACAATATTGAGGCAGCTCTGAATCCCAAATTGTGTAAACTGGTGATTGCCAAATTGGCCGAGTTGGCTAAAGAACATGGTAAGCAGGTAATCCTGACCACGCATAGCCCATTTGTGTTGGATGGATTGGATGTGATTACAGAAGAGAAACGTTTGTTTGTAGTAAGTCGTAATTCTGATGGTTATACGGTAGTAAATCGGATTGCTGACAACAAGAACAAGAGCATCCCTCTCTCAGAAGCTTGGTTAAAGGGATATATCGGTGGACTTCCTAATAACTTCTGACGATATGAAGACAATAGGACTGATTTGTGAGGGTGTCTCGGAAATTAATATCGTGACACGTATCGTTTCGAAGTATTTGGATGATAACATCTCTATACATGCCATCGAGCCTGAGACAAAGACTGAGAATGGCAAGTTGGTGCAAAACGGCTATGGTGGATGGCAGCAGGTGTTGAGACACTGCAATGACGAGACCGTGGAACGGATTTTGGAATACAATGATTATCTGCTGATACAGATAGACACTGATACTGCTAACCAACAAGGGTATGATGTGAATCTCCTAGATGCCAATGGTCAAGCGAAAACTCCAGAGGTGCTCTATCAGGATGTGAAGGCAAGGCTGCTGTCCAATATTAGTGCAGAGATGCAAGAGAAGTATCAAGGACGTATCTTGTTTGCCATCTGCATGAATGAGATAGAGTGCTGGTTGCTGCCTTTGTACTATACGAATAACAATCGTTGTAAAATGAATAACTGTGTTCATACTCTGAATCAGGCATTAGGCAAGAAAAATATTGGAGGAATACCTCCAAAGGATAAGAATGATCCATATGCCAGGATTGTGTATGGCAAGATCCTGAAAAACTTCAAGAACAAGAAAACGATACAGGATTGTGCTCAGTATCATTATGGTTTTAATGAGCTGGCTAAGCAGTTGGATTCAGTGGAAATGTAAAAAACTCAGCGCGTTTCACAACGAACTGAGGTGTTGATATGATATAAAAAATGTAAGACGAAACCAGAGGGAGGCTTTCTGGGCCTCAGTACGGGTGTCTGTCACATGGCCTTTCTCATCCAAGCCGCCAACATAGCAGATGCCAATGGCATGCTCGTTGTAGTGCTTGACAGGTGACGGGAGGACAGGTCCCTCGTCACGGGGGGACAAGTACCCTAAATACGCTGAATCCGCGGGGGTACAAGCATCCTAAATACGCTGGATCAGACCGCGTCCTAAACCTGTCAGTCTTTGAAGTTGCCTGACGGAGGCACCGGGGTCTCTCAGTTCTCTTAATGCTTTGCGCTGGCGTCCGCGGTCAAGCTTCTGGAATACTGAAGCATTGGATGTACCAGTCAGTTCCTTAATAACTTTCCAGGCTTCTTCATCAGAGTGACAGGGGGACAGTTCCTGACACGGGTCGAAAACTATCGAAGTTGTCTGTAGATATTTGGTGACAATCGGAAAATGGGAGAGTGTAGTTGTAGAGATAAGGTCATGGCAGACGGAGCTATTAATTTGGAGATGTTGGATTTCGTTATGGCTGGGCTAATTTGTATGCAGATTGCGTATGTGGTAATCCTGAAGCCGGAAATCATAGGTTCTCCCTGTTTGTAATGATGTATGAAGCGTCAGAACGGTTGCGGAATGATGATTCTCTGGCATACGACCTGTTTATGGTGGCATATCTGAAACAGTTGCCACAGGTTGAGGATTTCGAGAAGAGAAATTGTGCAAAGGCAGACCATGAGTGAGGATGGTTTGAGGAAGAACTGTGTAGATACTAAGTTCCTAACGGCAATGTGGATGGTGCAATTTCCTGTTTCTGGATGTAAGGCACCAGAAGGTTACGTTTCACCATACGGTTTTACAGAGAGTAAAGACGGAAAGATATGGGGATTCTCGCTGAAGAAGATTAAACAGGAGGAACAGACGAAACCAAATCCAAATACCGGAAAAGTGGAGAAATGGAATGGAGATTGGCGGTCGCTGGAGATTGACTACCATAGAGAAAAGAAGTTGAAAATGGAGGTAGTGAGAGTACCCAGAAAGAAATAAGATGCGAATGTTGTTCTTTGAACTATTGCAAGTAGCGGTGGGGAACCGTGAGAGATTATCGCGAGTTCCTACAGCGGTTTGTTCCGCAATGGGGGAGGATTAAGAAATGACACAAGATGAACGCTGGAATATTCGCTATAATGAGGTGATAGATTTTATCTCCACAAATCATCGTAATCCCTCTAAGTATAATCCAGAGGAGCGAAATATGTACAACTACATCAAGCATACACGAAAGCAGTTGAATCAAGGACTGCTGAAACCGGAAAGAGTAGAGGAGTTCAAGAAGTTGCAGGAACTTATGGAGCGGTATAGGAGGAAGAATCAGTGGGAGTAATGGAAAGGAATAACGGAACAAAGAATACGCAGGTTATTAATGAAAGAGTGCTGATTAATTTGTGATAATTACAGAATTTGTCTATTTTTGCGAATGAAATAGTAAAAACCTATGCCAAAAGAATCGCATAGAGGACAAGAAAGGGCTGATTGCAGGAATGTGGTCAGCCTTGCTTCGTTAAAAGGGGATATAAAGTAGGTAAAAAGACCTAATTTTTGAGAAAATAGTGTTTTTTACCTAATGAAGAGAAGGGTATTATTGATGGAGATGCCATCTATGCCTCTGGACGGGAGTTGGATGCCATGTCTGACTCGGATGCTGTGACATTTTCGATTGTATCGAACGAACTGAATATCGGTGGATATGCTGCACTATCGGATATGATGGGTTTTGTGATAGACAGAGCAACGAACAAGCAGTGCAGTGTGCTGTATTACCTTTTGCGGGGCTATAATCAGAAGAAGGTGGCCCAGATGCTGTCGTTGGAACCACCAACGGTGAACCAGCACGTGAATGCCGTAGGATGGACTGCCATCCGAGATAGTCATCGAAGGTGGATCTTGGGGAACGGTAATAATCGTCTTCCTCGACCTCAGTCTGTTTGGACGTGTTGGTGGCATTGGCCAACATCTTGATGATTAACTGCATGTTACGGTCGTGAAAGGCATCGGCAAGATGGGAATAGATTTGCTCCTGACATTTGTCGGCAAATGCTTCGAGTTCGGAAAGCAGGAAGCATTCGGTGCGGACAGGCCAGTCGTAATGCTCGATATATTCTCTAGTTTATTCCTTTTTGTTTATTTGATTCGTAAATTGTCTTTTGGGGTTCAACTGTTTTACCTCACATCACTACGGTAGTTGTTCTGTGCATATTCAGCAAAGGTAGTGCAATCGTACTGCTTGATTTTCTCTGTGGCAGCATTGTAGATTTCCTCCAAAGTCAGGAAATGCAGATTGGCGAGAGAACCGTCGATACCGACATCAAAGCGAAGGTCCATCGACAATGCATTATAGTCGTCGAGTTTGCCGTGGCTGTGACCATGTAGCATTATTGATCCTCGAGGTTTCTGATTCCATGTCACCATCGGGTAATGGCACATCACCACACCGAGATCCTCCTTCAGGAATGGTGCCACAGAAGGCTTGAAACGCATCTCTTTGATTTGATAGACCTCCTTGAAATAGTTCTTGTAAGCCCGGATCGAGCCGTCGTGATTTCCCTCAATCAGGAACTTCTGCCCAGGCAGTTTCTCCAAAAGATGACGGGCATTCTCGCTTTTCAGGAATGTGAGATCGCCTAGGATATACACCGTGTCGCGCTTATCCACCGTACTCTTCCAGAAATCCAACAGCCACTCATCGTGAGCTTTGATATCCACCATATCCGAAAATGGCCGCTTGGGCGAATGCTTCAGTATGTTTGAATGGCCGAAATGTAGGTCGGCCGTGAAATAGATTTGATTCATAATGCAATTGTTTCAAAGTTATTCAGATCGTTTATCATCGTATTCGTGGAGAAGATATTCGTATTTGGTGCCAATGAGGCTATCTGGGTCGTACTCTTTTCGGTACTCCATGATATAGAATGCAATCGACTCGGGGTAAGTTTGCCAATACGCTCTGCATACCCGCTTGTACAGTGCAAGCATCCTGTCGTCTCCGGCAAACATCAGCAGATAGTCCAGCATGAGTTCTACTTCATTTTGTGGGGCTTTTCTGCTACAGAGGTCATCGACCAATGGTGTGTATGCTACCACGGCTTGGTCGTTGATGATCTTCATTTGCTGGATCATAGGTTCCAGGTCTTTGACCAGTTTCTCTATGTCTTGGTCGAGGTTGTCTTCCTGCATGTTCATTGAGTTTATTTTATCTTTATGCGACTAAAAAATGGAGGTCATAATTCTATTACTTTATTGGGTTCAAATCCATTTGTAAGATGTTCGTTGTAATAAATGTAGCCGAGTTGATTGCACACGATTCGGGTGTGGCTAATCGTGGTGTCGATATTCGTGTGCGAATGGCCATATATCCATGCATCTATTCGGCTGTCAGCAATATAGTTACCAAGTTCTGTGGCAAAGGCTCCGTTTAAGACAGAACCCATGTGCTGGGCAGCGACTACCTTCAATGTTGGCAAATGATGGGTGACCACAATGATATGCTTGGCGGTACTTTCCTCAACGGCCTGTTTCAAAAACTTCAGGCATTTCTCATACTCCAGATTGAAATCATCTGGAGTGAAGCGTCTGCCGTCATACATTATCTGCCGGAAGTCATTCATCCCTCTCTGAACGAGGTACATGTCGGGCTCTGGTATTTTGGACCACAGGGTAGTAAGGATAAAGTCCGTATCGTCTATGCGCACCACCTTATTATAATAATAGCCCACATTCTCACGAAACATCCATTGCCAACTATCACCTCGTGCAGTTACATCGCCATCACTATAAAATTCATGATTGCCAGGCACTAGCAACACCTGCCGGAAGTTCTTTGATGCCCAGTTCCAAAATTTCTTTTGTGGTGCGACGGTATCCCGCAGGTAGAACGTGTCACCAGCGAGCACCAAAACATCACCCACGACCTCAAACTCATTCGCACGAATATACCGCGAATTATCCCACAATTCCAGATGGAGGTCACTCATGTATTGTATCTTCATTGCCTATATTATTTTATTTCGTTCGACTTTCTACCTATAAGTAGGGGAAAAGGGGAAATGTTACGGCTTTGGAGCATAAAAAATGCAAAATGTTTGCTTTTTGCATCTTTAACTGTAATTTTGAACAAAATTTGAAAAAGAATTCGTAACTTTGCGGCCAAAGGCCGCGAAGCTGCTCACGCTCGGCCATCGATGCATTGCAACGCCACACTCTGTACCTTCAGGTCAGAGAAGTATCATGCCCCTCGCTTAACAGCAGCTTTATCAGTCGTAAATGACAGTCGAAAACAAAAGAAAGTAGCGTATGACTGAAATTCATAAACGATATCGTCTGACTTCTAACGAGGAGCCTACCGACGAAATGCTACAGGCTCTGATGGAGGATGTGGCTAAGGCTGCTCGCGAGTCAAGCGCGAAAGCTGAGGCAGAAAAGAAACGCAGGCTTCAGGCTGTAGCCAAGGAAATTGAAGAGTGGAAATATACGGCAGGACTATGACAGGAAGAAGGCCTACACTCTGTGTTGTTGCCGGCCCCAATGGTTCGGGCAAGACGACAACTACCATTCAGTTGCTCAACAACGAGTGGGCTGCTGACAGCTTGTACATCAATCCAGATAATATCGCACAGGAAACCTTTGGCGACTGGAATTCTCCAGAGGCCGTACTGAAGGCTGCTGAAGAGGCTACTCGCATGCGCTATGAATGTTTGGAACAGGGGCGCGACTTCGTGTTCGAAACAGTATTCTCTGCCCCAGAGAAACTGGAGTTTCTTCGTAAGGCTAAGGATGCAGGGTTCTTTATCCGCCTGTTCTATGTTTGCACATCTGATCCTACCATCAACGTTGCCCGCATCACACAGCGTTATCTGAACGGTGGTCATGAGGTTCCCATCTCCAAGATTATCTCCCGCTACTACAAGTCGCTCGTTAATGCTAACAAGGCCATCACCTTTGTTGACCGTGCCTACATTTATGACAACTCTATTGATAATCAGCTTCCACGTTTGTTATTTCGTACTACTGATGGCCAGCTATTCAAGCAGTACACTGACGATATTCCCGAATGGGCTAAGACGTTGATATAAGATGAGAAAAGCATTTGCCTTATGAAATATTCAAAATTGACCATTGCTGGTGTTCCAAAGTCTTTTGAAATTTGGGACGTAGTGGACTATGTTCAACCCCTTCAGGAAGATGCAAGTCCTGATGAAGCGCAGTATGATTTTTATTCGTTGGAATGTGACGAGGAAAAAGGGGTGGAGGCTTGTGTGTTGTTCAAGTATGATGAGTCGGCCACAGGGATATTCGTGACTCACACTCCACATCTGCAGACCCTGTCCATTGAACTGTCTCCGTGGGCAGTGGAGACTGGCCCATCTGAAACCTGCAGTATCAGTGGATACACAGATTCAGGAGTTACAACAACAGTTCGTAAAAATGCAGTGGGAGACAGAGTAGGTTAAGCTCTAACTATTATCAAAATTTGTCATAGCAAATTGTCTTACTTGATTTGAAATATCTAGTGCCTTCGAATTTAAGCGAGAGAATAGCCTCGGCGTCGCTCTGAATGGCACGAAGTAGGTCATGATTATCCCCAAAAGCCGTATCTGATTTTGCACCGGTCTCAATGCTTTTTGTAAGTTGCTCCATGAGCATAGCGACAATGATGATTATCTGACCGTAATCGTGAGCCTCGACCATCTCAGAAACCTTATGTAGTTCTCTATCTGCAAAAGTAACTGGGCGAAGATGACCGTCATCACATTGAAATATTCATCGATGGTAGTAATCCATTCTTGCAGACGTTTCACAACCTCATGCAGCCATTTCTCCCAAAGGAGGATCTGATAGTAAGTGATCATCTTAAAGGCAGCTTCTTCGCCTTTGGTGTCATCGAATATTCGTGGACGAGTCATAATCCAAAGAGTGGTAATCTTCGAAATGACCTTGTTAAAAACGATAGCCAAAGGTTGCTCACCTTCAATATGTTTTATCATATGCTCCATATAGATTCATTTATAATCGTATTACCGTGATAGGTTTTTGATGTTCGTTCCTCTGGCTTGGAAAGAGAAGGCGTTTCGGCTGGTCGCTGAAATCCCGGTCGTTGTAAAGTATCCGCACAATGCGATTTTGGATGATGTACGTCATAAATATCTTTTTTTCGTTCGACTTTCTACCTATAAGTAGGAAAAAAAGGGAAATGTTACATCAGGAATTAAGAAAAAAAGCGAAAAAGGAGGATTTCTCGCGAAAAAGTTGTATCTTCGCAACGGAATTACTAAAAACTTAAGGATATGAAGAAGTTTGAGTTGATGACATTGCCGTATGCGATCGACGCATTGGAGCCGGTGATTAGCAAGCAGACGCTGGAGTTTCATCATGGGAAGCATCTGGCGGGGTATGTGAATAACTTGAACGGGCTAGCCTCACCCCCTAACCCCTCTCCAAAGGGCGAGGGGAGCCTTGGAGAATTTGAGGTATTGAAAGAGCTCGTGCTTAATAGTGAAGGAGCAATTTTGAATAATGCTGGGCAGATATTGAATCACAATCTGTACTTTGAGCAGTTCGGTGCGCCTAAGGCCGACAATGCGCCTACGGGAAAGTTGGCAGAGGCCATCGTGCGCGACTTTGGGTCGTTTGAGGCGTTCAAGGAGGCATTCCAGAAGGGTGGGGCAACGCTCTTTGGTTCTGGATGGGTGTGGCTGTCGGCTGATAAGGATGGTAAACTGGTGATTACACAAGAGGCAAATGCTGCGAATCCTGTGCAGAAGGGCCTGAAGCCGCTGTTGACCTTTGATGTGTGGGAACATGCGTACTACCTGGATTATCAGAACCGCAGGCCCGACCACCTCGCCGCCCTCTGGCAGATCATCGATTGGAACGTCATCGAAAAGCGCTATCAAACTCAATAACCAATAATCAATAACCAATAAACATTATAAAAATATGAAAGAACTGAAAGGAACAAAGACCGAGCAGAACCTCAAGGAGGCTTTTGCTGGCGAGAGTATGGCGAGGAACAAGTACACGTATTTTGCTTCTAAGGCCAAGAAGGATGGATTCGTGCAGATAGCCGCTATCTTTGAGGAGACCGCTGCCAACGAGAAGGAGCACGCGAAGATGTGGTATAAGTACCTGAATGGCGGAAGCGTGAGCGATACGAAGACGAACCTGGCGGATGCTGCCAATGGCGAGAACTTCGAATGGACGGACATGTATGCGCGTATGGCCAAGGAGGCTCGTGAGGAGGGCTTTGACGAGATTGCCGCGAAATTTGAACTCGTTGGCGCCATCGAGAAGCACCACGAGGAGCGCTATCGCAAGTTGCTGAAGAACATCGAGGATGCTGTGGTCTTCTCGCGCGAGGGTGATGTCATCTGGCAATGCAGCAACTGCGGCCATATCGTTATCGGCAAGAAGGCTCCCGAGATTTGTCCGGTATGCGACCATCCGCAGAGCTACTTCCAGATCAAGGCGGAAAATTACTAATGCACGACTACCCAGACAGGATGTCGCCAGAGCAGGCACGGGCGTTTCGTGATGCCGTGCTGAATATCGTCAGCCAGATTCCTCGCGGACGAGTGACAACCTATGGTCATATTGCGGCTTTGGCGGGCTGGCCTAGTCATTCGCGCATGGTGGGCCGCACACTTCGCTATACGCCTGGTGCCGAGAAACAGCCCTGTCATCGTGTGGTCAACAAAGAAGGCCGCACAGCCCCAGGCTGGAGTCGCCAGCGCACCCTGCTTGAGGAAGAAGACATCCACTTCAAGGCCAACGGACATGTGGATATGGCGCGGCATCTGTGGGAGCCGCCAATGGAATAAAACCGCTATTCGAATGCTTTTTTGCTGGTACACGTAGCTGCACTTTTTCCTACGTGTACCAGCAATTTATTTGTACGTGTGGCATCGCTTTTTGTGAAAGAATGACAAAAAACGGAAGTTTTTGCGAGATGTGTGCTGGCCTTTGCTGGGAATTTTATAAATTTGCGGCAAACATCAATAATTTGTTGCCAATGGCTAAAGATATTAATCGCATCAAAGTGGTTCTCGTGGAACAGAAGAGGACGGGTAAATGGCTGGCTGAGCAGATGGGCAAGGACCAGGCGACCGTCTCAAAGTGGTGTACCAACACGTCGCAGCCCGACCTGCCGACGCTGACGAAGGTTGCGGAAATCCTCAATGTCGATATCAAGGAACTGCTGAACTCAACGAAATCATGAACGGAACGAATATAGCCATAGGGCATACGGGCTGTTGCATCGGAGATGGCAGGCTCTTGGCAGGCTCTACCCATACTCAACGGGTATGCTTAGAGTATGGCTACAAGCAGGCTAGAAGCAGGCTGGAGTATGGCTACAGTATGGGTAGAATGTAAAAACGAAATATAATTCTGATGGATTACGACAATGGATTCATATTGCAGAAAACGATGGTGAGCACCAATCGTTCGTTGGACTGGTCGTTGCTGCGCTCGAGCTCTGCTCGCTTGCTACCATCGGGACGCAAGAACTACCACCGCATTATCCACAAGAACAATCCGAGGTTCAACCGCATGAACCAAAGGTCGACGGCCGAAGGGAAAGTCAAGTTCCAGTTCGAGTTCGAAAATGGCGAGGTACTGAGGCTATAGTTGTATGAGCATTTGAAGGTGGGGTGAATATTAAAAATGAAGATTATGGAATTAGGATATAAGGAACAACTAAGTGCCCACGTAGAGAAGATTTTCAAGGGTTATATAACTCCTGGGCTTCACATCTGTGATATAGCTACAGGTGGTGGAAAATCATATACGATTGGAAAGCTTACATGTGAGTATTATCCTCTCCATTTTGACAGGATTATTATTCTCTGTGTACAGAATAAACTTGTAAACGGAATGGATAGGGAGATTGAGAGATTTATATCAACTCCTGAAAGCAAGATAAAGCCCAAAGATAAACTGGTTATAGAGAACAATCCAGAGGTTATCATGAAAGCAATAAAGAACTCCAGTTTTTCATCTTTGCTTGAAGAGATGGAAATGCAGATTGATGACCAAAAGAAAAAAGACACCAAGGTTACAGATTTAAGATATAGCTTTAATTGGGTCAAGAAAACATTTGAGGGATTGTCTGGGTTAGTTAAGACCTATGAGTCCAATAACAATGAGTATCTTCGTCAGCAGATAGATGAAAGCGAAGCCAATTTGCGTAAAGCAGTACGCGTGTTTTTCGAAAACTTAAAAAAACATTTGGAAAATACAAAACAAGATAAGCGTGTATCTATTGCAAAATTAAACAAGCTTTTTCCCCATTTAAGAGAAGTATACCCTCAAGTTGACTATAAAAATAAGAGAGTACTTCTTATGACTGTTCATAAAGCAATGTATGGGATAGACCCTATTATAGACGAGAAATTCAGTATTTCAGATTTTTCGAAAAAGGGGAAAAAGACTCTTATCTTATTTGATGAGTCCGACCAGGCCGCTATTGCCATGAGGAATGCAATCATAGATCAAGCAATAGATAGTACTTATGGAAATAAGAGGTTTGCGAAAGGCTACAATGGTTTCTTGCAGTACAAGTCCTTACTTGAAAGACCTGAGCATACGTCTGATTCATATTATGGAACTCGTTTGGAAGATTGTGTCCATAAAGCACAGTCAATTATATATGCTAATTGGGAGAAAGCATTTGGGGATACAAAGCCTTATAATAGTATTTTTTTAGATACGCCAGAAGAAATAGAAGAATTTAGAAGAGGTGTATTCTTTTCCGGCCCAATAAAGTTAAGTATTTCACAAAGCGGAGATAAGACAAATTCCTTTGTTTGTTACAAAAAAGGAAACAGGCATCTAAGTTTGGTGCATAGCAATGATAAAGACTCTTTAATCGCAGATTATTCTATTGTCATTCCTTTAGATGAGTTCCTAACACTTACGACTAGAAATATCACTTCTGTAAAATCTCAATTTAGAAGTGTTATAAAAGAAGCATTAGAGAATAGCCGTAATAAGTTTGATGATGAAATCCGCCAGATAAATAATACAGGAGAAAAAACATTCCTCGGATACCCCACATTAGAGCGAGAAATACATACGTTCTTTTCAAGATTTGAGTCTGCATCTGAATTCCATTTCGAGCAGCAGCAAACGGAGTTTATGACTAACCGGAAAAACCATATCATAACCAAAGATGCCAATCCGATAAAACTTCCAGACTATTCTGTTTACTCGCAAGGAGTTCAGTTCTTCCAAGAAGAAATTGATGAAAGAGACAATCAACATCGAGTGAGATTATCTAGTCGTGAAATAACAAATACACCAGAGAAGATATTACTTAATCTAACCCATTTTGATGATAATGCTGTTGTTTTGTGTTCAGCAACGGCTTCAAATAAATCTGTGGTAAGTAATTTCGACCTCGTCTATTTGAAGGAGATATTAGGTGATAAAGTTCACACATTAACGGCAGAAGATAGAATCAAATTTGATGATTTGGTCGCAGCGACATATCCCCAAGAGCATAGAATAGAAGCAATTCCGATTGAGCATTACGAATATAAGGACAAACGTGAAAACCATCTTGTTTTGCCTCAAAAATACAAGGAGATGTTTTCTGCACAAGCCCGAGAAGATGGCCTTGATGAAGAGTGGTTCCGTATTACTGTCAGAAACCTTAGAAGATATGATAAGGAAATGAAAAGTACTTTCTTCCATTTATACAGGCTCTTCCAATTCATAGAATCATATCATTGGTTTATCACCCATGATGATATTCGTAGTATGATATTCTTTCAGAATCGTACTGGTGAAAAGGATAGTAATCAAATAATGACACTGAGTTGCCTCATTGATGGCACATACGAAGATATGTCGTCGAAAATTGATGGCGAACTACCAACAGATTGGGAAAATAGTCATATTCGGATTACGAAAGAACTGGAGGAAGTGGAAAACAATATATTGGTAGAACTAAGTCATGATAAAGATGCCAAAATCATGTTGGTTTCTGCATATGGAAGTTTCAAGGCAGGAACAAACATGCAATTTGAAATACCAGAAGGACTTGACTATGTTTCTGGTGACAATTGGGTAGAAGATGGTAAAAAGCTAAAGAAAGACTGGGACGCATTATATCTTCAGTCTCCTACCAACTATCTTATGATGAGCGAGGATGGCTATGAATCAACATTTGAAAAGAGCTTCTACAATGCTATGCTGGTGTTGATGATGCTATATGAAAGAGGTTGCCTTTCAAAATATGATGTCGCCAGATGGCTATATCAAGCTTTATCAAATACTTTCTATTTTAGTGAAAAAAAAGATCCTGGTATTGCGAATGATAAGGCTGCTTGGGCTCAAACTATTGTTGAACAGGCTGTCGGACGTTTGTGCCGTACCCGAAATAAGCCTCATACAACATATTTGCTATATGACGAGACTATGAATCCCTACTTTGATTCTTCGATATACCAGAAATCTCTCACAAAAGAGTATCGGGTGTTAGTGAATCATATCTTAGAACACCCAACGAATAATGAGATAACTGCTTCTACAGAAGAAACCATTCTCTGTCATACAGCCAATCATGCTCAATATATGCTTGATAGTATGCGCAGACAAGCTCTTTATTTTACGCCACATAAAGAAGATTTTGAAGGTGACTTTGATGACGAAGATAATAATGGAGACATTCCTTATAACATATTGGCTAGTCAAAGGATGAATCAAAGCTATAAGCGAGCAATTATTACAAAGCCAGTAATATCGGGATGGGATGACTTGGACGAAGAAGATAGGTATCTCACGTTCATAACAAAATGTTATGGCAATTGGCAGCGTGATGAAGATGGGGGCTATTATTTCTCATATGATAATTACAAGATATGTCCTGATGGGAAGGGAACGAGATATTTCATATCGCCATCTTCTGTGCATTTGGATACATTAATGAAGAATGATGTTATAAGGAGTCATTTTGAGAAAAATGGATTCGCTACAGATTGGAAAGGTGAAGGATTAATTCTTCATCCACAAATATTACGTTCCGATTATGCGGGAGAAATTGGAGAAGAAGCATTTAAAGCATTATTGATTCACTATACAGACTGCAAAGAGGAAGATATTAAACATCTAGAGGGAAAGGACTACGAATTAGCAGACTATGTTATGTGTCATCCTGATGGCAGCTATAGAATTGCATTCGATGTTAAGAATATGAATCCCAGGGCAGACCATAACGACAAATATGGCGATATACCAACCTCAGAGAAACGTCAAAGGAAAACAACTCGACTTAATTGTCGTTTAATAACGGTGAACATCCTCCAAATCGATGACCCACTTATGGATGAGATTAATGAAATTGGTGGCCTGATTGATGAGAATGGTGTCATTGTTCCCAAAGGTATAGAGACATTACAGAAATTAGTGAATGTACGATAAAGGATATGAAGTTGAATTTGGAAGAAATAAAAGCGTGGCCACTTACAACTAACAAAATTGAGGTGGAATATGATAGAGATAAAATGTTCTCTCAATATTCTATTGTCTCTTACTATAGCCTCGATAAAGAATACAAGAACTTAGCTTACGAACAATTAGCAGATATTCCTTTTATATCCGTATGTGGCATAAGGGCAAAATGGCATGATGTTCAATATCCATGTGTTCGCTTTTTCGTAATGATGAAGAAGGAGGAACTTCAAGATGTTTTGAAGAGCCTCAGGGACTATGAGCAAATTAGAGCTCGTATTGATGATTTGACAAACTATGATTATAAATTGCAGCAACGAATCATCGCATCCTTAGCAATCAATTCTCTTGGCAAAACGAAGCCTGATAGGATGATGTATAATAATGGAGTCCTGTTGCTGTGTGATGATAAGAACTTCTTGATTCCTCAAAGTCGGAAAGAGTTGGTTTGTTTGAAGGTAGAAGTAAACGAATACATGAATCTAACAGCAAAAACAACATCTTTCTCAAATCCCAAAAACGTTGATGAACTTAGAAAGAGACAAACGTGTGTGTTTCAAGTCAGCAAGGATGTTCATGGGCAGTGGTGGTCTGGCTTAGCGGTAAAACCTGTTGTATTAAGGAAGATGAAAGGGATTAAGCCAGAACTAGAAACTCTTTACGTTCAAAAGAAAAGATTCCCAGACAAGCATAATATCGTACCATATTGGCCATATAATCCAGATGATTATTCTCATGGTAGATTGTTTGCCATATCTCAGGTAATAGATTCTGTGAATAAGAAGTATCAGGGATTGTTGTCCATTCAATTTGTTGACTCTGCTGTTTTGTATTATGATGAGTATAAGCCTAGTAAGGATATGCTTAGATTTATTACTGAGTATCTTAATGGAAAGTCAATCTATATTGATAATCCTTTTGGGGAGTCAGCTATTGACTTGATTTCCCAAATGAAGATGCAATTCCAAGTAATCATGCAAGCCTCTCTCATATTTAATCAAAAGAGAACAGCAAGCGACATGACAATTAAGTTGTGTGAGCCTACAGATGAGTTACTTTCACAAACTCATTACACTAAATCGTTGTATAGATTGGCACATTCTAGTACTGCATTACAACATAAAATATTCTATAACAACGAAAAAGAAGATCAATTCTCTGTTCCTGAAGCTCGCAGGATTCTGATAGAGCTGTTAGTGAAAGACTGTTTGATAAACAGACAAATGCCGCAACAATTATGCAACCTTTCTGAGAAATGGGAGTTTTACAGATATAAGATTCATGATGGATGTGTCATTGGAGCTTCACTGAAGATGACAGATGGCGGAAAGATGGACATTGCTGAATTCGGTTTCTCTTCAGAGCAGTTGCCTGTGTTCTTCGACGAATTTGCTTATAGTCATTTAAACTATAATGAACCTGATAAAATTCGTGGGGCAAGAGACTATATGGCATTGAAAAAGAATGACAATGTCTATCTGATAATTGATACAGACGAAATTCCAATATTGGATGTAAGCCTTATAGATGAGGCTTATAGTGATATCGTAAATGATGGAATGCCATTGTCTTTATTTAAAAGGAAAGCTGAATCGCATAAATATTTAAGAGGTTATATTGGCTTGCATTTGTGGAAAGCTGAAGGGCTAAATGGAGAACCTGATGGCGCATATGCATATATCTCTGGAATCAATAGCGAAAATATGCAAATAATGAAGAGCGCCAAGATGGACCGAATGCCAAGAGCACGTCGCATATTCATTCTACATAAAGAGAATGAGGCTAATGTGGAGAATGATATGCATGAGATTATGGATATGTTGAGGTTCGGATTTGGACGATGGAACGAAATGATGACATACCCATTCCCATTCAAATTCTTACAAGAATATCTCGATGATGTTAGTGAAATAGCATTTAGTAAACATTGGAATGAAATAACAAGTAAATCATTATGATTATGAAGAAAGTATTATTTACAGTTTCCATTATGTTGGGAGTAACATCTGTTTTTGCGCAAACAAAGCAAAAGACAGTTCTTAATGATTCAACATTAGTAAGAATAGATAGCTTGCTTCGGGTAAATAATGCATGGTTGGAACACATTGAACTCGATTTGTCGTTGAAGCAACGTTATAAACTCTACCAAACTGATAATATATACACTTTTCTCCAGTTGGATACAAAGACCGGAATGATTGAACAAGTTCAATGGTCTTTAGATTCAGATAATGAAGGTTCTGTTTCTATTAATATCGAGGACTTAACATATGGATTGGGGTGTGGTTCTGGAAGCTTTGAACTATATCCTACTAAAAATATGTATCAGTATCTTTTGTTGGACAAAACAACTGGCAGGAAGTGGCATGTCCAATGGGGTCTGGAGTCCTCGAAAAGATGGATTAGACGGATTTATTAAAAGAGCTATTAATTGCCGAATGTTGTAAAAGCCAAACAACAAAGAAAAACGTTATAAGAATATATGGCAGCACGAAGATATTACTACTCGGATTCCATTACGGACTTTCTGTCTCGGAGCAATAACGAGATAGTGGGGGCGTTGACTCTGGCGTCGCAGCATGACGTGAATGATGAGACGTCGAAGTCGTGGGTGGAGGAGATTGAGACGATGCGCGAGGTGCTGGGCCCGTATGAAGGAAGGGGAAGTGTGTACTTCGAGTACAATATCCCCCGAATGGGTAGGCGCGTGGATGTGATTGCTGTTATTGATGGTATCGTCTTTGTGCTGGAGTATAAGACTGCTGAACGGAAGTTCTCACGGGAGGCGCTTGTGCAAGTATGGGACTACGCTATCGACCTGAAGAATTTTCAGGAAGGTAGTTTGGAGAGGATATTGATTCCGATTCTGGTGGTTCCTGCGGAGAAAGGTTCTCGTTGCCAGACGGCGTTGAAGCATTTTGGGGACTATGTGTATGAGCCGCTACAGGTGAATACAAAGCGGTTGGCTGAGGCTATCGAGATGGTGCTTGGCGCTGTCCGCTATGATGTGGCACCTACGCAAACCGATGACCAATGGGCCAAGAGCGGATATTCGCCTACGCCTACTATCATAGAGGCTGCCATTGCGCTATATGAAGAGAATACGGTTGAGGACATCACAAAGCATGGCGGAGATATTGACAAGGCATCGATTGAACTTTGCAAGATAATAGACCATTGCAGGACAAACAACAGGAAGGCCATCTGCTTTATTACGGGCGTTCCTGGAGCAGGCAAGACGCTCATAGGTTTCAATACGGCTATAGACCAATTTAACCGTGGCGAGAAGGCAGTGTATCTGTCGGGCAACTTCCCGTTGGTGGAGGTGTTGCAGGAGGCGTTGGCTCGCGACTATGTACGTAGGGACAAGAAACGGGCCAAGGATGAGAGTCGCAAGGCGTGTACCAAGGCTGAGGCCAAGAGTAAGGTGAAGGCGTTCATCCAGATGATTCACCATTACCGTGACTTGTATCTGGAAGGGACTGAGGTGAAAGGAAAGAAGATAGTGCCTATAGATGGATATTTCCAAAGTCATACGGACAAGGCTTATATTCCTGTGGAGCATGTGGCCATATTTGACGAGGCACAACGGGCCTGGACGAAGGAGGAACTGCAACGGTTTATGCGCGAGAAGAAGGGCATTCGTAATTTCCCGTATTCGGAGCCGGAATACCTGATTTCGTGTATGGACAGACAGACGGACTGGGGACTTGTGGTGTGCCTGGTAGGTAATGGGCAGGCTATCAACAAGGGTGAAGCAGGATTGACGGAATGGATAGAGTCCGTTCATAGGAGTTATCCCGGATGGGATGTCTATATGTCGGACTATCTGATTGAGTCGAAGGATATATCTGCGGAAGAGTTGTCGTTGATTAGCAAACAGCTTATTCCGAAGGAGGACCTGCACCTGAAGATGTCGATGCGGTCGTTCCGGTCTGAGAAAGTGAGCATCTTTGTCAATCAATTGCTGGCACTTCAGAAAGATGAGGCTGCGGCCACGTTGAAAGAACTGGATAAATATCCTATCTTCCTGACCCGCAATCTTGATGTTGCCAAGCAATGGCTTCGCGACCATGCAAGAGGAAGTGAGCGGATGGGACTGTTGGCCAGCAGCAAGGCCGAGCGACTGAAAGCTATTGGCATCAATGTGCGTTATCAACCCAACTTTGTTCATTGGTTCTTGGAAGATGATACGGACATCAGAAGCAGCAACTGTCTGGAAGACACATTGACGGAATTCAAAGTGCAGGGGCTTGAGATTGACTGGGCTTGTGTGACGTGGGATGCCGACCTGCGACTGAAGGAAGACTGGTCGGTATGGCAGCATTTCCAACTGCGGAGTGGTACCAAGTGGCAGAGAATCAATAAGGAAATCAACAAGGAGTATCAGATAAATGCTTATCGCGTGTTGCTGACCAGGGCTCGTCAGGGAATGGTGATCGTTGTGCCGAATGGGGACGATAGCGTGCCGCTTGACGAGACACGCAAACCTGAGTGGTACGATGGGATATATGATTATCTGAGGTCGGTTGGGATTAAGGAGATATGAAACAGATAGAAGTCGTAGCAGCGATTATTCGCAAGGGAGATAAGATTTTCGCCACGCAGCGAGGATATGGCGAGTGGCAGGACTGGTGGGAGTTTCCTGGCGGAAAGATGGAGGCAGGGGAAACACCGGAGGAGGCACTCGTAAGGGAGATTCGCGAGGAACTGTCTACGGAGATTAGCGTGGACGAGTTTCTATGTACGGTGGAGTATGACTATCCAAAATTTAGATTGAAGATGCATTGCTTCCTATGCTCGCTGGTGACGGAGGCGCTGCATCTGAATGAGCACGAGGCGGCGAAGTGGCTGGCGAAGGATGAGCTGGATAGCGTTGACTGGTTACCAGCAGATGTAAAAGTTGTGAAAACAATTAAACAGGAACAGGTGTTATGAGATTATATACGATTGGACATTCTAATCATACTCAGGACGAGTTCCTCCGCTTGCTGAACACGCATTGTGTCAATTGTGTGGTCGATGTGAGAAGTGTGCCTGCGAGCAGTCATAATCCTCAGTTTAATCAAGAACCGCTTGGATGGTTTCTGCGGGAGAAGAACATTGATTATCAGTTCTTGGGGAGAGAGTTGGGAGCCCGTCGAATGGATTGCATCAATCAGGATGGGCAGGTGGACTTCGAAAGAGCGATACATACCACTTTGTTTCAGGATGGTGTCGATAAGTTGATGAGATTGCTTGACACTAAAACGGTGACTTTGATGTGCTCGGAGGCGGAACCGCTAGAGTGTCATCGCTTTGCACTTGTGGCTCGCTATTTTCATGAGCATGGCGTGGAGGTGTTTCATATTCTGAAAGATGCATCGCTGGTTAGTCATCATTCGCTGGAACAGAAAATGGTGGACACGTATCTTCATGCGAAAAGACCTGTGTTAGCTCAGGTTGATGAGTTATTTGGGACATATACTGTGGAGCAACAGTTGCAGGATGCATATCAGTTGAAGAACAAGGAAATAGGTTTCCGTTTGAAACAGGATGACTTTATCGACTAAGCGCTATGGATACTCACTTTATCTGTCTGGCAAATTCGTATAAACGTGGAGGACGATGTGTCGCGGGCGTTGAGATTGACATCGATGCTAACGACCGTTGGACTGTAAAACGTAAGGCGGATGGGAACCCTATCTGGATACGACCTATCTCAAAGGATACTGAATATGGGGAAATACCAGAAGGCGAAGCATATCATGTTCCTTTGATGTCCGTCGTTCGATTGACGGATGTGGCGGCATGTCCGAGAGAGTCACATACCGAGGATGTGAACTATGGCAGTATGTATGCAATCGGGAAGGTTCCATCGTGTCATGAAGTGTTTCGAGAATTGACGGATATTGTTCATTCAACGCTTTTCTATTCAACCGAGTTCTCGATTTCTATTGAGACATACGTTCAGGGGGATTACTCTTTGATGATGGTGCACCCTGAAGGCTTTTCGTTCCGTCTGGATCCGACTAAGAATCGGGCGAAGTACTATATGATTTTTCGATACAATGGTGTGACCTACGATTTCTCTATCACGGATCCTGCTTTCTATCAATACATCAATCAATATCCAGAAGCATTGGATAAACTTTCAGACGTCTATCTTGCGCTGTCATTGGGATTGGAGTACGAACAGAGACATCATAAGTTGATAGCTGCAGTTCTCATTCCGAAAACAGGTATTGCCATCAAGGAACCTTTTGTAATTCGTCGAGATACCCTACACGAAAAGTCTATACGACAGTTTACGCCTCTTGAGCGTAGAAAGTGTAAGAAATGTTTTGTCGTTCCAACCCAACAAGGGTTTGCTGCATATATGAAGATGAAGAATGGGCAGGAGGCGTTTATGACTATCGACGATGGTTGTCAGGTTGAGGCTTGGCAGAAGGTTAATCTTAGGAAGGTACAAGTGGTAATATACGAAGATGCCGATGGTAACGAGATAGAATGGATGAGGATTCCAGATACGATGATGGGTTTCTCATTCATACGTATGTTTTCGGATTTTTGGAAGTTGTCCCGTATCGGAAGAACTAGCAGATGATGCATATCAGACAATAGTCATGGGAATAAAACGTTATATGAATATATGGCACAGGCGATGGATAAAGAACAAGGGAAGCGGAGGCCGGTTGACCCCATGAGGCACCACCGTGAAAACGGATGGGACTACAAGGGACGGGCCATCTATCATTTTACGCTGCCTGTAGAGGAGCGCTTTCCGTTGTTTGGGACGTTGGAGGGTGAGCGTGCGGAAAGGGCTTTCGTGAGGCTTAATCCTTTTGGACGTTGCGTGTGTCAGATGTTGTGCGGGCTGGCGCAGTTTTATGCGGGGAAGGGGTTCGCCCTGAAGGTGCTGGCGCAGAAGGTGATGCCCGACCATGTGCATCTGGTGATTCAGGTGCTGGAGCCGCTGCCGCAGAGCATCGGGGCGGTGGTGCGCGGGTTCAAGAGCGGGTGCACGAAGGCGTATAAGGAGATGTATGGCAGCGGCGAGAACGCCGCTGGAGTGCACGGAAATGGAGAAGAGAACGCCGCTGGAGTGCACGGAAATGGAGAAGAGAACGCTGCTGGAGTGCACGGAAATGGAGAAGAGAACGCCGCAGGAGTGCACGGAAATGACGATGGGGACGGAACTGTAAAAAACAGTAAGGGCGCGGACGCGCCTGTGCATTTCGCTCGCATTTTTGCGCGCAGGGGTAGTATCTGGCAACAGGACGCGGCCTATTATCATGAGCGCATACTGCATGCGCCTGGGCAGTTGCGAAGGATGATTGACTATGTGAAGGACAACCCGCGGCGGCTTTGGATCAAGAGCCATAACCCTGAGCTTTTCCGATTGCACAGGCGGACGGAGGAGGCTGGGCTGTCGTTTACATCGATGGGGAACCATTTTCTCTTGGATTGGCCAGACATGCAGGTGGTGGAGATGTCGCGAAGTGCAACTAACGATGAGGTGCAGGAACGGTTGCGGAAAGTATTGGCGGCAGCACACAACGGGACAGTCACCTATACGGCGGCCATCAGCAAGGGTGAGCAGATTATCGCCCGTACTTTGCGTGAGCAGGGCTATCCGCTGCTGGTGCTACTTAACGACGGTTTCCCCAAGGAGGGGTCACCGCACGAACGTTACTACAAGCCGGGTGGCGTGTATTTCGAGGCATGTTCGAAAGGGCAACTGTTGCTGTTGGAGCCTATTGAGCAGACGTTCCTCGATGATGGCATCCAAGCAGCAGTAGAAGAGACGTTGCGCAGAAAGGCAGAGGCACGTCATTACACCTATACACCCATCCCGGTGACATCGCAGCGCTACCGCTTCGTAGCACTTAATGAGATGGCCAAGCGGTTGGCTCAAAATATGGAATAAATATGTATCAACATTAATGACAACAATGGATATAAAGGAACTATTGAATCGGACGGATAGGTTTGCAGCCAATGCGGGTTGCAGGATTACGGAGGTGGACGAGCAGCATGCTGTGGCGGAGATGACGGTAACGGCGATGCACCTGAATGGTGGAAATGTGTGTCAGGGTGGGGCGCTGTTTACGTTGGCCGACTTGGCGATTGCGGCTTGGATGAACTACAACGGTCAGCTGACATTCGGCATCAACAATAGCATCATGTTTGTATCGAGTGCACGTGAGGGCGATGTGCTGCGGGCTGAGGCTGTCGGCATTTGCGACCATCACAAGATTCCTGCCGTAGAGGTGCGCGTGACCAATCAGGACGGACGACTCATCTGTCATGTGACGGGAATGGGGTATCGTAAAAGCGTAAAGGTGCCAACGGAAGAATGAAGAAAATCATCGTAGCCATCGATTCGTTCAAGGGTTGTCTGACATCGGCTGAGGCTAATCAGGCGGCATGCGAGGGTATTCTTCAACCTGAAGGTCGAAGTGTGGCACGCAATCTTGCGAAGATGCCTGAGGCAGTGGTGGTGCAGGTGCCTGTGAGCGATGGTGGTGAGGGATGGCTGGAGGCGTTCCGTGCTGCGATAGGCGGCGAGATAGTAGAGGTCAACGTGAAAGACCCGCTGATGAGGCCTATTGTGGCGCAATATCTCATTCAGGGTGATACGGCAGTGATAGAGATTGCCAAGGCCAGTGGACTGACGTTGCTTTCGTCAGAAGAGCGCAACCCAATGATAGCCACAAGTTATGGCACAGGGCAACTTGTTGTTGATGCTGTCCGCAAAGGTTGTAAGCACATTATCGTAGGTCTTGGCGGAAGTGCCACCAGCGATTGCGGAATTGGTATGCTGCGGGCGATAATTGATGCCTTTTCGAAAGGCGGCAATTGGGACGATGTACACGAACTGGATGACGTGCGGTTCACGATAGCCACCGATGTCACCAATCCGCTTTGTGGTGAGAATGGTGCGGCACATGTCTTTGGACCTCAAAAAGGGGCAACCCCGGAAATGGTTGAGGACCTTGATGCTCGTGCCAAACGCTTTGCGGAAGTCTCAGCCAAGCACATGGGTCGTGACTGCCAAAACAAGCATGGCGCAGGTGCTGCAGGTGGCTTGGGCTATGCTTTCCTGCAATACATGAATGCCGAATGTCGTTCAGGCATCGACCTCCTGTTAGATACCATCCATTTTGACGACCTGCTACAAGATGCCGACCTTGTCATTACAGGTGAAGGCTCTGCAGACCGCCAAACGCTCATGGGAAAATTGCCCTTCGGCATCTTGCAGCGAGCAAGAAAACAAAATGTTCCTGTAATGCTTATAGCCGGCCGCATAGCTGACGAACAACTCCTTCTTGATGCAGGCTTCTCCCATGTTGCCTATATCAATCCTCCTGGAATACCCCTCGAAATCGCGATGCAACCCGACACTGCAAAAGAAAACATCAGAAAAACAGTAAGAATATGAAAAACGTGGAAATACATAGTTGTCCGGAGTTGATGGACTACATCCAGGAGGTGGGGTTCCTGCCGCTGTTGGATAGTGGTATTCGTGGCTATTCGGCCGAGGATGTTGTCGATGAGGACAATCGATATGTGGTGTTTGACGATGGTGGTTGGGACTGGCCATTGTGGAAATGGAAAGGGCCCATCGTCACCGAGGGCCGCTGTGTCTATGGCAAGTTCTTTGCGAGCAAGGCGGGCTTCGTGAGCAAGGAGTGGTGGCCCGACCTATGCAACTATCGTCGCGCTTCGAGGCCAGCGCCTGCGGAGGGTAGTATCGAAGAGATTATCTTGCTGACATTGGCTGAGCATGGCAGCCTGATAACTCGCGAACTGCGTGCTGCTTGCGGCTTTGACGGTCCTAAGATGCGGAGCAAGTTCGATGGCTACGTCACGCGCCTGCAAATGGCCTGTCGTATTGTGACGGAGGACTTTGTATATCCTACCGACAAGCATGGGCGCGAATACGGATGGGGTTGGTCGCTGTTGACAACACCTGAGTCGCTTTTGGGACGTGACATGTTGCGATGTGAGCACACGCCACAGGAGTCGTTCGAGCGGATGAAGGCGCATCTTAGCAAGCTATTGCCTGAGGCGACGGAGAATCAGACAGAGAAGCTGATTAAGTAGCATGAGCATCAAGACGATTATACTAATCCTAACGACAACGATGATGATAAACGGATGTAAGGGACAGACGCAGGCTCCTGTGGTGAGGCCGGCGACACAGGCGAACCGGTTTTATACGGGCGATGCGCGGGAATTGAGTGAAGAGGTGGACAGTTTCTTGGTGTTGCATAAGGGTGATGCAAAGTACAGTAATGTGGCAGCGTTGATAGTGCCTCATGCTGGATATTATTTCTCTGGCAACGTGGCAGCATCGGCGTATATGGCGATAGAACCGAAGAAGCAGTACAAGCGGATTTTCCTGTTAGGGCCCAGTCACCACGAATGGCTCGACGGAGCATCGGTGAACACGGAAGCAGACTGGTATGCGACGCCATTAGGCAATGTGAAAGTGGACCACGAAATGACTGTTGCATTAACAAACACGATTGCAACGCCACACTCTCAAAGAGAGAATTCTGTGTTCTGTTACAGGTCGGAGGCGCACGATAGGGAGCATTGTCTGGAGGTGCAGTTGCCGTTCTTGCAAAGGAGTTTTAAGGAAGTGCCACCGATTGTGCCGATTGTTATTTCGACGAATGATTACGAAAAATTGAAGCGGATGGCAGAGGTGCTGAAGCCATACTTTACGGACGAGAACCTGTTCGTGATTAGTAGCGACTTCTCGCATTATCCATCGTATGAGGATGCCTGCGAGGTGGATGCCAAGACGGGTAAGGCTGTAGAAAGCGGCGATGTGGAGGAGTTTATTGCGACCATCAATGCCAATGCGCGAAGTGGCAAGCGGAATCTGGCGACGAGTGCCTGCGGCGAATTCGCCATCATTACGCTGATGCTGATGCTCGACCGCCAGTACGAGGTGAAGCACCTGATGTACCAGAACTCGGGCGACATCGACAATCACGACCATAGTAGGGTGGTGGGGTATCACTCGTTTGCTATCCTGCGTAAGGACAACGTGAGTTTCACCCTTTCTGATGCTGATAAGAAGGCGCTGAAAGAGATAGCTCTACAGAGCATCAAGGACTCCCTTGATGGAAAACGTTGCTCCGATAATTCTTCACTCTTCACTATTCACTCTTCACTTAATCAGAAGTGCGGTGCCTTTGTCTCGCTGCATAATAAGCACGGCCAACTACGTGGCTGCATCGGACATTTTGGCGAGGACTATCCGTTGCACGAGATTGTGGCAGAGATGGCGCGGGTGGCTGCTTTTGAGGACCCACGGTTTATGCCCGTCACTCGCGATGAGCTCGACGACCTCGACATCGAGATTTCTGTGCTCACGCCGATGCGTCGCATCCAGAGTCTGGACGAGTTCGAACTGCATCGTCACGGCATTTACATCAAGAAGGGCTATCGTAGCGGCACGTTCCTGCCGCAGGTGGCCGACGAGGTGAACTGGACCAAAGAAGAATTCGTGGGACATTGTTCGCAGGACAAGGCCGGACTGGGCTGGGACGGCTGGAAGGACGCGGAACTCTACGTTTACGAAGCGATTGTTTTTTAACGAACACGAATTCCACGAATAGCACGAATTCTTTTCGACCACGGATTGTTCGGATTTAACGGATGAAAGAATGTAGGTATTATAAGCGGTTGGCTGACGGACGGGTGGAGTGTACGGTCTGTCCGCACCATTGCCGTATTGCCGAGGGCAAGACGGGTATTTGTCGTAGCAGAAGGAATCAAGGCGGCGTGCTCGTGAGCGAGGTCTATGGCAAGCCGTGTGCGTTGGCCATTGACCCGATAGAGAAGAAGCCGCTGTACCACTTCCATCCAGGCACGACGTGTCTGTCGCTGGCCTGTACGGGCTGCAACTTCCGTTGTCTGAACTGTCAGAACCACGATATTTCGCAGGTGTCGCCTGAGGAGGTCAATCATTACGAGCTGTCGCCTGAGGAGGTCGTCGCGCTTTGCCTGAAGCACCATTGTCCTGGTATCGCCTATACCTATACTGAGCCGCTGACCTATCTCGAATATATCATCGATTGTGCCCGACTGGCGCACGAAGCAGGCCTTTGGAACATCCTCGTGACGGCGGGCTACGTCTGTCAGGAACCGCTAAGTGACCTCCTGCCGTACCTTGATGCCGCCAACGTCGACCTCAAGTCGTTCAGCGACGATATCTATCATAAGGTCAGCGGAGGACATCTGCAGCCCGTCCTCGACACCATCCTCGCCATGAAGCAAGCTGGCGTGTGGGTGGAAATTACCAACCTCGTCATTCCTGGCGTTAACGATGATATGGATATGATTCGTCAGATGTGTTGCTGGCTTGCTGACAACGGACTCGCTGAAGCTCCTTTGCATTTCAGCCGTTTTTTCCCTCGCTACAAGATGCAGGACACGTCGCCCACGCCTATCGCGACGCTAAAAGCCGCTAAACGTGTAGCTGAGGAAGAAGGCATCAAACACGTGTATTTGGGAAATGTCTATTAGGCCTTGTGGCAATCCAATAGTTTCATGTATTCATCGTAAGTAATGTGCTTTCCACCCATTGACTTGAACAGCGGTGTCTCAAACTGACAGTCAATAAAACAGCCGCCAACACGCTCCATCGCCTTGGCCAAGTGTATCAAGGCAAGCTTGGAGGCGTTGGGAACCAGCGAGAACATGCTCTCACCGAAAAATGCATTGCGCAGCGTGACACCATAGAGACCTCCAACGAGTCTGCGGCCTTCGGCATTATCAGTTGGCTCCCATACCTCAATGCTGGAGGCATAGCCAAGACGATGTAATCTGATGAATGCCTCGATGATGTCAGGCCCAAGCCACGCTCCATTTTCTTCGTTGCGCCCTTGTGCCTTTGAACAGCCGTTGATGACTCCCTCGAAGTCCTGATTGACGGTGACCTCATATTTGTGCTGCCGTAACAGTTGACGCATCGAGTGGCTGATGTGTATCTCATTAGGGAAGATGACGTAGCGGTCGAGTGGACAGTACCAATGCGGTTCATGCTCCATCTGGAAGGCATACCAAGGGAAGAAACCGTTGCTATAGGCCAGTACAAGGCGTTCAACGGAGAGGTCGCCACCAATGGCTACCAGTCCGTCGTCCTCGCCCCAACGGGGATTGGGGAACCACAACTCGTCATCCAATTGCCAAACAGCCATATTAATTGATAATTGACAATTGAGAATTGATAATTCCGATGGTGACTTCGCCGCCATTCTTCAACGAGCCGAAAAGTATCTCGCGCATCAATAGCGGTTTCAGCTGCTGGGCGATGACACGATCCATCTCGCGGGCACCATATTCTGCCGTAAATCCTTCCTTAAGCAAATATTCAAAAGCCTCTGGTTTTAAGTGCATTCGAGCATTCTTTACTTCAAGTTTAGCGTCCAGTTCGCGCAACTTTTTTTTGAGGATGAGCGTCGCCATTTCCTTGTCCATATCGTGGAACACGACGGTGCCAGACAGACGGTTCAGGAACTCGGGTTTGAAGGTTCGCTTCACCTGTTTCATCATCGCTTCGCCACGACTGACATTGCCGCTGAAACCAATGCTCTGACCTGCAAACTGCGCCCCTGCATTTGAGGTCATGATGAGCACCACGTTGCGGAAGTCGGCCTTGCGACCTTTGTTGTCTGTCAGATGTGCATAGTCCATCACCTGCAACAAGATATTGTAGATGTCCTGATGGGCCTTCTCAATCTCGTCGAGCAGCAGCACGGCATTCGGCGACTTACGGATGGCATCGGTCAGCAGTCCACCGTCCTCATAACCAACATAGCCCGCAGGCGAACCGATGAGTTTAGCCACAGCATGCTTCTCCGTATATTCGCTCATGTCGAAGCGTATCAGTTCGATGCCCAGTTCCTTGGCTAGCACACGTGCCACCTCCGTCTTTCCTACACCCGTAGGACCCACGAAGAGCAGCGAGGCCAGAGGTTTGTTGTCGTCCAACAATCCTGCCCGCGACATCTGCACAGCCTCGACCACCTGACGGATAGCCTCGTCTTGGCCGTAGATCTGCGAAAGCATCCTGGGGGCTAGATTCTCCAACTGCTGGTAGTCATCGTCCTTGGCAATGGCCAGCGCATCCACCTTGCACGTCTTTGCTAACACGTCCGCAATATCAGCCTTGCTAATGCTGACGACAGAACCGTCAGCCACACTTTCCGCTGCTGCTCCGGCCTCATCGATGAGGTCGATGGCCTTGTCGGGCAGGAAGCGGTCGTTGACGAACTTGGCGCTGGCTTCTACGGCAAAGTCAACAGCCTCGTCATCGTATTTTACTTGGTGAAACTCCTCATAGCGGGGCTGTAATTGTCGCAGGATATGTTTCGCCTCGTCAATTGTCGGCTCCGCGATGTCAATCTGCTGGAAGCGTCGTATCATACCCTTCGAACGGGCAAAGTGGCGGTTATACTCTTCGTATGTCGTAGAGCCGATGAAGCGGATATTGCCCGCCTCCAGATAAGGCTTCAGCATATTTGACGCATCCATTGCCCCCTCGCCAGTAGCACCAGCCCCCACGAGTGTATGTATCTCGTCGATGTACACGATGTTCGGCTGAGGCTCAGCAGGATAGGGCTGCTCGGCAGCAACACCGTCCATAATCATCTTAATGCGGTTCTCAAAGTCGCCGCGATACTGTGTACCAGCCAGTAGCGTACCCATGTCCAGTTGGTACACCTTGCAGCCCTGCAGCCGCTCAGGCACATTACCCTCTTCGATGAGTCGCACCAGTCCCCAGACCAATGCCGTCTTGCCCACGCCTGGCTCTCCTACATGCAGCGGATTGTTCTTGTCGCGGCGGCACAGCACCTGAATGGTTCGCTGCAACTCCTGCTCACGGCCAATCAGCGGATTCTGCTGCTGATACAGGTCGTTCATGCAAGTCACCAACTTCTTCCATGCTGCATCTGGCTTTCGCTCATCGGTATCTGCTTCCAACTGGTCGTCAAAGTCATAGCCACTAATGAGCTGACTCAAGAAATGGCTCTCTTGGTCTGCCAATCCATCCTTTAGCAGATAGCATGCCCACGACTCTTCCAAATGCAGAATGCCCATCACCAAATGGGGAATATCCAGCGATTTGGCACTACTGTTGACCACCTGCTGACAGGCATAATTGATGACCTCTCCAAGTTGTGCCGATGCCTCTGGTTCGTAGTCTTGTCCCTCTGGTACTGTTTCCACTTTTATCATTTGTCGAAACAGACTGTCAGCCATCTTGTCTGGTCTGCAGAAGTCGCTGAGTGTATGTACGAACACCTCATCGCGCATCATGGCCAGTAGCAGATGTTCTGGCGTAACAAACTCGTTCCTGTCTTTCTGACAGTACTCCCAAGCTATGTGCAGTATTCTCACTGCACGTTCTGTCTGTCTTATCTCTGCCATAATCTCTCAACTTTCAACTATTCCTCCTCTGGTTCAACGGTTAGTCTCAGCGGATACCCATGTTCGCGCGCCATATTTGTCGCCTTGCGAGCCTTCGACACTGCGATGTCGTAGCTGTAGATGCCCACCACGGCCTTGTCCGAGTGGTGCACCTGCAACATCAATGCCTGCGCCTCTTCTTCGCTCTTCAGGAATACCTGTACCAGTATCATCACCACAAACTCCATCGTCGTGAAGTCGTCGTTGTAGATAATCACCTTATAGCGCCGCGGCTCCTTTAAGTTTGTCCGCTGCCTTTCCCTTATCTGTGACTGTTCTTTTGCCATATTCAAACTGTTTCTTGTGCAAAAGTACAATATTTCCCAGATATCTTTGCCAATTTGCAAAAAATAATGTAAGTTTGCAGTCGTTATGCTGACAGAACAGACAATGGAGAAGCTGCGGATACTCGCAGAGTCGGCGAAGTACGACGTGTCGTGCTCGTCGAGCGGTACTGTGCGCAAAGGTAAGCAGGGTATGGTAGGCTCTACGGTAGGTGGTGTGGGCATCTGTCACTCGTTTGCCGATGACGGAAGGTGTATCTCGTTGTTGAAGGTGATGCTGACGAACTACTGCATGTACGATTGTGCGTACTGCATCAACCGCCGTTCGAACGATATCAAGCGGGCGACACTCTCCGTGAGCGAATTGGAAGAGATCACGATGGAGTTCTATCGCAGGAACTACATCGAGGGGCTCTTCCTGTCAAGTGGGGTGGTGCGCAATCCTGACTATACGATGGAGCGGTTGACGGCTATTGTTCGCGACCTCAGAACCATTCATCGTTTCAACGGCTATATCCATCTGAAGAGCATCCCTGGCTGTTCGCAGGAACTGCTCAATGAGGCCGGGCGCTATGCCGACCGTATGAGCGTGAACATCGAGATTCCCAAGGAGGAGTCGCTGAAACTCCTTGCGCCCGAGAAAGACCACAAGAGCGTGTTCCAACCGATGAAGATGATTCAGCAAGGCGTGTTGGAGAACAAGGAGGACCGCAAGAAATACCGTTATGCGCCAAGATTCGTGCCAGCAGGTCAGTCGACGCAGATGATTGTGGGAGCGACGAAAGAGACGGACAAGGATATCCTCCAGATGTCGTCGATGCTCTACGGTCAGCCCACGATGCGTCGCGTGTATTACTCGGGCTATGTGAGCGTGAACACCTACGATCAGCGACTGCCCGTGCTCAAACAGCCGCCATTGGTGCGCGAGAATCGACTGTATCAGGCCGACTGGCTGTTGCGGTTCTACCATTTTAGCGTCGACGAGATCGTCGACGAGATGCACGCGAACCTTGATCTTGAGGTGGACCCCAAACTAGCGTGGGCGCTTAGGCATCCGGAATGCTTTCCTGTGGACATCAATACGGCTGACTACGAGATGCTTTTGAGGGTGCCAGGGCTGGGTACCAAGTCGGCCTGGCTCATCGTGAATTCTCGTCGCTTCAACCGCCTGACATCTTACGACCTGAAGAAGATGGGTGTCGTCATGAAGAAAGCGAAGTATTTTATTACATGCAACGAGTTGACCTCACAGTTCTCACAGCCTATCGTCGGCATCAACGAACTGCGACCTGAGCGACTGCGACCGCTGCTCATCTCGAAAGCCCAACAGAAACGGGCTGCAGAAGAAATGCAACTGAAACTGGATTTTGGAGAATGACGGTATATGTGTTTGATGGAACGATGGATGGGCTGCTGACGGCGGTGTTCGACACATTCCTTTTGAAGGAACAGCCAGAGCAGTTGCTGGCGGAGGGCGATGCGCTACCGCTTTTTTGCGACCATACCTATCACGTTTCGACAGACGAGGAGAAAGCTCGACGGGTATGGGCTGGACTGGAGAAGAAACTCAGCCGTGAGGCCCTGCGACTGATTTCCGTCAGTTGGCTGTCAGAGTTGAGGGAACTGAACACGCCATTGTTCCAATATATCTGTAAGGTGTTCCGACAAGGCGATATATCGCGGAACTTTGCTGATGCAGATGTATTGGCTGTGACGAATATCGCCCGCAGAGTGCTACATGAACAATTGAGGATGAAGCAGTTTATCCGCTTCCAGAAAGCAAAGGACGGCACGTATCTGGGCGTCGTTTCGCCGGACCACAACGTGTTGCCTATTATCACCGACCACTTTCAGGATCGATTTAACGACCAGCCGTGGCTGATATATGATGCGAAGCGGCACTATGGGTATTATTATGACGGAAAAACCGCCATCCGCATCACCTTCGAGGATGAAGCCGCTGTGCCTTTCGACCTAAGGAACGGCAAAATGGATGTAGATGTGATGAGCGACAACGACCAGCTGTTCCAGGACCTTTGGCGCACCTACTTCAAAGCCATCTGCATCAAGAAACGCATGAATCCTCGCAAGCAGTTGCAGGACATGCCTCGCCGCTATTGGAAATATATGACAGAAAAGAACTAAGATAATGATGACAGCAAAAGAGATAATCGCGTATATGGAATCGCTGCAGAATGAGGAGCAGCGACGGATACTCATGGGGTTCTTCAAGACGGGACCAGGTGAATATGGCGAGGGCGATGAATTCCTTGGACTGAAGGTGCCACAGACAAGGGAGGTTGTCAAGCATGTGTGGAAGGACTTTCCCTTGAGCGAGGTGCCTGAACTGCTGATGTCGAAATGGCATGAGGTGAGGCTCTGTGGACTGCTGATATTGGTGGCGAAATTTGAGAAACTGACGAAGAGGGCAGCGGCGAAAACGCCGCTGGAGTGCACGGAGGAGGCGATAAGAAGACGCGATGAAATCCTGACGATGTACCTTCAGTATGCTGAGCAGGCGAACAACTGGGACCTTGTAGATTTATCCGTCCATAAAATCCTTGGGCATTGGTTGCTACTGCCGACCATGCTTCCCGATGGTGTAGTGGGACAACATAAAGATTATAAAATAAAGGTGTTGGACATTCTTTCCTGTTCAGACCCCAAACCCCCTAACTTAGGGGGCTCATGCTTAGGGGACTCAGGTTTGTGGAAGCAGCGGATGAGTATCGTGTGTTCATGGAAGACTTCGCAGATGGGCGACCCGTCGTGGTGCTTACGTTATGCAGAGATACACCTGCACCATCCGCATGACCTGATGCACAAGGCGGTAGGCTGGATGCTAAGGGAGATGGGTAAGCGCGTAAGCATGGACTTGTTACGTGAATTCCTGCGTCAGCATGCCCATGAGATGCCTCGCACCATGTTGCGCTATGCTATCGAGAAGATGCCGGAGCAGGAACGACAGTACTGGATGAACCTCACCTCTAACCCCTCTCCGAAGGACGAGGGGAACTATGTAAGCAAAGTGATTAAGTATGCGGGCGTCCCTGTGCCGGACTTCGTGGAGAGGATTCTGAAGGGTGACGATGAGGCGATGTACTATCTGTTGCACGACCGCCTAAGCCATCAACTACATGAGCGTTTTGAGGCCTATAAAAACAATCTCTGCGACGATTACGAGGATGTCATCGATGACTTCTTCCTCTATCTCCGTGAGTGTGGTCGCTATCCTTATGAGCCGCTGAAACGTATTAAGAAAAAGGAGGCTTTTGAGACGTGGTTGCTCAATACTTTCCGTAACTATCTGAGCAACCGTGCTGAGACAGAAGGGAAAGGGATGTCTTCGCAGCCAAACAGCGAAGCACAATCGCCAATTGTGGGCGAGGGGAGTGCCGGCGATGAGGAGAAGATTCGTATCGTGTCGCAATTAATAGCCTATGCCCATCAGGTGTTCTATCCTCGTGGTCGTTTTATCTTCCTGCGCTCCCTGTTGACCATGCTCAATAAGCAACGGGCGGTGCCCAACAAGGAGATGGCTGAGGCGCTTGATATGTCAGATTTGGCCTATCGCGTTGCTGTTTATCGCATGAAACAGAATGTTCGGCATTTCCGTAATCGTCTACTTAAGGGGGAAACGCTTAGGCTTGATGATGAACACCGGCAGATGGCCGACAACATCAATTGTGACTCTATTCACCTCTATCCGACGCTCTTCCGTATTTACCTTCAGAGCATTGATACGCTTAAGACCAGTATTGCCGTCAAGCACCTTCGTCAACAATATCTTGAAGAGCGAGGATTTGCTGTTCATGAGCCTGATGTCGATAGTCCTATCCGTGTCAGGATACCAGCATTCTGGTCGAAACTGAACCGTTGGCTGACCACATAAACGAGCATGTATTTAAGTTTATTCAGATATGAGAGACATTGAGATACATAGTTGTCCAGAATTGGTGGACCTGATTCATGAGGTGGGATTCTTGCCTCTGCTGGATAGTGGGATTAGGGGCTTTTCGGCTGAGGAACTGGTGGATGAGGACAATCGATACGTGGTGTTTGATGATGGCGGGTGGGATTGGCCGCTGTGGAAATGGAAGGGACCTATCGTCACGGAGGGCCGCTGCGTGTATGGCAAGTTTTTTGCCGGTAAGGCAGGGTCACTGCTGACAACGCCCGAGTCATTATTAGGTCAAACCTCACCCCCTGACCCCCTCTCCAAAGGGCGAGGGGGAACGCCCCAGGAGTCGTTTGAGTGGATGTTTGAGCACCTGCGCAGACTGTTGCCTGAGGCTACAGAGAAACAGATAGAGAAACTGATTAAATAACGAAAAGAAGATTATGAATATTGGAGACAAGGCGCCCGAGATTCTGGGCAAGGACGAACAGGGACGGGACATCCGTCTGAGTGATTATAAGGGTAGGAAGCTAGTGCTGTACTTCTATCCGAAGGACAATACGAGTGGCTGTACGGCAGAGGCTTGTAGCTTGAGAGACCACTACGGCGAACTGCAAGTCAAGGGCTACGAGGTGGTGGGTGTGAGCAAGGATAGCGCTGCCTCACACGTGAAGTTTAAGGAGAAGCACGAGCTGCCCTTCCCACTGATAGCTGATGTTGATAAGACGCTGATGGAAGCCATGGGTGCTTGGGGCGAGAAGGTGATGTACGGCAAGAAGACCATGGGTACCATCCGCACCACCTTCATTATCAACGAAGAAGGTATCATCGAGCAGATCTTTGCTGGCAAACAGGTGAAGACCAAAGAGCACGCAGAGCAGATTCTCAACAAATGACTTCCTATCTGAATACGGAGAATATTGAGCGCAGCACGGGTGGGGTAGAGTACCACCCGCTTAAGCCTTTCTTGCCTGAGAACGCGAAGGTGCTGTTCTTGGGTAGTTTCCCGCCCCAGCGCAAGCGGTGGTGCATGGACTTTTATTACCCGAACTTTATCAACGACCATTGGCGCATCGAGGGACAGATCTTCTTTGGCGACAAGAACCATTTCGTGGATGTGCCAAACAAGCGTTTCAAGATTGACGAAATCGTGGCGTTCTGTGAAGAGAAGGGGCTCGCGTTCTTTGATACCTCTACGGCCATCCGTCGTCTGCAGGACAATGCCTCCGACAAGTTTCTTGAGGTAGTGGAGCCTACTGATATCCTGGCGCTTTTAAAACAGCTACCCCTTCTTCGTGCCATCGTTACCACAGGCGAAAAGGCCACAGAGACCATCTGTAGGACGATGGGGATGATAGAAGTGCCCAAGGTCAACACGTATGTGGAGATAACGAACACGGATGGCACGGATGAAACGGATCATTTAGTGAACACGAATGGCACGAATGGCACGAATGGAGGCGGTTTGATTCTGTATCGACTGCCCAGCAGTTCGCGAGCCTACCCCTTGTCATTCGACAAGAAGGTGGAGGCCTACCGTCGTTTTTTTAGCTTTATTCAGTTGATTCGGTGAGTGGAAAAAGGACCAGTCCCCGTGATTCTTTATAAAAAACGCTAAAATCCTTTGTCTTTCGCCAGATTTGTACTATATTTGCATGCCAAAACGGGCGAAGTAGCTCTTGTGGCTTTTTGCTCCAATTGAAAATACAAGGTGAAGATATGAATACAATTAGCGATACGATGAAGTACATCGGTGTCGATGATCTCGACATCGATTTGTTTGAGAGTCAGTATGTGGTGCCTGAGGGCATGAGTTATAACTCCTATCTCATCGACGATGAGAAGATTGCGGTGCTGGATACCGCTGACCGCAGAAAAGGTGAGCAGTGGAAAGCCAACCTGACAGTAGCTCTGAATGGACGCCAGCCCGACTATCTGGTGGTTCACCACATGGAGCCCGACCACTCGGCACTCATCGCCTGGATGCTGGAGACCTATCCCGGCGTGCAACTGGTGTGCAGTGCCCAGGCCGTGAAGATGCTATCGAATTTCTTTGATGGCTTTGATTTTACAGGACGTGTGGTTACCGTGAAAGAGGGTGATACCCTCGCTCTGGGCAAGCACACCCTGCAGTTTATCGGTGCTGCGATGGTTCACTGGCCCGAGGTCCTCATGAGCTATGACACCACCGACAAGGTGCTGTTCTCGGCCGATGGTTTTGGTAAGTTTGGCGCATTGGTCAACGAGACCGATGACTGGGCTTGTGAGGCGCGTCGCTATTACTTTAATATCTGCGGTAAGTATGGCTCGCAGGTGCAGAGCGTGATGAAAAAGATGGCAGCGCTCGATGTGCAGGCCATCTGTCCGCTGCATGGTCCTGTGCTAAAGGGAGAACCTTTAGCCGCAGCCATCCAACTCTATGATACCTGGAGCAAGTATGAACCCGAGAGCGAGGGCATTTTGATTGCCTATGCCAGCATCCATGGTGGCACTGCCGCTGCTGCCGAACACCTGGGTGACATCCTGCGCCAGAAAGGTGCCAAGAAGGTGGTTGTGAGCGATTTGAGTCGCGAGGATATGGCTGAGGTCATCGAGGATGCCTTCCGCTATCCCACGGTGGTAGTAGCAGCATCGAGCTATGATGCCGGAGTCTTCCCCGTGATGCATGATTTCCTGTATCATCTGCAGATCAAGAATTACCAGAAGCGCAAGTTTGGTATCATTGAGAACGGCAGTTGGGCCCCCTCGGCCGGTAAGGTGATGCGCACCATGATCGAGGCCTTGAAAGACTGTGAGATCGTAGAGCCTATGGTCACCATCCGCTCGCGCATGAAGAACACCGACGAGGCCCAGCTGGAGCAGTTGGCCGACAACCTGCTTTGATACCTCTTTCCGCATAGCATGGAGCAAAATGAACAGCTGCGCACCGCATGGGACTTTGTCGAGAACACGGGGCGCAGCATTTTTTTGACCGGTAAGGCTGGAACGGGAAAGACCACCTTCCTGAAAGCCGTGATGGAAACCTCCCGGAAGCGTCCCATCGTGGTGGCACCTACCGGTGTCGCTGCCATCAATGCCGGTGGAGTGACCATCCACTCGTTCTTCCAGTTGCCCTTCTCGCCCTACGTGCCGGGCGCAAAGGTCGAGAGCAAGTTTGACTTCAGTCGGGAGAAGCGCAAGATTATCGCTTCGATGGACTTGTTGATTATCGACGAGATCTCGATGGTGCGTTCCGACCTGTTGGATGCTGTGGATGCCGTATTAAGACGTTTCCGTGAGCACGACCAACCCTTCGGAGGCGTACAGTTGTTGATGATTGGAGACCTGGCACAGTTGACCCCCGTGGTGACCCCCGAGGACGAACGCCTATTGAAGCCCTACTATGACACCCCCTACTTCTTCGGTTCCAAGGCCTTGCAGCAGATAGACTATGTGACCATCCAGTTGGAACGCGTCTATCGTCAACAAGACGCCTCGTTTGTCAGTCTCCTGAATGAGATACGCGAAGGCCATCCGTCCCAGGAGGTGTTGGCGAAGCTGAACAGTAGAAGCCTCACCCCCGGTCGCTCTTCCGTAGAGCAGGGAGGATTGGTGGGGGCTATCCGCCTGACGACCCACAACCATTTGGCCAATTACTATAACGAGTCAGAGTTGCAGAAGTTGCCGGGCCGTTCCTATAGCTATATCGCCGACATCAAGGGCACGTTCCCCGACTATTCCTATCCGACCGCCGAGACCCTGGTGTTGAAAGAAGGTGCCCAGGTGATGTTCATCAAGAACGACCCTTCGGGAGAGCACCGCTACTACAACGGGCGCATAGGTGTCGTGCAGGAGGCCACCGCCAAGAGCCTCACCGTTTATTGCGAGGGTGACAGCGAGGCCATCGAGGTAGAACCATTGGAGTGGGAGAATACCCGTTATACGTTGAACGAGAAGACCCGCGAGATCGAAGCCGAGGTGCAGGGCACCTTCAAGCAGTTGCCCCTGCGCCTGGCGTGGGCCATCACCATCCACAAGAGTCAGGGCCTGACTTTCGACCGTGCCATCATCGATGCCAACCAGAGTTTTGCTCCCGGACAGGTGTATGTCGCCCTGAGCCGTTGCCGTACCCTCGAAGGCTTGGTGCTCTCCACGCCTTTGGAGTCCCGAGCCATCATCAATGATGAACGCGTCGATAGCTACATTGCCCAGCAGGAGTACCAGGCCGAGCGCAGCATCCAGCAGTTGCCCCTGCTCAAACAAGAGTACGAGCGCTACCTGCTACTCCAACTCTTTGATTTCCGTTCACTCCTGGCCCTGCAGGAGACCATGGTGCGCATCTTCGCCGAGTTCTTCTACCACAGTCATGCCTCGCTGAAACAGTTGCACGACCAGACCCTCTTCGACCTGCAACAGCACGTCATTGCCGTTGCCGCCAAGTGGCAGCAGAAGATTCGCGTGATGACCATGGAACAGTTGCAGGATGCCGACTTCCTGGCACGTGTGAAGCGCAGCGCTGAATATTTTGCCGACCAGTTGCGCAACATCCTGACCAAGCCCCTCGAACTCTCTGCCAAGGTAGAGAGCAACAACAAACAGGCCGCGCGGCGCCTGGGCAATGCCTTGCCTGACCTGCGCCAGACCTGGATGGCCCGTCGCTATCTGCTGACGAAGATAGCCGAGAAAGGATATACCGTCGATACCTATCTCCACGAGAAACAGATGTCGATGCTTGACGCCTTGGACGAAGGTGCTGTGAAGCCTAAGGTCAAGCGTACCCGAAAGACGCCTCGGAAACGCTGAACGGCTAATAGCCGCAGTTCTCACCCACCAGCACCACCATGTGGCGTCCGCGTGGTGAGTTGCGCAGGAAATGGATGTGGTTGCAGATGCACTCCGGTGAGTTGCAGTTATGGCAGACACCGTCCGTCTGACAGGGTGTCTGGATATCGAAGCGCGAGGCATTGACAGGTGCTGCCGTTGAGCGGGCACGTGCCAGGGCCGCATCAACATCCTGTGCCACCTTGTTGAGTCCGATGATGAAGATGACCTTCTTAGGCCCCCACGTGATGGCTGCCACACGATTGCCGTTGCCATCGATATTCACGATGACGCCATCCTCACTGATGGCGTTGGCACTGGACAGGTAGTAGTCGGCCGTAAAGGCACGCTCGTAGATGCCTACCACCTCGTCACGGTCGCTCACCAGGTCACGGTCGAGCACTTCCAAGGTTCCTCTGTCGCGCAGCATCTGGGGTATGCCCATGTCGCGGAGCGTCATCGACCCTCCCCACGTCACGCTGCTTCCGTCGGTAATCAGTTCCGATACTTTCTGAACGGCCTCTGCAGCTGTCGGACAGTAGAAGGCCTCCATGTGGCGCCGTTTCAGATGCTTGATCATCCGCTCGGCCAGTCGTTGGTTTCGTAATTCTTGAGGTGTCATAGTCTGATAATGGTTTTTATGTTTGATGGTCATCGTATCACTCAAACTGCATGGCCCGAGCCGGATGGATATGGCTGACCAGATAGCTGGGTGCGATCAAGATGAATACCGAGATGAGTAGCGTGGTCACGTTGAGGGCCACAACGAGGGGGATGTGCAACTCAACGGGAGCTGTATCCACGTAGTAGCTGGCAGGGTCGAGTGTCACCACCCCGGTGGTGCGCTGGAGCACCACGATGCCGATGCCGAGGAGGTTGCCTAACAGCAGTCCGCGCCCGATAATAAAGACGGCAAACCACAGAAACGTGTGACGCACCAGGGCATTCCGGGCACCCAGCGCCTTGAGGGTGCCTATCATCTGCGTGCGCTCCAGGATGATGATGATGAGTCCGCTGATCATGGTGAATCCCGCTACGCACACCATCAGCACCAGGATGATCCATACGTTGATGTCGAGAAGGGAGAGCCACGAGAATATCTGCGGATAGCGCTGGTAGATGGTCTGTGTAGTCATCGATGCCCCATAGCTGTCACAGTCGTGATTGACCAGGTCGGCGACCTGTAGGGCTGTCGTTGCCAAGTTGTCGAAGTCGCTGACCAGTATCTCGGCACCGCTGCACTGGTCGGCCTCCCAGCCGTTGAGTCGGATGGGGATGCGATAGTCCGTGAAGCACAGCACGTCGTCAAACTGCTTCATATCGCTCTGGTAGATGCCTGTGACGGTAAAGCGCCGTGCCCGTACATCGTCATGGATGAAGTATGCGAAGACCTTGTCGCCAACGTGGAGATTCAGTCTGTTGGCGATGGTCTGGGACAGCAACAGCTGGTAGACCATCTGGTCACCGCCCAACTGGGGCAGTGCTCCTGCTTTCAGGTTGGCTTTCAGGAACGTTAGGTCGTAGTCCTCGCCAATGCCCTTGAAGGCCACGCCCAGGAAGTCGCTGTCGGTCTTGAGGATGCCCTGCGTCAGCGAGTAGCGTGCCACATGGCGTACATTCGGTAGTTGGCGCAGGCGCTGCTCCAGCGTGTCGCTGATGCTGATGGGAGCTGGTACGGCTGTCTGCTGCGCCAGGTAGTTGCTGATTTCGATATGACTGCCGAAACCCACCATCTTGTCGCGGATGGTATGTTTGAACCCCAGGATGACGCTTACCGTGACAATCATCACCGCCAGTCCGATGGCCACCCCGATGGTGGCAATGCGAATGGCAGGACGACTCACCTCCCGGCGTCCACCCTCAGAATAATAGATACGTTTGGCAATGAATAGCGGTAAGATATTCTTCACTCTTCACTTTTCACTTTTCACTCCACTCTCCCCGGATAGGTTTCCAGGGCTTTGCGCAGTACCACGAGGGCACGCTCCAGGTCTTCCTTCTTCAGCACATAGGCGATACGCACCTGATTGATGCCGGCACCTGGCGTGGTATAGAAACCTGCGGCGGGAGCCATCATCACCGTCTCGCCTTCGTAGTTGAATTCTGCGAGACACCAGCGACAGAATTTCTCGGCATCATCCACGGGCAGTTTGGCCACCGTATAGAAGGCCCCCATGGGGATGGGCGAATAGACACCCGGTATGCGGTTCAGTCCGTCGATGAGACACTTACGGCGCTCCACGTACTCATCATAGACGTCGCGGTAGTAGTCCTCGGGAGCATCCAGCGAAGCCTCGGCGACAATCTGGCCGATGAGGGGAGGGGAGAGACGAGCCTGACAGAACTTCATGACGGCCTTGCGGACCTCGGCATTCTTCGTGATGAGGGCACCAATGCGGATGCCGCACTCCGAATAGCGCTTCGAGACGGAGTCGATGAGGATGACGTTCTGTTCGATGCCCTCCAGATGGCAGGCAGAGATATAGGGCGATCCTGTATAGATGTATTCGCGATACACCTCGTCGGAGAAGAGGTACAGGTCGTACTTCTTCACGAGGTCGCGAATCTGGTTCATCTCACGACGCGTATAGAGGTAACCCGTCGGGTTGTTGGGATTACAGATCATGATGGCTCTCGTGCGGTCGTTGATGAGTTCCTCGAACTTCTCGACCTTCGGCAGCGAGAAACCCTCCTCAATGGTCGTGGCAATGGTACGGATCTTGGCACCTGCCGAGATGGCGAAGGCCATGTAGTTGGCATAGGCAGGCTCGGGCACGATGATCTCATCACCGGGATTCAGGCATGACAGGAAGGCGAACAGTACCGCCTCACTACCGCCACTGGTGATGATGATGTCGTCAGCCGTCACATTGATGTTGTATTTGGCGTAGTAACCCACCAGCTTCTCGCGATAGCTGAGATAGCCCTGTGACGGTGAATACTCCAGGATGTTACGGTCAATGGTCTTGAGGGCGTCCAGTCCTACCTGTGGTGTGGGCAGGTCGGGCTGACCGATATTCAGATGATACACTTTCGTGCCGCGCTTCTTGGCGGCAGCAGCTAAAGGTGCGAGTTTCCGGATGGGTGACTCGGGCATCTCCAGTCCGCGTACTGATATTTCTGGCATCTTTTTGTGAATGGTAATTTACGTAAATCGACTGCAAAGGTAGGAATAAAATATGAATTATGAATTATTAATGCTCAATAATTTTCGTTATCTCACATTTTTTATGTACTTTTGCGCTCCAGAACGGAAAGTATTATGCTATGAACTACGAAGAATTGCTGGCCGCGAAGAGCGACGGAAAACAATATAAGACACAACTCCCGCTGGGCGAATACTGTCGTCAGCAGGTGGACGGCAAGTATTGTGGTGTCGTCAGCATCCGCTCCGAACTCACCGATAACGTCTTCTTCACGGAGGCCCTGAAGCGTGAGGCAGAGTGGAATGGCCGGCAGCATTTTGCCCACCAGTTGCACTTCAGTCTGCAGACCGACGAGCGTGGCAGGATGTCCTTGGAGGTGGAGCCCGGAACCTATTTCTCGCTGGACCACCTGTTACGGGAGAATCCCGCCGTCATTGCCGAGAAAGGTTTCCTGGAGAATACCTTTCAGGCCCTGGTGGAAGTCACCGAGTCGCTCCACGAGGCAGGTATCAGCCATCTGTGCTACTCGCCCAAGTCGGTACTGGTCCGGCGTGGCGACCACTCCGTGATGCTCCTGTCGCACGGTTCCTTCTATCAGCACCTGCGCGACCAGCGCCTGCTGTATGGCGATGATGCCGACTTTGTGGCCCCCGAGGTGCTGGACCATGGTACCATCGACGAGCGTAGCGACGTCTATGGCATCGGTCGTCTGATGGAGGCTCTCTTTGCCCATACCGAGATGCCCGTGACCTTTCGAAAGGTCATCACCAAGGCAGTCAGTCTGGCTCCCGAGGACCGCTATGCCACGCCCCATGACATGTTGAAAGCCGTCACGCAGCGCTCGTCCGTCTATAAGACCGCCCTGTCGCTGACGGGTGCCACCATCGTGGCGCTCCTCGTGCTGGGCATCTATCTGGAGTCCATGCCCGACACCCCCAATATAGAGTATGTCAAACCCGCCGAGCGTCTGTCCACTGACGACCTGCTGGACGACGGTTTCTCACCGGAGGAGTTGGGTGTGATGGCTGTTGATTCGGCAACTACCGATTCGATGCTGGTCACCCAGAAGGCCTATCAGGAAAAAGCCGAGGCCATCTTCCGCAAGAAATATGAGCGTGAGGCCGACCGCATCCTCTCCAAGATATACAATACGGAGAGCATGAGTTACAGCGAGAAGCGTTTCTCGGCAGAGAGTCAGGCCACCCTGAAGGAACTCATGGAACTGCAGCAGCAGATGGGTGAGGAAGCCAGTCTGACCCCTGAGCGCTCCCAGCTTCTGGCCAGCGAGATCATCGACCGCATCTCCAACAAGAAGAAAAAGGAGTTGCAGGTCATCCGGAAAGGCATGGCCCAGAGTGAGGAGTAATGGAGACTGGAGGATGACGGAATCAAGGAAATATAAGAAAAACGAAAACAGATAAGAACAATGAGATCAAGAACAGACAATTGGTTTGAGTGCAAGATCGCCTATGAGAAAACCATGGAGGACGGCTTGCAGAAGAAGGTAAAGGAAAGCTACGTGGTGGATGCCCTCTCATTTACGGAGGCAGAGAGTCGTATGATGGAAGAGATGTCCAGCTATATCAGCGGCGCCTTTACCATCGACAATATCAACAAAGCCTCGTACAAGGAGATTTTCTTCTCCGACGAGGAGATGGCCGACAAGTGGTATAAGGTCAAGTTGGAGTACATCACCATCGACGAGAAAACCGAGAAGGAGAAGCGCTCCGCCGTCTATCACCTGGTACAGGCTGGTACGCTGAATAGTGCCGTCAAGAACATCATGGAGGTCATGAGTACCTCGATGCAGGACTATGTCATCTCGTCGGTGGCCGAGACCAAGTTAATGGATGTCTTTGAGTACGGAAAGAAGTGAAAAGTGTACAACGTTAGAGCACATTTGAGAGAGGTTGTCAGTCGGTTGCCACAGGGAGTCCGACTGGTGGCTATCAGCAAGTATCATCCCAACGAGTATATCGAGGCTGCCTATGCCGAGGGCCAGCGCCTGTTTGGTGAGAGTCACGAACAGGAGCTGCGCCAGAAGCATGAGTCGCTGCCCAAGGATATCGAGTGGCACTTCATCGGTCATCTGCAGACCAACAAGGTGAAGTATATCGCCCCCTACATCACGATGGTGGAGGCTGTGGACTCCCTGAAGCTGTTGCGGGAGATTGACAAGCAGGCCGCCAAGTGCGGACGGACCATCGACGTGCTGCTGGAACTGCACATCGCCGAGGAGGAGACCAAGTACGGTCTCACGCCCGACGCCTGTCGCCAGTTGTTGGCTGACGGTACCTGGCGCGACATGCAGCATGTGCGCATCTGTGGGCTGATGATGATGGCATCGAATACCGATGACGAACAACAGATCCGCCGTGAGTTCCGGGAGGCCAAGGACCTCTTCGATGAACTCAAGGCCCAGTATTTTCAGAACGTCCCTTATTTCCGGGAACGTTCGTGGGGTATGAGTCACGACTATCCCATCGCCGTCGAAGAGGGTTCTACGATGGTACGTGTGGGAACCACTATTTTCGGTCCTCGGATTTATTGAACCGGTATTGGCCGCGCTGCATGGTGCCCCAATGGATGGCGTGTTTCGGACAGTAGTGGTAGCACGCCAGACAATTGGTGCACCGTCCGTTGTGCTGCCAGACGGGTGGGGTACCTGTGATGTCATCCACAGGACACAGTTTGCTGCAGCGCCCACACTGGATGCACGCCTCGCTGTCGACCCAGAAATGACGGTCTGTAATGAGGTGTTTGTTGTAGTATCCGCCAATGACATAAGTATAGGTGTAGGGAATGGCCCCCTTGACCAGTTCCTCGACACCCCTGACGCGTTTCCCGACGACCTCGCAGATGTGGGGCAGTCGCTCTTGGGCAGCCGTTATCTTCTGCCGTTCCCGTTCGGGCGTGTCTAAATGCAGGAAGGAGAAACAGACGTTAGACTCGGGCATCACGATGGCAAAACGGGCATGGAGGGGCAGCCCTTTCCCCGCCAGCTCCTTTTCCAGGATGCGCATGGCGTGCCCCATGTTGTCGCCACAGGTGGTGACGGCATAGCAGTAGGTCGTGGAACGGATACTGATGGTGGCCTGGCGGATGAATTCCCGGACAATGCGTGGAGGTTGCCAGCCGTGGGTGGGAAAACAAAAGGCCAGTCGCTCGTCCTCGGCGAGGGTGTAGTGCAGGTTGCCCTGTCGGAGTTCGTCGGGAATGAAATAAAGTTGTTCGTCGGTTGCTTGCGCCAACTGTTCTGCCACCCATCGGGTGTTTCCGGTACCAGAAAAATAGAATATCATGGGCTAAAAATACGGCTGTTTATTGTTCGATTTATCTGACAATTCTGTTTTTCGGGCAAAAATAAACATTTTTTTGGAAAAAAGAGAGACAATATTCGATTTTTTTTGTATTTTTGCAGATGAAATGTTTAAATAATTTGTAATCAAGGGTTATGGCTAAGTACAACATTACAGAAAAGAAAGAGAAAGAGGCAGCCTACAGAAGTCTTGTCAGCCCTAAGTTGATGGACGAGATGAAGGAGAAAATCCTGAACATCATCGTCATGCAAAAGAAGTATAAGGATAAGGATTATTCAGCCAAAAAACTTGCCGAAGATTTAGGAACCAACACCCGCTACATCTCTGCAGTGGTCAACGTCCGATTCCACATGAATTACACTTCGTTTGTCAACAAGTTCAGGATTGAGGAGGCTATGGCTATTCTGGTCGATCGCCGATACCAGAGCCTGCGCATGGAGGAGGTGAGTGACATGGTGGGATTTGCCAATCGTCAGTCGTTCTACGCGTCTTTCTTCCGACTGATGAACATGACACCGCGTGAGTATCGTCTCCAGCATCTGGCCCAGCATCCTTCCGAGAAGGTCAAGGCCGACAAGAAATCGAAGTAACCGCAATGTACGCTGCTGACTGTTGCGCGTCCGACTTCGATTACGTTGGAGAACGCTTTGCCGACATTCAATTGCTCAGATACCGTCTGGACGGGTTTGAGCAATTGTCGTTGCTACAGAAGAAACTGGTTTATTACCTCTCGGAGGCCACCCTCTATGGCCGCGACATCACGTTCGACCAGTTCGGGCGTTACAACCTGCGCATCCGCAAGATGCTGGAGGCGGTATATACCGACGAGCACGTCGATCGCGATACCGACGACTTCCGGGCCTTGGAAGTGTATCTGAAGCGCGTCTGGTTCTCGAACGGCATCTACCACCATTATGGTTGTGAGAAATTCGAGGCCTCCTTCTCTGCCGACTACCTGCGCCAGCAACTGCTGCTGGTGGAGCCCTCCCGTCTGCCCCTTCGCGAGGGGGAGACCGTCGAACAGTTGTGTGACGAACTCTTTCCCGTCATCTTTGATCCTACGGTCCTTCCCAAGCGCGTCAACAAAGCCGATGGCGCAGACCTGGTACAGACGTCGGCCTGTCACTTCTATGAGGGTGTCACCCAACAGGAGGTCGAGACTTTCTATGATCACCAGAAGGCTGAGCAGCGCGGCAACCAACGTCCGCCGTCCTACGGACTGAACAGCACCCTCGTCAAGCGTGAGGGCCGTATTCAGGAGGACGTCTGGTCCGTCCAGGGCCGTTACGGTCAGGCTCTCCAGCACATCGTCTATTGGTTGCGCAAAGCCGAGGAGGTGGCAGAGAACGACCACCAGCGCCGCGTCATCCAGTTGCTGGTGAAGTATTATGAGACTGGCGACCTGCAGTTGTTCAACGACTACTGCATCGAGTGGGTGAGTGAACACGAGGGACGCATCGACTTCGTCAACGGCTTCATAGAGGTTTATGGCGACCCTCTGGGACTGAAAGGCTCCTGGGAGGGTATCGTGGAATATAAAGACCTGGAAGCCACCCGTCGTACCCAGGCCATCAGCAGCCATGCCCAGTGGTTTGAGGACCACTCACCGGTCGATGCCCGTTTTCGCAAGCCCTGTGTGAATGGTGTCATGGCCAATGCCATCTGTGCCGCCATGTTGGGTGGTGACGAATATCCCTCGACAGCCATTGGCATCAACCTGCCCAATGCCGACTGGATCCGTGCGGAGTACGGTTCTAAGAGCATCACCATCTCCAATATCACCGACGCCTACAACAAGGCCGCTCACGGCAGTGGCTTCAAGGAGGAGTTTGTCATCGATGACGCCACGCTGCACCTGTTGGAACGCTATGGTGACGCCTGTGACAATCTGCATACCGACCTGCACGAATGCCTGGGACATGGTAGCGGACAGCTCTTGCCGGGTACCGACCCTGATGCCCTAAAGGCTTATGGCAATACCATTGAGGAGGCCCGTGCCGACCTCTTCGGACTCTATTACATCGCCGACCAGAAACTCATCGATTTAGGTCTCCTGCCCGATGGTGAGGCCTATAAGGCCCAGTACTACAGCTATATGATGAACGGACTGATGACTCAACTCATCCGTATCACGCCCGGTCATCAGATCGAGGAAGCCCACATGCGCAACCGCGCCCTGATAGCCCACTGGTGCTATGAGCAGGGCCATGGTGTCGTCCGTCTGGAGCACATCCAGGGGAAGACCTTTGTCCGCATCACCGACTACCAGGCGTTGCGCCAGTTGTTTGCCACCTTGCTGGCTGAGGTGCAGCGCATCAAGAGCGAGGGTGACTACGAGGCAGCCCGCCAGTTGGTGGAACGCTATGGCGTACAGGTTGATGCGCAGTTGCACCAAGAGGTGTTGGAACGCTACCATCGTCTGAACCTGGCACCCTATAAGGGTTTCATCAATCCCGTATTGAAGCCCCTTCTGGATGCCCAGGGCGAAATCTGTGACATCCAGGTTGATTATACCGAGTCTTACGCTCACCAAATGTTACGCTATGGACAAGACTACGGTACCCTCTAAGGTCAAGGAGATCAAACAGTCCTTTCGTCAGATGATGGATGGTTCTGTGGCTCAGTCCATGCGCGACAAGGGCCTGAACTATCCTCTCAACTGGGGCGCTACGCTGCCCCGCCTGAAGGCCATGGCTGAAGAGCTGAAGTCATCGTTCAACGTTCAACGTTCATCGTTCACCGTATATGACCTCGCCATTGCCCTGTGGAAGGAGAACGTCCGTGAGTGTAAGATCCTGGCTACCCTGCTGATGCCTCCCGAGGAGATGCTCCCCGAGGTGGCCGACATCTGGATGGAACAGGTAACGACCCAGGAAATTGCCGAACAGCTGGCCTTCAACCTGTGGCAGTACCTGCCCTATGCGCCCGGGAAAGCTTACGAGTGGATGGCCTCGGAGAAAGAGTACTATCAGTTGTGCGGCTTCCATATCCTGACGCGTCTTTTTATGAACGGTCAGGAACCCAACGAGCGGGGTATCAACGAGTTTCTGGACCAGGCCCTGTCGGCACTCCAGGGACCTTTTCCGTCCGTCCGGAAGGCTGCCTACCACTGTGTGCAGCGCTTTGCGGAATTAGGACTGGTGTATGAACGATTGGCTCAAAGTGCACTGAAAACTGTCAATTTAGACTTTTTTTAAATAATTATTGTCGCTATTCCAAGTTTTTTTCGTAATTTTGTGCGGTTTTTAAGAGTGATACCACCAAATAATGAGAGAAAACGTAAAGGAAACGGTCAAAAATGTGCTGACCAAATACCTGGAACTCAACCGGCACAGGAAGACTCCGGAGCGCTACACCATCCTTGACGCGGTATATAGTATCAATGGACACTTCTCGCTCGACGAACTGGGCGACAAGTTGGCCAACGAGTATAATTTCCCCGTCAGTCGGGCCACCTTATATAATACGCTAAGGTTGCTCATGGAGCTGAGGCTGGTGGTACGCCACCGTTATCAGGCAACGACCAAGTATGAGGCCTGCTATGATAACAACAGTCATTGTCATCAGATATGTACCATGTGCGGCAAGGTGACGGAGGTGAAAGCCCTGCAGGTAGCCAAGGTAGTATCGTCCATGCCTACCCGTGGCTTCCATAAGGACGGCTTCACCCTCTATGTCTATGGCATCTGCAGCAGTTGTCAGGCCAAGTTGCGCCGCAGACAGCGTGCGGAGAATAAAAAGTTGGAAACAAAAACGAAGAAAAAAATAACACAAGAACAATGAATCAAGGTAAAGTAGATGTCCTGCTCGGTCTGCAGTGGGGCGATGAAGGAAAGGGAAAGGTCGTCGATGTGCTGACTCCCAAGTATGATGTAGTGGCTCGCTTTCAGGGTGGTCCCAATGCCGGCCATACATTAGAGTTCAATGGCGAGAAGTATGTGCTCCGCTCCATCCCCTCGGGTATTTTCCAGGGTGGTAAGGTCAACATCATCGGCAATGGCGTTGTCCTCGCTCCCGACCTCTTCATGGAGGAGGCCAAGGCCTTGGAGGCCAGTGGTCACCCCCTGAAGGAGCGTCTTCATATCTCCAAGAAGGCCCACCTCATCATGCCTACCCACCGCGTGCTCGATGCCGCCTATGAGGCCCAGAAGGGTAAGAACAAGGTCGGCACCACGGGTAAGGGCATAGGTCCGACGTACACCGACAAGGTGAGCCGTACGGGTCTGCGCGTGGGTGATATCCTGGAGAATTTCCCCGAGAAGTATGCTGCTGCCAAGGCCCGCCACGAGGCCATCCTGAAGTCGCTGAACTTCGACTACGACATCACCGAGGTTGAGAAGAAATGGCTCGAGGGCGTGGAGTACCTGCGCCAGTTCCCCATCGTGGACTCAGAGCACGAGATCAACCAGATTCTGCGCTCGGGCAAGAGCGTGCTGTGTGAGGGTGCCCAGGGTACCATGCTCGACGTCGATTTCGGCAGCTATCCCTTCGTCACCTCTTCCAACACCATCTGTGCCGGAGCCTGTACGGGTCTGGGTATCGGTCCGAACAAGATTGGCGAGGTCTTTGGCATCATGAAGGCCTACTGCACGCGTGTCGGTGCCGGTCCTTTCCCCACCGAACTCTTTGACGAGACGGGCAAGAAGATTCGTGACCTGGGTCATGAGTATGGTGCCGTCACGGGTCGTGAGCGTCGTTGCGGATGGATAGACCTCGTAGCCCTGCGCTACAGCATCATGGTCAATGGCGTCACCCAGCTCATCATGATGAAGAGCGACGTGCTCGACGGCTTCGACACCATCAAGGCCTGCACGGCCTACAAGGTGAATGGTGTGGAGACGCGCGACTTCCCGTATAATATCGAACAGGGTATCGAGCCTGTCTATGTGGAACTGCCCGGTTGGAAGACCGACATGACCAAGTTCACTTGCGAGTGTCAGTTCCCGAAGGAGTTCTCTGACTACATCAAGTTCCTCGAAAAGGAGCTTGAGACACCCATCACCATCATCAGCATCGGCCCCGACCGCGAACAAACCATCGTACGAAGCCCCCTAAGATAAACAATGAATAAACCAAGTATTCCCAAGGGAACGCGCGACTTCGGCCCTGTAGAGATGGCCAAGCGCAACTATATCTTCAATACCATCCGTAGTGTCTATGAGCTCTACGGCTTCCAGCAGATAGAGACCCCCGCCCAGGAGACCCTTCAGACGCTGATGGGTAAGTATGGCGAGGAGGGCGACAAACTGCTGTTCAAGATTCTGAACTCTGGCGACTACCTCAATAAGATTGACGACCAGGAACTGACCGAGCGCAACACGCTGCGCCTGGCTGCCAAGATCTGCGAGAAAGGTCTGCGCTACGACCTCACCGTGCCCTTTGCCCGTTATGTGGTGATGCACCGCGAGGAGTTGCAGTTGCCCTTCAAACGCTACCAGGTACAACCCGTCTGGCGTGCCGACCGTCCTCAGAAGGGTCGCTACCGTGAGTTCTATCAGTTTGACGGCGACGTGGTGGGTTCCGACTCCCTGCTTAACGAGGTCGAACTGATGCAGATCGTGGATTCCGTCTTCACCCGTTTCGGTGTGCGTGTACAGATCAAGATCAACAACCGCAAGATCCTGACGGGTATCGCCGAGGTCATCGGTGCTGCCGACAAGATAGTGGATATCACGGTGGCTATCGACAAACTTGACAAGATAGGCATCGACAACGTCAATCAGGAACTCCGTGAGGATGGTCTGACCGATGAGCAGATCGAGAAGCTACAGCCCATCATCATGCTCGAGGGTACCAACGAAGAGAAACTCAACACCATTGCCGAGGTTCTGAAAGACAGCGAGACCGGTCTCAAGGGCGTCGAGGAAACCCGCTATATCCTGCATACGCTCGGTAGTGTGGGCAGTGGTTCTGCCACTGTCTTGCACAACGAAATCCAGCTCGACCTCACCTTGGCTCGTGGCTTGAGCTACTATACGGGCGCCATCTTCGAGGTCAAGGCCCTCGACACGCCGATGGGCAGTATCTCGGGTGGTGGTCGCTACGACAACCTCACCGGCATCTTCGGTATGCCCGGTCTGTCGGGTGTCGGCATCTCGTTTGGCGTGGACCGCATCTACGATGTCCTCAACGCCCTGGACCTCTATCCTAAGGACTCGCTGCAGACCACGCAGGTGCTGTTCATCAATTTCGGCCAGCAGGAGACCGCCTATTGCCTGCCTATAATAAATAAGGTACGCGCGCAAGGCATCCGTGCCGAGATCTATCCCGACAGTGCCAAGATGAAGAAGCAGATGTCGTATGCCAATGCCAAGCAGATTCCCTATGTCGTGCTGGCCGGTGACAACGAGATGGCTGCCGGTAAGGTGACGCTGAAACAGATGGAGACCGGCGAACAGCAGATGGTCTCCGTAGAAGAACTTATCAACCTGATCAAATGAAGAAAATCCTTTTCGCAGCCCTTGCGCTGCTCGTGATGACTGCTGCCACGCAGCAGAAGGTGACCACCATCTTTATTATTGGCGACTCGACGGCTGCCAAGAAGGACCTCTCGACGGGGTCTCCCGAGAGAGGGTGGGGCATGGCCTTGCAATGCTATTTCGACGAGGCTTTCATCCGTGTGGACAACCATGCCGTGAATGGCCGTTCCTCGAAGAGTTTCATCAACGAGGGACGCTGGCAGAAGGTGCTGGACCGCATCCAGCCCGGCGACTACGTCATCATCCAGTTTGGTCATAACGACGAGAAACCCGGTGAGACGCGCCATACCGACCCGGGTTCCACCTTTGACGCCAACCTCGCGAAGTTCATCAACGAGACCCGTGCCCTGGGCGGCATCCCCATCGTGATGAATCCCGTGGTACGCCGCAACTTCGCCAAGCAGACCGTGAAGAACGATGATGACGAGGCCTTGCGCAATACCACGTTCAAGGATGGTGCCAAGACCCAGGAGGGCAGTGTCCTGAAGGACACCCACGGCTTATATGCCGTAGCCCCCAAGCATGTCGCCGACAGTCTGCATGCCTACTTCATCGATGCCACCCGGATCACCCACGACCTGGAGCAGGGCCTGGGTGTCGAGGGTTCCAAGAAGTTGCACATGTGGTATGAGCCCGGTCAGCACAAGGCTCTCCCCGAGGGTCGTCAGGACAACACCCACTACAACATCTATGGTGCCCACCAGGTGGCGAAGCTCTTTGCCGAGGCCTTGTGTCAGGAGATTCCCCTGTTGTCGAAATACCTTAAAAACGACAAGCCCTGTAAAATGGAAAAAAACTAAATAACGAATAAATCTCGCAAATTATTTGCGAGATTTATTATTTCTCCGTATATTTGCAAAATAGAATCTTATAATTCACTAATCCAAACAAATACCAATTATGAAGAAAAAGTTTATCTGCGCCGTTTGTGGATATATCTATGAAGGCGATGCAGCTCCCGAGAAGTGTCCCATCTGTAAGGCTCCCGCCTCCAAGTTCTCTGAACTGAAGGACGAGGGTGAGACCACCTATGCCACCGTTCACCGCATTGGCGACGGCAAGCCCGAGGGTGTCTCTCAGGAGATGATCGACGACCTGCGTGCACACTTCAATGGTGAGTGCAGCGAGGTAGGCCAGTATCTGGCTATGGCTCGTCAGGCCGACCGTGAGGGCTATCCCGAGGTTGCCGAGGCTTTCAAGCGCTATGCTTTCGAGGAGGCCGACCACGCCTCTCGTTTCGCCGAGTTGCTGGGCGAGGTCGTCTGGGATACCAAGACCAATCTGGAGAAGCGTGCTGCCGCTGAGGCTGGTGCCTGCGAGGATAAGTTCCGTATTGCCAAGAATGCCAAGGCTGCCGGTTTCGACGCCATCCACGACACCGTCCACGAGATGGCTAAGGACGAGGCCCGTCATGGTGCCGGCTTCGCTGCTCTGCTGAAGCGCTACTTCAAATAAGTAAAAACAGGCTGGCAAAACCAGCCTGCACAATAAAACCGGGAAAAGGCCGTTTTTATCATTGTATGATAAAACGGCTTTTCCTTTTTCTGGCCCTGACAGTCCTTGTGCTGTCGGCCTGCACCGATAACGACTCGTTCTCGTCGAATCCCTCCTGCCGCCTGACGTTCTCCAGGGACACCGTACGCATGGACACCCTGTTCAGCGGTGAGCCCTCCTCGACCTACCACTTCTGGGTCTATAACCATTCCGGCGACGGCCTGCGCATCAGCCAGGTCCGTCAGGAGCGTGGCCAGCAGTCGGGTTTCCGCGTGAATGTCGATGGTACCTTCCTGAATCCTGCCGTCTCCGACCTCGAACTGCGCAAGGGCGACAGTCTGCGCGTCTTTGTGGAGGTCACCACCCCCGAGAACCTGGCTGCCACGCCCCAACTGGTGGAGGACAACCTCCTGTTCACCCTGGAGAGTGGTGTCGTCCAGCAGGTCAACCTGCGCACCCACAGCTGGGATGCCGTGAAGCACACCAGTTGGGAGGTGACGACCGATATGACCATCAACGGCGGCCAACCCATCGTCCTCTTTGGCGACGGTCTGGTGGTGAAGAAAGGCGCCACGCTGACCCTCCAGAATACGACGCTCTTCTTCCATGCCGGTGCCGGTCTTCGCATCGAGGGAAAACTCATTGCCGACAACGTCCTCTTCCGTGGCGACCGCCTGGACCATATGTTCGACTATCTGCCCTACGACCGCCTGAGTGGTCAGTGGCGCGGCATCACGCTGCCTGCCAAGTCGGAGGGCATCCAACTGAAGAATTGTGAGATTCATGCTGCCAACGACGGTCTGTGGTGTGACAGCACGAAGGTCGAGCTCACGCAGGTCACCATTCAGCAGTGCAAGGGCTTTGGCCTCTACACCCACGACAGCGATGTCAAGGCCACCGCCTGCCAGTTTGCCAACACCCTCAACGACTGTGTCGCCATCCTAGGTGGTACGGCGACCCTCGACTACTGTACCATGGCCCAGTTCTATGCGCTCTCCGCCCAGCGGGGTGCCGCCCTGCGCTTCAACAGTACCGAGCAGTCGCTGACGCTCTCCTGTACCAACAGTCTGCTGACGGGCTATGACGACGACGTGCTAAAGGGCTATGTGCCCAGCGAGACGTTGCAGTATGTATTCCAGAACTGTCTGTTGCGCACCCCCGAGGAACAGAATGCGGAAACCTTTAAGGACATCCTCTGGGAGAAACCCTCGGATGCCCTTCAGGGTGCGGCCCACTTCCGTTTGGTGGACAGCCACAATATGCTTTATGATTTCCGTTTGAAAGACGAGTCTCCCGCCCTTAGTCGAGGGCTCGGGCGACGCTATCAGCAGTAGCCGTGGCCACGGGTACGGTCAGCGAGTCTATCGACAGACTGTCCGAGTCGCTGGGCATCTGGAAATAGCCGCTGCCTCCATATTCCGAGACATCGATGTCCAGGCCGGCCGGTTTCTCGAATTTCGCATGATACTTGGCAAGCTGCTTGTCGTCCAGCACACTCTTCAGGAAATAGCCACAGATGGGCAGCGCCGTGCGGTTGCCCTGTCCCAGTTCTCCCGTGCGGAAGTGGATGCAGCGGTATTCGCCACCCACCCAGGCACCGACCACCAGTCGTGGCGTCGTGCCGATGAACCACGCGTCGGAGTGGTTGTTCGAGGTTCCCGTCTTTCCGCCGAAGTCCGTATCGGTGACGTCGTAGCCCACATAGCTGCGCAGGCGCGACGACGTGCCGCTCATGCCACCCATCAGCAGTTGCTGGGTGAGGAATGCCGAACGGTCCGACATGACCTTTTTCTCCTCCTCGGGCGCCTGGTAGATGATGTTACCCTCGCGGTCCTCTATCTTGGTGACGAGCACCGGTTCACGGTGCTTGCCGTTGTTCACCGGCGTACAGTAGGCATTGACCAGTTCCTTCAGTTGTACGTCGCTCGATCCCAGGGCCAGCGCCGGTGTGGGGTCCAGTCGGCTCTTGATACCCATGTTGTGGGCCGTTTGTGCGATGCGGTCGATGCCACACTCCTGACCCAGTCGGACGGCCACCGAGTTGATGCTCATGGCGAAGGCCTGTTTCAAGGTGATGTTCACACCCGAGAAGCGTCCGTCGGCATTGGTGGGAGCCCACGTGACCTCCTTGCCGTGGTCCATGACCTTCATCGCGAAGTACTCATCCTTGCGCGTGTCGGTGGGTTTCATGCCCTGGTTCATGGCCTCGGCATAGACGAAGAGCTTGAACGTGGAACCCGGTTGGCGCATGGCCGTCACCTTGTCGTACTTCCACGTCTTGAAGTCGATGTCGCCCACCCACGCCTTGATATGTCCGTTCTGCGGTTCCATGGCGATGAATCCGCAGTGCATGAAGCGCGTCATATAGCGGATGCTGTCCATCGTGGACATTTCCTTGACGACGTATCCCTTGTCGTAGTCGAAGACCTTCACGGGGTGGGGCAGGTTCAGGTAGTAGTTGATGCTGTCCTCGTTGTTGTCGAACTTCTGGGCCAGCAGCTTGTAGTAGGGCGTCTTCTTGGCCAGGTCCTCGATGAAGTGGGGTATCTCCTGGTGGTGCTCGTCCTGCCAGGGGTTGGTGCTGCCCCAGTGCTGATTGAAGGTCTGCTGCACCTGCCTCATCTGTTTTCTGGCGGCCTCCTCGGCATACTGCTGCATGCGCGTGTCCAGCGTGGTATGAATCTTCAGACCCTCCGTATAGAACGCGTAGGCGCGGTCCGGACCGTAGTACTTCTTGCACCATTGTCTCATCCAGTCGGCCACGGCCTCGCGGAAGTAGTTGGCCTCGCCGTCATAGACACTCTCCACGCTGTATTTCAGCCGGATGTCCTGTTGGCTGAGCGTGTCCAGGGCCTCCTGGGTCAGGTGGTTGTGCTTGCGCATATTGTCCAGCACCACGTTGCGGCGCATCTTGGCGTTCTGCGGGTTGATGCGCGGATTATAGTAGGTTGTGGCCTTGAGCAGTCCGACCAGTACGGCCGCCTGCTCCGCCGTCAGTTCCTTGGGTTTGCAGCCGAAGTAGGTCTTGGCAGCCGTCTTGATGCCGAAGGCGTTGGAGCCGAAATCCACGGTGTTGGCATACATGGTCAGGATCTCCTGTTTCGAGAAGTACCACTCCAGCTTGTAGGCCGTAATCCACTCCTTGCTCTTCATGATGAGCAGTTTGATGCCGGGAATCTTTCCCAGCAGACCCGTCGAGTACTGGGTGCGTACGCGGAACAGGTTCTTGGCCAGCTGTTGCGTGATGGTCGAGGCCCCTCGTGCGTCGTGGTGCAGCACATAGTCCTTCAGGGCTGCTCCGAAGGCCTGGTAGTCGATGCCGTGGTGGTGGTAGAAGCGCTCGTCCTCGGTATCGACCAGCGCCTCCCAGAAGGCCTTGCTGACGTCGTCATAGTCCACGGGCATGCGGTTCTCGCTGAAGAACTTACCGATGCGCTTGCCGTCGGCGCTGTAGATCTCCGAGGCCTCGGCGGCGTGGGTGTTCTTCACGTCGCTCATGGACGGTGACATGCCGAAGAGCCACAGGAAATTGATATCCACCAGTATCAGGTAGATGACGAAGGTCGCTATCAGCGTTCCCAGGACGGCTGCCGTCTTGGTGTACCAATGGGTGTGTCGGTAGAGGTTGCGATACCAGTTGCCGAAGCGTTTCAGCGCCTGCCAGCACAGGGCGCCGTAGGTCCTGGCGTGGTCTTTCAGGCCGTTGTTGTGTTCCTCATTCATATTGCGAAATGTATTTCAGTATCTCTTCCTGTTGGTCGGGGTGAAACCAGCGTACCTGCGGGTCGCGCTTATACCACGTCAGCTGTTTGCGGGCGTAGCGCCGCGTATTGCCCTTGATGCGCTCCACGGCCTCGTCCAGCGACCACCGTCCGTCCAGGTGGTCGAACAGTTCCTTGTATCCCACCGTGTTCAGCGCGTTGAGGTGGCGCTTGCCGGTGAGTGAGCGGACCTCGTCGAGCAGTCCCGCGTCCATCATCTCGTCCACGCGCCGGTTGATGCGGTCGTAGAGCTCCTCGCGGTCGCGGTTCAGTCCTATCTTCACGATCCGGAAGGGGCGCCGCTTCTTCTGGCGGGTGCGGAACGACGTGTAGGTCTGTCCCGTCTGGTAGCAGATCTCCAGGGCGTGGATGACGCGGCGGTGGTTCTGTCGGTCCACAACGTCATAGTGCTCAGGGTCCAGTCGTCTCAGGTCTTCACAGAGCGCCTCCAAGCCCTCCTCCTGGTAGCGTCGCTTCATCTCCTGGCGGATGTTGTCGCGGATGGTGGGTATGTCGTCGATGCCGTTGCAGACGGCGTCGATATACATCATGCTGCCCCCGGAGAGCAGATAGGGCAGGGTGGGTGTCAGATGTGAAATGACCTCCATGACGTCTTGTTCGTACATGGAGGCATTATAGTAGTCGTCAATGCTCTTCGTGCCTACGAAGTAGTGACGCGCCTGTCGCAGCTGTTCGTCGGTGGGTGCTGCCGTTCCTATTTTTAGCTCACGGTATATCTGTCGTGAGTCGGCGTTGATGACCGGCGTACCGTAGTGGCGTGCCAACTGGAGTGTCAGCGCTGTCTTGCCTACGGCTGTAGGACCCGTAATGACGATGAGCGTTTTGTCCATCACCGGATCACTCCGCGCTTGGAGTTCTCGATGAACGAGCAGATATACTCCACCTCTTTCGAGTCGGGATATTTGGCGCGGGCCTCTGCCACGCCCTCCTTCATCACACCGTGCGAGTAGATGCTGCGGTAGGCGTCGTGGATGGCCTCGATGGTCTCGTTGGGGAATCCGCGGCGGCGCAGACCGATGAGGTTCACACCGGCATAGCGCACGGGTTCCTTACCGGCGATGACGTAGGGCGGGATGTCCTGGCTGGTACGCGTACCGCCCTGGAACATGATGTATCCGCCGACGTGCAGGAACTGGTGGAACAGACAGGTGGCCGAGATGATGGCGCAGTCGTCAACGACGACCTCGCCGGCAAACTTCGTCGAGTTGCCGATGATGCAGCCGTTGCCGATGGCGCAGTCGTGACCGATGTGCATGTTCTCCATCAGCAGGTTGCCGTTGCCGACGACCGTCTTACCCTTCGATGCCGTGCCGCGGCTGATGGTGACATTCTCGCGAATCGAGTTGTTGTCGCCAATCTCGCAGGTGGTCTCCTCGCCCTGGAACTTCAGGTCCTGGGGTTTCGTGGAGATGCTGGCTCCGGGGAAGAACTCGTTGTTGTTGCCGATGCGTGCGCCGAAGTGCAGCGTCACACCGTTATACAGTTTGTTGTTGTCGCCCATCACGACATTCTTGTCGATGACGCAGAAGGGGCCAATCTCATTGTTGTCACCCAGTATTGCCTCGGGGTCCACAACAGCTAATGGATGTATCTTATTTGCCATTCTTCTTTAACTCCTTTAACTTCTTTAACTACTTGTTTTTCACGATTTGTGCCGTGAATGTTGCCTCGGCTACGACGTGGTCGCCCACGAAGATGTAGCCCTTCATCGACGAGATGCCGTGACGTACGGGTGCCAGCAGGTCAACCTTGAAGAGCAGCGTGTCGCCCGGCACCACCTTCTGGCGGAACTTGACGTCGTCGATCTTCATGAAGTACGTGGACCAGCGCTCGGGCTCCTCCAGCGTGTTCAGCACGAGCAGACCGCCACACTGGGCCATGGCCTCTATCTGCAGCACACCGGGCATGACGGGCTCCTCGGGGAAGTGTCCCTGGAAGAAGGGCTCGTTGGCGGTGATGTTCTTGATACCGACGATGGTGTTGGCACCCAGTGCGATGACCTTATCGACCAGCTGCATGGGGTAGCGGTGGGGCAGCAGTTCGCGGATGCGGTTGACATCCATTACGGGTTCCTCGTTGGGGTCGTAGAAGGGTGCCTGGATCTCGTGCTTGCGGATCTCCTTGCGCATCTGGCGCGCAAACTTGTTGTTGATGGTATGGCCGGGACGGGTGGCGATGATGCGGCCCTTGATGGGTTTGCCGATGAGGGCCATGTCGCCGATGATGTCCAGCAGCTTGTGGCGTGTACACTCGTTCTCCCACACCAGCGGCTTGTGCTGGATGTAACCCAGTTCCGTGGCGTCGCGGTGCTCCACGCCCAGCATGTCGGCCAGTTTGTCGAGGCGCTCCTGGGTGGTCTGGCGCTCGTAGATGACGATGGCGTTGTCCAGGTCGCCGCCCTTGATGAGGTTGGCCTGCAGCAGGGGCTCGATGTCGCGTACGAAGACAAAGGTACGCGCGGGAGCTATCTCGGTGGGGAAGTCTTCCACCTTGTTGACGGTGGCAAACTGCGAGTTGATGATCTTCGAGTCGAAGCTACACATGGCGGTGATGGAGAACTCGTCGTCGGGCAGGATGGTGATGGAGGAGCCGGTCTTCTCGTCCTTGACCTCTATCTTCTTGCGGATGACGTACCAGTCCTTGGGAGCGTTCTGCTCCTCGATGCCTACCTCCTTGATTTTCTCCACATACTGGATGGCAGAGCCGTCGAGGATGGGGAATTCGGGACCATTGACCTGCATGATGCAGTTGTCGATGCCCAAGGCATAGAGGGCGGCCAGTCCGTGTTCTACGGTCGATACGCGGGCGTCGCCCTTGCCGAGCACCGTACCGCGCTGGGTGTCGATGACGTTCTCGGCGATGGCGTCGATGACGGGTTCACCCTCCAGGTCGATGCGCTTGATCTTATAACCGGTGTTCTCAGGTGCGGGATTAAAGGTTACTGTCAGATTCAGTCCTGTGTGCAGTCCTTTGCCGAAGAGCGAGAAACTGCCTTTCAGAGTTTTCTGTTTCATCTTGTATTTTTACAATTAGACAATTCGTGTAATTCGTTCAATTCGTGGTCGGAAAAACTATTTATTTTCCAGTTTCTCCTTCAGGGCGTCCAGTTCGCGCTGCAGCTGGGCTATCTGGCGGTACATGTCAGGCAGTTTGGCGTCCAGCGCACGGGCCTTGAAGAACATCTTCGGATCGACAGCCGGCGAACCGATGAGCGTCTCGCCGTTGCCCTTGGTATTGCCGATGACACCACACTGGGCACCCACCATGGTGCGGTCGGCCACGTGGATGTGACCTGCGAAACCAGCCTGTCCGCCCACCATGCACCAGGCACCGATCTTCGTCGAACCGGCCATGCCGACCTGTGCCGACATCACCGTGTTCTCGCCGATCTCACAGTTGTGGGCCACCTGGATGAGGTTGTCCAGCTTCACGCCCTTGTGGATGACGGTCTGTCCCATCGTCGAGCGGTCCACGCAGGTGTTGGCGCCAATCTCCACGTCGTCCTCGATGACCACGATGCCTATCTGCGGTATCTTGTCGTAGCTGTCCGTATTGGGTGCGAAGCCGAAGCCGTCGGCACCAATCACGGCACCGGCATGGATGGTCACGTTGTTGCCAATCTTACAGCCGTCATAGATGGTGACGTGCGGGAAGATGCGGCAGCCGTCGCCAATCGTCACGTTGTCGCCGACAGAGACGAAGGGGCCGATATAGACGTCCTTGCCGATCTTCGCCGACTGCGAGATGAAGGCCAGCGGGTCGATGCCCGTCTTCTTGGGCATCATCGAGGCGTAGAGCTGCAACAGCTTGGCCACACTCTCGTAGGCGTTCTTCACACGTATCAGGGTGGCAGAGACCTCCTGGGTCAGTTCGACGTCCTCGTTGATGAGTACGACGCTCGACTTGGTCTCATAGAGGTAGGGCGTGTATTTGGGGTTCGAGAGAAACGAGATGGCTCCCTCCTTACCTTCTTCAATCTTAGCAAAGGTGTTGATCACAGCATGCTCATTGCCTTCAACACGGCCGCCAATGAGGTCGGCTATTTGTCTGGCTGTAAATTCCATTTCTTATCAATGTTTTAATAAACGCTGCAAAGTTACGAAAAAACGAGCGAAATACCAAATATTTTCACTTATAATCGTTGGTAGCAGAGGTAATATTTTCTGATTTTCTTCGAAAGCAGCTGAACGTTAAGGATTTCCGAAGCCTCCGAGATGTCCTTCACCGTACCGTCCTTATAGAGGATGCCGATGTTGTCGTCCTCGGGGTTGTACATGTCCTTGCCGATCTCCGTCAGGTTCATCAGATACTCGGCGTCGGCCTCCGTCACCCCCGTCTCCTGGGCGATGCGGCGACGGATGTCCGCCACGTATTCGTCCGTAGGACGCTCCTCGGTGACCTCTACGCGGAACAGGCGGCGGTCCAGCAGGTCCGTGGCCAGCAGCGCCAGCACGCGGTCGTCATGGTGGCGCCACACCTTCATGGCACTCCAGATGTCCGAGTCGTCCAGTTCGGCATACAGCCCGAGGGCCTCCTCGTGGGTGGCAAACCACTCGGCGTCGATGTCGTGCTCCAGGAAGTAGGCGAGGGCAGGGGTGGCAAACACCCGCTCGCCGCGACCCACCAGCATTTTCGCCCTCTTCAGCGCGTTGACCAGCACCTTCTCGTAGCCCACCGTGGTCTTGTGCAGATACACCTGCCAGTACATCAGCCGGCGTGTCGTCAGGTAGTTCTCTATCGAGTAGATGCCCTTGGCCTCGACCACCAGACGGTCGTCCTTCACGTTCAGCATCTTGATGATGCGTGCCGACCCGATGTTACCCTCCGTGACCCCCGTGAAGAACGAGTCGCGCCGCAGGTAGTCCAGCCGGTCCATGTCCAGTTGCGAGGAGATGAGCTGGTGGAATATCTTGTTCGGATACTGGTCTCGGAAGATGCTGATGGCCAGGTTCAGCTGACCCTTCATGTCGCGGTTCATCTGTTCCATCATCAGCAGCGAGATGTCCTCGTGCGAGATGCCGTCCATCAGCGTATGCTCCAGGACGTGCGAGAACGGTCCGTGTCCGATGTCGTGCATCAGGATGGCGGCCTCTACCGCCTCGGCCTCCGAGTCGAAGATATACACCCCCTTCTCCTGCAGCGACTTCACCGCCTCCGTCATCAGGTGCAGCGCCCCCAGCGAGTGCTGGAACCTCGTGTGGCGTGCCCCGGGATATACCACGCTCGTCAGTCCCAGCTGACTGATGCGGTTCAGCCGTTGTATCAGCGGATGCTGTACGATGTCGTAGAGCAGTCCGCACGGTATCTTGATAAACCCGAACACCGGGTCGTTGATGATTTTCCTTTCGTTCATAATCTGTCTTAAATTGCTGCAAAGGTACGAATTAGCGCGGAAAACACCAAACGTTCCTCGGTTTTTTACACCTTAATCATAGTATGCCTTCGCAGTCGTTTATTGTTTATTGGTTAATGGTTATTGTTTATTGTTTATTGCCCCTTGCTCCTTGCCCGAGAATTCTCTTTAAGAGATTTCTGATTCTGTTTAACAGTTTTTCCCGTATTAGTCTTCCTTGCGGGCAGCGAGGGCGTTCTTGCGTGTGGCGAGGGCGTTCTTGTTGTTTTCATGCAGCAAAGATACAACAAGGTCATTGCGGTTCTCGAATGTTGAGGCAACTTTTTTTCGATTTTTTTGAAACAAGGCGTGTCACGAGTGTCATGTGTCACGAAGGTCATTAAGGATTTCGGACTGAAATGTCATCATAAATATATATAAATTATAATTTATATATATTTATGCATAAAAATCCACCCTTCCCATCGAAAACCCTTAATGACACTCATGACATCATGACCTTCATGACACACTGCACAGCGGTAGATTTATTTTACAAATTTGTGGTCACTATGAATTTCTCATTTAATGAATAATTCGTGATAATTCGTGGTTGATTACATGGTATTTCGTGTTGTGAAGAAATAAATAGCCCTAAGTTGAAGCGAAAAGCGGATAATTTTAGGAAATGCGCAAAGATACCGAATGCCTCTTCTTGCTAAAAACGTCTCAAAAATATTGACACCGCGCAAGGCTGGGACAGAAAGTGAGGAGTGATGAGTGATAATGAAAATCGCCCGTGGAATTGTTCCTGCGGGCGATTTCTTGGCGGAAGGTGAGGGATTCAAACCCCCGATACCCGAAAAGGGTATACCGGATTTCGAGTCCAGCGCGATCGATCACTCTGCCAACCTTCCAAAAAACAGTGGATGCTTCACTTGAAATCGGCTGCAAAGGTACGCAGAAAATCTGGAACTGCCAAAATATTGGGGTACTTTTTTGAAATAATTTGGTAGTGTCGTAAAAAATGAGTACCTTTGCAGCCGATTTTAAAGAACGTATTTATTAATAAGGTATAAAAGAAACAATGAAAGCATTTGTATTTCCCGGTCAGGGAGCACAGTTTGTAGGTATGGGCAAGGACCTGTACGAGAATAACGAGACCGCCAAGGAGCTGTTTGAGAAAGCCAACGCGATTCTGGGATATAGGATTACGGACATCATGTTCGAGGGTACCGACGAGGACTTGAAGCAGACGAAGGTGACGCAGCCCGCCGTCTTCCTGCACTCGGTGATCTCGGCCATCTGCATGGGCGAGGCGTTCAACCCCGACATGACGGCCGGACACTCGCTGGGTGAGTTCTCGGCACTGGTGGCCGCCGGTGCCCTGTCGTTTGAGGACGGTCTGAAGCTGGTGTATGCCCGTGCCATGGCCATGCAGAAGGCCTGTGAGGCTCAGCCCTCGACGATGGCAGCCATCATCGGTCTGCCCGACGAGAAGGTCGTGGAGGTCTGTGAGGCCGTCAGCAAGATGGGCAAGGGCGTGTGTGTCCCCGCCAACTTCAACAACCCCGGTCAGCTGGTTATCTCGGGTGACATCGACGCCATCAACGAGGCTTGCGAGCAGTTGAAGGCTGCCGGTGCCAAGCGTGCGCTGCCCCTGAAGGTGGGTGGTGCCTTCCACTCTCCGCTGATGCAGCCTGCCAAGGACGAGCTGCAGCAGGCCATCGAGCAGACCCAGTTCCAGGCTCCGAAGTGTCCCGTCTATCAGAATGTGGACGCGCTGCCTCATACCGATCCCGCCGAGATCAAGGAGAACCTCATCGCCCAGCTGACGTCGAGCGTACGCTGGACCCAGATTGTGCAGCACATGATCGAGGACGGTGCCACGGACTTCACCGAGTGTGGTCCCGGCAAGGCCCTGAGAGGCATGATCGCCAAGATTAACGGTGAGGTCAGCGCTCATGGAATCGAGTAAGGTTATTATTTATCAGGTTTTTACACGTCTCTACGGCAACCGTAACACGACCCGCAAGGAGAACGGTACGCTCGAGGAGAACGGCAGTGGCAAGATGGCTGACTTCACACCGAAGGTGCTGAAGGGCATCAGTCAGATGGGTGTCACCCATGTGTGGTACACGGGCATCATCCGCCACGCCACACAGACCGACTATACGCAGTACGGCATTCCCCGCCAGCACCCCGCCATCGTGAAGGGCAGGGCAGGGTCGCCGTACGCCATCACCGACTACTACGACGTGGACCCCGACCTGGCCACGGATGTGGACCAGCGCATGAAGGAGTTTGAAGAGCTGGTGGCTCGTACCCACGAGGCGGGGCTGAAGGTCATTATCGACTTCGTGCCCAACCACGTGGCACGCCAGTACCACTCCATCTGCAACCCCATGGGCGTCGAGGACCTGGGTGCCGGTGACGACCCCCAGCAGGGTTTCTCACCGCAGAACAACTTCTACTACTGTCCCGGCGAGCGCTTCAGTCCCTATTTCGACCTGTATCACGGCGAGCAGGAGCCCTATCTGGAAGAGCCTGCCAAGGCCACGGGCAACGACCACTTCGACTCGGCACCCAGTCAGACCGACTGGTATGAGACCGTCAAGCTGAACTACGGCGTGGACTACTATGCCGGCGGTGTGGGCTACTTCAACCCCGTGCCCGACACGTGGGTGAAGATGACGGAGATTCTGCTCTTCTGGGCCTCGAAGGGTATCGACGGCTTCCGCTGCGACATGGCCGAGATGGTGCCTGCCGAGTTCTGGCGCTTCGCCACGAAGGCCGTCCGTGACGAGTATCCCAACATCGTCTTTGTCGGCGAGGTGTATAACCCCTACGACTACCGGCGCTACCTGCTGAACGGCTTCGACTGGCTGTACGACAAGGTGGGCATGTACGACACGCTGCGTGCCGTCATCTGCCACCACGCACCCACATCGGCCATCAGCAACGCCTGGAAACAGACCGACGACATCCGTGAGCACATGCTCTACTTCCTGGAGAACCACGACGAACAGCGTGTGGCCAGCGACTTCTTTGCTGCCAACGGCAAGAAGGGCGTGCCCGCCATGATGGTGAGTCTGCTGCTGCAGCAGAACCCCTTCATGCTGTATGCCGGCGAGGAGTATGGCGAGCGCGGCATGGACAAGGAGGGCTTCAGCGGCCATGACGGACGCACCACCATCTTCGACTACTGGAGCATCGACACGCTGTGTCGGGCTGCCCGGAAGAAGCTGACGGCCGAGGAGAAGGCGCTCTATGACATCCACCAGCGGACGATGCTCATCGCCCGCAAGGAGAAGGCCGTCACGGAGGGTACCTTCTTCGACCTGATGTACGTCAACCACCACCTGCAGCGCCAGTATGCCTTTCTGCGCAAGGCCGGCAAGGAGCTGTTGCTGGTTGTGGCCAACTTCGACGACCAGGACGTGGAGGTCGAGGTGCAGGTGCCTGCCCACGCCTTCGACTACCTGCAGATGGCGGAGCAGACGGTGATGGCCACCGACCTGCTGACGAAGGAGATGCAGAGCATGATGCTGAAGAAGGACGCCGGCATCCGCATGACCATCGCTGCACGCAGCGGAAGGGTGTGGAAGGTGGGCGGCCTGAAGAGCGGCCTGAAGGCCTAGTGATAAGTGATAAGTGATGAGTGATAAGTGATAAGTGATGAGTGATGAGTATCTGTTGAACGAGCATAACAAGGAGGAGTTTCCGCCAGCGCATACGGCGGAGCACCTGCTGAACCAGGTGATGGTCAGGCTGTTTGGCTGTGAGCGCTCGTATAATGCACACATCGAGCGCAAGAAGAGCAAGATGAGTTTCCACCTGGCCCAGAAACCCTCGCGGCAGGAGGAGAAAGCCATCGAGCGCGAGATGGAGCGGCTGATAGACGAGGACCTGTCCGTGACCTTCGAGATGGTCCGCCGCGAGGACGTCCCTGAGGGGGTGCGCCTGGACCGCCTGCCCGCCGACGCCTCGGAGACCATCCGTCTGGTGCGCATCGGCGACTATGACGTCTGTCCGTGCATCGGACGCCACGTGCGCTCGACGTCGCAGATAGGACGCTTCGAACTGCTCGGTACCAACTGGGACGAGCACGAGCACTCGTTCAGGGTTCGCTTCAAAATCGTATAATGAAAATAAAGAAATGCGTTCTGAGTCGTTCAGAGCGCATTTTTTTTATCTCTTGATGTGTCCGCCCGCTTAGAGCGCAATCTTCATGAACACGGGATAGTGGTCGGAGTAGCTGAGGTTGGTACGGTAGTAGTCGATGCCCTTCAGCGACTTGTCGTGGAAGATGTAGTCGATGCGGACGGGTTTCTTGCCGCGGAAGGTGTACATCCAACCCTTGCCGCACTCGCAGAAGCCATCGACCATGTCGCCCAGCATGGTGTTATAGACGTAGGAGTAGGGGACGTCGTTGAAGTCGCCGCACATGATGACGGGATTCTTCGACTCGCGGCACTCGTTGCTCAGCGTGGTGGCCTGGCCGGCACGGATCATCAGTCCCAGCATGTAGTTGCCGTAGATGGCGTTGAGCACGCGGTTGGAGCTGACGTCGTACTGCTGCATCATGAGTTTGCCGGCCTGGTGCAGCGTGCGGTTGATGCCCGTGGTCTCCAGGTGGACGTTGAACACGCGCAGGTCGTAGCCCTTGACATCGATGTCGGCCCACATGGCGCTGTTGTTGGTCTCCTCGAAGAGGATGGTCTTGCTGGCGCTGATGGGATAACGGCTGTAGATGACCATGTCCTTGCGGCCTACCGCCATGTGGGGGAAATACTCTTTATAGGCGTCGGAGTTCTTCTTGTTGCCATGGATGTCGTTATACTCCTGCAGACAGAGCACATCGACCTTCTGGCTGCGCATCTCGGCGAGGATGTCCTGGGCCATGAAACCTGACATCTCGCGCTTGAACATCGCCACGTTGTAGGTGGCAATCTTCAGTCCGGCTCTGCTGTTCGCATGGTCCAGTTCGAAGGGAGGCTGGATGATGGTCTGCATATAGGGAACGCAGCAGCCCACCATGATGACGGGGATGGCGGCAAAGAGCCAGCGACGGCGCACCAGCCAGTAGATGAGCAACAGCAGGTTGGCGATGATGAGCAGTGGCAGGATATAGACCAGCATGGCACGGGCCGTATGGCCGGCAGGATGGACGTCGCCGCCAAAGAGCGCTACGATGGTAAATACGGCCACGATGACCTGGAGGACCAGAAACATGCTGGCCACGTACTTATATACCGCTAATTTTCCCATGATGAAAGTGTGATTATTCTTGTGTGTACTTCTGTACCATGTCCATCAGGTCCTCCACACGGAACGGCTTGGCCATGAACTCGTCGCAGCCGGCCTCCTTGGCCTCCTGGATGACATCGGGGAAGGGGAACGCGCTGAGGGCAATCACGGGAAGGTCGGGGTTGACCTCCTTGATGATGCGCGTGGCGTCCATACCGTTCATGTCGGGCATGCGGATGTCCATCAGTACCAGGTCGGGATGCTCGTCCTCACACAGGGTGACGGCCTCGATGCCGTTGATGGCGCGCAGCAGGCGGTAGCGCTTGCACAGCACGATGCGCACGAGCTCGTAATTGTTGTCCTCGTCCTCGGCGACCAGGATGAGCGGAGCATCCTGCAGGTTGGAGTGCGTGGAGACGCGGATGGTGCGCGAATTGGTCGTCGTACGGCTGTTCTGCTTCATGCCGCCGATGGTACCCTCGAAGGGCAGGATGAAACGGAACGTGGAACCCTGACCCAGCTTGGAGCTGACGTTGATGGAACCACCCATGCGCTCCAGGATAATCTTGCAGAGCGCCAGTCCCAGGCCGTAGCCGTTGTTGTTCTCGGCGTCCTTGGAGACGTAGGTGTCGAAGATGTAATGGAGGTCTTCCTCGGCAATACCGGAACCGGTATCGGAGACGAAGAACTCCACCTCCTGGCCGTCGTCGATGAGGCGGTAGCCAAAGGTGATGGTGCCCTTGGAGGTGTGTTTCAGCGCATTGCTGATGAGGTTGGAAAATACCTGCGTCAGACGGTTCTGGTCGGTATTGAGCATCACGTTCATGTTGGGCTGATTCCACACCAGCTGGACTTGGTCGGAGCAACGGAACTTGAAGATGAGCTGGATGCTATGGCAGAGCTCGTTGAGGTCCGTGGGGGCTTTCTTGATGACAATCTCGCCAGCCTCCACACGCGAGAGGTCCAGGATCTCGTTGATGAGCGCCAACAGACGGCTGTTGTTGCTCTCGACAATCTCCATGTACTTCAGACGCTCCTCGGCAGAGTCGGTCTCGGCCATGACGCGCGAGAAACCCTCGATGGCATTCAGGGGTGTGCGGATCTCATGGCTCATATTGGCCAGAAACAGCGACTTCATGCGGCTGGCTTTCTCGGCCTTGTGTGCTTTCTCCTCGTATTCGTCAATGCGCTTCAGGGCTGCTTGTAGTTCTGACTCAGTAGCGTGCCATCGGGCATTGGCCTCGGCGATTTTCTGTAGTAAAACTTCTCTTTCTTCTTCTTGACTCATCTTCGCAGTTTTGTCTGTATTTTACAGTTTTTTTGTCTGTAAGACGATGCAAAGATATAAAAAAAAATTAAGACGGCGAAAGAATGTGTGACAATTTTTTTTATCCCCTCTTGGCTTTCTCCCATGTTCCGCCACCGCGATGGGTATAGAGATAGCGCATGCCGCGGAAGACGTTGATGTTCATAAACAGAAAGTAATAAGAAACATAGAGCAGTTTGTTCTTGCGACCATGTAAGTCGAGGAGATAGCCTGCCCAGGCCGCCAGGTAAAACAGAATCTGCAGCACCCAGATGCAGGTGTAGAGGCTGCCACCCTTCATCAGCACCAACAGGACGTTGAGCGGAATGAGGGCCATCATGGCGATGGGGGTGATGGTCCAGCGCAGCACACGGTGGGACACCAGCTGGAAGGCTACGGTGGGTTGGCGGAAGGGATTCATCATCTTGCGCAGCCACCAGGAGCTCTGCAGACCACCTGCGGCGATGCGCTGCTTGCGCTTGCCCTCCTCGGCGAGGTTGGCAGAGCCGTACTCCATGGCATAGGCCTCGGAGGTGTAGGCGATGCGGTAGCCCTTATCAACCATCCGCATGGACATCACAAAGTCGTCGAGCAGCGCATTCTCGGGCATCGGCTCGTAGAGGCTGGTGCGGATGGCGTTGAGTTCGCCGGCAGCACCCATGGCGGAGTAGAGTTCGCTATCCATGCGCTTCAGCGTACTCTCGTAGCGCCAGTAGAGACCCTCGCCCTCGGCAGCAGACTGCTGACTGTCGCGGGCCATGACGCGTTTCTCGCCAGCCACACAACCCACCTGGGGGTCTTGCATCAGACGGACAATCTCGCGGATGGCACCGCTGTTGACCATCGTATTGGCGTCGGTCATCACGGTAATCTCGCTCGTGACCTCGGCGATGCCGTGGTTCAGGGCTGCCGTCTTGCCGCGACGCTCGGGGGAAAAGACCACCTGGACCTCGGGGTACTGCGCCAGACGCTCGTTGGTGGCGTCAGTGGAACCGTCCGTCACCCACATGACGTGCAACTTGTCGTGGGGATAGTCCAGCTGGCGGGTGTTTGCCATCTTCTCGGCGACGATGTCCTGTTCGTTGAAGGCGCAGACGAGGAAGGTGACATGAGGAAGCGCATCGTCAGGGGGCAGGACGCTCTCCGTCCTCCGCCCGCTGACCATGCGCTTGACAGACAGCAACAGCCATAATAGCATACCGTAACCCAGATAGGTGTAGAAAACCAGTAGCAGACAGGTCCAAAACAATATTTTCAGTGTGATCATGGCGATTGTTGCGTGTGGGGTTAAAAAATCAGGAATTACTCTCAATCTCTTCCTGCATGTCGATGAACTGCCGATGCTGGTCGTAGAACTCGTATTGCAGGAAGGCTAACTTCTGTGACGGGATGATGCGGACACCCATGCCATACTTCATCTGCCACTTGATCTTCAGGGATATGAGGCCCTGGTTGATGTAGGCAGCCACGTAGGGGTGGACGTGAAGGTAGAACTTGCGGATGCCGATCTTGTTGACCAGGCGGTCAATCTTGCTCTCTAACTGGTCCGTAAACAGGATGGACGACTTGATTTTTCCTTTCCCAAAACAGGTGGGGCAGGTCTCCTCGACATTGACGTCCATCGCCGGACGGACGCGCTGACGCGTAATCTGCATGAGTCCGAACTTGCTGAGCGGCAGGATGTTATGACGAGCCCTGTCTTTCTGCATGTTCTTGCACATACGCTCGTAGAGCAGCTGACGGTCTTCGGCGAGGTTCATGTCGATGAAGTCAACAACGATGATTCCTCCCATGTCGCGCAGACGAAGCTGGCGGGCCAGTTCGTCGGCAGCACCGAGGTTGACTTCCAGGGCATTGGCCTCCTGGCCACTGTCAGAACGGGTGCGGTTGCCGGAGTTGACATCTACCACATGCATGGCCTCGGTGTGCTGGATGATGAGGTAGGCACCACGCTTGTAGTTGACGGTACGCCCGAAACTGGACTTCAGCTGCTTGGTGACGTTGAAATTGTCGAAGATGGGCACGTTGCCCTTGTAGAACTTGACGATGTCCTTCTTGTCAGGAGCGATGAGACCCACATAGTCCATCACCTGATGGTAGATGGTCTCGTCGTTGATGTGGATACCGTCGTAGGTGGGGTCGAAGAGGTCGCGGAGCATGGCGACGGCACGGCCGGTCTCCTCAAAGCACAGCTGGGGAACCTTGGTGGCCTTCTGGGCATTGCTGATGGTGTCGTCCCAGCGCTTCAGAAGCACCTTCATCTCGGCGTCCAACTCGGCGACACGCTTGCCCTCGGCAGAGGTTCGCACGATGACACCGAAATTCTTGGGACGGATGCTCTGCACCAACTGCTTCAGTCGGGCACGCTCTTCACCTTTCTTGATTTTCGAGGAAACGGACACCTTGTCTCCAAAGGGCATCAGCACCATGTAACGGCCCGCAAAGCTCAACTCGCAGGAGAGGCGGGGACCCTTGGTGTTGATGGGTTCCTTGACCACCTGAACCAGGATTTCCTGGCCCTGCTTGAGCGTGGTCTGCACGCTGCCCTCCTTGGGGAGGTCGGGTAGGCGGGTGGCCTTGGAGATGGGGTAGAGTTTCTTCTTGTCGCTTTGTACCTGTTTGAGGTATTTCTCGTAAGAGCTGAATTGAGTGCCAAGGTCAAGATAGTGGAGGAATGCCTCGCGCTCGGAACCGACGTCCACAAAGCAGGCATTCAGCCCAGGCATGAGCTTGCGTACCCGTCCCAGGTAGATGTTGCCGACGGAGTAGCTCGCCTCTTCCCGTTTCTCGTTCTGGTATTCCACCAGGTTCTTGTCTTCGAGCAGGGCGATGGAGATCTCTTTCGGCTGTACATCGATAATTACTTCACTGGTCATGACTTCTTGTTAAATTCAATAAATAAGGAGTGCTCCGATGGTCTCGGCAACACTCCTTTCATTCTTTCTCCTAACGTCTGAGCTTACTTGCTCTTATGACGATTCTTGCGCAGTCTCTTCTTACGCTTGTGGGTAGCCATCTTGTGGCCCTTCTTTTTCTTTCCGTTTGGCATAATACTAAATTATTTAAAATATGTTGATTATTTCATCTTGGCGGCAAAACTCTTGGCGGGCTTGAAGGCGGGGAAATCGTGGGCCTCAATCACCATCGTGGTATTCTTGGAGATGTTACGGGCGGTCTTCTTGGCACGGTGCTTCACGGTGAAGGTACCAAAACCACGGAGATAAACGTTCTCCTTACTCACGGACATACAGTTGCGGATCTCTTCCATAAAGGCCTCGACAGTAGCTGCCACGTCCTTCTTGGGAAGGCCAGTATCCTCAACAATCTTGTTAATAATATCTGCTTTAGTCATCGCTATATTTTTTTGTTGTTTTGAATTCGGAGTGCAAAGATACTGTTTTTCAGTGGGATATGAAAATTTTCTCGGCATTTTTTTTATAAAAACCATATTTTTTGTATCTTTGCACCATCATTTAATCGATTTTACACATGAAACAGACCAAGATTGTAGCATCTGTCAGCGATCGTCGCTGTGATGTGGATTTCATTCGACAGCTGTTCAATGCAGGTGTCAATGTGGTAAGAATGAATACAGCTCACGCCTCGGAAGAGGGCCTTAAGAATATAATAAGGAACGTGCGCGAGGTCAGTCGTCATATCGGTATCCTGATTGACACGAAGGGTCCGGAGGTGAGAACCACCGGTTGTGCAGCCCCCATGGAGTATAAAACGGGTGATGTTGTCAATTTATTTGGTCGTCCTGAGGTGGACTCCACGCATGACATCGTCAATCTCTCCTACGAGAATTTCGCCGCCGACGTACAGGAGGGCGATATGGTGCTCTTTGACGACGGCGCCCTGGGTATGAAGGTAATCGGCATCAATGGTCCTGCCGTCATCGCACAGGTGATGAATGACGGCGTGTTGGGTGCCCACAAGAGTGTCAATGTGCCAGGTCGTCACATCGACCTGCCCGCCCTGACAGCCAAGGACCGCAAGAACATCATGCTGGCCATCGACCAGGATATAGACTTCATTGCCCACTCGTTTGTCCGTTCGGCTTCCGACGTGCGCGCCGTGCAGGCCATCCTGGATGCCTACAACAGCGATATTAAAATAATTTCAAAAATCGAAAACCAGGAGGGCGTAGATCATATCGACGAGATTATCGACGCCAGCTATGGTATCATGATTGCCCGCGGCGACTTGGGTATCGAGGTACCCCTGGAGCAGATTCCCGGTATCCAGTGGCGCATCATCAACAAATGTATCGAGAAGAAGAAACCCGTCATCGTGGCTACCCAGATGCTGCATACGATGATCAACAATCCGCGGCCTACACGCGCCGAGGTGACGGACATCGCCAACGCCATCCACAGCTGTACCGACGCCCTGATGCTCTCTGGCGAGACGGCCAGCGGAAAATATCCCATCGAGGCCGTCAAGACGATGGCCGCCATCGCCGAACAGGCCGAGCGCGACCGTCAGATGAGCAACATCAACATGCCGTTGTCGCCCAACTGCGACATCCGCGAGTTCATGGCCCACTGTGCCATTGAGGCTACGGAGAAGATGGGCGTGAAGGGTATCGTCATCGACTCTGCCACAGGTGCTACGGCCCGTGCGCTGGCTGCCTTCCGCGGTCCTCATCCGGTACTGGCCATCTGTTATAACGACAAGCTGCAGCGACTGCTCAACCTGTCGTATGGTGTGATACCGGTCTATCAGAAGGAGCATATCGGTTCGGAACGCCTCTTCCTGGCGGCTGTCCGCATGTTGCGACAGAAGGGCTATGTGGAACTGGATGACAAGATTGCCTATCTGAGTGGAAACATCAGTGCCGGAGGTGCGACAAAATTCCTGGAAATCAATGCCGTGAAGGAATTCTTCGACGCCAACTACCAGTTCCACCTGCCGCAGCAGGGGTAAAAGGAGTTAAAGGAGTTAAAGACTTTAGAAATATTAAAAAATCGAGAATGATGAGCAAGTTCTCGATTTTTTTTCGTATCTTTGCAGACAAATTGAAATTGGCCAGATGAACCACATTAGAAATTTCTGTATCATCGCACATATAGACCACGGCAAATCCACGTTGGCAGACCGCTTGCTGGAATATACCAAGACCATTCAGGTCACGGAGGGCCAGATGCTTGACGACATGGAGTTGGAGCGCGAGCGCGGCATCACCATCAAGAGCCACGCCATCCAGATGGAATATATGTACCATAATGAAAAATATATCCTCAACCTCATTGACACCCCGGGACACGTGGACTTCTCCTACGAGGTGAGCCGTTCCATTGCAGCCTGTGAGGGTGCCTTGCTGGTGGTCGATGCCACACAGGGCGTGCAGGCGCAGACCATCTCGAACCTCTATATGGCGATAGACAACGACCTGGAGATTATTCCCGTCATCAACAAGATCGACATGCCCAGTGCGATGCCTGACGAGGTGGAGGACGAAATCATCGAACTCCTGGGCTGCAAGCGCGAGGAGATCCTGCGGGCCTCTGGCAAGACCGGCGAGGGCGTGGAGGATATCCTCAATGCCGTCGTGGAGCGCATACCCCATCCGGAGGGTGACGAGAAGGCTCCCCTGCAGGCGCTGATTTTCGACTCGGTATTCAACTCGTTCCGTGGCATCATCGCCTACTTCAAGATTACCAACGGCGTCATCCGCCAGGGCGACAAGGTGAAATTCTTCAATACCGGCATGGAGTATGTGGCCGACGAGGTGGGTGTACTGAAGATGGATATGATACCCCGCAAAGAACTCAGAACCGGTGAGGTAGGGTATATCATCAGCGGTATCAAGAATGCCAAGGAGGTGAAGGTGGGCGACACCATCACCCACGTGCAACCCTCCTGCGACAAGGCGATAGAAGGATTCCAGGAGGTCAAGCCGATGGTCTTCGCAGGTGTCTATCCCATCGACCCCGTGGACTACGAGAACCTGCGGGCCTCGCTGGAGAAACTGCAGCTGAACGATGCCTCGCTGACCTTTACGCCGGAGACCTCGGTGGCCCTGGGCTTCGGATTCCGCTGCGGATTCCTGGGACTGCTGCACATGGAGATTGTCCAGGAGCGTCTGGACCGTGAGTTCGACATGGACGTCATCACCACGGTACCTAACGTAACCTATATGTGTTACACCAAACAGGGCGAGGAAAAGGAGGTCCACAACCCCAGCGGACTGCCCGACCAGCCGATGATAGACCACATCGAGGAACCCTATATCAAGGCCTCGATCATCACCGCTGCCGACTATATCGGGCCCATCATGACGCTCTGTTTGGACAAACGCGGCGAACTGATAGACCAGCAGTACGTCTCGGGCAATCGTGTGGAGCTGCGCTTCATGCTTCCCCTGGGAGAAATTGTGATAGACTTCTACGACAAGTTGAAGAGCATCTCGAAGGGCTACGCCTCGTTTGACTACCATATCGACTCGTTCCGTCCCTCGAAACTGGCAAAACTGGATATCCTGCTGAATGGCGAACCCGTTGACGCCCTCTCCACGCTGACCCATCAGGATAATGCCGTGACCTTCGGACGCCGGATGTGTGAGAAATTGAAGGAACTCATTCCGCGCCAGCAGTTTGACATCGCCATCCAGGCGGCCATCGGTGCCAAGATCATAGCCCGTGAGACGGTGAAACAGGTGCGTAAGGACGTGACGGCCAAATGCTATGGCGGTGACGTGAGCCGTAAGCGCAAACTCCTGGAGAAACAGAAGCGCGGTAAGAAGCGCATGAAGCAGATCGGTAATGTGGAGGTGCCGCAGAAGGCATTCCTGGCCGTACTGAAATTGGATTAACAAACAAACTATTATAATACTAAGACCTAAGAACGAAAGAGAGATGACAACAATTGGACTGACAACACGTGACGTGGCAAGAGAATTGGCCAGACGCTACAGTACGATGACTCATGGTGAGTTGGACGTATTGGAGAGCATCCTGGTGCCGATGAAGTTTCACAAGGGTGAGATGATCCTGAAAGAGGGTGATGTCGCTGACGCCATCTATTGGGTGGTGAAGGGACTCATCCGCCAGTTCTACTTTAAGAACGGCAAGGAAGTGACGGAGTTCATGGCTGCGGAGAACACCATGTGCATGAGTATTGAGAGCTTGTTCAAGGAGGCACCCAGTCTCCAGCAGATACAGGCCATAGAACCGACCATTATCTTCGCCCTCCCCAAGGCGCGTCTGGAGCGTGAGGCTGTCAGGAACGTCAATATCCAGATGCTTTACCGTAAGATATTGGAAGAGTCGCTCATCCTCTCGCAGATCCGCGCCGATATGCTGCGCTTCGAGTCTGCCCCCGAGCGTTATGCCAAACTGGTGAAGCGCGCACCGCAACTGGTGTTGCGCGCTCCGCTGGTGTATGTCGCCAGCTACCTGCAGATGACGCCGGAGACCCTCAGCAGGGTCCGTGCTGCAGCCTTGCAGGAAGAGTGATTATCTCAATACACCACAGAACGTAAAATGGTCCTTGAACTCCTGAGCGAAGTGGTCGGGGGCCTTTCTGAAAAGTCCGAAAAGGGCGCTGCCTGAGCCTGACATGGCTGCATAGGTGGCGCCCATGTCGTAGAGACGGTCCTTGATGGCCCCAATCTCGGGGTGAAGGGCAAAGACACTCTCCTCGAAGTCGTTGGTCAGTGCGTCGCGCCACGTTTCTACGGGTTGCATCACCACGTCCAGGCAGTTCTGCTCGGGGTAGTGGGGTGTGATGCGCGAGAAGGCCTCCTTGGTGGAAACGGGAATGTCGGGACGTACGACGGCAATCTGCCATCCGCTGAGGTCCAGGCTGACGGGCTGGAGTTTTTCGCCAATACCCTCCGCATAGCACGGCGTGCTATAGATGAAGAAGGCGCAGTCGGCACCCAACCGGGCGGCATAGTCCGCCATCTGTGACTGGGAGAGCCCCAACTGGAACATCTCGTTGAGCAGCAGGATCATATAGGCGCAGTCGCTCGAGCCACCACCCATGCCGGCCTGTGTCGGGATACCTTTCCACAGATGCGCATGGAGTCGGGGCAACTGGGGGAAGTCGGCCTTCAGCAACTGATAGGCCCGAACGACGAGGTTGCGCTGTTCGTCGCCCTCAATCTGGATGTTGCTCACTTTCAGGTCGCAGGCCACCTCCGAAGGGAAACCGTCTGTCATGGGCAGCACCTCCAGGGCATCCGTCAGGGGGACGGGATAGAACACGGTCTGCAGGTTGTGGTAGCCGTCGGGACGGCGCTCCACGACGTTGAGACCCAGATTGATCTTGGCTATGGGGTAGGTAATCATGGCTTATTGCTTTTTGAAGACAAGGGTTTTAGGCAACTTTTGCCATTTGCGGTTGCGAGGCACCTTGATGGTGTTGCCACTGACCTGGCGGAGCGTGTAGGTGGAGTCGTTATCACGCGTCAGGGTGGCGGTGAGGTCCTCACTGCCGAAGTCGTTGATGAGCTGCATCTCCGCCTGGTCGGGAGCCACCACGCGACACGAGGTAACTACCCAGCAGAAGGAGTTGTTCTTCTTGCCCAGAAAACCGGGCACCTCACCATACAACTCGTGGCCGGGAATGGTGATGTTCTGGTGGTGGAAGTTGATTCTCAGATAGACCTCATATTCATTATTTATAAGGTACGCGCGAAAAGGCGTGCTGTCTTGCTGGGCCCAAAGGTGCCCGGACATCCCCATCCAGAGGATTTCTATCATGAGTATTTTCTTCATGAACCTGTCGTTTTGCGGGCAAAGATACTAAATCTATATCAATTAATCGCGGTTTTTTCGAAAAATATCTCCTAAATCATTTCAATAATTTGAAATTTTTAGTTATCTTTGCGGCCGTTATACATGTATAAGAATGGGAAAGAATTTTTTGAAGCCTGATTTTATCTTTGAATCGAGTTGGGAAGTCTGTAACAAGGTCGGAGGAATCTATACCGTCCTGTCCACTCGGGCAAAGACACTACAGGATGACAAGAAGGACCATATCATCTTTATCGGTCCTGACTTCTGGAAAGACAGTGAGAGCCCCTATTTCCGTGAGGACAAGACGCTCTTCGCTGAATGGCAGTGGACTGCCAAGGAAAATGGCTTGTGTGTAAGGGTAGGCCGGTGGACCATACCCGGTGAGCCTATCGTCATCCTGGTGGATTTCCAGCCTTTCTTTGAACAGAAGAATGAGATTTACGGATGGCTCTGGGAACAGTATGGCGTCGATTCGCTGCATGCCTATGGCGACTACGACGAAGCCTCGATGTTCTCTTATGCCGCTGCACTGGTGGTGGAGAGCTTCTACCATCATTATCTGGAAGGCAACAAGCGCGTCATCTACCACGCCAATGAGTGGATGTGCGGACTTGGTGCGCTGTATATCAACAACAAACTGCCGCAGGTGGGTACCGTGTTCACGACCCATGCTACCAGCATCGGCCGCTCCATAGCAGGCAATCAGAAGCCGCTGTACGACTATCTGTTTGCTTACAATGGCGACCAGATGGCTGAGGAGCTCAACATGCAGTCGAAGCACTCCATCGAGAAGCAGACCGCCCTGCATGTGGACTGCTTTACCACGGTGAGCGACATTACCGCCAACGAGTGTCAGGAACTGTTGGACAAACCCGTGGACGTCGTGCTGCCCAATGGCTTCGACAACAGCTTCGTGCCCAAGCCGGCAGTCTTTGCCCGCAAGCACCGTGCCGCCCGTCGCCGCCTGTTGGATGTGGCCAACGCCTTGCTCGGGGAGCAGTTGAACGACGATACGCTGATTGTCTCGACGTCAGGACGTTATGAGTTCCGCAACAAGGGTATTGATGTCTTCGTGGAAGCCATGAACCGTCTGTTGCGTGACCGTGACCTCAAGAAGAAGGTCCTGGCATTTATCGAGGTACCCGGTTGGGTGGGAGAGCCCCGTGCCGATTTGAAGGAGCGCCTGACCCATGCCAAGGACAACACCTTCGATACACCGCTGGAGGTGCCTATGATTACCCATTGGCTGCATAATATGAGTCATGACAACGTGTTGAGCATGATGAAGTATTATGATATGCACAACCAGCCCGAGGACAATGTGAAGGTTATCTTCCTGCCCTGTTATCTGGACGGCAAGGACGGCATTCTCAATATGACGTACTACGACATCGTCCTGGGTAACGACCTGTGTGTCTATCCCTCGTATTACGAGCCCTGGGGCTATACGCCGTTGGAGGCCATCGCCTTCAAGGTGCCCTGCATCACGACAGACCTGGCCGGTTTCGGCCTCTGGGCCAACAAGGTGTTTGGCGGCTATGGCGAGATTACCGATGGCGTCAAGGTGATTCACCGTACGGACTACAACTACTCGGAAGTGGCCGACAGCATCAAGGACACCGTGGCAGCCTTCTCGGCGATGAGCCAGAAACAGGTTGACGAATGCAGGAAGCATGCGGAGGCATTGTCCAAGAAAGCCTTGTGGCAGGAGTTTATCCAGTATTACTACGAGGCATACGATATCGCGCTGAAGAAAGCCGAAGAGAGAATGAGTAACCAACATTAAACAACGAATCATATATTCATTTTACAAATAGATTATGAAAATTAAAGCTGATTATGCAAATGCTCCTCAGTGGAAAGAGCTGACCGTGAAGTCCAGTCTGCCTGAGGAACTGAAGTGTTTGGACGAGATTGCCCACAACATGTGGTGGGTATGGAACTACGAGGCACGCGACCTGTTCCGTGACCTCGACCCTGAGCTTTACCACGATGTAAAGCATAATCCCGTGATGCTGCTGGAAGGATTGGGTTTTGCTCGCAAGGCTGAAATCATCAAGGACAAGGCACTGATGAAGCGCATCAACAACGTCTATAAGTTGTTCCGCACTTATATGGATGTGGCTCCCGACACCAGTCGCCCCTCTGTAGCCTACTTCTGCATGGAGTATGGTATCCACTCCGCGCTGAAGATCTACTCCGGTGGTCTGGGTATGCTGGCTGGTGACTATGTCAAGGAGGCTTCCGACTCTAACGTCGATATGTGTGCCGTAGGTTTCCTCTATCGTTTCGGCTATTTCACACAGAGCCTGTCGATGGACGGACAGCAGATTGCCAACTATGAGACGCAGAATTTCGCCTCGCTGCCTATCGAGCGTCAGCTCGACAAGGATGGCAATCCGATGGTGATTGACGTTCCCTACAACAACTACCAGGTTCATGCCTATGTATGGCGTGTCAATGTGGGTCGCGTCAGCCTGTATCTGCTGGATACAGACAACGAGATGAACTCCGACTACGACCGTCCTATCACCCACGCGCTCTACGGTGGTGACTGGGAGAACCGTCTGAAGCAGGAGATCCTGCTGGGTATCGGTGGTATGCTGCTGCTGAAGAAGTTGGGTATCAAGAAGGATATCTATCACTGCAACGAGGGTCATGCTGCCCTGTGTAACCTGCAGCGTCTGTGTGACTACATCGAGGAAGGTCTGACCTTCAACCAGGCTCTGGAACTGGTACGTGCCAGCGGTCTCTATACCGTTCATACTCCCGTTCCTGCCGGTCACGACTACTTCGAGGAGGGCCTGTTCGGCAAGTATATGGGTGCTTATCCCCAGAAGTTGGGTATCTCGTGGGACGAGTTCATCGGCATGGGTCGCACCAATCCCGATGACCACAACGAGAAGTTCTGTATGTCCACCTTCGCCTGCAATACGTGTCAGGAGGTTAACGGCGTATCGATGCTTCACGGTTGGGTGTCGCAGAAGATGTTTGCCCCCATCTGGAATGGCTACTATCCCGAGGAGAACCACGTGGGCTATGTAACCAATGGTGTCCACTTCCCCACCTGGTGTGCTACCGAGTGGCGCCGTGTCTATGCCAAGTATTTTGACGAGAGTCATATGTACGACCAGTCGAACGAGGAGATCTGGCACGGTATCTACAACTGTCCCGATGAGGAGATCTGGGAGACCCGTCAGGCTCTGAAGAACAAGCTGTTCGACTATATCAAGGTTCAGTTCCGTGAGACATGGCTGAAGAACCAGGGCGACCCCTCGCGCGTGGTAAAGCTCTTGGAGCGTTTCAACCCCAATGCGCTGGTGATTGGCTTCTGCCGTCGCTTCGCCACCTACAAGCGTGCTCACCTGCTGTTCACCGATCTCGACCGTCTCTCTAAGATTGTCAACGATCCCGAGCGTCCTGTCATCTTCCTCTTTGCCGGTAAGGCGCACCCCGCCGATGGTGCCGGTCAGGGTCTGATCAAGAAGATCTTCGAGATCTCACAACGTCCCGAGTTTCAGGGTAAGGTCATCTTCCTGGAGGACTACGACTTCCTGCTGGCTCGCCGTCTGGTATCAGGTGTTGATATCTGGATGAATACGCCGACGCGTCCTCTGGAGGCTTCCGGTACTTCCGGTGAGAAGGCCGAGATGAATGGTGTCGTCAACCTCTCCGTGAAGGATGGCTGGTGGCTGGAGGGCTATCGTGAGGGTGCCGGATGGGCGCTCACCGAGAAGCGTACCTACCAGAACCAGGGCTTCCAGGATCAGTTGGATGCTGCTACCATCTATGGTCTGCTGGAGAACGAGATTATTCCTCTCTATTATAATAAGGACAAGAAGGGTCTCTCGAAGGGCTGGATCAAGGTAGTCAAGAACTCTATCGCCCAGATTGCTCCGCACTACACCATGAAGCGTCAGCTCGACGACTACTATTCCAAGTTCTATGAGAAGCAGGCCAAGCGCTTCAAGGCTATCTCTAAGGATAACTACCGTAAGGCCAAGGACATCGCCCAGTGGAAGGAAGCTGTTGCAGAGCGTTGGGATGCCATCAGCGTGGTGAACGCAGAATGGGACTACCCCGTAACAGGCATTCAGACTGGCGAGAAGTACACCCTGCGCTATGTCATCAACGAACAGGGTCTTGACGATGCAGTCGCTCTGGAGAAGGTCAATGTCTTCACCAACAAGGATGGCGAGGAGCGCATCTACTCTGTTGAGCCTCTGAAGATGATCGGCCACGACGGCAACAACTATACTTTCGAGGCTACGCTGGCTCCCCAGCAGGCTGGTCTCTACAAGTCGGCCGTCCGTATGTATCCGAAGAACAAGGATCTTCCCCACCGTCAGGACTTCTGCTACGTGAAGTGGCTGGAGCTCCCCGCACTCTAATCAGGTGGTGGATACACAACAAAAAACTCTTGGAAAATCTTCCAAGAGTTTTTTTGTTATCTAGCGCCTTTAGTCATCTAGCGCCTCTCTCTTATTTCAAGTGCTCTGCCACATAGTTTTCCAGTTCCTGACCTCTCAGCCCTCTTTTCAGGATGTGCCCCTGTTGGTCCACTAAGATGGTGTGGGGAATACTGCTGACGGAAAACGCCTGGGCTGCGGCATTCTCCCAACCTTTCAGGTCGCTCATCTGGGGCCACTCCATCTTCATCTGTGCGATGGCTTGGGTCCAGGCGTCCTTGTTCTCATCCAGCGAGACACCCACGATGGCCAGTCCTTTGTCCTGATACTGACTGTACAAGGTGACCATGTTCGGCATCTCCTGTCTGCAGGGGGCACACCAGGAGGCCCAGAAGTCGATGATGGTCAGTTTGTGGCTCTTGACAATGTCCATCACACTCACCATCTCTCCGTTTGGCGTGGGTTGCGAGAAATCCTTGATGATGCTACCCTCGGCGGTGGTTTGCGAACGTTTGATGGACTGTTCCATCTGTCGGATAGCTGAGCGCTGGCGCATCTTGTCAGGCAGTTGCTCTATGAGTCGCAGACGCTGGTCGTTGCTGATGAGCTCTTCGGGATAGTAGGTCAGCAGGAAATAGCCGAACTCGTTTTGGATGTTGTCCTCGGCGGCTTTGACAATGATGTTGGCAAACCGCTGGTTGTAGGCCTCAATCTGATCCATTCCCTTCTGTTGTTCCTCCTCATCGACATTGTTGCCATAGATGTGCTCTGCTATCTGGTTGATGGCTTTTCCGATGCTCATCACCGAGTCGTTGAGCTCCTGCCAGGCGTTGTTGCAGTGTGTGCCGCTGACACGTGAAGCACCAGGTGTCTCGTCCAATTTGATGTTGACCGTACCGCTTTCCAGAAAGAAGGGGGCGTTGATCTCGTTCTGTCTCTTGCTGTATATCATGGCGAGACATACAGAGTCCACAGACTTGTCGGCCTCAAAGCGGCCATCCTTGATGAGAATGGTGTCAGAGGGTGTTCCTGTCTGCATGTCGGTGGTGAGGAAGAGCGTGTCGCCGTCTTCCAATCCCGTTACCTGACCACTGATGTGACATTCATTAGACTGACAGGCAGCAAGCATGATGCCTGCTGCCGTCAGAAAAAGGCTATTCTTGATAGTCATGGTTGATTAAACAATATATTGGCTGGATATGCTCTCGTTATTGATGACGCGGCGGATGGTCTCTGCAAACATGTCAGCGACGCTGAGCTGCTTCACCTTGGAGCAACGGGTGAAATCATAAGGAATAGAGTCGGTGAAGACAATCTCCTCCAGGGCGGACTTTTCGACGCGCTCGCTGGCAGGACCGCTCATCACACAGTGGGAGGCGCAGGCGCGCACCGTCTTGGCACCGGCCTCCTTCATGATGTCGGCAGCCTTCGTGATGGTTCCTGCGGTGTCAACCATATCGTCGATAATGACAACGTTCTTGTCTGCCACATCACCGATGATCTGCATGGAACCAACGACATTGGCGCGTGCGCGAGTCTTATTACATAATACCAACGGACATCCCAGGTATTTGGCGTACGTGTTGGCGCGCTTGGAACCACCTACGTCAGGTGACGCAATCACCAGGTCGTCCAACTTCAGACTCTGCAGGTAGGGCAGGATGACCCCCGAGGCGTAGAGGTGGTCAACGGGAACGTCGAAGAAGCCCTGAATCTGGTCGGCATGCAGGTCCATCGTGATGACGCGGTTGACACCCACAGCAGACAGCAGGTCGGCAACGAGTTTGGCACCGATGCTGACGCGGGGTTTGTCCTTACGGTCCTGACGTGCCCATCCGAAGTAGGGGATGACGGCATTGATGGTACGTGCCGAGGCCCGCTTGGCGGCATCAATCATGAGCAGGAGCTCCATCAGGTTGTCGGAATTGGGGAAAGTGCTCTGTACCAGGAAGATGTCGCGTCCGCGGATGCTCTCTTCGTAGGATACTGCAAACTCACCATCGGAGAACTTCGTCATCTGGAGTTCACCGAGTGGACAACCTAAGCTTTGGCAGATGCGCTCTGCGAGGTACTTGGTTGCTGTACCTGAAAATACCATGTAGTTTTTGTTGGAATTCATGGGGGTTGTTGAAATCTAGAAACTTTATTGTATTGCTTTTCTAAGTTTGCAGAACTGGTCGAGGAGTCCCTGGTAGTCGGGCTCCTGGTGGATGTTGAAGCGATTCCAGAGGTCGCCACTCACGACGATGCCTCCAAAACCGAGGTCTTTCGCCATCCTTATGGTGTCGAGGTTCATGCCGCCCAGCGCATAGACGTGACGGTCGATGAGTCCCTTGCGTGATGCCTCCTGCAGCTGCTCCAAGGTGAAGGTGGCCTTCTGGTCCGGTTCCGTCTGACTGTCGAAGATATATTTCAACAGCACGTAGTCGCTGTTGCGCTTGGCCTCCTTCAGCATATCCAGATGCGTGCAGGTGCGGCTCAGCGTGCCCTTGTAGTTCTTGGGAGCCGGCGTCGTCTCATCATCGATATGGATCCCCTTCAACTTATACTCCTCTTTCAGGTAGAAGTTGTCGTGTACGGTGATGCGCTTGTAGTATTCGTCCGAGAGCAACGTAAGCAGTCGCTCCGAGTACATGGGTGACGCCCCAGGTTTGTACAGGTGCAGGCTGTCAAGACCCTCGTCGAACAGTGACGTGAGAATCTTGTCCTCTTCCACGAAGAACGTGGGTTGTGTCATTAATACTAGTTTCATTGCTTAGTTGGCCGATTCAAATTCTTGGAGGAAACGTACATCGTTCTCTGAGAACATACGCAGGTCGCTGACTTGGTATTTGAGGTTGGTGATGCGCTCTACGCCCATGCCGAAAGCATAGCCGCTGTAGATGGTTGAGTCGATGCCGCACTCTTCCAGTACGTTGGGGTCCACCATACCGCAGCCCAGGATCTCTACCCATCCCGTGTGCTTGCAGAATCCGCAGCCCTCACCGCCACAGATGAAGCAGGAGATGTCCATCTCTGCCGAGGGTTCCGTGAATGGGAAGTACGAGGGGCGCAGACGTATCTTTGTGTCGGCGCCGAACATCTCGCGGGCAAACGACAGCAGCACCTGCTTGAGGTCGGTGAAGCTGACATTCTTGTCGATGTAGAGTCCTTCTACCTGATGGAAGAAGCAGTGGGCGCGGGCCGTGATGGCTTCGTTGCGGTACACACGTCCGGGACAGATGACGCGGATGGGAGCCGTGAGTTTTCCGTCTTCGGTATGCATGTGCTCCATGACGCGTGCCTGTACACTACTGGTATGAGAACGGAGCAGGATGTTCTTGGTGACGTCATTGGGATGCTGCGAGACAAAGAAGGTGTCCTGCATGTCGCGGGCAGGGTGGTCGGCGGCGAAGTTCATCTTCGTGAAGACGTGCATGTCGTCCTCCACCTCGGGACCGTCAGCCAATACGAAGCCCATGCGTGAGAAAATGTCGATAATCTCGTTGGTGACGATGGTCAGCGGATGGCGTGTGCCCAACTGGACGGGGTAGGGTGTTCTCGTCAGGTCGATGTGGTCGTCACCTGTTTCCTGGACGGCACATTCCTCACGCAGTTGGTTGATGCGTTCCGTGGCCATCTGCTTCAGCTTGTTGATCTTGACGCCCACGGTTTTCTTGTCGTCGGCGGCAACGTTGCGGAAGTCGGCCATCAGTGCTGAAATCTCGCCTTTCTTGCTGAGGTATTTCAGTCTGAGCTGTTCTACTTCTTCAGCGTTCTTGGCGCTTAAAGTCTGTACTTCTTTCAGAAGTTGGTCTATCTTGTCAAGTATCATAATCTGATGATGTGTTAAAATTTTGATGCAAAGGTATAAAATAATTATGAATTATGAATGATAAATTATGAATAATTTCGTAACTTTGCAATCAATTTACGAAGATGGTTCTATATTAGAAGAATTGATGAGAGCATATCCGGTATTATTGATCCTGTCCCTGACGCTGATGGTTTCGTGTGGAGGCGGCAGGAATTCCCAGTCGGCAGAGGTGCCGGCAGACTCCCTGGCGGACACGCTGGCTGTTGACTCGCTGGCCGACGAAATCAGTGCAACGCCGATGCCCAAGGCTGCCGACGAGTTGTTTGACGACTTCATCTTCAACTTTGCCAGCAACCGCAAGTTGCAGATGGAGCGCATTATCTTCCCCCTGACGTCCTACCAAGGCACAAAACAGACGAAGATCACCCGTGAGCAGTGGAAGATGGACTATTTCTTCATGCGCCAGGGCTATTATACTTTGTTGTTTGACAACGAGCAACATATGGAGGTGGTGAAAGATACCCGTTTGACTACCGCCGTGGTGGAGAAGATCTACTTCAACACCCATTCCATCATCCAGTATATGTTCCAGCGTCCTCAGGGCGCGTGGGTGCTGACCTCCATCCATACGATACCTATCTCCCAGTCGCCCAACGCCTCGTTCCTCGACTTCTATCAGCACTTTGCCAATGACAAGGAGTTCCAGACGAAGAGCATCGCTGCTACCGTCAAGTTCGTGGGTCCGGACCCCGACGACGACTTCAGTCAGATGGAGGGCATCCTGACTCCCGATACCTGGGAGGCTTTTGCTCCCGAGTTGCCGGGCCGCATGCTGTATAACATCACCTATGGTACCCCCTTCAAGGACGGCAACCAGAAGATTTTCGTCCTGCGGGGCATTGCCAACGGTTTGGAGATGGAGATGGTCTTCAAACGTAAGGGTAATGGCTGGAAACTGACCAAATTCACTACGTGACGCCTCTCGTCTATGAAAGATATCAGAAACTACAGTCTCAAAGACCATAACACCTTTGGCATTGATGCCGCTTGCTGCCGTTTCCTCGAATACGCCACCGTGGAGGAGGCTCAGGAGGTGGCTGCCCTGCTTCGTGACTTGACAGCACCTTATCTGCTTATCGGGCGTGGCAGCAATCTGTTGCTGACCCGCGATTTCCCGGGTACGGTGGTCTGTTCTGCCCTGCGAGGCATTGACGCGTTGGAGGGTCAGCAGATACGCTGTGGCAGCGGTGAGGAGTGGGACGACGTGGTGGCCTGGTGTGTGGACCACAACCTGTATGGTGCTGAGAACCTCTCACTCATTCCTGGTACGGTGGGCGCCAGTGCCGTTCAGAATATCGGCGCCTATGGCGCAGAGGTGAAAGACCTCATCGTCAGCGTTGAGGCCGTAGAGATTGCCACCGGTCAGGTGCGGACGTTTACCAATGAGGCATGCCACTACAGCTATCGCGACAGCCGTTTCAAACACGAATGGAAGGACCGCTACCTCATTACGCATGTCGTGTATCAGTTGGCTGCCGACCAGCCCCTCAATACCGTCTATGGCAATATCGCCCAGGAATTGGAGCGTCGTGCCATCACCCATCCTACGATGGCACAGCTGCGCCAGGTCATCATCGACATCCGCCAGTCGAAGCTCCCGGATCCGAAGGTCATGGGCAATGCCGGCAGTTTCTTCATGAATCCCGTCATCGGCCGTCAGCAGTTTGAGCAGTTGCTGGAGCGCTATCCCGAGATGCCACATTATTATATTGACGAACAACATGAGAAGATTCCTGCCGCCTGGATGATTGACCAGTGTGGATGGAAGGGCCGCTCCTTGGGACGTGCTGGCGTTCATGACCGTCAGGCCCTGGTGCTCGTCAACCGCGGCGGGGCTACGGGCAGCGAAGTCGTCGCCCTCTGCCGGGCCATCCAGCAGGATGTCCGCGAGCGTTTCGGCATTGACATCCATCCGGAGGTAAACATCATATAAAGGAGAGTAGGGGATGATGAAGTTGACGTTCTTAGGTACAGGCACCTCCTGTGGCGTACCAACCATCGGGTGCCGGTGTCACACCTGTACGAGTCCGGACCCTCACGACCAGCGATTGCGCTGTTCGGCGTTGGTCGAGACGGAATCCACGCGTCTGCTCATTGACTGCGGTCCAGACTTCCGCCAACAAATCATGCCTCTTCCTTTCCGTCGCATCGACGGTATCCTCATCACCCATGCCCATTACGACCACATGGGGGGTATGGATGATATCCGTCCGTACTGTCAGTTTGGTGAGATCAACGTCTATGCCGACCCGCAGGCCCGTCAGTCTATGCTGCAGATGCTGCCTTATTGTTTTGCCGAGAACCGCTATCCTGGCGTCCCCGCCATACAGCTCCACGAGATTCATCCGCATGAGACGTTCTGCATTGGCGACCTACAGATTACTCCTTTTGTGGTATTACACCATAACTTGCCCATAATGGGCTATCGTATTGGGAATCTGGCATATATCACCGACATGAAGACCATCTCAGAAGGAGAGGTTCCATATGTTCAAGGCTGTGACACGCTGGTGGTGAACGCCCTGCGTCATACCCCTCATCACTCCCATCAGACTCTCGATGAGGCGGTGGCTTTTGCACAGCGCATAGGTGCCCGTCAGACGTGGCTGATCCATTCCAGTCACGACATAGGGCGACATGCGGAAGTCAACGCGCAACTTCCGTCCAATATACAATTAGCTTACGATGGTCAGGAGGTGGAGGTGTGACGCTTTTTCTTCTTGCGTCCGATAAGCCATCCGTAGTTCTTCATCAGTTTGCGAACCAGCAGGAAGGCATCAATGGCTGTGATGCTGTTGCTGATGAGGTTGGCTATCAGCTCACCCTTGGAATTGGCCTTTTGGGGCATGAAAAGCTCGTGCCATAAGTCGCTGATCTGCTGACTGTTGGCCTTGATGTCCGTCCGTAGCTCGTCTTTGCGGCGCTGGATGTCTTCGAGCGTATTATAAATAGGTGTAGGCATCTGCTTCAATTAATTCATGAGGGTGTTAGCCAGGAAACGTACCAACGGACGCTCAATCCATGCTTTGCGGTTCAGGAAGACCACGAGGAACAGCGCCAGATAGCAGAGGGCTATCAGGAAGAAGGCCATGCTCAGCCCCGTCAGCGGAGCCATCCAGTACGCTAAGGCGAAAGAGAGGTAGAATAGCACAGCTACGGCGAGGAGTATAAAGATGATGGCTACGGTGAGCGCCGTCACCAGTTTAACCACCTTCTCAATGACGTTGAGCTTCAGAAATTCCTTCTGAAGGTCAAGGTATTGCTTCAGTACCTCGACGAGCTGTGCTATGGATTCTACGTTCTTGTCGCTAGACAACATAGTGCCGTCTGTTTATTTGATCAGGGAGTGTTATGCCTCGGGGGCTGCTTCCTCGATATCGTCAACGAGGTCGCAAACTTCCTTGCGCGACAGTTTGATGTTGTGCTGCTTCATGAAGTCCTCAACAGCGCTGGTGATGCGAACGCGTGTGTCAGAACCCTTCTCGGGAGCCATCAGCAAACCAATGACTGCACCGGCCAATGCGCCTCCGAAGAATGCGCCTAAATAACCTAAGCTTTTCATACGTTTTTCTATTTTAAAAGTTAAACTTTGTGTCTATTTCATGGGCAAATGTACTGAAAATTTTCCAAATAAAGAACTGTTTCGGCATTTTTTTTGAAGAAAAGTGCGACTTTTGCAGTATTTAACAAACTTTAGGCTGTTGTATAGATGTGAATTGCGCAATTATTTGTAATTTCGCAGCAGATTTTCAAGTAGTACATTATTTATATATTTATTCACGATAAGAAAAGTATGAAAAAGTACACCGTGTTATGCGCCGTTATGGGCGCCGTGATCTTGTTCACAGGTTGTAAATCCAGTGAGAGTGCCTACAAGCAGGCCTATCTGAAGGCCAAGCAGCAGGAGGAGACCCAGCAGGCCGCTGCCCAGCAGGCTCCCCAGCAGAATGTCGTTACGCCGATGACTCAGACATCAACCGCTCAGCCTCAGGTGCTTGACAATGCCGACAACGTGTCGGTTCGTCAGGAGTCTGTCCAGGTGGTCAGTGGTTCTGGTCTGAAGAATTTCAGCGTCGTAGTAGGTTCTTTCTCCCTGAAGGCTAATGCCGAGGGTCTCCAGCAGACACTGAAGAATGGCGGCTACGATTCTCAGATCGTGGTCAACAACAGCGTAAGCCCCGCCATGTATCGTGTGGTAGCCACCACGTTCGACACCAAGGCCGAAGCTGCTGCCAGCCGCAACGCCCTTCAGGAGCAGTATCCTGGTGCCTGGCTGCTTTATGCGAAGTAAGCCGTGGGACGCATCCTTTCGATAGATTACGGAAAGAAACGTACCGGATTAGCAGTTACCGACCCGCTTCAGCTCATTGCCGGCGGGTTGGCAACTGTTTCTACATCTGACCTGTTCAATTATCTCCAGGAGTATATCGGTCGTGAGTCTGTCGAGCGTATTGTCATCGGCGAACCCCGTCAGCCTAACGGCCAGCCCAGCGAGAACCTGGCGCGTGTCCAGCAGTTTGTGAACCGCTGGCGCCGTGTGATGCCGCATATTCCCATCGAGTATTACGATGAGCGCTTCACGTCCGTATTGGCCCATCAGGCCATGTTGGACGCAGGTCTGAAGAAGAAAGCCCGTCAGGATAAGGCTTTGGTGGACGAGATTTCTGCCACGATTATCCTGGAGGACTATCTGCGCAGCCGCAAATAGAAAATCGAAAAATCTCCAATCCTCATGATATTACCTATTTATATATATGGCCAGCCCGTATTGCGCAAGGTCGCCGAGGACATTCCCACCGACTATCCGGAACTCCCGACCCTGCTGCAGGATATGTGGGAGACACTGGCCGAGAGTGAAGGTATCGGACTGGCTGCTCCCCAGGTGGGTAAGGCCATCCGCGTAGTGGTCATCGACCTCGATGTGTTGAGCGACGACATGCCCGAGTACAAGGACTTCCGCCGTGCCTTCATCAATGCCCATATCGTGGAGTACGACGATACGGAGACCACCTCGATGGAGGAGGGGTGCCTGTCGCTCCCTGCCATCCACGAGAAGGTGACGCGTCCCACCCGCATCCGCGTCCAGTGGCTCGACGAGCAGTTGCAGGCCCACGACGAGTGGATTGACGGCTACCTGGCCCGCGTCATGCAGCACGAGTTCGACCACCTGGAAGGCAAGGTCTTTGTCGATCGCATCTCGCCCCTGCGCAAGCAGCTCATCAAGAACAAGTTGAAAGCCCTCCTTCAGGGCCGCTACCGTTGTGGCTACAGGACGAAGGCTGCAGTGCGCAAGTAATCTCGCATGTTCAGAAGGCTCGTTTTCTTCCTCCTGTGGATTCCCTTGGCAGTGTCGGCCCAGTATAATACCGACCGGCTGCTGATGATAGGGCGCTCGGCACTCTACTATGAGGACTACGTGCTCTCCATCCAGTACTTCAACCAGGCCATCGCCGCTAAGCCTTATCTCTTCGAGCCTTGGTTTTACCGGGCTGTTGCTAAGTACTACTTAGACGATTTCGACGGTGCCGAGGCTGACTGTACAGAGGCCATCGGACGTAATCCCTATGTGGTGGGTACCTATGAGTTGCGTGGTCTCTGCCGCATCCAGCGCAAGCGCTTCTCCGATGCCGTCAGCGACTACAACCAAGCCCTGCGCTACGACCCTGAGAGTGTCAATCTGTGGCACAACCGTGTGCTGTGCCACATCCAGGAGAAGAACTACGACTTGGCGCTCGCCCAGCTTGACACCATGATTACCCGCTGGAGCCGCAACGCCCGTGTCTATGCCATGCAGTCGGAGGTCTATCTGCTGCAGAAAGACACCGTCAAGGCCATAGCCTCGCTCGACAAGAGTCTCGAACTCGATGCCTACGACGGTCACACGTGGGCCATGCGCTCCATGATCAGCCTCTCGAAGGAAGAGTGGAAAGAGGGTGAGGGCTATCTCGACAAGGCCATCCACCTGCAGCCCAAACAGGCCAACCTCTACATCAACCGTGCGATGGCCCGCTTCAACCAGAACAACCTGCGTGGGGCGATGTCAGACTACGACCTGGCCCTCGACTATGAGCCCAACAATTTCCTGGGTCACTACAACCGCGGTCTGTTGCGCGCCCAGGTGGGCGACGACAACCGCGCCATCACTGATTTCGACTTCGTGCTCAAGTTGGAGCCCGACAATATGATGGCCCTCTACAACCGCGGCCTGCTGCTGGAGAATACCGGCAACATCCGTGGTGCCATCCGCGACTACTCGAAGGTCATCAGCGAGTACCCCAACTTCTGGGCCGGTCTCTCGCAGCGTGCCTCGTGCTATCGTAAACTGGGCATGGTCAAACAGGCCGAGGCCGACGAGTTCCGCATCCTGAAGGCCCAGATTGACAAGCGCTACGGTCACCAGCCGCGCCTCTCGAAGAAGCAGATGCGCAAGCGCAGCGACGAGGACATCGAGAAATACAACCAGTTGGCGATGGCCGACGAGCAGGAAGTGGAGCACGAGTATCAGAGCGACTATCGCGGTCGTGTGCAGAACCACAAGGTCGAAATGGACTATATGCCCATGTATGTGCTCTCCACGGAGCCTTTCGTGAGTGCCGTCAAGCGTTACATCGCCTACGACCGACAGGTGGAACAGTGGAACGCTACGCTGCCCAAGAGTCAGCAGGTTTACATCGTCTGCAACCAGACGACGCTCAGCGAGCGCGCCACGCAGCGCTACTTCCAGCGCATCGACAGCCTCTCGTCCCAGATAGACCGCACGAAGAGTGTCGCTGCCGCACTGCCCCTGTTGCTGCAGCGTGCCGTAGCCTATAGCGTCATCCAGAACAACGAGGCTACCATTGACGACCTCACCACCTACATCCAGACCGACAGCACCTCCATGATAGCCTTCTGGTTGCGTGCCGTCTGCCAGTCGCGCATCAACGACTTCAATGCCGCCCAGGGCACCGACGTGCAGTTGCAGACGGCCCATGTCGTCAACGACCTCACCCAGGCCCTGCGACTCTCGGAGAACGCCTACCTCTACTACAATCGCGGCAACGTCTATGTCCAGCGCCATGACTTTGTCCACGCCATCGAGGACTACTCTCGGGCCCTCGCCCTCGACGCCAACCTCGCTGAGGCCTACTACAACCGCGGCCTGGCCCGTCTGGCCAACAAACAGCAGGACGAGGGCATTGCCGACCTGAGCAAGGCCGGCGAACTGGGACTCTATACGGCCTACAGCATCATCAAACGTCAAAGAAAGTAACCCCCTCTTCATGCGCTATTTCATCTGGTTTAGCTACGACGGCACCCGCTACCACGGTTGGCAACTACAACCCAATGGCATCACCGTGCAGAGCGAGTTGCAGCGCTGTCTGTCACTCCTGCTTCGTGAGGATGTCTCGCTGACGGGAGCCGGACGTACCGATACCGGTGTCCATGCCCGTCAGATGGCGGCCCACTTTGATACCGGACAGGTGTTTGACGCCTCCCAGCTCACCCACAAACTCAACGGTCTGCTGCCTACGGACATCAGTGTGGACCGCATCGACTCCGTGGCTCCCGAGATGCACGCCCGTTTCTCGGCCACCTCGCGGACCTACCGCTACTATATTCACCTGCACAAGGACCCCTTCGTTCTGCAGTACTCCCTGGAGGTACACTATCAGCTCGATTTCGCCCTGATGAACGAGGCCGGGCGCATCTTGATGGAGTATGCTGATTTCGGCGCCTTCTGCAAGGCCGGCAGCGACGTGAAGACCACCCTCTGTCACGTCACCCATGCCCAGTGGCACCAGACGTCGCCCACGACCTGGTATTTCGAGATTACCGCCAACCGCTTCCTGCGCAACATGGTGCGTGCCGTCGTCGGAACCCTGGTAGAGGTAGGGCGCGGCCGTCTCTCGCTCGACGACTTCCGCCGTGTCATCGAGGGTGGCCGGCGCACGCAGGCCGGCGAGTCGATGCCTGCCAAGGCCCTCTTCCTGGAGAAAGTAGAGTATCCATTATAAATAGTACATTGTACATCGCAAAATAGTATATCCCATGACTTGGCTGATATTAGCATTCCTCTCCGCTGCCCTGCTGGGCTGCTACGACTCCTTCAAGAAACAGGCCCTGAAGGCCAACGCCGTCATCCCCGTCCTGTTTCTCAATACGTTGTTTTCGTCGCTCATCTTCCTGCCGTTCATCGTGCTGAGTGGCACTGGCGACATGCTCGACGGGACCATCTTCCATGTAGCCAGCGGAGGCTGGGAGGTTCATCGCTATGTCGTCCTGAAGGCCTTCATCGTCCTCAGCAGCTGGGTACTGGGCTATTTTGGCATGAAACACCTGCCGTTGACCATTGTCGGACCCATCAACGCCACGCGTCCTGTCATGGTGCTCGTCGGTGCCCTGCTGGTCTTTGGCGAACGTCTCAACGTCTGGCAGTGGGTCGGTGTCCTGCTCGCCGTGTTGTCGTTCCTCATGCTTAGCCGCAGCGGCAAGAAGGAAGGCATCGACTTCCGCCGCGACCACTGGATATGGATGATTGTTGGTGCTGCCGCCTTGGGAGCCGTCAGCGGACTCTACGACAAGTACCTTATGGCTCCCGTGGAGTCGGGCGGGGTAGGCCTCGACCGCATGCTCGTCCAGTCGTGGTACAACATCTACCAGTGTGCCATGATGCTCGCCATGCTGTTGTTGCTGTGGTGGCCCAAGCACCACGAGACGACACCCTTCCACTGGCATTGGTCCATCATCGGCGTCAGCCTGTTTCTCTCTACCGCCGACTTTGCCTATTTCTATTCGCTGTCGCTGCCCGACGCCATGATCTCCATCGTCTCCATGATCCGGCGCGGCTCCGTCGTCGTCAGCTTCCTCTTCGGTGCGGCATTCTTCCATGAGAAAAACCTCAAGGCCAAGGCCTTTGACCTTGCCCTCGTACTGCTGGGCATGATATTCCTCTATATCGGCTCCAAATAAAATGCTTCCGATAAGAACGGAGAAATGAGAGGCAAGAGGCCTCTCATTTCTGGTTTTCTGTAGCCTTGAACGAAGCCTCCTGCTTGACGTCCTTGTAGCTGAATACGACGGGTGCGGTACGTGTCACGCTGGCTGCCGTGAAGTATCCCGCACAGCCCCCGGTGAGATTGGTCTTGGGATTAGCCCCGCCGCTTTGTCCTGCACGCAGCGAGGTGAGGTACTCATAGGTGGGACGGTCGATGGCCATCAGTCGGAAGGTGATGACGTCGCCGTCATAGAGGATGCGCTTCCAGTTGTCCTCCTCGTCCTCCTGGGCGGTGCGCTCCGACATACAGAAGATGTCGCGATAGAGCAGACCAGGGGGATTGCCCCTGTTGTCGAAGACGCTCCATGCGTAGGGTTCTGTCGTGACCTTGTCCAGGAAGTGGGGATGGCTGCTCTTGCGGTCCATGCGGTACCAGTAGTAGTTGCGCTCTGTGGGGCGGCTGTCGGTAGCCCACAACTCATAGACCACCATGCGTTCGTTGAGCATCGAGAACCACAGAAACTCCGCCGACAGGATGGGGGCGGGGGGAGGCATGGTGGAGGTCCCCGTGTATTGGTGGCCTTCGAAATCGACGGTCAGCGTATAGGTCTCGCCGACGGTACCCTTGAAGACCGACCGGTAGCACTGGGCCGCGGCGTCGTAGGCGATGGTCTCGTCCACTCCCGTGGCCGTAATGCGGACTGTGGCTCCTGGCAGACAGCGCCCCTTGACGCTGTCGGTGACCGAACGGCTGCGGGTGATGAGCACCTCGGTACCCTCGTTGGTCACCTGGCCTTCTATCACCACGAAGGACTCGACCTCGTGGTATTCGAAGTCGATCTCTTTCTTGCAGGCGGTCAGACAGCCAATCAGGAGGAGTGTGAAGACGAGGTGTTTGAACATGGAGCGGTCAGTATTTCAAGGTGAACGATACGGAGGGAATGATGCCAAAGAGCGACGTCTGTTCAGCGATGGTGCCCGAGGGACTCTTGTCGTCGTTCTTGAAGCGGATGGTAAACGGGTTGTAGCGACAGTAGGCGTTGTAGATGCCGAACGACCACTGGTGGGTGGCGCGGCCGTGGCGCCGGGTATAGTTGGCACTCACGTCCAGCCGGTGGTAGGCGGGGGCGCGGTAGCCGTTGCGTTCGTGGTAATAATAATAGGTGGAACCGTCGAGGTCGTATTTCGCGCTGGGCGCCGTCAGCGCCTGTCCCGTATTATAGCGCCAGACGGCCGACAACTCCCAGGCGGGCGACAGCTGGTAGATGCCCACCACAGCCAGGTCGTGGCGACGGTCGTTGGAGGCCGTGTACCACTGTCCGCCGTTGATGCCGTCAATTTGGTTCTCCGACCACGCCAGCGTGTAGCTCACCCATCCCGTCAGCCGTCCCTTGTTCTTGTGGGCACAGAACTCCACGCCGTAGGCGCGGCCCTTGCCGCCCAGCAGCAGACGCTCTATCTCTATCTCTGAGTAGAACGACTTGCCGTCGCGATAGTCATAGACATTGCGGATGGCCTTGTAGTAACCCTCGACCGAACAGTCGTAGCTGCCGTCGCTGGTGATGCCCAACCATCCCAGCGCCCACTGGTCGGCCTCCTCAGGACGTACGATGTTGCTGGTCATGCAGTAGCGGTCGAAAGGCATCGACATCGACATGCCGCTGACGGCATGGATGTCTTGTGAGGTACGGCTGTAGCCCGCCTTGACGATATGGCGGGGTGTGACGCTCCATTTGAGGCTTACGCGCGGCTCCACATCGGCATAAGTCTTGACGATGCCCGTGGGATGAAGCGTTGTCAGGATGTCGCCCTGACCGTTGAGCAGGTAGTAGGGCTCGCCGCCCAACACGGAGAATGTGCGCAGTCGCAGACCGGCTGATACCTGCCAATGGGCGCCTATCTGCCAGGTGTCGTTGAGCCATAGGGCGTTCGTCCAAGCCTGGCGGCGCTCGCGCTGGTGGAGCAGGTTGATGTCCCATTCGGCAGACATCAGCTGCAGGTAGGTGGACTCCACGCCGTAGCATAGTTGGTGGCGACCGGCCGTCAACTGCTGCTGGTGGCGCAACGTGGCATGGCGGATGTAGCCGCGCATGGTGTAGTAGATGTTGAGCATGTCGATGCCCACGTCACTGGTGAAGTCGCTGTAGATGAGCTGTGTATTCCCGTAGTGATGGTCGCTGAACGTATGCAACCAGTTGGCGGTAGCGGTGGTGTTGTACCACTCCATGCGCATCATGTCTTCCAGGCCCATGTTGTCGCGACCGCGAAACAGGGCGACAGACAATAGATCCTGCTGCGAGAGGCGGAAGTTCAGACGGGCATTGACGTCATAGAAGTGCAGCGTGTTGTGGCGATATTTCTTCGAGCCTTTCAGCAAAAGGTCGAGGTAGGAGCGCCGACCGGCCACCAGGAATGACGAGCGCCCCTCCTGGATAGGTCCCTCGGCCACAGCCTTCGCCGACAGCAGCCCGACGGTAAAGGCGTAGTGGTAGTCGGTGAGGCTGCCCGAGCGCGTGCTGATATCGAACACCGATGCCGTGCCGCCACCCAACTGGGCAGGGACTAGCCCTTTATAGAGCGAGGCACCCATCAGTGCGTCGTCGTTGAATGTAGAGAAGAGCCCCATCAGGTGACCGGCATTATAGACCGTAGCACCGTCCAGCAGTATCAGGTTCTGAGCCGCCTTGCCGCCACGCACCTGGTAGCCGCCCGAGGCCTCACTCTCGCTCTTGACTCCCGGCAGCAGCTGGATGCCCTTGAGAATATCCTTCTCGCCAAAGAGCGACGGCATCTTGGCCAGCGTAGCCACCTCTATCTTCTCCACCCCGATCTGTACCTCCTCGACGCGCTTCTGGGCCGACCGCGACGTGACGGTGACCTCCTGTAACGTGTCGCTCCTGACGGGGTCGCTATCGCTCTTGAAAGTCCTGTCGCTTTTCTGGACGTGGATGCTGTCCTGCTTCTGGGCACACACCTCCAGACCCCACACCAGGTGGAGCACCGTGAGGAGTACAAGTAGTCGCAGCTTACGTGTCGTCATTTCTATAGCAGTTCTTGTGAGTCGCCTTTCCGGTAGCAGTTCTTGTGAGTCGCCTTTCCGGTAGCAGTTCTTGTGAGTCGCCTATCTGGCTAACCGCGTGCAAAGATACACATTTTTTTCGGATTATCATTATACTTTCGCTTTTTCTGTCCAAGCTGGGCACTCCCATCCTTGGGTGTTCTTTTAACTAAAATCCGAAATCAAAAAATAACCTTCACCTTCACCAATCCCTATTTACAGGGGTTTCCGAGGGTTTTTCGTTTTCCGAACCATCACCGAACCTTCACCCGCGCACGGACAAAAATGTTCGTCCGGACGTTCCTCGCGCACACAGGCGTGCGCATACGTGCACGCACATACGCGCATGCACTCGCACGCGCACGGGCGCACACACGCGCATGCGAGCGCACATATGCGCATACGCATGCGTGAGGACTTCGTTGTTTTCACTGACTTAGCCCAAGCCAGCCGAAAACGCTGAGCGTTTTTGAAAAAATGCTGAGCGTTTTTGGAAAAGTGCTGAGCGTTTTCGCCTGGGAAAGGCCTTCCGAGGGTGAAGGATGGGTGACGGTTCACCGGGATGCGCCCCCACGCGCGGCGCCCCCGCGAAACCTTATTATAAAAGGGGTTCCGAGAAATCGGGTGAAGGTGAAGGTTATTTTTTGATTCCGAGTTTTAGTATCCCTTGTACATCATTTCCACCAGCTATCTTTCGTCTTACATATTGCCTGAGCAATACAATTCATGGTTTTACATTCTGCCACTGTAATCATCTCATCGGCAGACCTATATTTGGCCTACAAAATTATGAAAACAAAATGAAATACCCAAGGGAAAGTGCTATTTTTTTGCTTCCCCTTGGGTGTTTTACTGTATTCTATGTAGGTTTATATGCTCAGCTCGTTCAGTACGGTAATCAGACGCTTGTCGAAACGCTTGTCGGTACGGATGCACTCAGAGAAGGGCACATAGACCACGTCGTTATTTCTTACGCCTACCATCACGTTGCGCTGTCCCTGTATGATAGCCTCGATAGCACCTACGCCGGTGGTTGATGCCAGCACACGGTCGCGAGCTGATGGACTACCGCCACGCTGCAGGTGACCAAGGATAGAAACGCGTACGTCGAACTCGGGGAACTCCTTCTTCACACGGTCGGCATAGTAGAGGGCGCCGCACTTAGGACTCTCACTCACGATAACGATACACGATTTCTTGGACTTACGGATGCCGCGCTTCATGAACTCGGCCAACTGGTCTTCGTCTGTTACCTCTTCGGGTACGATGGCTGCCTCGGCACCGCAGGCGATAGCGCAGTATTGAGCCAAGAAACCGGCGTCGCGTCCCATCACCTCCACGAAGAAGATACGCTCGTGTGAGTTGGCGGTGTCGCGGATACGGTCCACGCACTCCATGATGGTGTTCATTGTGGTGTCATAGCCGATAGTGGCATCGGTGCCATAAAGGTCGTTATCGATGGTGCCAGGCAGACCGATCACGGGGAAGTCGAACTCCATTCCGAAATTCCTCGCGCCCGTCAGCGAACCGTTGCCGCCGATGACCACCAATGCGTCAATCACTTCCTTCTGACAGGTCTCGTAGGCTTTCTGCATACCTTCGAGCGTCATAAATTCCTTGGAACGTGCTGTTTTCAGAATCGTACCGCCACGATTGATGATGCCTGATACGTCCTCGGTGGTCAGTGTCTTCACCTCACCTTTTATCAGTCCGTCGTAGCCGCGATAGATTCCCTTGATTGTGAAACCATTGTAGATGCCGGCACGTGTTACGGCGCGAATAGCAGCGTTCATGCCTGGCGCGTCGCCTCCTGAAGTTAAAATACCTATTGTCTTAATCTTATTCATAGTGCACTAATTTAATACCTATCTATATATCTTTTAGTTTTGCGTGGTGCAAAGTTACAAAGATTGGGGCAAAATGCAAAAGGAAATCTATTAAAAAAACGTTTTCTGCATACATTATTGATGTAAAATTATTAATTTTGCAGGCTGAATGCGCTGCCAGACGATGATGACGTGTATGTCATGGACCTGTCACCTGACATAATAAGGAATTTAGAAACCTTATACGCACCGTTGATGGCCAACTGCCACCGGTCAATGCTTCCGCTATTGTCCTTCGTGCGGAGCTCGATACCTGCTCCAAAGTTCCAACGGTCGTTCAGCTTTTTCTCCGTACCTACAGTCATCCACATGCCGAAATCATCGGTGTTTTATGCGTTGGAATATCCGATGACTAAAAATGCCAAGAGCAATGCCAGGAGGATGTATCTCATCCATTCAGATATTCTCTGGATTCTTTCTATTTTTTCTTTTTTCATAGTTTAATGTGCCAACCCTTAGTGGTTGACGTTGCAAAGATAAAAGGATAATGTTACAAAATTGTGTCAATAGTATTGTAGAATGATTACAATCTTATTTGTAACGCAATTGTAATATCATCGTAACTGGGTCGTAACACGATAGTCATATCTTTGCAGCAAAAAAAAAGATAGTTATGGAATTGATTATCAATATTTTCTCACTGGTCGGTTCGCTGGCGTTGTTCCTCTTCGGAATGAAGACGATGTCGGAGGGACTCGAGAAGTTTGCGGGCGATCGCCTGCGCAGTATTCTGGCGGCTATGACCAAAAACCGCGTGATGGGTGTGCTGACAGGTATTCTCATCACGGCACTCATCCAGTCGTCAAGTGCTACCACGGTGATGGTGGTGAGTTTTGTGAATGCCGGACTGATGACGCTTGCCCAGTCCATCGGTGTTATTATGGGTGCTAACATCGGTACGACGGTGACGGCGTGGATTATCTCAGCCGTGGGTTTCAAGGTGAACATTGCGGCCTTTGCCATACCCTTGCTTGCCATTGGCATGCCGCTCATTTTCAGCGGCAAGGGCAATCGTAAGAGCATCGGCGAGTTCGTCTTCGGCTTCTCGTTCCTGTTCATGGGCTTGTCGTTCCTGCAGGAGGCGGCCACGGCGATGAACATCGGTGACATGGTGGCGGGTATGCTGGCTCACGTGCCGCAAGATTCGTTCCTCACCATCCTGCTATTCGTCATCGTTGGTGCATTGGTGACGATGATTGTGCAGGCTTCGGCAGCCACTATGGCCATCACGCTGATGCTCTTCGGCATGAACATCCCCGGCTTCGGCTTCGAACAGGCAGCAGCATTGGCCATGGGTCAGAACATTGGTACTACTATTACGGCATTCATGGCCTCGCTCACTGCCAACACGCAGGCACGCCGTGCCGCCTTGGCCCACATGTTCTTTAATGTGTTCGGTGTTGTGGTGTTCCTCATCGTGTTCTATCCAGCCTGCCATGCCGTTAGCTGGTTTGTCGATAACGTGATGGGCGGCGGCAACGACCTCTTCAAACTCTCGGCCTTCCATACAGCCTTCAACATCATCAACACGCTGCTGCTCATCGGCTTCGTTCATCAGATTGAGATGCTGGTATGCAAGGTGCTGCCTATGAAGGCTCAGGACGAGGATTACCGTCTGAAGTTCATCTCCGGCGGTTTGCTCTCTACCGCTGAGCTCAGCATTATGGAGGCCCAAAAGGAGATACAGAGTTTTGCCGAGCGCTGCCACAGAATGTTTGGCTTTGTCAGCGACCTGATGCAGACTGCCGACGAAGCGGTTTTCAATAAGACATTCTCACGCATTGAGAAGTATGAGAACATCACCGACTCGATGGAGATGGAGATTGCCGCCTATCTGAACAAGGTTAGCGAGGGTCGGCTGTCGGATGCTTCCAAGACGCAGATTCAGAAGATGCTTCGCCAGATTTCGGAACTGGAGAGCATCGGCGACTCGGTGTATAACCTCGGTCGCACACTGAACCGCCACCGTATGAATTGTCATGATGCCTTCACGCCCGAACAGAAGCAGCACATGGAGACCATGCTCGGGCTGGTAGATGGTGCGCTCGTCGAAATGCAGAAGCGCATTGCAGTGCCCGTTTCCCGTCCCACCACATCATATAATATCGAGCATGAAATCAACAACTATCGCACGCAGCTGAAGAACCAAAACCTGTACGATGTCAACTCCGGCCTCTATAGTTATCAGCTTGGCGTCTTCTACATCGACTTTATCTCCGAGTGCGAGAAATTGGGTGACTATGTGATGAACGTGGTTCAGGCAGGAAAAGGTCTGAACAACGGCAACGGTGAAAATTCACGGAATGGGGTAGGTTAGAATCTCGCAAGGGTGAAGTGGATGGTGAGTCCGCCGCCAGGCGTAAGCTTCGCAGTTGTTGTCCCGCCGTGGGCTGCAACTGCGTTTTTCACGATGGCAAGCCCAAGTCCCGTGCCGCCCAGCTTGCGCGAGCGTCCCTTGTCGATACGGTAGAATCGTTCGAAGATGTGGTTCAGGTGCTGCGGTTCTACGCCTGGTCCGTTGTCGCTGACCAGGAACTCGTAGAAATGGCGGCCTTCTGATTCCGTCTCTTTGCAGACGATGTCGAGTCGCGAGGCGCCAGTGGCGTAGGCTATGGCATTGTCGATGAGGTTGCGGAAGATGCTGTACAGCAGACTGGCATCGCCGTTTACCTCTATATGCTGCGGTACTTGTAGCGACGGGGTGATGCCTTTTTCGTGGAGTTGCAATGCTGTATCGTCCAGTGCGTTCTGGATGATGTGCAGGACATTCACCAGATGGTAATTCTCCCGTGATTGCCTGTCGTCCATCTCGTCCAGCTTGGTCAGCGCACTCATGTCCTGTAGCAGTTTGCTCATACGCTCGCTCTGGGCATAGCATCGCTCCAGGAAATGTTTCTTCTTGTCCTCAGGCATGTCGGGGTTGTCAAGTATGCTCTCCAAATAGGCGTGAATGCTGGCGGCAGGAGTCTTCAGTTCGTGGGCGGCATTCTGCGTGAGCTGTCGCTTGATGCGCACCTTTTCCTCCTCAGAATGGCGCAATTTCCAGTAGAGCATGATAATGGTGTGGCTGATGTAGTAGAGAACGACACCAACGAGTAGGGTTAGTGCAATGGTATAGAAAACATAGACGTCGTCGGCCTGCAGCGATCGTGTCAGCTCGGCAGAGTAGGGCACGGCAGCACGCACGATGACATTGCCGAAGCGGGTGGCGGAGTAGAAGTAGGTCTCGTGGGTAGATTGCGACAGGCGCTTGATGTCGTAGCCATTGCTGTCACGCAATGCCTGCTGGATTTCCTTTCGTTGAAGGTGGTTGCCCAGCGATTCTGCTTGTGGCTCGTAACTGTCCAGCAGGACGTGTCCGCTCTTATCTATAATCGACACGCGAAGACCCTCTATGCTGTGTCGCGCCACATAGTCGTGAAACAGTCGGCTGTTGGTCATGCTGTCCTCGCCCAGCGTCTGCACCATCTCGTAGTTGTACATCTGCAGTCGTGCGTGTAGGATGTCAATCTTGTAGTCTTTCTCGCGCTGATACTGATATACGCTGAAGCAAATGGCAAACAGCAGGAAAATACCGCCGATGCAGAACAGCAGATTACGCTCAAAGGATTTACTTCTCAAAGCAGTAGCCATAGCCTACACGTGTTTTAATCTGTTGGCCATAACGGTCTATTTTCTTGCGTAACCGGGTGATGTTTACATCCACTGTGCGGTCGAGTACCAGCACATCCTGTGGCCAGCAGTATTTCAGCAGGCCCTCGCGAGAAAACACCTTGCCTGGATGTTGCAGTAAGAGCGACAATATTTCATATTCCAGCTTTGTGAGTGACAGATGCTCACCATCCAAAGTGGCACGCTTCGCATTCAGGTCAAGCGTGATACCCTCGTATGAAATCTGATGGTCCGAGGTGGGGAATGCCCCCTTTCCTTCCGGGTGCTGATTAGAAACAGATGCCCGTCTGAGCACCGCACGGACCCTTGCCTTTACTTCCTTCATGCTCAGCGGCTTGGCAATATAGTCGTCAGCACCGATGTTCAGGCCCTTCACCATATTGTCCTCTCCCTCTAATGCGGTAATGAAGATGATGGGAATAGGTGCCGTAGCTGGATTATCCTTCATTTTTCGTGCCATCTGGAACCCGGACATCTCGTCCATCATCACATCCAACAAAATCAGCCCATACTCCTGTAGAGGGAGTTCAAGAGCCTCCTCTGCTGAATTGGCAGTCACCACTTCATAACCTTCCGTTTCAAGGTTGTATTGAAGAATCTCACAGATATCCTGTTCGTCGTCTACAACAAGTATTTTCATGATTTTATAAATAAAGTGGACAATAATATATTTACGCTACAAAGTTACGAATTATTTCCGATAATCCACATGCCGTTGCTCGATTTTCTAACTGTAACACTGTAACGCTTTGTTATTTTTCCCGTAATTATTTGTAGAATTGGATATTTTATATTACCTTTGCTGCGATAACCAATTATATATGAAACAGATAAAGCTATGGATGCTGACCACCATCCTTGTTTTGTGTGGTCTGACAACGTTGGCGTCGTGTTCGATATGTCATGGACCTGTCACCTGACATAATCATTATTTATATGCATATGAAGAAATACTTGCTAGTTACGTTAAGCCTGCTCGTATGCGTGTTGGCAATGGCTGAACCCATCAGCAGCAAGAAGGCGCTGGAGATAGCGACAAGCTATCTGGCCAAGAGTGGGGCATCCCGACGTGCTGCCTCCCAAATGAGTGTACAACCATTCCAGACCGACTGTCAGGGCAATCCGCTCATGTATGCCGTGAACAATGGCGGCGACGGTTACGTCATTGTGAGTGGCGACGACCGCATGCGCCAAGTTCTGGGCTATAGCAACAGCGGAAAGCTGGACATAGCCGACATGCCTGAGAACATGCGCTATTGGTTGCAGTGTCTTGGTGCTGACATGCAGCTGCTCATAGATGCAGGTTACCAGCCTCAGGCAGTCGATAGTCGCCGTGCTGTTTCAGACGTCAAAAAAGAAATCACCCAAATGTTACCCTGTCAGTGGAATCAGGAAGAACCCTATAACGACTTCTGCCCCATGGACGGCGAAGACCCCTCGATGACGGGATGTGTGGCTACCGCCATGGCGCAGCTGCTCTACTACCACAAGAAAGTAAGGCAGGCCCAAATTCCTGAGCAACCGCTCCAGGACACGAAGGCCTACAAGGGCGATCGCGGCATCTCGGTTCCAGCCTTGAAGGCCTCAGAATACAACATCGACTGGGACCAGCTGATTGACAATTACACTGCGCAAGGCGTAACGCCTACCAAAGCCCAGGAAGAGAACGTCGCCAAGCTGATGTTCTTCTGCGGTGCTACCGTCTATATGGATTACAATAGCGACGTGTCGTTGGCTTGGGATTCAAATTTAGCGCCCGCACTGATCAAATATTTCGGCTTTAGCAAGGCCACGCGCTATGTGACTCGCTCTTCCTATACTGAACAGCAATGGACTGACCTGATTTATAACGAGCTCAAGAACAACCGCCCCGTACTATTGGGCGCTAGCGATAACACGGGTGGCCACGAGTTTGTGATTGACGGATACAACGGTAACGAGCTGTTCCATATCAACTGGGGATGGGGTGGACAAAGCGACAACTACTTTGCCTTGTCGGTGCTCAATTCCAATGAGAATTTCCCCATCGGAGCTCGTGAGTCAACGGCAGGATATTCCATAGGTCAGGGGGCAGTCATCAATGCCGAATTTGGCGGTACAGCCGAGGCTGCCGACCGCATGGTGTTCATTTCGTCCGAAGTTGCTGACAACAGAATGATCGTCACTCTCGCCAATAAGACAGGTGTCACAAACACTTTTGACTATAGTTTTGCCTACAAGAACCAGAAGACAGGAGAAACAGGTGTTCTTCAAGGCAAAAGGCAAGAAATCGGAGACGGAATCAGTATTACACACAGCTGTCCGTTGACAACGCCCGATGTATCATATGCCAACTCGACCGTGATATACTATCCCGTCAGTCGCATTGCGGGCACCGAACAGTGGCTGACTGTCACTGACCTCGAACAGCGGTATTTCAAGGCCTCTTACGACGCCGAAGGTAAGTTGACGCTCACTTGCTATCCTACCGATAATATTACAGCGAACATCAACGTTGATGGCGATTTATATGTCGGCAATGAGCAGAAAGTCAAGGTTGCCTTTAAAAATACGGGTGATGAGCGTCAACTCAACGTCTACTTCTGGATAAAGGACGACGAAGACTATTTTAAGAAAACCGACTCGGAGGACCTGAAATATGAGTATAGTGCTGGTATTACCGCCCTGAAAGATGCCACCCACGTCGAGGTGGCGACATTCACCCCCACTAAGGTAGGCACCTACTATGTTTTGATTACTAGGGACGCTGTGGGCAGGGAACCGTTTGAAAATGGCAATTCGCAATTCACCGTCAAGGCAGATCCATACACGGTCAATGGCTTGGCTTTCAGCGAGTTTAATCCAAAAGGTCTGCAGTCAACGGACGTTAAGGATGGCAATATTGTGCAGGAGGTTTATGCTCCCTCTATCAACCCCGAAACATTCGTACTCGTCAACGCCTCTGACAAAGACATTATAGATGCCAAGGTGACATTCAAAGTATGGAAAAAGGAAGGGGATACATGGACAGAAAAGCCATTCTCAGAAATATACAAGCCTGTCACCCTGTCCTCTAATGAAAAAGTACGCTATAAAGGTTGGGAATTTGTTAAGGGTACCGGAGTGTATCGCCTGGAGCTGTTATGCAACGGCACCGTTACTGACACCCGCTACATCAACACTTATGAGGCTTACACCGTGGTTGATGCCACTGGCAGACAGACTCCTATCAAGTACACCTCAGGTGCCATAGCTGCGCCAGCCGACGCTACCGCTCTGATAATAGAAAATATGATCAGCAACAATGTGACTGTAACCCCCAACGAAAATCCTAACACGCTCTATTATCTTGGTGAGGGAATGACTGCTACGGGACTCGACGACAAGAACGTCATCAACTACAATCAGGCTGCAACCATCACGCTGCAGGACGGCACAAACTTCTGTGTGCCTTATGATTTTACAGCCCAGAGCATCAGCTTCAAACGCTCGTTCCAGACAGGATGGACAACCTTGATGGTGCCCTTCGAAGTCACCACGATTCCTGAGGGTCTCTCCGCCTATGAGTTTGTTACCGAAGACGGTAGCGAGGTGACCTTCAAGCAACTCAGCAAGCTGTCAGCTTTTGAAGCTTGTCTGGTGAGGGTTGATGCTGCCAAGGAGTTTTCTTTTTCCGCTACCAACCAGAAAGTCTGGAGCAATTACATGGATGCTGCTACTGCTAAAAACTTCAAGTTCATAGGTATTACGTCGAAGCCCGCCTACGAAAAGGCTTATATGCTGAGTGCCGATGGCTCGAAGTTCGAGATGAGCGATGCGCCTGCCTATCAGTCGTTCCGTGGTTGCTTCGTACCAACCTACGGAGCCAGCTACATGCCCGAAGCGCTCACCATCAAGGGTACGCCCACAGGCATCAAGACGGTTCAGACTTCAGGTGCAAAGACGGACGATGGCTACTACAATCTGGCTGGTCAGCGTGTCGGTGCTGACTACAAGGGAATAGTCATCCACAATGGCAAAAAGATGCTGAAGAAGTAAACTGAGAATTGTGGTAATAGAAAAGGAGCATCCAAACGGATGCTCCTTTTTGTATTTGAGGTCGTTCAGACCCCCAGCCCCCTAACTTAGAGGGCTAAGGGCTGTCGGATTAATCCTCCCAGTTTTCCTGCGTCTTGCGGACGTAGGTCTTGTAGCGCAGCTGGGCCATCTTCTGGGCCTCGGCGAAGAGCTCCTCGGCCTCGTTGGGATAAGCCTTCTTGACAGAGAGGTAGCGAACCTCGCCGAGCAGGAAGTCGTGGAAGTTCTCCCAGTTGGGCTCCTTAGAGTCGAGAGAGAACGGGTTCTTGCCTTCCTCAGCCAGAGCGGGGTTGTAACGCCACAGGTGCCAGTAACCGCACTCGACTGCCTTCTTCTCCTCGGCCTGGCTCTTACCCATACCGCCCTTGGCCTTCAGACCGTGGTTGATACAGGGAGCGTAAGCGATGATGATAGAAGGTCCGTGCCAAGCCTCAGCCTCGCGGATAGCCTTGAGGGTCTGAGCGTGGTCAGCACCCATAGCAATCTGAGCGACATATACATAACCGTAAGTGGTAGCAATCATACCGAGATCCTTCTTGCGGATGCGCTTACCCTGAGCAGCGAACTGAGCGATAGCACCAAGAGGAGTAGCCTTAGAGGCCTGACCACCGGTGTTGGAGTAAACCTCAGTATCGAGTACCAGGATGTTCACGTCCTCACCAGAAGCAATCACGTGGTCGAGACCACCGTAACCGATATCGTAAGAAGCACCGTCGCCACCGATGATCCACTGTGAACGCTTCACGAGGTAGTGATCCAGCGTCTGGAGTTCCTTGCAAGTAGGACAGCCCTTAGCAGCGCTCTCGGCGATGCACTTGCGAAGCTTCGGAGCAATCTCCTTGGTCTTCTCGGCGTCGTCCTTGTTGGCAATCCACTCAGCAGCCAGAGCCTTGTACTCGTCGCTGGCGTTGCCGTCGATCATCTCCTGCAGCAGCTTAGCTACGCGCTCCTTCATCTTCTTGTTACCCAGAGCCATACCCAGACCGAACTCGCAGAAGTCCTCGAACAGAGAGTTGTTGAATACAGGACCCTGACCCTTCTCGTTCTTAGTATAAGGTGTAGAAGGAATAGAAGCAGAGTAGATAGAAGAACAACCTGTAGCGTTGGCAATCATCTGACGATCACCGAACAGCTGGCTGATGAGCTTCACGTATGGAGTCTCACCGCAACCAGAGCAAGCGCCTGAGAACTCGAACAGAGGCTTTAATATATAAATAAGGTGAAGATTTCCACCAATTCTTCGGTAATTTGGAAAATAATCACTAATTTTGCAAACAGAAATATAAATTTATGCTGATGGCAAACAGATATAGTAAAAGTAAGTTAAGGGAAGTAACTATCAAAGGCTACAAATCAATAGCCTTTGATAATCCTGTAACTTTAAAGCTTGGTGATGTTAGCATATTGTTAGGTGCTAACGGAGCGGGGAAGAGCAATATAATCAGTTTCTTCCGAATGTTGAGTTATATGATGAGTAAGTCGTTTGGCAGATATGTGGAGATGGCTGGTACCGCCAATTCTCTGCTACATTATGGAGCCAAGAAAACGCCTGTTATGTCGGGAGCATTAAAATTCATGGCAAACAATTCTGAAAATGCATATCAGTTTTCTTTGGCCAATGCAACACCCGATAGATTGATTATTACAGAAGAGCGAATTATTTGGCATCGTAACGGTGAGGCAAAACCATACGACATACAGTTAGAGACGAATTTTAAGGAATCTTCTTTGGCTGAAAGCGAAAATATCGTGGCTAAGTCTATCTACCGGATGCTTTCTTTCTGCAAGGTTTACCAGTTCCACGATTCTTCTGCAGAAGGACCTTTGCGTCAGTCCTGTCCTGTTGAAACGGCCAATTATCTCCAGTCGCATGGCAATAATCTTCCTTCATTCTTATTGTTCCTTCGCAACAATTACAAGGATTCGTATAAACGGATTGTTGATTATGTGCGCGATGTGGTTCCTCAGTTCCAAGACTTCTATCTTGAGCCCGTAAACAATTTCGTTTCTCTTCGTTGGATAGATAACTCTGCCACAGACTATCGTTTCAATGCCTACCAGTTCTCTGACGGTTCCATCAGGTTTATTGCATTAGCAGCACTCCTGTTGCAGCCTGCTCAGACCATGCCTAATGTTATCATTCTTGACGAGCCGGAACTTGGCCTTCATCCCTATGCTATCACACAGTTGGCTGAAATGATAAAGGATGCCTCTATTCATGCACAAGTCATCATTGCCACGCAGAGCAAAGACTTGGTTGACCATTTCGACATTGATAATATTTCTGTGGTCGAGATGGATGAAAAGACACAGAGCACAACGGTTAATCAACTCAATGAAGAAGACTACAAACTCTGGCTTGAGCACTATACTGTCAGCGAATTGTGGGATAAGAATATCATAGGAGGGCGGCCTGTATGAAAGCAAAGATAATACACATACTCTGTGAGGGGCAGACGGAGCAGGGATTTGTAGAGGAAGTCCTTCGGCCTTATTTGATAGATAATGGTGTGACAAGTGTTAAGAGCGTTATTGTTTCTACGAATAAGAAGCTGAACGCCCAAGGCGGAATGTCATCATACACCCATGCAAGGACTGATTTGAATCTTATGCGCCAGTCAAACCCTGATAGTAGTTTCGAAAGCCATACCTTTACGACGATGTTCGACCTGTATGCACTTCCCTGTGATTTTCCTGGTTATGAAGAAGCTGACGCTATAGTAGAACCGTATGCCCGTGTTAATTCTCTTGAACAGTCCTTCGCTAATGCTGTTAATGATTCCCGTTTCATTCCATACATCCAACTGCATGAGTTTGAGGCTTTGCTCTTTTGCGGGATAGAACACTTAGTAAAGATATATCCCAAGTGTAAGAAACCATGTGAACAACTGACCAAAGACCTGCAAAAAGTCGGCAATCCAGAACTTATAGATAATGGCCCAACAACAGCACCAAGCAAACGCATCATCAAAGCAATAGAGGGAGGAAATAAATACAAGTACAACAAGCCCGCTACAGGCAAGTCTGTGACAAAGGAAATCGGAATAGACGAACTTCGTGCCAAATGCCAGCATTTTAATGAGTGGATTGAACAACTAATAAACCGTTAGTTATAAAATGAAAAATAAGTTCTACGGATATTATAAGCCTTCAAAAGAGACATTTGATTCTCTTTGGGATAATGCACTCATTGTGTTAGATGCAAATATTTTGTTAGATTTTTACAGACTGTCAAAATCAACATGCGATGATTTGTTTGAAGTCTTAAAAACTTTAGAAGATAGAATTTGGATTCCATATCAGGCGGCTAACGAATACCATAAGAACATAGTGAATGTTGTTAAATCCCAAATAAAGCAGAATGATGAAGCATTACAGGCTTTATATGCTTTTAAGAAGTTTTTTGACAATAAAAGGAGTTATCCTTTCTTGTCCGACTCTCTTAACAAAAGAACAACAAAACTTACAGAAGAATTAGAGACGTTCCTTCAGGATCAAAAAGAAGATTTGTTGAAAATAATATTTGAGAAATCCGTTAAAGATGAAATTTGCGATTTCTTTGATGGGAAAGTTGGTGATGGCTTTTCTGATGAGCAGTTAAAGTCATACTATAAGGAGGCAGAAGACAGATATAAGTCAAACATTCCACCAGGTTTCAAAGATACCGATAAAAATGGTAACAACAAATATGGGGATTTTATTATTTGGTGCGAAATAATGTCAAAAGCCTCAAATGATAATAAAGATATATTGTTTATTACTGATGATGTTAAATGTGATTGGTATATTGAAATTAACGGGAAAAGGATAGGCCCTCATCCCTCATTACTAAATGAATTTAGACAAAAAACGAATCATGAGATTTATATGTATTCTTTAGATAGTTTTCTCAATTACGCAAAAGAAAGAAAGATTAAAGTTAAAGGTAAAACTATTGAAGAGGTAAAAGAGAGAAAAAGTGGAGTCGTATGGGATTATGCCACTTGGGAAGCTATGAGAAACATGTCTAATGCGGTTTTATATAAATCAATATTGCAAACATTAGATACTTATCATCAACTCACTGAACCTCAGAAACGCGGTTTAGAGTATTTTTCAAAGTTACAACAACAGATGGAATCATACAATGAATTTCAGAAAAGGATAGCTACAATAAAAGATTCTATACGAGGCTGGGAAGATTTTGCCGAAACTTACCGTTCTCAGCAATTTAAGGGTATAGATAATAAGAAGGAAGAGAATAAAGAGGAATAGTTTAGGGAGAATCCATTTATTTGAACTCGGCAAGCAGAGGATGAAAATTTTGCTTGCCGAATTCTTTGATGTCATCTACTTCGACTTACCCTTCGAGTTCTCCGGGAGGATTGTCGTTGCCGCCGTTTCCGTTGCCGCCAGAGCCACTATCACCACCGCCGTTCTCTCCGCCAGTGTCGCCACCATCGGTGATGTCCTCGTCCTCGACGACGGCACCCGTGCGCTCGTCAATCTTCTGCCAACTTACCTGACTGGCAAACTCCTGACTGAACTTGATGCTGACCGACGCACCCAGACGGCTCTTGCCCTTGTTGGCAGTCACCATCTTGGCCGTGGCAACCTCCTTCACCGTGCCGTCCTGGTTCTTCGTGTCCTTTACCGAGACGTTCAGATTCGGATAAACCGTAATAAACTGCTCGCCCACAGGAACACGGAAGCCTTTCAGCACGTTCGACTGCACCGTCTTCATATACTCCGACACCGCAGCCTTCATAATCGAAGGCTCAATGCTGGTGTTACGACAAGCCTCCTCACAAAGTTCATTGAAGGTCAGCGTACCATTGGGCACAGGGACAGCATAGAAACTGTGCGTACCCAACTTTGTGTTCTCTTTTGCATAATACTTCACTTTAGCCATAATCTTTAAGGTATTTAAGTTGTTATCCTGAAAACATTACCCGAAAGGTCTCTCGTAGTGGGCTTTTTGAGTTAGTGGGTAACTCTATTGCAGTTAGTGGGTAACTCGAAATGGGCTGCTTTTGATCACCGAACTACTTTCCGTCCCAACTATCTTTTTCCTTCCTTTGATGTTCTGGGTGCGAAGATAGGGCATTATTCCATACATTGCACTCTTTTTATAGCCAAAAGATGTGAAAAACAATTTGTTTTTGCACTTTTTGGATGATTTCTGTTCAAAACTCAATAAAATTAAGTAAATTTGCAGCAGTATTCTCGAAAGAGAGTGCAAAGACATAGGCTCTTACATCACCGAATCACCACCTCGAAGATAAAACGAGCCATGTAACAAACGCAATTAGAGCGTCGCGCCATGTGCGCAGACGTTTCTATGATGCGTTTGAGGTTTGTGGTGAACCTTGGTGATGCGTAGAGATAGTCTGCGCATTTTTCGTGGAACAAACTAAAAACTTTTAGGTATGAAAAAGATTTTATTATTTTCGCTGGCTTTAGCAGCAAATCTGTCTTCATTCGCTCAGACAGATGTAGAGATGGGAGAGAATTTCTCTCTTAGTGGTAAATCTATTACCTTCTTCAAAACAGAGAATGCAAATGGCGCTAAACCTTCTGCAAAGATTTGGAATCTTCAAGGCATAAAGAATGACAGCATTGCGGTAGTTCGATTCTGGCTTAAAGACCCTAAAACCGAGGAAGTATCTGATAGTGTTGAATGGGGAAATGGTGCTCATGTTACAATGAGAATTAGTGAAAAAGGTAGTAAAATGTATTTTGTTCAGGATGCAGATTCAATATATTTGAAAGTTATTAATTTACAAGGTGATGTCTCTGCTGTTCAAATGTATTCGACTTCAGTTAAGGTGTCAGAAGGAAATCCTACCTCTGGGAAAGGTGGCTGGGAAATCACAAAGATAGACGCTGATGAACTTAAAGGTAATGAAGCATATACCGCATATAAGTACTATCAACCAGGGGAAGGCTCATTTATCTTTTGGGGATTTAATGAATTTCAATACCGAATATTTAGCGACAATGGAATTTTCAACTATCAATCTGGTTATAACAGATATTCTGGTTCCTATTCAGGTGAAAGTGTAACAGTTGGACTTTATGATGGAAATGATAATTTGATTGAAAAGTTTGACATGTGGCTTGATAAAGAGAGCGACAAAGGAGGTTCATATTTAAGGACTCGTAATGCAGGTGGTATGAGTAACCCCGTAGGACAGAAAGGCAAGGTTAAGAAAATCTTGAAGCACTTACAAGGAGATAGTGGATATGTGCGCATTGTCGCAACACGCTATAATCGCGCGGACTTTGACATAAAGATCCCACCATTAAAGGAATAAGAAGAAGCAGTTTTACACTTAACACAATGAAGTATGAAAAAAACATCGTTATTTATTATAGCTGTATTCATAGTTTCTGTGATCAATGCAGCAGGATTTAAGCCCCTTATCAATAAAAATGGGACTTATGTTCCTTTCGATGAGAAAACAGACATCGTTCCAGAATTCAAACCTTCAGAAAAAAGCCCGAAAGGTTCCATTAACTATTATAGAAGTTGCTTGGGCTATGGAAATGGAGAAATCATTACCCATTTCAATGATGCTTGCTACGTTATTGCATTGAATGCTTTTAATAATGAAGTCATCTTCATATTGCCAAAAGATACAACCAAGACATCACTTACACAACAGGACGTGAATCGCTATTTAGCAGGATATACTCCCAATGCAAGTGATTTTGCGAGCAATCTAAAAAGCGGGGTTGAGGATGGAAGTATTAGACAGGTATTTGTGGAAAAATCACTTGGTGTAAAAGCAGACAACAACACGTTGACAGATAATGTTCATGGATTTACTTATACTTTTAAGGATGGTATCTTATCAAGTTACAAGAGTAACGACGGATTTAGTGATGATGCCATAGACGTAAAAGAAAACTATCCTCAAATTTTTGCTAAGATATTAACAAATGCAAGAGTTAATTATGGAACTTCTAAATTAGCTATAACAGAATATGTAAATGGGCAATGTAAATACTTTAGGAGCATCAATATTAGTTATCTAAGACAGGCTTCTAATGGCAATATCAACTATAATTATGCATTGCTTTATTGTATTTTATATGAAGGAATGAGCCTTGACGAATTTACCTTCTTAGTTCCAAATGCGGAGATTTCTTCAAGTCTCAATAATTATGTAATTATGTCCTGTGGAAACTACATGTTTACATTTAAGGATAAAGTCCATGTAAAAAACTAAGTTGACTTATTATGACATTATTTATCATTGTACTGATAATAGGAATTGCAGCCGTTCTAATCAGTGGTAGCATAAACAGCAAAAAGGAAGTTCAATCTAAAGAACCCTTGAACAAAACGAATGATGTACCGCCTGCAACACCAGAGAATAAACCTGCTATTCCAAGCTTTTCTGAGATTATGGCAGAACAAATGGCTAAAGATGAGCCTAAAAAGAAACGTGAGACATTGCATTACTTCTGTACGAGCGATAATGGATATGGCTATATTACAGTATGGCCTAAAGACCAGATGATTCCCGACTATATGGAGTTTGATATTGCTGGTACAAGTTATCGCAAAGGGCTGATGAAATATACGGGCGAGTTCAAGGGAAGGTTAGAAGAAGAACCAACTAACGAGTATGACCCGAAAGCCATTAAGATTCTTGCCGAAGATGGTCACCATGTTGGCTATGTCCCCAAAGGTATGACAGATAATATACGTGAATTTATGCCTTTACCTTGTACCTGCTATTGCTACTTGCACCGTCGCCGAGAGGATGGCAAATACATCTTCTTTGGAAGCGCATACATTACACATACACCACCTGAGGAATAAACATTAATTTGTTTGCGTATGGTCAATAATTGTTATCCGATAAAAGATGAAGTCGTATATAGAAAAGGAGCAGGGTTGAAGGAATACCCCTACTTTAGCGCTATGTTCTATATCAAACAAGTACGGGACGGAGTTGAGATTCTTGCGACGAAATCGTTCAAAGAATGTCACTACGATGTTGGTAGTTGGTCTGTAAATTACGATATTGATTTCCAAATTAATCCCGTAAAGGGTAAAAGGTTAGACAAGAATAACAAGATTGTATGTGACGGAGATGTGAATGTTCTAAATATATTTAGCCCGTATAGCAAACTTGTATTGGGTTGGAGACCTCGTTGTATATTGACATTATTTTTGCCAGTTGGTAATAAGATTGGTTACGACATGGACGTGTTGGAGTTTAATTATAATGAGGAAGAGGTAAATGAGTACGAGAAAGAACAACAGATAGAGAAGTACAAAGAAGAAATACAAGCTGCGGAACTAAAGAAAGCACTAAAGCAAGTTGCTCGACAAAGGCTGATGGAAGAAGGAATCTTGTTTGACGAAGAACACAAGCGTCCTTATATCCCACAAGAGGTTATTGGCTATGTCTATATGCGTGATGGTGGGCGGTGCTGTGAGTGTGGTAGTACTAAGAACTTACAAATTGACCACATTATTCCATTGGCCAAAGGTGGTTCATCCGAAGCAGAAAATCTTCAACTGCTTTGTAGAGAATGTAATCAAAAGAAAGGGGATAGATTATAACTATGATAGGCTTCAATTATAATCGTAGAATAAAATAGATAGAAACCTAAGAAGCGAAATAGCACAAGTGTTTGCGAGTGAGTCCGTGTGCGCTATCATTATGAGGTGATGAATGAAGTTTGGCTGACTGCTGCAAAGCTAAAATGCTACAAGGTCCGACACATTGGCCCAGTGGCCACTCGCTCTATAAAGATAAACTTCTGAGCGACATTTACGACGATACTTATCCTTTTGAGGAATGAAGATTGATTTACCAAACATGAATTTCGATATTTTCTATTTAGATGGCATATCTTGACAAAAAACCAAGGGAAGGTATAATCTCAACGGTAAAGTCTGCAGCCAAAGAATATTATGAGGTTGCAAACGAAGTATGGTTATCGGGAGAGCAGTTGGCAGAACAATTTCCTTTTTTTACAATTGGATGGCAAAAAGGTATGCACATATGTTGCCCCGTGAACGAATAACCATTTGTGGTAAAGACGGAAATTGTCATTCCACAAGTTGGTGCTATCCCAAACATCAAATCCAGAGGCTGATACACGAAGGGGCTTTTAGATATATTAAAAAGGTCGAAAAGAATGATGTACAAGACACTGAAATGGGAAATATTAAATGAAGTAAGGTCGTCAATTGCTGAACTTGACAAGATTTATAACGAAGTATGGATGACTGCTGACCAACTTTGTGAACGCTATCCATGTTTCACTAAAAGCTGGATAAATTCTTATGGTGAAATTTTTCCACGAGAGCGTGTGATTGTTTGGAACGAAGAAACTGGTGCAAAGCATAAAACCTCATTTGCTTATCCATTAAGTTCAATAGAGAGATTTATAGAAGACAGGAATTTTTTAAAGTTATAAATCTATATAACAGGTATTATTTTTCTTAAGACTTATCGGGCTTTTCTTGTTTTTTGGAATATGTCAAAATAACTTGGCGCATTTATAATAATAAGCGGCGCATCCTATATGGGTGCGCCGCTTTGATTATAGAGTAGGATAGGGATTAGTCTTCCCAATTCTCCTGCGTCTTGCGGACGTAGGTCTTGTAGCGCAGCTGGGCCATCTTCTGGGCCTCGGCGAAGAGCTCCTCGGCCTCGTTGGGGTAGGCCTTCTTGACGGAGAGGTAACGGACCTCGCCGAGCAGGAAGTCGTGGAAGTTCTCCCAGTTGGGCTCCTTAGAGTCGAGAGAGAACGGGTTCTTGCCTTCCTCAGCCAGAGCGGGGTTGTAGCGCCACAGGTGCCAGTAACCGCACTCAACAGCCTTCTTCTCCTCGGCCTGGCTCTTACCCATACCGCCCTTGGCCTTCAGACCGTGGTTGATACAGGGAGCGTAAGCGATGATGATAGAAGGTCCGTGCCAAGCCTCAGCCTCGCGGATAGCCTTCAGAGTCTGAGCGTGGTCAGCACCCATAGCAATCTGAGCTACATATACATAACCGTAGGTGGTAGCAATCATACCGAGATCCTTCTTGCGGATGCGCTTACCCTGAGCAGCGAACTGAGCGATAGCACCAAGAGGAGTAGCCTTAGAGGCCTGACCACCGGTGTTAGAGTAAACCTCAGTATCGAGTACCAGGATGTTAACATCCTCGCCAGAAGCAATCACGTGGTCGAGACCGCCGTAACCGATGTCGTAAGAGGCACCGTCACCACCGATGATCCACTGACTGCGCTTCACGAGGTAGTGATCCAGCGTCTGGAGCTCCTTGCAAGTAGGACAGCCCTTAGCAGCGCTCTCGGCGATGCACTTGCGAAGCTTCGGAGCAATCTCCTTGGTCTTCTCGGCGTCGTCCTTGTTGGCAATCCACTCAGCAGCCAGAGCCTTGTACTCGTCGCTGGCGTTGCCGTCGATCATCTCCTGCAGCAGCTTAGCTACGCGCTCCTTCATCTTCTTGTTACCCAGAGCCATACCCAGACCGAACTCGCAGAAGTCCTCGAACAGAGAGTTGTTGAATACAGGACCCTGACCCTTCTCGTTCTTAGTATAAGGTGTAGAAGGAATAGAAGCAGAGTAGATAGAAGAACAACCTGTAGCGTTGGCAATCATCTGACGATCACCGAACAGCTGGCTGATGAGCTTCACGTATGGAGTCTCACCGCAACCAGAGCAAGCGCCAGAGAACTCGAACAGAGGCTGTGCGAACTGAGAGTTCTTCACATTGCTCTTGATGTCAACGAGGTGCTGCTTGCTGGGAACCTTCACCAGCTTGTCCCAATCGGCAGCCATCTTCTTCATGTCGGCAGCATCGGGATTGAACGGAACCATCGTGAGGGCCTTGCCGGTCTTCGGGTTACCCGGGCAGATGTCGGCGCAGTTGCCGCAACCCAGACAGTCGAGGACAGAAGGCTCGATAACGAAGTGCATGCCCTTCATAGCGGCGGGAGCCTTCATCTCGAGAGTGTCGATCTGGAAGTCCTTCAGCTCGTCGTCGGTCAGAACGAACGGACGGATGGCAGCGTGAGGACAGATGTAAGCACACTGGTTACACTGGATACAATTGTCCTTGTTCCACATCGGAACGAAGGCCTCTACACCACGCTTCTCGTAAGCGGCAGTACCAACCTCCCAAGAACCGTCAACAGTGCCGTGCTTCACGAAGTCAGAAACCTTCAGCAGGTCACCGGCCTGAGCGTTGATAGGACGAACGAGCTCCTTCACGAATGCGGGAGCGTTGTCAGCCTTCTCAACATCGTCGGGCAGGTTAGCCCACTCGGGCTTCACGGTCAGCTGAACATACTCACCACCACGGTCGATAGCAGCGTAGTTCTTATCAACCACGTCCTGACCCTTAGCACCGTAAGACTTCAGGGCAGCAGCCTTCATCTTCTCAACAGCGAGCTCCACGGGGATAACGCCGGTGATGCGGAAGAATGCACTCTGCAGGATGGTGTTGGTGCGGTTACCCAGACCAATCTCCTGAGCGATCTTGGTAGCGTTGATGGTATAGACCGTGATGTTGTTCTGTGCGAAGTAGCGCTTTACCTTGTTAGGCATGAACTTCTCGAGCTCGTCGGCATCGAAGATAGTGTTCAGCAGGAACTGACCGTTCTTTTGCAGACCGCGAGTCACATCGTACATGTGGAGGTAAGCCTGAACGTGGCAAGCAACGAAGTTAGGCGTGGTAACCAGGTAGGTAGAGCGGATAGGTGTGTCACCGAAACGCAGGTGAGAGCAGGTGAAACCTCCCGACTTCTTAGAGTCGTAAGAGAAGTAAGCCTGGCAGTACTTGTCGGTGTTGTCACCAATAATCTTAACTGAGTTCTTGTTAGCACCTACGGTACCATCAGCACCCAGACCATAGAACTTAGCCTGGAACATGCCAGCGCCACCCAGGGCAATCTCCTCAACCTCAGGCAGAGAGGTGAAGGTCACATCATCGACGATACCAATGGTGAAGTGGTTCTTGGGCTCGGGCATAGCGAGGTTGTTGAACACGCTGATGATCTGAGCGGGAGTGGTGTCGTGAGAACCAAGACCGTAGCGGCCACCCACGATGACGGGACGATTCTCTACATCGTAGAAAGCATCCTTCACGTCGAGGTACAGAGGCTCACCGTTAGCACCGGGCTCCTTGGTACGGTCGAGGACGGCAATCTTCTTGACGGTCTTGGGAACAGCAGCCAGCAGGTGCTTCACGCTGAACGGACGATAGAGGTGTACGGAGATCATACCCACCTTCTGACCGTTGGCATTCAGGTAGTCGATAGCCTCGCGGGCAGCATCGGTAGCAGAACCCATCAGGATGATCATGCGGTCGGCATCCTCAGCTCCGTAGTAAGAGAACAGGTGATATTCACGGCCGGTAATCTTAGACAGCTCGCCCAGATACTTCTCAACCACCTCGGGTACTGAGTCGTAGTAGGGGTTGCAAGCCTCACGGTGTGTGAAGAAAGTCTCGGGGTTCTCAGCGGTACCACGGGTGATAGGACGCTCGGGCGACATAGCACGATCGCGGAAACGCTTGATGTACTCCTCCTTGACGAGCGGACGAACATCCTCCTGGTCGAGCAACTCAATCTTGTGATACTCGTGAGAGGTGCGGAAACCGTCGAAGAAGTTAACGAACGGTACGCAGGTCTCCAGAGAAGCCAGGTGAGCGGCTGCGGTCATATCCATCACCTCCTGTACAGAACCCTCGCAGAGCATGGCGAAACCAGTCTGACGGCAAGCCATCACGTCCTGGTGGTCACCGAAGATACACAGCGAGTGGCTGGCCAGCGTACGGGCAGAGACATCGAAGACGCAGGGAATCAACTCACCGGCAATCTTGTACATGTTAGGAATCATCAGGAGCAAGCCCTGAGAAGCAGTGAATGTAGTGGTGAGGGCACCAGCCTGCAGTGAACCGTGAACGGCACCGGCAGCACCAGCCTCAGACTGCATTTCCTGGACACTGACGGTCTGGCCCCACAGGTTCTTACGACCACGGGCAGCCCACTCGTCAACATGCTCCGCCATAGGCGAAGACGGGGTGATGGGGTAGATAGCAGCTACCTCCGAGAACATATAGCTCACGTGAGCCGCAGCCTCGTTACCATCACAGGTGATAAACTTCTTTTCTTTAGCCATTTGTTTAAAAATAAAATGAATAAAACTGTTTATTGTATTTGTTTAATCTAAAATCGTCTCAATTATCAATTCTCAGTACAGGAACCCGAACAGCCAGAGCGGTATCTGGTTGTCCTTGCCGATCTCTGTATTGTAGCGCGCATAGATGGTATCGGGAGAGTACCTGACCTTCGCGTGCGATGTAGCGTCACAGATGCGGAACTTCAGTTTGCCGTCCACCGTATAGAACTGGTCGCGGCCCTCCTGGTTGACCGTATGGTCCTTCCACAGCGAGTTGACGAAGAACGTCTCCATGGCCGTCTGTTTCTCCACATGGATGGGGTAGATGGCATAGAGCAGGTTTGAGTTGTGGAGCATCACTTTCGACGGCTTCTTGGGGAAGTCCTCGCCGAGGGGATAGATCATGTTGAGCAGACGGGCGTCGGTGAGATACTTGATGTAGTTCATCACCGTGGCGCGGCTGGTCTCAATGCTCTCTGCCAGTTTGCTGACATTGGGGGCCTTGGGACCTTCCTCGGCCAGCTGGTAGAACAGCTTCTTGATCTTGATGAGGTATTTGAGCTCAATCTGCTTGATGAGCAGGATGTCCACCTCGGTCATCATGTTCATCGTCTTCAGCAGGTTCTCGCTGTAGTTGCGGTGCTCCTGGAAGAAGGGGTAGAAACCGTGATGGATGTAGTCCTGGAAATAGTGGCCGGGCGACACCTTGGGCAGTATCTGCTTGATGATGCGCTCGTGGTCCTGCAGAATCTCGTTGAGTGTGTAGGGACGGAAGTCGTTGCCCGTCTGCAGGTTCAGGAACTCGCGGAACGAGAAGCCACGCAGGTTGTAGCTCTTGACAATGCCGTTCAGCTCGGGGTTCTCGTCCTTCAGGCGCATCACGCTGGAACCCGTGAAAACAATCTTCAGATAGGGGTAGAGGTCGTAGCACTTGCGCAGCTCGGCACTCCATTCGGGCTGTTTGAAGACCTGGTCGATGAGCAGCACGCGGCCGCCCCTGCGACAGAACTCGCCGGCAAAGTCGGCAATGCCGTGCCCCTGAAAATAGAAGTTGTTCATGTTGATATACAGACACTGACGGTCGTTGATATCAAACTTCTCCTTGGCATACTGTAGGAGGAAGGTGGTCTTTCCGACTCCGCGCGTACCTTTTATACCTATCATACGGTCATTCCAATTGATCTCGTCCATCAGGTTGCGACGAACTGGAGCATTGACATGCTCTACGAGGTAACGGTGAGTACGGAAAAAAGCTTCCATTTACTAGTAGTTTGTTTTAAAACAGCCACAAAGGTACACATTATTTCCCAAATTGCAAAGCAGAGATTGCAAAAATGTGTCTCAAAAGTGTTTTTTTTGTGTTTTTTAATGTTTCTGTCTTCAAAACTTGTAACTTACGCTACCCAATATCCAACGTCCCTGCTGTCGGATGATGCCTGTGGCCATACCGCTCTGGTAGTATTCCTTGTCCAGCAGATTGTGGATGTTGATGCCTATCTCCAGGTTCCTCAGCAACTCGTAGGAGGCGTTGAGGTTGACCAGGAAACGGGGAGAGACATCAATAAACTGGATGGCTGCACCGTTCTCGCGCTTGAGGAGTGTGGCATAGACCTCCGTCAGACTGGCCTTCTGCTCAGGTGTCTTGGCCGAGGCCAGTTCGCGTTGTACGATGGCATTGATGAGGTCGATGCTATAGGCCGTCTGCCGACTGTAGTAGGTGAGGTGGGTCGATACCCTGAGACGCTGGACGGGTTGCCAGGTCAACACCAGGTTGGCCGACAGTTCCGGGATGTTGAAAGCCTGGTTGACGTTGTAGTTGAAGATGGTACTCTTGCTGAGTTTCTGCCAGGCTGCCGACAGGTTGGCGGAGAATTTGGCACTGGTGTATTTGCCCACGAGTTCTACGCCCCACGTGTCGGTATTTCCCGTATTCTTGTGGTCGATGATCTGTAGGTAGATGAGGTCGCGGGCACGGTTGAAGAAGCCGTTGACCTCAAAGTCGAAGCCCTTCAGCCACTGGGTACCCGCAAACGACAGTTGATAGGCGTGGAACGACTCCGCCAGCAGTTCCGGGCGCTCCACCTGCGTCAGTGCGGCCATGAAGCTGTTGGTCTTGCGATAGAGGTAGGGCGCCTCGATGAAAGCCTTCGAATAGCTCAGCTTGACGTTCCATTTCGGTTGCACGTAGATGAGTGCCATACGTGGCGATAGCTCGTTCAGGCGGCTGTTGTCGTAACGCTGCTTGGTGTCATAGCGCACACCGGCATTCACGATGAAGGGTCCCCACTGGTGCTTGAGCTGTGCCAACAGGTTGAAACTCGTCTCGTGACCCTTGGCGACGTCGGCAATGGTGGTGGTTTCGGGAACGCGGCTGGTGAAGCTATGGCCCAGCACGTAGCGCGCATCGTCCAGCATGAAGTGGTTCATCTCCACACCCAGCGACAGGTAGCCTTTGTGCGCCAGGGAGCTCATGTAGTTGTAGTCGGCTTTCAGCTGTCCTCCCACGGCCTGCTCCTGACCGTTGATATAGCGTGAGAGTCCCTCCTTGTCGGCCAACTGCGTCTGCAGGTAGTCGGGCAGTTGCAGCAACATGGGCAGCAGGGGATTCTTGTTGTCGGAGATGACCTGATACTGCGTCAGGTCGTTGTTGTCATAGCTCAGCGAACCCTTCAGGAACAGGCGTCCTATCTCCTTGCTGTAGCTCGCCTCGGCATGGTGGGTCAGGGTGGTGAAGCTGGGCTTGATGCCGTTGTAGGTCGGGTAGCGGTCTATGTCGTAGGGCGCATAGAGATAACTCATGGTGAAGGGAGAGATGATCTGCGAGAACCGCGTGTTGTACAGGAACTGTATGCCCTTCCACTTCATGTTGATACCGACGTCGAACGACGGCTTGCTGCCGATGGTTCCTATGGTGATGTCGCCCTTCTTCTTCTCAAACAGGATGTTCTGCAGGAAGGGGTTGATCTCCTCCGGGCTCAGGTCGTTATAGTCTGTCAGTTCGTACGACGAGGGATCGTACGAGACGGTCTGTCCCTTCGACTTGTAGATGCTCGCCCAGATAAACAGGTCCAGGTCGAAGTAGCGCTTGCCGAAGAGCACGTCCCCGCGGAAGGTGTTGTAGCTGCCTGCCGCACCGCGCACCTTGATGCCATTGATGTCGGCACCCTGTTTGGTAATGATGTTGATAACGGCCGTCAGGGCCACGCCGCCATACAACGAGGACGCCGGACCTCTCAGCACCTCGATCTGCTTGATTTTCTCCAGACTCATGCTGAAGTCGGGGGCTGCGATATTGGTACTGTAGCTGTTCAGGCGATGGCCGTTGAGCAAGATGAGCATCTTCTCCTGCCCAGTGCTGTAGATGCCTCGCATGGCCAGGTTGATGTCGTTGTTACAATCGACGATGGTCATCCCCGGGACATAGGCCGCCAGCACTTCCTGCAGGTTGCGGCCTCCACAGTCGCGTATCATCTCCTCGGTAATCAGTGTCGTGGGCACGGGAACCTCCGAGAGTTTCTCGGCCTTGCTCGATGCCGTGGTGATGGTGGTGGACTGCCCGGCCTTCAGGCGCTCGACCATGTCGATGAAGCGCTGGGGGTCGGCAGCCGTGGGACTATAGTAGGGGTTGGCCATCAACAACTGGCTGACATACTCCTCGGCGCCCTTCTCCTCGTCCATGCCCAGACAGCAGAGTGCCAACAGGCGGAAGGCGCTCTGCTGCAGCGTACCCTCGAAGTGGGCGATGTGGTCGGTGAGTTGTTGGCGCGCTTCGTTGATGAGGCCCAACTGGTAGTTCTCCTCGGCCTCGTAATAGACCCTGCGCTGCAGCTCCTGGTTGTCTTGTGCCGACAGCGCGAGCACCCAACAGCCTAATAATATAATAAGGTGGAAGCGGATGTTCATAGCCTACTGACGGATGGGGATGGTGATGGTGAAGCGGCTCCCTACGCCCTGCTCCGAGGTGAAGGTCAGTTGTCCGCCATGTTCGTTCTCAATGATGTCGCGGGTGATGCCCATACCCAGTCCCGTGCCCTGTCCGACAGGTTTGGTGGTGAAGAAATTCTCGTAGAGGCGTGCCTTGACCTCGTCGCTCATGCCCGTGCCGTTGTCGGCGATGGTGATGACCAGGTGGGCGCCCTCGACGACCACCGTCACACTGATGGTCGGCACATAGTCCTTATCGGCCGTCTGCTCCTTCTCCCAGAGGGCATAGCAGGCGTTGTTCATGAGGTTCAGCACGGCACGGCTCAGGTCCTGGGGGATGACCATGACCTGTGGGATACCCTCCTGATAGTCCTCGTGGATGGTTGCGTTGAAGTCCTTATGGTGGGCCCGCATGGCGTGATAGGAGAGCCACACATACTCTTTCACCAGACGGCTCATGTCGGTGGGGATGCGCTCGCCGTCCTTGCCGCGCGAGATGAGCAGGATGCCCTGGATGATGCTGATGGCGCGCTCTCCGTGCTCGACAATCTTCGCCATGTTCTCTTTCAGGTCGCTGACGATGTCTTCCACTTCCTCGCGGTCGTCCTCGGACAATTTGTCCTCGTTGTCCTCCACGATTTCCGTCAGGTCGTTCAACAGCTTGCCGGACATCTTGCTGAAGTTGATGACGAAGTTCAGCGGGTTCTGTATCTCGTGGGCGATGCCGGCGCTCAGCAAGCCCAGCGATGCCAGCTTCTGCTGTTGTTGCAACTGCTTCTGTAAGGTTTCTGTTTGTTGCTCCATATCCTTTCTCTGCTAAAGGGTGGGTAATGTGATGATAAACTCGGTAAACTGGTCCTTCTCGGAACGCACGGTAATGTCGCCGCCATGGTTCTGGACAATCTCCTTGCTGATGTACAGACCGACGCCGGCAGCCTCTCCCGTGGTCTTGGTGGTGAAGAAGGGGTCGAAAATCTTGTGCAGGATGGCCGTCTCGATACCGATGCCATTGTCGTGGATGGTGATATCGACGGTCTTCTGCTGTCGGGTGACGGTCAGCGTGACCTGTGGCGTATAGCTGGTGCGCTGGGCTTTCTTGCCGACGGCATAGATGGCATTGCCCAACATATTCATAAAGGTCTTGCTGAGCTGTTGGGCATTGCCGTTCATCATGATCGGCTGGTCGAGGCCCTCAAACACGATGTCGATATGGTGCTCGCTGATGGGCTGCTTGTAGTATTCCATGACCATCTCGCGGTTCTGCTCCAGCACGGCCGTGAGGTTCATCTCGACGATGCCGCCGCTACGGTCTTTCAGCATCTCTTCCATCACCTTCAGCGTCCGTGTGGTGTTCTGACCGTGTTCACCCACCTTCTGCAGGTTGCCCTTCAGCATGTGGAGCACATCGACGGTGTCCTCATAGTTCTCCTGGTCCATGTGTTCCTTCTCGTCCTCGATATTGGCGGAGACGTCGTCAACAAGTCCCTCGGAGAGTTTGGCGAAGTTGTTGATATAGTTCAGCGGGTTCAGGATGCGGTCGATGAGACCCTGCGTCAGCTTACCGACGGTGGCCATCTTCTCCAGTCGGACGACCTCGGTGGTGCGCTCCTTGACGATACCTTCCAGGCGGTGCTTCTCCTTCTCCAGGCGGTGCAGACGGTAGCGTAGCAGACCATAGACCAGCAGGGCGAAGAGTACCAGATAGAGCAGTATCATGTACCAGCGCTCCAGGAAGGGCCGTTCCACCGTGAACTGGACGCTCACCACGTTGCTCTCGCGTCCGAAGGCATCGCGCGCCTGTACCTCAAAGGTGTAGTGTCCTGGTATCAGGTTCGACAGTTCCTCTTTCGTATCGGTCTCCCAGGGTTGCCAGTCGGCTTTGTTGAGCCGCGTGCGGTACTGCGTCTTCAGCAATAGCGAGTGGTAGTCCGTAGAATAGTAGAACGTCAGGTGGTTGTCGTCGCTCTTCAGGTCGGCGAGGGCTCCGGGCTGTTCGCCGTAGCCGCCCCACAGCACGCTGTCACCTGACAAGGTCACGGCGCGCAACAGCAGGCGTGGCTCCGTCTTCCGCAACAGGTCGGCGTGGCGCTCATCAACCACGTTCAGTCCCTTGTCGCCGCCGACCCAGATCATCTGACCCTCGTGCATCAGGGCCCTGACGGAGTAGTCCATCAGCGGATAGACCAATTTGGAGAGACGCTCCTCGCGCTGTTTCTGCATGTAGGCATACAGGTGCTTGGCTTTGTTGTCGGTCAGCCAGACGATGCCGCTGTTGTCGGTCTGTGTGAAGGCGGGATAATGGAACGGGCGCACCGTACTCATGTTGACGGGGATGACGTTGCCGTCCAGGGTCACCAGCGTGGACATCTCTTCGTGGCTGTCAGCCTGGAAACGGTGGAAGGTCTTGTGGTCGTTCGAGATCCAGAGTCGGCCATAGAGGTTCTGGACGAAGATGCGTCCCGACCGGTCACTGATGATCTTGACGGCTTTCTCGATGTCGCTGATCTTCTCGTGGCGGTTGCCTTGGTGGTAGTAGATGCCGTCCATCTGTCCGCAGAAGATGCCCTTCTGGTCCACCAGCAGGGAGAGCGTACCCTTGGTGGTGAGTTGCTGCAGCTGTCCGGAGGCTGATATCTGGAAGACACCGTCGGCGGTGGCTGCCAGGAGCGACTGGTGGTAGGGCGCCAGTTGCCAACAGGCGTGTCTGACGGACGGTACCTCCACGAAGCGTTTGCCGCTGAGGCGGTAAAGACCGCTGAGCGTACCTACGTACAACTCCCGTCCCAGGCGGTTGATGGCTGTCACCTCGCCGCGCAGGCCCTCCAACGCCGTAAAGTGGGTGTAGATGGAGGGGAAGGCGATGCAGAAGACGCCATTGTCGGTGGCACCCCACAGCGTGCCGTGCTCGTCATAGGTGATGTGGGCGACGGCATTGGAACAGAGACCGTTCTCCTCCTTGATGCGAAACAGTTCCTGATCGTTTTGGTCGAGGAAGATGATGCCCTCGCCGTCGGTGGCCAGTGCCGTGAGTCCGTCGTCCAGGCGCTCACGCTGGTTGATATGCGCCGACGCCACGAAGGTGGCCTTGTTGCCGGTAGGCAACTGCTCACCAGTGGTCTTGCTGATGGTCTCGCCGTCCAGCGTGTAGATATGATCGTCGCTGACGAGGAAGAAGACGTGGCCGTTCTTCTCCCAGATCCAGCGCACCTCGCCATGGAACGCCTGGTGCGTGTCGAAGTTTTGGAGGGCGCGCAGGTTCTGCTTGCCCATCGTGACACGTCCGAAGTAGTTATAGCCTCCCGCCCAGATGGTTCCTTTCGAGTCGCGGAACAGGGCCGTGACACGGGTCACTCCCGGCGTGTGTATCATGCGCCACGTGGTGTGGTCGTAGTAGAGCAGACCCTCGAAGTTGGCCACATAGACGGTGCCGTCCTTGCCAGTGATGATGTCGAAGTTCTGGTTGTGACCATGATACTCGGTGGCCTTGAAATTGTAGAAGTAGGGAATACCCTGGGCCATGGCCGCCGTCACCATCAACAGCCAACAGCCTATTGCGAAGAGTCTTCTCATGGCTTCACCTCCTTTCCGATGAATTCCTCGTAGGGAATCCTTTTGCCCATATAGTAGTTCCACTCGTTACGGGTCAGATTGCGTGTCAGCATGCTCTTCAGGCGCTGGCCCATCAGGGGCACGGCGATGAAGGCCTTGGTGAGGTGGCCTCCCTGGTCGCACACCCAGATGTCGTTCTTCTCGTCATCGAAGGTGAAGTTCATGATCCAGCGTCTCGTCTTGATGATGGTCATGGGTTCTATCTTCAGGTGGTCGGCGAGCCACAGGCGCAGCGTACCGTCGTAGCTCGCGGTATAGACCTGCCAACCGACAATCTTGATCTTGCTAATGCGCGAGCGGTGACCCAGGAGTTTCTGCATGTGACCGTCCTTGTACTCCAGCCAGAGCGTGCCGTCCTGCGTGCCATAGGCCTTGAGCCCGGACTCCTTGGAACTGGCAAAGGCGGTAATCTGTCCGCTGACGGGGGCGCGGCGGTCCGTGATCTGGTCGATGCTCTGGAGGAAGTGCATACCGCCTTGTTTGTCAAACAGCAACGGCTTGCCGGCATAGACCCATACCTTTTGGAGCTGATAGGGCAGGACCTTGGTTTTCAAGATGGTCTTCCCCTGGGTGTCAAAGAGTGCGAGCCCCCGCTCTCCGAAGACGAGCATGTGGTTGTCGAGGGGTTCCAAACCCAGCAGGGGACCTATCTTGTCGATGGAGAATGTCTGCTGGCTGCTTTTGTTCATCACCAACAGGTGACCCGTACGACTGACGGCATAGATGATGCCTTTCTGTCTTTCTATGTAGATGTCGCGGAAGTCATACTGACTGTTGGCGAAGATGCTCTTGGTCACCAGCTTGTCGCCCTTCAACTGGTGCTCCATCAGTTCGCCGTAGGTACTCGCCGAGATGAGCGAATAACGGTCGTTGGTCGTGAAGGCCACATCGGTCACGGCGCCCTTGTGGACGTTCCACTCATACTGGCTCTTGCTGGTCAGCACCAGGGGTTGATAGACGTCCTGGTGGTAGAGGTCACCGCCATAGCGCGTAGTAAAGAGGTAGGCGCTATAGGCCAGCAGGTTGGCAATGTCGTGGTTGCCGGCATTATACTGCGTGATGGCCGTGCTGCCCAGCGAACGGGCCTGCGAGATGTAGAACAGCGTGTCGGCCTGGCGCTTCGACTGCTCGGCTTTGGCACGCTGACGCTCGGCGACGCCACGCTGGAAGCGGGCCACGTTAGAGGCTTCGATGGCGCGATGCTCGGCCTCCAAAGCCTTCTGGCGCTCCTGTTCGGCATGATGGCGCATCTCGTCGGCCACCTCGCGCTGCTGTTCGGCCTTCTCGCGCTGCTCGTCACTGATACGGCGCTCCTGGTCGGCAATCTCCTCCATCTGCGAGTTGACGCGCTGCATGACGATAGACTGCTTCTCGCGCTTCGACATCTCGGCCAACTGACCCTGCAGCTGTTGCACCTCCTTGGCTTTCTGGGAATAAAGCCGGTAGAGGACGAGACAGCCGGAGACCAGCACCGCAATGACGGCGATGGCAGCCAGGATACTGATGGTGCTGATTCGCTTCATGCCTTACGTTTGAGAGCCATGAGGGTAATGTCGTCGCTTTGTGGATAGCCGTCGGCAAAGTGTCTGACGGATTCCAGTTGTCCGTCGATGATGGCCTGACAGCTCTGTCCGTTGAGCGTGGCCAGGGTCTCTGCCATCCGTGCGTCACCATATTCCTCCAGTGCCGCATTGGTGGCTTCGTTGACACCGTCGGTATAGAACACGATGGTGTCGCCGGCGTCCAGGTGGGTGGTCTCGTTCGAGAAGGTCAGGTCGGGTACGGCGCCCACGATGCAGTTGGTACTGACGGGCATCTGCTCGACGGTGCCGTTGCTCCTGAGGATAAAGGGGGAGTTATGGCCTCCATTGCTATAGGCTATCTCGCCGGTCCTGATGTTGTAGATGGCGTAGAAGACGGTGACAAACATGCTATCGACCGACTCGTTGCCCAACAGTTTGTTACACTTCGTTAGACAGTCGCCAGGCGTACCGCCCTGCAGTCCGATGGTGCGTATCAGCGTCCTGCTGACAGCCATGAAGATGGCGGCGGGGATGCCTTTTCCGCTGACGTCGGCCGTGACCAGTCCGATGTGGTCGTCGTCGATGCGGAAGAAGTCGTAGAAGTCACCACCCACATCCTTGGCGGGCGTCATCAGGGCTGCCAGTTCCAGTTCGCGGTCGTTCTCGGGGAACGGCGGGAAGATGCGGGGCAGGATGGCCTGCTGTATCTCGGCAGCCACGGCCAGGTCGGTCTTCAGCGACTCCAACTGGGAGTGCTCCTCCTGCGACTGTTTGATATAGACAATCTGGTGGATGGCCTTCTCGATGGTGACGGCCAGGTCGTCGAGGTCGATGGGTTTGGTGGCAAAGTCGAAAGCGCCGTTGTTCATCGCCTGGCGGATATTACCCATGTCACCGTATGCCGATACCATGATGCACTTGAGGGCGGGGTTCTGCATCTCGTTGATCTTCGTCAACAGCGTCAGACCGTCCATCTCGGGCATGTTGATATCGCTCAGCACGATGTCGATGTCTTTCTCGTTGAGTAGGACGGAGAGGGCCTCCAAGCCGTTGTGGGCAAAGCGGAACTCGTATTCGTCCTTGCGGATTTTCCGTCTGAAGTATTGTGTCAATAGCAATTCGAGGTCAGCCTCGTCATCGACACTTAGAATCTTTACTGGGTTCATTGTGATTGTTTCGCGTGTTCCTAATTCTTAAATAATGCAAAGATAAGGAGTTTTTTCGTAATGACCAAATTTTTTTTGTACTTTTGCAACAATTATGAGACTATACATCTTCAATCCGGAGCACGACATCGCCCTGGCGGCGCACTTGGCGAATTTCACGGCACCTCATGCCGGCAGACAGTTGCGCTGCGACCTGGGATTCCTGCCCGCCCTGTGGGCTGACGAGGGTGATGCCGTACTGGTGGACAGTGTGGAGGTGGCCCGCAGGCGCTACAACCGACTGCGCTCCAGGGTAGGAGGGCCCCAGCCATTGTTCGTCGAGAAAGACCAACTGGCCCGCATGGACATCACGGAGGTGTGTCCCTGGGGTTGGGATAGGGCGTTGCGCGCCCAACTGTTACGCTGGGGTGTAGGGTGTGTGCCTTCCGACGACTATATCGAACAGGTCCATCGCCTGTCACACCGTCGCCAGGCGGCCCGTCTGCTGACGCTGTTGCGCCAGGACGGCACCATAGGCGAGGCCTTCGAGTGTAGGGAGGCCGCTGAGGTGGAGACCCTGCTGCAGCGTTATGGTCAGGTGGTGATGAAAGCACCCTGGTCGTCCAGCGGACGAGGCCTGCGCTTCCTCGATGTCTCGCGCACACCATTCCAGATGCAGGCCAACTGGTTTGCCAACATTGTACGCTCCCAAGGCAGCGTGATGGTGGAACCGCTCTATCCGAAAGTGAAAGATTTTGGCATGGAGTTCATGGCGCATTCCAATGGGCAGATTACCTATGAGGGCCTGTCGCTGTTCCATACCGCCAACGGCGCCTACACGGGCAATCTCCTGGCCTCGGAAGACTATAAGCAGTCCGTCCTAACGCGCTATATCCCAGCGTGTTTGCTTGATTCCGTCAAGCAAACCATCATCTCCACTCTGGACCTCGAAAACTACTGCGGCCCCTTCGGCATCGACATGATGGTGGTGGCTGGTTCGGGTGTGCAACCCTACTTGCTGCACCCCTGTGTCGAGATCAACTTGCGTCGCACGATGGGTCACGTGGCGCTCTCGCTGACACCCGCCGCCGATGTCGTCAAGGTGATGCGGGTCCTATTACAAGATCATTATAAACTATCCATACGCAAACTATGAAGAAAACAATCCTATCTCTGCTGGCCTTGACAGTCATGACGGCCAGCGCCCAGTACAAGTCGGAAGTGTGGTCGCCCGACAATGGCGACGGCACCTACACCAATCCGGTCATCAACGCCGACTATTCCGACCCCGACGTGTGTGTCGGTGCCAGTGGCGAAGACTACTACATGACGGCGTCGTCGTTCCAGTGTACACCAGGTCTGCCCATCCTGCACTCCAAGGACCTCGTCAACTGGGAGATTATCAACTACGCCATCAAGGGTGGTCTCTATGAGGGCGACAGTCAACTCCTCGAGCACTTCAATACCGTTCAGCACGGCAATGGCGTGTGGGCACCCAGCATCCGCTACCATAATGGCGAGTACTTCATCTATTGGGGCGATCCCGACTTTGGTGTCTATATGGTAAAGACCACCGACCCGGCTGGCGAGTGGTCTGCCCCCCAGTGCATCATCAAGGGCAAGGGCTATATCGACACCACACCGCTGTGGGATGAAGACGGACGCTGCTATATGGTTAACGGATGGGCCAACAGTCGTGCCAAGTTCGCCTCTGTGCTGACCGTTCGTGAGATGTCTGCCGACGGTACGCGCCCCATCGGACAGCCCGTCATCGTCTTCGACGGCAATGGCACGGAGAACCGCACCTGCGAGGGTCCGAAGTTCTACAAGCGCGATGGCTGGTACTGGATCATGTGTCCTGCCGGCGGCGTTCCCGAGGGCTTCCAACTGGCCATGCGCTCCAAGTCGCCCTATGGTCCCTATGAGCACAAGATCGTCCTGGCCCAGGGAAAGACGCGCATCAACGGCCCTCACCAGGGTGGTTGGATACATACCAAATATGGCGAGGACTGGTTCCTGCACTTCCAAGACAAGGAGGCCTATGGCCGTGTGGTCCACCTGAATCCTGTCGATTGGTCAACAGGCTGGCCCATCATGGGTAAGAAGGGACAGCCCGTCACCATCTACAAAAAGCCAACAGCCAATGGCCAACAGCCCATCGTCAATCCTGTGGAGAGCGACGAGTTCAACAGCACGACGATAGGCAACCAGTGGCAGTGGCAGGCCAACTACAACGAGAAGTTCGGCGTACCCACCGCCTTCGGCACCATGCGCATCTATACCTATAAGCAGTCAGAACAAGCCAAGAACCTGTGGCTCGTTCCCAATATGCTGCTCCAGAAGACCCCTGCCGACGAGTTCACCGCCACCACCAAACTGCGCTTCACCTCAAAGGCCGAGGGTCAGGTGGCAGGTCTCATCATGATGGGTCTCGACTATCAGGCCCTGCTGCTCAAGCGGGTAGGGAAGGAGTTCCAGCTCTTCATCTCCACCTGTCAGCAGGCCGACAAGGGTAAGACACCCAACGAGACACTCATCGCCACACTGAAACCCACAGCCGAGGACAAGATCATCTACCATCCCGGCATCCATGAGGATATCTACCTGCGCCTGCAGGTCACGCTGCCCGATGCCGCCAAACTGAAGAACAACAAGGGTGGCTTCGACGGCAAACCCTTGGTGCGCTTCTCCTACAGTCTGGACGGCAAGACGTTCACGCCGTGTGGCGATGCCTACAAGGTGCGTCAGGGCAAGTGGATAGGTGCTAAGTTCGGCTATGTCGCTGTCGAGAACGATGTCAAGAGCGACCGAGGCTGGATAGACGTCGATTGGATGCGTATCACCAAATAAGAATGCTATGAGTCGTCATATCTGTATCTTTACGGGTGCACGCCCCAACTTCATGAAGGTGGCACCCCTCATCCGCGCTATGCGCCAGACGCCAGATTGTCATTACCAGCTGGTCTATGCCGGCGTGGCCGACGACCCGACGTTGGAGGGCTCCCTGTTCGCTGACCTCCAGATAGACCGCCCCGATGTCTTCCTGGGGGTGGACTGCGAGAACCTCAACGAACTGACGGGTAGGGTGATGGGCGAGTTCGAGCATTACCTCGACCAGCACCCCACTGATGTCGTGGTCGTCGTCGATGACCTGGCATCCACCATGGCAGCAGCCATCGTCACCAAGAAACACAACATCCGACTGGCCCATCTCGTGGCTGGCACCCGCTCTTTCGACATCCACATGCCGAAGGAGATCAACCGTCTGGTCATCGACGGCCTCAGCGACCTGCTCTTCACCGCCGGGATCGGCTCCAGTAGCATCGCTACCCGTGAAGGCGCCGAAAGCCATAAAATATATATGGTGGGCAACATCCTGATGGATACCCTGCGCTGCAACTGCCAGCGCTGGCAGCGTCCGGCTTGCGTCACGGAGGAGCCCTATCTGGTCTTCACCCTCAATCGCAAGGCCTTGCTGGCCGACGAGGACAACCTCCAGCGCATGTTGGAGGCCATCAGCGAGAGTGCCGGTAACGTGCCCGTCATCGCTCCGCTGCGCGGACGGGCCCGCCAACTGGTCGAGGCCCACAGCCGTTTCCACGTCGTCGATCCCCTGTCGTACCTGGAGTTCGGCTGGCTGACGTCCCACGCCCAGGGCATCATCACCGACTCCGGTAATGTCGCCGAGGAGGCTACCTTCAACCACGTGCCCTGCATCACGCTCAACAGCTATACCGAACATGGCGAGACTGTCAAGCAAGGTACCAACGTCCTCGTGGGCGAGGATGCCGACAAGTTGCGCAGCGCTGTCGCCGACATGGTGGCAGGACGCTGGAAGGAGTCCTCTCTGCCCGACCGCTGGGATGGCCGTACGGCAGAGCGCATCGTGAAGATTCTCATGGAGTCGTAAGAAAGGGGCTAATGGTTACAAAAAAAGAGAGAACCAATCTTGAAAGCAAGCTTTCATCTTAGTTCTCTCTTTCTTTGTGATTCCGGCGGGATTCAAACCCACAACCTTCTGATCCGTAGTCAGATGCTCTATTCAGTTGAGCTACGGAACCTCCGTTCCTTATTTGCGGGTGCAAAGGTAGGGACTTTTTTCGGAACTACCAAATATTTTCCGAACTTTTTTTCAAAAAAAGTAGAAAACGACCATAAAAAACCCCTTAACGAGCAGCTCTGTCACGGGCTAAGGTTCGTTGCGGTAGTTCTTGACGTCTTCCAAGATGATGTCGGGACGTTCGTCAGGCCGCATCAAATCAAAGGTGACGTTGCGTAGTTGCAGGCCGTCCACGTGACGGGCAAACAGTCCGTAGGCTGGGGTAGGCCCGGCCCATCTCGGTTCCGGATAGTGAGTGCCCTGTTCCCGATATGGCGTCTTCACCACCTTTCCACCACCCCGCTCCGCCGCCTCCTCGATGGCGCGGTTGATAGCCTGGTGGTCCAGCGTCTTTCCGTCGCCCTTCGCACCATAGTCGTGCACGTCATAGCAGCCACTGTGCGCCTCCACACCTAGCGAGGCCGCCAGCATCATGATAAGGAGTAATACCTGTTTCATCTGTTTCCGTCTTTTATTATCAGTAATTTTATGCAAAGATACGATTTTTTTTCTTATTCATCCAGATTCATTTCGTATTTTGCTTGATTTATACTATCTTTGCAGACAGAACGCTAAAAGCCAGACAATATGAAGAAGTCTTTACTAACAAGCCGACGCAGCCGGGTCTTTACAATCGTGCGCGGCAAGCTGGTCGTGATGAAGTAAGTAGGGTAGAACATGGAGAAATATAGAATGGAATGTCCTGGAAACTGAAATATCGTTGCCGTAAGTGCGGCTATGAGGCCGAGGTTTACGAGGGGCGCGGACTCTTCCGACAGGAGATTACGGCCATGTCGTGTCCGGACTGCAAGACCATCCAGAACATCGTGGTAGGTGGTATTATCGCTGACGTGGCACCTTCCTACCGTAGCGAGGTTGGGCGCCTGTGTCTGCAGTGCGGCAGCGATAACATCAAGATATGGGATAAACGCACTTGTCCTAAATGTCAGGGAGACATGCAGCAAACTGGCGAGAAAGAGTTCTGGACATAATTCTTCCCTCTTCCTTCATCCTTCTTCCATCATCCATCTTCCATCTTACATCTTTCTCGATACATCTTGATGGCATCTGCCATGATGTCTGCATGGTCGAAGGCCAGGTCGGGTAGGGCAGACAGCGGCCACCACGCAGCATTTGCCGCATCGTCCAGCCCTTCTACCTCCTTGGGTGAATCGATGACGGCAAGATATGCCACAGTGATAGTCCTCCCTCGTGGATCACGATCCACCTTGGAGTACGCACCAATCTGCTGCATCCTACTCACTTTCAGCCCCGTCTCTTCCTCCAGCTCCCTGATGGCGCATTGCTCCGTGGTCTCATCCATATTCATGAATCCGCCAGGAAAAGCCCAACACCCCTTGTATGGGTCGATACCTCGCTGGATGAGCAACACTTTAGGTTGCTCCTCCTTGGTAATGACTACGCAGTCTGCAGTTACTGCCGGCCTCGGATATTTGTATGTATATTCCATCGTTATTCAGCTATTGCGTTACCTGTCCCTGCCTTCCTATTTTCTTCCATGTCATTGATGCCAGTATCATTACGCTCTTAACCCCTTTAATATTGATTCAAAGAATTCTTCTGGTTCATCGCCCAAATCATAGACTCCCATGTTCTCGTGATAGAAGATGCCGTCCTTGAAGGTAATCTTTGTATAAGCATGCGTCTTCCAACCAATTCTAATACTGGTCATTACCCACAAACAATCAGGTTGGGACATCCCAAATCTAAGGACAGTAGAATCACCTAAACTATTTGTGCTGAATACGGCTCCTTCTTTCAGATTGGCCATATACGCTTCAAGTGGATTGCCTGAGAATTCTTGGGGACAGCAAGGGAAAGCCACAGGATGCTTCCAGTCCAATTGCACAGCATTAGGAGTTAATGACTGTGTTTTTTGAGCTTCATGTTTCTCAACTACTTCGTTAGTCATATTAGAGCCATCATCCTGTACTGGTGTATGCGCATCACTAAATATATAACCACCATGCCCATCAGGTACAATGTTCATGAAAGGATTGTCATCATTACGTGCATTACGTGATTGCTTGGTATATATCCAATCGCCCACATGACGTTCTGCTTTCTTGTAGTTAGGGTCTGGCTTTGCTGTTTTTGCCCAATGGCTCCAATTGGCGAGACAATTCTGTGCTTCTTCTTTTGTAACATTCTTCATCCAAGAGAAGTTCATGTCTTCTGTTTCGTAACCAAACAAAAGTTGTGGATCATTCAGGAAGGCCTCCACACTACCACAAATCAACTCAACCTTTTTCCGTGTTATCTCATTGTTCAATATGTTTTCTAACTTAGTGAGCCAACGAAGATTCTCCGGGCGGTTATTTTGTCTGTTAGTATCAATGTGATCTACAACATGCTGGTCTGAGGGGGCAGGACCATGAAAAGCTGTGGCAACAACACGATGAACGCGTTCCCCACAGAAATCCAAATATCCTGTAGCTGAGTTAGGATTGCCGAAACTCCAAACTTCATCAAGTTTGCGTTTCCGCAATCCCTTACGCTGATGACGCATTATGGCACCATTATCGCGAGCAGAATAATGCTCTTCTTTGTAGGTGCAGTCCTTAACCTCGTTGTAATCATCAATACTAACCATATGCTACTCGTCTGCTTCTTCTATCTGCTCCTTAAACTGTGTAATGGTCTCTTGTACTTGGTTGTAATCCTCTACGTCTATAGAGTATGTAATTTCTTCAAAATCCTTATCGATAAAGAAAATGGTGTTGCATATTAGTGTATTGCCTGCGTTGTTGTCGGCACGATAGTTATGAATAGCCTTATAGCCGATAAACTTTCGACTCTCTTTCAGCATGTTTGCAACTTTCTCGTATTGCTTTTTACCTTTAGTCTTTAATTTTTCTATCTTTGCATTTGCCTCATCGTACTCTTCTTTTGCCTCTTGATATTCATTCTTTTCATACGCCGTCATATATGAACCACTCCATAAAGACATTGACGATTTTGCGTCTTTTGCTTTTTCCTTCAAGTCATCGTACTCAGAATTCATTTGTACCAACTTAGCAAGCTCTTCAAAAAACGCAGGGTCATCGTATGGGGCAAAAGCACTGTCCACTTTTGTCTCGACTGGTTTATATGTCTCAGGCTTGTAGAGGGTCTTTTTCAGACTCTCTTTAATTAATGCTTCTGCCTCTTTCTCCTGCGACTGACTACAAGCAACTGCTATTACAGTTAAAAAAAGGAGATAAATACACTTCTTCATATTCGTAATTATTTATAGTTTATCCATACTACTTCATTTGGGTGCAAATGTACGTTTTTCCAGCGACTTTTGCAATAGTTGATGTCATTTTTCTAGCGACTTTTGACTATTTTGATGTTTTTTTCTGTGTATTTCTTGTTCGTTGCTTGAATTTTCTCTGCTATCTTATCCCTGAAACTGGCTGGAGCAATGACTTCCATGTCTTCACCAAAAGAAAGTATCAGAGATTCCAGTTCTTTATTCTCCTTGACATTGATGGAGATGATGGCATAGCCCTCTGCCTCCTCGATGATGCGTTGAGAGAGGTGGAGGGGCTTGGCATAGCTCTCTGTTTTCAACGATGAAAAGAATTGATGCTTCTCTTCCACTGATTAAAATCTGTATAGTGCACAATAGGGTCTCCGCTGTGCACGTGAAACCACGGCGTTAGGGCTGCGCAATAACGGAAGACCAGCACCTGGATCGTGGGTGCTGGTCTTCTTCAAGTTTGATTTTTTCGTCTATAGACGTTTGTGTTTTGTTTAGGAATTATTTATTGGTGGAATTTCTCTCAGTTCCATAATGTCAAGCATGTGGAACATAACATCATCTATCTGAGCATGCCAACTCTCATGAAAATGGCCGTAGTACCAATAGCGTAGCGGATGATTCTTTGTGTATAGATAATTGTATAAATCGTCCATCACCTGACGTTCATATTTTATGTCATCCATTAAATCTGCGTCATGCTCTGCCCAATCTTCCAGGAAATGATGCGATGATAATTCACAGAACGATGGCGAAGTATGGGTAATGACAATATCGACAGCACATTGATTATCTATCTGGTCGAGCCTTTCCTTATTGAATTCTGGTAATTCGTTATTCCAATACACATTCGGCTTCAGTAGGTCATCAGGATTTGGTAAGTGATATTTTTTTGATGTCATACGATAAAGTCTGTCAATAGATGTTGCACCACCCACACAAAGTATCGTGTGCCCACAAGCCTTTATGACAGAGTAATCTGCCAAAGTCATCCAACGTTGATGTTTGATGGGCTGATTGTTAAAATAAGCAGGATTGTCATGATTCCCTCTTATAAACACCATCCAGTTATTGGCTTTCGAAAGTTTATCACGACAACGCTTATATATATTCTCATAGGAGCCTAGTCTTTCAAAACCAAAGCCACAATCCCCTGCGATGACAATAAGCGTATCTGTCATTTCGTACTGCACGCAGCACTTAAAGACAAGTTGGGTGAAATCACCATGAATATCACCACTCACCACGATACCCTTTGCATGAGGGAACTCTATGAAACCATTACGCTTTGGCATCTTATCTTTCTTATTCAAATGTCAAGAGTTTATTACGATAATATTCATATTGCTTCTCACACAGGGCGAGTTGCTGCTCTAAGTTAGCCACAGATGCTTCGAAAGTATCGAGGATAGAGACAATGCGCTGTTGTTCATGCACAATAGGGTCCGCTGTGCAAGTCCTATCAGGGGTTTAACCTATCATCAAACCGGTCTTCGAGCAGGTTGAGGATTCTATTCACATCGTTGCACATCCTCCAGACCTTGACACAAAGGATAATGGGTAGCGCCCAGAGGACTACTACAACGAGTACGACTATTAAATACATAAAACCGAATAATTCCATATATTTTTGTCTTTGATTGGTTCTTAGTAATTTTCTTGCAAATGTACAAAATTATTTTGAGAATAAAAACGATTTCGCGGTTTTTTTCTTTACTTTTTTCTGAAACCACGGCGATAGGGATGTTCTATAACGGAAGGATTTAAATATTTTCTCGATAAGAAATCAAAATTTTTAGCAATTGGTCATTCGTTTGCCATTTTTTTACTATCTTTGCAATCTAGTATGGGAACGGACAACTCGATTGAATCACAGATAGCTGCAGTGCTAAGCGATATTCATCAAAAGGGATATTCTTCTGCACAGCCATTCTGTATAGGTAAAGTAGAACAACGGATGATGTTATTTGCTCAAGCAAATGCAGTTACCCTCGCCAGCGATGAACTATATATGAGTTCCAAACAGTTGCAGCATAGCATGAGGGCATCAAAAGCTACGAAAGGTTTGGTGGTTACCGATGCTGACTTAATAGGTTTTCCCCAGAACCGTTCCCATATGGACCTCTATTACGATGGAGAATGTTTCATCTATACTGATGGACAGTCGAAGTTTATAGTCCATCCAAACTATATGATGAAAATTTGTCGCGAAGTAGTGGCTCAAGTCAATTTCATCACAGCCACAAGAGTGAAAGACCCTGCTGAGTTTACACTGCCCAAATATCGGAAAATATAAAAGCTGGCCACACGTGACCAGCTCTGTTTTTGAGTGAAGGAAACCAAGCGGCAAGGTCGAATTGCTCATCATCTCTGCGTTTCCGCAGCCATGCCACCGTTCCGCACATCGTGGCTCTACCTGGTTTCTCCTTTCACACTGCAAAGATAGGAACTTTTTCTTATAGTTCCAAATTTTTTCGCATTTTTCTTCACTTTTTTCTGAAACCACGGCGATAGGGCTGCCCTATAACCGAAGACCAGCACCTGGATATGGGTGCTGGTCTTGGGGTTAAGAGGAAAGGGTAGGGCGGAGTCAGGAGAAGTCGTAGCCCAACTCGTAGTGGTCGAAGAAGACGTCGTCGGTGGTGCCGTAGGCGGAGACGATCTGGAGGATGTCTTGCTGCTGGCGGGGCGTGAGCTTCTGCTCGCCGTGGTGGTGACGGTAGTAGGGACCGTTGCCACTGCTGAAGTACTGCATGACCCGATGGCGTGCCTCGGCGCGCTGGTGACGGGGGACGTTGCGATAGAGCGAACTGAAGCCCCAGGCCAATTGCACGGGCTGGCTGTCGGTGAAGCGCTGACACGTGCCTTCGGCCCAGGCCTCGGGATAGATGGCGGGACCACAGAGGCGTTGGCCGCGGGTGAGCTGATAGGCCTGGTGGTGCAGGCACTCATGACTTTGGGGGCAGCTGTCGTTGAAACAGCGCTCGTAGGAATGGGGAATTTTCTTTGTAGGTATCAATTTTTTCATAAGACCTAACTAATTTTGAGTTAACTTGTTGATAATGAATGAAATATACGTTTTAAAGACCTAACTAAGACCTAACCAAGACCTCACTGAGACCTAACCAGAGAGGTCACAGTGAGGGCTCTGGAGAGGTCACGCAACCATCGGGATGACCTTGTAGTGGGCCACGTTGCTGCGTGAGACGGACTCGAAGCCGAACTCGTTCATGGCGTTGCCCAGACGGACCCTGTTGCCGTGGGTAATGGCTACGGAGGGATACTGGCGCTGGATCAGCGTGAGCAGCGCCTTGGAGTTCATCACCTGTGCGACCTCGCCGTCCTTGGGTTTGCGGAAGCAGATGGCCACCATCTCGGCGATGTCATGCTGGGCCTGGTAGTCCTGGTTGAGCTGCTGGATGCGCTTCACCTCGTCATTGGAGAACCAGTAGGGTGTCTTGGCCACCGTCAACTCGTGTAAGACCTGGGCATAGAGCTGGCCATAGTCGATGTCGCCCTCGTTGTCAATGAGCTGGCCGTCGGGAATGGTCAGACAGATGAAGCGTCGGCTACCCGTCGGGTCGGTCAGCGGATGACGGTTGTTGGTCGAGGCGACAAAGGAGGCATAGCGGGGACGGTCTTCCTGGCAGGTGCCGAAGATGGGACGTCCGTTGACTCGGCTCTTCGAGAGGGTCTGCTTCAGCGTGGCTTGCTGGCCGGACTTGATGGTCTCCAACTCGTCGATGTTGACCAGTAGGTTGTTGGTCAGGGCCATCTCCTTGTCAAACTTGTTCCCGATGTTCAGATGTCCCAAGAATAAGTCCTGCATCCCGGGGGGCAAGATGCGCCTCAGGAAGGTGGTCTTGCCACAGCCCTGCTCACCGATGAGGGTGGGGACACACTCGTTGCCGTGCAACTGGTCCATCTGCAGCCAGTGGGCCGCGGCGGACAATAGCCACGTGGCCAGGAATCCCTGCTGCTCGCTGGTGATGCCGGGCAGTCGGCTAAACAACTTGGCGATGTGGTTCTGGCCGTCCCACTCGGGCAGCGACTTGAAGAACTCGTCGATGGGGTTGTAGCGGGGAATGTCCTCGGAATTGACATACTCGACGATCTCGGTACGGGGACTGCCCTTCGGGCATACCTGCTCCTTCTTGGCCCTGCGGACGATGCTGTTCAGGGCCTCCGGGGTCAGCGTGCGCCAGCCCTGGGGCGCCTCGTCAGGCGCTTTTGCAGCGTCGCCAGACGTGTCGCTTTCGACCTCGCCAGACGTGTCGTCAGGCGGCACGTTGGCGTCGGCATTGGTGGTAAACTCTACTTTTCCGTTCAGCACGTTGCGACGGAAGTGGTAATTGTCGTTGAGGTACAGCTCTGCACTGAGCGTCCTCTCCAGAGCTTCGTTCATACCAGCTCCGGCATTTGAATTTGTTTTTGTCATGTAAAAATTTTTTGGTTAATAGTTAAATGGTTTTACCTTTTCTTTCTTTCCTTTTCCTTAGTTCCTCGTGTTACCTGAATAATGGGCGTTTTACGGCTTGTTAATTATTCAACTGCAAAGGTACAAAATAAATTTGCGGTTCACAAATTATTTCTTAAAAATCCTACATAAAAGGAGTTATTTTTTCACGCTAATCTGGAGAAAAATTCATTCTCTTATTATAATTCATTCTCTTATTATTGGGAAAGAAATTATAGGATTTTGCTTTTTTATTGGAAAGAAATTGTGGGAAATTATGGGAAATTAGGCTGCGCAGAAGAAAAAACAGAATTAGGCCGTGCATAAAAAATTTCCCATAATTTCCCATAATTTCTTTCCCAAACAATATAAATATCTTTACCCATAAATTCTTTCAGAATATAAATAAATTAGTGAGGTCTTGGTTAGGTCTTAGTTAGGTCTTAGTGAGGTCTCAAAAAGACTTATGTGGTTTGCTGTCAGCGACTTACGTCAAAATTAGGTTAGGTCTTGCAAAAATGACTATACCATAATGTTTTTTGTTTCTCACCCCGAAATTATTCCCAGTGTGGGAATGGTTTGTTCTTAGGCTTGGACGCCGACAGTCCCAGACTGGGAACACCTCCGTCTTCAACGTCCCTGAAAAGTTCCCACGCCTAAACGATAAAAATCAATGTGTACTCGTGCTCGGCATGACGCTGGAATCAGATAACAGATGTCAGGAACATCCATACAGACTCATGAATCTGTTCTGGATGTCCCTTAAGTCATCCGTAAGCAAACGGTCGCATTCCTGCGCCATCTCCTCTGGAATAGGATAACGGCAAGCCGCAATGGCGCCTGCCATACAGCCAATGGTATCGGAGTCGCCACCCAGAGAGATGGCCAGGCGGATGACCTCTTCAAAGGAATTACCCTCCAAGAAGGCAATGATGGCCTCAGGCACACTGCCCTGACACGATACGTCGAACGAGTAGCTGGGGCGGATCTCAGCTATCGAACGATACAGGTTATAGCCAAACGTCTGCTCCACATACTGCATGATTTGCCGCTTCGAGCTTCCCTCCTTACAGAGAAACACACTCGCAGCAATGGCTTGGGCACCTTTCACGCCCTCAGGATGGTTATGGCTGACGGATGCCGTAATCTCTGCCAGTTCCAAGGCTTCCTCCAATGTTTTGGCATACAGTCCTACAGGACTCACACGCATGCCGGCCCCGTTGCCCCAACTGTTATACGGCTGGGGATTCCTGGCATACAGCCACGCAAAGAAATTCCCTCCATAGCCGGCATTGGGATATCTCCGTCCCAATTCCTGCATACACTTCACCAGTCCTGTTGCTGTATGCTCCTCGTCCTCCAGTAGCCATTTCGCCACTGCCAGCGTCATCACCGAGTCGTCCGTAAAACGACTGCCTTTGGGCAACAACTCAAAGTCCGTCCTCTTCGTGTTGTGAAACTCATACCTCGAGCCGATGATATCACCCACCAGTGCTCCTAACATCTTTACTTTTTCCATCGTTTCTTTCTCTTTACGGCGCAAAGTTAATAAAAATATTTCAAACTTTTGCAGTTAAAACGGCAAAGCTTGTGAAAATAAATGATGTATATTTTCTTTTTCATCTTACAGGTTTTATAATCAAACTCGCTGCTTCAATGTACTTAACCCTAGGCTCTATGTTAGCCTCATAGTCATCACCATCGTTCTCACGATTGTAGCGCCAGATGTTGCAGACCACCACAATAATTGTAAGTATTATAAAATGTACTACCATCTTCTTTTTCTTGCAAAATTAAACAAAAGCCAGATTATTCCATAACGATTTATAATCACAAGCCTTGCGGATTATGTAAATCGCACTCCCAGATGACATTTGCTCGGGCAAGATCAATCCTTTTTGCTTCGCCGCGTTTGCCAAAAATTACGTAGTATCGAGCTACACTTTGCGGCAGTGCGGATGAAAACAGTTTCCGTATCCTTGCGCATTTCTCGTTAATAGAATTATGAGTGGGATTCGTTACATCGACAATGCTTTTCTTTACTCTATCAGTAAGTCCGTATGGTCTTAAGAGCAAGTAGATACGAGTCAATTCCCTTCGATAATCAGGCAGATACTTCAGAACGATTCCTTCTGGATGAGAGAGGAACAGAAGATATACAGCCTTCACCAATGGTTCCATTTCTACCTCCACATTTTTCTCTCTGGCTAAAACTATCTTGTATTCCTGGGTCACTATTAGCTGAGGGAACAATTCTTCTTCGTTCATTGCCGCCATGATTTCAGTGTCTTCAACCCCATAGGCCTTCAGCTTTCGAACCTTTTCCTTAACCTCGTCTAAAAGAATGGAGCAATGGAAATGCTCCAATTCTTTTGAAATCATATTCTTTAGTTCTTTATCCATATTTTTATAAAAATAGTTTGTTGATATTATCTGTTAACCATAAGGCTTTGTCTGGTCTGCTCCATGAGATTTTTCTTCAGATTCAACTGATTTTCTACTATCAGTTCATAGTCACATTTGCTTTCTCCCATCTTAATAGTCAGAACAAACAGTTCCATAAATGTAAGGAAAAGGAACAATACAACATAGAAGGCTAATGAGATCCAGCTGTTAGATACCACGCTGAGGGTTGCTTCCAGTTCTTCGATGAATCCCAGGGGACGCTCGCTTATCTCTATTGTTACCTTCTCTGCAATATCCTTCTTATCCTGACGCAGCTGTTCCAACTGATTCTGATAAATCTCTATCTGGTTGTTGTTCGATTTGAGTTGTTCTGCCAATGGGTTTGGAATATTAACCACCTGCGTACTCTTGATCATTTCTTTCTTCGGCTTTCCACTCTCATCGACTCCTACAACTTGTTCCTGGGTCGATACATTCACGCTCTTTATCGTAGGACGTTTCATCAGTTCTTCACCCAATGCGATAGTTGCTTTATTCAGCGAATCAATCTCGAAGGTAATGCGCTTTTCGTCACTCTCATAGATAGACATTCGCTTTAGAATGGTTTCTTTAATAACATCTTCTCTATTCTCCTGTATGGTCTGCTGAATATCGTTGCGGAAGATAATCTGGTCAAAGATGCATGATCCTAAGATTGCCATACAAATAGCCATCGAGAAACGCATTACTGCCATCATTCTGGCCTTTCCAACATTCAGTATGATTACACGCTCCACGCATAAGATGATGAACATAAATGCAAGTGACACGCAGAGCTTCAGAATACATGACTCAATGTTAATATACCTGTCAGCAAAGCAGTATCCTATAGTTCCCCACATCAGCATCATAATGCAAATCGCTGACAATAGCTTTTTGAACTGGCGCTGGCTAGCTTCGCCACACTCCTTCAAAATGTTATTGTTCCAACCAATCAGGAAACAACCGATATTCTTTATAGTTTTCATAATCGTATTCTTTTAGTGGTTATTGTTAATAAAATCCATTGTCGCAGCATTGATACCTTTCAGGAACCCCCTCTTGTATGACTCAATCATGGTCAGCATCTTCGCATCATTGTCATCAAACAGTTGCTTCATATTCTCTATCTCAGCCAGATGCTCCTCGTAGGTTGCGAGTTGTGCTTCAAGGTTTGCTGCTGCGCTCAAAGCAAAGGCCTTTCTGCTATTGTCCATTCTGACCCGAGCCTCTCTGATGTTCTTCTTGTAGCAAAGCGTAATTCTGTTGAACAACATCTCTAGATCATTACGAATTATGGCAATCCGAGTATCACGATAGGCAATGTCCTGATTAACCAAGGCATCCTGGTATCCATCATCCTCAAAGTTCTTATGGATATAGTTATAGATGACGTCAATAGGCATTCCCGTTCCCCATTTGATAGTTACGATGTTACTCTTTTTCTCTTCCTCAGGATGGTCGGCTGTCATTGCGGTTTCCTGATCATTACCTGTAGTGTCAGCATTAACAGGGACTACATCACTGTTGGCGACTTTCTTCGAACTGAATAAATTAAAGATTTTCATAGCTGTATGTTTTTAATTGTTATTACTTCGTTTTATCCTCTCAATTCGTCTGTGGTGAACACAATCTCAATAGTTTCACCAGTCTGGCGATATGTGTATCTGAACACGAGTTGTCTGTTCGAGTTCACCAGTCTCTTGACATGTACGCCATTGGTGTTAATCTGAGCAAATATTTTCTTCTTCTGTTCCTCTACTGAGATAGGCTCATTATCTTTAAGCTCATAACTATAGATGTAAGCATCGTTTGTTACCATTGAGCAGGTCCAGATAGTTCCTCTATCAATTTTCTTGGGACAGAAAAATGACTGGTATCTTGCCAGGAGTGTCAGATAATCATCATCAGAAACGTTCTCATCCATTTCTTCAGACAGGATGATTTCCAACTGCTCATCCGTGAAGTTCTCCAGAATTGCATCTACATCTACAATGTTGTCAAAGAACAGCATGGAAATGATAGTCATCACTACCAGTGCTATAAGTCCGTGTACGAGTGAGACTGCAAAAGCAAAGAAAATTACATACCAGAACTTTCTGAAGACTCTCTTGATGTGTAAGAATAACTTTCTCATTGTTTTTTGATTTTAAATTGTTACTAATTGTTGTTTCTTTGCCTCTTGATACCACATCACTAAGTAAAGGTAACTAATCCATTCGAACAATTAATACAAATTAACACTTCAAGTAAGTTCTATTGATTATATTTTTGTATTTTTGCCAAAAATATTTTTTGATGAAGCTGAAACTATTGATATTATGCCTATTCTGCTTGGTTTTGGCGGATGCTGATGCCCAACGAAAACGAGCATTGTTAGTGGGTATTTCTCACTATGACACCGCATTGACTGGCTATCAGTGGAACAATATCAATGGTGTTGAGGATGTTAATCTGCTCAGCCCTTTACTAAAGAAGCAAGGTTTTCTAACTACATCATTGTTAGACGAGCAGGCAACCTATGATAATATCACTCGCCAATTATCCGCCTTCATAAAGGCGACAAAGAAAGGTGATATTATTTACCTTCACTTTTCAACTCATGGTCAACCTGTAGAAGATTTGAATGGTGATGAAGAAGATGGCTGGGATGAGGCTATCGTACCTATCGATGCCTACAAGCTATACAAGAAAGGCTTTTATGAGGGAAAGAATCATCTGCTCGATGACCAGTTAAATACCTATATCAAGAAGTTGAGAGCGAAGATTGGCCCCACAGGATTCCTCTATATTGTGATTGATGCCTGCCATGCAGGAACTTCTTCAAGAGCAAATGATGAGACGGTGCGTGGAACCAAGGTTGGCTTTTCATATAATAATAAGGTATTTAAGCCCTCCGTAAAAAAGAAGTCTCATTACAAAATAGAGACTTCACCCAAGATGTCGAATGTAATGTACCTCGAAGCCTGTCGTCCTGAACAGGTAAATATGGAAATCAAGGTGAAGAACAAACGCTATGGTCCACTATCGTACAACATTGCACAAGCGTTACAGACCAAACCGTTATCTGCTAATGCGAGTGAATTCTTGAACAACGTCAAAGCCTCCGTCATGAATGGTGGTTGCTGGCCAAATAATCAGAACATGGTAGTCGAAACGAGTTTCTAATATGGCAAAGGAAGTTTCACTAACGAGTATCGACCTGAACAGCTTCATCTTAGGTGAACGTGGAAAGGTGCTTTCCTATCTGCGGAAGAAATATACGCTCTCAGATGATGACCTCAACGACATCTTTCAAGATGCCTCCTTGGCGCTATTCATGAATGTTCGCAACGGGAAACTTACTGAACTTACCAGCTCATTAGGCACCTACTTCATGCGAGTCTGCATCAACCAAACCTTGAAGTTCCTTGGCAAACACGCCAAGTCAATTCCTTTGTTCAACGAGAATCAACTAACCAATCCTAATTCGATTCGCAATGACAAGATTGATGAGTTGTGGGGAGTTTGTGTTGATACTGAAGAGGAAGACAAGCAGATACGTTTGGAGAGACTTGTCAATAGTATCATTTCGTCCATGACAGATACCTGCAAGAATATCCTGCATGGCTATTACTGGAATGATTACAGCACTTCAACCATTGCAGAAATCTTCAATTTTTCAGATGCCAACTCAGTAAAGGCCCAAAAATATAAGTGCATAAAGAAGTTCCGTGTGAAGTATAACGAATTAAAGAACAGAATTTATGGATAAGAACAACGACATATTACAACAAGCTATTGAGGCGCGCATAGACTCTTTCCTCCGTGGTGAAATGACGCCAGAAGAAGAGGCCGCTTTTAAGCAGGAGATACAGTCTGACCCAGAACTGCGTGCCCAAGTGAAAGCTACTTTAGTTCTTATCCGTGGCATTCGCAACCAGGAAGCGGTCCAGGAAAAGATGATTATTGCCAAATACGACAATCGTCGTGTCCGCACTGTTTTGGCATGGGCATGCTCTATCGCTGCTGTTATTGCCATCTTCTTTGGCTACTCTAAAGACAGACGATACAACGAACTTTCTGACATCGTGTCGCCATACTATGCAGAATATAATATGAGCGATATTTCTCGTGGTGACACCGATTCTGCTACTGTTGCCCACCTATATACCTTATTTAATAATATAAAGGAGCAACGTCATGTATCCCAATATATCACAGAACTGGAGCCAATATATGCCTCACTTGACACGGACTTCACCTACAACGCCTATGCCAACGATATTGCATGGAATCTCGCACTGGCATATATCAAAAATGATCAGATAAAAAATGCTATGCCAGTACTAAACAAGTTAATAGCAGACAACCAAGATACACCTATCAGTTCTAAGGCCGAGAAACTATTGAAAACTATAAAATTCCGATAATACTCAGTTTATGGCCAAAAAATTTGGAAAAATCGATTCTTTTAACTAACTTTGCACCCAAACATTAGACTCATTGAAGCAATATGTTAGGAATTAAGACAAGGCGCACTCCTATTGGAGGAGACATCGCGAATCAGATTCGTGGTGCCGTTGCCCGTGTCGCCAATGGACAACTTAATGCGCAGGAAAAGGCGAGTGTGGAACGTTCCAAACTCATCAGGAGCCGATACAAAGCACGTTGGATAGGACTTGATGGAAAAGAGTTATAACTTAGATATAGTAAGGGCTGATGATACGTCAGCCCTTATTGATTTCATGTGTGGTGTACCTTCTATGGACAATTTCATACACGACAAAGAAAACGGATTGGCAAAATTCATCAAATTGCGCCTTTCAAATTTGTGGCTTGTGTATGAGGAAGGAAAAGTTGTTGCATTCTTCGCTTTGAGCAAAGATGCATTGGTACTTAACAACGAAGATAGACGGAACCTGGAGAACAAAGAAAAAGACAGTTCCGCCCTGCCATCTCGTGATGATGCCGACAAATTTTGGGACAAAGAGAAATACCCAGCCTTTGAGATAGACTATCTGGCGGTATGCAAAGAAAAAAGAGATAGCCCTGACGACCATTTAGGAACATACATCATTGAAGAGATATGTAGAATGGCAGAGGCGGATATTTTTTCTGCCACCATGTTCCTAACTGTTGAGGCTTTAGACACCAAAGAATATAGTGCTGTTAACTTCTACCGTAATTGTGACTTTGAGTTCAGTGAGGTCGCCCAAAACAAATACAACTACGAAACAGTGTATGGCAATCAGCCCACTACACGACGGATGTACAAACTTATCATCCCGATAGAATAGTAGATTATATTCTTAATGGTTTAGACAAAAAACTCAGCTAACTATTGTCAATTTTGTTGTGGCTTTTATGTTAAAGTAGCAAAAGCTTGACTAAAAGTTTGGCACATACAACTTTAATTTGTACCTTTGCAGACGTGGACGAAACTCGTTCATCTTCAAAGAGCCTTGAGCCAGAAGTTTTTATTAACTTCTCCAAAGAGCCTTTGAGCCACGGAGGCCAAATAATTTATTTATGAAAATTAAATTAATTATTAAGGCCAATGTGGAGTGGCATTGTCAAGATGATGGCAACCGGCAAAAATGGATAGAATCTATCACATTGGCTGCCTCACTTGCAAGTATTGTAGCGTCGTTGCTAAATATTTTTTGCCACTAACAATGCCCCCTCGAAGCAAAACTTCGAGGGATTTTAATTTAATCCATCCAGCATTATGAACGACGCCCAATATTTTGGATCGTCATATTTCCCGTTTTCAACAGTTCGTAAATACTTCTGAGCATTTCTGAGAGACTGATATTTTGTTTTACCACTCATGAGGTTCTTATAAAACTCCACCATGAGAATCTTCGTAGCTTCATCATCCACCTTATCAAGGCTCATAAGAATTGTATTAACTCCTGCTTTCTTGAAGCCGCGTTGCAATCCATATACGCCACCATTATCAATGTCACCTAAACCTGTTTCACAAGCAGAAAGAACGACTAAATCCACTTTACTTAGGTCTGTTTTAGATATTTCAAAAGCTGTTAGAATACCGTCATTCATTCCTGAGCCAGCTATCTCATGACGGCTAAGACTATTACCACCAGACATAACTAGGAACGAATGGGTCAATACAATATCTTCTTTTACCGGGTCCTTTTCGTTTGTTATCAATTCTAAGAATTTGAAATTATTCTCTTTCCTCTTTTGTTCAACATTATTTGGTCCGACATACATACCATGAGTAGACAAATGTAACATATTGACATTCTTTCCTGACAGATTCTTAAAACTATCTTCTGTACCATCTACTCCTGTATAAAGCGTTGTGGAAATCTTCCTATTCTTTAGAAGGTCGCTGATTTCATTGACCTCCTCAATTGTGCTCATCAATGGATCAAAACCACCTCGAGCATTAATACCACGCAAAAGGCTGTACTTCTTTTCATTCGTACTATTGGTTGCCTCTTTTGTGAACATATCATAATCAAGACCACCATATAATATCGCATTATTGGGGGAGAGTTCTTTGTTTCGGAAAACTATTTCTTTTGTTGAGGATAATCTATAAAGATTATAATGCTCCATCATCTCTCCTACCCCATCAACTATACTATTTTCAATAGGTAGTATATTTATAATACCATCAGGAGAAAAATATATATTTTCAACCTCTTTATATTGTTTCATGATGGGCCTCCATATTAGATTACCTACAATGTCTATGATGTTTTGAGTATTTGTTTGTTTTATTATCTCAAGGTCTGATTCTTTATATAGGGTTATCATCTGTGGGGATGTTCTATTTTTATCGACAATTAAAGCATGGTATGTATTATAGATTGAATCCTCTGCAGTTGATATAAACTCAATAGCAACATCTCTGTCAGAAAGCTGCTGCTGAATATCTTCCCATCTCACTCTCAAACGTTCAAATCCATCAACAATCTTTTGTATCTCTGTATCAAGCAGAAGGCTTTTTGAGAATAAAATATAATTATATAATTTTGATAATAGAGCAGCATCTCTATTGGAATTCTCTATAATATTTCGATACATGAGAAAATTATTTTCATATTTATTCCACATGCGTTGCTTCTGTGTAATATTCATCTCTTCAACCTCACTACTAATCTTTTCTTTGAGAAAATCCAATAGTTCCGACATATTTTCCTCTGCCTTTGGTATATTATGATTTTTCAAGTAGTAGTTTGATAAAACAGACTGAGCGGTTGTCTTACAATCTATTTCATCCGACAATTCTGACAATGAAATAGCTGTTCTTGCATAAATAATAGCTTTTTCAATATCCCCTTTTTCATAAAATATCTTTGATTGCAGCATTTTTGGTAAAGCAAGACTAAGCCAACGATGTTTTGAAAGGATTTGCATACATTGTTCTACACAATTAATTGCATTATCGTATTGTTTATCTTCAAGATAATAAACAGATAAGGATATAAGATGGTTAGCATATGATTCCTCATCACCCATATCCATTAAAATAACGCCGCTTTCTTTTTCTACACTAATTGCATCCGACATTTTATTTTCTTTCTGGTAGATTGATGCTAATATCTGAAGATAATTTGATTTATTGTAATTAATTCGCTGATCTACCAAAGCTAACGTAGATTGCTTAATTATAAGAGGATTAGTTTGTGCTTCTGCTAGTGAAGCAACAATTTGTTGGGCATCATCATGCTTGTTCAAGGTATCTATTGCTTTCTTAATATAAAATTCAGCTTTCTCAGAATCCTCAACATTTCGATAATAGTTGCTAATTCTACTATATCCTTCCGACAAAGATATCCACTCTTCTAGTTCATCAAATATTGCAATAGCTATTTTTTGCAACCTGACAGATTCTTCGTAATTATAAACCATCCCATATGCACAAGACAAGTCACTTAATAATTCTGCATATATCAATGATTTCACATTTAAAGAGTCATACAACATTTTTGCTTTTAGCCCAGAGACAATGGCATCAGACTCCTGCCCATTGGCTTGCTGGTATTTACATTTTAGGCTTAAGATTTCCGCATATTCCTCACTCGTACTGTCGCCAATATTATAAAGTGTACTGAGAGCTATATCACAATATTTAATAGCATTTAAATAATTATCAACAATATAATATTTTTTCGCTATCCATTTTTGTACAGTGGCAATGAGCACAGAACTCCTATTGACAAAATCTGGCAAACTATCCAATTCCTTCTTAACAATATCTATTCTTTCAAATAATCCATATACATCATTAGTGCTAAGTAATATACATATTAATTCATTCAAATATTTGTCTGCATCGCCAATAATACGTCTTGCTTCCAAAGATTTCCTTTGGTAGATTAACGCATTATCACTATCGCCAATTTCACAATAGACTTCAGCTATAAAAAACAATGCTAAGGCATACTCGTTATCAACAATATTTAATGACTCAAACAATTGTATTGATTTTTTATACAATTCTATTGCACTGACATGCTCTTTAGCATGTGAATAAAATCGTCCAAGAGCTCTAAGATATAGAGCATAGTTCCAGTTCGACGTTCCCCATAATTCTGCATGTATTACCCCTTCCTGTTTAGCGATGTCAATTGCTTGTTCACTATAACCAAACTTGTCATACATGATACTGGCATTAAAGAGAGAAACAATTAGAGGTTCTGATTTAACTCCAAACACATATTTTGTAGCTTCTATTTCTTTTTCTTTATACTGTAATGCCTTTATAGTATCACCTGCAGAATCATAAAATGATGCCATATTAGAAAATCGAGCCAAGTCTGATTCCTTATATGAAGTTTCGTATGTATTAGAAATGTCAACGCCATATATATTAAAAGCTTTTTTACTTTCATTCTCTATTATGTCAAACTTTGATGCATTAAGAAATGAAGGGAAGCAAAGTATAACATCACATCGTTCTGCATACTCAAAAGTCTTTTGCTGTGGACTATAAGGTAAACCATCACATCTGAGAAGTGGATACTTCTTATTGGCTTTTCTATCGTACAAATATGTTTCCTTGGAAATATTGGCCCAACATCCAGATTCCGCATAATATGAACAAAAGACATATGTAGTATCTTTTGTCAACTTTATCTTCATTATATGAAATTCTGGAGTATCAGTTCTGTCGAAAACTGGATTCTCAACAACTTGCGCATTGATATGCCCAATGAATAAAAGCAATATACAAATAACTACTAACCTCCTCATAATAGAAAATTTTCTGCAAATATACAATTTTTCTTCAAAAGTCGGTTACCTTTTTCACTTTTTGGGGTATAAAAGGATGAAGAAAGCCCGAAAAAGAGTCGAAAACAAGGTTGTGAAATTGATTCTGCTTGGGCATATGAACAAGAAGCACTATTTTTGCAAGCAACAAGAAGTATAACTCAAGAACAAAACAATTATGAAAAAGTTTATGATGACCCTGATGGCAGTCGTATTCGCCATTTCTGCAAGCGCACAGTACAACACCAATTACTACAATCGGTATGGTGGCAGTATCGGCTCTTCTACAACGCGTTCCACGTATGGTGGGGGCTATACCACAAACTACTACAACCAATACGGTGGCAGTACCGGTAGTGCAACAACACGCTCAAGCTATGGCGGAAGTACGACTACCAACTACTACAACCAATATGGTGGAAGTACTGGCTCAGCGACAACACGTTCCAGCTATGGCGGAGGCTACACCACAAACTACTACAATCAGTACGGGGGCAGTACAGGTAGTGCCACGACGCGCTCAAGCTATGGCGGTGGAACAACGACAAATTACTATGACCAGTACGGTGGCAGCATTGGCTCTTCTACTACAAGAAAGAACTATGGTGGTGGAACGACCACGACATATTACGATGCATTCGGAGGCTACCTTGGATCAAGTTACAGCAAGTAACAAACTCTAACAAATAAAGCGTATATTTGTAAGCACAAAATGTCATTATAAAAAGAAGGAATATGAGAAAGAGAATAATTATGGTATTACTGATATGTTCAGTAGTGATGAATAGCGAGGCACAAGTTTACTCTGGTGACACCTGGGCTCAATTGCCGAGTAGGGATCTTTACGACTCTGACATGATGAACATGTATGCGAGGGCATGGGCAGAAACGGCAGCCAGGAGACAAGAACTATTCTATCGGTATGCGGAATTAGCTGCTAATGCCTTAAAAAGCAGGGAATGGAACAAGGCTATCTATTACGTTAATGAGGCTTTTGACACTCAATATACAGCAGGAGTGCTTTATTACATTCGAGGCTATGCGTATGAGCAACTCGGGAACTACAGAGCAGCCAAAAGAGATTACAAGAAAGGCAAGAAAGACAATTGCATAGAAGCAAGTGAGGCTCTTGATGACCTCAAAGCAAGAAGAAAACGCAGATAACTCCCCGACAAATATTCATAAATGTAACGATATCATGGAAGAAATAATGTATGATGTTGGTTACTCCAACGTGAGAGTGTGTCACGAACCTGGTACGTGACACGCCATTGTTACCTCCAGTCTTTTCTTTATTTTGGACTTCTAAGAAATGAAATCATATTATTCACACCTACACCTTTTTAAATAATAGCTCTAATCTATTCATACTATCCAGCAGTTCGTCAAATGCTGGCCTTTCGCCATATATCATAGCAGAGGACATTTCTTCATAGTCTCTTTTCCAATTTGCTAAAGATTCAGATGGCGGAATGAGTTTGATGTTCTTTCTAATATCAGCAGAATAATCAACGCCTTGCATGCTGGTAAGTGTGGAGCGATGATGAAGAATGGTCTGCCATAGCTCGTCATTTATTATCGCATTGTCAACAACACCCTTCTTCATCATCATGTGGAGGTCGTAGATATGACGAGAACGTCGTTTGGCATCTACTTGCTTGTTAACGGAGAATAGTTCGTGTAAAAGGAATGCTTTTTCCAAGAAGGTCTTTTCTGCAATTGCAGTCTTGATAGCAACATCTGCCTGTGTTGTACTTATAGTGGGTAACGACTCCTCTACCATACTATGCAACTGGGCTTCATCGTATGGCTCCAATAAAGAACGTGCACCTGCTTCAATCTTAACGACGGGTGGGATATAATTTAATTGGTCGTCAAACACTGACTGATAGCGGACGAAGATGCTTCGAGGTTCCGGATACACGGCATCACCTTCGCCATCGGGCTCTGATTCTATATGGCATTTGTCTTTAAGTAAAGTCTGATCAATTGCCTCAACTAATTGGTTGTACAGTTCATCGCGAACAAAGATAGAAGAAGCCTTTCGCAATTTCTTTACTTGTTTTTTTGTCAGTTCACCGTCAAGATCGAATACTTTACGATCTATGGCCAAGTCTATATCCTCAGAGAACCGGTTGATGAGGCCCCACACTTTACTGAGCGAAGTGCCACCCTTGAATACTAAGTTGTCAGCACAGGGCAGGCTGAATACTATTTGCAGAATCGTAGTTACCCACAAGTCTTTTTCTATCGCCTGTTTGGGCAACACCATCTTGGTGGCAGCCTGTTCCAATATGGTGCGCTGCTGAGCTGAAGTCAGCTTAAAGTAGTCATTCTTCTGCATAGAGCGATTTGATAATTGAGGATACCCAGGCAGGCATCAGTTTGTAGTCTTGCTCTACAACTTGCCTATTCTCTTTTTCCAGCAGGGTCTTAGACTGCTTCATAATTTCTGGAGTAATATTCTCCTTTCCCAGACTCTTGTATGCGAACGTCATTAGCATGGCAAGCAGAGAATGAAAAGCGAAGTTTTTAGGAGCAGTACGTTTGAATTGTATGGTAGTCCCATTATAGAGCTTTATCTTACGATTGAAACTATCTGTAAGATAAATAACATTCATTGGAATTTGGGTTGAGAAACCTAACCTGTTTAGGGCATAGAGCCCTGTAGGCGCGATTCTTGCCTTATCACGTTTGGCAATACCTTCCGCAATATCCTCCAAAGTAGGGTAGAGCACACCTAACCCAAGCGCTTTGTCAATTTTCGGATAATAGTAAATACCATGACTGATACGCAGAATCAAGCCTTCCTTCATCATACGTTCTAAGGCTTTGTTGACGGATTTCTGCTCTCCATAGCGAATAAAGTCGGATGCAAAAAGCAAATTACCCCTCCCGCATTTCTTTATTCGGTTAAATATCTTTGATTCAATAGATTGATTCATCATAACAGTAGTAATTGTGTCGCAAATTTAGTCGAAATATTCGACAAAACCAAATATTTTGAGAAGAAAATTGCAATTTATGCTTCAATTGGGTGCATTAAAGCTATTCCTCGTCTAAATATTGAGTCATTTGGTGTCACAATCCTGGTACGTGACACACGATTGTCACCTCCAATCTTCTATATTCGCACTGGCCTCTACCTCGTTCTCAATGTGGTCTGGCAGGGTGGGGAAGAAGTCGAGGCCAGTGATGCGCTCCACCTGGTCAACGGAGTTGTAGTACAGGTCCTTTTTCTGGTTGCCCTCCGTATTTCTGACGATGAAGCCAAAGGCTTTGGGCTTGCCCGTCAGACACAGTACCACCTTGAAGAACGCCTTAGGCACCACCACAGCATTCGTGCCGATGGTCTCATGGTCACCCTTCATGAGCACAGGGCCGCAGACGATGTACACTTCGCCATACCTCCTGGCCCACTTGCGACAGTCCATCTCAATGCTGTTCCACAGCCCGCTGTTCAACTTCGAGTGCTGCGGACAGACATTCACTAGCGAGAACGAGTCATACATCGCCTGCCGGTCCCACTTGTTGTCGCCTGCCGGACACATGTGACCACGTGACCATCCACTGCCTTTGTAGTCTTGCAGCGTGGCACGGGGCAGAGGGCAGTCCTCGTCCTCGTGGAAGTTGCTCATGCGCTTCAAAGGACCATCCACATGTGCTGCAGTCAACTGCCATGCCACCCAGTTGGGACAGCGTGTCTGCTTGTTGTATGACACCACATAACCCTTGCGCTGCAGGATGATTTCAGGCGTTTTCTTCATGGGCGCAGGCATGCACATCGCTATGACCGAGTCTGGCATCTCGCTCCATGCCCCCTCGCCCTGCTGCATAGTCGCCTGCCCCTCCGACTCCTCGCCGTGCTGCGCTGTCGTCTGCTGAGCAGTCTCCTTGTGCGAGAAGGCATGGATGGCAAAACTGACCAGCAGCGCTGCCACCACCACCCATATCCATGAGCTCTGACGTCTTTTCCTTTTCATCGCCCACAAAATTAGTAATTATTTTGAATATCTCCAAAATTATTTCGTCCACATTGCATAATTATAGCATGATTGCGAGGTATGCTACGGTGATGGAATGAAAAAGGCTGCATGCGACACGGGAGGGTGGCGCATGCAGAAAAAAGTAAAAGATAGAATGGGGAAGACCCGCTGTTAGAGGGGATAGTCCTCGAAGGCGTAGAGGACGGTGGAGAGGTAGCGCTCGCCAGTGTCGGGCAGGAGGACGACAATCTTCTTGTCTTTGTTCTCGGGGCGCTTGGCAATCTCGGTGGCGGCATAGAGGGCAGCACCAGCGCTGATGCCCACGAGGAGGCCCTCGCTGCGGGCTATCTCACGACCCGTACGGATGGCGTCGTCGTTCTCGACGTCGAAGACCTCATCGACCTGGTTGCCATTATAGGTCTTGGGGATGAAGCCGGCACCGATGCCCTGGATCTTGTGGGGGCCACTGACACCTCCGTTCAGCACGGGTGACGACTTGGGCTCTACGGCTACGACGTGGACTTTGGGATTCTGCTCCTTCAGGTACTTGGCAACACCGCTGACGGTACCTCCCGTACCTACGCCAGCGACGAAGATATCGACCTGACCATCGGTGTCGCGCCAGATCTCGGGACCCGTGGTGGCATAGTGCTTGGCGGGGTTGGCGGCATTCTCAAACTGCTGCAGGATGACGGCGCCAGGAATGGAGTCGCGCAGTTCCTCGGCAGCGCGGATGGCTCCGGGCATACCGTCCTTACCAGGGGTGAGGCGTACCTCGGCACCGTAGGCCTTGACGAGGTTGCGACGCTCCACGCTCATGGTCTCGGGCATGGTAAGAATAAGGTGGTAGCCCTTGACGGCGCTGACGAGTGCCAGTCCTACGCCAGTATTGCCACTGGTGGGCTCGATGATGGTGGCGCCGGGCTTCAGGATGCCTTTCTGTTCGGCGTCCTCAATCATGGCCAGGGCGATGCGGTCTTTCACGCTGCCACCAGGGTTGAAAAACTCTACTTTGGCAATGACGGGAGTCTGCAGACCCTTTTCCGTTGAATACTTGTTGAGCTCCAGGAGCGGAGTGTTGCCGACGAGTTCGGTCAGCTGTTTTGCAATCTTACTCATAATCTAATTGTTTTTTATGTTGTGTGAATCATTGAATTTCCGTCGGCAAAGGTACGGCGATTTTGCTATACCCACAATCCCGTGGATATGGCATTTCATATACCATACGTTTGGTATAGTCGCTTTTTTGTCGAAGAAACAGAGACTTTTCGGCCAGCGGACACTGATGTTATCCGTTATTTGGGTCTGGATTTTGGTATGGATCAGGGTCGGGATCTTCTGCAGGATCAAATGGCGAAGTGTTTTGCAGACAAGGCAAGTGCCTCATCTTGATGGTATCTATCGTTGGTTCTTGATAGCCTTTCTTTTTGTTCATTGTGTAGGTTGTTTATTTGTTGATATACTTTTTACCGTTTTGAATGTATGCTCCCTTGGCGGGCTTGCCGTTGAGGGGACGACCTTGGAGGTCGTAGATGTGCTCGGTGCCGTCGAGGTCGATGGTATGGATGACGGGGCTGAGGCCCGTGGCGTCGTCCTCCACCTCGAAATCGATGTCGCTATAGTAGGCATCGGCAGGGAAGTCGGTAATGCCGTCTTCCTCAGCAGCACGCTGGCGGGCATTGCTGGTTTCTGACTTGAAATTGGTGTAGTATCCATTCTTTAAGACACCGTCCGTACGACTGAAATAGGAACGGAACGGCCATACGAATACTTTCCTCTGCTTTTCTGTCTTGTTGGCGATACGGTGCCAGTGACCTGTACTTTGGATGACGAAGGCGTGGTCGGCCACAGCCTCGTCGTTGGTGAGGAAGCTGAAGGAGCCCTTGAACTGTCCCACCACGGCGCCCGTGTTATAGTCTGTCACCGTCAGGGGAGTGCGCTGGGCGCTGACCTTCGTCTTGTTCTCGTTCATGAGGATATAGCCTCCGCCATTGATGACGACGAAGTAGGGCTCGCCGGCCTTGAGTTGTGGAGACACCTCCATGAAGATGAAGTGCAGGTTGTCCTTGACGTACTTCAGCTGGTAGGCCTTCAGCGTGCTCTCGGTATTGGCGCCCATGTCCTGGAGGTTGACGTCGAAGGGCAGACAGAGGGCGTAAGCCTTGCGCGAGTAATTGATGTTGAACAGGTCGAAATCGACTTCGCGGCTCAGGGCCTCGTTGGTGCCTTCCTTGCGATCGACATTCAGTTCCTCCATCATGCCCGTCTCGTAGTTCCAGACAATGTCGGTCTTGGACCACAGCTGGTTGGCATAGAGCACCTTGTCTGCCCAGAAGTCGCGGGGCGGGATGAAAGACTGCTTGTCGGAGAGATAGAGGAACTTGCACTGGTCGCCCACCACGACGTTCCACTCGTCGTCGGGCATGGTATAGCCGGCCTCGGCAGCGGGGAGATAGACGATGGTGCTGTCGTTGAGGCCATAGAACGGGGTGTCCTTCTCCTTGCGGGCCACACGCAGCGTCTTGATGCTGCTGGGTACGTTGACCGACCAGATGGTTACCTCGTTGTCGTAGAACAGGTTCTTGCCCAGGGCGGTGACGGGAATGCCCTCGACCTCGGCGGGGATGGTGACGTTCTGGTCGTCGCCATAGTACCAGACGGCACGGCACGACTGTCCGTCGTCGCTCTTCTTGTAGGCGAAGAGGTCGTCGAAGAGGTCGGCGTCATACTCCTGGTCAGGTTCGTCGTCGTCGAAGGCTGCCAGACGGGCGTTGATGCTGTTGACGGTCATGTAGGCATGGAAGGGCTGGATGACATTATTCTTATAATAGAAGAAACCCAGCTGCTTCTGACTGTTGCGACCCAGCGTGAGGCAGTTGCCCTCGTTGCTGTCGCCCTGGTTGATGGTCATGCCCTTCTCACCCACGCCGTTGAGGGCGTTGAGGTAGAGTGGGATGGGGGTGACGTCGGCACCTGTATAGGGGAAGAGCTTGACGATGCCTGCGTAGGGTGAGCGCACTACGACGGGCGTGTTCAGGGCCACCTTGTTGTCAATCTTCGAGCTGATGTTCAGCAGCACGGCGGTCTTGTCGTCGCTGTCGTCCTTGCTGACCAGATAGACGCGCTGGTCTGCCGGCAACTGAGTGCTGAAGCCGAGGTACATGGTAGCTGCCATAGCGTCGTTGAAGAGCAGCGGATAGTAGCGACCCATCAGACCAGCATCGGCGATGTCGGCCCACGTGTCGTTGTTCATATAGCGCTTGTAGAGTGTGGCGTCGTTGCTGGCGTCGTTGATATAGACGCGCATCTTGGCCTCGCCGCTATGGTGGGTGATGCCGTTGTTCTGGAGGTACGTCAGTTTGTCGGCTCCCGGGTTGTCGATGAAGATGGTGTCCACCTGTGCCACCTTATAGATGGCTTGGGGCAGAATCTTGTTGATGGTGCCCGAGAGGGTGATGCTGGTGCCGGTACGTCCGTTGGGGTAGCATACCAGGTCATCGGTCTTGGTGAGCAGCATGCCGTCGCGCGACTGATAGACGGGGTTCAGCGAATCGACCAGAATCGTCTTGACGCTGGAACCATAGAACGGATGACCCGATACCGTGGTCAGTTTGGAGGGCAGCGTGACGCTCTCCAAGTCGGTACAGCCCTCGAAGGCCCCGTCGTAGAGTGCGGTGATGTTGCCCGGCAGGCGTACGTCTTTCAGGTGTTGCAGGTTCTTGAAGGGTTTTGCAGCTCCTAACGCATCGCCAGCACGGTGGGCCTTGACTTGGGCACTGCCGTCGGCACTACCGAGGGCCGTGATGCCCGTGAAGTAGGAGAGCTCGCGGAACTTCTCAATCTGGTTGGCCTCTGCCTCACTCGCCGTCATGGCCGTGCCAAGGGCTGATGCCGTGACGCTGCTAAGCTCGCGGAGCGTCAATACCTGGTTGTCGTCCGTATCGAAATTGGCGATGCAGACGTTCTTGGCATGTTCGTCGGCGAAGGTGATACCCTTCTTGCAATTTTCGTTTTGGCTGATGGGCAACAGCACACGGGCTTCGTCGAGCTGGCGCACCAGATAACAGTCAGCATCCGTCAGGGGCACCATGACAAGGGCGTCGTTATCCACCTCCACAGCGTCGTTTTTGCTCGACCACGCCATACTACCGTAACCAAACTCGGTGGATTTCATCATATTGCTGATACGGTTCTCCATAGTGGCATAGACAGGCAGCGACAACAGGCGTCCGTAACTGGTCCCGGCGAAGGTCTTCAGCATGGGATAACGGCCAGGCTCCGACTGCCAGCGTTCGGCGTCGCTGTAGAGCGTGCCGCTGGTCAAATCTTCGGCAGAGCGCGCATATTCCTCGTTCTCGCCAACGTAATTACTGTAAGCATAGCCCTGGTGGTAATAGGTCTGGTCGGTACGCGTGACATCCTGAGAAAAATGAATGTTGCGCGTCGTGGTGAGCACCAGACAGCGATTGACGCGGCTTGCACCATTCGATACATTGCCGGAGCCTCCCAGTACGGTCGAGCTACGGTTATCGCTGTACTGGACGGCTATCACACAGTCTTCAATCGTGACCCTCGCCTCGGGGGTGTTTTGGTAGTCGTAGCAGAATGCCGTCGCATAGTAACTTCCGCTGTGCATGAAACCGTCGAACAGACAGTTGCGCACCACTGCCCCACCCACGATGGTCTTGGTTAAGAATCCCGAAGCGGCAGGAGAGACATTCGGTGTCTCGACACGGCTATTGACAATGCCGAGGTTCTCAATGACAGCGGTGCCAGCGATCTCGTTGAAGATGCCCCAGGTGTTTGTGACATACAGTCCGTGAACCAGATGGCCGTTGCCGTCGAGATGGGCGCGCCATACCAGGTTGTCATCCGACTTGCGTGCCCAGGCATATTTGCCACTGCGAGGCTTGGCATTGTCGTCGTACAGGTCTTTGTTAAACCAGATGTCGCCCATGAGTTTGAAGTACTCGTCGGCCTTGTTTTCGCGCATGGCCTTGACGAACTGGCGTACATTATAAATAAGGTATGGGTCGCCGGCCTGTCCGTTGCCTCCCCCGTAGTTGTTGGCAATGGTGCCGTCCCACTGTTCGCCAGAGGAGAAGCTCAGGAGGAAGTCCTTCGTGATACCTTCCGATGATGACACAGAGAGCGTGGCTTCTGCAGGATAGAGAGGGGTCACGGTAGTGCCGTCTATCTGAACAGAACCAGCAGGGGCGTTCAAGTTGTATTGGAAGGTCTTGTCTTCTATCGTCTTGTCGGCTATGGAGAAGGCAGCATCCAGGTGGAAAGCTTCGTTGGTATTGGTGAAGCTGGGCGGTATGGCTGCCAGCAGGGCATAGCTGGGGAAGAGCACCGGCGTCTTCAAATCCGTATTGTCGTCCCATGCCTTCTTGGCGTTTTCAATGGCGTTATCTGTCATCTGGCCGGAAGTGGCGTTGTTGCTGCTGGCAATGACGAGTTTGGGATAGCGTCCCTCCACGAACTGATAGCTGACGCCCGTCACCTCTATGGCGCCTGCTGCCTCGCGGGTGTTCTTGAGCGTCGAGACGTTGGCCGTTGCCAGTGGCAGACTGCTGCTCAGGCCATTGGTCAGCGTACCGATGGGCAGTGCCGTGGCATCCTTGTCGTTGGGGGCATTAAACATATTGAGGTCGAAGTAGCAGCAGGCGTTATCCTCGTCGCGGCTTCCGCTGGTAGGTTGACTTACGGGATGCGTCTTACAGTATTTCCACACCTTCATGGTGCCCAGGAACAGCGAGTTGGTCTCGCCGACGAACGACGAGCGTGCGGCAATGCCTCCGGCATAACGCGAAGCGGTGCCGGTAAGGTGTCCGCTATAGACACAATAGGCTATGCGACCCACATAGGGTTTGGTGTCAATGGTGGTGTCTTCGTTCTTGCCCACAATGCCGCCAACATTCCAGCCGCCAGTCAGGCGAGCCACGCTGGCACAGCCAATGATGTTGCCCATGTTTCGTCCGCAGATACCTGCCGACGAGCCGTTCTTGGCCGTGGTGACAGAGCCCGACGAGGCACACGCCTCGATGTTGCCGCCGTCGTTGTCACCACAGATGCCTCCGGCATGATAGTGCTGCAGCTTCTCGTCGCTGGCATCAATGTTGACATGAGCCGTGCAGTCGAAGACGAAAGTCTCCAGGGGTCCCCATTTCTTTTTCCAATAATCTATCTGTCCTTTGTCATAGCCATTGAGAAAACCTACGATGCCACCAATGCTACGGATGTCGTTGACACGGATGTTAACGGTTGCATGGCAACGGTAGATGCTCACGGGATTGTTGGCATATCCAACCAGTCCGCCTACGACGCCACGGTCGCCGATGTCGTCAGTCATATCGCCTGTGATGGTGCCATCTACCGTACAGCCATAGATAGCACCGTACGAGAGGACGGTAAGCTGTTCGTCACGCTGATAGAACAGATAGCCGCAAAGCAGTCCCGCATAGAGGCTCTTGATGCTGGAACTTCTTGAATCGAGACGCATGGTAGCCGACTTGATATTGACGTTCCTGATGGCGCCACGACAGGCTCCGAACAGACCCCAGCTGAAGTTCTCTTCTATGCCGGCTTCCGACTCGATTCGCAGACCGGTAATGGTCCTGCCATCGCCGTCGAAATAGCCGTCGAAGGGGTGCTTGTGATTGACGCCGATGGGAATCCAAAGACTGGGAAAACCGTCAATCTGATATTCCTGTAGGTTGATGTTATTAGTGAGTTTGAAATACTTGTCTTTATAGCTATTATGGCGCACATTGACGTCATAAGCCAGCTTGGCCAACCGGTAAGGGTCTGAGATGCGATAGGGATCGCTTTTGGTCCCTGAGCCCCCGAAACTTCCGTAGCTGTCCTTGAACATTTTGTCCCACATCCATTCCCAGTTGTTGCGTCCTGAATAATAAGACTCTGCCGACACCTGCATGGGCGGTGCCAGAAGCAGCAAGGCGAAGAGCGCGATGCAAATATGTGTGATACGCTGTTTCATCATTTCTTCAATTATCAATTGTCAATTATCAATTATCAATTATCAATTAGTAGTTAAACTTAAAGATTTCGCTGTTGGTCGAAATGAGATAGACACCGTGCTGGTTGACGGGAATGAATGTGCTGCCCGTCGTGACGGGAGCACCATAGACGGGTGTTGCCTTGGCGTCGAACACGCGGACGTATCCGTCGTCGCTGGTCAGTCCTGAGAGGCGGAAACCACCAGCCTCGCGAGCGACCGTGATGTGGTGCTGGTAGGCACCCTCGTGCTGGACGATGGGAAGACCCGTCAGTTCGTCCTCCTCAGCAGGAACGATATCGACACCTATCTTGCACTTGTCATCCGACAGGTTGCCAACGGCGTAGAAGTCAGACAGGTCCTCATCGGTCTCGAGTTCTATCAGACGCTGGTCGAAGACAAAGGCATTGATACAGCCCCATGTAGTCTCAGTGATATTCTGTAAGGTGAGGGTGACATAGGCCTTGCGCTCGCCACCGACTTCCTCGAAGTCGTCGGCTGTCAGTATCTGCTCGGCCGTGTCGCAGAAGGGGATGTTGTAGCACGGACCAGGATAGACGCCCACATAGACGACGTGGTTGTCGCGCAGACCATTTGCGGAATGATCGGTGACCTCGATGTCGAAGGTATTGACAGTGCCGTCCACCGAGTGATTGACCAATCGGCAGCTGATGTTCTCATAGCCACTGGCCAACTCACACTCGTTGTCTTCGTTGGGCTTGACGGTACGGCGCAGACTGACACCACGACGCGGGGAGTAACTGGCCTTGAAGATGTTTTCATAGTCTGCCTCGATATCCTTAGGCAGCAAGACACCATTGAAGTCGGCAGTCACAGGGTACAGCAACGTGATGGTCTCCTTGTCGTTAGGAGCAATGTAGAGGTCGCTGAGGTCGTCGTCAGTCACCATGGTGGTGATGTCCTGGTCGTTGATCTTACCCGCAATGCTGGTGATGGGTGACGTACCGGTATTGTAGATGGTCAGCTCCACGGGTAGCTTGTTGCCGCCTACGAGGGCTGCGTCGTTGCAGCTCAGCGTATATTCGAAGTCGTTGTAGAACTCCTGCGTGCTCAGCATGATGTGTGACTGATAGGTCTCCGGGTCTGTCAATGTATATACCGAGCGTATCTCGTTGTCGTCCAGATAGGCGTCGAAGTCGTTCATCACCAGGTTGTCGCGTGTGGCGCCAATAGTAAGATACGGTGTGGCAGACATGTTGTCGTCCATAAAGATGCGCGAGACATTGAGGATGGTCTGCATGGTGGGCAGTCCTACTGTCTTGCCGTTTCTGCGAATGATGTTGTCGTTGCGCGTCCAGACAATGGCAAAGTCGTTGGGGCTGTCGAGTGTGTTGTCGGCTACGACCTTGACGCTCTGGGGCATGTATCTCGACAAGGCGAGGTCTGTCGAATACTGGCTGTCGGCAATGCCTCGCATACTCATAGCCTTGACACGAATATCGCGGATGGTGTCGGGCGTCTCGATGATGGAAGCGCAGATGAGTCGGTCGCCTACCATGCCGAGAGAGAATTTCTGGACTTCATCGTAATCTATGGTGGATGACAACTGCCCGTTGACATAGCTGTGATACCACAACGTCACGTCGCGCTGCAACTTGTTGTTCTTGACTTCCTCTGAAACGACATTGACAGCCATCAGCAACGAGTCCTTGTGCATCACCAACTGATAATCGACAGGGGTGGCGTGGTCGTCGATGGACGGGAGGAGCGCCCGGGGGGCACTCCACTGTGCTCCGTCATAGACGGAGAACATCAGCTTGCCGCTGAAGACGCGGCAGGCTAGCGAGTCTTCTACCGTTATTTCTGGATCGACGTCAGTGAAGACAGGCAAACTGTACTGCCCGTGCTTCCAAAGACAGGCAGCCTTGCCGTCGGCCTGGATGGTCACGCGTGGAGCAATATCGACATAGCCTTCTGCGGCACCTTCTCCCTGCACCTTGGGAACAACGGTCTCCTTCCAAGTGCCGTTGACGCCTTGGCGCATCTTTACCACAATACGCGAGTTCTGCATCACCTCATTGTCCTTGTTGAAGCGCTGTTGCGTATTAGCCGATGAAGGAAGGGAGATGTTCTGTGTCACCTCGTTATAACCCATCACTTCATAGTCGCCGGCTGTGGCAGCGCTGAACTCGCTGGCCTGCAGGTTGGCAGACGACTGGGTGGTTGTGGTTTGAGAGCCGATATTGTAAAGTTCGACGTGGTCGTCGTTCATGTCGCTGGTCTGCTCGTTGAGCAGGGCGACAGTACCATCGTGCAGGAAGGTGGGATTAGCCCTGCCGCCCACATGGCTGACGATGCAGTTACCGACATCCACAAAAGGATTTTCAGGATTCAACTCCTCCTTCCCGTTGTCTTCCTCTTCGCCAGCCCGGTTGAAGAAGTCCATGGATCTGCTTTCCGACCCTAACCAGTAGGGATAGCCAGGGACGTAGGGGTTGCTCGTCTTCTTGGGATAGAGCCACCTGTTGCCAAAGCAACCGGAAACACGTGGGCGCCAATGAAATAACGGTGTCTTGATGTCGCCAAAGAGTTCGCCGCCAGCCATGGCTACGACTTTTAATCCCCAGTCGCCATAGGAGAAATCCTGCCATATCTGTCCACCTGTGGCTATGGCGAATTGTATTTTGCCACCCACGCGGGCGTTACCGGACACCGTGAAGAACTTCGTCAGATGTTGCATTGTGGTTTTAGGCTGATTTCCTTCCAGCAGGTCAAGACCCAGCGAGATTGACAAGCCGGCTTTGGCACAAGCGTCAAACTCGGCCAGCCATCCCATCTTGCCTGTTTGCAGTTTGCCTTCCTTACGTTTGAAACCATAGCGTTTGACGCCCAAAGTCACTTGACCATAGAGTGCCATGTTCATCATGGCCTTGAACTGAAGCCACTTCTTGAGTGTATAGACGGCCTTCTCGTTCAGTTTGCCCAAGATGTCGTGCGCGTCTCCTCCCCAGGCGGCATGAATGCCAAGGCCACCTGTCACGGCGGCGTCTTTCAGGTATAATCCCAACTCAAGCTTCAAAGGCCAACAGAAGGCCAGTAGTCCGTCCACATACCAGCCGCTCCCCATTTTGTTGGCCTCTACCTTGAAGATGTCGTCGAACTCATTCATGAACCAATACTCAGTGTCCAGCTTTTTCAGGCCGAACGCTTTGTTGGTAGGGTTCCAGCTCAGCTTCTTAGTGTCATTGAAGCCTTCCTGGCCTGTTTTCTTGTTGATCGTCCGATTAGTACCTTTTTCATTATACAGGGTATAGCCCTCGTTGAGGTTGTAGTCCTTTGCGGCGTCACGACTATCTTTGGCTCCTTTGTCGTCCTTCCTGCTTTTGCCAAAGCCATAGGATATCTTCATGATGAGGTCAGCATACAGTTCATCCCAATGGATGACAGGCACTATGCTGATGGCCAAACCAGGGATGCTGGCGATATTATAGTTGGCGCTGGGCGAGAAGATCCAGTTGAACTCCGCATTGGCATCGCCGTGCCTAAGCTTCGTGTCGTCCATTGAAATGGTTTTGATGCCCGCCTCCTTGGCTTGCTTCTCTGCCTTTTTATAATCCATCGTCTGGCGTTTCAGATAGGGGAACTGTCCGAAGCTGCGGTCGCCGATGGTCAGCAGCAACTTATAGGCCTTGCCCTCCGGAAGTTGTGGGTCGAGCAGGTTGTAGTAGAGGTCGAAATAGTCGCGCGTCAGTCCGGGGTAGTTGCTGGCTAGCACAGACTTGCGATCCAGATAGGTAAACGAGTAGGACGTGCTGCCGCCTTTCTCCTTGGCCGTCAGCACGGGGTCTTGCTGGTTCTTGCCCTTGGGAACGGACATGGTGATTCGCATGCGTGCGTACTTATCTATTTGTTGGCCGTTCAGTATCTTGGGATCCTGATAGCCACCATCCTCGATGTAGATAATCTCGCTCTCCTTGGAACGGGTCTCCGTCTTGATGGAGTCGATGCCGAACTGCTGGTACTGCTTGCCGCCAACGGTAATGGACTTGTTCCGGTTTTTCAGCAGGAAGATGATCTGCTCGCTGATGACTTCCTTCTGGCTGTCGTAGTTGCCAGGGAGCAGCGTCACGCTGGCATGGCAGCGCTTGGTGTCGAGAACGCCGGTCGTCGGGTCGCTGGCACCGAGGTAGCGATAGAGGCGGGGACAGTAGCCCTCTGCCAGAATCTCGATGTAGGCGGGATTGCCCATCGTGACGATGCGGTAGGCATTCTTCTTGGTGTCATATTTGTCCACCTTCACGTGACTGTCGGCCACGTACTCGCCCTTGTGGTTCAGGCTGACAACGTTGAGCGTGGCATTCTCCACAAAGCGGTTCTTGCGGCCATGGACGGTCAGGTAGAGTGTGTCGAACTGTTCGACGAGTCCCGTACCCAGCATGTTGAAAATGGTCAGTTCGCGATTGGCATGCTTGTCGAGGTTGAAGTTGGTCTCCAGACGGGGGCGCTGGAAGTCGGCCGACAGCCAGACGCCCGACATGATCTTGTTGAGGTCCATTTTCAGCTTCTGCTGGTTGCCATTGTTGTCGCTGATGAGGTTCACGCCAGTCAGCAACTCATCGTCGGGCACGTAGAACGACTGGAACTTATCGTTCTTGAGCTCCAGGGTCTTGGTGGTGAGCTGGCCACCCTCATTCTTCGTGATGTATTCCAATTGGTAGGAACGGTTCTCGGCCTGGCGCTTGGAGTCGAGCTGGAAGGTAAACAGACGGGAGTCATTCCAGTCGAAGACCTGATAGTGGAAGGTCAGCGTGTCAGTCTGGGCGACATCCCTCGTGACATTCTTGTTGACCTTGATGGTCACCTTGTCGTCCTTGTGGGGGATGTTCACAAAGAAGTAGTTGCTGACACCGAGGTAGAGGAATTCCTCGTTGTCATTATAGTACATGCGTACCTCGTAGGACGTACCGACGTTCTTACCGTCGTTGATGCGGAAGCAGAGTAGGGTGTTGTCGCGCATCTTCCAGAACTGCTGTTGTTGCTCGCGGCCTTTCATGGCCGTGGATGCAAACATGCTCTTGACACCCTCCACCTGCACCTTGTTGGTGGCCAGTGTTCCGTTGGTGACGAGTTGCCAGTTGAGCTGTGTCGTCGTGCGGATGTTGCGCAGATTGGAGACATCACTGATGTTGTTGGCAAAGTACAGGTTGAAGTCCTGTGCCTGCAGGCCAATCACAGCAAAGAGGAGGAGTAACAGGTTGATGGTGCGTTTCATAAGCAGTTCGTTTTGGGCTTTCGCCATTGAATATGCTGCAAAGATATAAATCTTTGAGCAAAAAACCAAAAAAAATGATATCTTTTTATTGATTCAGTAGGGTCAGAACGTCACTCTTCTATTTCATGTGGGGCAGGTCGAAGATGAAGCGCGTACCTTCGTGGTAGTCGGTGTCGAGCCAGATGCGACCACCCAGGAGCTGGACAATAGCTTTGCAGATGGGGAGCCCGAGGCCTTTCAGCTTCATATTGTCGGCCATCTCCTGGAAGGTGTCGAAGACGTGGTCCCTGAGTTCGGGGGCTATGCCGCAGCCGGTGTCGGTGACGCTGATACGCACCATGTCGCCATACTCCGTACAGGCCACGGTGATGACGCCGTGGTCGGTGAACTGGATGGCATTGTCGAGGAGATGCCTCATCAAGGTCTCGACAGCCTCCTGACTGGTGGCCGTCGTGTAATCGTCGGACAAATCGGACTCCAAGAACATGCGGACACCCTCCTTGCAGCGGGGACGCATGTAGTCGACCATGTGGCTAAGCAGGTGGTTGGGCGAGATGGTGTAGTTGACGGGCAGTGAGCTCTTGCTCTCGAAGTAGGACAACTCGGCGAGTTCGTCGATGAGGCGGGTGATGCGCTTGGAATTGTCCTTGATATGAGTGCTCAGCAACTCGCGCTCCTCGGGTTTGAGGTCGTAGTCTGTGGTGCCGAGAATGTCGGAGAAACCCTCGATGGGGTGGAGCGGCTTACGGAGCTCGTTGGTGATATGGGTAATGAACTCGTTCTTCATATCGAAGGCCTGCTTGGCCTCCTGGTGAGCCTTATTGAGGCGGACGTTCTCTTTCTCCAGACGCCTGATGCGCAGACGGTGCTGACCAATCAGCAGGACCAGGATGATGACGACGGCGATGATGATGATATAGATGCGCTGACGTTTCAGTTGGACATTCTCGTCCTTGAGGTGGTTGGCAATCTTCATCAGCTCCTGCAGGTCGTCACCGGCACTCTCGCCGGGGAAGTACTTGTGGCGGAAGGCGACAGCCTTGTTGAATAGACTGTCGGCCAGAGAGTAGTCGGCCTGGACGGCAAGGGTATTGAGGCTCAGTAAAAGAGCGACAAGCAGGGTGATTTGAGGCTTCTTCATGATGTGACTATGTCAATAGTTATTTGTATGATAATAGAATATTTGTGTGCAAAATTACAAAATAATCCCACATATTGTTTGCTTTTATTAAAAAAATTACTAACTATGCAATAATTTTCTAATTTTAGCAATCATTGTGCTTGACACTACATCGGTAAAACCTTTGGTGGTTTCACTGAGAAATGTTATCTTTGCAAGATGAATACGGCAAGCGAGCCGGCGAGGGTCAGCGGGACAGAACCTATGACCCGATTCTGGACCCAATGCCAGTCCCCGAAACCCTCGTTTTAACCAAAATCCGAAATAAAAAAATAACCTTCACCTTCACACCAAACGCGCGAAGGTGCCTGTAGAAAAGGGATTGCGCGCGGCGCGCAGGGACGCGCGGTCTCGCGTAACCTTCACCGAACCTTCACCCTCGGGAGGGCACCCCTCCCGACCTCCCCAAAGGGTGAGGAGTGTAGGTGCGGACCCCTCCCGACCTCCCCAAAGGGGAGGGGGGCCTGCGGGCTTTGGAATCCGGCGCGCAAGGCGTGCGCAGGTGTGCGCAAGGCGTGTGCAGGTGCGCGCAAAGCGTTGGCGAGTGCGGGGAAGGCTAATACGGAGAAAAGTGCTCAGCACTTTTCCAAAAACGCTCAGCACTTTTCCGAAAATGCTCAGCACTTTTCCAAAAATGCTCAGCACTTTTCAGCGACAACACCTGTCCCACTCGCGCGCAAGCCCTCACGCGGGTGAAGGATAGGTGAAGGTTCTTTTGGTTCAATCCCCTCGAAAACCCCTGTAAATAGGCAAAGGTGAAGGTGAAGGTTATTTTTTTATTTCGGATTTTAGTTAAAAAGTATCCAGCTCGGCTATCTTGTCACGTATGGCTATATGTAGAATTCTGACGGATTGACGAGTCCGGCACGGAGGGCATACTTGACGGCCTCATGGGCAGTGTTGATGCCCAGTTTGCGGAAGATGTTTTTGCGGTGGGTGGTGATGGTGTGGATGCTCAGGAAGCGTTCGGCGGCAATCTCCTTGGTGGTCTTCCCTAGGGCGATGGCCTTGACAATCTCCTGCTCCGTCTGGGTTAGGATATGGTCGGAGCGGTCTTCTTCCTGCTGTTGGGTGATGATAGCCTCCAAGGCACGCGGGCAGAGATAGCGCGTATGGCGTTCGACGGCATTCAGTGCCTCGCGGATCTCGCTGAGCGGACTGTCCTTGAACACCACACTGAACTGATGGGAGGAATAGACCACGCGGCGGATGAAGGGGGGCGTCAACTCGTCGCTGACGAGTATCCAGTCGGACAGTGAAAAACGCTCAGCGACAATCAGCAACTGCTCTTCGTCGGCAAAGTCGAACAGCGTGTAGTCGAGTAGCACCACGGCACTCTCGTGCTCCTTGAGCAGGGCTACCAGTCCGGCCCGGTCGAAAGCGCGATAGATGGTGTTCTCGGGGTTTTGCTGTAAAAGACTCTCCAGCGCAAAACGGGTCAGTTCCTGATTGTCAGCAAGAATATATGATCCCATTATTCATTCATTTATATCAAGAAATAGAGAATTAAAGAATTTCTAGTTGCAAAAGTACATATAAATTCTCTAATTCTCTAATTCTTGAAAGTTATTTTTTTTCTTAGATTTTGTCCAGGGCCTGTGCCAGGTCATCGATGATGTCGTCGATGTGCTCGGTACCGATGGAGAGTCGGACAGTAGCAGGCGTGATGTGCTGCTCGGCGAGTTCCTGTTCAGAAAGCTGTGAGTGCGTGGTGGTATAGGGGTGGATGACGAGGCTCTTCACATCGGCCACGTTAGCCAGTAGGGAGAAGATCTGCAGGGCATCGATGAACTTCCAAGCTTCTTCCTGTCCGCCTTTGATCTCGAAGGTGAAGATGGAACCGGCACCCTTTGGGAAGTACTTCTTGTAGAGGGCGTGGTCGTGATGACTCTCCAGGGCGGGGTGGTTGACCTTGGCTACCTTCGGATGGTTGGCGAGGAAATCGACCACCTTCAGCGCATTCTCCACGTGACGCTCCACACGGAGACTCAAGGTCTCGACACCCTGTAGGAGGATGAAGGCGTTGAAGGGAGAGATGGCTGCACCAGTATCGCGCAGGATGACGGCACGGATGCGGGTGACGTAGGCTGCGGCGCCTACCGCATCGGCAAACACGATGCCGTGATACGAGGGGTCGGGTTTCGCGAGGGTGGGGAACTTGTCGGGATTGGCCTTCCAGTCGAACTTGCCACCATCGACGATGACGCCGCCGAGGGAGGTGCCGTGACCTCCAAGGAACTTGGTGGCCGAATGGACAACGATGTCAGCGCCGTGCTCCAAGGGACGGATGAGGTAGGGGGTACCGAACGTGTTATCGACGATGAAGGGGATGCCGTGCTTGTGGGCTACGGCTGCCACACCTTCCAGGTCGAGCACGTCGCTGTTGGGGTTGCCGAAAGTCTCGGCATATATGACTTTTGTGTTGGGCTTGATGGCAGCCTCCAGGGCGGCGAGGTCGTTGACGTTGATGATGGTGTTGCTGATGCCCTGGGTCGAGAGCGTGTGGGTAATCAGGTTGTAGGAACCACCATAGAGATTGTCGGCAGCGACGATATGGTCGCCGGCCTGCACGATATTCTGCAGTGCATAGGTGACTGCGGCAGCGCCGGAAGCCACGGCCAGACCGGCGACACCACCCTCAAGGGCTGCGACGCGGTCCTCGAAGACACCCTGCGTCGAGTTGGTCAGACGACCATAGATGTTACCGGCATCGCGAAGACCGAAACGGTCAGCAGCGTGCTGGGAGTTGCGGAACACATACGACGTGGTCTGGTAGATGGGCACCGCACGGGCGTCGGTAGCGGGGTCGGCCTGTTCCTGGCCTACATGGAGTTGAAGGGTCTCGAATTTGTAATTCTTGTTGCTCATAATCTTGTCCTTTCTTTTAATGTTTAATCTTTAATATTTAATTTTTCATCTTTCATGTTTGTCTTTTCTGGGTGCAAAGTTATGGAGTTTAGAAATATCTACCAAATTTCTTGCATTATTCAGAAAATATACCTAAATTTGCAGTTTGAAAAGAAAAACCTTCTGTTTGGGGGCGTTTTGATGCCCGGTGACAGAATAAAATTCTAAAAGATGGCAGAAATACTGGACGAAACCGACCTGCAGATCCTGAAAACACTGCAGAAAAATGCGAAATTGACCACTAAAGAGTTGGCCGATGCGGTCCATTTGACCCCGACGCCCGTCTTTGAGCGGCAGAAACGATTGGAGAAGAAAGGCTATATCAAGAAGTATGTGGCCATCCTCGACCCGGAGAAGCTGGATCAAGGTCTGTTGGTGTTCTGTAAAGTGAAACTGACGCAGATCAACCACGAAATAGCCGATGCCTTCGTACGCCGCATCCAGCGTATTTCCGAGGTGTCGGAATGCTATAACACCAGTGGTTCTTACGACTACTTATTAAAGGTACGTGCACGCGATATGAAGCAATATCAGGAGTTTGTGTTGACCAAACTGGGTGACATTGACCATGTGGGAGCCATCGAGAGTACCTTTGTGATGGCTGAGGTAAAGCAGCAATACGGCATTAACATCTGACACACGAAGGCGATGAAGACACTCTGTCAATATATCTCGGAATACATGGGCGTGCTGGTGCTGCTGGTGGCTATCTTGTCGCTGTGCTGGCCGGCATCGTTCTTGTGGGTGAATACGTGGACCATCAATCCGATGCTGGGCGTGATTATGTTTGGCATGGGCTTGACACTCTCGCTACAGGACTGCCGTGTGGTGCTGAGCCGCCCTAAAGATATTCTCATCGGTTGTCTGGCGCAGTTTACGGTGATGCCGCTGTTGGCCATGGGACTGTCGTGGCTGTTCTCATTGCCGCAAGAACTGGCTCTGGGCGTCATCCTGGTTGGGTGCTGTCCAGGGGGAACGGCGTCGAACGTCATCACCTATCTTGCTAAAGGCGATCTGGCACTGTCGGTAGGCATGACGGCTGCCTCCACACTCCTTGCGCTGCTGCTGACCCCGCTACTGGTCTGGCTAATGGCAGGCACCATGGTTGAGGTGGATACCGTGGGCATGCTGCTGAGTATCGTCTATGTGGTGATTGCACCGATTGTCATCGGACTGTTGTGTCAACGCTTCCTGCCAAAGGTGACACAGAGCGTCGTGCCCTATCTGCCGGCCTTCTCGTCGTTGGCCATCGCACTGGTGGTGGGCATCATCGTATCTCACAATGCCGACCGTCTCCTGGTCGGTGGACTGGTAGTCGTAGGGGTTGTGATGCTACACAATCTCTGTGGTCTGGGCTTTGGCTATCTGATAGGTCGCTTGTTGGGACTGGCAGAACCCAAGAAACGGGCACTGTCCATAGAGGTGGGTATGCAGAACTCTGGGCTGGCCTCCTCGTTGGCAACGCTTCATTTTGCGGCCTATCCGCTGGCGACCATTCCTGGCGCCATCTTCAGCGTATGGCACAACATCTCTGGAGCCGCCGTCGCCTTCCTATACCGTAAGGGTTAAAGCGTTGATCTCGTTTTGTAAGCGCTGGAGGAAAAGGGCTGCCTGACCACCATCCATCTGTACATGGTTGAACTGGAGTGATATGGGTAGCGTGGTCTTGAACCATCCTTTGCGATATCTGGCCCAAGACAGGAACGGATTATTGAACTTGCCGGTATATTGGTTGACAATGCAGTCAATCTCTGTCTGCACAACGGTTGAGGTACCAATCACCATGCAGTCATCAAGCCAGGTACTCTGACACGAGCTGGCAGCCTGGGACGTCAACTGCTGGTAATCACGATTGAACTGCAGCAAATCGTCAGAGAAAGGGATGTCACACGAGCAGATATTGTCTTTGCAATTCTCCACGATTACATTGATACCCAGTCTGTCGAACTGGTATAACTTCCCCTCTGTTCCCCACGTACCATCGCTGAGTTGTGGCTTCTCAGGCAGCAGGTAGAACTCCTTGATGTCCTTAGCAGCCATGCCGATGCACCAGCACATCAACACGTTGAACTTGATGCCACTCTTCTTGCTGACCTTGACCAGGCGGGTGACATCGAAGGTCTTTATCAGCGTCACCATCGGCATGGGTGAGTACATCCACTGACTGAACGCTTTGGCTCGGATACTCTCTTGGGGATTGATTTCCTTTTTCATCTTCTATCTCTAATCCGTTATAGAACTGTTTCTGGCTGCAAAGATAATAAAAATCGGGTAGAATGACTTCAGATTATGTCGGATTTTTACTACCTTTGCACCCAAAACAAAAAGCATGAAGATGGAACAGACCATATTCCGCAGAGCGGAACTCTTATTGGGTGATGAGGCGATGGACCGCATCGCAGAGAAACGAGTGATCATCTTCGGTGTGGGAGGTGTAGGCTCTTGGTGTGCGGAGGGCCTGGTGCGCAGCGGCATTAGGAAATTGACGATTGTTGATTCCGACCGTGTCAGCATCACCAATATCAATCGCCAACTGATGGCGACCACGAAGACAGTAGGACAGGTAAAGGTCGATGCCCTCAAGGAGCGTCTCCTCACCATCAACCCTTCGGCAGAAATCACGGCCTTGCAACAAGTCTTCACAGAGGAGACTGCTGAGCATTTTAGACTGGCCGACTACGACTATATCATCGACGCCATCGACTCACTGAAGGACAAGGCGCTGCTCATCCTCATGGCTTGCCAGACCCCAGCGAAGCTTTTCTCGTCGATGGGCGCTGCCCTCAAACTCAACCCGACACGCGTCAAGACCGCTGAGTTTTGGAAGGTGACGGGAGACCCTTTGGCTCGTGCCCTCCGCAACCGTTTCAAGCGCGAGAAGCAGTTTCCCAAGCGCAAATTCCAGTGCGTCTATTCCGATGAACTCTTAGAGAACAAAAAGCCTGTCGATCCTAACGATAGAGGTAACGGCAGCCTGGTCCACATCACTGCCGTTTTTGGCTTCATGTTGTCTGGATTAGTATTGCAAGACGCCGTATCCGCAGTTACTCGCTGAATACAGTTATTTCTTTGCTTCTGCTGCCTCCGTCACGAAACAGGCCACGAGGCCGTAGGTGATGGTGGGACGAATCCATATCTCCGTCAGCATATAGTTGGTATATTCGCTGAACGGCTCTATGTACATGTCGTAGTTATAAAGCGTCGCTATCAACATGTCGATGATGCAGATGGCCCACAGATTGCGTTTTGTATAGCTCTGCCAGTTCTTGCGTGCATAGAAGAAGGTAAGGGTGCAGAGCAGCAGCACCGACAGCGTGAGACAGAACAAGTGCAAGGCGTAAAAAGCCAGTGGCGGTGCAAAAAGGATGTCGCGCAGCAACACCGTAATGCCCACGGAGACGGAGCACCAGTAGTTGAACCGATGGGTGTCCATCCGGTTGAAGAAATACATCCATATCATCACCAGACAGGCGATGTAGAACATATTGAGTATCAGTTCGGGCCACGCCTCCTGCAATCCGAAGTGCGCCACCCCATACAGCATCACGCATACCGACACCATTCCCGCTATGGTAGTAATGCAAATGTCGAAAATCTTGGCATTCTTCTTGAATCTTGTATTCATTTTCGGAGTGAAATTATTTTATAACATGAAATATTTGAGTAGAAGTTGATTGATTGTTTTTGGTTACTTTAAAGCCGCAATCTGTTCTGGGGTTAATTTGCCGGAGTCAATATAAGACTGCTTGATGGCATAGAGCTTCTGCTGCAAGTCTTCGGTCATCGTGTAATCCCACTGCTTGGCTTCTTGGTTGCTCACACGCTTGCCTCCGTTGTTGTGGTTGTTGTCAATACAGTAGAACGGCATATTGGGATGATGCTCTTCGATATACTCCACTCTGCCTTGGAACTGTGGAAATACTGAGATATAGGCCTCGCAAGTCACGGCACGGTTCGAACTGATGAGTCGCTCCATGCAGTTGGTATAGCCCGTCTCGGCATCGTTATAGACATAAAGCAGGGACGACACAAATCCTTTCTTGTCCATGTCCGCCACTACCCCGTCGAAGTATTTCACGTTGTTGTAAGCACCTTCGGAGACTACACCAGCCTCGTCGGCCAGCTTCTTCAGTTCGGGATTGTTGTTAATACTGGTCGTCTTGCCGCACCCGTACATACCCATCGTGAAGAGGATGGTCTTGTTGTTTGCCGCGGCGGCACGGTCCATCAGACGAACCAGCACCACGCTGTCTATCACCCAGCCGGCTTCCCTGTAGTCAAACACGTTCAGGCGCGTATAGCCGATGCAACTCAGCAGGTCTCTCGTCTGGTCAGGGTCCAGCAGATTACCGCAGCTGGCCATATACACGTTTACCAGCGAGTCAATATGCGCTTTTGTCCACGCCACGGCAGCTTCGCCAGTGAGGACGACAGGCTGCGCTGGTGATTCTGGGTCGTCTTTGCTACACGATGTTAGGACCGTCAAACTGCTGATTGTCAGAATGAGGGCCAGCATCCACAACCGGAGTGTCTTCATTGTTTTATTGTTTTTCATCTTTTTTAGTTTTGGTATAGTTGGTTACTTTACAAAATCCGGGTCGAAGTGACTACTGTATTCGATGCACAACTTTTTATAATATTCGCGCGTAGCGTCACTTGTCGTATCTGCTCGGATGATTTCATAGTAATAGTGTGAGAGTCCTGGCTCTTGACCAGACTCTGTGTGGATGAGGTTGTAGAGCGAGTCTCCCAACACGGGGTGGCAGATTTCCTCAGGATTTGCTGCATAGTAATTCCTGTAGCTCTTGACCTGTATCTCGGTATCCAGGTATCTGAACGAGAGATTGAAGAGGTCTCCCCAATAGCCGCGGTCGCTGGTCTGGTGCTTGTAACGCCCGAAGATGCCACGCGCAGTAGCTGTCTTTTTCACGTCGTCAATGACTATGCGTATCGAATCATACTCACAGATAACAGTGGTGCGTGCCAGATCCCTCAGTTCGAAAGGCCTGGAATTATCGGTACGGCATTTACGCTCGGTACTCTCACGGGTCTTGTAGTTAAGGGGCGTGATCTTTCCCTTGTGGCGTGCAGCCACCTCTTCGGCCAGCGTCTGTGTCGGTGGACCATAGACTTGCGCCCAACTCATGGCCTGATCCAGTTCTTCCTGGAATTGCTGTTCTGTTTGCTGCTCTGTGTTGTTGTCGTCTTTGTTACAAGAGGTAAACAGAATGCCATTGGCGAGAATGGCCAGTACAAACAACGATAAATATTTTTTCTTCATATTCTTTCTTTTTAGATGTTTATTTAACGTGTTGTTTCCTGTTCTGCTTTTGTTACCTACCCCAGAATGAGTCATCGACGGGGGTGTCATCGTCAATAATGAGGTCATCGCCTTCGTCGAGACCTTTGTTTTCAACATCGTTCAGTGAACCACCAATCAGCAGTGGCGCCTTGTAGCGCAATACAACGACGTTCTGCTCCGGTTTGATATATTTATTCTTTTTCATATGCTAGCCCTTTATTTAATCACATGACAGCGCCACACTTCGACATTAAGGTATAAAAACCTTACGTCCATTCTTAATGTAAAGCCCCTTTGCAGTTGGCTTGCCCTGGAGTTTGCAACCATTGATGGTGTACCACACATCAGTCTCACTATGAACTATGAACTGTGAACTATGAACTGCAGTGGTTTCTTCTTCTCCGAAGTCGATGTCGAACGAGGTCAACTCGCGGGCATTGCTGACATCGCTGCCATCGCCAATCTTGAAGTAGGCACGGCAGGCTCCGAGGTGCCCTGCACCGGCATAGCGTAGCGTATTGTTGTCACCCAGCAACAGGATGCTCTTCTCTGGTTCTGCGCTGAAGGCCTGTGCATCGTAGGTTCCGAGGAAACGCACACGCTCATCGGTGGTGACGGACGTGGCCTGCGTGTCGTAGCTGCGGTCTGTTGCGTCGATGAGCACATCGGAGAAGACGGGATTCTCGATATTTGCACCGCTGGCCCACTTAATAATATAAGGTGTACCGGCCACGAGCGTCGTAACAGCGTCGCCGAACGTCAGGCTCAGCGTCGTGCCATCGATGCTAGCCTCGTTCAGTGGACGAGCCACGGCACCTGCGAGCGGTGATCCCTCCAGCACGATGTCGAAGGGCAGACAGATGGTGTTCCACTTGCCGTCCTTATAGAGCGTGCGGTTAGCCAGGGTTACGTCAGCTAAGTAGCAGTTAGCATTACTGATGTTCGTGCTGTTGTCGCCATTATTAGCCATGTTGATGGTGGCAGAAGCCCAATAGTAATTGCCGTTAAAGAGAACGCCGTGGTCGTAAACCTTCACAACGCCGTAGTCCATGAGGAGAATGCTGCGGTCGGTCGGGAGGGTGGCAACGAGGCGTGTCTGAATGCCCTGGGCCGTGCCCATCGTCTCAGAATAGTAGCTGTTGGTAATGGTGCCGCCGCCACGTACGAAGGTGTTGCCATGGTTGATCGCCGTCTCGCCCTGTGCCCTAGGAATATTAGCCTTAGGAGCATAGAACGAGTTGATGACATTCACCTTGTTGCTGTTAGCATACCAACCTATGAAGCCGCCGCAATGGGTAGTTCCGTTGGTGGTCAGCAGGCGACCGTCATACACGCAGCCAGTGATGTTTATGGCATGGTTTGAAGCGGCTATTCTGCCCACGAAGCCGCCATGGCTGCCGTCGCCCTTGATGCTGCTGTGGATGACGGTACTGACGTGGCAGCTCGTGATAGTCACCGTACCGCTGGCTCGGGCGACAAGACCACCGGCATAATTACTGGAGGTATAGATGTCGCCTGCCGTCTTCAGATTCTTGATGGTGCAACCATAGACATAGCGGAAAGGTGCACAGAATTGTTCGGCGAAAGGTTCTGAGGAAGTACCTTTCGTGAAGGTCAGCGTGTGGTTGTTGCCGTCGAACGTGCCTCTGAATGTATCATCACCACTTGTTCCCACCATCTCAGAAACGTTGATGTCGGCATCCAAGCGTATGTGCTTGTTGACATAGCCGTGGAAGCTCTCGTTGAAGTAGGTGATGTTCGCGGCAAATGCATTCCAGTCGTCAGCACTGGCGATGATGTAGGGATTCTGCTCCGTACCCTCACCAGGGATTGCCTTTGGCATCTTATCCCACTGTGGATAGAGGACGAGCGCTTCTTCGCTGAGCACCAGCGTGGCGTCGGTAGCATAGACGGTTCCAGTGCCGTCAGCCAAAGTGCTCCATTCTTGTAATACGAAACCAGTGTGTACAGGCGCATAGTCCGCCAGACGAATCATACTGCCCTTGAATGCTTCATAGTCTGTAGAATTATTGAACGCGATGTCCTGTACCCTCAACGTTACCAAGGTGGCCGTTACTTCGTTGGTGTAGCCCTGGTGGCTCTGTTCATCGTAATAATAAACGGTTGGAGATTCACTGTTGAGTACTGGCAGGGCGTCAGTACCGATTTTCTGTCGCCAGACAGCGTCATCGCTGGTATCGCCGTTGTTCAGTAGATAGCATATCTTACCCCGTTGCAGGTCGAAAGCATCCGTAGCGGTGACCGTATAGCAGTGCTCGTCAGCACCAATGGTCTTATTGCCGCAAATGGCTTTGCTTGTGTTCACGACCAGACTGCTTGTGACGGCAGTCCCATCGCCCATGGCACCGACAATGGCACCTTCACTGCCGCCGATATGATTGTTGCTCGCCACTGTGATATTCTTGACCCGGCAGTTGGTGATGCTGCCAGTACCACTCAGGCGTCCGGCGATGGCCCCCGCTTCTGCATTGTCATGCTGGTAGCTGACGGTAATATCCTCCATGCATAGACGATCCACCGTACCTGTGACATTTGCGAAGAGACCCAACTGGTTTCCTTCGGACGTGATGACACCATTCTTGATAGTATATCCGTCACCGTCATAGTGTCCGGCAAAGTTCTTGCCGGCAGCCAAGGGGGCGAGGGTTGCACCCTCCAAGTCAATGTTCTCTATCTGCTTGACATAAAAATTGGTGTTTTCGACAATCTGGATATAGCCCTTAAGCGTTTCCAGGTCTTCAACACTTTCTATCTCGTACGGTTCGTTTTCAGTACCCGCTCCCAGTTGATTTATTTTAGTCGCAATAACAGTGGCTGTGAGGTTCAGACCATCGTAGTTGTTCTGACCATTAGAGTAAAATTCTATCGTCATCTCGTTTTTCGTACTCACAAGTCGGCCTATGCTCTTCTCAGTGCCATTCGTCGCGCTGACAAAGACTGGACCAACACCGCTAATGTCGGTGGATTGGCCATTGGACATAATCGCACTTGATGTGTCACCGTTACGAACGATCATGTAGTCGTGTGGCTGACCGCCAACCAGCGCCTCGGTAGAAACGGTACCCGTCAGGGCAATGACATGGTCGGCAGGAGCCTTCAGTGTGAGCTTTCCACTGTAGCTATAACCGTAGGCGCCGTTGCCACCACCGTCATAGATCTTAAAGGAGGTTTGGTCCTCTGGCAGCGTTGCGGTGAATTCTCCACTAGCAGGTATCATCAGATCCCACTCGGCATAGAGCGTCATAGCTCCGGCGGGCGCTAATAGCTCGTCATTCTTTTCATAATGGGTCCCTTTCCCATTGGCCTGAGTGTTCCAACCAGCAAATAAATAATTGTTTCGCGTCGGGACAGCACTGCTCCAGGTAGCGACGTAAGTTGCGAGATTGTAACTGGGTACATAGTACCTGTCGTCAGCCTTGAACACGTTCACCGGCACGGCGGAAATATCTTGTCCATTACCATCCTTATAATTAGGATTCAGCGTGATAACAACGTTTTCAGGCACGATGTCGGTATTGGTGTACATGGTCTGTGCTCCGAGGGTGTACTTGTAAACCGGTTGGTGTCCGATGTTGAGTATGGGGACGATGTCGGTCTGTGCATCCGGTGTTTTCTTGATGTTCTGGCGCCAGACAGTGGTGGCTGTGCCGTAATCTGGCGACCCATCGAGCAGGTGAGCCAGCTCGCCCGTCTTGAAGCGGAGGTCGGCGACATTCGTTTCTGAATGAGTGATGTTGCTGAAACCGCTTTGTCCGTCGGCACACAGGGTGGGGCCGTCGGTAAAGATACGTGTGGCAGCAGCGTTACTACCTATGTTACCGACGATGTAGCCATAGCGCTTGCTGCCATCGTTCTGTCCCAAGACGGTATTCTTGTAGCCATAGCTACTTTGGATGTTAGCATGGTCAGTCAGTTCGCCCACCAGGGCTCCCACGACAACGCCCGACTTGTAGTTGTAGGTGACCGTACATCCCCTGGCATAGCTGTTGAGCAGCTGACCGGTGCCAGTAATCTTACCCGCAAAGGCTCCCACACGGTTGATATTCCCCGTGGCCGTAAACGTGCTGGTCTCGATGCCGAGACGCTCGACGGTGCCGATGATGTTGTTGAAGAGACCTAAAGATTCACCCGTGCAGTCGGAGGAAGTCAGGTTCTTGATGACATAACCACCACCGTCATAGTGACCCGTGAAGCCGCTGGTACCTATACCGATGGGGGCAATAGGCGCAGCATTTTTCATGTCGATGTCGGCAGTCTGGCGGATATAGAAGTCGCTCCATCTCATGGTTTCGAAAGTTTCGCTAATCTTCTGCAAGTCTGAGGGAGTCGCCACCTTATAAGGATTCGTCTCAGAGCCAGCAGATTCCGAGCTATTGGTGTCTGCTAAGCTCCTGATGTCGCGGTAGTCGTTCGTGTAGTTGGAGTTCCGCATGAACACCATAGCATGGTCGGGCGACAACACTGGTGTAGCGTCGGGGTCGCGGGTGTCACGACCTGAAAGGGTGAGATTCTGGAACCACACGGGAGACAAGTTGTCGCTTTGTGGACTGTTATTCAGCTTATGGCAAATCTCGCCGCTGGCTAAGGAAGAAGCGTCGACGCTGGGGGTGCTTTCAACGATGGTACAATAAGAATCACTACTTACCAGCGCAGCTCCGTCCGTGTAGCATCGCTCGATACGGGTGCCACTCTTCGTATCGCTGCAGATGGATCCGGTTCTGGAAGCTGTCAGCGAGGTATTGACGACAAGGCAGTTCTTGATGACAGCCTCATCGAACATATCGGCAGCAATGCCTCCCACGACACCGCGAAGCCCATTGTTCGCTATCGTACAATTCTTAACGAAGCAATTGGAAATGACTCCGTTGCCAGTGATACGTGCGGCGATACCGCCAGCTCGCATATCTATATTTCGGTATTTGACAGTCGTATTCTCCACGCAGAGACGAGTCACAGTACCAGAAACGACGGCGAAGACGCCTACCACACCATCTGTTTCAATGTTACCATTGCGGATGGTATGTCCGCCACCATCGTAGATACCGGCGAAAGCGCGTGAAGCACCAATCGGTGTCAACCCTCCATTATTCAAGTTGAAGTCGACAGTCTGGAGGAAGTGCATACCGGTAGTATTGTTGCTATTACAGAAAGTAGCCACCTTCTCAAAATCAGAAACACTGTTGATGAGGAAGGGATTGTCGGCTGTTCCCTTTCCGGAGAGCACACTAAAGAGGGAGCCGATGGTCTCGTTGGAATAGCTCGTGCCATCGTAATACACACGACGATGTTCGTTGTCGAGCATAGGGAAGGCATCAGAGCCCAAGGTCTGGAACCAGGGACCGCCATGAGATGCCTGGTCGTTTAACAGCCAGGTGAGGGCACCGCTTCTCAGACGCTCATAAGAGACGTCAGCCTCGCTGTTTGTATGCAGATCGTAACCGTTGCCGCTCAAAGGACCACTGGTGTAGCACTTGTCCATCTGACAGTCGTTGCTAATCAAGCAGACAATACTACCATAAGTGTTGTGGAGAACACTCCTGGTCTCCATAGCATTGCTTATGATAGAGGCATTGAGCATTTCGCCCACCATACCACCGACGTAGGTGGCCTTGACGGTATTGGAAGCGACATAGCAGTCGCGTATCTGTGCCGTCGTTGCCTGCTCCAGGTCACATCTGAGGAGCATACCGGCTATGGCTCCACCGCGTGAATTAGCCCTAGTCGTCTGGAAATTACAATTCTCGACTCCTAAGTTATGGATAGTACCTGACACCTTACCGAAGATACCAAAGGCATCATAATCGCAGCTGGTATTAGTGGCTTTGATGATGCGATAGCCGCCACCATCATAGTCTCCCTCAAAGACTCGTTGATGTCCAATGGGCGTCCAGTTGTTACCGGTGTTGTTGGTAATAACTGAAACGTCGAACTCTCCCTGCTGCTTGAAGTAGAGACCGCGCGTGTTGCCGCCTTCATTGACATAGTTGGCAAAGTCTACCAGATTGTCCGCTTCGATGATGAAGGGATTGCTCTTTGTTCCAGCGCCATGCTTGAATAGTTTGTCTTCTCCTATATAGTCCTGCCATGTAGCATATAGGTTGTTGGTAGTGCAGGCTATATTGATTTCATCGTAGGCAGCACTCCAGTTACCTGTACATCCCTCGTTGTAGTACCATCTGGTCACATATTGATCGGACTTGGTGAGTCCCAGCTGATAGGTCGTTGGAATGGTGAATTTGGCTGTGCCGTTATTCACGTTAGACCGATAAGTAGCAGTAACAGTCTGAGCCGAGCCACCTGCCACATTAAACTTCACGACGTAGTTGTGGAGATCATCAACAGCCATTCCATTACTAGCACTGCCACATCCGCCACCAGCGCCACCGTCATGCCATTTGTTATCATCATCCCAGCCGCCGTCCCAGCCGTCATAACCACTGCGCGAGTCTCTAAGGTTAGATGCTCTATCAGCAGCATCGTGAGGGTGAGTCAGTTGAACAGAAGCACCGCCATCAGCCGATGTGCCATCACCATTTTTACCTCCACTGCCGCCCTTAGCACCAGCATCATGGTAGTTATTAGCAGTACCTGAGAAATTAGTAAAAGTAGTGTTACCAGCGGCACCACTGCCACCGCCGCCACCACCGCAGCCACCGGTACCGACGCTGTAGGCTTCACCACCGCCTCCGCCGGCACCGCCACCGCCTCCGCCACCAGCAAGATACAAATTTGCGCCTGGGTGTGCGGCAGCAGAGGAACCTCCCGAGCCACCCGAGCCACCATAGCCTTTGCTGCCACCATGGGCTTCTACATTAAGGCCGAATGTCTCATCAACATAGAGCTTGCCCATGGCAGAAGCCCCGCTACCGGCGCCACCGGGATTACCATCAACACCCTGTACGTCTGTCCAGGCCGCAGATCTGTGTCCAGGACCAGAACCTCCATTGCCACCATCTCCACCGCGTGTGCCGATACCAGCACCGGCACCACCGCCGCCGTTGCCGCCGTCGCCGCCGTTGCCGCCGTGTATATAATTACCGGACTCAGATTGACATGCATTGCTTCCGTTGCTTCCGTTGCTGCCATTAGCAGCGTTGCCACCGTAAGCTTCCACCTTGCCTTTACCCATCAGATAGAGCGTACTACCTGATGGCAGTTCAATACCTGCGCCGGCACCAGTCCTGCCAGAGGCCTTGCCGCCAGTAGCTGTGAGTGTGACACCTTGAGGGATGTAGAGATAAACCGTTGCACCACTAGCTATGGTCAGTCCGCTGGCGGTAGAGCCGTTGGAAAAAGTAATGTTCTCAGTGACATAATAACGTCCTGAAGAAAGTGTATAGCCTGTAGTACTTCCATTCGACAAATAGGTCCAATCGTTCATAGCCGATTTCTTATCCATCTTTGGCACGGCCTTACCGTCAACCATCTCCCACGAACCGGCCTGCTCGGCTTTCATCAGACTGAGCACCTCGTTTTGGTCGGTCTTATTGTAATACGTCGTTTCCCAATCACTCCAGACGGTATTGGTAATGGTAAGGCTACTCTTACTGTTGCTCCCCCAGGGACCGATAGCACCAGTATTACTATTGTGGTCTGCACAGAACCATATCCTCCATGCTTTTACAGAGGTACAGCAATTATAGACACGGTGGAAAGTCCAGCCGCCACCGTCACACCAACCGATGATGCAACCAATATAAGAACTGCCGGTATTGTTATTTGTGATAATCGACCCGTCAAAACGGCAATCGTTCACATATACATCTGCATTGTTTGAATGACCGATGATACCACCGGCATGGGTAGCGCTTGATGCATTCACCTCTGTTGAAACCCACACACGGCTAATAGAGACGGTGTGAGAACCATCAACAACTTTGCCAATCAGTCCTGCGGAATGGATACCACCCGTGATGGAGCCCTTCACGTGCAGGTTCTTGATGGTGGCTTCTTTCACATAACAGAAAAGCGCACACGGATTACCGTCATGGCGATAAATGTCCACATAAATCGTATGACCATTGCCGTCGAAGGTACCATAATAGGGGGTATCTTCGCCAATTCCTATACCACCGGTAGTGGAGAAGTCGGCCTCCAAACGGGCATCGACCCTATATTGACCCTTGGCATTTGCCACTGCTTGTTGAAACGCATACCACTCGGTATCATTATGTATGGAGAAAAAGGTTTGAGCTGCTGCCTTTTCTATGCATAATGTGCTGCCAAGGCTGAGAAGCATCGCCAGTGTATATAGTATCTTTTTCATCGCTTATATATTTTACGTCCTTTTTGAACGGTAATACCTTTATAGTTTTCATCTACGCGCTGTCCGTTGAGGTTATAAGACTTAGAATCATGAACCATGAACCCTTCACCCTTAACCGTATCGATTCCCGTCGGTGCTCCTGCTGGGACGAGGAACTCTATGCTTACCCGATCGCCCAACAGCGGCAGGAGTTCGTAGGTCTTGGCATTGAGCAGCGTGAGACAATAGCTCATGGGTGCCGTGGTGCGGGTGTCGTTGGCAGTGGCATAGTTGAACGACTGGTCGTAGTAGTTGTCGTTGAACATCATGCAGCCATATTCTGCCAAGTCGGCATAGCGCTCAGGTGCAGGCAGATGCCAGATGTCGAGACGGTTGTCGAACGAGGCACACCAGTAGTGCGGCATGTCGAGGTCTGGCAAGTCGTCCTCGTCAGACTCCTCATCGGTTTCGTCTTCCTCCGCCAACTTCATGAGCAACTCCTCAAGCTCTGCTCCTGTCTGGGCGTCCACCAGCGGCTCTGCATCGGAACGCTTGGCACGTACCAACAGAGGAAGTGCTGAAGGCAGATCCATGCGACCGTCGGCCATCATATAGATGAGTGATACGGCAGACAATGGCGAGTCACCATCTTCGCCGAGCACCTCACCGCGGATGTCTGTCAGATAAGCCACGTCGTAGTAGTCCAGCATACGAGCGGTGATGCTCTGAGGCTGGCGTGGGTCAAGGAAGATGGGCTGCCAGCCGTCGGCCATGACGTCGGCAAGGCGGCGCGGAGCAGCACTGGTGGCGGGTGTCGCATTCTCGTTCTTAGCCCATTGGGTCTCTGCGTACCTGACGTACTTCTTGTAAGCCGTGCTGTAGAACTGCAGGTAGAAGCGGTTAGGCAGGATGGGGGAGGAGCCGTTGGAAAGAACAAACTCCTGCAGTGTACCATTCCATACGTACAAGAGCTCGTCGTTGACAATCTTGGCAGGTATGGTGTCGTAGGTGGCAAAGAAACTGCCGATATCCAAGATGGATGCATAGCGTGCCACGCGATGGTCGGAGGTTGCCTTGATGGTGATAGGACTGCCGTTGCTGTTGCTCAGCACGTAGGTTCTTTCTTCACCGTCATTGTCATTGCTGACCAACCAGGGCTTGTTGAACTGATAGTTGACGGACTGTGGTGTACCGGAGAGCGTCAGCGTATTGGCTGGTGTAAGGTCTGGCTTGCTGTCTTTCTCTATCGTCTCATGATAGGTAAACGTGCCTTCACCGGCCATCTGATTGAATGCAAACGGCAGTACCCACGGCTCCAGATTCTTCGTAGCTTTACGCTTATAGATGATCTTGTTGACCTTGACGTCACTGGTGCATACAAACGGCTCGCCGTCGGTGATGGTGAGTTCGGCAAGCGACTGACCATTGTTTACCGTCTGGCTGTTGTTTCCTGTGACGACGCGAGCATCGATTCTGTCGAGAATACCCTGTGCATAGACCGGATAGTCCTGGTTGGCAGCATTGGCTTTCGAACGCAGAGTCTGGCAGGCATCAGCTGTTGGCGCATTGCTGATCCAGATGCAGTTGGTAACCTTCGAGGCGTCGCTGTAAACGTACAGTGGACTATTGTCGAGAACCTGAACCTCCTGATTGGCTTTGCTGACAATGCTCAGGATGCCCGTGGCAGAACAGTGGTCAACAAGGCTGCCGGCGCCTTCGTTCTTATAGACCAGCGCTGCAATGCGGTTCTTCTTGGATTTTTTCTCTGCTATTCTCGTGATCTCGCCACAGAAATGACAGTTGCGAATGGTTCCCTTGTTCTCGTTGGCAATGCCGCCGCAGTTCTCGGTAGATGTTACGACACCTGCCACGCGCACTCCCTCGAGCAACGCACCCAACCTGATGGTGTTGAACAGTCCTTTGGTGGAACCCTCTTGGTGGAACCTGATGGTGTGACCGCAGCCATTGAAGGTGCCTTTCAAATCGATGGACTTTCCCCAGTTGTTTAGGTCAATATCCCTTGCCAGGTAGAAAATTCCTTCCTGGTCGTTGATGCTGGCAAACTGGCTGGCAGTATAGATGAACCTACCCTCCTTGATTTGGGGAGTAATCAGGACATCATGACTGGGCATCGTAAACGAGAATGTATAGACATTCTCGGTGTTGTCAGTAAACGGGCACTGGAAGGCGTCGCTTCCGTCAGGCGCTGAGATGGTAATGCTCTCAAGGTGGTTGTTGCCGGATACGTTTACGGATGCGGTGACTACGGAACCGGCATTAGCCGTTTCATTTGAGATGCTTACCATGCTGGTGTTGGCAGGCAGGGAGAACTGGATGTTATAGCCGCCCACATACTTGTTCTTGATGCTGGCAGTGAAGACGTAATAGGTCTCCGGCACATTCTTGAGCGTTTCAGCCAAAGCGGCAGGCGTTGTCGCTGTCACACCATTGCAGAGCACGGCTCTTGAGTTGTTGGCATTGGGCACATAGTAATTGCGCTCTATGGTGACGCTGTCCATGTCATTACATATCATATAGGCACGCCCATCGCCATTGACAAACATGCCACTGAAGACGTTGTCCTTGATGACGGCACCTTTCTCCTGATTTGTTACGCCATAGACTGTCTTGGCATCTAAGCCGTCGCAGAGGACGTGACAGTAGGCGATGGTGCCTCCCTCCTTGTTAGCACCGTTCTGTCCGGCAACACCGCTGGCGCTGGAAAGATCCTTCTCATTCTTCACGGAACCGCTGACCTCGCAGTCTTCGATGATACCGTTGTTTAAGACGCAAATGCCGCCCATATATTCTTCACTTTCATCACCCGTCTTGCTGCCTTTCACATTCGCAGTAACATAGAGATGGCGAACGGAGGCTTTGGTCTTGACGGTGTGGAAGAGACTGGTATTGCCTCCGTATGTGATACGATGGCCGTTACCGTCGAAATCGCCTTGGAGTATAATTTGTTTTTTATCCCATTGATTACCCAGGTTCAGATTGTCATCGAGGCGGAACGTTCCGTAATGCTTCGAGATACTATCTATCTGTTCGGCCGTAGTGATAGGTACGATAAACTCGCCTTTCAACGAGAGGAAGGCGGTTGGCATGACAAAGGAATAAGTGCCCGCACCTGTGGCTTGATCTACTTGTTCCTCAGTAAACTGTACAGCGTTGGCGGGGATGGTCCTGATTTGCTTTAACTGGCTACCGGCTTTGGGACTGACCGTGACAACGACCTTTTCACCCTTTTTCGCATACACTTTGTCGACCGCAATCTTGCCGCCATAATAGTTCGTGAGCAGCACTTTCTGCTTGTCAACAACTGGAGTCATTTCGATGTCGTCGTTGTCTTTCTTGACATAGCGGAAGTAGGTTGTACTGGTTGCTATGTCAATAGAGTCAGGTTCTAGGTATTCTTCGTCACCGATAGCTATCAAACCATCATCCTCCTCTTCTTCCTCTTCTTCTTCCTCTTCCTCATCACTACCTTCTTCTTTGTTTTCTTCGCTCTCTCCAGAGGAGGGTGGGGCGCACGACATTTCGTAGACGGCATAGCCCTCATCAGCCTGTCCTTTGATGAGGATGACATCATCCTTCATGGCCTTGATGGTGTCGCCCTGTTCCTGGGTGACAGTATTGATCAGTATCACGTTAGCATGAGCATTCTTGGCGAGGGTTATCGTGCCTAGCTCGCCAGATGGCGTGTAGTTGATGGTGACGTCGCTTTTGTCCATCTTGAAGATCAGCACGTCTTCGTTTTTGATGGTGTCACCTTTCGTTGGAAGCAACAGACAGAGGTCATCAAACATCGGACCAATGTAGCTACGCTTATTCTCGTCGTCGGCCTTGGCTTCTACCAGCAACTTTAGCTCGCTGGCTTTGGCAGCGACTGTGCCAACCTTGAACTCTGTTGTCCAGTCCTTCTCCTTTCCTTCCGGATCGGCAACAACCAGGGTCTCAGACACGTCATTGCCGCTGGCCACGATGCTAACCTTCGCCATCTGGGCCCTGCATGGATTGATGCTGGCAATGGCCGCAATATTCAATCGGTTATTCACCTTGGCACTGGCGGGGAAAGACATCCGGGTGAGATCCACTGTTTGCGACATACTGTTGACACCACTGGTACGCCAATAGTTATTGCCAGAGGAATCGGTAAAGACCTTGATGGGAAGTCTCTGACCATTGTTTTCGGTGGTATCGTCCCAACCATCCATGCCCTGGTCGGCGAAACTGTTTTTCAGCGCATTATGGTAAACCAGCAGGTCTTTGGGATTTCCTGTCGTGTTGCACTGGACACTGAAACTCTCTGGCATCATAAATACCACAGGGATTTGCTGGTTGGTGCGTGCCACCCCAGGATAGCCAGGAATCATCTCAGGCATGTAAGCCTTTACGCGATTGGTGTTCTTGGTGTCATTGATAGTGACATTATAAACTCTCTCATGTCCTATCGTGATCGTGACATCCTTCAAGTCGACTTTCATCCGATAGACGGTTCTCCATCGGCCATCGTCCATCCGCCTCGGTGCTTCAGCAAGCCACCATGACTTGCAATCTTCGAAGGTGATGTTGGCAGGGATATAGCCTTTCTCAGCAGTCAGGATGACATCGACCTCTTCACGTGCTTTCGGGGCTGGATTACTGAGGGTTACCTTGACTTGGGTGGTATCTCCTTGGATCTCAATATTATAATTCTTCTTGCCAAAGACGGGAGTGACATGCACGACATCATCTGCGTTGGGCATGTAAATTATAATGGAATCTGCATTTCTCTCGATAAAACTCGGACTGAGGTTGGTTACTTCAACATCCACCAGTTCGTAAGTATTTTGTAACTCTTTTTGGATCTCTGGCTTCAAGACGATAGGCTTCGTGGGCACATTCTTTGCCACAGCATAGTTCGTCAGTTCCTCGACTAAGCCATACGTCGGCATTAACTTGCATTTGGCATCTTTATTCTGATGGATTTGCAGCTCACGCACAGGTACAAAATATGCCCACACCTCCACATCGGCAGCGGGCATGGTGAACTGGAATATCTGAGACTTGTTGGCACGGTCATCCGGATAAGTACTCTTGTTCTCTGCCAGTATGGGGGCAGAAAGTCCGCCATTGGCGTTTCGGGTGGCATAGTAAACTCCCCTCGACATGCCAAAGCCCGCTTTAGGTACACAATAGACCTTCACTACAGAGCCGACTGTGACACTCTGGTCGGGCGTTTGAACAGTTCCATTTTCCATGGGGTTGGTAGTGCTGGGCACTACCGAATATGATGATGGCTGTTGTGCCCATACACCGACGGAGAGCAGCAGCGCAACGCTAACGAACAGTGAATAGCGAAGGCTGCGATTGAGTGAGAGCAGTGCCATGCCTGTATGAGCACTGCCAAGCGTGAGCAGGCTCGACCGTAGGTCAATAGTGAAGAAGTCTTTTCTCATAGTGATATTTCAAGTTTCAAGTCTTCAGTTACTGGTTTCAGCGTTTCAGGTATTTCTCACCCTGATAGATGTAGAGTCCGTTGGGGAGACCGCTGAACGGATCATGCACATCTTTCACCCTGCGTACCACACGGCCTTGCATGTCGTAGATGTTATAATCCGTATGCTTCTGCAATGACGGCAGATCCACTGAGGGTACTTTGATAGCAGTAGGGTATGGGTTGGGCTTCTCAAGGCCGATATACTCATAATACAGATAGGGACGCAGATTGAATCCTGGATTATTCTCATTTTTCGGACCGTAAGCCACAGACTGTACAAGGATACCTTCGTCATTATAGACGAAATACATGCCATCTGTCAGGTATGGCTCACCATTAATCATCTTTTCCGAACGAATCTCACGGAGGAACTCGCCGGCATCAGAGATGATAAGGTGCTCACGGGAGATGACCGCGCTACTGATGGAGTCCAAATTGTTGAAGATGATATGGATGGTATTGGTCTGCTGGTCCATATATTCTATATACGAAGCGTTTTCTGTACCTTCACCAGGATTATGATAGTCGTATTGAACACTATAATCTAAATGGGTTTCGCCCGTCTTATAGTTATGCAAATACATATCGCTGGAGATGGGATTGCCCAACTCGTCGTAGGTGGTTTTTAAGCTCCATACTTTCCTGAGTATACCATCGATGTTTTCCATATAGATAATGTCGTCATCTTTCTCGATGATGGTTCGCGATTTATGCTTGCGAGAACCGTCCGTAATGGCGTATTCGTCGATTCGTTCCTCCGCTCCAGACCAGTCATTAATCGTCTCTGCCCTTGCCTTTAACTTTCCAGACGTGCCAAGATCGTATTCCGTCACTTTCAGGTATGTCGAATCGGGAGAAAGCATATATGACTCAAAATTCATCAGCTCGCCTCCGCCCATCGGTTCATAGAGTTCAAAATCTTCATCAGTGACACTGTATGTCACAATGTATGTGCGCTTGAAATCCGCATACTCCACGGAATCCTTGCTGATGAATTCCTCTGTGGTAGAGCCTAATCCGGCCACAGCGGCCTCGTTGTAGTAGCCACCAATGACCTCTATCTCACGACCCTTTTCTCCTGGCTCATCGTCAGCGTTCGTAAGGTGTGCCATCGGAACGCGTCGCGGTATTGCTGCCCACGTTGTAGGAATGTTACCATTAGGCTTGGCCTGGATGGTGGTGTTGACAACAGGAATCGGGTAGGCGTCGTTCTGCGACATCACGAAGCAGGGCGACTCACTTTCTTCATTGAGCAACTGAACCATATCGTATGACATCATTGTTTCACGATTGACCTGTGTGAGGCCATCGGTGCTACCCTCTGTGGTGAAACAATGCCTGAATGTGGTGGTAGTCATTTCGTCCGGCAGACCACCAAGGCTGTTGGTGGCAGCTCCATAACTGTTCAGGATGTGTCCGTAAGGCAAACCGCACGCCATGGGATTCCAATAGCCTTCTGTTCTTATCTTGGATACTGAAGCACAATTATGGAAGCTCACCTGCTTGTCGGCATAGCCCACAATGCTTCCGACATAGTTGTTGCCTTCCAATGATCCAAAACTAGCACAGTTCATGATATCACAATAGGAGGCGTAGCCCACGATGCCCCCCACGCAAGCTGTTCCTTTCATGATGTTTCCAGTGTCGAAGATCAGGTTGGCAATGACTGCATGTGACAGTGGCGTCCCCTGCGCCACGCCCACAAAGCCCAGACAGTCGATGCCCTGGAAGCAGTTAGTGATGCCGCGAATCCGGTGACCATTGCCGTTGAGCACTCCCTGGAACGGATGCTCGAAGGATCCTAAAGGCAGCAAGGTCGTATCATTATTGAATACCAGGTCGGCCTTAATGTCAACACCGATGTTACCGGGAATGGCGCCTATTGACACCATCTCAGCCAGAATACGCATCTCGCTGGCGTTATAAATCTCGTACACCGAGTGATTGGCATTGCTATTAGGCATATGCATCTTACATACACGGCAAGTACCGTTATCGTCAAAATCATGGCCTTTTATCGTGTCAATGCGTTCAATAATCGAATAAGGGCAACGCTCACAGGTGGTCAATGAGCCTAAATTGGACAGGCAACTGTTTTTGGTCTGAGAATTTTTTATCAGCTTGTGATCCTCATATTTTGGAGCGATAATGACCACGCTGTCCAAGCCACAGATCTCACATTGAGAATTAGTCATACCCGATTGGCCACAGATGGCTTCACATAATAATACCGGTTCTGCGAACTGATGGACGTGAACATACATGTTCTGGACACCTCCTTTCATAGTGACCTTGTCATCGTTCTGAGCTGCCGTGAAATGGGCTTCAATAACGACATGATGTAGTCCAGAAGGGATACGGAACTTCTGTAAACTATAATCAATTTTACCTTTTTCGCTTTGATGAGATATGGCTCTCTGATTATCGACCTTCACACTAAAAAAGATTTGAGTATTTCCAGTGGGAACTCTCTCTGTTTTCGCCAATGTGATTAACAACTTAAAATCAATAGATGCCACTTTCCCGTCAGGAACAGTGATGGCGAAAGTCATCGAGGCTTTCTTCCTGCATTTTTCGGCATTTAATTTATTACTCTTGGCCATTATCTGGAAACCGTCAATCGTAGGCTTGCTGATAATAATCCCATCACTCGTCGTACCGCCATCCATGGGGAACAGCGTCTTGGTGGCGTTGTCTGCGCTGGCGGTGGAAATGGAAAACAGTAAAACGGTCAAAATATAAAATATCCTCTTGCCCATATCTCTTTCAATTATTCAATGTTCAACGTTCATTGTTCAACGCTATTGTTGTGAGGCGGTCTCAGGCAGTACGGCATCCGATCCGCTGCCACAGATGGCTGCGAAGATGTTGCCCGAAAGCGTTCCACCAGCATTGGTGCCACAGATGCCGCCGGCATAGTCACTCACACCGCCGACCCATACACTGCTTTCCGTGGTACACTTGGAGATGGTGCCCTTATTCAGTCCACAGATGCCGCCAAGATTCTTGCTTGTACCTATGGTGCTCATCAGGGAGAACGCCACATGGCAGCCCTCAATGGCTCCTTCGTTGATACCCGCTACGGCTCCGATATAGTCCCAGCCACGCATGTAGCATGCTGCCATGCCCAGGTTCTTCACAATGCCATTCTTGCCGATGGCACCGAAGAGTCCGCGATAGCCGCAGCCTGCCACGGGTTCTTCTGTCTGGAGCATCGTGATGACGTGTCCACCGCCGTCGAAGGTCCCCTGGAATGCCGTGCTGTCCGTATCGCCGATAGGATGCCATGGCAACTGCATCAGACTGTCGGCAATGAGGTCGTTGTCAAGACGGAAATGAGTCTTTGGACGACGGTTGTTGATATAGTCGGATATCCAGTAGAGATTGCCGAAGGTTTTGACAACAAAGACACTGTCGCTACTGCCCTTGGGATATTCTACAGTGGGACGCTTGTAAGGGTGCAAACAACTCTTACGGGTGCAGATGCCGTTGGCATCGTAGTCATGTCCTATGCCATCTTCCTCGAAGTACACATCATGATAGCACTGGCTGCAGGTATATTTCACCAGGGTGTGTTCACAGTCTGCCCGCTCTTCGCTGCGCTGTTCCAATGTATGGGGGAGCTTCTGGAGGAATCCGCAGTCGCCGCAATATATCATGTGGTAGTATTCGTCAACGGGCAACTTCTGCTTGCCAAACTGTTCGTGACCTGCCTCAACGACATAGTCACACACCAGACAGCGCTTGTTATGGCTTTTCCAGTCAGAGGAATAGGTAGCCCAATTATGTTTTTCTGTGACTATCTGCCCGCAATCCAGACATTTCTTGTAGTGTAGCGAATCGCCCCTTTGGTCGTCTTCGGTCTTGACGAACTGGAACCATGCATCAGTGCCGTAGATCTTGTCGAAATTGTGGGGCTCTTGCTTGGTGAGTTTGCATCCCTCTGTATCGCAATAGTGCTCGTGCGTAGTAATGTCCTTGGAAGGCAATGGCTTGTATTTTGATTCGTGGGTATGCCAGGTGAAGAGAAAGTAGCGTCCACCACCGGCGTGACCACCGCTGATGGTCTGATTACTACCCTTCGTTGGCTTGCTGGTCTTCACTTCTACCGACTTGAGCACTCGCTTGCTGAAATCATTGTTGCCGGTACGGGAGATATAGACATGGTCCTGTTTAGGATAGGCTCCGCCGTAGATGCTGTAGTTACGGCCGTTAAGTCCGCCTCTGTAGCTCTTGTCATAATGATCGTGTGCCTGGAAAAAAGGAGCCGGTAAGTATTTCTTGTCATCCGCATCAAACTCTACACCAAAGAGGTCTCTCTTCTCCACTTTCACGTCGGTGATGTATTGATTAGGGTCTGTACTGCTCTTGAAAATGGCAAACACATAGCCACCGCCACGTCCCTTGCGGAAATCTAAATCAAAGTCATTAGCGCCACTAAAACCTACGGCCTGAGGTGCAAGACTGTCTGTTTTCTGCACAGCTACGATTTTTATCTCCGATACCATGCCCTGTGCCATGGCAGCGGAAGTGTATAGTGATAAGAGAATAGTAAATAGTGCTTGTTTCATAACGTCAATATTCAATGTTCAACGTTCAACGTTCAATGTTCAACTACTTATGTTCGAAATCTGGTCTGCGTATGAGCAACGCCTGACCGATGTTCTCTAATTCCATCGGAGTGACATGATCGTCGTGAGGCTCCAGTCTGAAGATACCATATTGATTGGTATTATTATCAAACATGATAAATCGCTTATAGCTAAAGAATGACGGCACGTCGTTCTGTTCGATGCGTTTTGTAGAGAATACCTCACCGGAGTTGTACATAAAGCGTATAATCCTGTTGATCTTCACCGTGTCTGCAACGTCATAGCCCACGGGAATATCCTTAAGCAACGTGCGTATGGTATTCATGGCCGACTTGTCTGAGCTGGTGTTGGCCATCACGCCCTGGTGCAGGTAGTAGGGACCTATCTTCACATTGGCTATGCAGGTGTCGTTCCACATATAGAGGGCACCTCGATTAACGGTGACGTTGGACGTGTAAACCTTGAGACTATCGGAGGGAGAGATGTCGATGTCGCCGTTGTTATAATAGATATTGTCATCGTAGGTGAGGCGGACAAGCGGCCTGACATAGGCCTTTGCCTTGTTCTCTGCACCTTCCAGATACTGCCACGTGATGGTAAATAGGCTGTCGTCGCTACAACGGCGGCCAAGACCTTCGCGACACATCTTGCCACCCAGTGCAGGATAGAACACCGTATATTCCACATTGTGAACATATTCGTTAAGAACCTCGCCGATAATCTCATTGTTGACAACCACCTGATTGGTCGTGGAACGGTCGGCGATGCGGAGTGTGGAAGTAGGTATCTTGGCAAAGATGGTATTCCTTGCGCGAGGCAAGACATTGGTCTCATAGGTGATGTGCTTGCCCACCAGCAGGTTGTAGAGTGTAGCTACGCTATGATCCAGGATGAGGTCGGAGAGGGGAGCCACCTTGATGTCAATCAGCTCAACATTGTTCTCGTCCTTGTCAGCACCCGGGGTGAACTGGAGCGACTTGAACCACTGGTCTAAGACCTGACTCTTCAGCGCCATGTTGTCGCTGTCGTGCAGTGCTGACAGTTTCAGGGCGAGGGCACTGTTGCCACCGAGGGCCTCGATATGGGTCTCGCGGTCTGTCTGCGTGTTGGTCACCCAGTCTTGCGTCTCCGTGCCGGTTTTTGTTCCGATGCTATAGAGGAAGGAGGCACCAGCCTGTTCGTCGAGTGTGGTGCGTGAGTCTACCACATGGCGGTTCATGGTGGTGCTGAACTTCAACTTGCCGCCCAACTTGGCGTGGTAGATGACATGTGTGCCGTAGGTCTGCATCATATTCTGCAGGATACGAATGGCCTCGGTATTATTGTTGTTCTTGATGGCCTCGGCTGCCTGTTGCTGGTAACGAAGGAATCCTGGAGACAGCGCCTCGGGATGTTCACGGGCAATATAATACAAGTCGTAGGGTTCCAAGTGGCGCGATGCCATGGTCAGACCGTCGTAGATGGTGCAGAAGGCAAACTCGTTGCTTGTCATGTCGGTCTTGTTGAAGGTACTCGACACCTCTGCCTGGAAGAGCAGCATATCGACCTTCACGGACGAGTTCTCCGTGAGTTTCTTACAGATGGTGGTGGCATCCGTGCCACTATAGACATGATGGTAGGATGACGGAGAAACATCATCAACGATAGTGGAAGAGCCGTGCTGAGCATCAAACTGCTGGATATACGACAGGTCGATTACGCGGTCGCGCACCTCGTCGTAGTCGCTGTATTTTCCCGTACCGTTATAGCCGTAACCAACACCGTAGCTGCGATAGAGGTCACCGATGTAGGCCTGACGCTGTGCAGCATGCACGCGCTTCCAGTAACTCTCCGAATAGTCACCGTTGGCATTAGTCGGGTCGTAATCCTCGACAGCTGTTGTAAGGTCGTCTTCACGAGAACAGGCTGTGAATAGTGAAGCCCCCAGGACGAATAGCGATAGGTATAATATTGCCTTATTCATATAGCTCAATATTCAATGTTCAATGTTCAAAGTTCAAAACGTATCTGTCGTTATATATATCGGGAAGAACTTGAAGAACTCCTGGTCAGAGTAGTTGAAAGCCCTGACATACTCCGGATAGGAGAGCAACAGGTCGGTTCCTGAACCACTCAGTCGCATGATGCATGCCTGTTCCTTGTCGTTGGTGACTACCGGCATGCCTTGGCCATCGTTCTGAGTAGGTACGGTGGCCATCGTCTGCTGTGAGGGATGCGAGATCACCCAGTAGCCGGTAGGCCAGTCCAGTCCGAGCATGTTACGATCGTTGGTATAGCGGTTGTAGAAGATGCTCATACGGTTGCCCAGCATCTTGGTGATGCTCTGCGACTGTACCACGGTGGGCAGCCAGGCATTCAGCCCTATGGCTTTCATCGACTGGCTGACAGCATCTGTCCACCTTTTGTTGGCGTCAGGGTCGTCGGTACGCTCCGGGACACGTTTGATGTTGTCGCCACCGTCCAGTAGGCAGAAGCAGTAATTGCCATCCTTATACAATACGCCGTCGTTATCGCTGTATCTGTCCCTCTTGAAATAATCAAACTCCGAGTCTTTTTCCCAGTATTGCTTCAGCCCATCGGTTTTAGGCACTACAGGGCGTACCGACCAGAAGGTGCTGGCCACCTTGGCAAACGTTGTCGACTCGTCAAGCTCCGTGGGCTGTATGGAAAAGACCTTGGTGCTGTATGCCTTAGGACTAGTTTCTGCAGTGGGGTTGGGCTGTGGATGAACGGCATTCCAGTAGAAATAGACGTTCTTCAAAGCATGGGTCTCTGGGTCGAAGAGTGCACGGATAGCGCTACTGTCGCTTTCAGCGAAGATGCTGTCGGAAGGAGTATATACCGAAGAACTGCCTTCCCAGATGATACGTCCGGGCCGATGGCTCTCATCGCCGACGAACAGGCCGGAATACAGGAAAGGACGTACGTTGCCATCGGCGCCACGGATGAGCGGATAAGCCACAATACAGGGCTTGTCGCTGCGGATGGAAGGAACATATTCCTCGCAGATGATACATGACTTGTTGTCTCCTGACGAAGCCACTCTCACATCCTGACCATAGTTGCCTTTGACCGGCATAACACCGTAGTCAGGCTCATAGACTTCCTGGGTGGGTGCTTCTTTCTTCAGGTACAGCTCGTAAGCCTTGCGCAATGCCTTGCGGGTGTTTATATCCTCGAAGAGCTCATAGAACGCTAAGAAACGACCACTGACGAACGATGCGTTAAAGGACTCGGGCTCAACGCTGATACCCGTTGCCCAGCCATAGTAGTCGCCGTCGCTGATTCTCACTTCAGCCGCTCTGGTTTCATCAAAGGTGCGGTGTAGCTTGGTGCAGTCTTCGCTGTTGCCACCCTTGACCTGAATCTGTCCATGGTACTGGACGGTGTGGGTGGATAGCTCACTGATTACCTTCGAATTGCCCGTCTTGGTGACTTGTTTGCCAAGAATCACCTCAGAGACCTGCTGCGTCGTATAGACCTTGTCGACGCAGGAGTCGCGGTTGATTTCCATCTGCAACTCAATCATTCCTCCCAAATTGGAGGACACTATAAGGTGCGTGCCGTAGGTCTCAGCGAATTGTGTGGCATTGGCTTCGGTGATGCCACCCTCTCCGTTCTTGACCAGTTCTTGAACATCATGGAGGAAGTCCTCTTCAAGCACGTTTTCTCCATGTTCTATCAAATAGTGCAACATGCCCACGTCGATGGTTGTGGTGGACATGATGTGCTTGATGAACATGTGTGCCTTATAGCTGTTATGCCACGTTCCCTTGAAATGGGTCTCGTTGTCGCGGTAATACTTGCCACTGCCGATGGCTTCACTGTCGTCGATGGTGTATTTGGTCTCCTGATGTCCGAGTTCCTGAAGCGTATTGCCACTGAATATGTCCATGGATGTGTAGTGGCGACGCTCTGAATTGATAATCAGTCCATAGTTCTCCTGGGCAGCTTCGAGACGGTTCATATTGACGACAGGCTTCGTGGAGAAGCTTCCATCGTCCATCACGTTGCCGGCGGCATTGTAGGCGTATCCCAAACGCTGCAACTTGAGATGTTGGTCAGAATAACTTCTTCTGGTCAGAGCGGGTGCACTTGTTTCTGCCTCCTTGTCCATCGAGTCATCGGAACAGGAAACGAATAAAAGCGAGAAGAGCGGAATGATAAGTGATATGTATAGGATAACCTTCTTCATAGTTCAATCATCTTCGTAGTTGCGTAATGTTTTGTCCATATAGTTCTTCAGGATGGTACGTGTCTTTTCATCGTAGATGACCTCGTAGATAGGAACTAGACGGATGTCGATGAGTGCGGCGTCCTGAGGTGTTGCCGAAGCTTGCCACTCGCGAAGTGTCGATTCGTCTATGGTCGCTTGCTGGCCTGTGGTGAATGCCGTGACAAGCGACACTCTGCCGCCACGGGCGTTGATATGTGACTCTGAATTGCGTCGGCACTTCGCGGCAGCATCTTTATACTCGGTACTGACACTGGTAGAGATGGTGACGAACTTGATAGGAATAGCCAACGAGAGTGCAACCTTCACATCGAGCGAGTTTGACACAGAGTCCATTAGTGTGGTGTTGTAGTATTCGAGCGAACAACCCAAGACGGAGCGGACAACAAAACCGGAGCCCACCTCCTCGATAAACTCGCGACAGATGCCACTGGCTGCGAATGCCGAGGAAGCCGCATGTATCTTCCCGATGAATTTCTGCATCACGTCTGAAAAGCCTAGGGCGTATGCCTCTCTGAACAACGGCACCACCTTGCCAAGGGAGTCGGCATCAACGCTGGAATATGTATCACTCAGCGGAGATGCGGCAATGGCCTGTGTGACCTGTTCTCGCAAGTTCAGGTAGTTGAAGTCGCGTGAGAAGTAGGTCTGCTTCATGCGCATTAACGAATAATAGTTCTTCGTGGTAGAGAATTTCTGCTTGTTGAAGCCCACTTCAAAGTCAAAGCCGAATGCACCGGTGTTGAAGCCGATACCGACGTCTATGGACACCTGGTCCTTCAGCTCGTCCTTGTTCTCACTGTAGAAGAACTTCTGGTCTGACGTGGGCATGTAGTCGTCAACGATATAAGAGGTGTTGTACTTCCTTTCCATCTCGCGCAGATGGCGCATGTTGAACACTTCCATGTCGGTGCCAACACAGTACGACTCGTTGTCGCGGTATGTATAGCCGGCACCACGGATAGCACTTACGGCATCTTCCACAGTCTTCAGATCCTCAGATGTTTTGGCATTGGCAATCCACGATTGCGGGGCTACTCTTCTGGCTTCCAGTTTTTCCTGGGTTTCTTGGTTTTCTACAGGATCCGTACTGTCGTCGCTGCTGCATGATGCTAACGTCAACATGCTCACCGCTACATATATATATAATAAGGTGTACTTCATTCCTATTTCGTCGTTTTTACCTATTGCGCATTCGTACGTAATATATAGTTCACTCGGTCCTGCACCTTTCCCGTAAAGAGGTTCGCGATGGATGCAACCTTCACATCGGTAAGTGCGCAGAGCTTCATTTGCTCATTGTTGAGGGTGGGGGGGAAGTCCACACTCGTCAGCCATTCCTTGATACCCTGTGGTGACGATGTGTCACCCGACAATACCGCTGTGACAGCCTGTACATCGCCGCCACGGACGTGGATGTCCATGTTATATCGATCACGGGAAACCTTGCTGAAATCCTCGGTCTGCGTGCTCGATGAAGTCTGGGCACCAATAATGATACCTATGCTGGCTTCGAGGGCTGTACCTACACTCATGGTCTCGGTGAGTGCTGACTTTTCTATCTGCAGGGTGTATTCCAACACACCGCCCATGAATGCACGTGCTACGAAACCTCGTCCCCATTTGTCCACGAAGTCGAAGACCATCTGATTGCTCACGTTGGCCTGATTGGTGTTGTTGCCTTCCAACTTTTTCCAGTCGGCATAGAAACCGGGTGCGAAGACCAAGCTGTCGCCCGTCTCCTTGTAGTACATGATGACATTCTTGTACTGCAGGTCACGACAGTATGCCACTCGCTTGGTGCGCTTCATGGCAAACACCGACTGGCTCTCTTCTACACTTCCTTTGGAGTAATTTCCTGACACCTTGATGTCGGCAACGATGAAGTTGGCGCCAATGCTTGACGATAGGGCCAACTGCTTGGAAACGGCACTGCGAGACTCACCGGTGATGACCTGTTCCTCACTATACGGTGTATAGTCATCACTGATGAAGCTCAAGCCCTTGACGTACTGGATGGAGTCCAGATAGTTGAGATTGAAGATGTTGAATGCCACTCCTTCCAAATAGTCAGCTCCTGTGGCGTATGTATAGCCCACGGCACGTTCGAAACCTGGAGGCGCTAGGAGCCGGGATACATACGTTCCTGCCGGCTCTCCGTTGGCCTCAGGTGCACGAGCGGTACTCCGACGGTCGACGTCTGACGAGTCGTCTTTGCTGCATGACGCTATACCCAGGACATAGGCAAAAAGGAGGATATAAAATAAACGGTTCATCTTATTCCTTTAATTTGATATTAAAGTAGTCCGTCAACACTTCCCGAGCATAAGCATCGACAATGAGCGCATAAATGGGTGTCAGCATCATGTCAACCATCACGGCACGCGTGGGTAGACAACTATTCTGCCACGCCGTGACATCACAGTCGTAGAGCTCGCCGCCTGTAACAAGGATGTTTACCTTGCTTACATCGCCGCCACGCACCTTGACGGTAGCCGTCGTCTTTGACATCAACTCGGTAGATTCCTTGGAAACACCGATGTTGAACGACCCTTCACCGCCAGCATCTTTGCCCTTAATCTTGGTCTGGAAGTTGGCCTCGAGGGCCACTTTGACGCTCAGCGTGTCGCGTAGCAGTGTGCTGTCAACGCTAATCTGATAATCGAGCACAGAGCCCATCATCGACTTGCTGATAAAGCAAGGACCAATCTCGTCGAGGAACTTGTCGCACAGGTCATACTGCTTCGTTGTATTGCCCTTCGCAGCAGCAAGGTTCCTGGCAAGGGTCTCCTGAACGGAGAGGAATCCCGGCGACAGCAGTTTCTGCTTCTCTTCACGTGTGGTGGCCTTTTCCAGCAGTGACATGACATTCATGTAGTAGATCTCGCGGGTGAACTGAGTGGTCTTCTGTCGCTTGAGGGCGTACTTGTTCTTAGACTTCTCCTCATGACCTTTTCCTACACCGACACTAACACTGCCGCTACCTTTGCTCTTCACCGAACTGTAGTTCATGCCGGCAGAGACATTGACGGTAACGTTTTTGGTGAGTTCTTCCTCACTGTTTCCAATGATAACCTCCTGGGTGGTCTGCGGGAAGATGTCATCGGAAATCAGCCTGACGCCCGTGGCACGCTGTATGCTGTCGAGTGTGACTAGGTTGAACAGCTGAATCAGCGCACCATCGCAGTATTCGCCACCAGGCATATAACTATATCCGGCACCTTTGTTGGCAGAGAATATTGTCGAGACAGAGTCCAATGAAGGATTGTTCGACTGGACGATGGAGAGATTGTATTCGTTGTCACCAACTGCTCGGCTGGTTGCGCCCTGAGTGCTAAGCGTCAGCACATTCTCGCGTACCGCTCCCCAGTTCTCACCAACTTGTAGAATTGCTGCAGTAGGCCCTTCGCCCACTGATGGATAGATATTCGCCAGTCCCTTCGACGTTGCTATAGACCATTTGCCCGGCACGTTGATGAAGGCAGTGTACTCCCTATAGGATGCGCCAGAGGTTACGATATTGCCTCCAGAGCTTCCAAGGATAGAAAGCGGAGCATTGCTGCTATCGCCACCACTTCCTTCATTGCCGGTGATATCCTCGCTGCTGGAGCATGCCGCCGCAAACGCGGCAGCAAGCATCAGCAACGTATAGGATATGTTTCTGTTCATAGTAAGGTGCTTTTACTGCTGCTTATTGAATTCATCTTCCGTCAGCTCTCCGTATATTCCATAGTTGCTAGAATCGAGCGTGAAGTACTTGTCAACGTAGTTCTGGAGGTAAGCGCGAGCATCTTTCTCGTCATCAGTGGCAGTAGCACTATCATCGAATAGCATGTAGATGGGCACATTGGCAATACCTACCATCACAGCCTTTTCTGCTTCAGTGCCGAGCAGCCACTTAGCCAGTTCAGTACTTTCGAGCGAGCCGCCGGTAGTCAGGATGTTCACACGCTCCACATCACCGCCGCGTGCCTTGACTTGTGCCTTGGTAGAGCTGGATGCTCTCAATTCAACGTCGCTAACTGCCACGTTACCCTTGATGACAAAGCTCTTCAGGTTGGCATTGATCTTCTTGAGCGAGTCAACGAGTGCGCTGTCCACCTTGGTGGTGTCCTTCACCTGCTGCTGCCACTTGAAATCAAGAGCGGCCTTAACCTCAGTACTATTCTTAGTGATGGAAGAGTCAACACTCATACGATAGTCGAGTTGGCAACCTAACAAGGCCTTTGAAATGAGGTGAGAACCTACAACTTTGAGGAACTCGTCAGTGACTGCCTTCTTCTTGGCGTCCGTTGCAGCGGCCTTGAACTGGGTAATGTAGCGAGCTTTGTAATATTTGAAGCCCTCGCTGAAATTAGACTCGTCAAACTTTCCGTCTTTCACCATTGCATTGGCGTAGGCAATCTCCCGGCTGTAAACCGAACGTAACAGTGACTTGTGCACCACCGTTTTGCCGGTATGGCTGATTTTGTCCCTATTGACGGAGACACCTAACGTGTCCAGTTTGACGGGACCGAAATTACCACCGGGGGCACCGGTGACACCAACAAGCTTATCAGCGATACTGTCGCTGTGGCAGATGAAATATAATTCCTTTGCCTGTGGTGAAAGAGAATTCTCTACAAGTGTTCCATTGCTCAGCGCTCTCATATCGAAGATTTCAATACCTGTACACAATTCAGGAATGGTGTTCTTCGTGGGATTATAACCATAGCCGACAAAGATGTTCGAGTTGACAAGTTTCTCGAAGGCAGCCAGGTTGGTTGTCGATTCCTGGGTTACCGTCTGAGAACCATCGTTGGCATCGCCAGCACCACGCGTGGAACGTGTATTATTAACGAAGTTTACCTTGTAAGACAGCTGGCGGGTCTCGGCCCAGTTGTTACCAATCAGCACCGGCACGCGGCAATTGCCACGACCATACATCTTGGTGGGCATGAACTCCATATTGTCACTGCCCTCGATATACCAGATACCATCGGTCTTGATGTTAAGATAATAGGTGCCCATTGCAGAAGAAACACTGTTGACTTTCTGACCGTTTGCATTAGTCAATACGAAGGTGTTCTCGTCCTGGTCGTCAAACACGGTTTCGCCAATTCCAGAACCGACTTCAAGTAAAGTAGAATCTGAACATGCGGTAAAGGCTGCTAAAGCCACTGCAGCAACAAATAACTGCTTGGTAAGTTTTTTCATAATCTTTATAATTGGGGTTTGTTTATAATAATTGTCAGACTTTTATAATTTCGGGTACATAATTTTTCCCCGATAGGTTTATATTGGGTACAAAGATAACAATTTCTTTTCAAAAAAACAAATAAATACGAAAAAAGTAGAAAAATATCGTATTCCCCCAATCTGATCTTACATGTCGTTGACTTTTTCTATCAACTATCAGTAGATAAGATGTCTGACTATGTTGGCGATTACTGCCTCAGGTGATGAGTGCGTGGTGAAAACTGCGATAATGGCGTGGCTTCCGTCAGGTATGAGAATTATGGTAAACTCTTTACCGTTCCTCTTTCTCTTTTGGACGGCAAAGAGAATATAATTTGGATATGTGTAACTTATTCATCTAGCTTCGTTTATTGTACCTGCACAAAATGACTGAAGCTGTTCTCCCATCACACCCTTCATCACCTTAAATACATTGTCATCTGTGCAATGGCTGGTGTAGAACTGCGTTTGGGGATATCTTGCTTTTAGCCTTTGAGCCAAAGCTTTAATTTCACCATCCGTCTCTAGCCCGTCAAGCAAGTGGAAACCACCTACAACGGTATGAACGTGCCAAGGACAGACTGACAAAAAGTTCTCAAGACCACTATGAGCACAGCCCGTGAATAGTAGGCCATCGACATATAGAGCTAGTTCATGACGGAAATCGTCATGGATATAATCTCCATTGGTATTCTGCACATAGAGATTCTGATTACCCTTGGGCATTGGTTGAATCTGAGGTATATGGGCAATAGCGTGAAGGCCTTGTGCTATCTCACAGGTCTGGTCTATTAAGATAAGTCTGTTATCGTCTATCTCCGGCCACTCCGTGGTAATGCTATGCAGATTCCCTCGTTTGGAAAAGAACTTTCCGCTCATAGCATCAGGTGAGACGATGACCTGAGCCTGTCTATTATGCTCCAAGAAGTATCGTAAGCCTCCTGCATGATCACTATGTCCGTGAGAAATGAAAACATAATCCACATCACTAAGATTTACACCCAGCAACTCTGCATTTTGGATAAACACATCACTTGCTCCTGTATCAAGCAGGATCTTGTACCGCTCTGTTTGACTATGTCGAACTCCTCCTCGCTCGGCAATGTTGATGCGAGCATCACATTGCTCTCGCTCTTTCGTCGTTTCCAACAGGATAGACAGCCCATGCTCTGTAGAGAGACGGCTGTCATCGTTTCGATTATCTGATAATACTGTCCACTTCATCATTCCATTCGTCCCCATTTCATTTCCTCGCCCTCTTTATCATACTGCTTGCGCTTACCAACAGGAGGTTCAATCAGGATAATCTTCACCACTGCTGTTCGTTCAAAGCTGCGGGCAATGGCATCGTCGAAAGCATTCATGTGGTGAGGAAGGAAACGCTGGCAGATGGATCTCAATGCCGTAATCTTCTCTTCGCGGTCAGTCACAATCTCAGCCTTACCGATAGCTGTAGCAGACTTGTACTGTAACGTAAAGCTCCCGTCTTTCGGGCCAACCGTAGGCGCACATTTGGTAACTGCCGACAGGAAAACCGTCGGATTATGTGCTATGCAGTCCAACTTGTCCCCCTCCAAGGCACAATGGAAATAGAACGTTCTCACATCAGTACGTGCCAACGACAGGGGCAATCCGTATGGTATCCCGTTTGGTCTAGTCATACTAATTGTCACGTATGGAGCCTTATCCAACACCTCCAATGCGAAGGCGGCATCCATCTCTCTACTTGCTTTTCTCATAATTTATTCTTTCGTCCAAGTCATTTTAATGTGAGGAATGCCATCGAGCATGAAAGTATCGGATGATTGTCTGAATCCCATGCCTTCATAGAATCCTTTGGCATATTCCTGTGCCTCAATGTCTATAAGTGTAGCATTGAAATGTTCTATGGCTGCCTCGATGGCGCGAAGCATGATCTGTTTGCCATAGCCTTTGCCACGCTCAGTAGTGATGACTCTGCCTATCGAAATTTCCTTCATGTGAGTACCGGCAGGGCATACACGAGCCAAAGCAACGATCTTGTCAGCGACAGTCATCCATAAGTGGATAGATTTCTGGTCATCCCCGTCCATGTCCTGATAGACGCAGTTCTGCTCAACAACGAATATCTCGCTACGCACTCTAAGGAGTTCGTACAATTCATCCGTGGTCAGTTCCTGAAACGTTTTTTTATGCAGAATCGGCTCAATGTTCATAAAATCATTTAAATCAGAGGGCAAATTTACGAATTATTGCTGACTTTTTACTATATTTGCAACAAAAAGTTGCGAAGATGGGCTGCATCTCAGCAAAAAGCGAGCTTTCTGCGTTCGATTTGCACCATCTTTGTGGCGTTATTTAGGATAGTTTATAAACAAACCCAACAAAACAGAGATTATGAGACTTAACAACGGCTTTGAAATCCCCCAGATTGGTGTCGGAACTTGGACGCTACGGGGAGAGACGGCTCGGCAGAACGTACGCTTGGCTTTGCAGGCAGGATTCCGACATGTCGATACGGCACAGATGTATGAGAACGAATCGGAGGTAGGACTTGGCATTGCCGACAGCGACGTGCTGCGCAGTGAGATTTTCGTCACGACGAAGGTAGCTACCAACATTATGCGCGAGGGTCAGGAGGCAGTGCGCCAGTCTATCGACGAGAGCCTTGCTAGATTGAATACCGGCTATATCGACCTATTGCTGATTCACTGGCCGGTGAAGGGCTGCGTAAAGTATACTTGGCAGGTAATGGAGGACTACGTGCGGCAGGGCAAGGTGCGCTCCATCGGTGTGAGCAATTTCAACCGCCACCATCTGGATGACCTGCTATCATACGCGGAGATACGTCCCGCCGTCAACCAGATAGAGGTGCACCCGCTGATGACGCAGGAGGAGAACATCGCCTATAACCACTCGCTGGACATCCAAGTCGAGGCCTGGGGTCCGTTCGGGCAGGGCGATATCGACGTCATTGGACACCCTCTGCTGCAGTCGCTGGCCGCGAAGTACCAAAAGACGGCTTCGCAGATTGTGCTCCGTTGGATTATACAACGCGACCTGATTACAATTCCCCGCGCCAAGCCCAACCACTTCAAGGAAAATCTGGACATCATGGCGTTCTCGCTCTCCAACGACGACATGCAGGCCATCAGCGCCCTGAACCAGAACCTGCGTTCGAACGCGCTCAACGACCCAGAGACATTCCCGTGGTAACACTAAACTAAACAATATGGCAATGAAACGAATGATCATTTTTTTGATGACAGTTATGGCAACATTACAGTTACATGCGCAAGATCAGAACTTCTGGATATTCCTCTGCTTCGGACAGTCGAACATGGCTGGCCAAGCTCCCATCGAGGAGCAGGACTTGAACGTAAACGACCGCTATCTCAGTATGGCTACCACCGAAGGTCCTGACCGTAAGTTAGGCTCATGGCGCAAAGCGGTGCCGCCACTTTGCCGCGCAGATGCCCATCTTGGTCCTGCCGACTGGTTCGGACGTACACTTACCGATGTAGTGCCTGAGAATGTACGAATAGGCATCGTGTCAGTAGCCGTAGAGGGCTGTCCCATCACCTTCTTCGACAAAGATCAGAATGCACCGCTCATCGCCAAGGAGGAGCGCGACTGGATGAATGGCATCCTCAATCAGTACGGACGTGACCCATACGAGCGCCTGCTTTCAATGGCGAAGATTGCCGCCAAGGACGGTGTCATCAAGGGCATCCTGCTGCATCAGGGCGAGACGGATGCTTACAATGACCAGTGGCGAAAGACACTGAGGAAGATTTATCGCGACCTACAGCAAGAATTGCGTTTCGACTCGACGGCAGTGCCTCTGCTCGTCGGCGAGGTGGTACGTGGTGAATATGGTGGTATCTGCGGTCACGCCAACCCTACCATCAATGACATTGCCAACCACTATCCGAACACTTATGTCGTATCTTCTGAGGGCTGTCTGCCCAGCGATGACAATCTCCATTTCAGCAGCGAGGGCTATCGGTTGTTAGGCCGTCACTATGCCCTGCGCTATCTGGAGGCCACAAATCCACAGTTGGCAGAGGTCTGCCGTCATAAACTTGCCGCAGCCGGATTGGACAAAGGCGGAACGGTCTCTTTTAAACTGACCGTCGAAACCAAACGGTCTGGCGAGACGCTCAATGTTGTAGCCTCGGAACCCGTAGAAAAGGTTGATGTGGTCAGCTTTTCGGGTCAGACTGTCAAGACCTTTACCCTCAATGGAAAGAAGAATTTTGAGCTCTCACTAAAAGACTTGCCCAAGGAAAAATTGGTGTTCGTATTTCAGAGTCCCAGCGGAAAGGCGACTACGGATGTTGAAATTTAAGACTTTCATAAAACTATCAGATATGAACACAAAGACATTATTGGTACTACTTCTATGTGGTGTATGCTTTGCTTGTAATGCACCGCAGCAGGACGGGAAGAAAACAGACTTAACAAATAAGAATATGTCAAACGGAGAATTAAGAGAGAAACTGGCTTTGGCGCTGGAGGATATGAAGGCCAAGGCCATTGAGATGGGTATTGAGGGCGTGGCAACGGCCTCGGTTCTTAACAGTGTCGATACGGTTGACTGGATCGGCGAAATGAAGGTTGTGGGCTCGTACTGCAACTGGAAAGACGGCTATAATTTGGTTGCTGTGGCATGGTCGAAGTGCGGCGAAGTGATTGCCACCCATGCCGACAGTGGTGATCCGAACCACCAGACGATTACAGGCGAACTGGGTTATGCCGGTGGTGCCTACGACGAGTATGAAGGCTGCAAACTGGCTTTTGCCTTCAGCGGAGCAACGTCTGAAGAGGATCTGGTCGTGGCGAAGTACGGCATCGAGAAGATGAAAGGCTACATCGCCGGCCGTCAGGAGGCAGACACGACCACCACGTTCAAGCCCTTGCTAACACCGCTGAAGAAGGTGCAGTTCATCCAGGTGACCATCGTGGTCAATGACATTCGTTGCGCCGCCAAGGCATGGGCCGCGTTGCTGAACGTACCGGAGCCGGAGATTTGGACAAACCATCTGGAGAGCAACGCAGAGTATCCCTACACCTACCGCGGCCAGACCGACAAGCCCTGCGACCTCCAGATGTGCGTCATCGAGATGGGTAATTGAGTGCTGGAGCTGCATCAGATCGACAACAATCCCAGCACTTTCCGAGAGTTTGTCAACAAGCATGGTCAGGGCGTCCATCACCTTGGCTTCGAGGTGGGCGATGCCCGAGACGAGGTCATCCGCGAGCTTCAGGAGATGGGCTTCGACACTGGCCGCACCATCGGTATCTATCCCGGCAGCAGTTGGACGATTGTGGACAGCGAGGACGTGCTGGGCGTGAACCTGAACATCAAACCTAAGCGATAAACTATGCGAGTAATCATCCTTAATGGCAGCCCGAAGGCGCACGGCAATACGGCGACGGCGCTGCATGAAGTGGAGCGGACACTGCAGCAGCAGGGCATCGAGACGGAGTGGATTCACGTGGGACACCTGCAGATTCACGGCTGCATCGCCTGCAATAAGTGCTGGACGACGGGAGTTTGTGCCTTTGGCGACATCGTCAACGAAATCTCCGAGAAGATGCGCGAGGCAGATGGACTGCCTGTCGGCTCGCCCGTCTATTTTGCGTCACCCAACGGCACGCTGCTGTCACTGCTCGACCGCCTGTTTTATTCCAACCTGCATACAGACTGGTCGATGAAGGTAGGTGCTTTGGTGAGCATCGCCCGCCGTGGTGGCGCCACAACGACGATGGACGTGCTGAACAAGTATTTCCTGAAGACAAACATGCCCGTCGTACCCTCGCAGTACTGGAGCATCGCCCACGGCACGGCGCCTGGCGAGGTAGTCCGCGATAAGGAGGGCATGCAGACCATGCGCCAGCTCGGGCTGAACATGGCGTTCCTTATCAAGAGCATCCGTCTTGGTCTCCAGCAGTTCGGCTCGCCGAAGATTCAGGAAGAGTTAACTGAAACGCATTATATCAGATAAACTATGACGTACAAAAGCTTTTTTATTGCAGCCTTGCTGCTTAGCTTGATGCCTCTTACGGTCTGGGCACAGGAAACTGACATTAACAGTCGTGACCTTCGCGGCAAAGTGGTTTATCAGGATGATGAAGTGGTGTTCCGCCAGCTCGACGAGCATACATGGATAGGGAACGGACACCGAGTTTATAACGAGTCGCTCTACCTTGTTGAGGGTAATGACCGCGCACTCCTGATTGATGCTGGAACGGTTATTCCTGATTTGGATAAGATTGTGGCGAAGATTACTACCAAGCCCGTCACCATGATACTGACCCATGCCCACGGCGACCATGCGGGTGGGGTAGGGCCTTTCCCTGAGGTCTTTCTGAACGCGGGCGACATGCCTCTCGTTTCGAACAGCATGCGAAGCTACAAGGGTCAGATCAGGTATCTCTTCGATGGCGAGGTGATAGACCTTGGCGACCGAGAGATTGAGGTCATCTTTACGCCCGGTCATACTGCCGGAAGCGCCACGTTCTTCGACAAGGCCAAACATTATGGCTTCAGCGGCGATGCATTCGGCTCGACCAATCTGCTGGTGTTCACCAACCTCTCGACCGAGATGTACACTGCCGAGCGGATTGAGCGCTACATGAAGCAGAACGACATCCGCTTCCTATTCCCTGGTCATTACAGCGGTGACAACCTGGAGACGCTCCAGCGTGTCACCGACATCAAGAACATGTGCCGCGAGATAATGGACGGTGAACGCCAGCCGACTGTTAGCAACGGCAACAATGGTGGCATGGACATGATGGTCGATGACAAAGGCGTGCGCATCAACTTCAGCAGCCATTCTGGAATGAAATAAGGATGGTGGCGTAGCGCACTAATTGCTCGATGCCTGCCACGCGGATGTCGGGAACGCAAGTTGTCAGGTGGTTCGAGCCTTTCACACCGCCAACGGCGGCATTTACCTAGGTCAATTAATGATGCGCGATACTTAATTTTTGAAGCGTTTCAGATGGATTCTTTCTTTTATTTCGTAATTTTGCATCCGATTTACAAAGATTAGACTTAACAAAGATGACAGAAGAAAGACGCAATGATTATCGCCACGTGCTGCCTCTCCAGATACGTTTCAACGACGTTGACAAGTTCGGGCATGTGAACAACACGGTATATTTTCAGTTCTACGATACTGCAAAGACTGACTATATTGCCACCGTCTGCAAAGGCGTTGACTGGGAGCGACTGGCCATCGTGGTGGTAAAGATTGAGGCTGAATTTGTGGCTCAGATCAAGGGCAACGACCATATTGCAGGCCGCACCCGTATCGTCAAGATTGGCAACAAGAGTTTTCATCTGGAGCAAGATGTTATCGACAGCGACACACATGAAGTGAAGAGTCGCTGCCTTTCAGTGATGGTGCTCTATGATTTGGAACGTCAGCAGACCATTCCGCTTCCTGACGAATGGCGCAAGGCCATCACCGACTATGAAGGACTGGAAAATTCAGTTCAATAATCTATTAGAAGATGGATGCTACCAATGAATACAGGTAGCTGCCGAAGCTGACGAGTGCCCATATCATCAGGGCTATGAGCAGCAGAAGCACAATGAGAATGATGGCTGACTGCCACGCTCTTTGGTTCACTTGCTTGATGATGGTCTCGTCACCGTCAACGAAGCCCTGAATCATCTGCATGTTCTGGATATTGGCTCGATGGAAGAAATCGATAATATCGCCAACAAAGAAAGGTATCATGCCCATCAGCACGTCGCGAAGGGCATTGTTCAGGACAGCCAGCGTCAGGGGAATGCTCTTGATGACTCTCGACGAGAAATAGACGAACGGCACGACGCTGAGCAAGGCAATGGCATCACCCCAACCAGGAATGATGCCAATGACTGCATCGAGATAGTATCGATCCATGTAGCGCGTCAGCCCGTACATCGTCTGATAGGCCTTATTGTCCATCAGTCGCTTACGCCTCAGTTCACGTTTCTCGTCTTTGTTCATTTGCATCTTACAATTACATAATCCGCATAGCCAGCCTTACCAGTTCCTGATAAGGCAGACCGCCGACCTGACGCTCTATCTGACCGTCTTTCGTAATGAAGAACAGCGTAGGTATCGACTGGATGCGGGCTGCGGCAGCGAGTGCCTGGTTCTTTTCAACATCGACCTTCAGAACCTTCACGCGACCTTCGTACTCATGCGCCAGACGCTGAAGCATGGGAGCCATAGCCTGACAAGGGCCGCACCATGTGGCGTAGAAATCAATAATGACAGGCGTAACTCCTGTATAGTTGTAGCCTCTGAGATATTGCTGATAATCTTTGATATTCTCCATAATCTTAATGTTTCAATGTCATAATCTTCGTGGGACAAGCTAATACGCACTTACCACACTTCAGGCAGTCAGGATGCAGATAGCCGATGACCTCGCCGCGAGAGTCGTAGGGCGTGAGCTGCATCGGGCAGACGCGGGCGCACTGCTTGCACTTCATCTGACAGGCACTCGATACGTGGATGTTCGTGAAGGCCTTGGGCAGTGGAGCCTTCTTAGGTGCTACCCAGTTGGAGATGGTTCCCATGGGACAAAACGAACACCATGTGCGTGGTGCATAGATGAAAGAAAGCGTGACACCAACGATGGTAGTCATGACGATAATCGTCCAGAAGACCTTGCCTATACCAGCCCACATGGGAAGTCCACCCTCGCTCCAAG
>Ga0256405_10000158_pt1 | contig 220826 bp, 185 predicted proteins | sample RumenRJG_02DNA_FD_189096 | JGI IMG/M metagenome (GOLD analysis project Ga0256405, IMG submission 189096) | Bovine rumen microbial communities from Lethbridge, Alberta, Canada - RJG_02 | ecosystem: Host-associated > Mammals > Digestive system > Stomach > Rumen | place: Canada: Alberta...
AAGTCTCTGACTGTCAGCGTCAAGTGTAGGAAATGTAGGATTTTGACAACTGAAGTCGTGTATAGACGATGTCAAAGCTATGCATTAACAATGTGAAAACGTAGTATTGACGCGGTGAAAACATAGTATTGACGCGGTGAAAACATAGGATTCACTGAGTGAAAACATAGTTTTCGCCACACCAAACGTTTAACATTAACAACTTTGCTTAATAACGAACTACTAATTATAAAAAAAAACGACAAGCCAATACGCTAAGGGGGCTTACACCATAGATCTGGTTGAACTGGCCGGACTCAGCGAAGAGAGCGCCAAGCAGTGAACTCTGCAGGGGTGTTCAGCAGGTCGTTGCCAGGTTCGTAGATGCTGATGCCCGATGAGGTGCTTTTGAATCGGATGCAAAGGTAAGCATTTCAAAACCCGGACAGGGTATCGCTGGACTAAAACGTTGTGCATGAGAACCTTAATTTTGAATTTAAATAATTTTAAGAAACATTAGTTAAAAAAACACGAAATTATTTGGAAATAAGAAAAAATAGTACTAAATTTGCCCCCGAAATGAGGAATTTTCTATAGAAGATAACTAACTTGACATTAAATAACATCAACTAACAATTTTTTAGACATGAAAAAATTTACTTTTATTTTAACAAGTATGCTCTTCCTCTTAGTGGGGGGGGTATTTTCACAAACTGTAAATCTCCCAATTAAGGGAGGTTATAACTGGAATGCTACTGATGGTACTAATAGCTGGACTAATGAAAGTGATGTCAGTTACACCACAGGTACTTTGACATTAAAAGACAATCCATGGGGAGAGAATAATAACATCACTAAAAGTGCTTTGGGTGGAACCCACTGGGCTACAACTTTTAATACAGGAGAGACACATACTTTTACAGTAACTTTAGATGCAGAAAGTGCAAAAGATTTGGATCTACACATTGTGGCAGTAGATGCTACCAACAACGACAAATTAGGGGGAAGTTTTTCTGCAGTTGCAACCAATAACATTAATACGACTTCTTCTAAAACATTGACATTGGAAGTTACCAATGATTATGCCGCTGTATATTTGTATTCAACAAGTGATGGAAGCAAAGTAAAAACATACAAAATTACTTCTATCACCCGCACAGTAACCAGTGGTGGCGGCGGTGGCGGTTCCGCTTTGGATGGCAAGACTGCTGTAGTGTATGGCATTCCTACTGTAGTGAACACTGCCAAAGTAGAGTATGATTTTGAAAATGGCCAGGGAATAAATGCTTGGGGTAATGAAAATAACGAGCGTGGTATTAGTGGAGATGACCATTTTAAAGGTACTCATAGCTTCTGGGTGAAGAATTCGAACCTCAAAGAAAATGATTACGAATGTCAGATGGCTTTTGATTGTAATTCGTCGGAGTTTACTGAAGGAACAAAAGCACTACTCCATTTTGCCATTAAAGGTTCACCGGATAAAGGCTATGAGACATATAAGATGAAGGCTTCTTTCCAACAGAGTAGTGGATCTTATCCTGACCTTGGCGTGTTCAGCACTGAAATTCCCATTACGAATAAATGGGAGGAACACAACTTCCCGACGACTGTTACATCAGGTGGTAATTGCAACCGTGTATATTTTAACTTTGGTAAGTATCTAGGTACTTTCTATATTGATGACATCGTGCTGTATAAGGTAGAAGAAGCAGCTACTGGTGGCGATAATCATTTTACCACCGACGACCAGGTGGCCAATATCGCTTCGTCGGCTTTTTCAAGTTTGGCAGAGGGCGACTACATCTGTGCTGACGTGACGGGTACTCCTGAACCCATCAAGCTGGTTTGCAACGGCAGCGACTATCCTTTGACTCAGTTTAATGGTGGCACCCTGTGGGGCATCAAGGCTACGGATGAGATGGTAACCGCTTTGAAAGCCAACGACTCTCAGTTCAAGGGTCACGACTTGACATTGAATGGCATTGACATCTATAAGACGGTGGCTCTTGGTGAGGGCGACAACTCTACTGCTTTGGCTTCAAAGATCAACAACGTTTTCGTAGAGCTGACTCGTAATTTCACGGGTGGAACATGGAATACAGTATGTCTGCCGTTTGTTCCTTCTGCAGAACAGGCTACTGAGCTGTTTGGATCTGGCTACAAGCTGGCTGAGTTTACTGCTTCTGGTACTGACAAAATGACATTTACCACTATTGATCTTGAAAATAAAAACTTCGTAGCTGGCAAGCCCTATCTGGTATATCCAACTGCAAACTTATCTCATTCAAACAAAGTATTAGCCAACGTTAGCATCACAGAAACTGAAGGTTCAGAGGATAAGGATAATGGTTACAAATTTAAAGGTTCTTTTGAGCCGACGACCTTCAGCGAAAATCTGAATCTATATCGTTTCATTGCTAGTGGTAATGAGCTAAAGACTCCAACTGGGGGTACACTAAAGTCTCTACGCTGCTACTTTGAATATCCATCGGGTGGTAATGCTCGTAGCTTTACTATTGATGAAGAAGGAGGAACAACAGGCATCAATGCGGTTAATGGTGAAGGGTTCATGGTTAATGGTTACTATAACCTGAACGGTCAGCGTGTGGCTAAGCCTACGAAGGGACTGTATATCGTGAACGGCAAAAAGGTCGTGATTAAGTAAATTCGTAAGATTCGTGTAATTCGTGTTCTATATTAAAAAAGAAGAAGACAATGAAAAAGATATATATTATTCCAACAATGGATGTTATCAAGATACAGACGACGGTAGGTATGTTGGCGGGGTCAAATGTTGATATGAATGACAAGAAGAATAGTGGAAATGCCAGTCAGGGTCTCTCCCGTTCGTTCTTCTTCGACGATGAAGATGAAGATGAAGACTAACTGAAATAATGTTGTCCTAAGTTAGAGCTTAGGACAACATTTTCCTATGCTACTAACTTATTATTCTAATCTTATTTATTACTATCTTTATAACTATGAAGAAACTTCTCTTCGTTTGTCTGTTGGCGGGCCTCGTGACGGGGCTGTCGGCAAAGGTCAAAGTGACATTCACCGCACAGTGGGGCGAGTTGGGGCTGTGCTCCAAGCTGCCCATATCGTTAGACAACTACAAGGGCTTCCGCTTGGAGTTTGCGGAAGCCGCACCTGCTAACTTGCAGCTGAAGATTCAGAATGCCACCGACCAGGCCGACACGAGCACCTATCCCGCTCAGTATGTGGACGTGGAGAAAGGCGCTTCGCAGATAGCCATCGACTTCGACACTGAGCACTTCGGCTCTGACCGCACCATCACCGTGCTGAACATTCAGGCGAAGGAGGCCAACGTTGTGGTGGTGCTGAAGCGTATGGTGCTCATCAAGACCGACGGCACGGAAGAGGAATGCAGCTACGACGGCAGCGTGGGATGGGGAAGAACCATAGAGGTACTGTCTGACGACACGCCGGGCGGTGACGACAACCCAGGTGGTGACGACCCCACACCAGGCGTTGATACGGGTACGTCAGTCAAGATTGAGGCCGAGAGCATGACGCCCGGCGGCAGCTATGCCGGTATCTGCAGCTCACCCTTCTCCGGCATGGCCTTCTACGGCAACGGCGACTGCGCCACGAAGACAGTCACCTTCCCCGTCAAGAACGGCATGTACACCGTCGGCGTGCGTGGTGCCAGCAGCAATAACAGCGGAGCAGGCATCGCTCTCTACGTGAACGGTAAGAAAATAAGCGACTTCACCTTCTACGTCACCCAAGCCGACACGAAATATGCCGACTGCAAGGTGCTGCTGGGCGACGCCACAACTGCCGAGGTGAAGCTGAACCTTGAGACCGACAATGGCTCGAACGATACCTACGTGGACTACATCACCTTTACGCTGCAGAACGAGATGCAGGAGCGCACGGCTCCCGTGCTGCCCTCGCAAGGAGCCTACTATACCAACACCTACCGCAACCTCTTTGTCGAAGCCGGCTATAGCGAGGCAAAGGTCAACCAAAAGCTGGAACAAGCGTGGCAGCAGCTGTTCGAAGGTACCGACGGTCGCGAGGACGGCCAGCGCGTATACTATGAGGTGGGCACCGACGAGGCATATATCCTCGACGTCAACAACGACGATGTGCGCTCCGAGGGGCAGTCGTACGGCATGATGATCTGCGTGCAGATGGACAAGAAGACGGAGTTCGACCGCCTGTGGAAATGGGCCAAGACGCACATGCAGCACGAGGACGGCGAGTTCAAGGGCTACTTCGCATGGGTCATGAACAAGGACGGCTCGAAGCGCGAGTCCAGCCCTGCTCCCGACGGCGAGGAGTATTTCATCACCTCGCTGATGCTCGCCGCCAACCGATGGGGCAACGGTGAGGGCATCTACAACTACATGGCCGAGGCTAACGCCATCCTGGAGAGTAGCTGGGGCAAGCCAGACCCGAACTTCCCCTTCTCGGACGTCAAGCCGCTCTTCGACAAGACCGAGAAGCAGGTGGTCTTCGTTCCCTACGCCACATCGGCTACCAAGACCGACCCGTCATACCACCTGCCGGCATTCTACCGACTGTGGGCCGAGTGGGCAGACAACCACCAGGACTTTTACACCCAGCTGGCTGAGAAGAGTCACGAAATGTTCCCGAAGTTTGCACATGCCACCACGGGGCTGATGCCCGACTACGCCAACTTCGACGGGACGCCGAACGGCGAAGGCGGTCACAACAACTTCCGCTTCGATGCCTGGCGCTGCATGATGAACATGGGCTGCGACTACGCATGGTTTGCCGACTGCAGCGACGAGGTGACGCTGGTGAAGCGCGCCCATGACTTCTTCTACAGCAAGGGTGTCAAGGAATATTATAGCAACTACACCCTGGATGGCAACACGGACAGCGGCAACAGCGACCACTCGGCTGGTCTGGTAGCATGTAACGCGGTGGCTGCACTGGCCAGCGACGACATCAAGGCATGGGACTTCGTCGATGACCTCTGGGACACGCCAATTCCCTCAGGACGCTACCGCTACTACGACGGCATGCTCTACTTCATGGGCTTCCTCCACGCCTCCGGCAACTTCCGCATCTACAAGCCAGACGGCGGCGGAACGACCAGCATCCCCCAGCCCCTCCAAAGGGAAGGGAGCCTGGCTGGCGCGTGGTTCGACCTCAGTGGCCGCAAGCTCTCTGGCAAGCCCACGAGGAAAGGAATCTACGTGTATAACGGGAAAAAGCGAGTGATTAAGTAAAAAGGTAAAAATTCGGGCTGGCGTTTTGTCAGTCCGATTTTTTTTATTTACCTTTGCCGACAAATAGCAACGGAAGACACTCAGGGACTGGCACCTGTCTCATTAAGATGTCTGATGGATGATGGCTGAGGGAAGATGTCTGAGGGAATGTAAGAAAAATGCTAAAACGTTTGGAATTGTCAAAACAAGTATGTATCTTTGCGGCTGAATAATGTGCGTAAATACGCAAAACTTTCGGAAGTATGGATAGGATTGAAAGGAATTATTATCTCACCCAACACATTGCAGGGCGACCTGACGGAAGAGGGCGGCAGGCACACGTCGGTGAAGGTGGTGCTGAGCCACTCCAGGCGTGAAAGCTTGGAGTGGCATTGTAGATATAAGGAGAACTTCCGTCACACACGGAAGTTTTACTTGTAGCACTCGAAGATTTTGTCGACCAGCTGACGATCCATCTTGGGCGACAGGAGGCTGACAATCCACACGACGGGGAAGCCGCCGACCATCGCAATGGCACCGCAGTTGATGGGGTTGATGGGGTTGCCCAACAGCATGTTGATGACGGTGAGGCCCACACCCCAGAAGAAGCAGGCCCAGACAGACAGCGTGGTGACGCCACGCCAGTAGAGGCCGAGCATGAACGGAGCGAGGAAGGCACCAGCGAGTGCTCCCCACGAGATGCCCATGAGCTGGGCGATGAAGGTGGGCGGATTGAGGGCTATCAACAGCGAGATGGCAATGAAGAACATGATCAACACACGCATGACCACTACCTTGCGGCGTTCAATACGTTCGGCAACCACATCGTCGATGGTGCCTTCTTCGACCTCGCCAGGCAACGACTTCTTGTCGCGATAGATGAGGTCGAGGGTCATGGTAGACGAAGAGGTGAGCACCAGCGAGGCCAGCGTAGACATGGAGGCTGAGAGCACGAGGAGTACCACGAGGGCAATGAGCACGTCGGGCAGGGTGACGAGCATGGCGGGCACGATGGAGTCGAAAGCTATCTTGCCGTTAGCCGCAATGACGGGGTCGTAGAGACGGCCGAAACCACCGAGGAAATAGCAGCCGCCAGCGACGATGAAGGCAAAGATGGTAGAGATGACGGTGCCACGACGGATGGCGCTCTCGTCGGTAATGGAGTAGAACTTACCCACCATCTGAGGCAAGCCCATGGTGCCCAGCGAGGTGAGCACGATGACGCCCAACAGTCCCCAAGGATCAGGACCGAACCACGAGGCAAAGCCGCCATTCACAGACGGGTCGGCATCTGAGGGAATCTTGGCGAGTTTGTCGACAGCAGCCTCGAGACCTCCCTGTGCGTTGAGCACGGCCAGAATGACCGCTACAATGCCGAAGAGCATGATGATGCCCTGGATGAAGTCGTTCATAGCCGTGGCCTTATAGCCACCAAGGATGACGTAGACAGCGGTGAGGATGGACATGATGACCACGCAATACTCGTAGGGAATGTCGAAACCCATCTCGAAGAGTCGGGAGATGCCGCTATAGACGCCTGCGGTATAAGGAATGAGGAACACAAAGGCAATGATGGACGCTGCCACGCGCAGACCCTGGTCGCTGAAACGGGTGCCAAAGAAGTCGGGCATGGTGCGCGACTCGATGTGCTGAGTCATCAGCTTGGTGCGACGTCCCAGGATGATCCACGCCAGGAGCGAGCCGATGACGGCATTGCCGATACCAATCCAGGCGCTGGAAAGACCATACTTCCAACCAAACTGTCCGGCATAGCCCACGAAGACCACTGCTGAGAAATAACTGGTTCCGAAGGCAAAAGCCGTGAGCCAAGGGCCTACGGCGCGTCCGCCAAGTACGAAACCATCAACACTGCTGGCCTGCTTACGGGAATACAATCCCACACCAATCATCACGACCAGGAAGATGATGGTGAGTAGTGCTTTGATAATCATTGCGATATTGGGTTTTTAGGTTATTTCTTTTTGCCTGCGTAGTCGAGACGAATCTGCATCTGTGCCATGATGGCGTGGTTGGCACCATGAATGAATTCGGTCTTGGTGGTGTAAGCGCTCTTGTAGACATACTGAAGCTGCAGGCGGCATTTCTGGTAGAACCAGTACTGCAGACCGGCAATGACCTTGTGCTGGTCCATACCCAGCGAGGTGTTGAAGTTGAAGAAGTCGTAAGAGCCCACAATGTCGACGCCCTTGCCCAAGGGTACATTGCCCGTGATGTAGGCACCACGGCTGGTGACGCTGGCGTCTTTACCTTCCAAGTACTCGCCGTGAACGTTGAAGGCCTTCGACTTGTAGTCGAAACCCGCTGTCCAGCGGTTGCGGCGGTAGTTGTCGCCCTCCTTAATCAGCGGATCACCATTCTCGTCGGTGCCCATATAGAGCGACGAGGCAATGGCATGTCCGCGACCAATCTGACCAGTGGCGATGAGGTTGAGACCTTTGACAGGACGGAACTCCAGACGACCGATGAAGTCTTTCTCTTTGTTGCCGTCACGCTTATTGATACCTTGTCCGTTCATGATGTCCACCTCGTAGCGCAGCTTGCCGTTGTTGGTCTCGCCAAACAGCGAGAGACCCAGGTCACGGCCATACTGTACGCCCAGCAAGGGGTCGCTGCCACAGCCTGTCAGATAGGTGACGCCCTCGCTGTAGACGTCGATGGCCTCCATCGAGGTAGGGGAGAGCGGGTTCTCGTAAGAGAGACCGTTCTTGAACTGTCCCAGACGAACGGTCAGCGCCTTGTTGTTGGTCAGTCGATAGTCTGTGTAGAACTCCTGAACGACACTCGAGAAGTCGTGCATGAAGAGGAACGACCAGCGGTCGGTAATCTGTGCGTTGGTCCAGAAGAGTACGCGCTTGAGTTCGAACGTCGGCGTGTCTTCACCCGCTTTGTGGGTGTAGTTGAAACCTCCTTGTGCATAACCGTGAAACTGTACGCGGCTGATGACGTCGTCAAGCAGTTCCTGACTGGACATAGTGGCTGAACAGAGGATGGTCAGCAGGACAGTTAAGGTTGTTTGTTTGATGGTTTGTCTCATCATGATTTTTTGTGTTGGATATTGTTTGCTATTTGGATTTGTCCTTAATAACGTACCGTTGGTAATAGGTGATGAGCAGCGTGGTCAGCGGCAGGGCAATAATCATGCCCAAGATGCCCAGCAGAGCCCCCCATACAGACAGCGACAGGAGGATGATGGCTGAGTTGAGTCCCATGACCTTGCCCATGATCTTGGGGGTGAGGATGGTGTCCTGAATGGCTTGCACCACGGCAAAGACGATGAGTGCGCCCAGCATGATAATCCAGAAACTTTCGCCCGTATCAGCGGCTTTGACAACGGCCAGCAGAATGGTAGGTACGAAGCCCAGCAGCTGCAGGTACGGCACCATGTTGAGCAGTCCGATGAACATGCCCAGACCGATAGCCATAGGGAAGCCGATGATGAGGAAGCCGATGCTGAACAGGATGCCCACACAGAAGGCTACCAAACCCTGTCCGCGGAAATACTTGTTCATGCCCTGCTCGATGTCGCCAACAATCTGTATGGCCATTGGGCGATAGCGTTGGGGCAGCATCTCCACCCAGCCCTTCGAGAACTGTTCGTAGTCGAGCAATATAAATAAGGTGTAGAGCAGCACCATGGTCAGCGTGAGCACGCTGGTGAGAATGCTGAACGACTGCGACAGCACGTTCCAGACGTGGGGTACGGCCTGCTTGACACTATCGATGAAGCCCTCTTGGGTGATAAACGCCTTCAGGTCGTCGGTGCTGATGTTGTCGTGTATGAAGTCTTCTATCAGATTGGGGATGTTGCTCATCACGGCGTCGTGAGAGACATAGTTGATGAGCAGGTCTTTGACACGCAGACCCTCTTCAATCATGGGAGGAATCATCAGCCAGAAGAGTCCTGTCAGCACAATGCCAACGGTGATAAAGCTACACAGGATACCGGCTATGCGGAACTTCAGATGACAGCGGTATTGGAAGAATTTGACCATCGGAAAGAGCAGATAGGCAATGAGCCACGCCAGAAAAAAAGGCAGTAACACGCTGCTGAGACGCCCTAACAGCCAGATGATGGCTGCCAAGATGACGGCCCACATCACACTGCGGATAAAGCTGTCGAACGTGATCTTCTTCTGTTCCATGGGTGCAAAGATACAAAAAATTAAGAATTAATAATTAAGAATTAAGATTTTTTTCTACCTTTGCAGCATGAAAATAGAGCCCATCGCCCGTTTTTGCTCGCCTTTCACAGGAAAATTCGGCATTCCAAGGCAGAGCGGTATCGTAGAAGAACTGCGAGGAACCATCGTGCTGACGGAGCCCTACCGACAGGCGGAGGCTCTTCGCGGACTGGATAGCTACGACTACCTGTGGCTGATATGGGGATTCTCGGAACATGTTGATGCTGAGAAACATCCGACGGTACGTCCGCCACTGCTGGGCGGCAATGAACGGATGGGGGTGTGGGCTACGCGTTCACCGTTCCGTCCGAACAATCTGGGGCTGTCCAGCGTGCGTATTGCTGCCGTTCGTGCGGCAGAATGGGCTATCGACGTGTGGGGGGCTGACCTCATGGACGGCACACCCATCTACGATATCAAACCGTATCTGCCCTATGTGGACAGTCACCCCAATGCCCGAGGCGGTATGACAGACCAGCATGCATGGCGACAGTTGGCTGTACAGATGCCGCAGCAGTTACGTGAGCTGTTGGCGCCTGCTGATGTGGTGGCGCTTGAGAAGACGCTGGCTCTCGACCCTCGTCCACACTATCACGACGACGACCGCTCGTACGGCATGTCGTTTATGGGCTATAATATCTGCTTCCACGTCGCTGACGGGGTGGTGATGGTGGACGGATGGGAGAAAAATGGTTAAAGACTCAAACCTATCAGACAAAGAGATATGACGACAGAAGTATTGATCATCGTAGGACTATGCGTGGTGCTGGCAGTCCTGTTGGTGTCGCTCCGGAATCTGGCGCAACGACATGGCAATCAGGAAAAGGCGGCGCAAATACAAGAGGGTTTTCTGCAACATGTCAGCGACGAGATACGTCAGCAACTGAAGCAGATTAACGAACTGGCTGCGACCATCAGCCAGGAGGATCTCTATCTGTCAATCAGCGAAAAGCGCGATATCTCCGAACAGCTGCAGTACAACACGCATCTGATAGCCACTTGGCTCGACGAGACCATGTTGTTTGCCAATGAACCTCAGGAGGGCCATCAGCTGAAGCTAGAGTCGTTCAGCCCTAATGGCGTCTGCAGGCGCTGTCTGGAGTCGAACATGACGAGTATCTACCATCGTAGTGCCGTCAAGCTGCATTTCCGTCGTGAACTGAGTGATGGGTTTTTTCTGAATAGTGACCGCCATCTGGTAGAGTTGATCGTCAACAAACTGGTTGTTAATGCCTGTCGGTTTACGGAACAAGGCGAAATCGTGGTAGGCTGTAACACGACGGAACATGCCGGAAAGCTGACGATTAGCGTCAGCGATACGGGCGGTGGCATTCCAACGAACCGGCGAAACAGACTCTTCAGCTACTTTGAGCGGCCTGACGACGTCAAAGACAAGGCAGAGCTCGACCTGAGCATCTGCCAACGAATAGCCGAGAAGTTAGGGGGAGAACTGCTCTACGACGAACACTACCAGTTTGGCACTCGTTTCATGCTGGTGCTTCCTATGCGGTAGTCTTCTGCTTCGGGGGTTGCCACGTGATGCGGACACGCTCGAAACCTAATCCTCGCAACAGGCGCAACAGTTGAGCCTCGCCATTCTGGCGGGCAGCAGACAGGTTTTCAGGCGTCATGCAGCGTTTGATCATCAGGCGCATAGCTTTTCTATACAGTGCCTCACGGTCTGCTGGCGACCAGCGTCCCCGCTCATAAAAGCTCTTGGTACGTGCCTCGTCGATAAAATGACGATCTAACAGCTGGACATCAGGCAAGGTAACGAGAATGCTGTCGCCTTCAGTCTTCAGCCAACCCTCTTTCAACTGTCTTGTATCAATGCCAATGCGCAAGGTGCCGTAATAGATGCGTGCCAGCTTGTCGTCACTGAAAAAGCCCTTGCGTATGGTGTCTACCAACTCTTCATCATCGACAGAGAGAAACTCCCATTGTCCGATGGCTTCGATGCTTTCTATCACTTCTGGGGTGACGTTGATGCCTTCGTCAACGTCAACAGATACGGTGGTTTCTTTGACGGCACTTCCCAGCCAGAGGATAGCCAGCAAGGCGACAACGGCCAGCAGGACGTAGAGGATGGGTTTAACGGGTTTCTTCATAACGCTCTATTTTGGTGGGAATCAGTTGGCGCAGACTCAGGCCTTTGCGGAAGGCTATCGTGATATTCTCTTCCTTGTAGCCCATCTGTACTAAAATAGGTACGAGCACGCGCGTAGCATTTTCTTGGGCGGTAGTCAGAAAATTCAGATGGGACAAGTGGTCGATGATGGCCTGACGACCTTGCTGCTCGTAGCTGGCCATCTCGCGGTCAGTAAAGTGTGAGCGCATCACACCAACATATTCGCGAATGTCCTGTTGGCGGATTTTACTGCTGGTCAGCGTGAGCTTGGGGTCTGGAAGCACGATGGTCACCTTGTCGCCGTCACGCTCGATGTTTTCTTCGGTTATCTCGCTCATGTCGATATAGGCCTTCACGGTAGCATCCATGGGAATAGCTATCTTGCGTTCACCAAGAGGCAACGCAAAGTCGAAGTCTTTTTTCAGAAGGTTACCCTTCAGGCGCACCACATCGTCGTGGGTGACGATCTTGTGAATGTGATACTCTGTCGTATATAGACGCGAACATTTCTGCACCTGAGTAAGCAATGTCGGGGTGTTGTCTGTATCGGCAGACTGGTCAACCTGCACCGCATCTTCGTGGCAGGCAACAGCCAGCATACAACAGACGATGACTGATAAAAGATGTATGGTTTTTCCCATTTTGTATATTATTTGCATGCAAAGATAATGAAAATATGTCAAACTGTTTATCTTTCTCGTCGTTTTTATTTGTTGGTTTCAAAGTTTTTTCGTACTTTTGCCTATCAAACAACATGAAGAGTGATTATGAAACAGCAAGTATCAATACTGCTTCTGGCCGTGATGGGCTTGACGCTGGTGGCCTGTAGTGGCAAAAAGAAAAGTAACGACATCATCACCGAGCGTATAGAAAAGGTGGAACCCAAGGCTCCCGTGAAGATGCAGGAATATACCGATGAGCGTGATGTTGAGTGGATAGGCAAGCAATATCATGTGGCTATCCATCGTCAGCCTGGCGACTCGTTGCCTATGGTGAAAGACGAGTACGGCCAGAAATATGTAGACAACATGTTTACAATGGCCGTTTCACGTCAGGACGGCTCGGTGTTCTTCAGCCGTAGCCTGACGAAGAGGTCGCTGGCTCAGTTTCTTGATGATGACTATCGTAAAACCGGTGTCTTTGAAGGACTGGTCTTCGACCGTGTTGATGGCGACTATCTGGTATTTGCTGCCAGTGTAGGACATCCGCAGAGCGACGAATATATTCCTTTGGTGCTCCGTTTGTCGAGAATGGGCGTGCTGTCTATCAAACGTGATACGCAGATGGATACGCAAGCACCCACATCGGACGAGAACGATGAGAACGACGAAGACGGCGTCTAAAGTTGTGAGATGAGGTGAGGCCACTCGTCGCTGAGCGACTGCATGGTCGGAAATATCAGGTTGGCCCCTTCACGTTTGAGCCGTTCATCAGGCAGTGGACCCGTATTGACGGCAATGGTGAAACATTGTGCTGCAACGGCAGCACGTACACCCAGTGGTGCGTTTTCAACCACGATGGTCTCCCAAGGCTGTATGCCGCATTTTTCCATTCCCTTGAGGTAAGGCTCCGGATGAGGCTTGCCATGTGTGACGTCGAAGGCGGTGACGATGAGGTCCTCGCAGAGCAGTCCTTCGAAGTCAATGAGCAACTTGTCGAGTAGTGCATGCTGTGCACTACCTGTCACCACACATATTCTTCTTCCGCCATCCTTGATTTGCTGCATCAGTGTCTTGATGCCCGGCATGATGCGGGCAGGCGTCTTCTGGCATTGCTGGGCAAAGAGTGCGGCCTTGTGGGTATACATCTCTTTGGCTTCGTCGTCGCTGAGTTCTCGTTGCCATTGCTGGCGTACCAACAGTTTGATGGTCTCGACACCTCGCATGCCTTCATATTCGTAGGCACCTTCATAGGGCATGTCCAAGTTATAGTCTTTCATGGCTTCATGCCACGAGACAGAATGGTTGGACATAGAGTCGTAGATGACGCCGTCCATATCGAAAAGCACGGCTTTTGGGCTGAATTGCCCAAAGCCGTGTCTTTCTAAGTATTGGTCTATATGGGTCTTATAGGTCATATAGGACTTATCCTTCTTTAGCCAGTCTTGCCTTGATAGCCTTGCTGTCTGCCTCGTAGCCGGGCTTGTCGAGCAGAGCGAACATGTTCTTCTTGTAGGCCTCTACACCAGGCTGGTTGAACGGGTTGACACCCAGCACATTGCCACTGATGCCACAGGCAATCTCGAAGAAGTAGATAAGCTGGCCAATATAGTATTCGTTGAGCTTGGGAACGCTGATGCGCATGTTGGGTACGCCACCATCAACATGAGCCAGACGAGTGCCGAGCTCAGCCATCTTGTTCACCTCGTCCACACGCTTGCCAGCGAGGAAGTTCAAACCGTCGAGGTTCTCCTCATCGTTGGGGAAAAGCAGCTTCTTCTCAGGCTCCTCAATGCTGATCACTGTCTCGAAGATGGTGCGCTCGCCTTCCTGAATCCACTGACCCATGGAGTGCAGGTCGGTTGTAAAGTCTACGCTGGCGGGGAAGATACCCTTGAGGTCCTTGCCCTCAGACTCGCCATAGAGCTGCTTCCACCATTCGCTGAAGAAGTGGAGCTTGGGCTGGTAGTTCACCATAATCTCAATCTTCTTGCCTGCCTGATAGAGTCCGTTGCGGACGGCAGCATACTGGGCAGCGAGGTTCTCCTCGAAGGGCACGTCCTTGCCGCAAGCCTTTTCCATATCCTGAGCACCAGCAACCAACTGCTTGACGTCAAAACCGGCACAGGCGATAGGAAGCAGACCAACAGGAGTCAGTACAGAGAAGCGGCCACCCACATTGTCGGGGATGATAAAGCTCTTGTAGCCCTCCTTGTCAGCACAGGTGCGGGCAGCACCACGCTTGGCATCGGTTACGGCTACAATCACCTTCTTGGCCTCTTCCTTGCCACGCTGAGCCTCACACTGTTTCTTCAGCAGACGGAAGGTCAGAGCGGTCTCTGTCGTCGTACCCGACTTAGAGATATTGATAACACCAAACTTTTTGCCCTTCAAATACTCGGTCAGCTCAAACAGATAGTCCTCACCGATATTGTTACCGGCAAAGAGGATGGTGGGATTCTTCTGATCCTTGATGAGCCAGCTGAACGAGTTGCTAAGTGCTTCAATGACGGCACGGGCACCCAGATAGGAACCACCGATACCTGCAACGACCACTGCCTCGCAGTTGTCGCGCATCACCTTAGCTGTTGCCACTATCTCGTCGAGGAAGGCAGGCGTTATCTCTGTGGGCAGATGTAGCCAGCCGAGGAAGTCATTACCAGGACATGTTCCATTCTCTAAGGCCTCTTGTGCGGCCTTCACTTTTGGCTCGAAAGCCTTTACTGCGCCAGCCTCTAAGAAGCACGCAGCTTTTGTGATGTCAAGTTTGATGTTCTTCATAATAGTAACTTATCTAAATGAATCTGTTAATAGTTTGATTTCTATTTGTGGACTGATGCGCTCATACAATATATTATATACAGCATCAAGAATGGGCATGTTGACGTGGCAGTGACGATTGATTTCCTTCATACACTTCGTGCCGAAATAGCCCTCAGCAATCATTTCCATCTCTATCTGTGCAGACTTGACGCTATACCCTTTGCCAATCATCGTACCAAAGGTGCGGTTGCGCGAGAAGTTCGAGTAACCAGTTACCAGCAGGTCGCCCAGATAGCAGCTGTCGACCACGTTACGCTCAATGGGGTGGATGACCTTCAGGAAACGCGACATCTCCTGTACGGCATTGGCCATGAGGACGGCCTGAAAGTTGTCACCAAACTTCAGACCATTGCAGATGCCGGCAGCAATGGCATAGACATTCTTCAACACCGAGGAATACTCTATACCTATCACATCGGTAGAGGTTTTGGTCTTGATGTAGTTGCTGCTCATAATGTCTGCAAACGACTGTGCCTTCTCGTGGTCGCTGCATCCTACGGTCAGGTAGCTGAGGCGCTCCAGGGCGACCTCCTCAGCATGAGAAGGTCCGCCGATGCAGGCCAGATTCTCGTAAGGTACGTCATAGACCTGATGGAAGTATTCCGAGCAGACGAGATTCTCGTCAGGCACAATACCCTTGATAGCCGTGATGATATACTTGTCGCGTATCCGCGTCTTCAACTTCTTTAGATGACTCTTCAGATAGGGCGACGGAGTAACGAAGACCAGCGTGTCATAGTTCTCGGCAATCTTGTTAAGATCGCTGGAGAATTCAATCTCGTCGATATTGAAGTGTACGCTTGTGAGGTAGGCGGGGTTATGCCCCAAACGGCGGAAGTCTTCAATACGGTCGTCACGTCGCATATACCATCCTATGTGATGGGTTTTTCCTATCACTATCTTGGCAATGGCTGTGGCCCACGAGCCGCCACCAATAATTGCTATTCTACCACAGTCGTACATTAACAATAACCGTTAACCATTATCCATTAACCGTTAGGCTTGCGCCTTCTCTATCCAAGCAGCGACCTCATCTACTGAGGGTTTCTGCATGTCGAGCTTGTATTTCTTGACGATGTCGCCAATCTTCTGTTGCAGGCCTTGCGCCTTCTCAGAAACAATGTTCTGAATCAGGTTGAAGCCGGCCTTGCGTAGCACGGGAACCCATTCTTCGCTGACGCCAATCTCGGCCCATTCGGCAACGGTGCTCTGAGGTGCCTTCTTCTCGGGCTTCATCTGTGGGAACAGCATGACCTCGCCAATAGCGAACTTGCCCGTGAGTACCATGACCAGACGGTCGATACCGATACCGATACCAAACGTTGGAGGCATACCATACTGCAGCGCACGGAGGAAATCCTGATCGATGATCATGGCCTCGTCGTCGCCCTTATCAGCAAGTTTCATCTGCTCAACAAAGCGCTCCTCCTGATCGATGGGGTCGTTGAGCTCAGAATATGCGTTAGCCAACTCCTTACCATTCACCATCAGCTCGAAACGCTCGGTGAGGCCGGGCTTAGAACGATGCATCTTGGTGAGAGGCGACATTTCAACGGGATAGTCGGTGATGAAAGTGGGCTGGATGAACGAACCCTCACAGAACTCGCCAAACAGCTCGTCGATGAGTTTACCCTTACCCATGGTCTCGTCAACATCCATACCCTTTGAGAGGCAGAACTGACGGATCTCGTCTTCGCTCTTGCCATCGCAGTCGAAACCAGTCTTCTCCTTGATAGCATCGAGGATAGGCAGACGACGGAAAGGTGCCTTGAACGAAATGATGTTGCCGTCAATTTCCACTTCGGGCTTGCCGTTGACCGCTGTACAGATCTGCTCGAGCATGTTCTCGGTGAAGGTCATACCCCACAGCAGGTCCTTATAGCTTACGTACAGCTCCATGCAGGTGAACTCTGGGTTGTGGGTTTTGTCCATACCCTCGTTGCGGAAGTTCTTACCCATCTCGTAAACACCCTCGAAACCACCTACGATGAGGCGCTTCAGGTAGAGCTCGGTAGCGATACGCATGTACATGTCTTGGTTGAGCGCATTGAAGTGGGTGATGAATGGGCGGGCTGAAGCACCACCTGCGATATTCTGCAGGATAGGTGTGTCAACCTCTGTGTATCCAGCATTGTCAAGAATGCTACGAAGTGTGCGGATAATGGTGGCACGCTTCAGGAAAGTATCTTTGACGCCCTCGTTAACCACCAAATCAACATAACGCTGGCGATAGCGGAGCTCTGGATCGTCGAACTTATCGTAGGCCACACCGTCCTTGTATTTTACGATAGGCAGCGGCTTGAGTGATTTCGAAAGAAGTGTCAGCTCTTTGCAATGTACACTGATTTCACCAGTCTGCGTGCGGAACACAAAACCCTTCACGCCAATGAAGTCGCCAATGTCCAGCAGACGCTTGAATACAATATTATATAAGTCCTTGTTCTCACCCGGGCAGAGATCGTCACGGGTAATGTAGACCTGGATACGTCCTTTGCTATCCTGCAGTTCGGCAAAGCTGGCCTTACCCATCACGCGGCGACTCATCATACGTCCGGCAATCATTACCTCACGTGGCTCGTCATCATCACGGAAACTGTCGCGAATTTCCGTCGAAAAAGCATTGGTGGGATATTCTGCAGCAGGGTAGGGGTTGATGCCCATCTTTCGAAGTTCGTCGAGCGACTGTCGACGAAGAATTTCTTGTTCACTCAGTTCTAAAACATTCATATCTATTTTATCATATGATTATATTACGTTTGCAAAGATACTAAGAAATTATTAATTATGTGCGATTAATCGAGAATAATTTAAATATTTGCAAAAAATACGGACATTCTCTTTGCAGATTACGGAAAAATTACTATTTTTGTCGCTGTTAACGCTGTTATGGTAAACATATTATGATTCTGTTAAGTAACAAGACACGGGTAATTGGTGTGGATATCACCTTGGCTCGCACGACATGTGCTGTTGTCGACATTCGTGGTGAAGTAATTGCAACACGCCAGTTTTCTACTGACAACTATCCCAATATCAGTGAGTACGTGTCTGCTCTTACGGCTGAGATTCTGGCACTGGTGGAGGCCAATGGTGGCTATGAGATGATTCGCTCGGTGGGTATTAGCTCGCCCAGCGGTAATTTTCGTACTGGTTGCATAGAGAATGCCCCCAATATGCCGTGGAAAGGTATTGTTCCCTTGGCTGCAATGTTACGTGACCGCTTGGGACTGGCTGTTGCCTTGGCCAACAATGCCCATGTGACGGCATTAGGCGAGCAGGCCTTCGGCGCTGCTCATGGTATGCGCAACTTTGTGGTGATTTCCATTGGTCATGGCTTGGGAAGTTGCATTTTTAGCAATGGCGTAGCTCATTTAGGTGCCGATGGATTTGCTGGAGAGGTGGGACATACCTGTGCCATCCCAAATGGTCGCGAGTGTGGTTGCGGAAAACGTGGCTGTCTTGAGACTTATGTGGCTGCCAATGGTGTTGTCCGCACAGCGTGTGAAGTGTTGGAGGAGCATCCTGACGAACCTAGCAGAATGCGAGAAGCCGAGAACCTGACGCCTTTAGATATTTTCAATTTTTGCGAAGAAGGCGACGAGTTGGCCATAGAAACTTTCCGTCGTGCTGGTCATAGCTTAGGTGTAGGCCTAGCCAACTATGCTTCTGTGTTGAATCCAGAGGCTTTCATCTTTACCGGTGGCGTCTCTCATGCTGGCAAGTGGTTGTTGGAACCTGCTTACGAAGCGTTTAACGCTCATGTTTTCCATAACATTGAAGGCAAGGTGAACTTTATCTTGTCGTCACTCGATGATCATATCCGTAATGTCTTGGGAGCCAGTGCACTGGCCTGGACTGTACAGGAGTATTCTTTGTTCAAGTAAAATCGAATTGTTATAATGAATAACATCATTAAGCAACAGGTTATAGGTATAGATGTCGGTGTGGAAAAGACGTCTCTGGCATTAGTAGATTTGCGTGGCACCATTCTGGCACAAGACGCCATGAATACTAAAGACTATCCGTCGGTGAGTAGTTTTGTGGAGGCCTTGAGTGAACGCATCATTCAGTTGGCTGAACAGAACAGCGGCTACGAAACCATACGCTCGGTGGGTATTAGCGTTCCCAGTGGCAACTACGTGACGGGTTGTATAGAAAATGCGGCAAATATGCCTTGGAAGGGCGTCGTACCACTCGCTGCTATGTTGCGTGACAGCGTGGGCTTGGCTGTGGCATTGGGCAACGATGCTCATGTGACGGCACTGGGCGAATATGTCTATGGCTCTGCCCACGGCATGGAGAACTTCATTGTCATCTCGTTAGGACATGGCGGCATAGGTAGCTGTTTCTTCTCCAATGGTATGCCTTATTTGGGTTCCGGAGGCTTCGCAGGAGAGATTGGCCATACTTGTGTGGAAGAAAACGGCAGGCTGTGTACTTGTGGGCGACGCGGCTGTTTGGAGGAATATGCTTCCGACCGTGGCATTTTGCTTACTGCCAGACAACTCATGGACGCTTCTGATTCGCCCAGTCTGATGCGCGACCTTCCAGAGTTGACGCCGTTGGCTATTGGTCATTGTGCCGATCAGGGTGATGCCCTGGCCAAAGAAGTCTGGCACGTGACTGGCGAAGTGTTGGGACGGGCACTGGCCAACTATGCTAGTATGGTTAATCCTGAGGCAATCATTTTGACAGGTGAACTGACAGAAGTATGTCAGTGGCTGATACCCCCTCTGCAGGAGTCATTTGACGCGAACGTATTCCATAACCTGCGTAATCGTATGAAACTAATCGTATCAACAATACCTAATCGCGAACGTGACGTGTTGGGGGCCAGTGCGCTGGCTTGGACGGTCAAGGAGTATTCGCTGTTTTTGTAATTTTAAAAGATAAATACTATGGAATATACAAAAAAAGTGAAAAGTAGGGTCGTGGGTGTTGATATATCCATTGAGGCCACCACCTATGCCATTGTGGATGTGCGTGGCAACATCATTGCTCAGGAGAGTTTCCCTACACCTCTCTCTGACAATCTGGACGTTTATATATCCGAACTGTGTGAACGTATCATGAGGCTGATAGCAGAAAACGACTCGTTAGAGTTGGTACGTTCGGTAGGTGTGTGCTGTAAAAGCAGCAACTACAAGACGGGCTGTATCGAAAATGCACCCAATTTGCCATGGAAAGGTATCGTACCTCTTGCAGCCATGATGCGCGACCGCTTAGGACTGGCTGTGGCATTGGCCAACAACTCCCAATGTATCGCCTTGGGTGAACAGTCGTTTGGCTCTGCCCACGGCATGAAAGACTTTGTCATTATTACGATTGGTCACGGCTTGGGTAGCTGTATCTTCTCGAATGGCAAGATGCATCTGGGCAATAAAGGCTTTGCCGGCGAGGTAGGCCATGCCTGTGTGGTACCCAACGGACGTGAGTGCGGCTGTGGTCGACATGGTTGTCTGGAGGCCTATTGTGCTGATAAAGGTATCGTGCGTACAGCCCTTGAACTCATGGAAGAATGTAACGAACCCAGTCTGATGCGTCAGGAAACGAAGTTGACGTCCAAGAAGGTTTTTGAATGCTGTGAACAGGGCGACGCCTTGGCCATTGAGACCTTCCGTCGTACGGGTGATATGCTGGGAATCGGACTGGCTAACTACGCCTCGATGCTCAATCCTGAGGCCATCATCCTGACAGGTGGTATATCACGTGCCGGTAAGTGGCTACTGGAGCCTATGGAGCAGTCGTTTGAAGAGCATGTCTTCCGTAATATCCAGGGAAAGACTAAAATCGTTGTATCATCATTGAAGGATAGTGAGCTCGATGTGCTGGGTGCCAGTGTACTGGCTTGGACGGTAAAGGAGTATTCGCTGTTCTTATAAGAGGTGAGAGATAAGAGGTGTGAGGTTAGATTAATTCGATAGATTGTGGACGTAGAAAGCATCAAGGAACTCATCAATGCGACACCGAATCTGAGTACCGCTCTTGGTATGGAGTTTCTCTCTACTCCTGAGGAAGATACTTGTATGGCGCGCATGAAGGTTGACGAACGCAATCGTCAGCCTTTTGGATTTTTGAGTGGAGGAGCCTCGTTGGCACTGGCCGAGAATGTAGCTGGTGTAGGCTCTACGTCGCTCTGTCCTGGCTGTGCCTGTGTGGGCATTGAGGTTAGCGGCTCTCATGTGAAGGCCGTCTCCGAGGGTGATAGCGTTACGGCTTATGCCCGTTTACAGCATCGTGGCAATACTCTTCACGTCTGGCAGGTGGATATCCGCAATTCTGCCGACGAACTCATCTCTACGGTGCGTGTTACTAACTATATCATCAAACACTCGGTCTGACTATGCAGAGTTTTGCCCTTTATCGTCTGCCCTACGCCAAGATGTGTACATTCTTGACGGGCGAGGTCCACGAGGTGGTGTCAATGGCTTCGCTGAGTGGCCGACAGGGCTTTGTGATGGCTCCCTTCTTTATGTCTACCGAGACACCTCTTCTTCTGATAGCCCCCCACAGCGTGATGCCGTTAGCAGATGTCAGCGATCTGCCTCTTGACCTGACGGAGTCCTTAGGCATGAGTTCGCAACAACCACGTGGCGACCTGCGTACAGCCTACCATATCGATTTCCTTAATTTCCACGCTCATCTGCTGAATGGCTCGTTCCAGAAATTGGTGCTGGCACGTAGCATGGATGTGGCACGTAAGCCTGAGGTTAGTCCCCTGGAACTCTTCCGTCGGGCGTGCGACAGCTATCCCCGCATGTTTATTGCTTTGGTATTTACACCACAAAGCGGTCTGTGGCTGGTTGCAACCCCTGAGACGCTGCTGGCTGGCATTGGCAACCAATGGCAGACGATGGCGTTGGCAGGAACGCAGCCTTTTACCGAAGATGTCTCGTGGAAGGAAAAAGATGTGGACGAACAGCGTTACGTGTCTACATATATCACTCACCAACTGGAGCGCTATGCCCACCATCTGTGTGAAGATGGCCCTTATACGACGCGTGCTGGCCATCTGGCCCACTTGCGTAGCGATTTCCACTTTACAATGAACGACCCTTCGCATGTAGGTGACCTGCTCTATGCCCTTCACCCCACGCCAGCCGTTGGGGGACTGCCCAAGCAGGAGGCTTTCCGCTTTATCCGTCATTACGAGCACCAGCCGCGTCAGTACTATAGTGGTTTTCTGGGTCCGTTACATGTTCGTAACCAGACCCATCTCTTTGTCACGCTGCGCTGTATGCGTATCTACGATGATGTCTGCCGTCTCTATGCCGGTGGTGGACTGTTACGCGAGAGTGTCGAGGAGTCTGAGTGGCAGGAGACAGAGACGAAGCTTGACACCATGCGCCGAATTATTTAAGTAATGTATAGTAATAAAGACAACGTTAACATATTAACGGCCCTGTTGATGGCTCATGGCGTGAAACATGCCGTCTGCTGTCCCGGTAGCCGTAATTCAGCTATTGTACATAATCTCAACGAATGTCCTGATATCCAGTGCTATCCCGTCACCGATGAACGTTCGGCGGGTTTCTACGCTTTGGGAATGACGATAGCCCTCGACGAGCCTGTCGTGGTCTGTGTCACCAGTGGTACGGCATTGCTCAATCTTGCTCCTGCTGTGGCGGAGGCTTATTATCAGCAGCGCCCGTTGGTGGTGGTTTCTGCTGATCGTCCTCCTCAGTGGATAGACCAGTTGGATGGTCAGACGCTGCCGCAACCCGACGCCTTGGGACGCTTTGTGTGCAAGGCCGTTTCGCTGCCTGAGCCGCACGACGAGGAGTCACGCTGGTACTGCAACCGCTTGGTCAACGAGGCGCTCATCGTTCGTGGCGCTCCCGTCCATATCAACGTTCCCATCACCGAGCCGCTCTTCCAGTATACCACTCCTTCGCTCCCTGTGGAACGCAAGATTGCGCTGACTCCCGCTGATATGACGCCCGTTACGCTGAACCATCTTTGCCGGATGTTCATGCAGTCACGGCGCCCCATGCTCATTGCTGGGCAACCCCTGAATCCGTTGATGGATGAGGCGGTGGTGCAAGTGATGAACGAAGAATCGTATATTCCTGATTTTGTGCTCTATACGGGTGGCTCTGTTGTGAGTAAAAACGTCAAGCGCTTCCTGCGTAAAGCCCGCGAAACGTGGGCTGTCAATGCGACGGGCGAGGTCAACGACACGTTCCTCAATCTGACGCATGTCGTGCAGGGCGATCCCCAGGTGGTAGCCGATATGGTGCGCTTCAATCTCGAGGAGATGCCCCATCCCTTTGTCCAGCAGTGGGCCTCGCTGATCGACAAGGTCCGTCAGCAGGTCGACTCCTACGAGCCCCCTTATTCCCAGTCGGCTGCCGTGAAATATTTCGAGCAGCGCAGGGGCAGCAACATCGTCCACTATGCCAATTCCACCGCCATCCGTCTGGCTAACAGATATGCCCGCACCACTGTCTACTGCAATCGTGGCGTCAACGGCATCGAGGGGTCGCTCTCTACGGCGGCAGGCTTCTCCTGTGTTACTGACAGTCCCGTGTTCTGTGTCATTGGCGACCTCAGCTTCTTCTACGACCAGAATGCCTTGTGGAACCAAAATCTGCGTGGCAACCTGCGCATCCTCTTGCTCAACAATGGCAAGGGAGGCATTTTCAATATGCTGCCAGGTTTGGAGCAAAGCCCTGCCCGCGACAGGTTCGTCGCCGCTGCACATACCACGTCTGCCGAGGGCATTTGCCGGCAGAACCATGTCGCCTACCTTAAGGCCACCAATATGGCTGAGATGCAACGCGGCATCGACACCCTATTGACGATGGAGAGCTCCACGCCCGTGCTCCTCGAGGTCTTTACCGATGCCGCCGACGACGAGCGCGCCTATAGGAATATACACCTCTAGCTTCTCGTTTGTCGCCCTTCCCTCTTGCCCCTTGCTTCTTGCCTCTTCTCTGCGTAGCAGAGTGTGGCGTTGCGAATTCCTCTTGTTATCTCAACAAGTCCAATGTAGAAGCTTAACATGTCCAATGTAGAGGCTTAACAAGTCCTATGTAGACGGTAGCGAAGTCGTATGGCCCTCGCTTGGGCCCGCTGGAGGCGTATCGGTTGGTTGACAGCGGCAAAGGTACAACATAGCCATTGCGGTTCACGAATGTTTCGCAGGATTTTTTTTCATTTTTCTTGCACCTTCACTTGGAACCTGAAACCTGAAACTTGAAACTCGAATTTTGGTCATTCTGGTCATGGTCATTTGGTCAAAATCGAAAAGAGATGCTGTCAAAATCGCCACTATTATAATAAATATATATATTTATTTAATAGTGATAAAAAACTGCGTTCCCGGAATCGAAAATGACCATTTTGACCTTGACCATCGTGACCACCTATTTCGCTCGAGAAAAAAAGAAAAAACGACTCATTATTGAAATATTTTTTGTACATTTGCAAACAATAAAGACAAGACGTACAGATGAATTTCGAATCACTTGTTGGACATATCAATCAGGTGCAGGACGTGCTTCAGGCGCAAGCCGCACATGCTGTGAACCTATCACTCACGGCCCGAAACTGGCTGGTGGGATATTATATTGTGGAGTTTGAACAGAACGGCGAGGATCGTGCCAAGTATGGCGACAACCTAATCAACCGATTGGCTAAAGAGATTGGTCGAAGAGGATTTGAGCCTCGTAGATTGCGCGAGTATAGACAGGTATACATCGTTTATCCTCAGTTAGGTGTAGCAATAGAATCGTATTTGCAAAAGAATAGTCAGTGGGTGTCTTCGTCTGGTGTCATTCCAATTTGGCAGACAGCGTCCGCCAAATTACAAACACCTGAAAATCAAGCAGATGGAATTTGGCGGTCAGCGTCCGCCAAATTGGAAGAGTGGGCAACGCCTCCTGATAGGTTGTTCTACCGTTTGAATTTCTCCAGTCTGTTATATATCGCTGGTTTAGAGGAACCTCTGAAGCGAGCCTTTTATGAGCAAGAGGCAATCCGCGGCTGTTGGACCTATAGGGAACTTGATCGCCAGGTGTCCTCACAATACTACGAACGCATGGGGCTATCGAAAGACAAGAAAGCCCTGCAAAAACTTGTCGTGAAGAACGCCCAGCAATTGGCTCCGCGCGATATTCTGCACAATCCGGTGACGCTCGAATTTCTGGGGATAGAGTCGCAGGAAGTCTATACGGAAACCAAGTTGGAGTCGTATATTCTGAACCACCTACAGGCGTTCCTGTTGGAGATGGGGCGCGGCTTCTGCTTCGAGGCGCGCCAGAAGCGAATCCTCATCGATCAGGACTACTTCAAGGCTGACCTCATTTTTTACCACCGCATCCTGAAGTGCCACGTCATCATCGATTTGAAGATTGACCGTTTCCGCCACGAGTATGCCTCGCAGTTGAATCTCTACATGAACTACTACAAGCACGAGGTGATGCAGGCTGACGACAACCCGCCCATCGGCTTGCTGCTGTGTACCGACTACGGCGTGACCACCGTACAATACGCCACCGAAGGCCTCTCGCAGAATCTCTTCGTCAGCAAATACCGCCTCCAGCTGCCGTCTGAGGATGACATCAAGCAATACTTGCTGGAGAATATATCGGAAGAGAAATTCAAAGAATTGAAGGAAGAAGCTGAAAACGCAGAGTAATATAGAGGATTTTTTTATGGATACAAACACTTTATTACGCATTTACCAGACTTATTCTCTTGAGAAGATTAGTGCATTGAGTAAGCGAAGCCTTGCTGCTCAATATGCTCAAAATGAGCAGCTGGTACAATTAAACAAGGAATTAGCAGCAAATAATGCTATCGCCAATAAAATATTACGAAATCAAATCCAGGAATTAGAAAGACAGGAAAAGGGTCGATTTTACAAGAATTTGGTTTTTAATTTGAAATTAGCTACAGATAAAATAAAGAAGCAATCTTGCAATAACTTTAAACTTTTTCTTTCTTCATTATTTCTAAAACCAATAGAAGCCTATGCAAAAGAATCTATTGTAAATTTAGAAGAGATAAAGGATAAAGAGTATGCTCAAGAGGTTATTGATTGCGTAAAATCCATATCGCAGTCAAATCAGAGTTATCTGGAAGAATACAATAAATCTGCGTGGTCTTCTTATTTTCCTGCAAAAGAAGCATACGAGAATTATCAGGGCATAGTAGCAATTAATAATAAGAAAAAAGAGATTGAAAAGATTAAAGAAATAATTGCAAAGAAAACCAAAGATGATATAGAACTCACCAAGTTTAATAAAAAATTTAGTGTTGGATGTTTCGTTTTCTCGTTGCTGTTCTTACTATATATAGTGGGAGCATTAATATATGCTTATTATATAAATGATCCAGATGCTTCTGGTGGCATTCCCGTAGTGGTTGTTGCTATATTGTTTTTTATGCTCGCTTGTGCATTAATGAAAAAAAGTGGCGAAAAACATGTGAAAGAAAGAATTAAAAAAGATGATAAAGAAGATGAACAAAGAATAACGTGCCTTCAGGTTGAGATAAAAGAGATAATTGCAAAAAACAAAAAGGCAGAGAATCAATTCAATTCTATATCTTCTATCATAACCGCAGAATGTAATGATTGGGAGACTTTAACAAATGAAATAATAGAATTACTGCCACACGACAAAGCAGATGGAGGTAAATTTGACCCTAAGTTAGAAGATGCCGCTCGTATAATAGTTCGTGAGCAGAGTGGTTCCACGAGTCTTGTTCAACGTAAGCTTGCTATAGGCTATAATCGTGCAGAGCGGATTATGAATCAACTTGAGTTAGTTGGAGTTGTAGGTGAAGTTAACGGATCAAAGCCGCGTGATGTGCTCGTACCTGATTTGGAAACTCTCACTGTTATATTGTCAAAGCAGCTAAAACAGTAGGTATCGTACTCACAGGGGGTCCCCCTGTGAGTATGCATCCATAATAAAAATGTGCATTTTTTAGAAACTAAAGTGCTGCAACTTTTCGGATGGCATTACGGATTGATGAAGCACGCCAACCCCATGAAAGCTATCCGAAATATGGAGCCAGCATGGGAGAAAGTCAACGGGCTGAAATTTCAGCTCGTTGAATATCGAGACCAGAAAGGCGAGCTTCGCCCCTGCTACTAACTGACCAAAACAGAGTGCTTGTACATCGCTACGAGGTTCAACGACGAGGCGCGCGCGAAACTGGTGCTGAGGTGGGAGGAGCTGGAACGCACACACACATCAGTACTTGAACGACGAGCCTCCCAGGAACTCGCGCATGATGCTCGTTGGCGGTATCTCCTTGTCGCTGACGGGGATGAAGTAATGGATGAACTTCAGCAGACGGTGGGCCTCGGCATATTCTTTACAGTTGCGGGGCACCGAGGCGAGAATGATTTCGGCATGGGTGCGCAGCACGGCAAACTCGATGTTGAGTGCCGAGTTGAACATAGCGTCTGCCGTCTCCTGGAAGGGGAAGATCCACTTGTCCTCAGCCTCGCAGACATTCTTCCACTGGGCAATAGTCTCCTGCGCGGTAAAGGCTCCCTTGTTGTAGTCGCGAATGATGCGGCGCAGCAGTCGGTTGTCGCGTGTAGGTATCCAGTTGTGGTCGTCGAGCGAGATGCTGGTGAGTGCCGAGATGTATATCTTGTACTTCAGCGAGTCCTCTATCTTCTTAGTCAACAGGGGGTTGAGCGCATGGATGCCCTCGATGATGAGTACGGTGTCGTTCGAGAGTTTGAGCTTCTTGCCGTTCCATTCGCGCTTGCCTGTAGCAAAGTTGTATTCAGGAATCTCTACGCGCTCACCCTTCATCAGTCGTGTCAGGTGGTCTTCCAACAGTTGGTAGTCGACGGCCTCGATATTGTCGAAGTCGTAGTCGCCATTGGGCAGTTTGGGCGTGTCGACGCGGTTGACGAAGTAGTCGTCGGTCGAGAACGACATGGGGCGCAGTCCGCAGGCCAGCAGTTGGATGGAGAGTCGCTTGCAGAAGGTGGTCTTACCCGAACTGCTAGGGCCCGTGATGAGCACCAGCCGGATGGGGTTCTCCTCAGCATGGAAGCGGCGGTCTATCTCTTCGGCTATCTGTACGATCTTCTTTTCCTGCAGGGCTTCCGATACCTGTATGAGTTCCGAGGCGTGGCCTTTCTGTATGGCACGATTGACGTCGCCGGCATTCGACAGTCGCATGATGATGTCCCAGCGCGTCTTCTCGGCAAACATCTCGTAGGTCTTGGGCATGTCCACCTTCTCTGCCAGGCGGTTGGGGTCGTTCCAGTCGGGCACACGCAACAGCATACCGTCATGGTAGGGCTCCAGACCAAACACTTTCAGATAGCCAGCCGAGGGCACCAGCGGTCCGTAGTAGTAGTCGGCGGTGTCGCCCAGCGTGTAGTAGTCGCTATAGATCTGTCCGCTGGTTTCGAGCAGTTTTACTTTATCGGTAAATCCGCGCTCTGAGAATACGCGTATGGCCTCTTCGTTGGTGGCTTCATTGCGGCGGAAGGGCATGTCCAGTCCTACAATCTCCCTCATGCGTTCGGCGATACGCTCCACGTCGCCTTCGGCCAGCGGCTCCATGTTTTTCTTCTTGAAGTTACAATAGTATCCGCGCGAGATGGTGTGCTCGATAAACAACTTTGAACCTGGGAAGACGTCCTGCGTAGCCTTATAAAGCACAAAGCACAACGAGCGCACATAGGCTCGGTGGCCGCTGCCTTCGCGGGCATCCAGAAATTCGACGTCACGATTCTGATAGAGTCTGAACTTCAGGCCTTCTGAGGCGTTATTCACTTTTGCCGACACCACAGGGTAGGGTAGTTTTATCTCGTCGGCAAACTCTTGATAGACGTCCAGCAGGGACGTTCCTTCTGGAAAGCTCTTGGTCGTGTTGTTGTTCTTGCAGCGGATCTGTAACATAGTCGTAGGTGTTTCGACTGCAAAGATACGAATAAGTAAGAGAAAAACAAAGGAAAAAACATTTTTCTTTGTTTTTCCGAACGATAGTATCTTCGAGACCTGTCTCAAAGATACGAATAAATTAAGAATTAAGAATTAAGAATTAAGAAATTATTTGTAATTTTGCACCAAAATGTGAAAACGTATGGAACAAAGACAATGGAAAGAGATTAGGAAGTTCGAAGAAATTCTCTTCGAAGAGTATAACGGTATTGCCAAGATTACCATTAACCGCCCACGCTACCGCAACGCCTTTACACCGAAGACGACGTTGGAGCTGAGTCAGGCCTTTGCGCTCTGCCGTGAACTGCAGCGCATCCGTGTGGTGCTGCTGACGGGAGCCATGAGTGACGTGCCTGAAGGTCAGCGGCTGGAGGATGTGAAGCATGCCTTCTGTTCGGGTGGCGACATGCATGTGAAGGGTCGAGGCGGCTATATCGACGACGAGGGCGTGCCCCGTCTGTCGGTGCTCGACGTGCAGATGCAGATTCGTCGTCTGCCCAAGCCCGTCATTGCAATGGTCAACGGCTATGCCATTGGTGGTGGCCACGTGCTCCACTTGGTGTGCGACCTGACGATAGCCAGCGAGAATGCCATCTTCGGACAGACCGGTCCGAAGGTGGGCTCGTTCGACGCCGGCTTCGGCTCCAGTTATCTGGCCCGTATCGTGGGACAGAAGAAAGCCCGCGAGATATGGTTCCTCTGTCGCCAGTATTCCGCCCAGGAGGCACTTGACATGGGAATGGTCAACAAGGTCGTACCCCTTGCAGAACTCGAGGACGAGTGCGTCCGTTGGGCCGAGGAGATGATGCTACGCTCGCCTATCGCCCTGCGCATGATCAAGGCCGGCCTGAATGCCGAACTCGACGGACAGGCAGGCATCCAGCAGTTGGCTGGCGACGCCACCATGCTCTACTACTTCCTCGACGAGGCCCAGGAGGGTGGCAAGGCGTTCCTCGAGAAGCGTAAGCCCGATTTCGATAAATATCCGCAGATTCCATGAAGACAGCAATTGAGGAGCGCATACTCCATTTCAAGCAGCCGGCAGGAACGAGCCGCGGGGTGTATACCACGCGTAAGATATGGCTGGTTCATCTGTCTGATGGCCAGTATGAAGGTGTGGGCGAATGTGCCCCATTGCCCCAACTGTCTTGCGACGACATACCGAATTATGAGCAAGTGTTGCGTGGCTTCTGCGACGAGGTGGAACGTACGGACGAGATACCCTACGAAGACTTGCGCGACTATCCCTCCATGCTCTTCGGACTCGAGACTGCTTTATCGTCACTAAAAGCCTCTCATGGCTCTTCACTATCCTCTCACCTCTTATTCAACACACCGTTCAGTCGTGGCGAAGTAGGCATCCCTATCAATGGACTGGTGTGGATGGGGCGTTACGACGAGATGCTTGGACGTTTAGAAGAGAAGCTTGAGAAAGGTTTCCATTGCGTGAAGCTGAAGATAGGAGCCATTGACTTCGACCAGGAGTTAGACCTTGTCAAACGCATCAGAGAGCGTTTCTCGTTCCACGAAGTGGAGTTGAGGCTGGATGCCAATGGTGCGTTCCCTTACGAGGAGGCCCTGTACAAGCTCGAGCTGCTGTCACAATACCAGATTCACTCCATCGAGCAACCCATCCGTCAGGGCCAGTGGGCCTATATGGCCGAGCTCTGTCGTGAGTCACCCCTCCCCATCGCCCTCGACGAAGAGCTCATTGGCGTCAACGACCCAGAGATGAAGCACCACATGCTGAATATTATCAAGCCGCGCTATATCATTCTCAAGCCCTCGCTGCATGGTGGTATGATGGGTTGTCGCGAGTGGATAGCCACAGCGCGTGAGATGGGTATCGGCTCGTGGATTACCTCTGCCCTCGAGAGCAACATCGGCCTGAACGCCATTGCCCAGTTCTGTAGCGATGTCTATGGCGACCACATCTCTATGCCGCAGGGGCTGGGTACCGGCCAGCTATTTACCGACAATATTCCCATGCCGCTGGAAATACGCGGCGACCGCCTATGGATCTCCAGCAATTCTTAGCCGAGTGGCATAGCGACAGCCCTTTTGTCAAGGTACATACCAGTGGGTCGACAGGTGCTCCCAAACCCATGCTCGTCGAGAAGCAGCGCATGGAGGCTTCTGCTCGTATCACTTGCCGTTTTCTGGGTCTGAAGCCTGGCGATAGCGCCCTGCTCTGTCTGCCCCTCGACTATATTGCTGGCAAGATGATGGTGGTACGTGCGTTGACGTGTGGGCTGAGGCTTATAACGGTGGAGCCCTGCGGATGTCCGTCGTGGGAAGGTGATGTGGATTTCGCTGCGATGGTTCCCATGCAGGTGTATCATCTCTTGCAGACTGACGAGGGACGCGAGCGGCTGATGCAGATTCGCCATCTCATCATTGGCGGCGGTGCCATCGACGATGCGCTGGCCGATGCTCTGGTTGGTTTACCCAATCAGATATACAGCACCTACGGCATGACCGAGACGCTGTCGCACATCGCCCTGCGCCGGCTGAACGGTCCTGATTGCTCTGACTGGTATACGCCCTTCGAGGGTGTCACCATTAGCCTGACTGCCGAGGGCTGTCTGGTCATTGATGCTCCCGCTGTTCACGAGGGCCCGTTGGTGACCAACGATATCGCCGTTATTGAAGACGGGCGCTTCCGCATCCTTGGTCGCAAGGACAACGTTATCTGTTCAGGAGGCGTCAAGATACACATCGAGGAGGTCGAGCGACTTTTGCGCGGACACGCACATGTACCTTATTTAATTACCAAGGTGTCCGACAGTTGTTTGGGCGAAGCCGTCGTGCTGCTGACTACCGCTACCGATCCCGCCGTGCTGGCCGATGTGCAGGCCACGTGTCGCCGTGTGTTGCCACCTTATTGGGTGCCTCGCTATGTGCTCTCCGTCGACCAGTTGCCCTTCACCGCTACAGGCAAACCTGCCCGTGCTGAGGCCGCACGAATGGCCCAGATGTTATCTCGGAAATAAAAACAAAGGAATTTGTTTTGTATCCAGTACGCTCTTGCCGTTTGCCCAGAGCACTTATCAGCAAGGAGCACATACGGGAGCTTCAGGTTTACATTTTCTGCCATAATCGTAATAATAGTTAAACATAGGGTTTTGATTGTCTTCCTGCCGTTTTGTGCTTCGCCGCCTCCAAGTTTGTTGTTCACAAAGTGCCACCTACGGGCCCACAGAGTGCCACATCGGAGGTCACAAAGTGCCACATCCTCGATTGCAAACCTGCACCACCATCGTTCCGGACCGCTGGCCAATAAATTAAACAAAGCTGCAGCCCACCCTATTTTTGGTATCCAAATATTCATTTATTCATTTATTCAAATACGACAGGAAGGTTTTCCGTAAGCCATGAGCAGAGCCAAGTGTACTACTTGAGCTATGCCATGGCGAGGAAAAGCTCGAACGCAGTTCAAGGTTTTGTGATTGTTCAAAACCTGTATTATAGAATTATTATATATTATAATATATTATAATATATTATAATATATAATAATTTAATACATATACTATGTACATATTCATTCCATTCAAAATCATTACCCTATCTACCTCATCAAGCCCTGATACATAAACTTGCGAAAACCTTGACTTCGTCGACCTTAAAAACCTTCCTGTCATAAATGAATATTTGAATATTTGAATAATTAAAAGAAAACTATGCCAAGGGCGGGAATTTGTATGAGTGGGAGGAACATGTCCGTTCGCTGAAGAAAAATGGGAGTTCGCTGAAAGATGAGGGGGGCGTTTAAACTTTCTGTGGTTTGTGTCGTCTTATAGATGTCGGTCAGACAAACAACAATTATTCACTAACATAAACAGACACAAAAATGAAAAAGATTTTTCTAACAATGGTGGCCCTGCTGTCGATGACAGCCATGATGGCACAGAACGAGAACGGTAACAATGGTGAGCGCAAGGCTCCGAAACAGTTGACGCCAGAGGAGATGACGGAGAAGATGGCAACAGACCTCTCGCTGACGGCTGAGCAGAAGACGAAGGTGCTCGCCCTGCAGAAAGAGTATCAGGACGTGAACCGTGGTCCACGCATGGGTGGCCAGCGTCCTCCGCGTCCACAGGCTGACGGCCAGACGGGTGCCACACAGCAGCGCCCCGAGCGTCCGCAGCTGACCGAGGAGCAGCGTGCCGAGATGCAGAAGCAGATGGAGCGTCGCCGCGAGTATAACGAGAAGCTGAAGGGGATACTCACCGCTGAGCAGTTTGAGAAATATCAGAAGCAATTCCGTCACGGTCCGCGTCCTGGTGGCTTCGGTCACGGTGGTCATGGCATGGGTCATCGTCCTGGTGGCCAGCGTCCAGAATAACAACCAGCACAAGGATTATAGTATAAAAAGAGTTGATGGGCCTGTCCTCACGGATAGGCCCATCTGTTGGTTATTAGTAAAATTAATAGGTAGTAGTTGTTCTCTGGTGTGACGCTCGCATCAGTACTCGCGGTAGAAGTCGAGCGCCTCTTGTATCTCGTCGTCGGTAGCCGTCTGGTTGATGCGTATGTCACCAATGTCACCGAGTAGGGTGAAGTTGATGTCGGCACCGACGTTTTTCTTGTCGTGGCGCATGAGCTGCAGGAGCTGCGGATAGTCGTCGCAGGTGATGGTCATGCGTCCGTAGTGTTGCTTAATAAATTGTACGGTCTGGCGCAGACGGTCGGCAGGGAAGCCGGTCTTCATGTGCGACAGGTAGAGTTCGACGACCAGTCCGTAGGCTACGGCATAGCCGTGAAGGATGGGAGTGCGCTCCAGCGCCAGCGACTCGAAGGCGTGGCCGGCGGTATGACCGAGGTTCAGCGCCTTGCGCAGTCCACGCTCTGTAGGATCTTCCGTGACGATGCGCTGCTTGACGGCGACGCTTCGTGCAACTAAAACGGTTAGCTTCTCTAGATAATCTATACATTCCAGATGCTCTAGGTTTCCTAGGATTTCTGCCCAATGGTCTTCACAGTCGATGAGGGCGTGCTTCAGCATCTCGGCATAGCCTGAGAGTAGGTTCTCGCGGTCAAGGGTCTTGAGGAATGTGGTGTCGAGAATGACGCTGTCGGCATTGCGGAAGACACCGATCTCGTTTTTCAGACCGCCAAAGTTGATGCCCGTCTTGCCACCTACGCTGGCATCGACCATGGCCAGCAGGGTAGTGGGGATGTTGATAAAGTGCAGTCCGCGCTTAAACGTGCTGGCAGCAAAGCCGCCGAGGTCTGTGACCATGCCGCCACCCAGATTGACCAGGAGCGAATGGCGCGTGGCACCGTGCTGCTGCAGTTCGCTCCACACATGTGAGAGCGACTCCAGATTTTTATGCTGGTCGGTAGCAGAAATAACGATGGGATATACACCAGCCATCGACTCGTAGCCGGCTATGACGGGCAGGCAGAGTCGGCTGGTCGTCTCGTCGGTGAGTACGAAGAGCCGGTCGTGCGGACAGTCGGCAATGGCCTGGTTGATGGTCGACTGCAGCTGGTCGGAGAATATGACTTTCTGTTGTTCCATGCTGATTTCGGGGTGCAAATTTAAACAAAATAAACGGAATCAGGACAAAAAATGCGAAGAAAAGTGGATTTAATCATAAAAAAATATTTTTTTCTTTAAACTTTTCGTACTTTTGCACATTATTAAGAGCGTAGACTCCCTACATAAACGGGTAACCAACAAAAAACATAAAGATATATTTCAAAAAAAAAGATGATGAAACGCTATTTATTGTCAACTGTTCTACTGATGACCGTTCTGGTGGCCATGGCACAAAGCCACGTGACAGGACAAGTAATAGAAAGCGACTCGCAGGAGCCGATAGCCCAGACGACTGTCAGGTTGCTGCGTGCAGACAGTTCTCTTGTCACGGGTGCCGTAACCGACTTGGACGGACGTTTTCGCGTAAAAGCCCCCAAGGCAGGTAACTACATTGTGCAAGTGACGTGTGTGGGCTTTAAGACCTTCACTAAGCGTGTGAAAATGGAGGGTGACAAGGATGTCGCGCTGGGTACGGTGTCGCTGAAACCCGACGCCATCATGCTGAAGGGTGCTACGGTGACCGGTCAGGCTGCCAAGGTGACGCTTAAGGCCGACACCTTTGTATATAATGCCGCTGCATTCCGTACGCCAGAGGGCTCTGTCGTTGAAGAGCTGGTGAAGCGCCTGCCGGGAGCTGAGGTCAGTGATGACGGAACCATTAAAATTAATGGTAAGGAGGTCAAGAAGATAATGGTCGACGGTAAGGAGTTTATGACGGGTGACACGAAGACCGCCATGAAAAATCTGCCAAGTAACATCATCGACCGCATCAAAGCATACGATCAGCAGAGTGACCTTGCTCGTATCAGTGGTATCGAAGACGGTGAAGAGCAGACGGTGCTCGACTTCGGCATTAAGCCGGGTATGAATAGGGGCTTCATGACAAATAATGACGTAGGCATCGGTACTAAAAGCAGATATTCTGCCCGTACTTTCAACGGATGGATGAAGGATAAATCTACCGTGATGTTGATGGCCAGTGCCAACAACGTGAATGATATGGGTTTTGGCGGTGGCGGTGGCCGTTTTGGTATGGGCCGTCAAGGTCTGACAGCTACAAAGATGCTTGGTCTGAACTTTAACTATGAGAATACTGGTAAGCTGGTACTCGATGGTAGTGTACGTTGGAACCACAACGATGGTGACGCTGTCTCTAAGACAAACTCTGAGAACTTCTTCAGTTCTAGCCTGTCACAGTTCGGAAATAGCTGGAATAAGAACTATACCCGTTCAAACGGATGGGACGCTCGTATGCGACTGGAATGGACTCCTGACTCAATGACAAACATCATGTTCCGTCCGAACTTCCGTTACAATAGCAACGATGGCGACCAGACCGGTGAGAGTGCTACCTTCTCTGAAGATCCTTTTAAGTATGTAACAGATCCGTTGGCAGATATTGCAAAGATTGACCCTCTGCTTGTCAAGAACCATCAGTATCAGAACAGTATCAGCTATAGCGACACAAAGAATGTGGGCGGTATGTTGCAGTTTAACAGAAAACTAAATGACTATGGCCGTAACATTACCGTGCAGTTGAATGGAAACTGGAGTAAGGGCATGAGCAAGTCGCTCACAAATAACATCATAGAGATGCTGTCTGCAGGGCAGGAGATTCAGACGAACCGTTGGAGCCTGACACCTACAGACAACTATAGTTATAGTGCCCGTTTCAGCTATAGTGAACCAATTATGCGTCGTACTTATCTGCAGTTCAGCTATACTTTTGGCTATAACTACCAGAAGAGCGATCGTCAGACCTATGATTTGGGAAATACAGATTTTAGCGGCTTGGAGACTTCATATCGTGGATGGGATAACTATCTGGCACGTTTGACTAATCCGCTGGATGAATATCTTGATCCTAATCAGAGCCGTTTCTCAGAATATAAGAACTATACGCATACGGCCGAAGTGATGTTGCGAATCATCCGTAATTCTTTCACATTCAATGTCGGTGTTCAAGTCGTTCCTCAGAAGTCACATTACGTTCAGGACTATCAGGGCATTCATGCCGATACTGTTCGCACAGTGACGAACTTCGCTCCTACACTTGACTTCCGTTGGAAAAAATCACAGGTTAGCCAGTTGAGATTCAACTATCGTGCTAACACTCGTCAGCCGTCTATCAGCGACCTGCTGGATATCATAGACGATAGCAATCCCTTGGCAATCCGTCGTGGTAATCCTGGATTGAAGCCTTCGTTTACTCATAACTTCCGTTTGAATTATAACGACTACTTCCAGAAGCATCAGCAGTCAATCGGTGCCTTCCTGAACTTCTCGATGACGAGTAACTCTGTCAGCAGCAAGACAACCTTGTTGGATGAGAGCACCGGTAAGACGATGACAAGACCTGAGAATGTCAATGGTAACTGGAACAGCAACCTCTTCCTGATGTTCAGTACTGCTCTTGACTCTGCTGCTTACTTCAATCTGAATACATCAACAAACCTCAGCTACAACCATAATGTAGGTTTCGTTAGCGTTGGTGAAAAGGGTCTTTCCGAGGAGAGTGTAACCAAGGCGCTGGGTATTGGTGAGCGTCTGGCTCTCAGCTATCGTAACTCATGGTTTGAGGTGGAGTTGAACGGCTCTTTAAACTTCACGAAGAGACGTAGTGAGTTGCAGGAAACTAACAATCTCGATACCTGGCAGTTCTCCTATGGTGGTATGATCGGAATTAATGCTCCTTGGGGTACGGCATTGTCGACGAACATGAATATGAACAGCCGTCGTGGTTATAAAGATGCGTCAATGAATACCAATGAGCTGATTTGGAATGCCCAGTTGTCGCAGTCATTCCTCAAGGGTAATGCGCTGACAATATCTCTGCAGTTCTATGATATTCTGCGTAAGCAGTCTACTATTAGCAGTATTCTCTCTGCCACTGAGCGCAGCGATACGGAATACAATGCTATTACTAACTACGCTATGCTGCACGTTATCTATCGTACGAACATCTTCGGCGGTCGTGGCAATCGTGGTGGCTTTGGCTTCGGTGGTGGCCGAGGCAATCGTGGCGGTGGTCCTGGTGGCCCTGGCGGCGGTCGTGGCGGCTTCGGTGGAGGTGGCTTCGGAGGTGGTCGTCCTGGTGGCGGCTTCGGAGGCCCAGGCAGAATGTAAGAACAATAAAAATCCCGCTCAAGCCGAGCGGGATTTATTATTTTACTGGCGTTGTATGTCGCCGCTTTTATTTTCTGTCGTCGATGTTGTCGCCCTCTGTAGGAGCCATCTCTTCCTCGAAGTCGGTAATGCCGGCTTTGATGAGGATGTTGTACCACTGGATGAGCTTCTTGATGTGAGAGTTCTGTACGCGGTCCTGATCCCACTCGGGCAGTACCTTTGAGAAATATTCGTGCAACTCCTTAGGAGTGGCCTTTTTGAAGTCTACGCTTGACACTTTGCCCTGCTCCAGGTCGCGCATGGAGGCGAGCACTTGCATCAAGGGAACGTCGTCGGTCTCGGTAAACATGGCCACGTCGGCCAGAGAAGTGATACGGTCGCTGCCGAAAGCGGGCATACGGCGATGGGTGTTGTCGAGAGCCTCGACAATCAGGCTGTTGTTAGCTCGTGTGACGAGCTTGTAAAGTCCGGGCTTGCCGGAGATAGCTAAAATGGTTTCTTTCATATACTAATAATTTGTTTCGTTATTTCGAAGTTTCGATATTTCGAAGTCTCATTTTAATAATTGCTCAAGTTGTGCCTCGAGGTCGGCCTCGCCGTCGTTGATGATCTCGTAGTCGGCTCGTCGCAGCAACTCGTCCTGAGGCCATTGGCGGTGAATCCACTCCAGCGCTTTGTCGGCCGTGATGCCGTCGCGCTGGGTGATGCGCCAGATACGTACGTCCAATGGTGCAGTAACTACTATGACGCGGTCGACCAGGCGGTCGATGCCCGACTCATAGAGTATGGCGCTCTCCATCCATAGCATGCCGCTCTGTTCGAAGTCGCGGAAGACGGCAGGATGCACGATGGCGTCGATAGCGTGAGCGTTGACGTCGCTCTGTAGCAGAAAACGGGCAATGGCGGCCTTGTTGGGTACTCCGTCAATATAGGCGTCGGCACCAATAATGGTGGTGAGCTGTTGACGAATGTCGGCAGAATTACGCATGAGCCGCTTGGCAGCCTGGTCGCAGTCGTAGACCTCAATACCGCGAGCCTTGAGTAGTCCGCAGACATAGCTCTTGCCAGCGCCTATTCCTCCCGTGATACCCGTCTTCATTCCTCTTCGATGACGTAGTCTACCTGACTGACGCTGAGAGTGGCGCGGCTGACACCTTGTGGGACATGGCGCAGGTAGATGTTACACTTGTCTTTTTGTCCCTGTTCTATCTCGCGGTAGTCAGCAACCACCGTAAAGTCTTCAGGGCGCAAGGTGCGCAGCTGGCTGACGCCTGCCACAAAGTGAACCTTCGCCTTGGCGGGGAAGGTGCGTAACACTTTGCCCGCAGGCAGATTCAGACACTTGATGGGTATGCCGCTTATATCTTCTTCGGTGAGCACGTCAGTATGGAACAGGATGCGGGCACGTTCAGGCACCACCTTGACGTCGGCCTCATGGGCCAGTCGGCACTCCACCGTCAGCGTATCGCGGAAGTTAACATAGTTCAGCTGTTCACTATAGACGGCACGGATGTTCTCCAGTTTTTCCGGTGAGGCATAGACATCGACGCTGTCGGGCTGATACTCGACCTGCGAAATAAAGTAGAGTTGGTCGGGAATGACGCGGCCCGCCCAGCGTATGGGAACACGCTTGCACTCACCATTATTATAATGGAATTGTAGCCGTTCGGGTTTGATGGCCGTGACGCGCGACGAGACCACAAGGTTTTGCTCGACGAGCCGACGTAAGTCGCTGCTGGCCACATTGCCGATGCCACCACCATGGTCGTAGGTGCGGAACGGAATGGTGACATTTTTGAGCTTGTCGCCATAGAGGTAAGACATGAGGACCCACCCCTTGTCGCTTACCATGATACTGATGGTGTCTTCAGACGGTGAGGTGAGCACCACATTCTTGGGTACTCCGACGATGCGGACAGGAATGCCAACCTCGTGTTCATAGCTCTCGTTGAGTGTGATGATCAGCCAGAAGATACCTGACAGAAAGAGGAAGAACAAAAATACCAGGAATTGCTTGTTCACATTGCTGAACAAGAAATTCCTGATAGTGATGAATATGCGCTTAATGCCCATCCTCCTCTTCGACAGTCAACTATCAACTATTTCTGCATCGGTGTGCTGGCCATATCCTTATAGACATAGCCTTTGTCGACCTTGATGACTACACCGTCGGCAATCTTTACCTCGATGATACCGTTGGCTAGGTCTATCTTCTTGACCGTACCATAGATGCCACCGCCAGTCACTACCTGCGTACCTTCTGTCAGGGTGTTCTGGAAGTTCTGAATCTCTTTCTGTCGTTTCTGCTGTGGACGAATCATAAAGAAATACATGATGGCAAAGATGGCTATCATCATCAGCAGGAAACTGGTCATGCCGCCACCGCCTTGGGCGGCCTGCGCGGCGAGAATAATCTGTGTCATTTGATTTTATTGTTATTATTTCGATGTTTCGATATTTCGATGTTTCGAGTTATCTTTTCTCCATGTGTTTCAGCATCTTGCCTGTGCTGATGAGGTGGCGCGCAATGGCGTCGAGCATACCATTGATATAGCCGCCACTCTGGGGGGTGGAGTAGAGCTTGGCAATCTCAACAAACTCATTGATGGTTACGTTGACGGGGATGCTGGGGAAGTTGAGCATCTCGGCAATGGCGATCTGCATGATGACGATATCCATATAGGCCAAACGTGAAAAATCCCAGTTGCGCGAGGCTTCACTCATGTAGTGCTGGTACTCGTCGGCATTCATGATGGAGGCACGGAACAGCTTGCGGGCGAATTCGCGGTCTTCTTCGCTGTCGTATTCGGGCAACAACTCTTGATTGGCCTTGTTCTTTTCGTCGAAGCGCTTGATGGTTTTTACCACGAAGGTGTCGACAATCTCCTTGTCGTCATTCCAATAGAGACTCTGCTCTTCCAGCAGGGCATCCAGATTGCTATTGTTCTCGATGAGTGTGCGATACAGCTTACGCCACAGTTCGCGGTCGGCAGCATAGCTGTCGTCGGTCGACTCCATGTAGTCTTTGTATATCTGGCTGTCGGCAATCTGTGTGTATATCTTCTTCAGAAACTCGGGCTGGTCCTTCCAGTCCTTCTTCTGAGTCTCCATAAATTCGTTCAGCATGCGATTTTCCTCCAACTGCATAGCAAAGCGGTTGTAGGCAAACTTCTGAGAAGGCATAGCCGCACCTTCGCGCTGGGCACGCGACTGTGCTACTTCCAGATGGCGGCGCGACTCGTGAGTGATGCCGACAATGAGCGAAAGCAAATAGTTATAAAGGTCATAGGCCTTCGACAGGCTGAATAACAACTCCTTTTCTGCCGAATCAATGTTCTTGTTTCCGTTTTGATAGTACGCGTAGGTTAACTGGACTATCTTGGTCCTAATGAGTTCTCTGTTAATCATAATTCTCTCTAAATGGCATGTTTCGATACTCTTATCGGATGCAAAAGTACAAATAATTCCTCGATTATACAAAAAACTTTTGCTTTTTTTTGGTTTTGTGCGCACTTATTCGTACCTTTGCAGCCGCTTTTCGCATCGTGTGATGGTGAATTAAGCACAAACAACTTAATTTTAGAGTAACACATTATTAATTATGAAAGAGATTAACGTAAACGGTCAGAAGCGCACCGACACAGGCAAGAAGGCCTCAAAGCTGCTTCGTAAGGAGGGTCTGGTACCCTGCAATCTGTATGGTGAGAAGAAGGGTGAGAACGGTCTGCCCGAGGCATTTGCTTTCTCAGCTTCTATGGCTGAGCTCCGCAAGGCTGTCTACACTCCCCACGTATATGTAGTAAACCTGAACATCGATGGTAAGGAGCACAAGGCTATCATCAAGGAGCTGCAGTTCCACCCCACAACTGATGCTCTGCTGCACGCTGACTTCTTCGAGATCAATGAGACCAAGGCTATTACCGTTGGTATCCCCGTGAACCTCACTGGTCACGCTCAGGGTGTTCGCGATGGTGGTCGTCTGAACTTGTCAATCCGTAAGATTGACGTGAAGGCTCCCTACAAGCAGATTCCTGAGAAGCTGGACATCGACGTTACTGATCTGCAGCTGGGTAAGGCCATCAAGGTTGGTTCGCTGAGCTTCGAGGGCCTGGAGATTGCTACTTCTAAGGAGGTTATCGTTTGCTCTGTGAAGGCTACTCGTGCTTCTCGTTCGGCTGCTGCTGAGGCTGCTGCCGCTGAGTAATTATGGACAAGTACTTGATTGTAGGCTTGGGTAACCCTGGTGATGAGTACGCCGAGACCCGCCACAACACAGGATTTATGGTATTGGACGCTTTTGCTAAGGCGTCCAATATCGTTTTTGCCGATAAGCGTTATGGCTTTGTGGGCGAGACAATGCTGAAGGGTAGGAAGGTTTTCTTGCTCAAACCTACCACGTATATGAATCTAAGCGGCAATGCTGTGCGTTACTGGTTAAATCAGGAGAATATCGACCAGAGCCGTTTGTTGGTGGTGAGCGACGATGTGGCCATTCCTGTGGGACAGTTCCGTCTGAAGGCCAGTGGGTCGAACGGTGGGCATAATGGCTTGGGACACATCCAACAGCTCATCGGTCAGCAATATGCCCGTCTGCGGATGGGTATTGGCAACGACTATCCGATGGGTATGCAGATAGACCATGTGCTCAGTCGTTTTCCGTTGGAGGAGATGGAGAAACTCCAGCCTGCCATCAATGTGGCTGTCGACATCATCAAGAGTTTTGTCTTGGCGGGTATCGACATCACGATGAACCAATATAACAAATTGGGTAAGGGGAAATGAACGATGCAAGAATCGATAAGTGGCTTTGGGCTGCGCGCATCTTCAAGACGCGCTCGATAGCTGCCGATGCTATCAAGAATGGTCGTGTCACCATTCAGGGCGTCAATGTCAAGCCTTCGCGCATGGTGAAGGTGGGGGAGGTGGTCAGCGTGCGCAAGCCGCCGGTGACCTATTCGTTCAAAATACTGAAGACTATTGAGCAAAGGGTAGGGGCGAAACTCATTCCCGAGGTCTATGAGAACGTGACAACGCTTGACCAGTATGAGTTGCTGGAGATGAACCGCATCAGCGGCTTCGTGAACCGTCAGCGTGGTACAGGTCGTCCAACGAAAAAGGAACGTCGCGCACTGGACGAGTTCGTGGGGCCGGCACTGGAAGGTGACTTCTTTGACGATGACTTTGACTTTGATGAATAATACATGCTATTAGACATTTTCTTAATCGTACTTGGCGTGACTATGGTGCTGTACGGCGCTGACCGCTTGACGGAAGGAGCCTCGGCATTGGCCCGACGGATGAACGTCCCTGAGATTATCATTGGTCTGACCATTGTAGCGGCAGGAACGTCGGCCCCTGAGTTGTTTGTCAGCATGGTGTCGGCCTTGAAGGGTACGCCCGACTTGGCTGTGGGCAACGTAGTGGGGTCGAACACCATGAACTGCATGCTCATTGTGGGCTGTGCGGCAATGGTCGCACCTATGACCATCAGCCGTAGTACGGTGAAGAAAGACATACCTTTCTCGGTAGGCGCTTCGGTATTGCTAATGCTGTTGGCATTCAACGGCTTTCTGGGACGGTTGGACGGTCTGTTGTTGCTGGTAGGCTTTGTAGCCTTTATGGCCTATACGTTGTCACAGGCAAAAAACGGACAGGCTGAAGTCGTCGACGAAAACCAACAGTTGTGCCCCGTGTTGAGCGTGCTGTATGTGCTGGGCGGTTTAGCGATGCTGGTCGTCGGCAGTAACCTGTTTGTCGACTCTGCTTCCAGCGTGGCCTATGCTTTAGGTATCAGTGAGGGTGTCGTCGGCCTGACCATTGTGGCAGGTGGAACGAGTCTGCCTGAATTGGCTACCAGCGTCGTTGCTGCCCGTAAGGGTCAGTCGGCTATTGCCATTGGCAATGTGATTGGCTCGAATGTCTTTAACATCCTGCTGATTCTCGGACTGACGGCCACCATCAGTCCGCTGGAAATAGAAGGCATCACCACCATCGATTTGGCAGTGATGCTCTTGTCGGTAGTCCTCGTATGGCTCTTCTCCCGCACCCGATATACGGTAGACCGCTGGGAAGGTGCCGTACTCGTAGGTGGCTATCTGGTATACCTTGGGTGGTTAATCACTTCTTTGTAACCTTCTCCTATTTATCCCTCTTATTTGATGACTGTAGCGTTAGCACCTGTTAGGGTTTGTTGACTATTTTGATGCCGTTATGTATCAGAATGCCCTTAGAGGTAGGTGTAACATGTTGCCCCAATAGGTTATAATAGGTACCATTGGCGTGTTTAGCACTTGTCGTCAGATTGCTAATACCGTTTGTTTGCTCATTAGGTTCTTTGAAGTCGGGTGAGGTAGGGAAGTCTGCCTCTGGGTCAAGCGTGATGGCACCGAGTGGATAATACTCCTCAAACGTTGCTGTCGCATCAGTACGCTCATACTGTGTAATAGTCTGAACCAAGTAGTTGGCATATACCTCCAAGTCGGTATAATAGCCTCTTGTATCAAGATTGAATGTCTTGCTGTTGTTCTGTCCGACCGTCAGCCCGTGCGCCTTTTCCCACTCATCGGGGATACCGTCATTGTCGGTATCGGTCTGTTTACCTGTATCTTGAAGGGTAGGCCAACCGCCGACATCCTCCTGCGAGTCAATCATACCATTCTTTGAACCGTTAGATCCGTTGTAGTAGGCGATGCCCTTCAGGGCTTCCCAACGTAGGCGTTTGTCGACCTCGTCACGTCGGTAGCTGGCACCGGCATACTTCAGTACTTTGTTAAATGCAGTTTCTGCTGTATGCAGAGAAATAACGTTATAGCTGTCGAAGTCTGCATCTGTAGAGATATGACGTTCCGTAAAGATACACTGGCTCTTCCAGTCATTATAGGTCATATTGTTATCCGGATCGATGGCTGCATCGCAGAGATTCTCGTTGGTAACAACTTCTGAACCGTACATATAGTTGCCCGAGATATAGAATTGTCCAGGAGTGACATAACCTACTGAAGCTGAGAGCTTTGTCTTATCCGTGCAGTTGCCGCATTTCGTTGTCGGATTCAGCAAACGTGTCTTATGACTGGATGCAGGCCCAGGCTTATAGTAGTTGTTGATCATATTGATCTTCTTTGCAATGCCATTTCCTGACTCTCCGCCATAAGTTGAGTTTCCTCCCCAATTGTAAACTACATTGTTGACGTAGTCGATAGGGCCTTTCAATGTACTTACGAAGTCGTGGTCGAAGCGAGGATTGCGGGAGTCGTGATGCATAATCATGTTGTGGTGAAACGAGGCGCTTTGACCACCCCAGATGCCACCATATCCATGACTCCCCTTGGCATGTATGGAATTTTTCAAACTCTCAGCAATAATACAGTATTGTAACGTAAAATCTTTAACACCATAGAACGAGCAGCATTCATCAGTAGACCACGATACTGAACAGTGGTCGATGATGATGTTTTGCTTACCCCTACCTCCACCAAGGGCATCGTCTCCTTCATAGTTGCTATCTGCCTTCGACTTGGCTTTTGAACCCACGTTGCCCATTCGGAAGCGGATATAGCGTATGATAACATTATTGGCATTGACATATACAGGGTAATCGGCAATACAGATGCCATCACCTGGAGCTGTCTGGCCCAGGATGGTGATATTGTCGTTGTTTATCTTCAAATCTGATGTCAGATGGATTGTTCCCGATACGTCAAAAACCACGATACGCGGCCCTGATGATATGATGGCACTCCGTAAAGAACCGTTTCCTGCGTTGTTGAGATTGGTAACATGATAGACGGTACAATTATCATCTCTACCTCCCGAGGTGTAACGGCCAAAACCTTCTGCACCAGGAAAGGCTGGAGCATCATCAAATTGTGCAAGGGACGATATGGTATATAAGACTACTGCGAACAGAAGCAGATGTTTTTTCATATGAAATGTTTTAATATGAAAGATGAGGATAAGTTATTCATCAGAACAACTTATCCTCATCATTTGACTAATTCTTATTGTCCAGCGTTAGTGTCGTTTGGAATAAATACAAATCCGTAGAAGTAGCAAGACTTAGAAGCTGTTGGTGCCAGTTTATACTTGCCATCTGTTGCACCTGAAAGTTTTATCTTAACGAATTTGAAGCAGTTACGGCTAGAGCCTCCGTCATCGACAATTGAAATCTTGTCATCTTTTTTGACGGTTACTCTCTGAATCTCTTCCCAGACATCTTCTTGAGTGTCTGCATCGATGCCCATGTACTTAGATACAACATAGGTCGTCGGACTACCATTAGCATAGAGATACAAGCGGCCATCCTCAGGAACCTTAACTTCTAGCGTATTGGTATTCTTGCTCTGTACACGGTAAGGAGACGTGTATACCTTCTTGTCAGGCGTCTGACAGTAGTATTTTCCCGTATTTGTCCAACCGGCATTAGCAGCCGATTCTTCATTGAAGGTAATAGCGAAATAGTTATCAGAATCCCAAACGGTCTTCGACTCACCCTTAACGCCAATAACATCGCTCTTTTCCCATGAGAGAATAGAGTGGGCAAGACTCATGTTCGGAGCTGTCTCGGTTGCTTTAACAATGGTAGCAATTACATTGTTCTCACTATCGCGCAGCGTGAATGTATATTCTTTGTTAGCTTCCAGTCCATCCCATTTGTAGAACCATACCTTCGTTTTTGTATATTCCTCACTTTGGGTAGCTTCAGAAGCATCTACTTCAGCGCCTGACGCTTCTTCACGAATCTTGGCAACTGTAGCAAAGTCAACCTCGTACCAACTAATGGTAAGCGCATCGGGATCAATGTCGTTGTCACCAACCCATATCATAGTGGGAATATCCAACTTGTAATAGGTGTTCTCTTTCATCTTCTGGGCAGTCTTCTCGTTTCCGATGCCGCCATAGTAGAGCATACCGTTAGTGTACCAATTGCTGACCGTGTTGTCTTTGCCGATAGCTCTGACACGGAAGTAGTAAGTGGTATTATTCTTTACTTCAAATTGGTCGTTCTTACGTGCTATGGTAATCTTTCCATTAACGAAGTCGGCTTCCTTGATATTGCTGATAGTGAAAACTTCCCCCTCGACAGGCAAAGATGCATTGCTTGTAAGCGGAGACTCACTAATCTGTAAGTCATATGAAGCAGCATTTGCTATTGTTCCGATTTGTACTGACAAGTCTAGTGTGGCAGAGTCAACTTCAACGGAAAGACTCGTTGGTGGACGCTGCTTTGTAACTGAAGGATCTGTCGTCCAGTCATTATTCGAATCTTTGCACGATACCAGTTGCAGCAATCCTGTCAGTACTACTGCCACTGTCATGATATATTTGAATGTCTTTTTCATTTTTCTTGTGCTTTTAGTGATTAGTAGCCATAAGAATTGTACAAGCGACCATTAGATGAACTTAATACATTGTTGTATATAGGCATGAGATAACGGTTTTTGACTGCTAATGAAGTGTCATCACAGTCTGTTCCGTCCCATGTGCCAACAAGACCGCCACAAATAGTCGAGAATTCAATGTCAAAGTTCGCATAATCTTGACCAAATGAATTCATTACGTAGCTCTGTCCGTTTAGATCTTTATTATCCTTGCCAATACCGGGTAGCGTATAGCCGTCTGCTGCGGTCTTTGCATAACGATAGCCATTGGTGTTAATCCAACCCTTATCCTTGCTGGGGTCCGATCCAAGAGGGAGTTGATTCGTACCGTCTGTACCGTACCATGTAACAGAACTCCAGTCAATACTCTTTTCTGGAGCTTTAAAGCGAATAACGTCTCCATCAGTATTGGTGACTTCTTCGTAATCCTTATACTTGAAATAAACTTTGTCCTGGAATACCTTCGTGTCTCCAGACTGCATAGCCACGTAGTCTTTCTTTGCCTGTACAATGGCATCGTGGAGCGTGTTCCAACGGATGAGGTCCCACTTGCGGAATCCTTCACCGCAGAACTCCAGCGCGTTCTCCTTGCTGATAAGCTTTTGGAACTCTGCCTTGGTTGTTGCGTTATCTACTTCGTCATTGAAGTCACTTACCTCACCAATAGCTGTTGATGCTCCATTGTACGACTGTGCCGGTGCATCATTATATGCTCTTGCGTGTACTTCCTTCAGCGCATTTTTTGCAGCATCTGTAGGACCATTTAGCTCATTCTCACATTCTGCATACCAAAGTAGAATCTGGGGGTAGCGCATGCGTACCGTATTAATACCATAGCCGAACTTCAAAGATGCAGTCCTATTCTGAACCTTCCAACGGTCGCTCATCTTACGAACATCCCACTTACCTAAATAAAGTGAAAACGGTTTGTTCTTGACAAGGCTTTCTGCTGTAACGGCATCGCCCGTCTCAGTTTCTACAGGAACGGTAGTGCCATTGATATCTACAGTCATGTTTGATTTTGCCAAATCTGTACGATCAAAGTTTTTCAACTCAAAGGCGACACAGGAAATGTCACGGCGAGTGTCGCAGGGAGCATAAGAATAAAGGTGAACAGCAGTCGTCTTAACCTTACCAGAAGAGTTGGAGAAGCCATAGTCTGTTGTCGTTCCGTTCATACGAACACCTATAGAATAACCTAATTCTCCAGAGATGCCAAAGCCCATGGGAATCTCAAACATATTCTCGTAATAGGTTTCATCGAGCTCCAACTTGTTGATCTTTTCCCATTCGTTGGCAAAGGAGGGGTTCATCTGGTGAATACCCTTTTCCTTCACAGCTGTCAGATGGGCAAGTGCTTTGGTATAGAATTTCGTGCGATCTGCATCTGACGGACGCAAGGTCTGGAAACTATTGTCAGAATAGGTGTCTACACCCGTGTAAGGATCTGTTTTAGTATATCCTGCAGCAAGTTTCTTTGCTGAAGAGTATCCACCGGCAACGGCTTTCGCATTCTCATCTTCACGCAGGGCAAAGCCAGCACGTGTCATATAGATGTTGGCCAGTAATCCCCTTGCATATCCCATATTAACATGTTCTGAGGTAACACCATTGCCACACCAAGGCAGTTTGTCCTCAGCAACGACATTCTCTAAGTCTGCAATGAGCGCATCAAGAATCACGTCTCGGTCAGTCTTGCCAATATTAACATTTGAAAGATCTGACTTGGCACCAGAGAAGTGGAATGGGATGTCGCCATAAACGCGGACAAGATCAAGATAGACCATAGCACGGATAACACGTACCTCAGCAGAGTATTTCATCACATCAGCATTGGTCTTCAATTCGCTGGCATTGATGCCGTCTACAATGCGGTTGCAGTCCTCAATCGTTTTATACTGCTTCTCCCACAGCGTTCCTATTTTTGCCCACGAGGTAGTGGCATTGTAGTTCATACCACCGCGCTCATTGTCGCCAACGGCAGTCTGACCAAGGCCATCAATCAGCTCAATATCTGTACCGGCACCTTGGTGGATGGTCATGAGCTGTGTATAAGGTTCGTCACATAAGTCAGCGTAAATACCATAGGTTGCCAACTTGATGTCCTCAGCACTTTGGTATAATACAGACTCTTCCTTCAAAGAGTCGGATTTTGTGTCGAGCCAATCACTACATGAGATAATGGTCAGCGCACCAACACATATCATTGCTGTTTTGAATATCTTTTTCATTCTGTATGTCCTCCTTATGATTAGAATTGTAGATTAAGACCAACTGTGTAGGAACGAGACTTTGGATACATGGCAAAGTCTATGCCGGGACACATAGGGTTAGAACTTGCACTAACTTCCGGATCATATCCTTCATACTTGGTGAAGCACAATAGGTTGTGACCGGTGAAGTAGATTCTTAGTTTCTGAGCATGGATTTTCCTTAACCAAGCTTTAGGTAGTGTGTAACCTATGGTTACGCTCTGCAGACGCAGGAAATCTGCGTCTTCAAGTGCCCAGTCGGAAATAACCATAGCAGTGCTAGCTGCCGGACACCAAAGCGCTTTTCCATTGTTGATCTCTGTCAGACGGTTGACAATTGCATTAACACCACCATAGGCAATGATAGTATTTGGACTTGGACGACCGATGTTCAGACCTGTTGCAGGGTCTATCCAAGTGTAGCGGTTGTCTACATTAAACTCTGACACGAGGTTGTAGCCAGCGCTAGAGCCTGCATAGAACGAGTTGGCCAACTTGGTGCCGTTCAGAATCTTGTTGCCCAAAGAGTAGTTGAAGAAGATAGAAGCATCAATAGTACCCCAAGACTGCTTCAGTGAAGCGTCCAGTCCAAAACCTCCAGTCCAAGTGGGGATTGTATTGCCAAGGCGAACCTTATCGTTAGCAGCGTCGATAACACCGTCACCATTCTGATCTACGTACTTTGGTGCACCAGGGTAGAGCGTTGCTGAACTATATGTATAGTTAGTCCCGTCTTTAGTAGCCCATTTACCATCAGCGCTAAGAACCAATTCATCAGCAGTGTAGTAACCATCATATTTGAAACCCCAGATTTCGCCCAGTCGACCACCTTCTGTTACGTAGAAGTCGTTATACTCAGAGATGGTTGAACCTGCGAAACTTGAACTCTGATAGGGGTCGTCGTTAGTCAGTTCGGTAATCTTGTTTCTGTTATAGGCAATATTGAAGTTGCCGTTTAACGTAAAGTTCTTGCTGTCGAGAATAACAAGGTTTGTCGAGAATTCAACACCCTTGTTCTCTGTTGAACCGAAATTCTGGTATTGATACAGATAGCCAGATGAACTCTGTACACGTGTCTTCATCAGTAGGTCGTTGGTGCTGTTCCAATAGAAGTCAATGCTACCCGAGATGCGTCCGTTGATAAAACCATAGTCAATACCCAGGTTGCGGGTAATAGTAGTCTCCCATTTCAGGTTTGGATTATACAAATATCCATTAGTCTTCAGATAGGTAGTACGCTTCTCGTCAAAATAAGGTGCAGAACCAGTCGTACGTGACTGTTCGTACTGAGTGATTTGCAAACCAGAGTCAATACGGTTGTTACCAGCAGTACCTAATGAGAGACGCAGCTTCAAGTTATAGATCCAGCTGTACTTCTTCAAGAATGCCTCGTCAGAGATACGCCATGCCAATTGGGCTGCTGGGAAGAGTCCCCAACGGTTGCCTGCACCGAATTTTGAACTGCCGTCACCACGTAATGTAGCGTTCAAGTAGTATTTGTCATTGATAGTGTAGAGCACCTGTCCGAAGAATGACATCATTCTGTCATCAGGATAAGTATAATACCATGGATCCATACGGTTGGCAGCTGCGGTGTTGCCGAACAACTTGTCGAAAGTGTCATATTGGCTGCCATAGCCAGTGTAGACGTCTTCACTCTTGTCCTGCTTGGTCTGTTTCCACTCTTGACCTAACAGTGCTGTCAGTTTGTCGCCTTTGAAGAATAGCTTCTTCTTATCGTAGGTGATAGTATTGGTATTAGTAATACTTTTTTTGTTGTCTGTCTGGAAAACAGTAAGACCCATACCAGCGTTTTCGTACTTCGAATTGTTGTTGGCACGAGCTAGCCAGGCTTCATCGGTATCTTTGTTGTCCCAACCCATAGAGAACTGTGTTTTGAACTTCCAGCCTTTCCACGGCTTCCATGTCAATCCAAAATTGTAACTGTGCTTCAGTTGCTTAGAGGTCTTTGACGTTCCAAGTACACTGGTCAGCGGGTCAACGCGTGTGCTGTATTCCTCGTCGAGTTCAGAACCGTCATCTGATATGGCGTTGATTGGAGCATAGCGAATACTCTTGTTTGACCAGGAATTGGTGGCGTTCGACTCATTGTTGTCGGTACCTTTAGCCAAACCCTCAACCTTTGTGTGCGACAGGGCGAACTTAAAGTCTGCCGACAACCATTTGTTTAAAGTAGCACCCAGCTTGGCTGTGATATTGTTACGTGCCAGACCCGAACCCAGCATGATGGCATCCTTGTCAACATGGGCGTAAGAAACAGAATAGTTCAACTTCTTATTGCCACCAGCTACACTGACGTCGACAGTCTTCTGATTGCCTGTACGGCCGAAAATCATGTCTTGCCAGTCTTTGCCCTCAATACCTTTCAACTGCTCCAGTTCAGAGTATGTGCCGTAGCTTCCCTTCTCCGTGCTGAACTGTGTGCCAGAGGCCAGTTCATACTGATATAGGCCAAAGTTGTAGGGATTCATAACGCCAATCTCTTTCACAACTTTATCCCATCCAAAAGAGGCGTTGAAATTGATTTGCATACTACCGTCGGTCTTGCCACTCTTGGTAGTTACGATGATAACACCGTTAGCACCACGAGCACCATAGATGGCGGTAGAGGCAGCGTCTTTCAGTACGTCGATGGTCTCAATATCTGAACTGGGGATATCGTTGATGCTCGATACCTCAAAGCCATCAACAATGTATAGTGGAGAGTTATCTTGCGAGATTGAACCACCACCACGTACACGTATCGAAATCTCAGCATCAGGCGAACCTTCTGTTGTTGTCACATTTACACCAGCCATCTTACCAGTCAGAGCCTCGGTGACATTGGTAACGGGGATGTCCTCAATCTGTTTGCCACTCACTTGGGAGACGGCACCTGTCAAGTCTTTTTTGCGAACCGACATATAACCGATTTTGACAACTTCGTTCAGCATGGTGTTGTCCTCTTCCAACTTGATGTTGACTTGCGACTTGCCCTTGATATCAACGGTCTTGGGCTTCATGCCGATGTACGACACCACGATGGGGTTCTTGCCCGACACCTTCAGAGCGAAGTTACCGTCGTAGTCGGTCACTGTGGCATTCTGCTGATTGCCTTTTTCCATGACGGTAGCACCGATGACAGGATCGCCATTGGCATCTGTCACCGTACCCTTAGTTACATTCTGCGCTTTCACGCTGCCTACAACTAAGAGCAGACATAGCAGTAGCACTGTCTGAAAGATACTCTTCATTTTAATAGACATAGATAATTAGTAGTTTAATTAATAAATAATAAATGTTATTTGGTTGCAAAGATAGCAAATTATTCTTAATACTACAAAATTATCTGTTGATTTTTTCCGCAAACGATTGTATGGGTGTACGGCAGACATTTTATAGAAACGTAAAAAGGACACCCTTCGGGATGTCCTTTTGATTATTTAGAGTGATTGTCAATCAGAATGTGCTTCTGAAGCCGTAACCGTTGGTGAAGCCACCAATCAAGTGGTTTTGTGACAGGGGAACGAGATAGATAGGAGCAGACTTGAAGTCCCAGCCCTTGAAGAGATCCTCGTAATAGAAACCGTTCGACTCTTCAACTTCCACCAGTTTCTTACCCCATTCCTTCTGAGTGTAACCCTCGGGAGTAGTGGAGATGTTGGTGAACAGGCCCTTGATGGCGATGTTGCTGTTAGGGAATTTGCCGTTTTTGTAAGTCTTGTATAAATCCCAGTCATGCTGACCACGCCAACCAGGGAACTGCATTGCCTCGATGTCGTTAGTAGGCTCGTAGCCACCCACCAGCATGGCATCAGGTGTCGGACCGGTCACACGAGAAGCCTGGCTACCCATGGCAGCAGATGTGGGGTCTACACCCTTGTAGTAGATGTAGTTACCAATAGTATTGTTGTTGGCGAAGGTGTAGTAGCCATTGGCCTTCAGACCATCAATCATCTTCTTGGTCAACTCCTTGACAGCTTTCACTTTCTTGCCAATGAAGCCGGTACGAATCAGTGTCCAACGACGGTCACCTTCACCAGCATATTCGAAGCCACGCTCGTCGACAACATCCTCCAGTGTGACACCGCTCTTGGTGCCCAGACCGGCACGCTGGTGCGTCTTGTTGTAGTACTGGTCGGCAGTTGTTTGGTCGACAGTGCTCTTCAGCAGGGAAGCCTCAGCCAATGCGAGATAGATTTCAGAGAGACGCAGATAGGGATGATTGATACCTGAACGACGCTGAGCAGTGATATAGGGTTTTACCTGACGGTTCTCGTCCCACTTACCGCAGGCGATACCAGCACCGTCGGCAGCAGTCTTCATCTCGAAACCGAGGATGACCTCGTAGCAGCAGCCCTTACCGTCGTAGTCCTTCAAGTCAGAGCGCTGGCTCTTAGCAGCCAGATACGAACCAGTTACTACACATGAGATGTCGCGACGCTTGTCCTTAGGATCGAAGATACCATAGTAGAAAGCGGGGTTGATGCGGCACTGACCGTATGACTTGCAGACACCATACTTGTTCGAACTGGTAGCAGGGCGACCGATAGCGTAAGGACGCTCACAGTTCTCACCACCATTCTGTACGTTTTCATCCTCAAAGATGGATTCACTGGCAAAACCACCGTCAATGGCGTGCATCTCAGTGAAGAAAGTCGAGTAGTCGTTGGCATCGAACGTAGCAGTTCCAGGATTCTCTGCTACCCACTTCAGTGCGTCGTAGGCAGTATCGTAGTACTTCTTGTAATCCTTAGAACGGGCATAAGCAGCACCATTGATATCGGTGTAGTCAGGATGACGCTCCAAACGGGTGTCGGGTGTTACATCCAGGCGATAAGTTTGATAGCTACCAGCCTCCATGGCGAGACGGCCCAGCAGGGCATAGGCATACTGACGTGTGAACTTGTTCTTGTTGGCATTGGTCAGCTCAGGAGCGTTATCCTTTATCTTGTTCACCTGCTCAATCAGCTCGTCATAGATGTCCAGACGGGAACTGAACGGAACAACTCCGTCACTTGAAGAGTGGATGAGGAATACGTCACCATAGTACTTGATGAGCTCGCGATAGCAGGTAGCTCGCATGAGAATAGCTTGGGCTAACACACTCTTGTATTCTGCGCCCTGGTTGTTGTCGGCCATCTTGTCTTCAGTGATACCGTTGATGAGTACATTCATCGTAGAGATGATGCGGTAAAGCAGCGAGTAAGCTGTCTTTGCATCAGAAGTACCCAGGTCGGTCTCTACAGAGAAGTTAGACAGAATCTCGCTGTTGCCACCATTGTAGAATGTCTCAGCGCGCAGACGGCCTACATTCTGCTCACCGCCGTGACGCTCGATGTCTGAGCCGGCAGCGTCAAGCGCGTAGAACAAACCATTGGCAAAGATTTGGTCTCTAAGAACCGCATGGAAGTTTGTATAGGCACCATCCAGTGTGGTCTGACAGCCTGACAGTGATGCTGCAGCCACTTCTGATGTGATGGTCGATGGAGAACTTGTCTCAAGGTAGTCGCTACAAGAACTTACAGCAATCATGCCTGCAGTACAAAGTGCGATACTTAATATCTTGTTTCTCATTGTTATAATCATTTTAAGTATTGCTGATAGTATTCGAAAGTATTAGAAAGTAACATTCATACCAAAGGTATAGGTACGGCTACGCGGATAAGAGTTGTAGTCGAATCCGGGCGTTGGGAAACCAGAGTAGCTAGCGTCCATTGAACCATCGGTGTTGACGTCTGGGTCAAGACCTTTGTAGCCTGTGATGCAGAACAAGTTACCACCGGTGAAGTAGATGCGTGCGTTGCTGATACCAATCTTCTGGGTCAGGTTCTTAGGCAGGGTGTAGCCGATGGTTACTGACTGCAGGCGCAAGAATGCAGCATTCTCGATATAGTCATCGCTGACCACAGGAGCGTCGTTCTTGCCATAACTCAGCACACCATATTGAGCATTGGCGTTGAGTGCGCGCAGAGCATCAGGATCTGTAACGAATACCAAGTCACCATTGGCATCGATATCGTACATGCGCCATTGGTTGTCAAGATCAGTCTTTAGACGGCTCATGGCTGACCACTTGTCTACGTTACCGCTGTGTATGCTGCGTGCAACATTGGCATTGAATACCTTGCCATCGAGCTGATAAGCGAAGTTGGCGTTGAAGTCGAAGGCTTTGTAGCGACCGCTGAAGTTGAATCCACCGGTATGCTTCGGAGCCATACGGCCGATGATGGTGGCATCGTCGCTGTTAATCATACCATCGCCGTTGGTATCCTCATACTTAGGCATGCCAGGGAATGCATTTTGAACAGCATTGGTGTCCGAACGCTTGGTCTTGGTGTCAAGCTTGTACTTGTGGGTATAGGTCGAGACGTTACAATCGGGAACTCCTTCTTTCAGTATCCACTGACCGTCATGGAGGGCAGGATCGTCGAAGTCGTCAACGGTATAGAAACCAGCAGACTTGTAACCCATAATCAAACCGACAGGCTCACCCTCGCGGATGACGTATGGCTTCTGGGGGTTCATTGATGTTGAGGCAAAGCTCATCGAACCGTTCATGTTGGCATCAGCAGGAACGCTCTCTACCTTGTTAACGTTGTAGTTGTAGGTTACACCAAAATTCAGATCGAAGTCCGCCTTGCGGATAATGTTGTAGTTGAATGCGAACTCAATACCCTTGTTAGAGGTCTTGGCGGCATTCTGGAACTGAAAGTCGAAACCACTGTTCGAGTTGATAGGAATCAGCATCAGACAGTCTTTCGTGGTGTTCCAGTAGAGGTCGATAGAACCGTTGAACTTACCATTGAGGACGCTGTAGTCCAAACCGATGTTACGAGAGATGGTTTTCTCCCAGGTCAGATCGGGATTACCCTTGATGTTACCAAGTGAGTATCCGTACATACCGTCGGTTTTGTTCTGGGTAGAGGTCCATGCGTCAATGAAGGCCGATGCGTCGATGCCATCGTTACCAGAGGTACCGATAGAGAGGCGGAGCTTTAAGTTGTCCAGCCACTTCTGGGTTCCCTTCAGGAACGGCTCGTCGGAGATACGCCATGCGATAGCACCTGCAGGGAAGTAACCCCAGCGCTTGCCGTCAGCAAACTTAGAAGAACCGTCAGCACGCATGGTGAAAGTGAACATATAGCGACCCAATAGGTTGTAGTTGACGCGGCCGAACCATGACAATGTGTGAGATGAAACACCAATGTTGTTGGTGAAGTTACTCTTATTGCGGTCCTGGGCCATCTGAATCTGACCAAAGGCCGTCTCCTTGTCCCATGAGGTTGGATACTGTGTACCAGTGATGGTAGAAGTGTTCGAGCGGCTGCCCAGTATCTCGTTACCAACCAGTACGTTCAGTGAGTGGTCTTCGCTCTTCAACAGGTCTGCGAAGTCGTAGTTCAACGTATTCGTCCATGATACGTTGTAGCCATCGCCCTGAGCCAGCTTAGCCTCCGATACGAGGTCGCGGCCAGTATTAGGACCAGCCCAGGTCTCTGTCTTTGACCAGTTGCGCGATACACCGAGTTCTGTCTTGGCAGTCAGTCCGCTGATAATATTCCAAGTCAGAGCGGTGTTCAAGCGGATGCGCTGTCTCCTGCGCAGGTAGCTGTTGTCATCAACTACTGCTAGAGGGTTGTACTGATCTTCAGCAAAGAGGTTACCCTCGCCGAAGTCGGTCTTGGCACCGTTACCCAGTGGGTTGTCAATCATGTTGAACATCCAAGGATATACAAAGGTGTTGTTGTGGGTGTTCTGGAAGAACTTATTCAACTCTGTCTTCGACTCACCATAACGGGTGTCGATGTTCAGAGTTAGGTCTTTCGTAATCTTCTGTTGCAACTTCAGGTTAACGCTCCAGCGGGTGAAGCCCGTCTTCTTCATCGTGGCGGCATCGTCGCTGAAGTTGACGCCTGCAAAGTACTTGGTCTTGTCATTACCACCGCTTATAGAAAGATCGTGATTCCACATGTGGCCAGTCTCAAACATGTCTTCCATATAGTTGTGGCCAGAGACGTTGTGATACTCCTCCAGATGGTTGCCGTTAGCTGAACCGAGCCCATAGTAGCGGCCCAAGTTACCCTTTCCAACAGCCGTCATGTACTCCCATGAATTGCGGACGTAGTCGTAGGCACTCTGCTGCTCAAGCACTTTGGGCTTAGCCTTAATCTGATAGTACATGTTGTATTTTACGGTCGCCTTACCTTCCTTAGCACTCTTGGTAGTCACGAGGATAACACCGTTGGCACCGCGTGCACCATAGATAGCTGTTGACGAGGCGTCCTTCAGTACGTCGATTGACTCAATCTGGTCTGCTGGGATGTCGTCAATGCCGCTGACGGCAATACCGTCAACGATGTACAGAGGCTCGTTTGACTGGGTGATAGAACCGCCACCACGAACGCGGATAGACATCGTGGCTCCTGGTCGACCGTCCTGTGCGATGACGTTTACACCCGAGAGCTTACCCTGCAGGGCTTCAGCAACGTTCGAAACAGGTACACCAGCCAGCTTTTCACCAGTTACTGACGATACAGAACCGGTCAGGTCCTTACGCTTCATCGTACCATAGCCGATGGCTACCACCTCTTGCAGTGTGGTGGCGTCGTCTTCCAGTACAACCGTTACGTCGCTCTTGGCATTGATGGTCTTAGCCTTCATGCCGATGTAGCTGACGACGATAGGCTTTCCAGCCGTTAACTTGATAGTGAAGATTCCGTCGAAGTCGGTCACACCGCCATTACGCGTACCTTGTTCGATAACGCTGGCGCCGATAACTGCCTCGCCCTGAGAGTCTTTCACGGTGACCTTTACGGTCTGTGCGCTGAGGCTACCTACAAACAGCAGGAATGCCAGCACCAGCACACTACGCATACTCTTCATGTTGAATGACATAAAATTAGTAGTTTTAAATTAAAGTAGTTAAAATGATTAGATAATATTATGATGCAAAAGTAGTAATATCTCTTAACACAGCCAAAGTTTTATTTACAATTCCTTGCGTAAACGTTTACGTCTTTCCGCCTTATCTGTTATTTAAATATCTTCTGTGCAAATTCCGTCAGGTAGATGCGCCAGTTACGCCAGATGTGTCCACCATCAGTCTCACGATACTGGTAGGGATAGCTCTTGGTGTCCCAGTAGGCGCGTAGGTCGACGCAGCTCTGATAGAGGAAGTCGGTCTTACCCATGGCAATCCAATAGAGCTTAGGCTTGCTGCCAAAGAGTTTGGCTGACTGTTGGGCGAAGTTGGGGTCGGCTTTGATCTGGTCGGCAAAGGAGCCTTGCATAATCTGACGGTTGCCGAGGTGCAGGCCAGCAGAGAAGAGACCGTAGTAGTCGAACGTGGTGGGGTAGAGCAGACTCACATGAAAGGTGTGGCCGCCACCCATGGAGAGACCGCAGACAGCACGTCCGGAACGGCTCTTGATGGTACGGTAGTTTGCATCTACATAGTTGACGATATCCATGAAACTCTCAGGAATCGAAGCAACGGCGGGTGTGGTAGGTCCAGTGCCAGCATCACGGAAACCTGGGGTGTACATGCCGAACGACCACTCGCCAGGGGCTGCCTGACAGTTAGGATTGCCATTAGGCATCACCACAATCATCGGCTTTGCCTTGCCTGTGGCAATCAGGTTGTCGAGAATCTGGGCTGCACGGCCTAATTCGCTCCAGGCGTTCTCGTCGCCTCCAGCACCATGCAACAGATAGAGCACAGGGTACTTGCCACCCTTGTCGTAACCCGCAGGGGTATAAATGGTCATGCGGCGCTGCATCTTCAGCGTAGGACTGTTGTACCATACCTTCGACAGATTGCCGTGGGGAACCTCGTTCACTTTATACAAGTCGCCTTTGTCGCCTTTTTGGTTGCTGACGATGAAGATGTTGGTGAACGAGACAATGTCGCGGTTCACGTAGATGTTGGCGGGGTCTTTGACGCCTGTCATTCCGTCGATATTAAAGGTATAGCTGTACATCTCAGGGGCAAGCTTGTCGCTGGTGTAGCTCCATACGCCGTTTTTCCCCTCTACGAGTTCAGCCACGCCTGGAGCATCATATTTCCCATAGCCTGGAACCTCAATGGTTTGGGTGGGCAGGAAGTCGCCAGTCACCTCCACCTTGACGGCCTTGGGGGCAAAGAGGTTGAAGGTCACTGTACCGTCGTTGTTGATGACGGGCGATTGTACGTTGGCACTGTTGAAGAGTTTCTCCTGTGCTGAGGCTCCGAGGCAAATCATTGCCGTGGCCATTAGTAAAATAGACTTTCTCATATTTGTCGTTCTTTGTGGAGTAAGTATGATTCACGGTCGGTAATAATGCTGCAAATATACACATTTTTTTTGATATACTCTCAGAGACGTACGAAAAATTGAAGAAAAATAGAGCGGACAACCACTGGGGCTGTCCGCTCTATATATAAATAAGGTACGCGATTACTTAAGAATCATTTTCTTGCCATTGACGATGTACAGACCCTTCGTAGCCTTGTTGACACGCTGGCCAGAGAGGTTGTAGATTTCGCCATTTACGTTGTTGACTGCTGTCTTTACGTTGTTGATGCCAACAGTACCAGGAATAGCAACTTCAGAAACTTCGCTCATGCCACCCATTTCGTTGGCAGCACGTACTCGATATTCTGCCGAAGCATCATCAACGTCATACTCGGCTTCTGTCGTAAAGGCGATTACCTGACCGTCTTTGACAATGGCAAACAACAGTGCATAGTTGCTGTCGTCCCATGCCAGCTTCGTACCGTTAATCTTTACATTCGTCGGAACGGGAGCTTGCTCGGTAGCCAGTGTCGGATCCCAATCACCGAACATCAGACTCTTGTTGCTGTAGGTAGCAGCCTCTTCGGCGGTAAGCACGGGAACGTTGGTTTCGTTGCGGCGGTTGATATAGACAGTCTCCTTCTCTCCAGTCGTTTCGTTGGTGACTTCCTTTTTCTCGTCGTAGGCATCGAAGGTGTTCTTACGTTCGCTCAGGCCTATGACGGCACCGGTCTTCGTGGTGGAGTTGTACTCAGCAAATTGCTTCGGGAAACCGCCGCTCATCTCGCTCCAACCGATAGCTGAAGGGATGACGTTCATCTTCGTGTCGATGAAGTAGGCTGTAGGAGTGCCCTTACCCCATGGACGGCCGAGGGTGTAGTTACCGTCAACCTTTTCTGCAGGAATAATATTTCCTTTATCATCCTTTACGGCAGGTGAAGCCTCGCCGTTGATAGTACAGCCTTTGAACACCCAACCAATCTTAGCGGGCTTTGAAGGTACGGCAGCGTAACCTCCCTGAATCTGGCGCAGCTCCACTTCATTAAAGTAGATGTCACCTTTACCGCACATAAAGTCGGTGCGTCCGCGTAGGTAACCACCCTCGAAGTAGTACAAGCCATTGTCGTTGTTTGAAGTCCAGGTGTCCTGGTAACCCCTCAAGGCAACATTCTTGTAGATGTTCTTCGTACCCTTGTCTTGGATGGCGATATCGCGACCGGTTCCGTCTTCCATACCGGTTTCAACGGTCAGATCCTGCCAATAGAGTCCGCTGGCATTGTTACTAATCTGGAAGACATCGCTGTTGCCGATACCATCGTATTTCGATGTTGTGCCATAGGTGCCAGCGAAAGTTTCGTTCTTGTCAATTCCGTTGGTGATGATGACTTCGTCTCGGTCTTCACCAATGAACGAGATGTTCTTACCCGTGATGAAGGTGATACACTCCTTGACATCGTAGCCGTTGACGCTCTTCGTGGTTCCATAGAGGGGAATGGTATAGTTGCCCTTCTTGATGAAGATGCGGAAGCGGGTGTTCTGGTCGCTGCGGCTGTTGGCTGCGGTGATAGCGGCTAACAGTTCGTCAGCAGTAGCAACGACAGCGTCGTATTCACCCTTTGTCACCGTAGGACGGGCCATCGTTGTGAAGTTGATGGTGATAGCCTCTTCGAGTACAACATCCGACAGGTTCTTTACGCTGTTGGCTGGCAAAGTGAAGGTGTAAGCGGTTTCATATTCCAGACCCTTATATTGGAATGTAATGGTTTTGCCGCTGACGGCAGGTGTCAGTTCCTGCTCGCCTAAGGTTGCCTTTGTACCTTCGGCCAGTTGCACTTTCTTATTGAAGTTCAGCACAATCTTACCGTTTGCAGAAGCACCTGTAGCATTGTTGGCAGGAACTGATGAAACGAGGGCAGGAGCCACTTCGTCGTAAGCAGCCTGCTGCGTACCGGTAATGAAGAACATAGCCAGCGTAATACCATCGTTGCCTGCTGTTCCTACTACTTCCTTTGTCTTGTCGGCAATCATGCGGATGTACAGATCGCTCTGGTTGTTGGCTGCAGCGGGCAGCGTTCCGCTGAACGAGGCTACAGCTTTGGCACCCACCATTGTGATGTCGCCAAACTTAGTCCATTCCTCACCATCGAGTGAATACTCGGCGTTGTAGGTTGGATAAGCGTTGTAGTTGTAGAGCATCTGGAACTGAACCTTGATGTCTTTGAAGGCCTCGGCATTAATCTTGGTCTGCCAGTGGTGGGTACCAGGAGTGCTCTGCCAGCTAACGGCAGCACCCTTGAAGCTCTCATAGCCACCGCCTTTCTCAGTGCTCTTGTCCAGCCAGCCAGCAGTAGTGCCGTCGGCAGTCTTGACGAGGCTAAGAGCTGCAGCGGTATTATCATCGCTGGCGAAGTCGGCTACGCGGCCGTTATTGCCTGCCTTGTAGAAGTCCCAACCGGCAATGATGTCGGCTTCAGAGTAGTTTGCCGTAAGCGTCTTGTTCTCATCCATCGTGATGGTCTTTTCGCTGCCAGTTTCACCATCGCTCCAGTTGGTGAAGGTTACCAGACCCTCATACTCGTTTGCTGTAAGCACAACGGTGCTACCAGCCTCATACATGTTTTTACCGTCAACGACTGTGGGAGCAGGACTTACAGTTACCATATAGCTGTTGGTTCCGTCAACAGAGTATTTCAACTCGTAGGTTTCTACCTGCTTGAAGTTTGCAGTCAAAGTCTCGTTGGCAGTAACGGTATATTTGAACTTAGCATCCTTTGAAACCTCTTCGCCAGCAGCGTTAGTCCAGTTTACAAAGTCGTAGCCGAAGTTTTCGGTAGCGGTGAGCGTCACCTCAGTGCCGTCTTCGTACTCGTCAGAATTTGGATACTTCGTTACACTACCGCCAGCTTCTGGAGAAGCAATCGTTGCGAGTGTATATTTTTCAACATCAACAATAGTACCATTTACCTTACCATATACGCGAACATCGGAAAAACCGCCTGCTTTGTCGGCTGCAAGACCTGTAGTTGCATATAAATCGAAGCCATCCCCAGAGGTAAGAGCTGTCTGTTGTTCAGCAGTCAGGTCGATGACAATTTCGTTGACAAGAGTTGCAGGTATTGCATCCCATTTGAATTGTTTTTTTTCTTCGGCATCATCCCAATTGGCACGTCGTGCAGTATAGGTGCCCAATGAGGTTTCTTCTCCGTCGCCGACTTTAGCTGATACAACAACGCCATTCTCTTTGTTGGTTGCGAAACGCTGTACGTACATTTTAATTTGAGTAGGAGTGAAAGTCAGGCCTTTTGCAGGTTTCACATTCCAATGTAGCTTTACGTTATTGCCCTTAAAAGTTACAAATTTTAATCCGTTATCTGGATCTTTAGATCGTGACCCCGTTGAAATAGTTGCATCAGCAGGTGTGTATTCAAGAGAAGCAACGGAAATAGCTGATTCTGGTGATACAGTCTTAGATTCAAGGCTTACATTACCATTATCAAGCATTGGCCATTCAACAGAAGCGTCAGCATTGTCGAAAGATTCGCCGCCTGCACTTTGGATTACAGGAAGCAGAATCTGGATATAGCGCATGTATTGGCAATCAGATTTGTTGCTATTAGAAGGCGATGTGCCAATGACAATGTCAATCGTTTCTGAATTACCTGCTAATTCATAATTGACGGTCTTACCTGACGTGTAGTCTGTTTGGCCATCAATGGTTGTTGTGCTGAATTCGGCATAGCCTTCCATGCTGACAGTAGCCCCCTTGCAAGCAGGGATAGTAAAGGACGTTCCAATATTTGTTTGAATCCAGTCGTTGTTGTTGGCATTGTTGAATTTGCCGGGATTCGTGTTGACGGTCATTGGGACATCAATAGCCTTATCTCCTATTACTGCCTGGGCAACCCAAACGTCTCCTTTCCTATTCTGCCATTGAACAATGGGTGCACCCAGGTCGCGACGGAAATTCCACTTTAAGGTTACAGGCTCTGTGCGGTCGGTCAAAGATACAGTATTGTCGGTGAATACTGGCTGGAGCTCGATATCTGCCTCCGGGACAACAAATTCTGTACCTGGAGCATAGCTGTTCGTGCCGTCACTCCATGCTGTGAGTGTCTTGCCCTCAACATACATGGTATAGTTCTTTGGCAGTGTAATACTTTTACCTACTTCGTCTTTGATAGAAGCTGGTGCAATACCAGTAGCATCGCCAAGTGCGAATGATACGGTCGCTTCAGTTTTGAGTTCTGAGGGATTAGCAGTTGCAATGGCAATATAAGTAGGGTAACCGCCACCGTCAATAGTCAGTGTTGTTGCCTCTGCGCCTTTGTAGTAGCCTGATACTACATTTTCGGGTGCACTTGAAGTCCACAAAGTCCCTTTGTTGCTAAACGAAGCAACTGTTTCACTTCCATTCATGATGGTAACGGCCTTGTTGTCCCAAGGCTGTGTGCCACAAGTTACTTTTACCGGTCCGTCAACCTTTACAGTAACACTCAGTGAGGCCCAGCATGTAGCGCTATGCCATTTTCCGCTGAGGACTGCAACAGCAGTTTCTGCATCAGCCGCTACACGACTGACTTTTCCTTCGGCATCTACTGCTATTCCAAAAGCGTTGATAGTACCCCATTGTACTTTTTCGCTTTCTTCCAGCAAGTTGCCGTTGGTTAAATCGACGGCAAAGTCCTTGAAGTCAGCCAAAGCGTTCTGGCTCATAGCCAACAAGGCCATGAATAATCCCAGAAACAATTTGAGTTGTTTTTGTTTCATAAGCGTTATTAGTTTTTATTGTTAGTAAAAATTTTGATTTGTCTGAACCGATATGTATTAGCCTTGCAAAGTTACGAATAAAAATGTGAAGAACGGACGTTCGGAGTGTGAATTTTCTGTTAAATGCCACGTAAACGATTACGTCTGTGCATTTTGAAAACTATGTTTTTACCGCGTCAAAACTATGTTTTCACATAGTCAATGCATAGCTTTGACGATGTCAATCCTACGCTTTAACAGTGTTAATGTGTAGGATTCACAGTGCTTAGGTACGACTTCAGTTGTCGAAATCCTGCATTTCCTACACTTGCTATTGATAGTCAGATACTTACACGAAAAATCCTACACTGATTCCTACACTGAAGTTGCACTGGAACTTGCACCACTTCAGTGTAGGAAAAGTGTCACTTTCAGTGTAGGAAATTTGAACGTAATTTGTTGATAATCAGCACCAAGTGTAGGAAATGCAGGTTATTTCATTGTTTTCCTGGTCAGTGTCGTTCCGTCAGCCATGCGCTGGCGAACAATCACCATGCCGCGGGCATTGCTGCCGACCTTCTGTCCGGCCACGTTGTAGTACTCAGTAGCGAGGGCAGGGGAGAAACTGACAGACTTGATGGCAGTGGTGTTGGCTGGTCGCTCATAGGGCCCGAGGTCACGGGCAGAGCCTGTAATGGTACGCTCCAGGAAGGGGAAATCTTGAACAAGCCCTTGCCAGACGTTGTTGACGTTATCCAAGTCGGCATTGCCGGCATCAACAAGCCGATTCTCGGGGTCAGCCGTCAGGCGTCCGAAACGGCGGGGTAGTCCGCCATAGATGTCGCGAGGCAGCAGTGCGTCGTCTTCGTCCAGTGAGATATAGTCGTCAGCACTGATGCCGGTTACAAGATGATTTGTCCAGCCATTCTTCGACATCGGTGCAGTCAGCGCATTGTAGTCGTCATAGCCCACATCGATTTCCTGCTTGCCAAGACACACATTATTATAATACTTGGTGTCGGCGTTGGAGCCTCCACTCTCGAACATATAGTCGTAACTGTTGTCGAAGGCCAGGCAGCCCACCAGCACGTGACCGCCCTTGTGGTTGTTGCAGTCAAAGCCCTTCACCGAACTGCCTTGGTAATGTCCAAACGAGATGGTGTTGAAGACATAGTGGATGCCCTTTGAACTGCCGCCAGTACCATTACCACCGAGTTTGATGCCATTGCCGTTGCCAGAGAACGACATCGACGAACTCTTGGTGATATAGTCTTTTACCCAGAGATGGTCACTGGCGACACCAGCCTTCCAGGCCCAGCACTCAGCGATGATGACATCATAGTCGGTCTCGAAGAGGTCCCACGAGTCGTCGCTGTTGTGCCATGCACGGCAGCGGATGAAGCGGTTGCCTTTGCCGTTGTGCATCTTACAGGCAAAGCCGTCGGCATCACTCCCGTAGTTGGCATCATAGTCACAGTTATGGTGCGAGTCGCAGTCGATGATGTCGTTGTAGGCACAATAGGAACCATCGTTCTCGCTGATGCCTGGGAAACTGTCGCTGAACTTGTGGCCAAAACCTAACTGCAGACCGGTATCAAGGTTATACGAGAACTCACAGCGCTCAATGCGGTTGTGCGAGCCTTCCAGTTTGATGCCGTTGTCGGCGGCATGAGTGATATGCAGTCCGAAGAGCCACCAGTAGTTGCCCGTGATGGTCAGTCCACGCTCACCAACACGCTCGTTGGTCAGACCATTCTTGAAGTCGAAGACGGGCTTCTCGCCATCGTAGCAGCGGATGACGATGGGTGCATCAGCCGTGCCGCTGGTCTTGATACGCACGGTGAACTTGCCGTCGCTCTGCACCTTCTGCAGATAGGTGCCACCACGACAGATGATGTGGGTGCCGGGCGTTGCTGCATTGACGGCCTTGCCTAAGTCGAACCACGGTTTGTCTATGGTGCCATCGCCCGTCTGGTCGTTGCCGTCAGGCGCAATGTAGATCTCCCTTGTTGCTGTCGGGAAAGGCTTTGTAGGTACCCATGTGCCCTCGGTAATATAGGTGGGGTCATCGGGGTCAACAGGAGTGACATTGGCCGACTTGATGACTACTTTCGACACATATGTGTTGCTGGAGCTGCCGACAAAGCGGAAACGGACGTTTGTCTGGTTGTCAAGTCCCGTCTTGGCACTAAACGACTTCGCGCCTGAACCGCCTGAAGAAATCTCAGCTAGCTTTTGCCATGCACCGTCATTGATAGAAAAACTGATGGTCAATTTGTTGTTGCCGCCAGAACCCCAGTCAACGAAAATCTTTTCAGGATCGTCGAGAGCAGGGGTGATGAGGTAGGAGGACGTACCGTTAGAGAAAGTAAACTGCTTGACGCCATTGTTCTCCTTCAATTCCATCTTCAATGCCTCCCAGTCGCCTGAAGGTATTGACAGGGTTACTTTATTGTTACTGCCGTATCTCCCCTTCGCCAGCGAAGAGAAGTCCTCTGACATGTCGGCGGCCTGTGCCGTCAACCAGCCAAAGGTTAAAATGCTGATAATGATTAAGGTTTTTGTTAGTTGATGTTTCATAGTCGTTAACGGAATACTTTCTTCGTTTGTGTAGTGCCGTCAGCCATGCGCTGACGTAGAATGACAATTCCTTTAGCATTGCTGTCTACCTTCTGTCCCGCCACGTTGTAGTACTCGGTAGAGAGGGCTGGGGAGAAGCTGACAGGCGTCGAAATGCCAGTGGGAGAGGTGATCATACCACTGATAACGATATTAGCCAGACCCATGCTTTTGTTGTATGGTATTTCGTAAAGATGAATGACAAGCGTATTGCTGCCAGTCATTGTGTTTGCATCGTTGACTGGAGTGTCTACTGTAGAGTGTTTAGGGGTAGGCGTATCGTCGCTGCTGGATGTCTTTCCGCTTTCTCTATATGCCCATGTCTCTCCACAAATAGTGTGTTTTGATTTGTCAGAATACTGCAAATACGATAAGAATTTCCCTTTGTCTGTTCCGAAGCGTGTAGCGTAAAACGAAACATTTGTTAGAGTAAACTTATATCCCTCTTTAATCACAAAGTTGAAACTAACTGCATTCTCGGCTTTAGCCTCTGAGTCAGTAGTTTCGTCTGTGATGGTGAAACCTGTCATAGCAATATCAGAAGTCTTCTTACCTACATATTTTAAATGTTCCCCAACTGTTATAGATGTGCTTGTTATGCCTGTTTCGGCCATGCTGCTAAGTGTGGCAGTCTGTCCTTCTGCACCAGTATTGAATGGCCACGTAATAGTCCCCGCTACGCCAGTTGATGGGTCTTCCTGTGGATTGATGTCCACTTTGACACATGTGGGATAGTATTCATTGACAGTAGATATTGCATCTTCGTTTTCTGCTTTCATAATATCTTCCACGATGCTGTTGGCATATACTTCTAGGTTAGTGTACCATCCGTTTGGGTCAAGGGTGTATGCATTGGGGTCGAGATTACCTCCATTAGCCTGTTCCCAAGCGTCAGCCATTCCGTCCTTGTCAGCATCAAAAGATGAAGGGCGCATAGTCGACTCAAGTGTATATTCACCTTGGTCTTTTACGAAGTCAATGATGCCGGGGTGGTGTGTAACAGTTTGACCATCGCCCGTTTTAGTAGCACTGCCTGTATAGGTCGTTGTGCCATTATTTGCCTCCCTAACATATCGTTTGTCGACATTGTCACGGAAAAGAGACGCTCCGACATAATCGAGCACTTTCTCGTAAGCTTTTTCTGCGGTATGAGTGGTTACTTCACCAGTAGCCACCGGACTATCCATCTTAATCTTTACACAGTCAACTCCACTGGTATTCTGAACATAAGTAACCCCGTCACCATAAAGGTGGTTAGCATCGGGACAGTACTGCTCGCCATTAATCTCTGACGTTCCACTATCATATTTTACACCTTTCCAGTCGTAGTTGGCAGCATTGCTGCCAGCAGCTGTCACATAGTTCCCATTGATGTAATAGCGTGAACAATACCCCATGTAGGGAGATCCACTGGCATTGCTGCTAGTTGCTACTGAAATCTGGGTAACTCGGGTTTTCGATACCGTAGCGGGTCCTGCCTTATAGTAGTTGTTAACGATGTTTATCTGGCCACCACCTGTACCACCATAGCAACCATTACCAGTTCCCCAGTTGTACATTACACAATTGCGGAAGTCTACGATTTCAGCCTGTATGGGGTTGGCATACCTCGTATTGTCATAGTTAGAACTGGCATAGCGGGCGCCACAGAAACGTGGTGCACGGTTCTGGACATGAGCTATGAAGTTGTGATGGAAGGATGCTTCCTTGCCGCCCCAGATGCCACCGTAGCTATGTTCACCTTTTGAGTGTCCGGGGTTGGCTAGGGCTTCACCAAGACTACACCATTGCATGGTGAAGTTGCGATTGTCGTAAAAAGAGGCAATCTCGTCAATAGACCAAGAGAATGAACAATGGTCAAAAATAAGGTTCTTGACATTGGTCTGCCATGTGGCATCTGCACCATCATTGACATCTTTTTCTTCTCCTCTACGAATACGGATAAAGCGAATGACGTTGTTGTTACCCGGACGAATGGTACGATAACGTAAAGTAATGCCTGGTGCAGGTGCCGTTTGACCAAGAATGGTGATGTTGTCTTTAAAACTGACATCGCCTTTCAGTTCAATAACACCAGCCACATCAAAAACAATAATACTATTTTTGTAGCCAACGGCGCGGCGGAACGAGCCTTCAATGTCCTCTCCGCTAAGGTTAGTGACGTGGCGAACAGTGCCACCGCGACCACCAGTAGCATAGCGTCCATGTCCTTCTGCACCAGGAAAAGCAGGCGCCTGAGCCATGGCCAACAATGACAATATACAGACTAATACAGAAAATAATGTTCTTTTCATATCTCCTATTTTTTTGTTTTGTATTTGCTTAGTATAGTGTAGCCCCGGCATGTTTTGTTACCACTGACGGCACGTCGCTGTTGGGGGCAATAGTGTAGTTGTATGGTACTGTAACAGTGTCGCCTAATGATACAGGGCACTTTTTTGCCTCCGCAATGAAGTTGTTGGGTGCCCAAGTAACGGCGGTAGCATCGTTCTGACAATAGTATCTTTTCACTCCCTTGTCGAAGTAATTGCCTTCAATCAGAAACTCAGAGCTGATGCGTGGGTTGATGCAGTTGCTGGCAGTAGTACTCGTAAAGTAGTTGTTCAGCATGTGAATCTTGCCCACACGTCCCATCGGCATGCGTTGATTGCAGCCAGCTCCCCACCAGTTGAAGGCAAAAGTGGTGTTCAGAAATCCTTTGGGCTCTCTGTCACTATAACCGACAAGATTGGTGTTCTGGTGCATATACGAACGTTCGGAATAGCTGAACGTACACCAGCTGACGGTAATGAAGTCAGAACTTGCCGTGATGTCGAAGTTGCCGTCCATGCCATCTGTAAAGGCGCAATGGTCTATCCAGCAGTTTTGGGCATTCTGGCAGGACAGAAGGTCGCTACCTCCCACGTCTACAGCCCCCGGACCAACAAAGGAGATGTTGCGGATGATGATGTTCTGACAGTTCTTTATCGTCAGGACTCCCGAGCTACGATATCTTTCGTCTTTGTCGTCCGTCATCTCCAGGATGATTTTGCGTGTATTGTATTCTGCCTCTTCACTTACTCTCCGGCCGTTGTCTAAAGTGCTGCCTGTCCCTCTGCTGGTACGCATCTGGGGAACCCCCACAGCGTCAAGTAAGGACTTGATCTTGTCCGTTATCTTCCAGATGGTACAGATGCGGGCATTGTTGATGCCTATAACGGTCCTGTTGCTGTTGGTATTTACAACATTGCTTGATACGTAGAAGTCACCTTTGGAACCATCGAGAATCACGACCTCGTAGTTCTTTAGGCTATTCCGTATTTTTTCTTTCATATCCACGTCAGGTCCTTCAGACGTGAGGATGGTCAGACTGCCGGAAAAATCAGTGGGTACAGGATAGGTGTAACAGCCTCCACCAGTAATGTTGTATATACTGTCGGCATTAGTGCGTGAAGCACGGGTACAGAAACCAAAGGGCTTGTCTTGGTCATAGTCGTTAGCAGCTACTGTCAGCGACAATAGGGTAACAGCGATAGATATAAGCCCTCTCTTCATCTTTCTTATCTTTTTCAATACTCGCTGTCGGTCGTATAGCCTAACTGCTCCATCTCCAATGAAGCCCAGAGGAACGGACCGACACCCTTGGCGTCGTTGTCGCGGATGGGTTCAGAGAGGTAGTAGGCGTATGAGCCGTCGCGACGACGGTTCTCCTTCACCTTCGGGGCGGCCTTGCGTACTTTGTCGCTCAGTCCCGGGCCCAGGCCAGCCACTTCGCAGCACTGTGTCAGCGAGATGGTCTTGTCGGGATTGATGCGAATAAAGTTGTTGATGATTCCTTTGTAGGCTTTGATGCCTGCCTCGCGGTATTTCTCGCCTAAGTAGCCCATGCGGTTTGCTTTTAGCAGTACATAAGCGAACATGTTGGAACAGGTGGATTCCAGATAGTTACCATCGCGCCCAGGCTGGTCCATTACCTGATACCACAGGCCGGTTTTCTCGTCCTGATACTTGATGACGGCGTCGAGGTCCTTACGTAGCAGTTCTATGACTTCCGTTCTGCGGCTGTAGTCCTGTGGCAGTGCGTCAAGCAGTTCGATGAGTGCCATCGAGTACCAGCCCTGAGCGCGTCCCCAGCAGTGCTGCGACAGTCCCGTCTCTTTGTCGGCCCAGAACATGTCGCGTGTCTCGTCGTAGGCGTGGCGGTTCAGTCCCGTCGTCGGGTCGAAGGTGCGTTGATAGGTGATGCTGATCTGGTTGACAGCGTCGTCGTAGATTTTCTTTGCCTCTTTCTGTGGCAGCAGGTCGCGGGCGGTCATCGTATAGAACGGCAGTCCCATGAAAATACCGTCGAGCCATACCTGATAGGAATAGATAGCCTTATGCCAGTAAACCTTGTCAACCACGGTGCGTGGCTGGTTCTTCAGTTGCTTCATCATCAGTTGCATGGCCAGCAGGTTTTTCTTCTCGGGCCACTTCTGGTACATGCGGGTCACAAAATGGCCCGTGCGGATATTGTCCAGATTGTAGTCCTCGATATTGAATCCGCGGATGTTGCCGTCGGTATAGATCATAGTGTCGGTATACTCCTGGCAGTACTGGCGTATCTTCTCGCCGCCATAGCGCAGGTAGGTGTCAAGCATACCTTCCAGCTCGATACCCATCACATAGCTCCATTTGGGAGTGTTAGAGAAGTCGAGCAGGTATGACTTCGGCACACGCTGCATCTCCGAATAGGTCATCCACTCCGAATAGTGCTTGTAGGGCTTCTCAAGCAGTGCCAATGCACCATTGATCTGCAGGTTGTCGAAGCGGATGTCGCGCCACTGACCCGTCAGTTTGTTACCCTCGGCCACACCGTTGAACTGGCAATTTTTCACGTCGACGTCATACACTTGGCAGGTATCGGGCATGCCGACCACCAGTACACCGTAGCGAGACTTCTGGCAGGTTACGTTCTCCATCCATACGTTACGTACTGTGGGGTTGAATCCTCGGCAGCATACCTCGCGCGGCTCATAGTCGGTATTGATCTTCAGCACGGCTTCCTTACATTGTCCAACAGTGATGTTGCGCATGTTGATGTTCTCGATGACGCCGCCGCGACAGGAGTTGGTTTTTATGCGAAGCACACGGTCCAGTGAGGGAGAGTCCATGCGGCAGTTCTCTGCATAGACGTTCTGACAGCCACCGCTGATCTCCGAACCGATGACCACACCACCGTGACCGTTCTTCATCTCACAGTTGCGAATGATGATATTCTTCGATGGACGGCCTGCATAGCGACCCTGACCGCCCTCGCGGCCGTCGTTGTTGCGGGCCGACTTGATGGCAATACAGTCGTCGCCAGTATTAAAATAGCAGTTTTCGATAAGTACACGGTCACACGACTCTGGGTCACAACCGTCACCGTTGGGGCCGTCGTTGTTGATCTTGACGCCACGAACTGTGATGTCTGTCGACAGCAGTGGATGGATGACCCAGAACGGCGAGCGCAGCAAAGTGACGTCCTCGATGAGAATGCCCTCGCACTGGTTGAAGTTGATCATCTGCGGGCGCAGTCCGTCCTGCGTACCAAAGCGACGCTCATCCATGTCGATGCCGTCCTCGGCAGCCTTCAGCAAGCGGGCACGGCTGCCGTTCCACTGGTGAACGGTCATCCCTTCCTTGAAGCCGAACTTCGGGGCGCTGACCCATGGCCACCAAGTCTCGCGCGAACCACCACCATCGATGGTACCGCGACCTGTGACGGCCACGTCTTTCTGTTGGTAGGCGTAAATCAATGGTGAGAGATTCCAGCAGTCCAGTCCCTCCCAACGGGTAGGAACGATGGGGTAGAGCTCGGGTTCGAAAGCAAATTCCAGCACAGCACCCTCCTCAACGACAAGGTTGACGTGGCTTTTCAGCTGGATGGCTGCTGTGAGGAAGTGCTGTCCGGCAGGTACCACGACGCGTCCGCCACCTTTCTTTGAACAGGTGTCGATAGCCTTCTGTATTGCTTTCTGATTTTTTGCGGCAGTATTGCCAGGCTTTGCACCATATTTGGTGATGACAAAAGCCTTGTCGGGGAACTGTGGCAGGCGGATGCTCTGCTCAATCTGGCGGTACTGCTGCTCGTCCCAACCCTTCGCCTGGGCTGTCATTACTATGCAGAGACAAAGCAATACTGTCTGGAGGATTCTCTTCATTTTGATTTGCGTTTAAGTAGTTTCTGTGTGCAAAGATAGCAAAAAAGAATGAAACAGCCACCGCTTTTACATTATTTTGTTATGTAAACGGTTGCGTAATCGGATATTTTTCGTACCTTTGCCGCCTGTAAAACTGAACGACGACGATATGAGTATCAAGGAATTGTTGAATAAGAACGACCGCTTTGCTGCACAGGCAGGCTGTCAGATTACAGAGGTAGACAATAATCATGCTATAGCGGTGATGACCGTAACTAACGCCCACCTCAATGGAGGCAATGTGTGTCAGGGTGGTGCCTTGTTTACGTTAGCCGATTTGGCTATTGCGGCACTGATGAACCACGGCGGACAGCTGACCTTCGGCATCCAGAACAGCATTATGTTTGTGTCGAGTGCTATGGAAGGCGACGTGCTGACAGCAGAAGCTACCTGCGTCTGCGACCATCATAAGATACCCTCTATGGAGGTGCGCGTCACCAATCAAGAAGGACGACTTATCTGCCACGTTACAGGCATGGGATATCGCAAGCAGGCTACGGTTCCTATTCAATGAACTCGTAAGAAGTCAGCTCTTTTAGGGCATCTTGGATGAGGTATTGCTGTTTCGTCCCCTTTAGACGAACTCTCTTGTTTTGGTTGTTAGGATTGTTTTTTAAGTTTAGCTTGTCAATGATGTTAGATGGCTTACAACCATAAAGTCCTACAGGAAGCAAATCGCTGTAATTTACTAAATCGAATTGCTCTTCTGGCTTTTTGCTTGAGTCATATTTCTTGTCTGCTAAGAGAATTCCCGCCTTAATATTTTCAAAAGAAGTGCTCTTGTCAAAGCTGTATTTTATTTCGTTGGTTGTGATTTCCATGATTGCTCCAACAATAAAGCCTTCGACAGTAATAGCTTTTAGGTCTCCTTCCTGCTTGGCTTGCGCCACAGTCAGTACGTCGGACGTTGGCGTGGGATTATCTGGTGTTACTGGGTCATCAGGTGTATCGGGATTGTCTGGCGTAACAGGGTCATCAGGGTCAGGCTCAGGGTCGGGAGTCACTGGCTCGTCGGGGGCATCCGGTGTATCGGGCTCTTCGGCTTGGTAGGCTTCGCCAACCTCTATTGCTGTTACTTTCTTTAGCCCCGCCATACTCAGATAGTCGGCGCGCGTACCTATTATATATACCATGTGATTCCAGTATTCGGGATGGTCAACTAAATTGAAGTTGTTGCGAATACCCTTGGAAGCATCTGTCAGACAGACGGGAAACAAGTCGTCGTAGTCTATCAAATAGTCGCTACCCTTGATTGGCTCTTCTGCTAAGACTATAGCGGTGGTGCCTTCGAACGGTGCTGAGAAGATTGCATTCTGAATGCTACGCTGTGTAGAGGCAACCAAGTAACCCTTTACGCAGACAACAGTGCCATCAGCTACTTCCCATGCCTGGCTGATAGTCAGCGCGTTCTGCTTGTCGGCATCACTGATGCCAGCTGTCGGGGTGTCACCACCCGAGGTGCCATCCTCGTCAGTAGCGATGCTCTTTTCACAGCCTGTAACGAGCAGAAACAGTAGGGTGAACGCTGTCAGTATGCGGTATTTCATCAGTTATTGGAGTCAGTTAAAACGCAGAAAAACGAAAAAAGTGGCAGGAAAATTTGCTTTTTATCAAATTAATATCTAAATTTGCCCCCGATAAGCATTTGCGTAGACTTTCTTTTTACGCTACTTATCATTAAAAGATGAGGTTGGTAGCGTCCTGCACCAACCTCTTTTTAGTTCGTTACTGTATTTCCCAACCAATGGCTGATGCTCCGAGTACGGCAGCCGACGCTCCGTCGAGACCGCTGACCAGGAACTGAGCCTTGCCTTTAAAGATGTTCATGACGTGTTTGTCGTAGGCTTTTTTGATAGGATCCATAATCAAGTCGCCAGCTTTTACCATACCTCCGAAGAAGATGAAAGCTTCTGGTGACGAGAAGGCGGCAAAGTCTGCACATGCCTCACCTAGCATCTTGCCCGTGAACTCGTAGATATCCTTAGCCAGTGCGTCGCCCTTGCCGGCAGCAATCGCCACGTCGAGTGACGTGATGTTTTCAGGCTTCATGTCGCGAAGAGTGGAGGGCTGGTTGGTGGTAGCCAACAACTCACGGGCAGTACGTGCTACACCTGTTGCCGAGCAATAGGCTTCAAGGCAGCCTGTTCGGCCACATCCGCAAGGACGTCCCTCGGCACCACGTACCATGGTGACGTGTCCCAACTCACCAGCGAAGCCATCGTGTCCATAAAGCAGTTGTCCGTTAACCACGATTCCCGAGCCTACACCTGTGCCCAGCGTAATGACGATGAAGTTCTTCATACCGCGGGCTACGCCATAGACCATTTCACCCAGAGCGGCAGCATTGGCGTCGTTAGTCAGTGCCACGGGGATGCCACCAAGTTTTTCGCTGAACATTTTAGCTAGAGGAACAATGCCGTCGTGGGCCCATGGCAGGTTGGGGGCAAACTCGATAGTGCCATTGTAGTAATTGCCGTTAGGCGCGCCAATGCCCATCGCTTTAATCTTTTCGAGGCCTCCCACCTGTTCGATAATTGGCTGGAGCGCTTCAGTAGCCGATTTGACATAGGCCTCTGCACTAGTAAACCCGCCAGTCTTGATGGCGGTAGTGGCCTTGATCTCGCCACGAGTGTCGACAATGCCGAATACAGAGTTGGTTCCTCCTAAGTCCAAGCCGATGACGTATGGCTTGATTCCTTGCTGTTCTATCATAATAGTAATATGTTTTGAGTGTTGATATTAAGCGTTTTAATGCTACAAAGGTATGAAAAAAGCATGATAACTCAAAGTTTTATGAAGAAAATCTGATGTATATCAAGGAAAATTCGTAAATTTGCAGTCGATATGCCGTTTCCTATACATATTAACATAGTCGACCTGGTGTTTAAAGGCATGCTGATAGGCATGATAGCCTCGGCGCCGATGGGGCCTGTGGGCGTGCTCTGTGTGCAGCGTACGCTAAATAAAGGACGTCTCTTTGGCCTGGCCACAGGTGTAGGTGCTGCCGTTAGTGATATCATCTATGCTGGAGTGACTGGATTTGGTATGGCCTTCGTGATGGATTTCATCAACAACGACCAGAACAAGTTCTACTTGCAGATTATCGGTTCTGTGTTACTGTTGGCCTTTGGCATCTTTACATGGCGTAGTGACCCTACGAAGAATATGCACCAGTCGGGTCAGAAAAAGGGGTCCTTGTGGTATAACACGTGGACCGCTTTTCTTGTCACCTTCTCCAATCCGCTGATCATCTTTCTGTTTATGGCGCTGTTTGCCCAGTTTGCATTCGTCATTCCCGACCATCCGTTCGAGATGCTCATCGGGTTTACCAGTATCGTCGGTGGGGCCCTGCTTTGGTGGTACGGCCTTTCGTGGCTTGTCGACAAGTTGCGCGTCATCTTTGACAATGCTGGAATCCGCATCATCAACCAGATTATCGGTGCCGTTGTAATCATCTTCTCCATTGTGTCGCTCTTTGGTACGGTGACGAACCTGTATAGGTTCTTTTGAAAGGTAAATAGTAAATAGGAAAAAATGTTTATAGCACAAGAATTACGTAAGACAAATATCGCCGAATACCTGCTGTATATGTGGCAAGTGGAAGACACGATACGTGCCTTTGGCTGTTCCATCAGTCGTATTCGTCACGAATACATAGACCGCTTCGACTATAGCGATGAGCAGAAAGAAGAAGAGGCCGACTGGTTTGGTAACCTGATACGCATGATGAATCAGGAGGATTGCCGTGAGCAGGGACACCTGCAGATCAACAAGGTCACTATGCAGCAGTTGCAGGAACTACACGCTCAGTTATTGTCGTCGCCAAAGTTTCCTTTCTATAATGCTGAATACTATAAGGTGCTGCCCTACATCGTAGAGCTGCGCAACCATGGTGCCGACAAGGAGGAAAACGAGGTGGAGACGTGTTTTAATGCTCTTTATGGTACCATGCTGCTGCGATTGCAGAAGAAGGAGATTACGGCTAACACCCAGGCTGCTGTCAAGGAGATTACCACCCTTGTGGGCATGCTCTCTGACTATTATAAGAAAGACAAGGAAGAAGGTTTGAACTTTGAGTAAGATGAATATATTAATCACTGGCTGTAACGGCCAATTGGGCAACGAGATGCAACTGCTGGAGAAGGAGAATCCCCAGCATACCTATTTTAATACTGATGTAACTGAGCTCGATATCACCGACCAACAGGCTGTTGAGTCCTTTGTCAACGAGAACCAGATAGATGGTATCGTCAATTGTGCCGCCTATACGGCTGTTGATAAGGCAGAAAATAACGAGGCGCTGTGCCAAAAACTGAATGCCGAGGCACCTGCCTATCTTGCCCATGCCGTAGGACAGCGGGGCGGCTGGATGATACAGATCTCTACAGACTATGTGTTTGACGGAACCAATCATACCCCTTACAAGGAAGACGAGGAAACCTGTCCGAACAGCGTCTACGGACGTACTAAACTTGTGGGCGAACTGAACGTTCAGAAACTTTGTGAGCGCTCGGTGATTATCCGTACGGCATGGTTGTACTCTACCTTTGGCAATAACTTCGTGAAGACCATGATACGTCTGGGTAAGGAGAAACCCGAGTTGGGCGTTATCTTCGACCAGATAGGAACTCCGACCTATGCCCGCGACCTGGCTGTGGCTATTTTTGCCGTCATTAATCAGGGTGTTGAGCCTGGCATCTACCACTTTAGCAACGAGGGCGTTATCTCGTGGTACGACTTCACCAAGGCTATCCATCGGTTGGCAGGCATTACCACATGCCACGTCCGTCCGCTTCATACGGAGGAATATCCCACGCCAGCTGCCCGTCCGCACTATTCGGTGCTTGATAAGACGAAGATAAAGCAAACCTATCATATAGAAATTCCCTATTGGGAAGAAAGCTTAAAAGATTGTATTGAGAAATTATGAATCAGGAAATAGAAAGAAGAAGAACATTTGCGATAATATCGCACCCGGATGCCGGTAAGACCACGCTGACAGAGAAGTTTCTGCTCTTTGGCGGACAGATACAGGTGGCTGGCGCCGTGAAGAACAACAAGATTAAGAAGACTGCCACCTCTGACTGGATGGATATCGAAAAGCAGCGTGGTATCTCCGTATCGACCTCTGTGATGGAGTTCGACTATACACCAGAAGGCTCAGAAATAGAATACAAGGTAAATATCCTCGATACTCCTGGTCACCAGGATTTTGCTGAGGATACCTACCGTACGCTGACGGCTGTCGACTCAGCGATTATCGTCGTGGATGGTGCGAAGGGCGTGGAGACGCAGACTCGTAAGTTGATGAATGTCTGCCGTATGCGCAACACCCCTGTTATCATCTTCATCAATAAGATGGACCGTGAGGGTCGCGACCCGTTTGACTTGCTCGACGAGTTGGAGCAGGAGTTGGAAATCAAGGTACGCCCGCTGTCGTGGCCTATCAACCAAGGTGCGAAGTTCAAGGGTGTCTATAATATTTACGAGCAGCAACTCAACCTGTTTACCCCTGACAAGCAGCGTGTCACAGAGAAGGTAAGTGTGGAGGTCGGTTCCCCTGACCTTGATAAGCGCGTTGGGGAAACCGATGCGAACAAGCTCCGCGAAGACTTGGAACTGGTGGATGGCGTATATCCGGAGTTCGAGGTGGAGACTTACCGCTCTGCTGAGGTAGCCCCCGTATTCTTTGGCTCGGCCCTCAATAACTTTGGCGTTCAGGAGTTGCTCGACTGCTTCGTCGAGATAGCTCCAAGTCCCAAACCCACTAAGGCCGAGGAACGAATGGTGCAACCCGAGGAGCAGAAATTCACCGGGTTTATCTTTAAGATTACTGCCAATATCGACCCCAACCACCGTTCGTGTATCGCCTTCTGCAAGGTGTGTAGCGGAAAATTCCAGCGCAACCAGCCCTATCTGCATGTTCGTCAGGGCAAGACGCTGCGTTTCTCTTCGCCTACACAGTTTATGGCTCAGCGCAAGTCAACCATCGACGAGGCTTGGCCTGGTGATATTGTAGGTCTGCCCGATACTGGCGGCATGTTCAAGATTGGCGATACGCTGACTGAGGGCGAACAGCTACACTTCCGCGGTCTGCCCTCGTTCTCACCAGAGCTCTTTAAGTATATCGAAAACGACGACCCGATGAAGTCGAAGCAACTACAAAAGGGTATTGACCAGTTGATGGACGAGGGTGTGGCCCAGTTGTTCGTCAACCAGTTTAACAACCGTAAGATTATCGGTACTGTGGGACAACTGCAGTTCGAGGTTATTCAGTATCGTTTGGAGAACGAGTACAACGCCAAGTGCCGTTGGGAACCAGTTCACCTCTATAAAGCCTGCTGGGTGGAGAGCGACGACGATCAGGAATTGGAGAATTTCAAGAAACGCAAGTACCAGTATATGGCGAAAGATAAGGAGGGTAGGGATGTGTTCCTTGCTGACTCTGGCTATGTGCTCAGTATGGCACAGGAAGACTTCAAACATATCAAGTTTCACTTTACCTCTGAGTTCTAATGACACGGGAAGAAGATATCAAGAAGGCAGTGGAAGTGCTGCGAAAGGGTGGGGTCATTCTCTATCCGACGGATACTGTTTGGGGCATTGGATGTGATGCAACGAATGCTGAGGCTGTCAGGCGCGTTTATGAGATTAAGCAGCGCGACGACTCGAAGGCACTAATTTGTCTGGTCGACAGCGATGCTCGTATGCAGCGCTATATCCGCAATGTGCCAGACGTAGCGTGGCAACTGATTGACAGTATGAAGGAAGGCGATGTCAAACCTACCACGCTGATTCTCGACGGTGCAATTAACCTTGCTCCGAACCTGATTGCCGAGGATGGCTCAATCGGTATCCGCATCACCGACGAGCCTTTCTCTAAAGAATTATGCTATAGGTTCCAAAAAGCCCTGGTGTCGACATCTGCGAATATCAGTGGCGAACCTGCTGCACAAAACTATTGCGATATTGATCCTCGCATTATTGAACAAGTTGACTATGTATGCTGGGCACGCCGACAGGAGCATAAGCCCCACCAGCCCAGTAGCATCATCAGACTGCGCCCCGACGGACAAGTGACGATTATTAGAAAGTGAATAGAGAGGAGTGAAGCAATGAACGATAACCGACCACATTGGCTACAGCGACTGCATGAATGGCGTGTCAAGAATGTCAGCGACAAGATGTTCATACTTATCCTGGCGTTTGCTGTGGGACTGTTGTCGGCCGTGGCGGCATTTGTACTCCATGGACTGATAAACCAGATCGTGGCGCTGTTGACGGGACGTTTCCATGCCGATACCTATAACTGGTTGTATCTGGTATATCCTGTGATTGGTATCTGGCTTACGTCGCTTTTTATCCGTTATATCGTCAAGGACAATATCTCGCATGGTATTACACGCATCCTCTATGCTATCTCGTCGAATCGCTCACGGTTGAAGGGGCATAATACGTGGTCCAGCGTCATAGCCTCAGCCATCACTATCGGCTTTGGTGGTTCTGTGGGTGCTGAGGCTCCTATCGTGCTGACGGGTTCGGCCATCGGTTCGAATCTGGGCAAACTTTTCCGCATGGACAACAAGACGCTGATGACGCTTGTGGGCTGTGGTGCCGCAGGTGCTATTGCAGGCATCTTTAAGGCTCCTATTGCCGGATTGGTATTTACCCTTGAAGTGCTGATGATTGACCTGACGATGGCCTCGCTGTTGCCCATTTTGGTCAGTTGCGTGACAGCCACCTGTTTTACCTATATTTTCAGCGGCAATGCGGTGCTGTTTTCATTCCATCTCGATTCCGACTGGACGGTAGAGCGTGTACCTGCCAGCATCCTGCTGGGTGTCACGTGTGGATTCGTCTCACTCTACTTTGTCCGTACCATGACTGTCTGCGAGGATATGTTTGCCCGTTTCAAGGATAGACCCTATGTCAAACTCCTTATCGGTGGTGCTATCCTGAGTACGCTTATCTTCCTCTTCCCTTCGCTTTATGGCGAGGGCTATCACAGCATCAACCTGTTGCTGAACGGAAAGACAGAAGCCGACTGGAATCAGATACTCGACGGGTCGCTGTTCTATGGCCATCCGGAATACCTTATTATATATATAGGTCTTGTGCTGCTGACGAAAGTGTTTGCAACCAGTGCGACCAACGGAGGTGGTGGCTGTGGTGGTACGTTTGCTCCATCACTGTTTATTGGCTGTTTTACGGGTTTCTTCTTCTCACGACTATGGAATATGCACCAGATTGGTGTCTATGTACCTGAGAAGAACTTCGCCCTGTTGGGTATGGCTGGTGTGATGTCGGGTGTGATGCATGCTCCGCTGACGGGTATCTTCCTCATTGCTGAGATTACCAGTGGCTATAATCTGTTTATGCCGTTGATGATTGTTGCCGTGTCGAGCTACCTGACCATCAATATCTTTGAGCCTCATAGTATCTATGGTATGCGACTGGCTAAGCAGGGACGTCTTGTGACCCACCATACTGATCATGCTGTGCTCACGCTGATGAGTCTCGACTCTGTTGTTGACCGTGACTTCCAGGCTGTTGCACCTGATATGGAACTGGGACAAATCGTCAACCAAATCAGCCGTTCGCGCCATCGTGTGTTGCCTGTTACCGATCCGGCAGGGGCGTTGCTGGGTGAGATTAACGTGGTAAAAATCCGTCATGTGGTGTTCCGTACGGAGTTGTATCATCATTTCAAGGCTTCTCAACTGATGGTAGAGCCTGCTGCAACCCTAAGCGATTCGACGCCTATGACCAAGGTGATGCGCGTCTTTGAAGAAACACAGGCCGAGTGGTTGCCCGTTATCGATACCAACAACCACTTGAAGGGCTATATCTCCCGTCGCCGCATGTATGAAATGTACCGAAAAATGGTACATGACTTCAGCCAAGACTAATCAATGAACGAAGTTTCGAAATCTCGATGTTTCGAGATTTCGCTATAACGAAATAATAATATGACGAAAAACGACCTTAGAATTGTTTTTATGGGAACGCCGGAGTTTGCAGTGGAGACTCTGCAAGCGCTGGTGGAGAACGACTATAACGTTGTGGCTGTAGTGACACAGCCTGACAAACCCGTGGGCAGACATCAGACGGAGATGCAGCCGTCGGAAGTGAAGAAATATGCGCTGGAGCATGGTTTGCCCGTGTTGCAACCGGAAAAGATGAAAGATCCGACATTCGTGGAACAGCTACGTTCATACGAGGCAAACCTACAGGTGGTAGTAGCCTTCAGAATGTTACCTGAGGTGGTGTGGGCCATGCCTGAATACGGCACATTTAACGTACATGCCGCCTTACTGCCTCAGTATCGTGGGGCTGCTCCCATCAACTGGGCGGTGATTAATGGTGAAACGGAGACGGGGGTAACGACATTCTTTCTCGATCACGATATTGACACGGGACGCATCATTGCAAAGAAGACGTTTGCCATACCCGACGAGGCCGACGTGGAATATGTCTACGATGGTCTGATGCATCTGGGTGCAGCGTTGTGTCTCGAAACCCTGGAAGCCATCATTGCTGCTGACGGCCATCCTATCAGCATCCCTCAGGATAGCGTCCTTGATGGTTCAGCCATGAAGCCTGCTCCAAAGATTTTCAAGGAGACCTGCGAGATTGACTGGACGATGAATGCCAAGAGGGTATATGATTTTGTTCGCGGACTGAGTCCCTATCCAGGTGCTTGGACAATGTTACTGGATGCTACAGGAAAGACCACGGTGCTGAAAATCTATAAGACCCGCAAAACGGGACGTCCCGTTCAACAGCCTGTCGGAACTATTTCTGTAGAGCAAAAGACGTTCTTCATTGCTGCTGCCGATGAATGGTTGGAGATAGTGGAACTGCAGTTGGCAGGCAAGAAACGCATGTCGGCACGCGACTTTCTGAACGGTATGAAACAGTTGGGTGACTGTCACGTAAAATAAATTTCTCTTTTGAAATAATAAATAGGCGAGCTGTACGTTTCATTAATAACAAACAATATAAACAGTTTCGCCTATGACAAATTTTACCCAAGAAGATTTTACACCTAATCCGTCGACCATTCTGTTTATCAAACAGTTTGCGAGAATGTGTAACGCTACAAAAAAGGATAATCATGGCTACAATAGTCTCTCCGTCGTTGCTTGCTGCTGACTTCCTACATCTCGACAAGGATCTGGAGATGATCAACCGCAGTGAGGCACAATGGCTCCATCTGGATGTGATGGATGGTGTCTTCGTACCGAATATCTCGTTTGGCTTCCCCGTATTGGAGGCTGTTGCCAAGAAGTGTAAGAAACTATTGGATGTGCACTATATGATTGTGCATCCAGAGCACTATATCCAACAAACTGCTAAGTTGGGAGCCATGATGATGAATGTTCATGCTGAGGCTTGTACCCATCTGCATCGTACCATACAGGAGATTCATGCCGCTGGCATGAAGGCTGGTGTGACGCTGAATCCGGCAACACCAGTATCGGTGCTTGAAGACATCATTGGTGACGTAGACATGGTGCTACTGATGAGTGTGAATCCTGGCTTTGGCGGACAGGTATTCATCGAGAATACCATTGCCAAGGTGAAGCGGTTGCGTAAACTCATTGACGACAGCGGATCGAAGGCACTGATAGAGATTGACGGCGGTGTACAGGCAGAAACAGCTCCCCGACTGGTGGCGGCTGGTGCCGACGTACTGGTAGCAGGCAGCTATGTCTTTGGCTCTGAGAATCCTGAAGAGCGTATTAGCGGATTGCGGGCATTATAACGTTTTACTGGTCTAATGTCAGCTGAATTTGGTGCTGCTTAGCCATACGCCGCATGTTAATCAGGGCGTAGCGCATGCGGCCTAACGAGGTGTTGATGCTGACACCCGTCATCTCGGCAATCTCCTTAAACGACAGATCCTGATAATAGCGCATGTAGACCACCTCGCGCTGGGTAGCAGGCAGGGCATCCATCAGATGGCGTACATCTGAGAGAATCTGGGTGTTGACATATTCGTTCTCACGATTGATGTCCATCAGACTGTCACCACTCAGTTTGTTGAGGTCATTGTCTGCCGTGGGTTCCACGATATGGCTTGACCGTTGTTGGCGGTAGTTGTCCATGATGATGTTGTGGGCAATGCGCGTTAACCAGAATGAGAATTTGCCGGAATCGGTATATTTGCCTTCCTGCAGCTTGGTGATAACCTTCACGAACGTCTCCTGGAAAACGTCGTTAGCCATTTCGGGGTCGCGGACCACGAACATAATATACGTATAGAGCTTTTGTTGATTACGAGCTAACAACTCATCAAACGCACTATTGTCTCCTCCTATGTAAAGCAGTGCCAACGATTCGTCGGACTGGCTTGCATAATTCTTCATATCGTTTTCTTTACTTTTTATGAAGTAGAGTTTTCTCGATAGGCGGTAGTTTTTTAAAGGGTTTGTTGTTAACTTTTGTTGTTATATCGCTGCAAAAGTATATAAAAATATCAATCTTACCAAATAAAAAGCAAAAAAAATGCCATTTGTGCAGAAAAAACTGTATCTTTGTGGAAGTTTTTAACATAACAAACTATTGTAAAGATGATAAAACTCTTTGTTCCGGGTCGCTTATGCCTGTTTGGCGAACATACTGACTGGGCTGGTCACTATCGTACGATGAATGCAGATATCTTGCCGGGTGCCTCTATTGTGACGGGTATCGAACAGGGTATCTATGCCGAGGTGGAAAAATCGTCCATCTTTGAACTGCATAGTGATGCTCCAGAAATCAGTAATGTGTGGAACGATTTCTCGTGCAGCATGAATGAAGCGGAGCTGAAATCGGTGGCTAAGTCGGGCTCGTTCTTCTGCTATTGTGCCGGCGTGGCGTCGTATATGCTGGAATGGTACAAGGTAGGTGGTGTGCGCATCAGGATTACCGATATGACACTACCCATGAAGAGCGGACTGTCGTCGTCGGCAGCTATCTGTGTGCTTGTCGCGCGCGCATTCAACTTATTATATAAACTAAACCTGAATACGCTGGGCGAGATGAATATCGCCTATCTGGGTGAGTTGCGCACGTCGTCGCGCTGTGGTCGTCTTGACCAGGCGTGTGCCTTTGGTGTAAAGCCCAATCTGATGACCTTCGACGGCGACGAGATTGAGGTTAAGTCGCTGAATGTCAAGAAGACGCTCTATTGGGTCTTTGCCGACCTGTGTGCAGAGAAGGATACCATCCGCATTCTGAAAGACTTGAACAAGTCGTACCCCTTTGCTACTACCGAGGCCGAGCAGAACCTGCACAAGGCACTGGGTGAGTGGAACCATGAAGTGGTCGAGCGCGCCACCCAGTATATGGCCAGTGGCGACGCTGAGGCGTTAGGCCGACTGATGACCGAGGCTGAGGAGATGTTCGACAAGTATGTCGCACCAATGTCACCAGCCCTTTGGGCGCCCAAGTTGCACGAGGTGTTGAACGACCCGCAGATTCTGCCTTTGGTCTATGGAGGTAAGGGCGTAGGCTCTCACGGTGACGGTTCCGTGCAGTTCCTGGCACGTAGCAAAGATACTCAGCAACAACTGATTGACTACCTGAATGCTCAGGGATTGCGGGCCTATCCGCTGACGTTGCATCCTGTTCATACCGTGCGTAAGGCCATCATTCCTGTGGCAGGCTTTGGCACACGTCTCTATCCCGCTACCAGAACGCAGAAAAAAGACTTCTTCCCCATGCCGTGTCCAGACGGAATGGTACGCCCAGTTATCCTCATCCTGCTGGAAGAACTCGTGAAGAGCGGTATCGAGGAAATCTGTCTGGTGTTGGGTTCTAAGGAGGAGCGCAAGCAGTATGCCGATTTCTTTGATCATTCGTTGTCGGAAGAGCATCTGAGCAAGCTTAATGCTGAGGCTCAGGAGTATGAGAACCATATCTTGGACATCGGCAAGCGTCTACGCTATGTCTATCAGAACGAGAAGCGCGGCTTTGGTCATGCCGTCTATCAGGCAGCCCATTTTGCAGGTAACGAACCCGTGCTGTTGTTGCTGGGCGATACACTCTACCGTTCGAACACCAATAAACCCTGTGCCCTACAGCTGATAGAGGAATATGAACGCTACAACCAACTGCTGATAAGTATTCACCCCATCCCACTGGCAGAGGTCAGCCACTATGGTATTCTTAGTGGTGTTTGGGAGGACAAGGAACGTACCATTCTGAATGTCTCTGTGATGCAGGAGAAACCCAAGGCCAGCTATGCTGAGGAGTTTCTGGGTGTGCGTAATGGTGATGGACAGAAGGAGTATTATTGCGTCTTCGGACAGTATGTCCTGACACCCGATGTCTTTGCTCAGTTGGCCAGCGATATTGCACGGGCAGATGCAGAGGGTGATACCATGCGTGAAATTGAACTTACTGCCGCCTTGGAGGCGGTACGCCAGAAGAGTGGCATGATGGGTGTGCGACTCAATGGTGTCATGTTCGATATGGGTAACCCCAAGGCTCTCCGACGCTGTATACTGAATTATGCAGAATAATAAAAAAGGAATGCACACGCATTCCTTTTTTTATTTATTAGAGCCGTTCAGTTTATTTCTCCTCAGCTATACGCAAGAGGTATTTGCCATAGTCGTTCTTAGCCATGGGCTCAGCGAGTTTGCGGAGTTGCTCTTTGTCTATCCAACCGCGCTTGTAGGCAATTTCCTCCAGACAAGCCACCTTCAGTCCCTGACGCTTCTCAATAACCTCGATAAAGGTGGAGGCTTCGCTGAGTGAGTCGTGTGTTCCCGTGTCTAACCACGCAAAGCCACGCTGCAAGGTCTGTACCAGTAAGTTCTTTTGTTGCAGGTACATCTGGTTGACTGTGGTGATTTCCAGTTCGCCGCGTGCCGAGGGCTTGATGTGCTTGGCAATGTCGACCACGCTATTAGGATAGAAGTAGAGACCTACAACGGCATAGTTGCTCTTGGGCTTGGCGGGTTTCTCTTCGATAGAGAGACAGTTGCCGTCCTTGTCGAACTCAGCCACGCCATAGCGCTCTGGGTCGTTGACATAATAGCCGAAGACGGTAGCGCGTCCATCCTCCTCAGCACTCTTCACCGCCTGCTTTAGCATACCCGTGAATCCACCGCCATAGAAGATGTTGTCGCCCAATACCAGACAGGCGCAATCGTCGCCAATAAACTCTTCGCCAATGATAAAGGCCTGAGCCAGTCCGTCGGGTGAGGGCTGTTCAGCATATTCAAAGCGTACGCCAAGGTCGCTGCCGTCGCCCAGCAGACGTTTGAAGGCGGGTAGGTCATAAGGTGTCGAGATAATCAGTATCTCACGGATACCGGCCAGCATCAAGGTTGAGATGGGGTAGTAGATCATGGGTTTGTCGAAGATGGGAATCAGCTGCTTCGAAATGCCTTTTGTGATGGGGTAGAGGCGTGTGCCACTGCCGCCTGCTAAAACGATACCTTTCATAATTCTGTCTTATTTTACAATATTTTGCTGCAAATATACAAAAAACTCTTAACTCTTCACTCTAAACTCTTAACTTTTTTGTAACTTTGCACGCAATTATACTAAATATTTGAATAATGGCATTTTGGAATAAGTTTTTCGGAAAGAAGGAGGAAACACAGAAAGCTGGGGGAATGGAGGACTTCATGACCCTGATACGTGTATATTTTCAGGCGGTGATGGCCAGCGACCTGGGTATCACCAATTTGGCAGCCCTGCCCGACCTGCGTGTGTTCAAGGCTACCTTGAAGGTGCCTACACAGAACAATAAACTGGGACTGGCTGAGAAGTCGCGCTGTAAAAAGATGCTGAAAGAACTGTACGGCATGAACGACGACTTCACCAAGGAGATTGAGGCCAGCATCCGCAAGCGTTGCAAGAAACCACAGGACGTTCAGACGTATATGTATCAGTTCAGCGGATTCTCACAGGATCTGTTGATGCTGACGGGCAACCTGATGAAGTTTAAGTTGCGTCTGCCTGGTTTTCTGAAAGGTGCTCTTCGCACGATGACCGAGAAGACCGTGAACGATATTTTCACCAAGAACGATTTCAGCGACGCAGGTGTGATGAAGACTATAGTGGCCATTCGTCAGTACAATCAGAAGTTAGGCTTCTCACAACAGTGGATTACAGACTTTGTGTACAAGGTAGTCATGCTGGCTAAGAAGGAGCCACGTCCTAAGGAATAACGTTAAAAAAAAATAATTATCTATTGTCTATTGTCAATTGTCAATAAAATTTTTCTACCTTTGTAGAATAAAGTGAGAATGGTATGACTGCTAACGAGAAAACTTTAGCAACGTTTGAGACCCGTCTGCGACAGCTGCTTCTCCGCTTTCAGGAATTGAAGAAGGAGAATGGTGAGCTCTATGCTATAATCGAAGAGAACGAGAAGACGGTAAACGAACTGCATGCGAAGTTGGAACAACAGCAGAACGACTATAACTCATTAAAGATGGCTAAGATGATCGAGATTACCGATGGCAATTTAGTAGATGCCAAAGACCGGTTGTCGAAGCTTATCCGTGATGTCAACAAGTGCATTGCTATCCTCAGCGACGAAAACCAATAAGGACAACAAGCCATGCCAGATCAGAAGAAGGACCGACTACGTATCAGACTGCACGTCTACGACGAAGAGATAGAAGTTCTTGTAAACAGGGACGACGAAGAGTACTACCGCTCTGCAGCCAAGTATATCACTGAGCGCTATAATGCCTATGCACAGGCTTATAAGGGGCGCAAGAGTGATCATACCATTGCGTTGATGACGCTTGTCGACGTAGGTTTGGCGTATCAGAAGGAGCATTCCCACAACGATACTTTGCCCTATGATAATGTTCTTGCACGGCTTACTGCTGAGATAGAAGAGGCACTTCGTGAAAACAAGTGACCCGCTACTTGGAGCGCAAGAACATTAACTCTATATATATAACATTTTATGAACATTATTGTTGCGATTATTGCCATTGCTGCCGCCCTTGTTTTGGGTGGTGTGTGTGGCTTTCTGATTTTCCGCTTTGTTATCAAGGGAAAATATAATGAGATGGTTGATGCTGCCACCAAGGAGGCAGAGGTCATCAAGGAAAAGAAACTGCTTGAGGTGAAGGAGAAATTCCTGAACAAGAAGAGCGAGCTGGAGAAGGAAGTCCAGCAGCGCAACCAGCACATCCAGCAGAACGAGAACAAGTTGAAGCAACGCGAGATCTCGCTGAACCAGCGCCAGGAGGAACTGGGACGCCGTAAGAACGAGCTCGACAACCAGCAGACCCGCATCGACAACGAGAAGAAGCTGCTGACCATCAAGCAGGAAGAGCTGGAGAAAATGCAGCTTCAGGAGCGTGCTAAACTGGAAGAGCTCTCCGGACTTAGTGCCGACGAGGCTAAGGCTCGCTTGGTTGAGTCGTTGAAGGATGAGGCTCGTACTGATGCCCAGGCATACATCAACGAGATTATGGACGAGGCCAAGCTCAATGCCAATGCCCAGGCTAAGAAAATTGTTATTCAGACTATCCAGCGTGTCGCTACCGAGACGGCTGTAGAGAACTCTGTTTCTGTGTTCCATATTGACAACGACGACGTGAAGGGTCGCGTGATTGGTCGTGAGGGTCGTAACATCCGTGCTCTGGAAGCTGCCTGCGGTGTTGAAATTGTTGTCGACGACACTCCTGAGGCTATCGTTATCTCGGCCTTCGACCCCGTACGTCGTGAGACCTGTCGTCTGGCTCTCCATCAGTTGGTAGCCGATGGTCGTATTCACCCCGCCCGTATTGAGGAGGTGGTTGCCAAGGTGAAGAAACAGTTGGAGAACGAGATTATCGAGACCGGTAAGCGTACAGCCATCGACTTGGGTATCCACGGTCTGCATCCTGAACTGATTCGTATCATCGGTAAGATGAAGTATCGTTCCAGTTATGGTCAGAATCTGTTGCAGCATGCTCGCGAGACTGCTAACCTCTGTGCCGTGATGGCTTCTGAGTTGGGTCTGAATCCTAAGAAGGCCAAGCGTGCCGGTCTGTTACACGATATTGGTAAAGTGCCCGATGAGGAGAGCGAGATGCCTCACGCACTCTATGGTGCTAAGATTGCTGAGCAGTTCAAGGAGAAACCCGACATCTGCAATGCCATTGGTGCCCACCACGACGAGATGGAGATGCAGACCCTGCTGGCTCCCATCGTTCAGGTGTGCGACGCCATCTCTGGTGCCCGTCCCGGTGCCCGTCGCGAGATTGTCGAGGCCTACATCAAGCGTCTGAACGACCTCGAGGCCATTGCTATGAGCTATCCTGGCGTTACGAAAACCTATGCCATCCAGGCTGGTCGCGAACTGCGCGTCATCGTGGGTGCCGATAAGATGTCGGATGCTGAGACAGAGGCATTGAGCGGCGAGATAGCTACGAAGATTCAGAATGAGATGACGTATCCTGGACAGGTGAAGATTACCGTCATCCGCGAGACACGTTCTGTCGCTTACGCTAAGTAAGTAAAGATAAAGACAAAATAAAAGGCCGCAACTTGCGGCCTTTTATTATTTTGTTTTATTTTATTCTACTACGATTCCCTGTTCCTCGCAGAGTTTCAGGCTCATCTCCTTCAGTTTGAACTTCTGGATCTTTCCTGAGCCCGTCAGCGGGAATTGGTCGATAAAGAACACGTACTTTGGAATCTTGTAGCGGGCAATCTTACCACGACAGAATAGCTGCACGTCTTCAGGTGTCATCTTCACACCCTCTTCGAGGATGATAAAGGCACCAACTGCCTCTCCGTATTTCTTTGAAGGAACAGCAGCAACCTGTACGTCGCGAATGCCAGGCATGTGGTAGAGGAACTCCTCAATCTCGCGCGGATAGATGTTCTCACCACCACGGATAATCATATCCTTGATACGACCCGTAATCTTATAGAAGCCCTGCTCGTCCTTCACGCCCAGGTCGCCAGAGTGCAGATAGCCGTTCTTGTCGATGACCTCAGCTGTAGCCTCGGGATTCTTATAGTAACCCTTCATCACGTTGAAGCCCTTGCAGCACATCTCGCCCTGCACGCCAACGGGACATTCCTCGCCTGTTTCTGGGTCGAGCACCTTTACGTCTACAAACGGATAGTCGCGGCCTACGGTCGTGCAACGCTGTTCGAAGGTGTCGTTCAGACAGGTCTGCGTCATACCAGGCGACGACTCGGTAAGTCCATATACGCTGGTAATGGTCATATACATCTTTTCGCTGACCTGCTTCATCAGCTCGATAGGACAGAGCGAACCTGCCATGATACCTGTGCGCAGACAGGTGAGGTCGAACATCGAGAACATGGGGTGGTTCAGCTCGGCTATGAACATGGTGGGTACGCCATAGACGGCCGTACACCTTTCTTTATGTATAGAGGCGAGTACCACGAGGGGGTCGAACTTCTCGACCATTACCTCCGTACAGCCGTGTGTCAGACAGTTCATCGTGGCCAGCACCACGCCGAAGCAATGGAACAGGGGCACACAAACGCAAAGCTTGTCGTCTTGCGTAAATCCCATGTTTTCGCCCGTGAAGTAGCCGTCGTTGGCAATACCGAAGTGGGTCAGCATCACGCCCTTGGGGAATCCCGTGGTGCCACTGGTGTACTGCATGTTGCATACATCGTAGCAGCTGACCTCTTTCTTCATCTCGTTCAGCGTATCGTCCTCGATGTTCTGTCCTAAGAGCAGCAGCTCAGCCGTGTTATACATACCGCGATATTTCTCCATACCTATATATATAACATTCTTCAGGAACGGGAATTTCTCGCTGTTCAGGTGACCGCGTTCGCAGGTCTTCAGCTCAGGCAGCATGGTATAGGTCATATCCACGTAGTTACAATCCCATGTACCATCGGTGATGCAGAGCACCTCCATGTCTGAGTCCTTGCAGAGGTATTCCAGCTCGTTCTGCTTGTAGTTGGTGTTTACCGTCACGAGTACAGCACCAATCTTGGCGGTAGCATAGAGGAACGTCAGCCAGTCGGGTACGTTGGTAGCCCAGATACCTACATTCGAGCCTTTCTTTACGCCAATGGATATCAGACCCTTGGCGAGGTTGTCTACACGCTCGTTGAACTGGCTCCATGTGAAGCGCAGATTGCGGTCTGAATAAACGATATATTCCTTATCGGGGGTGGTCTCAGCCCAATGCTCCAACCACTGGCCGAGGGTCTTCTCGTGCAGCTTGTAGCCAGCACTTCCAGTCTCGGCAGGATAGGTTCTGTCGGGCAATGGACGGCCCGCCATATCAAGTCTTACGTTGCTCATAATCAGAATGGGATATAGACAACTGCGAGGATCTTGGCACTCTTGCCTGGGGCACCGTGTACATGGTGCTTCACGATAGAGTCGTAGAAGATTGAGTCGCCCTCTTTTAGCGTATAGGTCTCCTTGCCATAGACAATCTCAATCTCGCCCTGCATCACGTAGATGAACTCTTCGCCCTCGTGTGCAGAAAGCTGATAGTCTAAGTTTCCCTCGGGATTGACGTCAATCACAAACGGCTCCATGTGGCGTCCGGCCTTCTGCTGTGCCAGCGGGTGATACTCCATGTGCTTGCGGGCATCTGTCGCACCATTCGAGAAACTGATGCTGCTGTTGGCCTCACGGTCCTTAGCTCGTGTAACCACAGGACCCAGCGCGTCGTTGTCATCCATGAAGGTGCCCAGGCGCACGCCCAGAGCACGGGCAATCTTGATTAACGGACCCAGCGAGGGCAGATGTTCGTCATTTTCAATCGATACAATCTGGTCGACGGACAGGCCGCTACGCTCGGCAATTTCCTCTACAGAGAGGTTCTTTGACTCTCTGATTCCTTTGATTTTCAATCCAACGATAGTGTTGTTTGCCATAAGAACAAATGTGTGTATTTAGTTGTCTAACGTTTAATTTGGGCACAAAGGTACGAAAATTAAACGAAAAGCCATCATTTTTCTAAAGAAAATTTTGGGGAGAGGGTAGGGACGCCCGGGTTCGAACCGGGGACCTCTTCAATGTGACTGAAGCGCTCTAAACCAGCTGAGCTACGCCCCTAACTTGCGAATGCGGATGCAAAGGTACGTATTTTTCTTGATATTCCTGCAACTTTTTCAGGCTTTTTTTTCACAAACGATACAAAACGGGGAACAGCGCTTGTTCATCTCTGATTTTTGTTGTACCTTTGCACAAAAGTATATCGCCATGCTACAATCACTTATAAAAATCGTCGTTGAAGCTTCGCGTCTGATGCTGACGGACGACTTCAGCATTTCTCAGAAAGACGGCGCAGCCAATATCGTGACCTCGTCAGACATTGCCGTGCAGGATTTCCTGTGTCAACAGCTCAACAAATTGCTTCCCAACAGCGGATTTCTCTGCGAGGAAGAGGATATTCACGACCTGAAACACGAGTACCTGTGGATTATCGACCCCATCGACGGAACGGCCAACTATAGTCGCGGCATTCGCGAATGTGCCATCTGCGTAGGCCTCTGGCATAGTGGTGCTATGGAGATAGCAGCCGTCTACCTGCCTCGCACGGACGAGCTGTTTACGGCAGAGCGTGGCAAAGGGGCTTTTCTGCAACATCCCAAGACGGGTCAGGCGTCACAGCGGATTCACGTCAGTCAGCGTCCGTTCGAGAACGCCGTGCTGTGTACTGCACTTCCTGTCTATCATAAGGAATATGCCCCTGAGTGCTCGCGTATTATTCTGCAGGCTTTCCTGCAATGCAACGACATTCGCCGCTTTGGAGCAGCAGCTCCAGAGCTCTGTTATCTCGCTATGGGTCGTTGTGAGCTATACTTCGAATACCTGCTCTCGCCCTGGGATTTCGCAGCAGCCTCGCTGATACTGACAGAGGCTGGCGGCGTTCTCTGTGACCGCGAGGGACAGCCCGTTGACTTTACATCCCCCTCTGGCGTCATTGCCGCCAACAACACAGAGAACCTCCGTCGCCTGGCCTCTATCGTCAGAGGCTGATGTTATTCATAGTATTCTATGGTGCGCGTCTGAACCATTTCCTGGCCCATCATCTCAGTCTTGCGGCTGATCCAGTTGCCGCGGTCGTCATATTTGTAATCGGTATAGGGAATCTTCATCTCCTGTCCACCGAAGTCCATAGACTCAGCTGCCACGGCACCCTTGTCGTTATAGGTGCGCTTGGTGGTCATGTCGCGACCCATCATGTTCAACGACTGGCTGACAATGCGGCCGTTCTCCCACTTGTACTTCACGTCGACGGCCTGGCCCTGCATCATCGTCATAGTGGCCGACTGCAGATAGCCCTCAGCGTCGTACACGGCATTCGTCAGACCTTCGCGGTCCATCTTGCCGTCCTTTGAAATGTTGGTAACCTGTTCACGTCCCATCACGCTGCTTACAATCTTCTTTACAGGGCCGCTTGCCTCGTTGAATTCAACGTCGTGGAACTTCGTCTGTGCCTGTGCGGCAAACGACATGGCCACAAGTGCCAACATCATCATCATTTTTTTCATAGTCAAAGTTTTTTTAAAGTTGTAAATTAAAGTTAGTTATAATAATGTATACCTTTTTTTGATGCTTCCCAGCGTCAAAAGTTTAAAACGACACCGAAAAAATGTAACTTTTTTATCGCCTTCGCAAAAACTATGTTTTCACTCGGTGAATCCTATGTTTTCACCGCGTCAATCCTATGTTTTTACCTCGTCAAAACTATGTTTTCACACTGTTAATGCATAGTATCCACAGTGTCTATACACGACTTCAGTTGTCAAAAACCTGCATTTCCTACACTTGATGCTGACAGTCAGAGACTTACGCTGAAATTTCCTACACTGATTCCTACACTGAAGTTACACTGAAAGGCGCACTCTGTAACTCGCTCCGTCGCAGTGTAGGAAAAGTGACACTTTCAGTGTAGGAAAATTGAATCTAACTTATTGATACTCAACATTAAGTGCGGGAAATGCAGGATATTTGCTCTTTTTACTCAGGGGGTATATACCCTCTGAGTCCGAAAAAGTTTGTTCTGCAATTTTTTTCCACTTTTCTTTTGGCTGTTTCAAAAGATGACGAGGTACTGGTACTCGTCATGCAGAGATACATGATCAATGCCTATCGAGTGCTGCTAACACGTGCCTGTCAAGGAATCATCATTTGTATCCCCAATGGCAACAGTCGTCTGACTCCTGAAGGCTTTCCTGAAGACTCCACACGTTTACCAGAGTTCTACGATGGGACCTATAAGTTATTTGAAATCATTAGGAATAAAAGAAATATAGATTATTCAAAAACAATTAAATAACTATTTCGGAAATCTTAACAACGTCTTAACATAAAATTTTTGGTAACACGCATTATCCTTCTTACCTTTGCAGCAGAAACCAATAAGAAAGGTGATAATAATATGCAGGAAAAGTATGACTTTCTGAAGAATCCGTTTGATAAACTGTCAAAAGGAGAAGAAAAAGAGTTCCAGCGTGAATGTGCTCTAATAGCACAAAAACTCTTTGATAACTATTGTATTCTATGTGGTGAAGCTAAATACTATTTTGCAGAGGTTGAGTTCTATTATTATGAAAAAGGTAAATGGGATGATAAATGGAATGAAATAACATATGCCAGAAAAGTCTACAATGCCGGAGATTTGTTCTATCATCTGAGTGGTATAGATATATGTTTTGACAGCAGTTATGATGATTGTAATGCAAAATTCGGAGGTATTCTCATTAGAGCCATAAAAGACGAAAAGGGAACTGTAATAGCGGGGCCGTTGACTTGCAAGGATGAAATATTGAATGCATGTAAGGGAAATCAAATGCCTATACTAAGACCGCTATCTACACCACTCAGAACCGATTTGACTTCAACATACCGAGCTTTAGGAAAACAAGATACCGATAAGGAAAACGACAGGTTATGTTTCTATGGTCGCGTAAATGATTGGAATCCAATTAAAGATCGGTATAATACAAGAAAAGGCTTAATAGAGCGAAAACAAGGAACCTATAAAACAGACAGATTTAATGACTGCTACTAACTGGAATAGCCTCTACGGCTGCTATTACGGCAATCACATGGTTGATAGCCTGACGGATACGGTGTTTTTCTCTGATCTGTTGCCAGAGAGGTGCCCGACTCTGTACAAAAGTATAGACAAGATTCTGAAGGAGAATGATATTGACCATCGTTTACTGAGTCATACAAAGGATATCTGGTGTCGTGATTATATGCCGATTCAGACGAGGGAGAAACGTTTGGCCTTCTACAAATACGCCCCTGACTATCTGCAGACAAAATACTATCAGCGAACAATTACTGATGTGAATCAGGTTGGTAATATCGAATGCCTGCGACAGGATGGTGAGGTCATCGATTTGAACTTGGTGATAGACGGTGGCAACGTGGTAAGATGTGACGATATGATTGTGATGACGGAAAAAGTGTTCTATGAGAACAAGGATAAGTTACGCAACGAGATACATCGTTTGTTGGAGGATGCTTTCGAATGCGACATTATTTTCCTTCCTTGGGACAGAAATGAGATTCTCGGGCATAGCGACGGTATCGTTCATTATGTTGGTGGCAATCGCGTGCTGATGACCAACTATGCTGACTTTGATACTTTGAAGGCTCATCAGTTCCTAAAGAGATTGGAGAAATACGTGGAGGTTATTCCACTTGAATATAATGTTAAGCAAAAGCATCGTCGCAGTTGGGCTTACATCAACTTCCTGCAGATAGGCAAGTTGGTACTTGTTCCTCAATTGGGCATCCCAGAGGATGAACAAGCATTACAGCAAATAGCAGATGCTATGCCGAGTTGCAAGGTGATAGGAGTCCCGGCATTAGAGGTTGTTCGCAAGGGAGGTGCCCTGAACTGTATTTCGTGGAATGTGGCAACAACAAAATGGAACAGCGGCTTTATGGGTGAAGAATACAGAGTGCATGGACGTCCGGTCAGTTGGATTAAGAAAGCTGCAGAAAAAGGATACCGAGATTGGCAATGTAACTTGGGATGCTGCTATTTTTATGGACTGGGCATTGATGAAGAAAACAACAAGGATGCTGTAAAATGGTTTAAGCGTTCCGCTTCGAAAGGTTTTATTCCTGCGTTTTTCGCTTTGGGCCTTTGCTACTATTTCGGTAACGGCGTAAGGAAGAATAAGAAAGAGGCACTTAAGTTTTTCAAGAGAGCAGCCAAATATGGCTATGCAGAAGCCGTTTGTATGATTGGTGACCCATTCCCTGTAGCTACAGAGGATTTAATAGACGATTTGCCATTCTAATTGATAACGTATGAAACAGATAGAAGTCGTAGCAGCAATTATTCGTAAAGACAATAAGATATTCGCCACTCAGCGAGGATATGGCGAGTGGAAAGACTGGTGGGAATTTCCTGGCGGGAAGATGGAGGTTGGGGAAACACCAGAAGAGGCTCTGAAACGGGAAATTCGCGAGGAACTGTCTACGGAGATCAGCGTGGATGAGTTCCTTAGTACGGTGGAGTTTGACTATCCTAAATTCCATCTTACCATGCATTGCTATCTCTGCTCGCTGCTGACGGAGGCGCTTCATCTGAATGAGCATGAGGCTGCTTGTTGGCTATCGAAGGATGAGTTGGATAGCGTAAAGTGGTTGCCAGCTGATTTGGAAGTGGTAGAGGTTATATCATAAAGAATAAAAATGTAATAAGAATAGATGACTATTCAGTTGACATACAGACGGACGAGGAGGTTGTCGATGCGCATCGTGATGAATGGCGATGTGCATGTGTCGGCTCCTATCGGTATGTCGAAAAAAGAGATAGAAGCGTTTATCAGCCAGCATCAGGAATGGATTGTTGAGGCAAGAAAGAAGACCGCTGAGCGACAGAAGCAGCGAACAGACTTCTACAGTCAGCTGCCATTGACCTCGAAAACCCAAAAGATGGAGGCAACGGAAAAAGTCAGAGCGTTGATTGAGCCTCTGGTGGAACGCCATGCAGGCGAGATGGGGGTTCGTCCGACAGTTGTCAGTTATAAGCCGATGAAATCTCGTTGGGGGGTGTGCAAAGTGAAGGAGCGTAGCATCTGCTTTTCTACCTATCTGCTGTTGCTGCCGGATTGGTGTGTCGAACATGTCGTGGTTCACGAGCTATGTCACTTGTTGGAACCCAGCCATAATGCACGCTTCCATGCGTTGATGGACAAATACTATCCAAAGTGGAGGGAGGCAAGAAAGAAAACTCGCAGGATAGTGTTGGATTGACTTCCTTCTTTTCGTGATCCCGGTGGGATTCAAACCCACGACCTTCAGAACCGGAATCTGACGCTCTATTCAGCTAAGCTACGGGACCGTACTTTGTAAAAGTTGTGCAAAGGTACGAATAAAAAGTGAAAAGCGGAAAGCGGAAAGTGAAAAGTTTGGAGAATTATAATCTTTTAAGTATTGAATATGTGTGCAGAGTGTTAGGGAAAGTCAAGAAACGATGACGATTTGAGAAAATATTTGGCTATTTTGCTTGCGTTTTAAACTAAAAGTAGTAACTTTGCAGCCAAATTTGTAAATCGTATATCGTTAAATGGTATTTTTATAAGATGAGTCAACTGATAAAACCAATAGACTATCAGCCTCTGCTCAACGCCAAACAGACGGAGCAGGGAATCAAATTGATTAAGGAATTTTTCCAGCAGAACCTCTCGACGGAGTTGCGCCTGCGCCGTGTGACGGCCCCGCTGTTTGTGTTGCAGGGCTTAGGTATCAACGACGACCTGAATGGTGTAGAGCGTGCTGTGACGTTCCCCATCAAGGACCTAGGCGACGCTCGTGCCGAGGTGGTGCACTCGCTGGCCAAGTGGAAGCGTCTGTCGCTGGCAGAATATGAGATCGAGCCCGGCTATGGCATCTATACCGACATGAACGCCATTCGTGCCGACGAGGAACTCGACAACCTGCACTCGCTGTATGTCGACCAGTGGGACTGGGAGGCTGTGGTGACAAAGGAACAGCGCACGATAGCATTCCTGAAGAATGTGGTGGAGCGCATCTATGCTGCCATTCGTCGTACGGAGTATCTGACCTGTGAGACCTATCCGCAGATCAAGCCTTTCCTGCCTGAGAAGATTACGTTTATACATGCTGAGGAACTGTTGCAGATGTATCCCGACAAGACGCCAAAGGAACGCGAGGACGCCATCTGCAAGAAATATGGTGCCGTATTTATAATAGGTATAGGCGGCAAGCTCAGCAATGGCGAGAAGCACGATGGTCGTGCGCCGGACTATGACGACTGGTCGACGATGGGCGAGAATGGCCGCGAGGGTCTGAATGGTGATATCCTGATATGGTATCCCGTGTTGGGCCGTTCGTTTGAACTCTCGTCGATGGGTATCCGCGTCGATAAGGATAGCCTGCTCCGCCAGCTGAAGATAGAAGGCAAGGAAGAGCGCGAACAGTTGTATTTCCACCAGAAGCTGCTGAACGACGAGTTGCCGCTATCAATCGGTGGCGGTATCGGACAGAGCCGACTCTGCATGGTGCTGTTGCACAAAGGCCACATCGGCGAAATACAGGCCAGTATCTGGCCTGACGATATGCGCCAGGAATGCAAGCAGCTGGGTATGACGCTGATTTAAATTAAGCTAATTCAAGACTTAGTAGTTCCCTCAATTTCGCGATTGAGGGATTTTCTTTTTCCATCAGTTCGTACTGTTCGCGGCGTGACAGTATGCGCTCGCGGCCCTGATGCTCGGCAATGCGCATAGACAGCGTGATATCCTTGTTGTGCAGATGGAGTTTGAGGGTGTTGACAATGCTACCCTTAATCTGTTCCATCTGTTCCAGGGCCAGCTGGTTGTCGACCTCCACTTCTACATGAGGGAAGTCGGTGATAGAGGGGTTCATGTTCTTCATGCGCGTAGCAATGCCACTTAGCTTCTGAGGCATGCGGTTGCACATGGACATCCATTGCAGTTCCAAGTCTTGTTGCGAGAACTCCTGTTGGTCGTCTTGGTTGAGGGTGTTGGGGTCGCTACCGTCCAGCGTGCCAGGGATGATGTGCATCTTCTTGTTGCGGTTCATCTGGCGGAGGTTGTTCCACGAGAAGCTGACAGCCGACTTCAACTGAGGGCGAGAGGATGGGGGAGCGCTTGTAGTACTAGTAGTACTAGTCTGACTAGTCCTACTAGTTGGTTTTGGCGCAACGGGCTCAGCCGCAGCTACCTGCGGGGCTGCTTTCTTGGGCTGTGCCGTTTGCGTCAGTTGCTTAAACAGGGATTTCAATCTTCTGGGCTTACGCCCACTGCCAGGCACATCCTGCGCCAATGCTGGGTCAGGTTGCGTAATCTGTGCTATCTCGATGAGCGTCAACTCTACCAATAGGCGTTTGTTTGACGACTGGCGGTAGTTGATGTCGCACTGGTTCATCAGTCGGAGCGACTCGTAGAGAAAGGGCAGCTGACACTTCTGAGCCTGCTGCTGGTAGCGCTCGCGTTGCTGTTCGCTGACTTCCAACAAGGGGAGCGTCTGAGGGTCGCGGGCCATCATCACATTGCGAACATGTTTGGCCAGTCCCTGAATGAGCAGTCCACCGTCGAAACCCTTGCTGATAATCTGGTTGAGCAGCACCATGATGTCCATCGCCTTGTTTTCGAGGGCGAGGTCGACTATCTGGAAGTAGTTCTCGGAGTCAAGCACGTTCAGGTCTTCGATAACTTTCTGATAGGTGATGTTACCCTGACAGAACGATACTGCCTGGTCGAAGATTGAGAGGGCGTCGCGCATGCCGCCGTCAGCCTTCTCGGCAATCACGGCCAGTGCCTCGTCTTCGTAGCTGATGCCTTCCTTCTGGGCTACAGCTTTCAGGTGGTCGATAGTGTTCTGAACCGTCATACGCTCGAAGTCGTAAATCTGGCAACGCGAAAGTATGGTCGGCAGAATCTTGTGCTTCTCAGTAGTGGCCAGAATGAAGATAACATGTGCGGGTGGCTCCTCCAGGGTCTTCAGGAAAGCGTTGAAGGCTGCCGTAGACAACATGTGCACCTCGTCGATGATGAACACCTTGTACTTGCCGACCTGCGGTGGGATACGGGTCTGCTCCATCAGCGTCTTGATGTGCTCTACTGAGTTATTCGAGGCTGCGTCGAGTTCGAAGATGTTGAACGAGCGCTGTTCGTTAAAGGCCTGACAACTCTCGCAGTGTTCACAAGCCTCTCCGTCAGCTGTTGGCGTCAGACAGTTGATGGCTTTGGCGAAGATACGTGCACAGGTGGTCTTGCCAACGCCACGAGGACCGCAGAAGAGGTAGGCGTGAGCCAGTTTTCCGCTCTTTACGGCATTCTTCAGCGTCGTCGTCAGCGCCTGCTGTCCTACCACTGTGTCAAACGAGGTAGGTCTGTATTTTCGTGCTGATACGATATATTCTTCCATAATATTTTCAAATGCGTTGCAAAGTTAGAAAAAAATTCGTATCTTTGCAAGCAAATCTGAACGAAATATGAAAAAACTGAAGACATTCATCAGTCGGATAGGCCACATTCCTGCCTTGAAATATATCGTCGTAACGGTCATTGCCATTGTGTTTATCGGCTTCGTAGACGAGAACAGCATCTGGCGTCACATGCGTAATCGCCAGCATATCAGTGAACTACAAGATGAAATCAAACGACTGACCGTTCAGCATAACTACAACCAGTCGCAAATCAGACTATTGGGAAACGACACGAAAGCTATAGAGAAAATTGCTCGTGAGCGCTATTTTATGAAGACTGACGAGGAAGACATCTTTGTGCTCAGCGACGACGAGCAGACTCAATCTTTTACCAACGACGATGAGACAGCTGAGTAAATGGGAGTCGGCCCTGCTGTTAATAGGCGGGCTGTTGATGGTTGTGGGAGCAGGTGCTTATGTGTTGTTGCAGGCTTGGGCACCCTACGTGTTTGCTCCAGGTGCTTTGGCGTTTGCGGCCATGCAGATGCGCCAGTCGTACGAGGGCTCGCTGATGGTGGTTCGTCGTCTGCGTCGTATACAGCTCATCAGCGACGTGTTGTTTCTGGTGGCTGCGTTGCTGATGTTGGCTAATCAGTCGAATTTCTTGGGACTCGACTATTTCACCTATATTAAATATATACACAACAATTGGGTGGTCGTGCTGTTGGTTGCTGCAGTCTTACAGCTCTATGCTGGTCACCGAATTGCTAATGAAATAGAAAAAGAGGCAAAAAAACGCTAATATTTGCACAAATGTTTTAAAATGCGCAAATATATTTCCTTATTTCGAGATATCGTTGTACATTTGCATGTGAAAATTGCGTAGTGAGCAACTAAAAGATATCTATGAGAAAAATTCTACATATATTAGCCGTTGTTTCGGTATTTGCCTCTTGTGCTAAGTCGTACCACGTTGAGGGTTCCTCTTCCATCTCGGCCCTGGATGGCAGCAAGCTGTATCTGAAAGCCATTAAGAACGGAGAACTGAAGAACATCGATTCGTGTGACGTGGTTCATGGCGAGTTCCAATTTGCTGGCCTGTTGGATACAGTCCGTATGGTCAGCCTATATATGGACGACGAGAGCATTATGCCGCTGGTACTGGAAGAGGGTAATATTGTAGTCAAGATTGATAATGCTATTCAGAGCGTCTCTGGTACACCGCTGAACGACAGCCTGTATAAGTTTATAGACAAGCATAACCAGTTGACCAACCAGATGGCGGAGTTGTCGCATCGCCAGAGTCAGATGTTGCTCGACGGAATCGACGAGCAGCAGATTAACCGCCAGCTGAATAGTGAAGCTGCGCGTATCACCGCTGAGGAAGACCAGTTGGTTACTACTTTTATTGTGAACAATTTCGACAATGTACTTGGTCCGGGTGTGTTTATGATGATCACCAGTCAGTATCGTTACCCATTGCTGACCCCACAAATCGAGGATATCATGTCGAAAGCTTCCAAGAAGTTCAAGGAAGACCCCTATGTAAAGGACTATTATCAGACTGCTCAGGAGAATGAGCAACGCATGAACGGACTCAGCGAGACAGCCGAGGCGCCTATTGATACGATGGTCTCGAAGACACCCGCTACTCCGTTGCTAAACATGCCCAAGCCATGAGACTACTGATAAAGGGTGGACATATCGTCAATGAAGGCCGTACGCAGAATGGCTATATAGTCATTGAAGACGGTGTCATTACTGAGATTACCAAGCAACAGCCCGTAGCATCGTTCGATGAAACGATTGATGCTACGGGTTGTTACGTTTTACCAGGCGTGATAGACGACCACGTACATTTCCGTGAACCCGGTTTGACACAGAAGGCCGATATCGATAGCGAAAGCCGGGCTGCTGCAGCAGGTGGCGTGACAACCTATTTTGATATGCCTAACTGTGTACCCCAGACTACTACGCTGGAAGCTCTGGAGGAAAAGTTTCAGTTGGCTGCGCAGAAAAGCCATGTGAACTATTCGTTCTTCTTTGGCGCTACCAACGACAATGCTGCGCTCTTTGCGCAGTTGCCGGAAAACCGCATACCTGGCGTCAAGCTGTTTATGGGAGCATCGACGGGCAATATGCTGGTAGATAAGCAACAGGCCCTGGAACATATCTTCAAAACATGTAAGCTGCCCTTAATGTCACATTGCGAAGATACTGACATTATCAATCGCAACATGGCCAATGCCCAAGAAGCATGGGGAGAAGACCCTCCTGTGGGCCTTCATGCTATGATACGTTCTGAGGAGGCCTGCTTGGCATCTACACGTAAAGCCGTAGAGCTGGCTAAAAAATATGGTACGCGCCTGCATGTGGCACATATCTCGACGGCTGAGGAACTGGAATTGTTTGAGAGTAATCATCATTCTCAATTTCCCCAAATCACCGCTGAGGTCTGTCTAGGACACCTTTATTTCTCTCAACTCGACCATGAACGGCTAGGTGCTAAAATCAAGGTCAACCCTTCTATCAAGACCCCTGTCGACCAGTTTCTGTTGCGCGAGGCTCTAAACGACGGGCATATAACGGTGGTGGCTACTGATCATGCTCCCCATCTCTTGGAACAGAAGCAGGGCGGTTGCGTCAAGGCAGCATCGGGTATGCCGATGATACAATTCTCGCTGGTGACCATGTTGGAACTCGTCGATAATGGTGTGTTGTCCATTGAACGGCTTGTAGAGCTAATGTGTCACCATCCAGCTCGTCTGTTTGGTGTCGAACAGCGTGGATTCCTTTGCGAGGGTTACCAAGCCGACGTGGTTATCGTACGTCCGCATTCGCCTTGGAGGGTTACTAAAGATGTCATTCTGAGCAAGTGCGGATGGAGCCCTATGGAGGGTCACGACTATCAGTGGCAGGTGGAACGTACACTCTGTAATGGTCATACTGTCTATGAAAAGGGGTGCGTTGACGATACCTACATAGGCGAGGCCGTTACCTTTAATCATTCATTTTTCAACTTTCACCACTAATTCTTCACCTCTATGATTGCCCGCTTAGCGATTCTGTTCAGTTTATTAGTCGTTTTTATCGGCATACCGGCATTGATGGCTTTGTTATGTCGTTTGATGATGCCTCGTCGTTGGTGGAAATGGGGTTCGTGCGCGTGTACCTTATTTATATGGGGGACTATAGCCTATGGCGTATTCATCGGTTTTGAGGAGCTAGAGGTTCGACAGGTGGAGTATGTCAGTAGTGAATTGCCGTTGGCTTTTGACGGTTATCGCATAGTGCAGTTTAGTGATGCCCATGTGGGTACGTTCAAAAACTCGCGAAAGTGGATGATGAAGCGGGCAGTAGACGTGATGAATGCTCAGCAGGCTGATGCAATCGTGTTTACAGGTGATTTGCAAAACCTGCATCCTGAGGAGTTGGAACAGCATATTCCTGTTTTGAGCTGTTTGCATGCACATGATGGCGTGTTCAGTATCTTGGGAAACCACGACTATTCCATCTATGTTGATGTTGACTCTGTGACGCGTGAACAGTATAATATGAAAACGCAACAGCTATTTCGTCAGACAGGATGGACGCTACTGATGAACGAACACCGCGTGATTCGGCGTGGTGCTGACAGCATCGTCATTGCAGGTATGGAGAATTGGGGTAGTAAATTGCGTATGCCTCGTAGGGGTGACGTCGGAAAGACGTTGGAAGGTGTCAATGACAGTACATTTGTCGTTATGTTGTCTCACGACCCTACAGCGTGGCGTGAGAAAATTCTTCCAGAGTGTCGTGCTCAACTGACGCTTAGCGGACATACGCATGGTGGGCAGTTCTCATTGTTTGGATGGTCGCCTGTGGCATGGTCATACGACGAGTGGGAGGGCACCACCTATGAGGGAGAACGTGCATTGCATGTCTCTACAGGATTGGGAGGATTGATACCATTCCGCTTGGGGATGCCTGCGGAAATAGTGGTTATTACGTTGAGAAGTAAAAAGGTAAAATAAGGATAATTGTATATGCTAAGGATTCTCTATTGCATCTATCAGGTTTTTGTCGCCATTCCCATTACCATCTTGATGACCATTTGGACGGCTATTCTTGTAGGAGTAGGCTGTGCTTTGGGCGATGGTCACTATTGGGGCTATTACCCTGGTCGTTGGTGGGCTCGCGTCATCACCCGTGTCTTCCTTCTGCCCGTCAAGGTTGAAGGCCGCGAAAACCTGGAGCCTAACCAGTCGTATGTCTTTGTGGCCAACCACCAGGGAGCATTCGATATATTCCTCATCTATGGATTTCTGGGGCGTAACTTCAAATGGATGATGAAGTACCAGATTAATAAAATCCCTTTTGTCGGCTATGCATGCCGAAAGTCACACCAAATCATGGTCGACAAGCGTGGAGTGGGGAAGGTGCGCCAAACTTATGAAGCCGCCCGTCATATTCTGGAGACCGGAAATTGCTCGGTAGTGGTTTTCCCTGAGGGGGCTCGCTCCTTTACGGGTCACATGGGGACATTTAAAAAAGGCGCTTTTCTTTTAGCCGACGAACTGCAACTGCCTGTTGTTCCGTTGACAATTAATGGCTCATTCGATGTTATGCCGCGTATGAAGGACTGGCATTTTGCTTCGTGGCATCCACTATCGTTGACCATCCATCAGCCCGTCTATCCCATCGGACAAGGTTCGCAGAATATTCAGGCTACCATGAACCAGTCATACGATAGCGTCATGTCGGCTATAGAACCAAAATACCAAGGATTTGTTGAGAATCCCGATCAGTAACCAATAAAATATGTTTATATAAAATAAAGGAACAATATAATTGTTAAAAAGTATAAACCGTGCTGCACAAGTCCCCATTCGGAGATGTTGTGCAGTAATTTTTTTGAACATGTCTTTTTGTGATATTTTGTACAAACTTTATGTTACATTGTATAAAGTTATATAAAATAAAGTAATGTATCTTTGCAGCGTGAAATAAACCTAACGAATAATCTTTTTTTATAACTAACTAATTTTATAAACCTATTAATCAAAGTATGTGGAATTTTAAATCACTACAAAAACATTTGGTTTTGTTGTTCCTGCTTTGCTCGATTCCGTTTGGAATGACATTTGCGCAGAGTACGATTCAAGGAACCGTGAACGACGAGACTGGCGAACCGATTATCGGTGCCTCCGTCAAAGTACAGGGAACCAACACTGGTGCGATTACCGATCTGGATGGTCATTTCAGTGTTAAGGCTGCCTCAAATGCCACTCTGACTATTTCCTACGTGGGTTATATTACCCAGCAGGTGAACGTCAATGGCAAAACCAACATCGCCGTAACCTTAAAGGAAGACAACACGACGCTGAACGACGTGGTAGTCATCGGTTATGGTACGATGAAGAAAAAGTTGCTGACAGGTGCTACTGTTCAGGTTAAGGGTGAGGACATCGCCAAAATGAACACCACCAACGCACTTGAAGGTATGGCTTCTTCTTCTCCTGGTGTACAGATTACTCAGTCATCTGCACAGCCTGGTAAGGGTTATAAAGTTTATATCCGTGGTATCGGTACCACTGGTGATGCCCAGCCTCTCTATGTAATCGATGGTGTTGCTGGCGGTAAACTTGACGATATTAACCCCGCTGATATTGAGAGCATCGACGTACTGAAGGATGCTGCTTCTGCAGCCATCTATGGTGCACGTGCTGCCAACGGTGTTATCCTTGTTACTACGAAGCAGGGTAAGGCTGGTAAGGTTGAGATTTCCTATAATGGTGCTGTTGGTTGGTCGAACGCTTACAAGCGTCCGCAGCTACTTAATGCTCAGCAGTATATGACCATTATGGACGAGTTCAGCTTCAATACTACAGGATCTAAGATGGACTGGGCAAGCTATGTGCCTCAGAGTATTATTGATAAGGTTAATGGAGGTTGGCAAGGCACCGACTGGTGGGGCGTGTTCGAAAACAAGAATGCTGTGCAGCAGAATCATTCTGTAACCTTAACAGGTGGTTCCGACATGTCTAAATTTGTGATGTCATACACCTATACTGGCAATGAAGGTATCATGGGTGCAGACCAGGCTTCTTTCTACAAGCGCCATACCATTCGTATGAATAGCGATCACGTGCTGTTAAAGGCTAAGGACTTCGATGTGATTACCATTGGTGAGAATATGTCTCTCGGCTATACCAGAAGCCACGACTTGGCAGAAGATGGTATGTACTGGAGCTATATCCACGATCTGCTTCAGACTTCTCCGCTCGTTCCGCAGTATGCTGACAATGGTGCTAACTACAATTGGAATAAGTATGGTACGGGTTGGCACGCCCAAGTCTTCAAGAACCCCTGGGAGTCTCTCAGCAAGGGTGGTTTCAACTCAATGGCAGAGAGCCGTGCGCTCAATGTCAATACGACTGCTTTCATTGTTATCCAGCCTATCAAGGGCTTGAAATGGCGTTCTCAGTTTAACTACCAGTGGAATTCTGGTACCTATCGTAGCTATGCAGAACCACGTTCTCCAGCCAACGGCTCAGCTATCGTAGAGTCTTATACTGGTAGCCAGAGTTCATATATGAATACCAACTGGTCTATTGAGAATACCTTGACGTATGACCTACCTATTATTAAGGGACACAAGATTTCTGTGATGGCAGGTCAGAGCTTCCAGAGCACAGCATGGGGTGAAGACCTCAGCGCCTCTAACTCTGCAAAGTATGGCGATCAGCTCGCTACGCTGAAAGGTTGGGATTCTGCATACATGTCAAACTTCAAACTTACCAGTGTTACTGGTGCTACAATCGCAGGCAAACCTCAGGACGAGAATTACCTCGCTTCATGGTTCGGCCGTGCAACATGGGACTGGAACGAGACTTATATGGCTACCGTAACCGTACGTTATGATGGTTCTAGCGTATTCAACGACGGTCACCGCTGGGGCGCCTTCCCCTCATTCTCTGCTGGTTGGGTTATCAGTAACGAGAAGTTTATGGAGCGTACTAAGAGCTGGATGGACTTCTTGAAGATTCGCGCTTCTTGGGGTCAGAACGGTAACTGTTCTATTCCTGCTTACCAGTATCTTGCTACCATTGCTCAGTCTGGCGATGCTTTCGATAATGGTTATAAGTTCTCTTCTGATATGGCAACTTCTGTTGCTGGAACACCACAGGTTGGTGCATATGCAAACATCCTGCCTAACTATGAGTTGACTTGGGAAACTTCTGAGCAGCTTGACCTCGGTTTCGATGCCCGTTTCCTCAACAACCGTTTAGGCGTTAACTTTGACTGGTACAAGAAGACCACAAAAGACTGGCTCATCACTGGTCCTCACGTGGCCATCTACGGTACAAGTCCCGCATATATCAATGGTGGTGACGTTCAGAATACCGGTGTTGAAATTGCGCTCTCTTGGAACGACAGAATCGGTAAGGACTTCAGCTACAATGCCAGCGTAAATTTTGCAACCAATAAGAATAAGGTAACTCGTATCGCTAACGATAATCACTATATCAATGGTCCTACCGGCGTCCTCTCGCAGGGTACAGAGTACGTTTATCGTGCTGAGGAAGGCAAGCCCATCGGCTACTTCTATGGTATGTCATACAGTGGCATCTGGCAGAATCAGGAAGAGATTGATGCTGCACGCGCAGCTGGCAAGCCCGTTCTTGCTGGTGCTCAGCCTGGTGATCCAATCTGGGATGACTGGAATGGTGATGGCAAGATTACTTATGCAGAAACTAAAGATGCAAACGGCAATGATATTAGCGACCGTCACGAAATAGGTGATCCTAATCCAGACGTGACCCTTGGTATCAACCTCGGTTGCTCATGGAAAGGCTTTGACTTCGCTATCAACGGAGCAGGTGCATTTGGTCAGCAGATTATGCGTTCTTACCGTTCATTTGGTGACAATCCTTATCAGAACTATGATACTACCATCCTGAATCGTTGGCATGGTGAGGGCACCTCAAACGAGCAGCCACGTATTTCTGCTACAGGTCACAATAATACGATTTGGGTGTCTACCCGTTATATGGAAGATGCTGACTACTTTAAGATCAAGACTGTAACACTGGGTTACGACTTCAAGAACATTTGGAAGGGTTGCCCATTCCAGCAGCTTCGTTTGTATGTTCAGGCTCATAACCTCTGTACCTTTACAGGTTACACTGGCCTCGATCCTGAGGTGGGTAATTCTGGTGGTGGTACTGGTTGGGCATCAGGTATTGATCTGGGTCTTTACCCAACCTCTCGTACTTTCATGGTTGGTGCAAACATTAAATTCTAATTCGATAGATCATAAGTTATGAAGAAATATATTTTATCAATTTTGACTGTTCTGTCTGCAACATCTTTGTTTACATCTTGTAACGATATGTTGGACACAGATCCACGTAAGACTGAGATGACTAAGAGCACCTTCCCAGGTAAATCTGGAGATGTTGAATCTGAACTTGCAGGTATCTATAGTCTTATGAATGTAATGGGTGGCGGTGATGCTACCGTAACCAATCCTTACTATTGGTGGGAAGTAATGTCGGACAACTGCTACGGAAGTGGTGGTCTGCAGGATACTGAGGTAAAGGCTATGCATCACCTTGTACAGATGGGTTCCAATCAGTACGAAAAGCCGTTTGTTATTCTATATGGTGGCGTAAAGCGTTGCAATGACCTGATTGAAACCATCGATCTCGTGCCTTGGGCTGAGGAAGAGAAGGCTCTGCGTTCTCAACTTTTAGGTGAGGGCTTCTTTATGCGTGGCCTATATACGCTCTTACTCACTCAATTGTATGGCGATATTCCTCTCATCACCGCTTCTGACGTAACTCCTGATATGGAGAATGAGGCAAGTGCCGAGACGGCTATCTATCCTCAGATCTTCTCTGACTTTACCTCTGGCATTAACCTCATGGGCACAGACAGAGGTTATGGTGATGGTCATGCAAACAAATATGTTGCAGAGGCATACCTCGCTCGTGCATATATGTTCTGGGCTGGATTCTATAAAAAGGTTCAAGAACTCGCAACTGGAGCTGTTCCTGAGGTAAATCTTGTTCCACAGGAAGGATGTACCGCTACTTCACTTTCAAAGCAAAATGTCATCGATGCCCTTAAGGACATTTATACCCATGGAGGTTACAAACTCTGTGAAGACTATCGTTCACTCTGGCAGTACTCTAATAGCTTGGTATGGGATGAAGCACACGATGGTGATGCAGGTCATAATTACGATTTTATCAAGGATTTGCCCCGTGAGCGCTGCTTTGACCAGCCAGGTATGGGTAACGGTAACACAGAGGAACTCTTCCAGGTTCAGTTTATGAATGCCTCAAAGTGGGCTATTAATAACCTAGGCTCAGAATATGCTACCGCTCGTCAGTATTGTAACTATCTGTCGGTCTTCTGGGGTCTCCGTTGTAATAGTACTAATGGTGACGTAGACCATACTTATCCATTCAACCAGGGTTGGGGTCAGGGAACTCCTTCTTGCAATATTTGGAATGACTGGACAAATGCAGAGACAAATGGAGGTTATACGGATATCCGTAAACTTGGCTCATTGATTGACTGTGTCAACGAACTTGAAGATTATAAATTTGAGAAGGACGACTGCGAAGAGTCAGGTTATGCTGTTAAAAAGTATAATGCTGTAACTTGTGAAAAGAGTGGTAGTTCCCTTGCCCCATGGTGGGACTTCGTAGATGGATTCAAAAAGAGTTCACTGGAGAACAGTATGCAGGGTGATAACTTTGAAGACTTCTATCTGATGCGTTATGCTGACGTGCTGTTGATGCTGACCGAGCTCACTGGTGATGCTCAGTATATGAATGAAGTTCAGCGCCGTGCTGGAGTTCCTGAGACACCATATTCTTTGAAGACTGTTCAGGATGAGCGTCGTTGGGAGTTTGCATTTGAGGGTCTTCGTTTCAATGATATGCGCCGTTGGTCTGGCAAAGATGGCGGTGAAAATTGCTATGCTGCTAAGGCACTCCAGGCACAGAATGGTCAGATGGTTGTCGTTCGTGGCAAGACAGGTAGCAAGATTCCTATGAAACACATGACTTGTTCTTGGGCCAAGCGTTACGCTGAAACCAATGGCTTTGTAGCTAAGCCTCAGAAACAGATTAACCTAATGAATGGTAAGCTGATTCAGAATAAAGGCTGGGACGGTGCTAATACCGAGACACAATATGTTACACTTTATTAATTAATAATTAGAAATTACAATGAAAAAGATATTTTTGCTTATTGCTGCAGTGTGTGCGCTTGCTGCTTGCGATCCTACTCATGAGGATATAAGCAATGACGGGCACATCACGCTTGACGAGCTCGTAAAAATGTCCAGTGTTACTACCGACAAGGCACCGGACGGAAAGAATGGCAATGTTATTACCTGTAGGACCTCAGCACCCGTCAATGCAAAATGGACTATTGATGGAAAGGATTTCCTCAGTAATTATGCTACCAAGAAGATGTTTGTAGGTGATTATACAGTCACTCTTACTGCTCTTTGTCCTGATGGTACCGTGCTTAAGAATGATTATCAGGTGTCTTGCGAGAAAATCACTCAAGAGCTCAAGAAAGTTTATATCTATGGTGAGAATCCGACAGAGCAACCGCCATTTACCCTCAGGACTTGCCAAGCAGGTGACGGACGCTTTAGCGACACAGAAGGTGCGTATTTGCCATACCTTTCTGATGAAGTTTACTTTGGACTCAAGACGCTCGTCTTTGATATCATAGATGTACAAGAGGGTGAGAATCCTAATTGGGGTATGCCATGGGGTCCAGCTATAATGCGCGTTATGACTGGTTGGTGGAGTCCTCAATTTATGGATGATTTTGAACCAAAGGTTGGTTTGTGGGAACTTCCTATCACTCAGCAGATGGCTGACTGGTGTGCTCATAGCAACAAACCTGTAGATGGAGAATCAAGAAGTAGAGACTTGACTCTTATGATGACACGTGGTACTGCAACCATTAAGTGTGTTTACTATGAGGAATAATCATTCCTTGATTGTGTAATCAATATTAGGCTGACTCATGTCCAAGTGAGTCAGCCTTTTATAGCCTTAAAAATGATTTATAAAAGCAAACTGCTTGGTATCATCCTCTTTGGAAGTCTGTTGGCTTTCATGTTGTTTACCGTATATATGTTATACCTAAACCAAGAGGTTCTCTATACGGCACACGACCGTTCCGAATTTCTCTTCGGAGCGCCTTTCTTTCATACGCTCCTCTCGAAGCCTTTTGGTTTGATGCAGTATGTGGGAGCCTGGCTGACACAACTCTTCTATTATCCAGCCTTAGGTTCAACCGTGTTGGTGGCTATTTGGATACTCATATTCTATGTGGGTGTTAAAGCATTCCGATTACAGGGAAGTGCCTCTGCACTGATGCTCTTGCCTGTAGCCTGTCTGCTCACATCGGTTACCGACTTGGGCTATTGGATTTATATTCTACCCTTCAGAGGCTATTGGTTTTCGCAGTCAGTAGGCTATCTCGTCATGCTACTGCTTTTGTGGACGGCGCGCTATATCCCACGTAAATGGCATCTTCTCTGCTATTTCTTGGGTGTTTGTATCTATCCGGTACTAGGATGGTTTGCTTTGCTTTTTATTTTATGTCTGGCGTTAACTGAAAAACCGACCTGGCGTGAATTCGTTGGTGTCGTTTTACTTCTTTTTACTGCAGCTATTTGGCATACTCAACTTTATTCGAATCTGAAATTTGACGATGTGGTCTTGGCCGGTTTTCCTCGCTTCGTTACAGCAAACGGCAGTAGCCCATTGCTTTCCCTTCCGTTCTGGATGCTTGCTGTTGTATCTCTGTTTATTCCGTTGTCTAAACGCTTTCTAGCTAAATCTCTGGTACCTGCCTTATGTGCCATTGCTGGCTTTATCTTTACATCGTCGCTCATGTACTGCGATCATAATTATATAGACGAGATGCGTATGGTGCGCTCTGCCGCCGACGATAACTGGAAGGATGTACTTGATAAGGCTGAAGAAAACAAGAATCCTACCAACACGATGGTATTCCTCAAGAATGTAGCCTTGATGCACGAAGGCGGCTTGCTAGACAACTCATTCAAATTGGGCAATATGGGAAGTGATCTGACCAAACCCGATTCGCTCCATGTCAGTTTTCTAAACATCGCTTCTCCTATAGTCTATTACAACTATGGAATGATGAATGAAGCCATCCGTCTGAATTTTGAACTTGCCATTCAATATGGCTTTTCTCCTTTTTATCTGAAGATGCTTTCCCGTTGTGCTAAAGCTAAGGCAGATCATAAGTTGGCGGAACGTTATACTACTCTGCTGCATCACCATCCGTTTTACGGCAATTGGCAGCCAGCACCGGTTGAGGATAAAGTAAAGGAACTGCAAAATGCTATTCCCGATGAAATTACAGGCGTTATGAACAGTGAAAGTTATCTTGTCAATAATATAAGTCTTTGGTACCAAACCAATACTAAGGTGGCTTCGGAACAGGCGTTGTTCTATACAATGTTGCGTTGCGACGCACAAAGTTTTTGGTCATCATTGCGAAACTATTTGAGAATCCATGAGGGTGAGCATTTCCCTGTGCATGCTCAGGAGGCCTATATCTTGTACATGGATAAGTCTCCAGAAGAAAGACGCATGATGATTCCCGTCGAAGAGAATATCTACAATCGCTACATACAGTTCAGTAAAGCCATTGAAAGTATGATGAAGCCAGGCTTGACACTTGGAAAGGTCGCTGAAGACATGCGTGGAGAATGGGGAGATACTTATTGGTGGTACTACATCTTTGGAAGTAAGAAATAATCATGAATATGTTAGGATTGAAAAGAATATTGAACTGGGCTGTTTTCTTATTGCTATTATCTGCCTGTGTGAATCATCCTGATGTGCCTTCATTATTCAAGGATGCCAAATGCCTGCCTGCTATCTTCCCAGACTATTGCAATGTTACCGTACCTTGCAATATTGCGCCTCTAAACTTCATGCTCTCTGCTGACGAGTACGAAGCTTGTGTGGCACGCTTTACGATGCCTGATGGCCAACAGCAGACATATGGTGACGGTGTGAAGGTGCAGATTCCTGAGTCGGAATGGCACGCTATGCTCGATGCTTCGAAAGGTAAGAGCATTAAGGTCGAAGTATGGGGACAAAAAGAGGACGAATGGCTGTTGTTTACTCCGTTTGAGATACATGTAGCCAAGGAGCCCATCGATGATTATATCTCCTATCGACTCATTGAACCGTCGTATGTCGCGTGGAACTTTATGGAGATAACTCAACGCAACCTTACCTCGTTTGAAGAGACACAGATTTTTAACAACGAGATAACTTGCACTGATAGGGTAAAAGGCCAGTGCATCAACTGTCACAGCTATCAGAACTACAAAACCGATAACATGCTCTTCCACGTGCGTCTCTCTAATGGTGGTACTGTCATTGTGAACGACGGCAAACTCTCGAAGGTCGATATGAAACGCGACTATACTATTTCTTCGGGAGTCTATCCTGCATGGCACCCTACTGCTAAGTTGATAGCCTTCTCGACCAATCAGACCCGGCAGTCGTTCTATACGGTACATCCAAATAAAATCGAGGTGTTCGATCTTGCCAGTGATTTGATACTCTACGATATTAAGACCGACTCTGTGAGCATTATCTCGAACGATTCCACCTTGTTGGAAGTGTATCCAACCTGGTCGCCTGACGGCAAATATCTCTATTATTGTAAGTCTGTTCCCCTTCCTGAAGAGTTACGAGAAAAGGATATCACGTATACTTACAAACGGATACAATACAATATCTATCGCCGTTCATTCGACATGGATACACACCACTTCGGTGAAGAGGTACTCGTCTATGATGCCGCATCGCAAGATAAAAGTGCCACCTTACCACGTATCAGTCCCGATGGTCACTATCTGCTGTTTGCTTTAGGACAATATGGCTGTTTCCATATCAGACACAGTGATTCCGACATAGTTTGTATGCCGCTAGACAATCAGGTTTCTTCCGACATCGATTTAACCGGTCTCAATAGCGAAGGTTTTGCCGATAGTTATCCGACTTGGTCAAGCAACGGGCATTGGATTATGACTTCGAGTCGTCGAGGTGATGGAAACTACAGCCGTGTCTATATTTCCTATTTCAATAATGGGAAAACAAGAAAAGCTTTCATGTTGCCACAGGAAGACCCTGAACATAACACCTGGCGTCTTAAGTGTTACAACCGTCCGGAGTTCATGGTCGAGCCTGTCAGAATTAGTGTCAATGAATTCAGTAAGGTATTCAAATGAAATATTTGCATCTTTTGTGCACGTTCCTTTTCGGTGTGGCAGTCCTTCTCTTTTTTGGGTTGGCCTATCCGCATCATCTGCATTATCAGGAGCAATATCAGTTGTTCCTCTTTGATAGCACCTATGTGTGGGATGTTGTCAAAATGCCAGGTGGCGTAGCAGATCTGCTGGGACGCTTTTGTACTCAATTTTTCCTATATGCTTGGGTGGGAGCAGCTATCATTGCAGTTCTGTTATCCGTGGTACAGCTTCTGATGTTTCGCTTAGTCAAATGGGGATGGCTTTATGGTCTGAGTTTTGTTCCTTCATTTCTGCTCTGGCTCTTTCTGCTTGATGAGAATGCGCTATTGGGTGGTGTCTGGGCGGTTCTGCTCACACTGCTTATCATTTGGGGCTATTCACTATTGGCAAAAGGATGGATGCGACGTTTACTGCTTATAGTTGGCATTCTTGTACTGTATTGGATGGTTGGTTCATCTTGGACTGGCAGCCATTACCACCGCTATCCGAGGATAACACCATATCTACTTTATACTGCATGGCTGTCTGCCATCGTCCTTCCACTCATTATTCGTGCCTTCCGCCGTTGGGCAGATGCTTCGAGTAGCTATGTGTTAACTCTTTGTTCCTTTGCGCTGGTGTCTGTAGTCATGGGCTGGATTGTCTGGAAAAACTGCAATTTCAAAGCCGAACGAGTGATGCAATACGACTTTATGGCCTGCCATCAGCAATGGAACCGCATACTTATGACCATTGATGACGAAAAGCCTAACAACCAGATTGGCGTTACGGTACAGAATCTTGCTCTGGCGATGCATGGTATGCTTGCCGACCACCTATTTGAATATAACCAGAATGGTCTTTTGGGTCTTTTGCCTGATGTGGAGCGCGATGCCACCAGTCCTCTGCCTACTGCTGAAGCCTTTTATCAGTTGGGCATGATATCTGTTGCCCAGCGAACAGTCTTCGAGGCACAGGAAGCCATTCTTGATTTTCAGAAAAGTGGCCGCTGCTACAAACGATTGGCACAGACCAATCTCATCCTCGGTAACTATGAGGTGGCTCGCAAATATCTTATGGCGCTACAAAAGACCCTCTTTTATCGGGAATGGGCTCGTGAGACGCTACCACTGTTGGGCAATGAAGAGATGATAGCCCGGCATCCTGAATACGGACGTTTGCGCCGGATGGCCTATAAGGAAGACTTTTATTTCAGCGACCATGTGACTCCCGAAATGCTCGAAAGTCTCTACTTCAGCAACACGGACAATCAACTGGCCTTTGAATATCTGCGGGCCTACTATATGCTGATGGGCGACCGCGAAAACTATGTCAAATTGTTACTTCATACCTCTGCAAAGCAATGAAACGGATTTTTCACATACTTCTTGTCTCTTATCTCCTAGTATCCTGCACGGAAACAATTAGTGATTCGCAACAGGAGGACAAGTTGCCTCTTATTTATCCCGATTATATTGGGGTTACCATACCCGTGAATATTGCTCCGCTTAATTTCAGCCTGACCGATGAGGCGGTGGCACGTATTGATGCTGTCGTTACAGATTGTCACGGACACAGTCTGCACAGTCAGGGCCAGGAAGCGGTTGACTTCGATATAGACGACTGGCATACCTTGCTTGGCCAAAATCGTGGCGATTCGCTTACTGTTACCGTTTCCGCCAAGTACAATGATGGTTGGCACACTTATCGTTCTTTTGCCATCTATGTCAGCCTTGACAGCATTGACTATGGCATCTGCTATCGTTTGATTGCGCCCGGCTATGAGGTCTGGAGCAAGATGGGCATCTACGAGCGTAATCTTTCTTCGTTCGATGAGCGACCATTGATTGAAAATACCCAGTTCGAGGGCTGTGTCAACTGCCATAGCTTCAACCGCGGTAACCCCGCTGATATGAGCCTTCATATCCGTGGTACGCATGGGGCTACCTTGCTGCGCCATGGTGATAGTCCTCTTACTGCCTACAATACCAAGACTGACCAAACGCTCGGTCTTTGCGTCTATCCTTACTGGCATCCTTCGGGCCGCTATATTGCCTATTCCACGAATGCCACGAGTCAATTGTTCCATAGTGCCGATAGTAATCGCATAGAGGTCTTCGATACTGCCTCAGACCTCCAGGTATATGATGTCGAAAAAAATGAGCTATTGCTTTCTCCCTTGCTCAAGAATGACTCCATCTATGAGACTTATCCGGTCTTCTCTGCCGATGGCCGTTCGCTCTATTTCTGTGCAGCTCGCGCTCTCCCTGAGGGGAGTCATCAGCTCGACTCCATCCGCTATAACCTCTTTCGCATTGACTTCGGTCCTAGCACGGGACGTTTCGGTGACCGCATAGAAACCGTTATTGATGCCGTGGCTCAGCAGAAGTCGATTTCTTTCCCCCGTCCTTCCTATGACGGACGTTTCCTGTGCTATACGCTCTCCAACTACGGACAGTTTAGTATCTGGCATCATGAGGCCGACCTTTGGTTACTCGACCTCTCAACGGGTGAAAGCAGCCCCATGACTGCAGCAAACTCTGGCGATACAGAGTCGTTCCACAACTGGAGTACCAACTCTCGCTGGCTCGTACTGAGTTCTCGTCGTGACGACGGACTATTTACACGGCCCTATTTCTGTCATGTCGATGCCAAAGGAAAGGTCAGCAAGGCCTTTATGCTGCCGCAGAGAAATCCGCGCAGTTTCTATCGTGACCGTTTTCTGTCGTTTAATGTTCCCGACTTCATCATCAGTCCAACTCGTTTTGACGGCCATCAGGCAAGTCGTATCATCAACGAAGACTCGCGCAAAAACTTTGAGGTGAGAAAGTGATACTTGTAAATTATAAAGATGGCACTATTCTGCTATCTTCGGATATTTTCGGAAGATGCCATCCCAGCGCAGACGCATTACACCAAAGAAAGCCTCGCCGAAGATGCCACCCGACATCTTGGACACTCCTTCGCGGCGGTTGACGAAGATTACTGGTACTTCCTTAATCTTGAAGCCAATCTTGTAGGCAGTAAACTTCATTTCTATCTGGAAGGCATAGCCCTTGAAGCGAATCTTGTCCAGTTCTATGGTCTTCAGCACGCGGCGCTTGTAGCACTTGAAGCCAGCCGTGGTGTCGTGAATCATAAAGCCCGTTACCATACGCACATATTTCGACGCAAAGTAGCTCATCAGTACACGGCCAATAGGCCAGTTCACTACGTTCACGCCACTGACGTAGCGGCTTCCAATGGCCACGTCATACCCTTCGTCAGCACATGCTGCGTAGAGCCTTGGCAGATCGTTTGGGTCGTGACTGAAGTCGGCATCCATCTCGAAGATGTATTCGTAGTCGTGCTCCAGTGCCCACTTGAATCCCTTGATATAGGCCGTTCCCAGTCCTAACTTGCCGCTACGCTCCTGCAGAAACAGCCTGTCTTTAAACTCCTCTTGGCTCATTAGTTCCTTCACAATCGCTGCCGTACCATCGGGCGACCCGTCATCGATAATCAAGATATGGAAACACTTCTCCAGACCGAATACGGCACGGATAATCTTCTCGATGTTCTCCTTCTCGTTATAAGTAGGAATGATGACAATGCTGTCGCTTGCGTGCATAATAGCTGTTTTTTTATTTCTTGACTGCAAAGTTACGAAATAATTCACAATTCACAAGTCATTATTCATATTTATTTTGTAATTTTGCACTTCATAACGTATGACAGTTCAAGATTTACTGACGATATATGCTTCGTCGCCACAGGTAGGCGCTTTGGCAAAGACGTTGGGGGACAAACGGGTGAAAACGGTGTTCCTCGAGGGGCTGCTGTGCTCTTCGGCACCGATGGTGTTTGGTGCACTCCCCGCAGGACGTTCACCACGCACCGCAGTATTCATCCTGCAGGATGCCGACGAGGCGGGCTACTTCTATCACGACCTCGTACAGCTGTTAGGCGACAAGGATGTATTGTTCTTTCCGTCAAGCTACCGCAGGGCGATTAAATATGCCCAGCGCGACAGTGCGAACGAGATTTTGCGGACGGAGGTGCTGGCAAAACTAACCGCCTGTGGGGGACAGTCCCCGTTGTTCATTGTCACTTATCCTGAGGCCATTGCTGAGCTGGTGGTGTCGAAGCGGGTTATGGACGACCGTACCGTGGTGCTCAGCGTGGGCGACGTCGTAGAGGTGGACCAGACGACGCAGCGTCTGCGCGAGTTGGGCTTTGAGGAGGTGGACTACGTCTATGAACCTGGGCAGTTTGCCTTGCGTGGCAGCATTCTCGATGTGTATAGTTACAGCGGCGAACTGCCGTTCCGTATCGACCTGTTTGGCGACGACATAGACACCATTCGCACCTTTGAGGTAGAGACGCAGCTGTCGAAGGACCGCCTGCAGCAAGTGACCATTGTGCCCGAACTGGCTGCGGCAGAGGAGCGGGTGTCGTTCCTCTCGTTTCTGCCCCAGGACACGCTGCTGGTGGTCAAGGATTTTCTCTATGTGCGCGACGCTGTGGACCGCATCTATCAGGAGGGGTTCTCAGACCAGGCCCTGCGCGAACGCATGGAGGGTGCCACCGAACAGGAGCAGCACGCTATCCGTCAGGAGCTGCGCAAGGAGTCGCGGATTATCAGTGGTCAGCAGTTTACACGCGACGCCGTAGACTTCCGGCGTGTCGAGATGGGACACCGCCCTTCGGGATTGCCCGACGCAACGCTGTCGTTTCATATCGCCCCACAGCCACAGTTTCATAAGAACTTTGACCTGCTGCAACAGTCGCTGGAGCAGTATCTGGCCGACGGCTACCGGCTCTGCATTTTGGCCGACAGCAAGAAACAGTTGGAGCGCCTGCGTGACATCTTCAGTAGTGAGGAGTCAGAGGCGAGAGGCGAGAGGATAGCGTTCTCTCCTGTTGAGAAGACGCTGCACGAGGGCTTTGCCGACAACGACCTCCGCCTCTGCGTATTTACCGACCACCAGATATTCGACCGCTTCCATAAGTACAGCCTGCACTCCGACAAGGCCCGTTCGGGCAAGGTGGCGCTGACGCTGAAGGAGATCAAGCAGTTTGAGGTGGGCGACTACGTGGTGCATGTTGACCACGGCATCGGTAAGTTCGGCGGACTGGTCAGAATGCCCCAGGGCGATGGCTACCAGGAGATGATCAAGATTATCTACGACGGGGGCGGAGCCATCTATGTGTCGATACACTCGTTGTACAAGGTGTCGAAATACAAGGCGCAGGACAATGGTCAGCCGCCACGCCTGTCGCACTTAGGCACTGGCCAGTGGGAGCGCATGAAGGAGCGTACGAAGGCCAAGCTCAAGGATATTGCCCGTGACCTGATACGCCTCTATGCCGCCCGTCGCAGGGAACGAGGCTTTGCTTTCTCGGCTGACTCGTTTTTGCAACACGAGCTGGAGGCATCGTTCCTCTATGAAGACACCCCCGACCAGTTGAAGGCCACCAACGATGTGAAGGACGATATGGAGAAGGCACAGCCCATGGACCGTTTGGTGTGTGGCGATGTGGGCTTCGGCAAGACCGAGGTGGCCGTACGCGCCGCCTTCAAGGCGGCCTGCGACTCGAAACAGGTGGCCGTGCTGGTGCCCACGACGGTGCTGGCCTATCAGCACTACCAGACCTTCTCGAGCCGACTGAAGGATCTGCCCGTACGGGTGGAATACCTGTCGCGAGCCCGTAGCACCAAGCAGACTACGGCCATCCTGAAAGACCTGGCCGACGGTAAGATAGATATATTAATAGGTACGCACAAGCTCATTGGCAAGTCGGTGAAGTTTCGCGACTTGGGACTGCTCATCATTGACGAGGAGCAGAAGTTTGGCGTCTCTACGAAAGAGAAGTTGCGCCAGATGAAGACCAATGTCGACACGCTGACGCTGACGGCCACGCCCATTCCGCGAACGCTGCAGTTCTCGCTGCTGGGTGCCCGCGACCTGAGCATCATCCAGACGCCGCCACCCAACCGCTATCCTATACAGACAGAGATACACACCTTCGGCGCCGAGATCATAGCCGACGCTATCAACTTCGAGATGTCTCGCAACGGACAGGTGTACTTTGTCAATCCGCGCATCAACGACCTGCAGCGCATCAAGGAGGTCATCGAGAAGTATGTGCCCGACGCTCGTGTGGCTGTGGGCCACGGACAGATGAAACCTGAAGAGTTGGAGAAGGTCATCTTTGACTTCCAGAACTACGACTACGATGTGCTGCTGTCGACGACCATTGTCGAGAACGGCATCGACATACCCAATGCCAACACCATCATCATCAATGGTGCCCACCGCTTCGGACTCAGCGACCTGCACCAGATGCGAGGCCGTGTGGGCCGCGGCAATCGCAAGGCATTCTGCTACCTGCTGGCTCCGCCCCTGGTCGACTTGCCCAACGAGAGCCGCCGGCGCTTAGAAGCCCTCGAGAACTTCAGCGACTTGGGCAGCGGCATCCATATCGCCATGCAAGACCTCGACATTCGCGGTGCTGGTAACCTGCTGGGTGCCGAACAGTCGGGATTCATTGCCGACCTGGGCTACGAGACGTATGTGAAGATCTTACAACAAGCCGTTGTCGAGCTGCATAATGAGAGTGGAGAGTGTAAAGAGGAAAGAGGTAAGAGAATAGATGGAAAACACTCATCTCTCACCTCTCATCCCTCACCTCTTACCTCTGAATTTGTCTCCGACTGTACCCTGGAGAGCGATCTTGAGCTGTACTTCCCCGACCCGTATGTGCCCAGCGACTCGGAGCGTATGCTGCTCTACCGCGAGTTGGACGGCCTGCAGACCGACGAGCAGCTGGCGGCCTACCGCACACGGCTTATCGACCGTTTCGGTCCGGTGCCCACATGTGGTGAGGAGCTGATGCGCGTGGTGCCGCTGCGCCGTATCGGCAAGTCGCTGGGTTGCGAGAAGATCATCATGAAACAAGAGCGGATGACGCTTTACTTCGTCTCGCAAAATGATAGTCCTTTCTATCAGAGCGAGGCCTTCGATCACATTCTCTCGTTTGTGGCACGGAATCCGCGTCGTTGCCAGTTCCGCGAACAGAACGGCAAACGCTCGATGGTGGTGGGTAATGTGGCTACGATAGCGCAGGGCGTTAAGCTTCTTTCTGACATATTGACAGTAAATACTGACAATATGGCACAATAATCACGCTGGCATCAATGTTGCAACATGTGGGGTGAAAGCCGCAAGGCAATCACAATAAAAAACATGTGTAACTAAAATATAATTAGGAGGTAACGATTATGATGCCAATGATGAGAAGTAACAACTGGATTCCCGCCGTGTTCAACGACTTGTTCTACAACGACTATATGCCGAAAGCCAACTGCACGGCACCAGCCATTAACGTAAAGGAGTCTGACAAGGCCTACACCGTAGAGCTGGCTGCTCCGGGAATGAAGAAGGAGGACTTCAACGTGCATATCAACGACGAGGGTAACTTGGTCGTCAAGCTCGAGAGCAAACAGGAACACAAGGAGGAAGACAAGAACACGCGCTATCTGCGCCGCGAGTTCAGCTACTCAAAGTACGAACAGACGCTGATACTGCCCGACGACGTGAAGAAGGACGCCATCTCGGCCAAGGTCGACAACGGTGTGCTGACGGTAGAACTGCCGAAGATTGTAGAGGAGAAAGTCAAGCTGTCACGACAGATAGACATTGCGTAAAAAGATTGTTTTAAGATGAAAAAGCCCCGCCAATTGGCAGGGCTTTTACTTTATTGCTCTTTGTCTAACTCAGCGAGATTCTCGGCAATCATCTCGTCGGTGACAGTGTAGTTCTGCAGGTCACCCTTGATGAAGGCCTCGTACGACGGCATGTCGATGAGTCCGTGACCAGAGAGGTTGAACAGGATGACTTTTTGCTCACCGGTCTCCTTGCACTTGTTGGCCTCGCGGATGGTAGCGGCGATGGCGTGACAGCTTTCGGGAGCAGGGATGATGCCCTCGGTACGGGCGAAGAGCATACCTGCCTCAAACGTTTCGAGCTGTGGAATGTCGACACCATGCATCAGACCGTCCTTGATAAGCTGTGAGATAATCATGCCAGCACCGTGGTAGCGCAGACCACCAGCGTGGATGTTGCTCGGCTTGAAGTTGTGGCCCAACGTGTACATGGGCAGCAGGGGCGTATAGCCTGCTTCGTCGCCAAAGTCATAGCGGAACTGGCCGCGAGTCAGCTTAGGACAGCTGTCGGGCTCGGCAGCAATGAACTCGGTGTGGCGCTCACCACTCAGGTTGTGGCGCATGAAGGGGAAGGCAATACCGCCAAAGTTCGAACCACCACCGAAGCAGCCAATCACGATGTCGGGGTATTCACCGGCCATCTGCATCTGCTTTTCAGCCTCAAGGCCGATGATGGTCTGGTGCAGACCTACGTGGTTCAGCACCGACCCCAGTGTGTATTTACAATTAGGTGTGGTCGTTGCCAACTCCACAGCCTCAGAGATAGCCGTTCCCAGTGAACCAGAGTGTGTGGGGTCCTTGGTCAGGATATCCTTACCGGCACGGGTTGACATCGAGGGAGAACCCTCGACAACAGCACCGAAGGTGCGCATGATGCTCGAACGATACGGCTTCTGCTGCATGGTAATCTTTACCTGATAGACAGCGCAGTCAAGACCATAGATCTTGGCAGCATAGCTCAGTGCGGCTCCCCACTGTCCTGCACCAGTCTCAGTAGTAACGTTCTTCGTACCTTCCTGCTTGGCATAGTAGCACTGGGGCAGGGCAGAGTTGATCTTGTGTGAACCTAAGGGGTTGGTGCTCTCGTTTTTGAAGTAGATGTGGGCGGGAGTGCCGAGGGCCTCTTCCAGAGCGTAGGCACGTACCAGCGGGGTAGAACGATAGTACTTGTACTTCTCAAGCACATCCTCGGGAATATCAATCCAGCGGTGTTCGGTATCCAACTCCTGCACGCAGCATTCACGTGGGAAGATGTGTGCGAGGTCGTCTACACCCAATGGCTGCTTCGTTGCCGGGTGAATGGGCGGCATGGGTTTGTTGGGCATGTCGGCCTGAATGTTGTACCACTGTGTAGGGATTTCACTCTCTTGGAGGATGAATTTCTTTTGTTTTGTCATTGTCTTTTGTTGTTGGTTAGTGATTACCGTCTGCAAAAGTACAAAATAATTATGAATTATGCATTATGAATTATGCACTTTTTTGTACCTTTGCAGTCGTTATGACGATGATAGTAGTTGTTTTGGCGTATTTTTCGCTGTTGCTGGCCATTAGTAGGTGGACTGGACGGCGGGCGACAAACGAGACGTTCTATCGTGCCAACCGACAGTCGCCGTGGTTTCTGGTGGCTTTTGGCATGGTGGGAGCCAGTATTTCCGGCATTACTTTCGTGTCGGTACCTGGCATGGTGAACAGCATCGGCATGACTTATCTGCAGACGTGTCTGGGATTTATCGTTGGTTATCTGGTGATTGCTTTCGTGCTTCTGCCTTTGTACTATCGGTTGAATCTGACTACCATCTATAGTTATTTGGGACAGCGCATTGGGCGCAAGGCCTACAAAACGGGCGCCTCATTCTTTCTCTTGTCGAAGATGAGTGGTGCAGCTGTGCGTTTCTATGTGGTGTGTTGGATACTTATGACGTTAGGAGTGGATTCGACAGGTGTCAGACGCCCATCTGGTACGTTTGCTGATTATGTACTGTTTGCCGTCGTTGTTGTTGTAATGACGTTGCTCATCTGGCTGTATACCCGACAGGGAGGCATCAAGACACTGGTTTGGACAGATACGCTGCAGACGGCCAGTCTGTTTGGTGCGCTACTCCTTATTATATATATAGTGATGGGCGAGTTGGACCTGTCTGTTGGCGATGCTGTGGCAACCATTCGCCATAGTGAACTCGCGAGAGTTTTTGTGATGGACGATTGGGTGTCGAAGCAGTATTTCTGGAAACAGTTTCTGAGTGGTGCGTTCATTGCCATTGTGATGACGGGTTTGGATCAGGACATGATGCAGAAGAACCTGACGTGCCGCTCGTTGCATGATGCACAGAAAGATATGTGTACCTACGGTGTGGCCTTTGTGCCTGCCAACTTGCTGTTCCTGTCGTTGGGCGTGTTGCTCACGCTATGGTATCAGCGGCAAGGGATAGCCGTTCCTGCGGCCGGTGATAACTTGTTGCCTCAGTTTATTACGCAGACCTCTCATCTGTCGCCTCTCACCCCAATCGTTTTCATGTTAGGCTTGGTGGCTGCTGCTTTCTCGAGTGCTGATTCAGCACTGACGGCGCTGACCACCAGCTATTGCGTGGATATCTGCGAACGTGCTGACGACGAGCGGCTGCGACGCAGGGTACACATTGGTATGGCGGTAGTATTTGTGGCGTTTATCTTATTGTTCAAAATACTAAACTCGACAAGTGTCATCGATGCTGTGTATATCTTGTGCTCGTATACTTATGGCCCGTTGTTGGGACTCTTTTCCTTTGGTCTGCTGACCCGACGACAGGCCAACGACCGCGTCGTGCCGTATATCTGCGTGGCTTCGCCGGTGGTATGTTTTCTGTTAGATATGGTCGTAGGACATTTCACAGGATACAGCTTTGGCTACGAGCTTCTGATGCTCAATGGCTTGCTGACATTTACGGGCTTGTGGCTTTCTGGCATTCGCAAGTCCTGACCTTTCATTTCTCACCTCTCACTTCTGCAAAATACTCCTTGGGTTGGGTGCCCATGACACGTTTGAAGGAGGTGGCGAAATATTTCGGGTCTTTGAAGCCTACCTGATAGGCAATGTCGCTGACGCGTAGGTCATGGTCCTCCTTAGCCAATTGGCAGGCTTTTTTTATGCGGATATCGCGTGAAAAGTCTGTCACACTCTTGCCCGTCAGCTTTCTGATCTTGTTATACAGCGTACTGACACTGCACCCCATGTCTGAGGCAAAGGTGTCGCGGTCATAATCAGTATCCATCATGTGCTCGTTGATGCAGCGAATGGCTCGCTGTAAGAACTCGTGGTCTGCGCTGGGTGTTTCCTGTTTTATTTCTTCCAAATGCTCTTCGGTGACGGTGGCAGTTGTCGGCAACAGGGAAATGGGCTCGTTTACAGGTATATTTCCTGGAATATGGAATGGAGATGCGTCTACTTGCACCAGTTCGTAGTCTTCAAATGCTTCTTTGTTAATAGGCAGTTCTATAGTTATTGTGCAGTTGCCGTACCCCGCGTCGTCAGTTGTCAGGGTGCCGTGGTGCAGATGTATCAGTCTTAGCGTGTCGTCTGTCTCAGACGGCGGTGCAGTGATGCCGCTGTCAGTAAGGTTTATATTGATGAAGTCATAAAACTTACTAGTTGTGACGCTCAGTTTTATGCTGCCAGTGCGTTCCGTGTTTTTTGCTGAGGCTGTCAGTATACCCGTTACGATTTGGCTGACTACGTAGGTGTCAATCCATCCCATCATACTGTCTGGCGTGCACTTCACGCTGAATTGTATCTGATGGCGTTCCATTTGTGGGCGCATATGGTCGGCCGTCTTCTTGATGACGTCCATGATGTTGTTGTTGCTGACCATCAATCTGTGTTCGCTGACTGGTTGCATGTCAGATTTAAGCCTCGCTATTGTCCGTCTTAAATATAGACAATAGATGGCCAAAAGGGTGGCAATACCTGTCAATATAATGTTGTATGAGGTCATTTAATTGATGTTTTACGTTACAAATGTACATTTTTTGCTTTAAAAATAGGTAATTTTGCGTGTTAATACGTGTTAAATTGGCTTATTTTAGTTTGAATATCGATATATTTTGTTTGTTTTTGCTCAAAATCACCATAATTAAACCTTTATTAATGTTATGTAAACCTGTATTTGTTTTCTTTTGACTATCTTTGCAACGGTGATAGAGATAAGCGTATTTCTTCACTGTTTCTTAAGAGCATGTTACTTTTAAGAAAATTATTGAGATTTTTAATGGTTAAGGTTTATGGTTGATTAATTTAGTTTTTACAAAAAAAGTCTCGCTGTGAAGCGAGGCTTTTTTTATTGTTTTGGATTCATTGGGCTCATTGGGCTCATTGGCCTTATGGGGCTTGTAGGGCAAATGGGCTTATTTGCCGGCCCTGTGATGCGACCCTATGCGTTATTCAGCAGGAAGCGTTCGGCTTCTATGGCAGCCTGACAACCCGTTCCGGCAGCGCTGATGGCCTGTCGATAGGTGGGGTCTGCACAGTCGCCTGCCACAAAGATGCCTGGTAGCTTGGTGCGCGGTGTGCCGTCAATCTTCTTCAGATAGCCAGTCTCATCGGTGTCGAGCCACTGCTTGAAGATATCTGTGTTGGGCTTATGTCCAATAGCCAGGAAGAATCCGTCAATCTGAATATCTACCAGCTGTTCATCGGCTTCACCCTTGCGCTTGACCAAATGAGCGCCTTCTACGCCGTTTTCACCAAACAGTCCGAGAGTGTTATGCTCAAAGAGGATCTCGATGTTCTCGGCGGCCATTACGCGGTCTTGCATGACCTTTGAAGCGCGTAGGTAGTTTTTACGCACGATAAGGTACACCTTTTTACATAGTCCGCTCAGGTAGAGCGCGTCTTCGCAGGCAGTGTCGCCTCCGCCTACCACGGCTACGGTCTTTTTGCGATAGAAGAATCCGTCGCAGGTGGCACAGGCGCTGACACCCTGTCCGTTGTATTTGCGCTCGTCGTCCAGTCCCAAGTACTTGGCAGAGGCTCCCGTGGCGATAATGACCGTGTCGGCCTCTATCTCGTTACCGGCATCGTCCCAAAGACGGTAGGGTCTGGTAGAGAAGTCGACGCGTGTGATCTCGCCGTCGCGAATGTCAGTGCCGAAGCGCTCGGCCTGCTCTCTCAGATCCATCATCATCTGGTTGCCGTCAACCCCCTGTGGGTATCCAGGGAAGTTTTCCACTTCGGTGGTCTGTGTCAACTGGCCTCCGGGCTGCAGTCCACTGTATTCCACGGGTTGCAGATTAGCGCGGCTGGCATAGATGGCAGCGGTATATCCGGCAGGACCGCTACCTATAATCAAACATTTTACGTGTTCCATTATTTCAGCAGTTCTTCTATTTGCTTTGCAATGTTCTCGATTTTCTCGGTTGGTTCAAAGCGTGCGACAACCTGTCCCTTCTTGTTAATCAGGAATTTGGTGAAGTTCCACTTGATGTCAGCCTTCGTCTTGTAGTCGGGGTCAGCCTTGCCCAGCATGTCATCCAGAATGTGGGCAATGGGGTGTTCCATATCCCAGCCAGCGAAACCTTTCTGCTCCTGCAGGAACTTAAACAGCGGTTCAGCGTCGTCACCATTGACCTTCACCTTCTTGAAGCGTGGAAAATCAGTGCCGAAGTTTAGCTTACAGAACTCATGGATGCTCTCGTCTGTGCCAGGAGCCTGCTGACCGAACTGGTTGCAGGGGAAATCCAGAATCTCGAAACCCTCACCGTGGTATTTCTTGTACAGTTCCTCCAACTCGTCGTACTGCGGCGTAAATCCGCACTTGGTAGCCGTGTTGACAATCAGCAGTACCTCGTTAGCATACTCTTTCAGTGATACATCCTTACCTTTTCTGTCTTTGACAGTGTAGTCGTAAATGGTCTTCATTGTGTTGATTTGTTGTAATATTATAAATAAAATAAAAGTCGTACCATTGCTTGACAGCAAAGATACGACTTTTCTGTGGGAAAACCAAAGGTTTTACATTTTTTTTAGCTATCCCAGGCCCATTCTTGTTCCATCTGCGACTTGCTGACGGTTTCTACTTGGTTTTCAATGTCGTCAGGTAGGTTGCAGAAGAAGTTGATGCCTGTGTTCTTCTCCAATGTCTGGATGTTGCAGGAATAGCTCTTCATAGATTGTGATTTGTAGCTGTCTTGTGCTATCCAGAAGCCGGTTGCTTTGTAGGTCGAGCCTTTCTGGCCAAGCACGGCCATAAAGAAGTATTTGGGTACTGGGATGTAGTTCTTGTTTACTCGTGTAGACTGGTGACTTTTTCCGTTTACATACTCAATAATGTTTGCAGCCTTGTCAATTGTGCCACCTTTGCAGACATACAGAACATCAAACTTGTTTGCCCATTTTCTGACCTGTGCCTCCATGTTTGCCCAAATGCCTGCGTTGAAAGCGTTGTATTGTGGCTGCATATTGGTCAAAACGAATGTCTGATGGTTAGCTTCTTCAGAACACACACGATCTTGTGACGGACAGATGTGGCCATGATCGAAGCCACTGCTCCAATATGGGTCGCTACTGAATCGATAGCTTTGGTCTAAATCTGGGTCGTTAGGATATTGGCCTGTAGAATATGATAATGTCTTGTCAACATCATGCGATTTGTCATATCTCTGTACCGTTTGGATATTTGACTCGGCATACATCTGATAGCAGCTCCAACGCTGTGCACCTTTCTCAGTGTCCCATTCCACGCAATAATTCACAGCCTTTGAATTCTTGCCGATAGGGGCATAGTGGACAATCACAACACTTTTGCCACCCTTTAAGAGAGGAAATTCGAGATTCGTCTTGGCAATTTCCGGTCCGTCTTCCTGACCAGGGTCAGTATCAACTCTCCCGGAAGTTTTTCCTCCTAAATTGTACGGATTGTCGTCATCACCGCCACACGCTACAAACAATACGAGTAACATGGCGGGTAGTAGTGATAGTAGTCGTTTCATAGTTTAAAGGATTTAAGTTAGTGTAGTTGGTTTTTTATTGTAAAGGCGCGGACAAGGCATATGCAACTACCCTGTACGCGCCTTCAAAGTCTTTGTTCGGCGTGAAATGTATTTATTTCTTCGCAGCCTTACCGTAGCGGCTCATGAACTTGTCGACGCGACCAGCGGTGTCGACGAGCTTGCTCTTACCAGTATAGAACGGGTGAGAAGTGCTCGAAATTTCAATCTTTACCACAGGGTAAGTTTCGCCTTCGAACTCTACGGTGTCATTTGTCTTTGCGGTAGAGCGCGAGAGGAACATATCGCCGTTGGACATGTCCTTGAACACGACGGGGCGATAGTTTTCTGGATGAATACCTTTTTTCATTTTTACTTGTTAATTATTATTGTTATATACACTTTGAGGGTGCAAAGGTACGATTTTTTTTTTATTCCTCCAAATCTTTTGTCGCTTTTTTGTTTTGATGCTGTTGCGTAATCGTCTCTACCAGTCTGTTTAGTTCCAGGCATTGTTCACGTGAGATAGTGCGGCGTTGCATGTGATATTGCCACGGGCTTACCTGTAGCAGACGGCCATCAGAGCAGGCGTCGAACGATTCTCCAGAAGGCTTGTACAGAGTAGGGAACCCATTCTCACGAACCCAAATGAGTCGGTAGCCTCGGTTCATGGCTTCACGCATGACCTCCTTCTCGCGAGTGGCAATAGAGGCGCTCACCAAGACGCCGCCTCGTTCTCCGCAAGCGAGCCACTTCCGCTTGTAGTCTGCATACTCCTCGTCGCTGTAGGCCCTGTGGACGATGACTGCCGCCATATCTGGGATATCCAGAAGAAAGCTGTTGCCTACTATCTGGCAGTGCCATTCTGCAATGTCAGTATAGTGCATGGTGGTGAAATAGTCAGGATGCTGTCGCTTGATAGCCAGACGTCGAGGGTTGTCGTCTAAGTAGTGGATCCAGTTGTCGAGCTGCCCGTCTTCGAGTAGTATCTGGTCGTTGTAGCCACTCTCGAAGAGTGGAGGGCACGCAGCAGACTCACCCGCAGCTGACACTGCAGGAGTGGTGGAGGTGGAAGGGACGGCAGCCACAACTCCCTGCTCGTCAGGGCGGGGTCTCTTCATATGCCACCAGGCTCGAGAGCAGCCCCCCTTAAAACCAGCTACAACCTGCCCCAGATGCTTCCCGTCCGGCATGTCCTCCTTTACTCTCACGATCATGTGGATATGGTCGGGCATGATGCAGAGCTTCCAGACCTCGACCATCTTATAGAAAGCGGGTATCTTCTGCACCTCTTCCTCGATGATCGTCTTTCCGAGTGCAGACAGCTCTACGTGTGCGCTCATCTCCTGTGTGGGCATCGCCAATCTGCCCAGCACGGGCAATCGCCCGTCGACCACCAGTGTCAGCATGTAGGTGCCTTTACGGTGATAGTTATGCCATGGCTTACGACGTTTCATGTGATGTTGCGTCTCTTCAACTTTTACACCCGCCTTGATGGCTTCTTCTCTTGTTCTGGACATAATGTTTAGTGGATGCTGTGTATTGCAAAGATACGATATATTTTATATTATTCCAAACAATCATCCTATTTTTTTGCGGAGCGAAATTGAAGTTACGTATGAACATCATTGAAGTCGTAGATTAACACTGTTAAAGTGGGACTTCAACAACATTGAAGTCGTACCTTGAATACATAGGAATGACACTTTGAAAACTATGTTTTCACGACTTCAAAACTACGTTTTCACGCGGTGAAAACATAGTATTCACGACGTGAAAGTGCCGCTTTCTCGGAGTATATCCTTAGGTGCAGGTTTCAGTGTAGGTTTCAGTGTAGGAAATTTTAGCGTAACTTGCTGATTGTCAGTTGCAAGTGTAGGAAATGCAGGAAATGCGAGTTTTTTTGTATTATACCTTATATATAAAAAAAGGCTGCACGCCCGAGGGTGGGGTGCAGCCTAAATTATATGCTCTGAATTTTAGTCGATAGAAAGTATTGAGCTTGTCTTGTCAAACTCATAAGTGGAGCCGTACTTCTTCAGTGCTCCCTTGATAACAACAGTCTTGCCCACCGTTAAGTCCTCTTTTGAACTGAAGTCAGCACCGTTGAGACCTTTACCGCTGTAAACCTGAAGCTGCGTTGTCGTACCACCGTCGTCAGAAATCCAGTAGGTAATGCTCTTATAAGTTGCATTGTAAGAATCAATCTTATAAATCTTACCTTTTACATATGCTTCGGCAACAGTGGTTTCTGCATCAATCAAAGCAATTGCCTGTGCAACGGTCAGAGGAGCAGCTTCTGTTCCGTGGCCAATTCCTGTGTCACTGCCGCTACCGCCGCCACCGCTAGCGTCAGCAATAGATACAATCTGGTTGCTCTTATCAAACTCATAAGTGGTGCCGTATTTCTTCAATGCACCCTTGACAGTTACTGTTTGTCCTACCGTCAAGTCTTCTTTTGCGGAGAAGTCGGCACCATTCAGGCCCTTACCACTGTAAACCTGCAGCTGGGTTGTTGTACCGTCATCGTCTGAAATCCAATAGGTAATGCTCTTATAAGTTGCATTGTAAGAATCAATCTTATAAATCTTACCTTTTACATATGCTTCGGCAACAGTGGTTTCTGCATCAATCAAAGCAATTGCCTGTGCAACGGTCAGAGGAGCAGCTTCTGTTCCGTGGCCACTTCCTGTGTCACCACCAGTACCGCCACCGCTAGCGTCGCCAATAGATACGATCTCGTTGCTCTTATCAAACTCATAAGTTTCATTGTATTTCTTCAGCGCACCCTTGACAGTTACTGTTTGTCCAACCGTCAAGTCTTCTTTTGCGGAGAAGTCAGCACCATTCAGGCCCTTGCCACTGTAAACCTGCAGCTGGGTTGTTGTACCGTCATCGTCTGAAATCCAATAGGTAATGCTCTTATAAGTTGCATTGTAAGAATCAACCTTATATATCTTACCTTTTACATATGCTTCGGCAACAGTGGTTTCTGCATCAATCAAAGCAATAGCCTGTGCAACAGTGAGAGGAGCTTCGGCAGTTCCGTGGGCACTTCCTGTGTCACTGCCGCCACCGCCGCCGCCACTAGCGTCACCAATAGATACAATCTCGTTGTTTTTGTCGAATTCATAGGTACCATTGTAGTTCTTGAGCGCACCCTTGATGGTTACTGTTTGTCCAATTGTCAAATCCTCTTTTCCGGCGAAGTCAGCACCGTCTTTGCCTTTACCGCTGTAAACCTGCAGCTGGGTTGTTGTACCGTCATCGTCTGAAATCCAATAAGTAATGCTGTGATATGTAGCATTGTAAGAGTCAATCTTATAGATTTTACCTTTTACATATGCTTCGGCAACAGTAGACTTTGCATCAATCAAAGCTATAGCCTGTGCCACAGTCAGAGGAGCATCAGCAGTTCCATATTCGGATGTTGATCCACCTTCGCCTTCGGTGTCGCCAGAAATATGAACAGGCTGGCCGAACGGTGCGGGAACGTCCTCACAGCTGGTGAATGTGAGGGCCATGATGGCCATCGCAATCAGATAATAAAACTTTTTCATATTGATTATCATTTTTTGTTATTCAGTTAGTATTAAATTTAATTAGTCTTTCCATTCAGAGAGTAGAGGTAGTTCTTGCCTTGTGCCGTTTCATACGTGCCATTATAATTGGTTATATTACCAAGAATAATAACTTCGTCTCCAACCTTTAGCACGTCACCAGATGAGTAGTCAGCATTGCCTAAATACTTTGCTGCGTAGATGTAGAACGTATTGGCATCGTTTCCGTCCTCAGAGATGTAGAAGTTGGCAGTCTTCGGATATTTGCCTTCACCGTAGTTGGCGTCTTTAGCAATCTTCGCAACCTTACCCTTGATGTAATACTGCTTTTCAGAAACTGCCTTGTCAGCAAGTTTTGCAGCTTCTGCATTAGCAGCGGCAGCATTGAACGGCTTGTCAATTGTACCGTCGCCTTCAGGAACGGCCTCACTTCCTCCGCCTCCGCTCGTATCGTCGGTTCTCTTACCATTGATAGTTACGATGTATGCTGCACCCTTACCATCGGTTTCAGCTTTGTAACCACCGTAATTGTACATGGCTCCGTAGATAATCACCTCATCGCCTTTGTTTATCTTTAAGCCTTCTGGCAACTTCTTGCCGTCAGAACCAGCTACCTGGAATGCCGTGAAACGCTCACCACCCATTTTGGTATCAGCGATTTCAAACGTAGCGTTTCCATAGCTACCAGTTACCGTAACATCTTCCATGACGTAGCCCTTGACGTAATACTTCTCTTTAGAGATTGTCGTACCAATCTCTTCGCACTTGTTTGCGGCAGCGATTACGTTGAATGGCTTGGCGGCAGTACCTTCACCCTCTGGCTCAGGCTGTGTGAATTCTACCTTGTAGTCAAGCGTCTCTGAACCAGTATATTCCTGAATGTCGCGTATAGCTCGTGGTAAAATCTGCCAGTCGCTGTTATACCGGGTGATAACACCAGTAATGTTGAATTGTCCTGTTGGCATCACCATTTTGGCAAACTTGGCGAAAGTGCTGGTGCGGATGAATACTGGAGAAGCCTGACCAGCAACCTTCTGATTGTCGCTGCCTGAAGCGCTGGGGGCGAAAACTGTTGTGCCGTCAGCTTTCTTCATCTTGATACCTACCAGTGTTACAACCTTACCGAAGTCTTTGTCCATGTCAAGAGCAGACATGTCGTTGGTGGTGATAGGCTTGGCAGACAACCCTTCTATGTCGGGTATGAGCTTGTAGTGTTCAGCCCATGTGTTGCGGTTAATGTTGCCAATTACTAATTTCCCACTATTGTTAGTATACGGCGTGCCGCCAATCTGGGGTTGTAGGCCGTAGCTCCCAATCCACAACCCCTTAAGGTCGACGAGTACGCACTGGCCATCGGCAGCTTCTGCATAGAGACTGGTCTTGTCAATCTTGAGGCAGAGACCACCTGTTCCGTCAACAACATAGAGGTTCTTATAGATATTGCCGCCTTCATCGTTGCTCGTAACAATACCCTTAATCTGGCAGGCATCTGTAATCTGTTTTATATTTTCAGAGGTAACCTCGTTCTTGTATTTTGTCAGCAGGTCGCTGATTTGCACGACGTTACTCTCTTTGAGGTCCTTATTGCCATAGCTGTTCATTCCGGCATCCTCGGCAGGATCGTCCCAAGAGTGGCACGAAACAGCGAGTAGTGCGGTCAGCGCTAATAGGATAATATTTCTTGTCTTCATAGTTGTCAGTGTTTTAGAATCTGTAACCAATGTTCAGCATACCGTTGATACCCCAGGCATAGTACTTCTTCGGATTCTTGTCGAAGCGATACAGACGCTTGGTGTTCACACCACCGTCACTAGAGTTGATAGAGTAGTTGCTTCGGCTCTGCTCGTAACCGCCAGTTACAATGTCGGTGTTGTTCAGCAGGTTCGAAATCATCAGGTTGATAGAGAGCTGACCCTTCTTCAGACGATAAGAACGTCCGATGTTCAGGTCGAGCATGAATCCACCCTTACCCTTGGTCTGGTCGAGTGCGCTCTGGATAACGTTGCCGTCGTCGTCGATAGTACGCTCTTCAACAATACCAGTACTTAAGGCTGCTTTGTTACGATTGCGCAGCGTGCTCTCATAGCGGTAAGCCGGTGAGTAGCCCAGATAGATGCGGTCGTAGTAGTTAGCGTTCAGGTCGATGAACCAGCCATGAGAGTTGTAGCTCAGCGTGGCGCCATAGACTGACAGCGGTGTGCCGCTCTCGCGCATGTTCTTATTTAATACGGTCTCCTCGGCATAGAAGTTGTCACCCTCGATGGGCTTCGACGAACTCATGTAGCGTACTGTGGCATTGTTGGTGTTCTTTGCCTCGCTGATGCTGCCGAGCAGTTTCAGACTGAACTCAGAGGTGAGCGTAAACTTCATGCCCAGCTCTACACCGTAGTAAGCTTTCTTGATGCCCGTCATAGAGACGTACGAGAACGATGAGATATCGTCGTCGAAGAAGTTCTGCCATTCAGTAACGTCGGTGAGGCGGCTATAGTAACCATTCAGGTTAGCCTTCATCCAGTTGGTGGCAAACTGGTAACCCAGCTCAGCGCTGAAGATTTTCTCGTTCTTCAGGTTAGCCACAAACTCGTTGGTCATTTCAGGAGAAACGAAAGCAGTCTTAGGCTGTGGAGTCTTCAGCTCGAAACCGGCACCCATCGTTACGACGTGACCACCACCGAAGTTGTAGGTCAGGCCAGCCTTAGCACCACCGTCGAGGAAACGGGCCTTTTCGCTCTTTCCGTATGAGCTGACACCCATGCTCTCAGCAATACCGTTACGCATCTTGCCGTCGCGCTGCATGGTCGTTCCTGCTACGCGGCCTGCAACAAAGGCGGCGAGCATGTTCTTCTGATATTTCAGAGCGGTCCATACTTGAGCCTTGTTAACCAGCAAATTGTAGTCGTAGTCCATCTTGTCGCCTTCCTTCACCACAGCATTGGGGTTGTTCAGGTCGTACTGTACGCGAATGTCATCAGGAGCATAGGTACCCATGGCGTATGAGTTGACGTTGTGGTAGATGTTTGCACCCAGCAGGTCGTCCATCGTCTTGTAGTTCATGCTCTTGGTAGTACCCAGCGAGAAGCCAATGTTCAGGGCGGTCGTCTTGCTCAGCTGTGTCTTCAGCGTAGAGGCCAGCGTCAGGTTCAGAGTGTTGGTGTGCTTGGCGCTCAGATAGTACTGTGCGTCGCGGCCACTCTTGTTACCCATACGGTTGGTGTAGTACAGACGATCCCAGTCAAGTTGACGATACTCTTCGCTGCTCATCCATAAGTCGCGAGCCTTGTAATAGTCGTTGTAGCCTTCCTCTGTATTGAGGTTGTGGTCGAACCATACGTTATAGAAGGCTGACGGCATACGCTTCCAGTAGTCAGGTGTTGGGTTCTCACCACCGTTGTATCCCAAGCTCGTACCTTTATAAATAGAGTAGTTGCCAATGAATGCGGTAGCAAGTTTCATGTTCTCGTTGATAGTCCAGTCCCAGTTGAGCAGTACTGTAGGTGCAAAGTCGTGGACGATACGTGAACTGCGAACCTTACCTTCCTGATAGCCCCAGTATGGGTTGTAGTAGTTGTCGTTAGCCAGCCAGTACACCTCGTCGGTAGCGGCACCCTGAGAGGCTCTCTCCGTCGGGCTACCCCAAGTAACGAGAGCGATAGAGTGCTGGTCGTTCAACTTCTTTTCTGCTCCGAAGAAGTAGGAAAGAGAGTTGTAGAACGTTCCCTTTGCGTAGCCGCGATGGGCCCAACGATAGGTCAGACCGGCAGACATTGCCCATCCGTCAGGTCTCAGACCGGTGTTGTACGTGTAGATGCCGCGCAACTGGTAGCTGCGGTTGGCTCCTGCCAGTGAAGCGTACTGTCCGGTTGCCATACGGCTGGGACGGAAGTCATAGTTGACTGAGCCGGCCATGGCAGACATCGAGAAGTTGTTGAACTCGAACGGCAGTGCGTTCTCTCGACCGCTGTTGGTCTGACGGTTCAGACCGCCGATTACCGCATAGCGGAACTGTCCGGATACCAGGTCGTTCATTGGAGCACCGTTGATGTACACCTCATTATACTTTTGGGTAAACGCACGATAACGGTAACGTCCGGCACTGAACTGGTAACCTGCCGAGTTGGCAAATACATTCTGGTTCGATGAGATGATGGAGACACTTTGTGCCATGTCATCATCTTCGCCCAGCTGTGTCTCTGTGAAGGTGAATGCCTGATCGCTCAAAGTAGCCTGTTCCTCTTCCTCCTTCGTGACGTCAGAAGTCTTGGGAGTTTGAGCTAAAGCCACCGATGCAATGCATAAGGCCATCACAATTAATTTCAGCTTTGTGTGCATAAGTGTTAAATTTAAAGTTGTAGTTATATCGTGTTTTTTTATAGTTTCGATGCAAAGATAATGAATAAAATGCAAAAAAAGTACTTTTTTGATGATTTTTTTTGAAAAAAGTGTGTTTTTTAAAAAATTATCCGTATCTTCGCAACATAAATCTTATACAATTATGAAAAAACTACTATCCTTAATGACTGTTTTGTTCCTTTTTGGAACGATGAATGCACTGGCACAAGAGAAGAAATACTCTGTTTATGCCATCGGTTTCTACAACCTTGAGAACCTGTTCGATACCCTTCACGATGCTGGTCATAATGACTACGAATATCTGCCTGAAGGAAGAAACAAGTGGAGTGGTATGAAGTACCGCAACAAATTAAAGAATATGTCGCGCGTGCTGGCCGAGATGGGTACAGACGTGCTACCTACAGTCGGAGCCGCTGCTATCGGCGTCTCCGAGGTGGAGAACGAAGGATGTCTGAGAGACCTCTGCAATCAGGAACCGCTGAAGAAGCGCAACTTCCAGTATGTGCTGATTGAAGGTCCCGACCATCGTGGTGTAGACTGTGGCTTGCTGTGGAATCCGGCATTATTTACCCTGCGTGATGCAAAGCTCGTACCTTATATATATGAAAAGCCAGAGGATGCCAAGCGTGCTACCCGTGGTTTCCTGGTATGCAGTGGAACACTGGCCGACGAGCATGTGACTATCATCGTCAACCACCTGCCATCACGTGGTGCCGTGAGCTACTATCGTGAGTTAGGCGGTAAGCAGATTCGTGCCGTGAAGGACTCGCTGCTGAAAGATGATCCCAACGTGAAGCTCTTCATCATGGGTGATATGAACGATGACCCTGCTGACCCCTCTATGTCGAAGGCCCTCGGTGCCCAGCGTGAACTGGAGGATGTGAAGCCTGGCGGTCTGTTTAATCCGTTCTGGAACATCCATGCCAGTGGAACTGGTACGCTGATGTATGACGGCAAGTGGAACCTTTTCGACCAGATTATCCTGTCGCACTCACTGCTCAACCAAAAGGGCGTGAAGGACTATTCAACACTCAAATACTGGAAAGCACAGATTTTCCGTCGCGACTATCTGTTCCAGCAGGAGGGAAGATATAAAGGTAACACCCTACGTACCCACGCCGGCGGTGTATGGCTCAATGGCTACAGTGACCACCTGCCATCGTTGGTATATCTCGTAAAGGAACAAAAGTAAATAGAATGACCATTATTGGAATTGCCGGCGGTACGGGTTCTGGAAAGACCACCGTCGTTAAGAAAATTGCCCAGGCACTACCGCCCCACTGTGCGGCGGTAGTGCCTTTGGATTCGTATTATAACGACACGACAGGAATGACCGCCGAAGAACGTCAGGCCATTAACTTTGACCATCCTGACGCCTTCGACTGGAAATTGCTGACCGAGCATATCAGGATGCTGAAGAGCGGACAGGCTGTGGAACAACCCACCTATTCGTATCTGATTTCCAACCGTTTGCCGGAAACAGTACATGTCGAACCCAAACCTGTGATTATCTTAGAGGGTATCATGACGCTGCACTATAAGAAACTGCGCGATATGATGGACCTGAAAATCTTTGTCGATACTGATGCTGACGTGCGACTCATCCGTAATATTCGCCGCGACGTGGTGGAGCGTGGACGTACCGTCGACATGGTGCTCGAGCGTTATGAGAAGGTGCTCAAGCCCATGCACGATCAGTTTATCGAGCCGACAAAGAAGTTTGCAGACTTAATCATTCCCTGGGGAGGGGACAACCGGACCGGCATCCACATCCTCAAGACTTACATCGAGGGCATCGTCACTAACGTTTGACGACTGTTTGGCAAGTGCTTTGCGTATGTGCCATATCTTCAGTGAGTTGATGATTTCTGTCACGCCATAAAGCAGAGAGCACCAACCCAAGATGATGAGTGGCAATTCGGCTGTTTCCATAGGCTTGAGGATGACGAATAGTCCCGTCACGATAATCAGGCAGGGACAAATCCAGAACATCGGCGATATACGTCCCAGCCGCCGTGCTCTCACCAGATTGACCAGTTGTTGGATGCCGCCTAGTATCATAATGGCTCCCAAGACATACATCAGTCCGTTGACAAACTTCTCAGGAGCAATGATGAGCACTAGTCCTAGAATAATGCTGCCCAGCCCCACAATGGGAAAAGTTGGCTGACTCTCTGAGATGACACGACCCTGTGCATCGGTAATGGTGTAGTCGGTAGCGTTCTTACGGGCATACCAGTAGGCAACCATAGCAATGATGCCCGACACTAAAAACAGTTCGCCGACAGCCATCGTCAGCCAGGTTACGCCGTCTTGCGGAAATTTTAGGATGAGTACGCCGATGATGATGGCGCACAAGGCGCGGAAAATAGAACTCTGGAATATCTTCATAATCTCTTTTGTTTTGCGATTCTGCCGCAAAGATACGAAATAAAGTGATAAAGTGAATACCGATAAGTGAAAAAATTGGATGGAGACAACGCTTTTTTTGGTGCGTCACGGAGAAACCGTGGATAATGCACGCCAAATCATGCAAGGACAAACGCAGGGAGAACTGAACGAACGGGGGAGAGAACAAGCCCGACAGGTGGCCTGCCGACTGGCCGATGAGGTGGTGGACGCCGTCGTGTCCAGTGACTTGCGGCGTGCTATACAGACGGCAGAGATTATTGCGGAGCCTATGGGCTTGAAGGTGACGACTACTGCGTTGCTCCGTGAACGTGACTGGGGTGGCTTTACGGGACGCTTTATCCCCGATTTGCGTGGTGAGACGTGGCCCGACGATATAGAGAGTGAAGATGAGTTGTTAACGCGGGCACGCTCGTTCTTGTTATATATGACGGCCACCTTCCCTGGGAAAAGGGTGGTGGCCGTAGGACATGGCATCATCAATAAGGCGATACTGGCGTGCTATGCTGGATGTACTATGCGTGAGGTACAGCGTATGATGAATGCCGAGGTACGTGTTCTTACTCTAACGCCCGAAACGGCCACTGCCGCCACTCCGACTACTGCTGCTGGAGCCTCCATGACTACGGCTTCCGCTGAATGATCCGCTGTTCCGACTTCCGCTGAATGATCCGCTGTTCCGGCTTCCGCCAAAGGAACCGCTGCTGTGTGAGGTCGTGTTGCCACTATTGTGGCTACCTCCGATATTACCATTGTTGCGATTGCCTCCAAATGAGCCATTGTTGCGGCTTCCTCCAAACGAGCCATTGTTGCGATTGCCTCCAAATGAGCCATTGTTGCGATTGCCTCCAAATGAGCCATTATTGTGAACAGTAGTGCGTGTGCTGCTACTGCGTGATCCGCCGAAGCTTCCATGGTTGGGACGGGTGCCGTGAGGGAGAGCATTGTGGTGATTGTTTGGACGACTTGTTGGGCGGTTGCCGAAGTGACTACCATGATGACGGTCGCGGTTCAGACGATCTACCATGCCATGATGAGGTCTGCCTGTTGGCCGGAAGTGACTGCGCCGACCGTGGTAGTAGCCGTGTCCACCTACCACATGCCATGCATGGGTACCACGATAGCTGGCATAGAAAGCCGGACGACCGAAAATGAAGTAGTCGCGGTGCGGATAGCGGGCGTAGATGCCAAAGTGCCAGAAACCATCACTCCAGTAAAGTGGACGGTAGAAGTAGCTGGCTGCTATGAAGGTATTCCACTGTGACTCTAATAGCACATAGCTGAGGTCACGATTACGGCGCTCCCAGTAGTCACCATAGACGTCGTCATAGCTTGTGACACCCATGAGGTAGTCCAGATTGATTTCGTAGGCAGCTTCATATTGCTCGTCTGACAAGTTCAACTCGTAGGCCATCTTGTCGGTCAGAAACAGTGCTTCGTTGCGTGCCTGTTCATAACTCATTGCCTTGCCCGATGCTGCTATCGTCAGCATACTGATGAGGGCTATCATTGCTTTTTTCATCGTCGTAAGTATTTGTTTCACGATGCAAAATTAGGAAGAAATAAATGATAGTACAAAGGATTTTCCCTAAACAAGCGGGGAATTTCCCTATTTGTGTTTCGCTTTTTTAAGTGAATATATTTGGTTGTTTCGCTACAATTTGTTATTTTTGCAACCGATTTTCTAGTTAAACCTCTCGTCGCACCCTCGAGTAGGGTGGGAGTGTGCTGATAAAACGACGGCTCTCGGGTAGGGCTGGCATAGTGCAAAGGGGAATGTGTAACATTTAATTTTTAAGCTATTATGGCAGAAATGAATTTTGGTGGCGTTATCGAAACTGTTGTCACCAGCAAGGAGTTCTCACTCGAGAAAGCACGTGAAGTATTGAAAGACGAAGTTATCGCTGTGATCGGCTACGGCGTGCAGGGCCCTGGACAGGCCTGCAACCTGCGCGACAACGGCTTTAATGTGATTGTCGGTCAGCGTCAGGGTAAGACCTACGACAAGGCTGTGGCCGACGGATGGGTACCCGGCAAGACCCTTTTCTCTATTGAGGAGGCTGCCGAAAAGGGTACAATCCTCTGCATGTTGCTCTCTGACGCTGGTCAGATGCAGCAGTGGCCTACCATCAAGCAATATCTGAAGCCCGGCAAGACGCTGTACTACAGCCACGGCTTCGCTATCAACTGGAGCGATCGCACAGGTGTTGTGCCTCCCAAGGATGTCGATGTTATCATGGTGGCTCCTAAGGGGTCTGGTACTTCTCTTCGCACGATGTTCTGCGAGGGCCGCGGTTTGAACTGCTCATACGCCGTCTATCAGGACGCTACGGGCAAGGCCAAGGAGAAGACGCTGGCCTTCGGTATCGGTATTGGCGCCGGTTATATGTTTGAGACCACCTTCCAGCGTGAGGCTACCTCTGACCTCACTGGTGAACGCGGTTCACTGATGGGTGCTATCCAGGGTCTGCTGCTGGCTCAGTACGAGGTGCTGCGTGAGAACGGACACTCTCCCTCGGAGGCTTTCAACGAGACCGTTGAGGAGCTCACCCAGAGCCTTGGCCCGTTGTTTGGCGCTAAGGGTATGGACTGGATGTACGCTAACTGCTCGACAACCGCTCAGCGTGGTGCCCTCGACTGGGCTCCCCGTTTCCACGACGCTATTAAGCCCGTGATGGAGTGGCTGTACTACTCAGTAAAGACTGGTAACGAGGCTCAGATTACCATCGATGCTAACTCGAAGCCCGACTATCGTGCCGGACTGGAGAAAGAGCTCGAGGCTATGCGCAATCAGGAGATGTGGCGTGCTGGCGAAACTGTTCGCAAGCTGCGTCCAGAGTATCAGGAAGACTAACAGCATCTGCTGACAATATCAAATGGAGAGGCTGCACCGATGGCGTCTCTCCATTTTTTTTACTTTTTTAATAACCTTACAGCTATGATGAGAGGCATTAAAGTTATTGTGATGTTGGGCATGGGACTGCTATTGTGCAGTTCCTGCACTCAAAAGAACCAATCGGAGTCGGAGACTACTTCTGGCTTGGACAGTCTGTTGAGTCCGAAGTATGCTACGGGCTATCAAGTGAGAGACAGTTGTGGCGTAAGATTGTTGGATGTAGATAAGGATTACCACTTTGCATTGGTTTCTGTTGATGATGTGACGGTGCCGGATGGCTATACGAAGGTTCGTGTACCGATTAAGAATACCATCTGCATGACAGCGCTGCAACTCTCGAACTTCACCATACTCGATGCGCACGATGTGGTAAAGGGCCTAACGGGTACAAAGAACTTGTTTAACAAGGATATCAAGGCACGGGTGAAGGACGGGCGTATCGTGAAGATCGGTACAGAGGGCAATTTCGACACAGAGATGGTGCTGGCAGCTAATCCTGACGTGATATTTATCTCACCTTTCAAGCGAGGCGGCTACGATGCCATCAAAGAAACGGGTATCACCCTCGTGCCACATCTGGGCTACAAGGAACTGGATCCGCTTGGTCAGGCTGAATGGATTAAGTTCGTGGGCATGTTTATCGGTAAGGAGAAAGAAGCCTGTGAGGTCTTTGCTGGTATCGAACAGCGTTACAACGAGCTGAAAGAAAAGACACAGCATATTGACAAACGTCCCACGGTGACGAGTGGCGAGATGCACTACGGCAACTGGCATGCGGTGGGTGGCAAGAACTATCTGGCCCAGATTTTCCGCGATGCAGGGGCTGACTACGTGATTCACGACGAGGAGACGGCTGGCGAGGATTTGGAGTTTGAGAAGATGTATGAGTTGGCAGCCAATGCCGACTACTGGCGCATATTGAACAGTTTTCCAGGTGAATTCTCGTATGAGGCACTCAAAGCCTCGGAGCCTCGTAATGAACTGTTCAAGGCTTTCAAGGAACGCAAGGTCATCTACTGCAATATGAAGCAGACGCCCTATTATGAAATCTCGCCTGTAGAGCCTGATGTACTGCTGAAGGATTTTGTTGCCATCTTCCACCCAGAGTTGGTGGAGGCAGACTATCAACCAAAATTCTATTATCTGTTGAAATGAGACGACCCCTGCCACTGATATTGATGCTGATGGTGGCGATAGTCGTGATGGCCATCGTCAATCTGCTTATCGGCTCTGTCAAAATTCCAGTGGCGGATATCTGTCGTATATTGGTGGGCGATGACAGTCATGAGATTTGGACGAACATCATCTGGAAATCGCGACTGCCTCAGGTGTTGACAGCAATTGTCGCTGGTGCAGGATTGGCAGTAAGCGGTTTACAGATGCAGACTGTTTTCCGCAATCCATTGGCTGGCCCGTCAGTGCTTGGTATCAGCAACGGCTCTGCCTTAGGTGTTGCCTTTGTGGTGTTGCTCTCAGGCAAGATAGGCGGTGTGGCACTCAGCCGTCTGGGGTATTTTGGTGATGCCGCTATGTCGGTTGCTGCCATCATCGGAGCCTTGGCTGTCTTGATGCTGATTCTCTGGGTAGCACGGAAGGTGAGGGGCAATGTCACCTTACTAATAATAGGTGTAATGATTGGCTACCTGGCCAATGCGATTATCGGCGTGCTGAAGTTCTTGGCACCCGATGAGGATGTGAAGTCGTTTGTCGTATGGGGACTCGGATCCTTCTCTCGTGTTTCTGGCGACGAGATGATACTCTTCGTTGTATTGATGTGTATCCTGCTTCCCCTGAGCTTCCTGCTCGTCAAGTCGATGAATATGATGCTGTTGGGCGATCGCTATGCTGCTAACTTAGGTCTGAATATCCGGCGAGCCCGCATGATGGTGATAGTGAGTTCTGGCATCTTGGTGGCAATTGTAACTGCATATTGCGGTCCTATTATGTTCATCGGTTTGGCTGTTCCCCATCTGGCGCGTGCCATCTTCCATTCTTCCGACCATCGCATCTTGATGCCTGCTACCGCCCTCTGCGGTGCACTTTTGGCACTTGTCTGCAACTTCATTGCCCGTATGCCTGGTTTCGAGGGTGCTTTACCAGTCAATAGTGTGACAGCCCTCGTCGGTGCCCCTGTCATTGCTGCTGTTATTTTTGGACGACGCAAGCACGAAATGGGGGAATAATCAATTGTAGATATGTCCCTCGTCATCGATGAGGAGGATAGTAAGAATTCCGTTGGGTAGAAGCGGATTGCAGTGCTCTGCGCAATGGCGGATGATGATAGTAGCGAAATCCTGCAGTCTGTCTTTGGGAATCATTGCCCATAGCTCTCGAGCCAAAGTAATATAGCTGATGTCAATATCGCAGCCAGCCTCTTCGAGCATTTGCTTGATAAAGGCTTTGTCCATCGTGGCTTTGCGGCTATGGGTGTCGAGATGTCCGGCAGCAAGCTTCACGGCCTTGCCTAACATCACGCCGAGGGTGACATGTTTAAAACCGAGCTCGTTGGCCATCTTCAACGTCTCGCCGATATAATTGCCGTATTCCACAAACGCCTGTTGAGGCAGAGTGGAGTAGAGTGCCTTGACAAAGCGTTCGCTCTTACCACCGCTGTTGATGACAACCCGCTCTGAGCCAGAGGCCTTTGCTACCGTCATGCATTTATGGATGCTGTCGATAAAGGCTTCCTCGCTGAAGGGCTTGACGATGCCGCTGACACCGATAATCGAAATGCCGCCTTCGATGCCGAGACGTGGATTGAAAGTTCGGCGGGCAATCTCTGCACCTTGGGGAACACTGATAGTGACTGTCAGAGGTGAGTGGTGAGTGGTGAGAGGTGAGAGAATAGCTTGGAGGTTGTTTGTAATCATCTCGCGAGGCGTTTTGTTGATAGCGGGAGAACCTGGCGGATAGTCAAAACCAGGAAGCGTAAAAGTGCCTACTCCTTCACCACCTTCAATCGCAATTGGTTCTTCTCCCTTGAGGAGGGGTTGGGGGTAGGCTCTCGCCCTTATCTCCAATCCATTCGTTACATCAGGGTCATCACCCGCCTCTTTGATACAATAGGCATAACCGTCGCCATAACCAACAGCTACTTGAATCGTCTCGCCATCGGGCAGCAACACAGGAACTTCTGTAGGCATCTCGTCTTTTACCTGTTGTATTGTTGCTGCTACAGCCGCTGCCGTCGCACAAGTACCTGTCGTCAGTCCGCTATGCAGGGGATAAAACTCCGGCAGTAATTTTTCTACCATACGGCGTAATCCATAAGGACCATCAACGACATACTTGAAAGACAATTCCGGTCGCTTTAACGCAATGATACGCATCCCCCTCTCTCTTGCTTCTGTTATCTTTTCGCTGAAGCCTCCCGACAGACCACTTTCCTTCATCAGTACAGCCTCTGCCTCTACCGTCTGCGGATAGAAACACAACTGTTCATCGGCAGCTCCTTGCTGATGGGCTAACTGGATGCTACTTTCTCTATTTAAAATGCGGTAGATAACCTTGATGTCCTGTGCTTCTAATGGTTTCAGCTTGCTGATGCTTTGCACGCCTGTTGTGGCCAATAAAGAGGAATGAGGAGTGAGTACCGAGGAAAGCTCTTTGTAGTCGTCAATCCACGTGATGCAGGGGTCTCGTGGCGGATAGATGCGCTCATAGCGGATGGTGGGGATGTTCAGCGATTCAGACACCTGCCCGATGGTTTCATGAAGTTGCGAGGCAAAGGGGTGGGCAGCATCAACGATTAAACGGATGCCATATTCACGACAGAAAATAAGCATGGCATCCTCATCAAGAGCGCCATCGATGCGTTTCCCATGATGCAGCGTGATGTCTTGCTCACCGGTCTTTGTACTGTAGTAATAGGTATTTCCTGCCTCTTCCAGCACCTCTACAGCCTTACGTCCCTCCGTTGTCCCTCCAAATACCAGTATCATGCTTTTCCTTTTCTGAACAGATGAGTGAAGTGTTTCGAATATAATTCAGAAAGGCCCTCACGATTATCGATAGCCTCACCTACAACAAGCATCGTAGTAAGAGTGAGGTGATTATCATGAACTATCTTGGCAAGATCTTTCAATTGACCACGATAGATTTTCTGATCGGGCCAAGTGAGATGATAGCAGGCAGCAACGGGGGTGTCTTCAGGATATTCCATCAACAGTTCCTTTTGTACATCGTCGACAATCGATGCTGAAAGGAAGATACACATCGTGCTCTGGCTCTTAGCGAGCAAGTGCAACTGTTCCTTCTCTGGCATGGGGGTCCGACCTTCGCCACGAGTCAAGATAATGGTCTGACAACGCTCAGGAATGGTGAACTGGCTCTGCAACTCGGCAGCAGCAGCGAGGAATGACGAGATGCCTGGAGTGATGTGATAGTCCATGTGATTCGCATCAAAGAAGGCCATCTGTTCCTGAATAGCACCAAAGATGCAGGGGTCGCCGGTATGCAGACGGACAATGAAATGACCCTTATCATAGTGCTCCTTCATCAGCGCACATTGCTCTTCAAGGTTCATATCAGCACTGCTTCGCACCACAGCGCCTGGCTTATGACACTCCGTCAAAGCCTTAGGAACCAAAGAACCAGCATATAATATAAGATCTGCCCTTTCGAGCATCTTGCGCCCTCGAACACTCACCAAGTCAGGATCACCAGGGCCTGCACCAACAATCTCGATATGGCCTTGCTGCTCACGCAAATATTTGTAGTCGATGGCAAGGGCTGCTGTCCAGTTCTTGCCCTTTATCTTTGGGATGATGAGTTTACCATGGTTAGAGCCAAGGATGGCCGCTGCCTCACAGACGCTTGGCGTGCCCACGTGCTTCTGGACGGTAGCACTGGGATTGGGTACTTCGACGTTAGCAAGTTCATCGGCTGAGTAAAACACCAACTCTTCTCCTAAATCATCAACGAGCATTGCACAGAACTCTTCTTCTTCCTTCACATCAATAGTGCAATAACGCTTGTAGCAGGGCAATACGCCAATCTGACTCATGGCCTCGTCGATCTCATCATAGATGTCCTCGTAGTCATCAGGATGATGCGCCAGACCGAAACCTAATGCTGCTATCATGGGCACGAAATGCAATTCGAGCACGCCGTATGGGGCACAGAGATTGTAGGGTGACACTATGATGACCAAACGATATTTCTTGGGATCAACCTCTTCGAGATTATTTACAACAGTCACATGTGGAGGCAGCGTCTTCTCTAGATAGTCGGTACCCTCATCTCGGATTTCCATTAACAGGGCTGTAGGCTGGCGATTGACGAAGGAGAAGATGCATTCGTTCATATCGTCATCGCTGGCAATGGCCCAGTTGAATCGTTCTGCAAGCGTGTCGAGCGCCCATAGACCGGCATTGTCGCTCTGGGTGGTGATGACCTCACGAGCGCCAATTTTCGCTGCAATGTCTCGAGTCAAGTTGTTGGCTCCTCCTACATGGCCGCTGAGCACAGAGATGACATTCAAACCTAAACTGTCAACACAAACAACGGCAGGATCTTCATGTTTGTCTTTGATATAGGGGGCGATGGTGCGTACGCAAATGCCCATCGCTCCTATAAAAACGAAGGCATCGAATTTATCCCAATACTTACCAATTTCGGTACGAGTGATGGTCTTGGCACCAAATTCACGCTGAAGGATTTGCGCAATATCCTTGCCTGCTTCGCTGATTTGTATGATGGCTATCTGCTGCATTTCAATATGGTTATTGGGTGATTGTCGTTCAATTGGATATGAAGTGGAGGTAACTGCTGCAAACCGAGTGACTTGCAAGCCTCATCCCATAGCTTCTTGCTATCAACGGTAACCTTGGGCGCAACAACGCTATTGAAGACGATGATTCCGTCGTCAGTTAGCACAGTCAGGACTTTTTTCATGATCTCTTTCAGTTCTCCGCCGTGTCCACCGATGAAGACGGCATTGGGATGAGGTAATGCAGTAATATCCGTTTCGAGGAAGTCGCCGATATGCACGTTGATGCCTGGGACTCCAAACCTGTGGGCGTTCTCTTGGATGATGGCCTCACACTCAGGACGGATCTCAAAGGCCTCAATATGCAAATGAGGGAACTGCAGACGAGCCTCTATCGATACGCTGCCTGTGCAGAAACCGATATCCCAGAAGACATGTCGTTTTGGCAGGTCTAATGCCTGCAAGGTCAGCAGACGGATAGGCATCTTGGTAATCATTTTCTCCCTGCCGTCTAATAACGTGAATTCATTGTCAGGGATTCCAAACCACGTTTCTTTTTTTGAACACGAATCACTCGAATTACACGAATAAAGAATCAGGCAGTTGGGCATGGCGAATTCCGTCTTTGCGGCTTCTTCGAGTGTGAGAGTTGTGACTTTTTCGAGAGAGGGATTGCCAAGATGTTCACCTACGTAGATGGTATAATTGGTATAGCCATATTCCAACATCCGTTGGGCGATGGTGGCTGGCGTGTGCTCTTTGTCTGTCAGCACGCCAATCTTTTCAGCGCGTTCTATGAGGGCTTTGTCGAACTCTGACCAGGGACGGCCTGTTAGCGATACAATCCTCATGTCGTGATAGGGCATCACCAACCGGTGAGCCAACATCTGTAAGGAATTGAATGTCGGAAAGACTACGATTTCTGCATCAGGCATTCTACGCTTAATGGTATTGGCAAAACCAAAGAAGAGAGGGTCACCAGAAGCAAAAACCACGACTTCATCATGATACTGTTCAAAAACTGAATCAATGGGGGCAGTGATATCAATCCACTGGGCATCAGCAGGCAGAAACGGCGCCACAATCTCATGGTGTCGTTTGCCACCAGAGAACACCTTCCCCCGTCTAATGATCTCCATCACTTCAGGAGGGAAACAAGGCTTTGGATTATCTGTGATACCAATAACTATGAACTTCATAAATCTCGTCCTGGTTTAAGTTGCTCGGCATCATCATACGTCAGAATGGCATTACAAAGCGTAGCGGCCAGATTACTGCCTCCTTTACGTCCTTCAACAATGATTTTGGATATTTGTTTTAGTGTCTTGACGGCGTGCTTACTCTCGCAGACATGCACAAAACCCACGGGGGCAGCAATAATGCCTGCAGGACTCATCTTACCTTTACGCACAAGGTCACAGATTTCAAAAAGTGCCGTAGGCGCATTGCCCACCACATAAAGAGCCTCAGGATATTCCTCAGCAGCCAGTTGCATGCACGCCTGACTGCGGGTAATTCCTTTCTCATCGGCCATTTGCTTGGAACGAGGGTCGTTGATGTAGCAGTGAGTCTGAATACCCAGACGTTCCAATGCTCCCTTACGGATGCCGCTGGCGGCCATCGTCACATCTGTGACAATATGCTGAAGACTACCATCGACAACCTTACCATAGAGGATTTCCGTGGCATGGTCATCCATCCAGAGACACTCTTCCATACCAAAATCTACAGTTGTATGTATGGCGTGCAACAATGGCCACAAGCGCCATTTAGGAACATCGGGATGCTGCATCTCAGAGAGAATCGTGCGGAAACTGTTCATCATAATCTGTTGACCAGGTTTTATGTCAGCATCCTTCTCTTCGCGATAATACCCACGGGGCGTAATCACCTTTCCGTCTGCAATATACGACTGCGAGTTGCCAATAATGATAATGGTAAACATATCCACATCCTCTGGGTCGAAAGCACCCAGCGTGGTAATTTTTATTTCCTGTTCCTCACGACCTGCCTGACGCACATAGCCAACAGGTGTCTCAGCGGAACGTTCCTGCAAGAACAGTTCTATCAGCCGATATAATTGCCAATAGCGTCCGTGCGACTTGGGATTATACACAGCAGTCACAAAGTCACCCACAGCAGCAGCCTTGATACGTCGCTCGATGACCTCCCAAGGGGTCATCAGGTCGCTTAAAGAGATGATGCACATATCGTGACCAATTGGAGCACCCAACAGCGAGGCCGCCTTCTGGAAAGCGGAGATGCCAGGCAAAGATATAATCTCGATGTGCGAATCACGGGATTTGGCCATCTCATAGATGAGTGGTCCCATACCATAGATACCCGCATCGCCACTGGAAATCACCACAACGGTCTTTCCCTGCTCTGCCAACTCAAAAGCCTGTTCTGCCCGTTCACGTTCCCGCTTCATGCCCGTGTCGATGCACTCGCACCCAGGCTTTACATACGGTTTGATGAACTGGAAATAATACTTATACCCCACAATGACATCTGCCTCGCGTACTGCCTCCAGTACAGCGGGCGTGATGTCTTCCTTGCTGCCAGGACCAATGCCTGCGACGATAATCTTTCCCATATTGCCCACAAAGATAGGAAGATTTTGGCACAATGCCAAATATTATTGCTTAAACGTCAACTTCAAACCTACGACCAGCATGAGACCTGGCGAGAAAAGTGCATATTTGCGAGTAGAAGAATCGATACGTCGATCGACTTTGTTGAAGATGTTATCAACGCCAATGCTGGGTTCTAGGTAAGCCCATCTCAGCACGTCTAAAGAATGGGTGGTATGAAGATTCCAAACGCCAAAGCCTGGAGCATCCTCATAGCTGCCTGTATAGTAAGTCTTGGACTGCAAACGTCCGTTCAGGTTCACATTCAACCCATATCTGCCCCATGTGTGATGATAGTTGGCGGTAATGGTTGCAGCATGACGGATACTCCGCTCTAATACAGTCCATTCGTCTTCGCTCTTGGTACGGGCATAGGTGTAGACGTAGTTAGCAGAGAGATTGAATCCATCAAAGATGTTGGCAGAAACATTCACCTGCAGACCTTTGACATCACCTTTGTCACTGTTCTGATAGAGAGCGTAACTCACCATCTTGTCTGCCTGATCCTGTGTCATCTCAGGAAATTCTTCCAGCAGCATCTTTCTTGTGGCATCATCTACGTCTACATTCTGTTTGACTACCATATCGTTGATGCGGTTCATATAGCTTGTAATGCTGACAGCAATTTGTTGTGTACGATACTCGGCATTCAGCGAGAAATAATTACTCTTCTCTGGCTTCAGGTCCTTGTTGCCAAAACTAATCTGCGCCTTACCACGATTCACAGAGAAATAGTGGTAGTAGAGTTCGTCGAGTCCTGGTGCACGGAAGCCTGCAGAATAGGTGGCACGGAAGCGAAAGTTACCTGGTGCATACATCAGCGTAGCCTTAGGCGTCAGATGCTGGTTGAAGGTCTCATGGTGCGTCAGTCGCAGACCTAGCGTGGCAGTAAAGTCCTTCAGAAACTTCATCTCATGCTGGGCATAGGCTGCCAGCGAATAGACGTGCTGGTCAATGTTGCCGCTAGAAGCAGCGAGATTCTCCTGACGCCAATTGGCACCAAAGATGGTGGTAGAATTCTTGGTAAGACCAAGGATTGCCTTCAACTGTCCTTCCATCATGCGTTGTTTCTTAGACTGCACGTAGTCGCCAACCTGATTGGTCTTCGTCTCCACGTCGTACTCCTTACCATAACGGAAACGATCAACGACAAAGTCAGCCTGCAGCGAGTTCTTGGCAGTAAACTTATAGATGCCACCCACATTCCAGCGGAAGCCCTTATAGCGCATTTCGTAGTCAGTACCGCCAACAATATCCTTCTGCGTATTAGGGCGGTCTGTGATTTTATATGAATAGTCTAAGCCCGCATTCAGTGCCAAATGCTGATTGGGGGAATAGGTGAATTTCTGTCCGATGATATTCGATCGATAGCCCGTAAATAGGGGAGCTATCGTCTGTTGGGTCTCTGTGTCAGAGCCCTTGACATATTCTTGATTGTTGTTTTGGTAGCTGTCTGCCTGATCATGACTGAACGAGGTGTATGATCCGAAACCGTTTTTGTAGATATCAAGACTGACAGCCTCGGTCAGTACGCCGTGACCACTGACCCTTGTATCGCTGGTGACGCTGACCATGTGCTGCGTCGGCTGGTCGGTAATGATGTTGATGACACCAGCAATGGCATCGCTGCCATAAAGCGAGGAGGCAGCGCCGTCGAGTACCTCGATGCGTTTGACGCGTGCCATGTTGATACGGTTCAAGTCGACATTGTTGGAGATGTCGCCCGAGAGTTTCTGTCCGTTAATCAGGATGAGGATGTATTTGTTGCCCAGTCCGTTCAGACGCAGAAAAGTGCCCATGGAGTTGGGAGCCATAGAGGCCTGGGGCATCATACGTGTCAAGGCTCCGTCGAAGGTCGTAATGCCTTGCTCGCTAATTTCCTGACTGCTGAGTACACGAACGGGCGTCGCTGTGCTCTTCAAACGCTGGTGATGGCCTGAGCCTGTGACTACCACAGGGTTGAGGTTATATGTGCGGCTCGTCATCGACGAGTCACGACGTTCCATCTTGTGAATTTGCGCGAAAGCGGCACTCCCCGTGAGGAGTGCCACTATCAGTATAATTGTCTTATGATAAGTCATGAACAAAATTATTCTCCACTAACATTTGAGTGATACCACTCCAGAGGATCACTATTGAGGGCATCGGTTGTATGATTAATCCACAACTGAAGGATTTTCGGATAAGCGAGCAGACCCTTTACGATCATCGTCGAGTTGTCGCAGGTGTAGCCTCCGCCACGAGAATCGCTGAAGTATACCTTCCAACTGGTATCCTCATATTCGCCAGTCTCTTCGTTGAATGTCCAGTCGGCATCGTTACCAGCCATATCGTTATTAGCGTGATCACCGGCAATAGACATCAGCGGAGCGCAGAACACCTTGCCAGAGGTAAAGCCTGCATCCTGCATGCGTTGCTTGACAAAAGTCTTGAAATTACCCATCATGTCAACAGTTCCTACGAAATACTGACAGCCAGGGTTATTGGTGCGCAGGGCCTTTTCCAGTTGCTCGTAGCGGACATTTGCGCTGAAAATATCTAAATCGTCGGGGTTGCCGTGACCCATAAACAGCATAGCGCCCTCCTGGGCTTTAGTGCCATAGATAGTATGAAGCTCTTTAGCAAGCTTCGTCACGTCGTTATCCTCGGCAGGATCATCACTACCAGTAGCCATCAGCGGTGTACCCATGTGCAACTTGACGTTCTTCAGATATTCATCGCGCAGGTCGTTCTTCGAATTATTGGCAAAACCCTTCAGACAAGCCACGACAGTCGCATACTCCTCACCAGGAATAACCTGCAGTGACTGGACGGTGATTTCTGCATACTCTACGCGTCCCAGCGACTCGAGCCAGATGTCGGGAGCATAGTAGTTACGCTTTGGAGCACCCTGGTCTTCGGCATGCTCACCGGCTGCTGCACGGTTGCGGCAGATGGCTGATGAGAACGAGAAATAGACGTCGTGGTCGGGGAAAGCACTCTTGTAGGCATTAATAGTATTGTCGAAATCAGTGAAGGGCTCTGGCCATGTAGAACCGAAAGCCACGAGCAGCAAAGCCTTGTTCTTTTTTGATGCGTTTTTCTGCGCTTTCACTTGATTGTCAACAATTGTCTGATAATCCTCCACGTTCTTAGAGGTGTCATCACTGTCACTGCTACAAGCAGTAAAACTTACACTCACAATTATTGCCATTGCGGCAATCATTAAGAAACTAATAATTTTCTTCATCGTTGTTAGAATTAAAATTAGACTTATAATTGTTCTTAAGATTCTTTCCGTGTCTGAACCTGACGGTCAGTGTTGCATATACCGTCGTGCCTGGTGTGGTAGTTCCTAAATGCAATCCGTGGTCGGTGCGGTCCACATAATTGAAGATATTGTCTAAGCCTGCCTCTAATCGCCACGCCAGCCAACGGCTGTTGCCTAAATCATGAGTCGTTGACAATCGCCACAGCTGATAGCCCTTGCCATCCCCGTTAATCTGATAATAGCGTTTTGACGACATGTTGCCGTAGAGGCCAATTCCTAATGCGTAGGCTTTGCCAAAGCGATGATTCCATGTGACGAATGCATTTCCACGATGATGTGCCATACCGTCAATAATGACATCGTCAAGTTGATGGGTGGTTTCGTTGTAGACCTCTGCCTGAGTGTCAAGGTAGCTATAGCCAATACCAAATGACCACTGACCAGCCACACATCGAGCTGTCAGGTCTGCACCGTAAGTTTTGGCACTTTCCATATTTTTGTACTGACGTACCTTATTCAGTGTCTCACCATATTGCTGACGATACTCAGCTGGTGCCTGCGAATGTGAGATGGTGACCAAGGTGATCATGTCTTTCACATGATTATAATAGCCCGTTGCAGTAATAGTCAGCCGGCCTGCAGTATATTCAGTGCCCAAAGAGAAATAGTTGCTCTTCTGTGGTTTCAGGTCCATATTACCCAGAAACAAGATAATCTGGTTCATTTCGCGTATATAGCGGTAGCGCTGTTCTTTCAGCGTTGGTGTCTTGAATCCCTGGCTCCAGTTGGCTCTTATCCGCAGGTCTCTAAGACTGAGCATTGTTGATAATTTAGGGGATATGTGCCAGCCAAACTGTTGGTTGCGCACAAGTCGCAAACCACCTGTCAACTGTATGTTCGCTTGCTTGCTAAGGGCAGCCTGCCATTCGTCCTGCATATAGATTGCTTCCGTGTTGTCGTTGGCTTCCATACCTTCAATACTGGTAGGAGCTTTCAGCCAGTCGTATCGGTACTCCATTCCAGCACTGAGCCTGTTGCTGTATGGCAGTTCAAAGACTCCCTTGGCATGGGCCGTTACACGTTGCTGGTCGCTCTGTAGCTGTCGCTGACCTGGGAAATAGGGGAAGTCAAGCACCAGATTGCCGTTGTTGTCAATTCCTTCAGTGGTTACAATCGATGTAAACTCGTGGAAGTATGCATGTTTGTTCCAGTCGACGTCCAGTGTAAGCAGGCTCTTCTTGCCAGTCCATTTTCCACCAATGGCAGCCGAGGCATTCTTGTACTGCATATCATAGTAGGTAACATCGTATTTGGGATATTTGCCTTTAGGACGATAAATGGCACGTTGATGATAACTGCCCTCCATATACAGTTCAATGTTGGGACGTAACAGGTAAGTCAGTCGCTCGGCTATCTTCCAGTTTGTCTTGCGGTTGACGGTCATGCTGCGCGAGTCCGTAACAGCCGGTTCGAAATGTGATGTATATTCCGTTGCCGTATTCTGCCAACCATCAGTATGCTGTAAATGGAAATTGGTATATGACGACAGCTTTCCCCATCGCAAAGCCAATCCATTGTGCTGTCTGACATCGCCATAGCTGCCCACTCTGGTGGTATTCTCAAGGAGCAGACCCTCGTCGTGCTTCTTGGTAATGACATTTACCACGCCCGCAATAGCATCAGAACCATAAAGTGCGCTCGAAGCCCCTTTTACTATCTCGATTTTCTCAATATTCTGAGGGTCGATGAGTGAGAGGTCGTTCTCGCCACCCACATCGCCATGAATGCGCTTGCCGTCGATAAGTATCAGAATATAGCTATTGCCAAGGCCGTTCAGTTGCATCTGCGAACCCATATCGCCATCGTTGAAGGCAAAGGAGGCTGTCAGTCCAGAGAGAATATCCTCCAGACTCTTGCCACCATATTGGCGTAGCATCTTGTTGGTGATGACTTCCGTCTGCACAGGCGCATTCTTCAAAAGGTGTTGTGTACCAGTACCTGTTACAACCACCTCTTGCAAACTGTCTGAACGCCAGACGTCTGTCTGTGCACTTGCGCCAATAGCCAACAATATCAGGCTAATAGCCAGTTTTAGTCTTTTCATATCAAATCATTCCTTTACGCATCGCTAACTCCTGAACGAGCGTCCTCATTGTTTGATAGGCAGGTCTTCTGACTTTCCCCAGTCTGCTTTACCTTCCCGACTTCTATTAATTGTCAACTCCATTGTCAATTGTCAATTCGTCAGTGGCGTTATACAAGCAGACCCTTTCAAGGGGGATTACAGCTGCAGGTACAGTTCCGGACTCTCACCGGATTCCCTTACATCAGGCGGTATCCTACCGTCTGATTGCCATATTTTTGCTGCAAAGATACAAAATAAAGTGAAAAGTGAAGAGTTTAAGGTAAAAAAAATACGACTGTTGTGTAAAATAATGCAAAAAGTATGTATCTTTGCGGCATGAAGTCGAGTTTGATGATAGCAGCACCCACCAGCGGCTCTGGCAAAACAACCATAGCCCGTGGGCTGATGGCCCTTCTCATGCAGAAGGGCTTTGTGGTGCAACCTTTCAAATGTGGGCCTGACTATATCGACACGAAGTTTCATGAGGCGGTGTGCGGACGCCCTAGCATTAATCTCGACACGTTTATGGCGACGCCAGAACATGTACGAGAGCTCTTTGAACATTATGGCAAGGACGCTGATGTCCGTATCGTAGAGGGTATGATGGGCTTGTTCGATGGTTACGACCGCGACAAGGGCTCATCGGCAGAGATAGCGCAGGTGCTGGATATTCCTGTCGTATTAGTGGTTGATGCGAAGTCAGCGGCCTATTCAATGGCGCCATTGCTGTCCGGCTTTATCAACTTCAAGAAAGAGGTGCGCATCGCGGGCGTTATATTTAATAAGGTAGGAAGCGAGAAGCATCTTAAAATGTTGCAAGAGGTGTGCGACGACCTCGGCGTAGCTTGTTTCGGCTATCTGCCAAAATCAGCAGGACTTGAGCAAAGCTCACGCTATCTTGGTCTTGATTTTTCAGAAGAGGCGGAGACCACCGACTTGCTGCAACTGCTGGAGCAGTCAGTCGATTGGGAAAGGCTGCTACTGCTTTCGTCCGACGTTAGCGGACTGTTAGTCCGACGGCAGCGGACTGTCAGTCCGACAGTAGCGGACTGTGAGTCCGACAGCAACGGACTTTCTGCTCTCATAGCTCACAACGACGAGAGTTTCACGTTTCTTTATCAAGAAGCCCTTGACTGTTTCTCGTCTATCAGGTTCTTCGACCCAGAAAAAGATGTACCTAACCTTGATGATGTCGATTTGCTCTACCTGCCTGGTGGCTATCCAGAGAAGCATCTGGAGGCATTGGTTAAGAATGAAGCCTGCAGGAGTGCTATCAGGGATTTTGCAGATAGTGGCGGACGCATCCAAGCAGAATGCGGCGGTATGATGTATCTCTGCGCAAAGATTGTGACTGACGATGGCGAGTATCCTATGTGCGGTGTGCTTCCCTATACGATTACAGCCCGCAAGGCTGACAGAAAACTATCTTTGGGCTATCGTCAGTTTGTGCTAGATGGTAAAGAATATCGCGGTCATGAGTTCCACTATACCCAGTTCTTAGACGATACACCAAAGTCTATCGTTCAAGTCTACAATGCCAAGGGCGAGCCTGTGCCCACCCCTGTGTTCAGATATAAGAATGTATTTGCAAGCTATACGCACCTCTATGCGGGCTTCGTCCTAAATGAGAAATGAGAAATGAGGAATGAAAAATTACATCCCATCATGCTGGCCGGAACAGGTAGCGACGTTGGCAAGAGCATCCTTGCGGCGGCGCTCTGTCGTATATTCAAGCAGGACGGCTACGCCCCTGCTCCTTTCAAGGCACAGAATATGGCGCTCAACTCTTACGCAACACCTGAGGGATTCGAGATTGGTCGTGCACAGGCTGTTCAAGCGGAAGCGGCCGGCATTCCTTGTCATACGGATATGAACCCGCTGCTGTTGAAACCACAGAGCGACCATACCTCGCAGGTGATTCTTAACGGCAAACCCATTGGCAACAAGGATGCGTATGACTACTGGCGACGTGGCACCTCTGATATCGATTTCCGCAAGGAGGTGTGTGCTGCCTTCAATCGTTTAGCCACCAAGTACAATCCCGTCGTAATGGAAGGGGCTGGCAGCATTGCAGAGATTAACCTAAAAGACAGAGACTTAGTCAATCTCTCGATGGCTCGCCACGCAAAGGCGGATGTGATTCTGGTGGGCGACATCGACCGAGGCGGCGTCTTCGCCTCTGTCTACGGTAGCATCATGTTGCAGACACCAGAAGACCGAAAACTCATCAAAGGCATTATCATTAATAAGTTCAGAGGCGATATGCGACTCTTTGCTGAAGGCCGCAAAATGTTGGAGGATATCTGTGGCATCCCCGTCCTTGGTGTCGTACCTTATTTCAAAGACATCTATATCGAGGAGGAAGACTCTGTAAGCCTTGAAAAGAAACAGCGTGAACTGGCTGAGGGCAAGGTAAACATAGCCGTAGTACTCCTGCGACACATTTCAAACTTCACCGACTTTGACACATTGGAGCGCGACTCTCGCGTGAACCTCTTTTACACTAATAATGTGTCTGACATCCAAAGGGCAGACATCATCATTCTGCCTGGCACGAAGGCCACACTTGACGACCTTCTGGAGCTGCGTCGCAACGGTTGTGCGCAGGCCATCCAACGCGCTCATCGCGATGGAAAGATGGTGATTGGCATCTGTGGCGGCTATCAGATGTTGGGACAGACGGTTAGCGACCCGCAACATCTGGAAGGCGACATTGAGCATTTGCCAGGACTAGGGCTCTTACCTATCCACACTACCATGACGCCCGAGAAGACCACCCAACAGGTTACCTTCCAGTTCGAAGGTCATACGTGTCAAGGCTACGAGATTCATCAGGGCGTCAGCGACACAAAGGAAGCCATCCTTCAGACCGACCATTGCATCGGCACCTATATCCACGGTTTTCTCGACAATGCACCCGTCATCGAATATCTGCTGAAAGAAAAAGCCATTGGCGCTACTCCTGTACAGAGCTATGCCGACTTTAAGGAACAACAATACGACAAGCTTGCTGAGCATGTGCGCCAATATGTGGATATGGAACGAATTTACCAAATTCTGACAACTCATGATTAACGGACACGGCGATGATACATATCAATACGAAGGAATCACGAGCGATTTCTCGTCGAACATCTGCGTTCATGACAGCCATCGGGCACTGATGAATCATCTTGCGGCTCATCCAGAGCTGATTAGTCATTATCCGGAGCCGGAGGCTTGGTCGCTGGAAAAGATGATAGCCGAGCATTACAAGATAGCCCCACAAAATGTTATCGTAACAAGTGGCGCTACAGAAGCCATTTATCTTATCGCACAGACTTTCGGTATGCATCCCGTCATCCCTACCCCAACATTCAGCGAGTACGAAGATGCATGCAATATGTTTCCTCGCTCTGCCGACATTGTAGATATAGGTTCGAGAAACAAGAGACAGAGAACGATGCTATGGCTTTGTAACCCTAACAACCCCACTGGAGAGGTTTACGATCAACTATACATCGACAGGATGATGGCAGAATACGAACTCGTGGTGCTTGACCACAGCTACGAGAACTATACAAACGCTTTTGTAATGAACCCACGCTGGGGATGTCGCACGCCGTATTCCATTCAGATTCATTCTATGACGAAGAGTTATGCAGTGCCTGGACTGCGACTTGGTTATATCACCGCTCATGAGATTCTGACAGCGCAAATCCGCCAACATCTGCGTCCTTGGAGCGTATCAGCACTTGCGATAGAGGCTGGTAAATATCTATTGGAGCACGATGAACTTATCTGTAAGCCTGACCTTCGCGAGGCGCAACGACTTGCAAAAGAATTAGAACAGATTTGGGGTATTGTAGTGACCCCGTCTCAAACAAATTTCATGCTTTGCAGACTGGTTCATCATACAGCAGCAAAATTGAAAGACTATTTAGCACAAGAGCATCATCTACTGATTCGCGATGCATCAAACTTCCGAGGATTAACACCTCACCATTTTCGTGTTGCTTCACAAACACCAGCAGAAAACGATGCATTGGTGGATGCCATCAAGCAATTTATCACTTTGAAGAATGGATAGTTGGATGATTTATATATTACCCCTCCTAATTGGGTGGTTGCTCGACCTCATTCTTGGTGACCCCTCATGGCTACCACATCCTATTGTGGGTTTCGGCAAGATGATTGCCTTTGGCGAGCATCGCCTTAACAAAGGTAGTCATCGAAAACTGAAAGGGGCTTTGATGACCATCTTCCTTATCGTTTTTATCTCCCTTGCTACGCCCTTCCTATGCCCTTCCTTGGATAATCCTTATTTACTCATTCTATTTGATGCAGTTCTCATCTTTTATTGTCTGGCTGGAACAACATTGATTCGTGAGGTACGAGAAGTATTTCTGGCTCTCGACCGTTCGCTGGAAGAAGGACGAAAGCAGGTTGCTCGTATCGTAGGACGCGACACTTCGGAACTCTCTGCCCAGGAGGTGCGGACAGCAGCCCTCGAAACACTTGCCGAGAATCTTAGCGATGGCGTCATCGCCCCCTTGTTCTGGTACACCATCCTTGGTGTGCCTGGCATGCTGGCCTATAAAATGATTAATACTCTCGATTCAATGATTGGCTACAAAACAGAACGTTACAAGGACTTTGGTTGCTGGGCAGCACATATCGACGACATTGCCAACTATATCCCCGCCCGTCTTACGGCTCTGCTGATGGTTATTGCTGCTGGCAAACCACAGCTGGTAAAATTCGTTTGGCGTAACGGACGGAAACATGCTTCGCCCAATAGTGGCTATCCAGAAGCAGCATTGGCCGGCATCCTCAATTGTCGTTTTGGCGGACCGCACTACTATTTCGGAGAATTATTCGACAAACCGTATATTGGCGAGAATGCCCGTGAGTTGACTACTGCTGATATGCAGAAGGCCGTACGCATCAACCGTACGGCAGAAGTGCTCGCCATTATAATAATAACCGTCATTTACTGTCTATGAAGAAAGTGATATTGATTACAGGTGGTGCCCGTTCAGGCAAGAGCCGATACGCTGAAGAGCTTGCTCTGTCGCTAAGTAAGACTCCTGTCTATGTAGCTACGGCCCACGTGTGGGACGATGAATTCCGTGAACGGGTGAAGAAACATCAGGAACGACGAGGACCAGAGTGGACAAACATCGAAGAAGAGAAGCAATTGAGCAAGCTTAATCTCACAGGAAGAGTTGCTGTCATCGACTGCATCACCCTGTGGTGTACCAACTTTTTCTTTGAGTTGCAGAACGTGGACAAGGCGCTTGACGACTTGAAGCGTGAGTTCAATCAGTTTACGGCTCATGACGCTACTTACATCTTTGTAACCAACGAAATCGGTATGGGCGGGGTGAGCGAGAACGCCGTCCAGCGGAAGTTTACCGACCTTCAAGGATGGATGAACCAATACGTGGCCAGCCAAGCAGATGAGGTAATATTGATGGTGAGTGGAATTCCTGTAAAAGTAAAAAGGTGAAAAATGAAAGAGTTTAAGATAGAAAGGCCTGATGAGGCAATGCGGCCTGCTATTCAGGACAAGATTGACAACCTGAATAAGCCCAAAGGTTCGTTGGGTGTTTTGGAAGAGTTAGCACTGCAGGTGTGTCTGATTCAGCAGACGCTCACTCCTTCGTTGGCTCATCCCTGTCACCTTCTTCTGGGTGGCGATCATGGCATAGAGCGTGAGGGTGTCAGTGTGTCGCCGCGTGAAGTCACTTGGCAACAGATGATCAACTTCACGAAGGGTGGAGGAGGGGTCAATATGTTTTGTCGCCAACATGGTTTCCACCTGCGCATCGTCGATGTGGGTGTAGATTATGATCTCACTGCCATTCCTGGTATCATCAATCGCAAGATAGCCCGTGGCACTCGCAACTTCCTCTATGAACCTGCAATGTCGGAGGGAGAGTTTGACAAAGCTATTGAAGTAGGCGTTTCGTTGGTGGATGACTGCATCAATGAGGGCTGCGAGGTGCTTTGTATTGGCGAGATGGGCATTGGAAATACCTCTCCATCAAGCATCTGGATGAGTCTTTTCTGCAATATTCCTCTCGACGAATGTATTGGTGCCGGTGCAGGCCTCGACTCTCCTGGCATCCACCATAAGCGCGAAGTGCTGGCAGCCTCAGTCGCAAGGTATCAATCCCTCCTCCCTCCTCCCTCCTCCCTCCTCACTCTTCTCCGCTACTTTGGTGGCTTCGAGATGATTGCGGCCATCGGAGCCATGTTGCGGGCTGCCGAGCAACACCTTATTATAATGATTGACGGATTTATTATGACGGCCTGTGCTCTTGCCGCCTGTCGGCTCTATCCCTCAGCACAGAGCTATATGGTTTTCGGACATTGTGGTGATGAAAGCGGACATCGTCGCATGCTTGATGCGATGGGCGCCAAGCCACTACTCTCATTAGGATTGAGGTTAGGCGAGGGTACAGGTGCCCTCTGCGCTTTTCCTATCCTCGACTCTGCCGTACGTATGATTAACGAAATGAATAACTTCGACAATGGAAATATCACTAAATACTTCTAAATTTTACGGCCGCCTATGGGCGGCTCTTATCTTCTTCACCCGTCTGCCTTTCTGGCGTATCTATCAGCCGCCGAAGGATGCCTATCAAGGTGTTGTGGAATTCTGGCCGTTGGCTGGTTGGCTCACGGCTGGCGTGATGGCGAGCGTGCTCTATGGCGCCTCGATGGTGTTCAACTATGAGATAGCCATCGTGTTGGCCATTGTCAGTCGTTTGCTATTGACAGGTGCCCTGCACGAAGACGGGTTGGCAGACTTCTTCGATGGTTTCGGAGGCGGTGGACGAGACCGTCAGCGCATCCTCGACATTATGAAGGATTCGCACATCGGCACCTATGGTGTGCTGGCACTCATCGTCTATTTTGCATTACTATTCTTTGCCCTCCATTCTTTGGCACCCGCTGACGCTGCACTTGCTATCCTCGCCGTTGACCCATACGCCAAGATGGTGAGCGCCCAAGTGATACAGATGATGCCGTATGCCCGCACAGAAGAAACGGCCAAGAACAAGACCGTCTATCGCAAGTTCTCTGCGGCTGCTGGCATTGGTCTCGCCATACAAGGCCTGCTGCCCATCGGCCTCTATCTTTGGTGGATGCAAGGGCGAATGGAATGGAGTATACTTATCTTTCTGCCTTGCCTGACGATGTACTTCCTCTACCTTTTCATCCGGCGTCGTTTGCGAGGCTACACAGGCGACTGTTGTGGTGCGCTATTCCTACTCACCGAGCTTAGTGCCTATCTGGTCGTTTCCTATTTATCCTAAAAGAAGGAAACCGTCTTCCTGTTTTATCTGCTCATCCTGTAGTAGTGTGACGAGGGCTGCATCAATGGCTTCCGAGGGCAACGGCAGTTGGTGTAGTAAGGTTGTGTGGTGAGGCTTGTGGTCTGCGAGTAGTTGCAGAATGGCCTGCTGTGCCGCAGTCAGTTGGTCTGCATCTACGGCGTTTCCCTGTTGTTCCCTGCATACGTCACAGTGTCCACAGTTGTGGGTGTTTTGTTCTCCGAAATATTCCAAGAGCATCCGCGAACGACAACGGCCGTTCGACTGTGCGTAGTGCTGAATGGCGTTTATGCGCAGTCGGTATTGCTCCATGCGGTCTTCGTAGATTTCACGTGACAAATGGATATGTTCCGGATCGTCGCGCCGCTGCAGATAGTGAATAGTTGGTATTTGTCGGCGAGGAATGTAGCGGATGATGTGTTGCTGTGCCAGAGCGGTGAGCACCTGATGGAGGGCTGCAGCCTGTATGCCGCTGTCGTGAGCTATCAGTGATTCGTCAATATAACCTAAATCAGCGAAAAGTCCACCATAGTTGCGAAGCAGGGCCACGATGACCCGTTCTTCGTCGGGCGTGGTGTCTTTCAGCCGATAGAGCTCCTGACGCTCTAACAGAAACTGTACGCGGGTCTGGAGGTCTGGTGCCTCGTCATATTCAATGTAGCCGGCACGTTGCAGGATATGTAGTGCAGAGTGTACCCGAGTAGGGAAATGGTGGAAGCGTGTGCAGAATTGGTCGATATTAAACTCGCGAGTAATACCGAAGCCGTCGCCAAGGGCTATCTGGTAGTAGTAGGCCAGGTGTTCATAGACTTGTCGGATGTACTCACGTGGTGGAAAGTTGTCGTCAATTCGTTGCTGCAGCTTGCTATTGTCGCTATTGTTGTATAGCAATACTGCGTAAGCCTGCTGTCCGTCGCGTCCTGCCCGGCCGGCCTCCTGAAAGTAGGCCTCGATAGAGTCTGGACAATCGTAGTGGACAACCAGTCTGACATCAGGTTTGTCGATACCCATTCCAAAAGCGTTGGTGGCCACGATGATACGTGTGCGATCTGCTGTCCATGCCTGTTGCCGTTGGTCTTTATCGTCGCTTTCCAGTCCGGCGTGATAGAATGTCGCCTCCAGCCCTGCCTTAACCAGTGCAGTGGCCAGTTCCTTACTGCGTCGTCGGCTGCGCACATAGACAATGGCCGCACCTGTGGTGTGGCTTAGGATATGGATGAGCTCCTGTTCCTTGTCGGCCACGTGTCGCACCAGATAGGTGAGGTTGGCTCTTTCGAAGGACATGCGAAAGACGTTGAATGTGGAATGTGGGGCGTTTTGTGTTGCATGTAGCGTGAGTTTCTCACAGATGTCGTCGACCACCTGAGGGGTGGCCGTAGCTGTCAGTGCCAACACGGGGATGTCGGGCAGCAGGGTGCGAATGTTGGCTATCTCGAGATAGCTCGGACGGAAGTCGTAGCCCCATTGCGATATGCAGTGTGCTTCGTCGACAGTGAGAAACGAGATGCGCATGTGGCGCAGCTTCGTGACAAACAGTTCACTCGTCAGACGCTCTGGTGACACATAGAGAAACTTGGTACGCCCCAGTATGCAGTTGTCCAACGTACGCAGTATTTCGTCATGCTGCATACCACTGTATATTGCTGCAGCAAAGATGCCACGGCGACGCAAGTGATGCACCTGATCTTTCATCAGCGCAATGAGAGGTGTGATGACGATACAGACGCCCTCCATGGCCAGCGCAGGCACCTGAAAGGTGATGCTCTTTCCGCCACCTGTCGGCATGAGTCCCAACGTGTCGTGTCCCAGGCCTATCGACTCGATAATCTCACGTTGTATGCCGCGGAAGTCGTCGTAGCCCCAATATCGTTTAAGTATTTCCTTGTAGCTACTCATCCTCTGACGGTCGGATGTCTTCTATCTGCAGTTGCACCTCTCCGCGTTTGTAGCTGTTCTCTTCGATGGTGTATACGATGTCGAACGAGCGCTTGCTTTTTATGTAGCGTGCCGCTGCCGACTGTCCGAAGGCGATGCCGTTCATGACGACGGCCGATTTCGAGTCTACGAGCTCCAGCTTGATGTGCTCCTGATGGCGTCCTACCACCTTGCTGGTGCCGTAGTCGAAGACGTTGCGCGTCAGGAACAGCGGCTTGCTGTTGCCGGGGCCATGGGGGGCCAGTCGCTTCAGTTCGCTGAGCAGTCGCTTGTTAATCTGATGAAAGTCCAACTCCTTGTCGATGTCCAGCGTCTGCTGAGTCTGTTCGGGCAATATGTGGTTGCTGACATACTCCTGAAAACGGCGGCGGAATTCAGGAATATTCTCCTGACGCAGCGTCAGCCCCACGGCATAAGTATGACCACCGAAGTTCTCCAGCAGGTCGCGACACGACTTGACGGCGTCGTAGATGTCGAAACCTGCCACCGAGCGTGCCGAGCCCGACGCTATGCCGTCGATAATGGTCAGCACCACCGTCGGACGGAAGTATAGTTCGGTCAGTCGCGAGGCGACGATGCCTACCACGCCTTTCTTCCATCCTTCGTCGTAGAGCACTATCGACTCCATGTGGCGCTGACTCTCCAGACGTGCCACAATCTCGTTGGCCTCTTCCGTCATCTGCTTGTCTACGTCCTTGCGCTGTTCGTTGTATTTGTTGATGCGTGTAGCCAGTGTCAGAGCTTTCTGCAGGTCGCGCTCTGTCAGCAGGTCTACCGCCTCGCGGCCGTTCATCATACGTCCCGAGGCATTGATGCGCGGACCTATCTTGAAGACGATGTCGCTCATGGTCAGCTCGCGGCCACCTAACCCGCAAATCTCGATAATGGCCTTCAGCCCGATGCACGGACTCTGGTTCAGCTGTTTCAGTCCGTGGAAGGCCAGCGTGCGGTTTTCACCCTCTACGGGCACCAGGTCGGCGGCAATGCTGACGGCACAGAAGTCGAGCAGCGGAATCAGTCGTGAGAAAGGTATGCCGTTGTTCTTGGCAAAGGCTTGCATGAACTTGAAGCCTACGCCGCAGCCGCAGAGGTGCTTGAACGGATAGGTGGAGTCTGTACGTTTCGGGTTCAGTATGGCTACGGCTGGTGGCATCACCTCGTCGGGCACGTGGTGGTCGCAGATGATGAAGTCTATGCCCAGCGTTTTGGCATAGGCTATCTCGTCGACGGCTTTGATGCCGCAGTCTAACACCACTATCAGCTTGACGCCTGTCTCTGCCGCATATTCTATGCCTTTTCGGCTGACGCCGTAACCCTCTTCCTCGCGGTTGGGTATGTAGTAGTCTGTGTTTGAGTAAAACTGCTGCAGAAACTTATATACCAGCGCCACGGCAGTACATCCGTCAACGTCGTAGTCGCCGTAGACCATGATGCGCTCCTTGCGCCCCATGGCGTCGTTCAGACGGTCTACCGCCACGTCCATGTCGTTCATCAGAAACGGATCTATCAGCTCGTTCAGCATGGGACGGAAGAAACGCTTTGCCGCGCTTTCTGTTTTGATGCCACGCTGTATGAGCAATTCCGCCAAGACGGGGCTCATTCCTATCTTGTCGGCCAGTTCCTTGGCCTGCTGTTGTCTATCTGGTGTAGGTCGTTCGTAATTCCACTTAAATTGCATTTCGCCTTCAAAGTTACAAAGAAAAATCTGAATAACCGTATATCCACCGTTTTTTTTAACAGTTTTTCTGCTTTTCTCCTTGTTGCCTTATCGACGATGAGGGGTGGTGTGAAAGGTGTAAAAAGGAAAATTCGGGCGGGGAAAATGTAATATAATATGAAGGATATGCGGCGTGATGGTCTAATCGAAGGCGAAAAGAGGGAAAGTGAGGGGTCTAGAGGCAAACGAGGGGACTACCAGTTTTGACAATCCGCTCTTCTTTATTTTATATAAAAATTTGATAGTTAGTGTTTTAGCTTTGGTATATTAAAGTAGTACATTAGATATTGACTTTCCAGGAGCCATTTTTGTTGGCCCCCACACGCTCGATGATGCCTTTCTTGCGGAGAGCTGCTAAAACCTTGTTGATGCCGGCTTCTGAGAGTTGTAGACGCTGGGAAAGAATACCTATAGTGATGCGCGGATCAGCACCAAGAAGCTTAACGATGCGTTGCTCAGACTTGGAAAGTTGAACTTCAGTACCTTTGTTTACGGTGTTTTCATCTGAGTTCTCCTGTACTTTTCCTCTACTTTTATTCTTTACTTTATTCTCTACTTTATTCTTTACCTCGCGTACAATGATATCTAACAGACAACGTAAAATGAACTCGATGAAATGTGTGGTTTTTGCGTTTTCACTGAGATAGGCCAAGACGCGCCGATATTCCTGTTGATGCTCTACGACGATAGACTCGAAGGGAAGGCCTGCCAAAATCGGGCGCCATTGTACCAAAAGGAGGCTCTGCCAATAGAGCCCCAGACGCTCATTGCCTTCCAAAAAGGGATGAATGGAGGTTAATTCGTAATGAAAAATACAACTGCTGATAAGCGGATGCTCATCAGTGTGACTCAACCAGTCAAAGAGCATGGACATGTGCAGAGGAACGCGCGGATCGTCCCTACGATACGCTCCAACTCCGTCACTCAATCCATCAGACAATTTCTCGTGTGCGCGTTGTAAATCGTCTTCCTGATAAGGATTGTAGGGCGCTTCATAATTCATGGACGAATGATTTGTTAGCGTCTCGAGAGTTCCAATTTGTTCGGAAATTTCGGAAACTAAGTTGAGCACTTCTGGTGATATTTGATAAGAAGGTGTAAACATAAAACTTTACATTATTTTATTTTGTATAAACTCTATACTGCAAAATCCTTGGAATAGTTAAACAATTCGTTTGTTTTTTTGTCTTATTTTTAAGCCGATTTAGACTCATGTTAGTCTATTTCCTGTGCATGGCAATGACATAGATGATGACGGGACCGCCCATAATAGGCGTCACGGCATTAAGTGGGATGATGCCTGATTCACCTGGGAGGAAACAGATGGCGTTACAGGTAAGGGCGATGACGGCTCCGCAGAGCATAGTTCCAGGCATTAGAATGCGGTGGTCTGCACGCTGAAAGAGCAGGTAGGCGATATGTGGTACGGCCAGTCCGATGAACATGATTGGGCCGCAGAAGGCAGTGGTGACGGCGGTTAACAGTCCTGTGACAACCAACAGGTAATTGCGTATGCGGATCGTGTTAACACCTAAATTTTCGGCATATTGTTCGCCCAATAACAAGGCATTGAGCGGTTTGACGAGTAGCAGAGAACAGAATAGTCCGAGGATACTGAGTGAAGAGAATATGGGAATCTGTTTGAGGGGTACACCGCCGAAGGAGCCCATACCCCAGACCATATAAGACTTGACGCCCTCGTCAGTGGCAAAAAAGTTGAGTAGCGACACGACGCTATTGGCAATGTAGCCAATCATGATACCAATGATAAGTAACATGACGTTGTTGCGTACCATGGTGCTAAACAGGAATATCAGAGCCATGACGGCCATGGCACCTGCAAAGGCAGCAGCCAGAACGGCCATGAATCCCGACATGCTGACGCTGCCGATGCTAAGCGAGCCGCCCAAACCCAGCATAACGAGGGCTACGCCCATGCCGGCACCACTATTGATACCAAAGATGCTGGGGCCGGCCAGTGGATTCTTGAAGGCAGTTTGGAGCATCAAACCGCTGATGGCCAGCGACGCACCGCATAGCATGGCAGTAATGGCCTGTGGCAGACGACTCTCCATGACAATGTACTGCCAGGAAGGACGTGCAGCCTCGTGCCCCATAACGATGCTGATGACATCGCGAAGTGGTATGGATACCGACCCAACGGCCAGATTGACAGCAAATAATACAGCCGTCAGAACAGCCAGTGCTATGCAGATAACGATGCTTCGCTTCACGCTTTCTTTAATTCTTTAGCTTTTTATAATAACGTAGCGCGGGCAGTCCTATTATGTCGGGATGTAGAATTTGCAGGAAATCGCAGAGCAGGCGGTCAGGGTGAAAGGGCGTCTCTTCATAGAACATAGACTGTTCGACGTTGCAGCCGTATACGTTATGCTGTCGGAAGGCTGCTATCTGGTCGTAACCCCGATGGCCTGTCAGCAACTCCTGGTAGTTCCACTCGTGGTCACTGGAATAGCGGAACAGCCAAACGTCAGCCTGTCCGCCACGCTCGAGAACAGTCTCGAAAGGTAGAGACAGCGAACCACTCTGTGTGTCACTGGCCCACGGATATTCTCCGCCAGCATCCTGTAGCATCTGTCCGATAGTACTGCGACCACCAGGCATGTACCAGACAGAGCCTACCACCTTGTCGACGATAACAGAACGCCCCTTGCCAGTCTTTACTGCTTGTTGCTTAAGGGAAGTATAGCTGCTGTCAACCTGATGGAAAAGTCTGTCGGCTTTCTCGCTGACGCCAAAGAGTAAACCATAGAAACGCATCCATTCGGCACGAGCTAGTGGGGAAGTCTCCATATATTCGGCACACTCAATCAGTGGGATGCCTATCTCTTCGGTCTTACCGTAACCGCCAGAGTTCTCAAAGGGAGACAATAAGATGGCCTCTGGTTTGATGTCCATAATCTTCTCAACCAGTGGGTTTAGGCCGTTACCACAGTCAACGATACGTCCAGCCTTGATTTGCTGTTGAATATAAGGTACTTTAATGTATTTGGCATCAGCCACACCTATGATACGGCTGCCCATGCCCAATTCAGTAAGTAAGGCGCAATGAACGGTGGTGAATACGGCAGCACGTTGGATGGGAACCTTGACGACAGTACCATCTACGAAGTCTGGCGGTTGATGTCTACCCTCTGATACGCGAGGCACGAGATAGTACCGATGTAATAGTTTACCCTTCTTCCACGGATTACTGATTTCTGCAATCGTATAACCGTCGTGTTCAACGATGGTGAGCAATGATGAATGCTTCAGTGTGATGCTGTCACCATTAACTGATGACAAAGAAGTGTTGTTGCCACCTTGGCATGAAGCCAAGGCGACAACAACTGTAAATAGTATAGATAGTGAGGTTAGTTGCTTACTCATACTTTACGCCAGTTTTAGCAACAATAGCGCACGGACCTACCCAGCAGTCGAATTTTGTGACGAGGGTTCCGTCGGCCTTATATTGCTTGACATAGCCAGGAGTCTTATAACTGGCCTTACCCGTGTCGGGATCCTTGGAATTGGAAGCAATAAAGACATTGCCGGTAATAGGATCGACACCAATGGTGTTAGGATACTCAACATCCTCACTGGGGGTAAAGGCAGACGTACTGTTGTTTGCTACATCATAAACGGAATAAGATGTGCTGTTGAGTCCATAGGGTGAATTGATAACATAGATTTTCTTGCCGTCAGAGCACATGGCTGTAGCGTCAAGAACCTTGGTAACCTGTCCGTTTTCTGTCACCTTACGAACACCTGCATTCTCCTGAGCGTAGGGAGGAGTAGCACCGTAAGCACCAGAATCCAGATAGTACAGACTGCCATTGATAGCAACAGCAGCTACAGGATTGATGATATTTTCATCAGAAATCTTAGTCTCAGCACCTGTTGAGAGGTTAATTTTAGAGATAGAGGCATTGCCCATGCTGTAGTTTGAGTTAACCACATAGAGGTTGTTGCCTACAATTGCCAGACCCTCAGGATAACCATCTACGGCATAGGTAGCCTTCAGCTGATAGGTGTTTGCGTCGATAACTGCTACAGAACCGTTACCGTTGACAGAGTATGTTGACCAGTCAGCACTGGATGTACCATAGTTAGATACATACAATTTACCGTCTTGTGCAATGATGTGACGTGGGTGAGCACCCTGTCCATCGGCCATCAGTTCTTTAAGTTTAATCTGCTTGATAGACTTCAGGTTATTCTTGTCTACGACCTCAATGGTGTTCTCGTTGTCAACCACGATATACATCTTGTCTTCATAAACCAAAGCATCGTTGGCAGTTAGACCCAACTCACGACCATTGACAGATTTGAAGGCTTGAGCAGTAACCGTTTTAGTTTCGTAGTCATAATAGGTCAGACCTCCATTGACAGGAGTAGACATGTTTCCAGAACATACAACGAAAACACCGTTAGTGACATCAACGGGTTTAGGCTCATAGGGAGTCTCATCGTCGCTGCTACATGCAACCAAAGCCCATGCTCCAACGAGCATCATGGCTAAACTTAATAAATTCTTTTTCATGTTTGTTGTTTGTTAAAATTGGTATTTAATAGAAAACTGATAACTTCTGCGAGGCATGGGATAGTGACTCACTATCTCATACTGTTGATCGAACATGTTCTTGATGTCGGCACGAACCTCCAACGAATGACGAGCCCAATGCCAATGGCGCCAACAGGTCAGTCCATAGTCCTGATAACCTTTGACCAGTGTGCCTTCCAAGTGTTCATTGGTTGCCCACCGATTGCTGACAAAGGTGCCGTGGAAGCTCATGTTAAGCCAAGGATTCTCATAACTGACAGACATGCTGCCCGTATGTTCCGGATAATATGCAATCTGCTTTCGGTAGTTAGGCGATTCAGGATTGGTACGGTTCTCTACTTGTTGGTAAGTATAATTGCCCGAAGCTTTCAACTCATGCCTAGGAGCTAATGTTAAAGAGGCAGAACCTGTGACATCCAGTCCAAATACCTCAACCTTACCGACATTGATACACGTCCATACAAACATATTATGCGGCACAGAAACAATCATGTCGCGTACACTATTGTAATATCCATCAGCCGTCATCTGGAAAGACAGACATTGCCAAAGGTCATCATGCCAGGTCATACCTACATTCAACTGGTCTGTTTTCTCTGGCAGCAGGTCAGCACTGCCATAGTGGAAATAATAGCTTTCATTGAACGTTGGAGAACGGAAAATGTTCTTGTACGAGGCACGCACATATAAGTCTTGCTCTGGGAATACCCGATAGGACAATGACAGTGATGGCGACAGTTGTCGCATGTCGCGGGCACTCTCGCCCTTTTCGGCATGATTGAGATAAAGAGAGTGCAACAGTCTTCCCAATAGGGTCAATCGTCGATTATGATATTTTGCAGTAGCGCTTTGAAGCAGTGAATAACGCCACGGATGAACTATCTGTCCTGTATTACTATTGAGTGAGTTATAGGCATAATCAGCAGCATAGTTAAATGCCCAATAGTTATTTGGCGCATATAACACTGTAACGGATCCCATTGCCTCACGTTGCCAGTAGTCCGACTCGCTAGTGCTACCGAAGTAGGCGCCATCCTTATAAATGGAAGCCGTCCAATTGTATTTGGCAGATAGCTTCAAAGCCCACCCACTGGCATTGCGTGTCTGGAACTGCAGCTGTCCGAAAGCATTACGGTCGCGCAAAGTCTCATTACTTTCATTGGCATAATAGCGTACCTGTCCTGGCAATTGGCGGTCATTGTCGTAATAGTACAACTTACCACTCAAGCGATTCTTATCGTTGATGTTCCATAAGAAGTTGACCTCACCATGTCCACTATTCATACGGCTGTTTTTACGCGTATCCTCAGTGACAATAGTCACATTGCGTAACGTATACGGATATTCATTGTCTGCATAGGTGTATTCTCCCACCACAGACAGCGCCAACCGACTACTGACATTCTGCTCATAACGCATAAATGGATTCACATAGCCAAAGGAGCCTACTTTCAGCTGTGTCGTCAAATGAGGCTGCAGGTCTTCAGAAGGTACACGCAACGTCTCAATATGGAGCACTGCAGGCGTGGAAGACTGACGAGCAGGAATAAAGATGTCATCATTATCGCCCACAACTAGTGACAGATGGTCGACATTGTCGAGAGAATAGCGCGAGAGGTCTATCTCGCCACTCTGACACTCTGAGAGCATGACGCCATCGTAGCTGACACCCGTATGCTTGGCTCCAAAGCCACGTACGCTGACGGTCTTCATGCCACCAGCGCCACCATAGTCGCGCAGCGTGATGCCTGGCAGGCGGTGCATCGCATCGGCCATATCGGTCACGCCCATGGTCTGCATGTCGCGGCGGTCGAGTACGTGCATCGGTGCCGTACTCTGCAGTGCACGCTCGTGGCGGTCCTTGCTGATGGTGACTTCACGCAGTTGGTGTGTCTTGCCAGTTAAGGTGTCCGTTTGAGCCACACTCATAACGGATATGCCGAATAAGATGATAATACCTAATATCTTTTTCATTCAAACGGTTTTCACAAAAAGTGGAGAGACCCGCATGTCTCACGACATAAGCCTCTCCCCGAGACTTATATAATAATACACGTATCTCGTCTTGCGGCCTAACCCCAGAGGCACAGCAGGACGAATGGTGCAGCAGGCAGGTATTCTGACTTGCGGCCGGGACTGCGAACGTCTTCCCAATAATATCAGTGACATCGTGTTCGCACCACGAATGGCTGCTTACAGCTGCGGGACAGTTGGGGAGTCACACCCCATTCCCTGACCTGTTGCGGCTGCAAAGATACAAATTTTCCGGAAAGAAACAAAGAAATGCAAAAAAAAAGTAGGCTCGAGGCCTACTTTATTCCTAGTTTCTTGCGAATATCTTTGGGTATGGCATTTCGGTTGATGAGGAAGTCCATCGTGTTGGCAGCGATGAAGGCCTTGGTCATATACCAGATGCCCTTGTAGTCGCCCGTCTCGCCCCACGAGTTTTGCACCATGTAGTACTCCTTGCCGTTCTGGTCTTTGGCCACACCGAAGATGTGCATGCCGTGGTCGTCGGTGAGCTGCCAGTTGTCGAAACGCTCCTGGCGCATCTGCTGGGTAGGAACAATCTCGGGTACGGTGCAGCCCAGCGAGTCGATGATGCTGCGCTTCTTGGTGGCCGTCATCTTCAGCCATTTGGCCATGTCGCTGCCTTGCAGGCTTTGTGTGGCCTTGGCGTCGACAGCGTATGCCAGTCCCTGACGGGTGAAGCCGTCCTCAGAGACGTCGCCGCCCCAGGCTACGGTGTAGCCGTTGGCAATGGCGTTGTCGATGATCTGCATCATCTCGTCCATCGGCACGTTGTACGACAGCGGGAAGCGCCAGTTGTCCTGCACCTCTACGGCAAAGGCCGTATAGAATGGGTGATGGGTATAGCTGGTGATGCTGACGTAGTCGTCGAGGTTGATCTTCAACGATTCCATGAAAGATTTCGGAGTATACTTCTTGCCCTCATAGGTGAACTCCTCCGGACATTTGCCCAGATAGGCATCGAGGATGCCCTGCATGCCGACCTTCCACTGGTTGCTGATTTTCTTGGCACTGCTCTTCGAAATGGCAGCCACATAGGGCTCGAGCAGTGAGAAGAACTCGTTGAAGTTGTTCAGCGAGTCACCATAGAGCGAGCCGGGGAAAGGCATGGCCTCGAGCGGGCAGATGCCATGGTTCTTCAGCGTCGAGAGCACATCCTCGGCCGAACCGCCCTGTGCAAACTGGCAGTCGCCGTGGTAACGCACCACCTGGATGGCACGCTCCATATAGGTCTTGTTGGCCACGAAAGCCTCGCAGAGGTTGTAGCGCTTGCCGGTAGCTTTCAGAATTTCAGACTCGAAGAACGAGAGGGTGGAGTAGTCCCAGCACGTACCGCTGCGATTTTGGTCTTTGATGCGGGTGATGGGGTTCTCCTTGATAGTTGTAAAGACAGGCTTGTTGGACTTTTTGATGGAGTCAGCCTTTTCTGCTGCCTGTGCCCCAACTGCCATGATGGCAAACAGGGCGAGTGTCATTAGTTTTTTCATTTTTTTTATTCTTTTCGTTGTTTCGATGTTTCGATAGTTCAACATTATTTCATAAACTCTTCGAGTTCCGTGGGATGGTAGGGGATGCGCTTTGTGCCCAGGAAGCGGCAACCATCCTTGGTAATCAGTACGTCGTCCTCTATGCGGATGCCGCCAAAGTCACGGTATGTCTCGATTTTGTCGAAACACAGGAACTCTTTACAGTGGCCGCTCTGGCGCCAGTCGTCAATGAGGGCAGGTATAAAATAGATGCCTGGCTCGTCGGTAACGACAAAACCCTCTTCCAGCCGGCGCCCCATACGCAGACAGTTGGTGCCAAACTGTTCGAGGTTGGGGCGGGTCTCGTCGTCAAAGCCGACGTATATCTGCCCTAGTCCTTCCATGTCGTGGACGTCCATACCCATCATGTGGCCCAGCCCGTGAGGCAGGAACATGGCGTGGGCGCCTGCTGCGACAGCCTCGTCGGTATCACCCTTCATCAGACCGAGCTCTTTTAAGTGTTCGGTCATCAGTCGGCAGACTGCCAGATGTACGTCCAAATACTTAATACCGGGCTTGGCAACCTCGAGGACATAGTCGTGACATTGTTCGACAATGCTGTAGATTTCCTGCTGTCGCTGGGTAAAACGTCCGTTGACAGGCATGGTGCGCGTATGATCGGAGCAATAGTCATCCAATTCGCAGCCGGCATCACAGAGCACCAGACGTCCGTCCTCGAGCGGAGCCGTCGAGGGACAGCCGTGCATGATCTCACCATGTTGCGAGAAGATAGTGCCAAAACTCGTTCCGTCGGCCAACGAACGGGCAATACCATCGACCTGTCCGCCAATGAAACACTCTGTGACACCAGGCTTGATCAGCCGTTGGGCGGTAGTGTGCATTTGGTAGCCTACGTCGCAGGCGCGCTCGATGGCCTCGATTTCCTGTGGCTCTTTGGTGGCACGCATTTTTACCACGGCCTTGATCAGCGGCAGACTTGCAGCCTCCTTCTGTTTTGAAGGATGGATATCCAGCAGGTCCATGATCTGAATCTTGGTGTCGTAGCGGTAGGGCGGGAGGAAATGGACCGTTCTGTTTGTTGCGATGGCATCGCTACATACTGAACTGAGTTTTTCCATCGGAGCTGTTCTGCTGATGCCCACCTCGGCGGCGAGGTCGCTGATAGAAGGTGTGAAGCCCATCCAGACGATGTCCTCTACGTCGATGTCGTCGCCAAAGAGCCACTCCTCGTCGTTGTCAATGTCGATGACGCCTACCAGTCTGTCGCGGTGCTGACCAAAATAGTAGAGGAACGAGGAGTCCTGACGGAATGGAGTATAGCTGTTGGCAGGATAGTTGTAGGGAGCCTCGTTGTTGCCGAAGAGCACGACGACGCCATTGCCTACCAGTTTCTTTAGTTCGGCACGTCGCCGAACGTATGTGTCTTTGTCAAACATATATGAGTGCTTTTTAGTTTATTCTTTCAGCAGGTCGGGGCGCAGACGACGGGTACGCTCCATAGCTTGTTCCAGTTCCCAGTTACGTATCTTGGCTTCGTTACCCGAGAGCAGGATATCGGGCACCTTCCAGCCTTTGTAGTCGGCAGGACGCGTATAGATGGGTGCTGCCAGCAGGTCGTCCTGGAAACAGTCGGAGAGGGCCGACTGTTCGTCGCCTATGACACCTGGCACCACACGGACAATGGCGTCGGCAATCATCGCTGCCACGAGTTCACCCCCCGTCAGTACGAAGTCACCGATGGAGATCTCTTTTGTAATAAGGTGGTCGCGTACGCGCTGGTCAATGCCTTTGTAGTGACCGGCGAGGATGATCAGGTTGCCCTTCAGCGACAGCTCGTTAGCCATGTGCTGGTCGAAACGCTCGCCATCAGGCGAGGTGAAGATGACCTCGTCGTAGTCGCGCTCTGCCTTCAGGGCTGTAATGCAGCGGTCGATAGGCTCACACTGCATCACCATTCCTGCCGAACCTCCATAAGGATAGTCGTCGACGCGGCGCCACTTGTCCAGCGTGTAGTCGCGCAGGTTGTGCAGTCGTATCTCAGCAAGGCCTTTCTTCTCGGCCCGTGCCAGTATCGATTCGTGTACGAAACCCTCGAGCATCTCGGGCAGTACGGTGATTATGTCTATGCGCATTCGCTAAATGATAAATGATAAATGAGAATTATTCTTTGTTGTAAAACTCCTTGATGCGGTCGATATAGCGTTCGCCCATCTCGCGGCCCAGATTATAGACGCGCTGCATCTGCTGCGGGTCGTGGCTGATGTGGCCGATGGGTATCTTGTCGTCAGGTCGTATGACCAGACAGCGCCCTTCCCGTTCAGCCTGGGCGACATATCGCAGTTGTTGGTTATACATCTCGTGGCGACAGTCAAGTGCTCTTACCATCTCTGGATAGCCGTGCAGTGATAGGCGCATCAGCGGCATCAGCTTGTTGTGCGATTTCTGATAACCCTGCGGCTGGGTCAATATCACTACGTTGCGCTCGTAACCGATGCTTTCAGCGTAGGCTAAGGGTATTGAGTCGCTGACGCCTCCGTCTAACAGCTGGCGTCCTTGCACCCTGACTACTTTCGATAGTACGGGCATGGATGCTGAGGCACGCAACCACTCCAGTTCGTCGTAGTCGACGTGCGTCATCTCGTGATAGACGGCCTTGCCCGTCGTGACGTCCGTACACACGATGTGGAACGCCATAGGGTTCTCCTCAAAGGTTCTCATGTCGAACTGGTCGTACTCGTAGGGCACAACGTGGTAGCCGAACTTCGCATTGAAGTAGTCGCCACTCATCAGTAGCGACCAGAGCCCGCTGTAGCGCCTGTCGTTGGCAAAGCGCTGGTTGTAGCGGAGGGCCCGTCCTATCTGGTGCGACTTGTAGTTGCATCCGAAGGCTGCACCTGCTGATACGCCAATAAGACCATCAGGCTGGATGTTATGTTCCATCATCACATCCGTCACCCCTGCTGTCCACAGTCCGCGCATGGCGCCCCCTTCTAATACGAGTCCTTTTTTCATAGCCGATGCAAAATTACGAAATAATTATCAATTATCAATTGTGAATTATCATTTTTTTATTACCTTTGCAGCAATGTTAACGTATTCAGTAGTAGGAATGGGTGCCATTGGCGGCTTCTATGGAGGTTGCTTGGCACATGCAGGACGCACGGTGCGCTTCCTGTCACATAGCGATTGTGAGTATGTGCTGCAACATGGTCTGCAGGTGGACTCTTGTGACGGCAGTTTTACATTGCCGCATATTGAGGCATATGTAAAGCCGGCAGAGATACCTGAGAGCGACGTTGTCATTGTCGGGCTGAAGTCGGTTAAGAACCATGATGTACTGCCGGAACTGTTGCGTCCCCTTATTACCGACCGTACGGTGGTAATCCTCATTCAGAATGGTATTGGTCTCGAAGAAGATCTGCAACAGTTGTTTCCTGGACTGAAGATCATTGCCGGACTGGCCTTTATCTGCTCGGCCAAGGTTGGACCGGGGCATATTAACCACCAGTGCTATGGCAGCATCAATCTGGGTAACTATTCATGTCCTGACGACCGTTTCCACGAGATTCTTATGGACCTGCAGGATGCTGGTATACAGGTTGGGGAGGTTCCTTATCTGGAGGCTCGTTGGAAAAAAGCCGTGTGGAATATGCCGTTCAATGGAATGACCGTTGCGCTGAATACGTCGACGGATAAGTTGTTGAAGAACCCTGCTACTCGTCAGCTTATCTACGACCAGATGATGGAAGTCATTGGTGCTGCCAATGCCTTGGGTGTTGAGGCCCTCACCAGTGAGTTTGCCGACAAAATGATGCAGATGACGGACGAGATGGTACCCTATAGTCCTTCCATGAAGCTCGACTTCGACTTCCATCGTCCTATGGAGATAGAGTATCTCTATACGCGTCCTATTGCTGAGGCAAAAAAAGTCGGCTTCGAGATGCCGAAGTTAGCAATGCTCGAAGCCGAATTGCGGTTTATAGAGTCGTTTAATACTGGCGGAGCGCGCTGATCAGCTCGTTGTTTTCCGTCCGTGTGCCAATCGTGATGCGCAGACAGTTGTTGCAAAGCTGAATGCGGGTACGGTTACGCACGATAATGCCTTTGTCGACGAGGTAATCGTAAATCTTTACAGCATCCGTCACGCGAGCCAGGAAGAAGTTGGCATCCGTGGGGAAAATCTGCTCACAAATAGGCAGTTCACGGAAGGCTTGCATCAGTCGGGTGCGCTCTTGCAGGAGTATCTTCACGGTTTTGTCTACCTCGAATGGGTCTTTCAACATTTCCATCGCCTGCTGCTGGGTGAGCATGTTGACGTTGTACGGATACTTTACCTTATTATATATATTGATAATTTCTTTTGAGGCGAAAGCCATACCCAAACGCAATGCTGCTGATCCCCATGCCTTGGACATGGTCTGCAGAATGATGAGGTTCGGGTGTGTGGGCAGTTCCTGACGCAGCGACTGTTGCTGGGCAAAATCGATATATGCCTCGTCGACGACCACGATACCGTTGAAGCCCTCGATGGTGCGCAGTATCTCATCGCGGTTGAGCGAATTGCCTGTCGGATTATTAGGCGAACAGAGCCAGATAACCTTCGTGTGGTCATCACAGGCTGCCAGCAGCTCCTCTGCTTGCATCTGGAAGTTCTCGTCAAGCAATATAGTGCGATACTCCACGTTGTTGATGTCTGCACACACCTTATACATACCATAGGTCGGGGTGATGCTCACTACGTTGTCGACACCCGGTTCACAGAAAATGCGATAGACCAGGTCGATGGCTTCGTCACTACCGTTGCCGAGGAAGATGTTTTCGGCAGGTACGCCTTTGACGCGCTCCAACAGCTTCTTCACGTCGCGCTGCAGAGGGTCTGGATAGCGGTTGTAGGGTGCGTTATACGGATTCTCATTGGCATCGAGGAAGACATGTGCCTCCTTTCCGGAATATTCATCACGGGCTGACGAGTAGGGTGCCAGCGACCATATATTGGGTCTTACCAGTTGTTCTAAGGGTTTCATGGGGCTTATAGGTCTTATGGGACTTATGATAGACTGTTGATTCTTACACTCATCGCATTCTTGTGGGCATCCAACTGCTCGGCTTCGGCCATCAACTCTACGGCACGGCCTATACGGTGAATACCCTCTTCCGTCAGATGCTGGAAGGTAATCTTCCGACAATAGGAGTCAAGGTTCACTCCATTGTAAGCGGTGGCATAGCCGTGGGTCGGTAGGGTGTGATTGGTGCCGCTGGCATAGTCGCCGGCACTCTCGCAAGCATAAGCTCCTAAGAATACACTACCCGCATTGACCACCTTCTCGGCCAGCTGTGCATAGTCCGTTGTCTGGATGACAAGATGCTCAGGGGCATAGGCGTTGCTGAGGGCCATCATTTCGTCGGTAGAACCGACCAGTACATAACGGCTATTGTCGAGGGCGGCCTGTGCCATCTCCATACGTGGCAGCAGAGCCAGTTGGCGCTGCACTTCATCCTGTACTTCCTGTAGCTTTCGTTCACTGGTGGTAATGAACAGCACCTGCGAGTCGCGACCGTGTTCAGCTTGTGACAACAGGTCGGCAGCCACAAACTCAGCGTTGGCGCTTTCGTCAGCCAGCACACACACCTCAGAGGGTCCTGCGGGCATGTCGATGGCTACTTCGTCGAGGCTCACCTGTTGCTTGGCAGCCATTACGTACTGGTTGCCCGGACCGAATATCTTGTAGACCTTGGGTACCGACTCTGTGCCGTAGGCCATAGCACCAATGGCTTGTACACCACCAGCCTTGAAAATCCTGCTGACACCGGCAATACGTGCGGCAACCAAAATGGCTGGGTTTACCTTACCCTCGCTGTTGGGCGGTGTGCAGAGCACAATCTCGCTACATCCCGCAATCTTTGCAGGCGTGGCCAGCATTAGTACCGTTGAGAAGAGTGGGGCAGTACCGCCAGGGATATACAGACCTACACGCTCGATGGCTACGCTTTTCTGCCAACAGGTAACGCCAGGCTGCGTCTCAACCTTCTGACCTTCAAAGCGCTGTTGGGCGTGGAACGTATGGATGTTCTGATGAGCCAAAGCAATAGCTTCTTTCAGTTCTTGCGATACCAACTGCTCGGCCTCGTCCATCTCAGCCTCCGTGACAGCTAAGTCCGTCAGGTTTGCCTTGTCGAACTTCAGCTCATACTCGCGTACGGCAGCATCGCCCCGTTGACGGATGTCTGCCAAGACTGTGCTGACAGTCTCGTTCAGCTTCGTAAGGTCCAGTCGTGGACGGGCAATAATCTCACTCCACACTTCTTCCTTTGGGTATTTGTAGATATTCATGGGTCTTATGAGTCTTATAGGTCTTATTTGTCCTATGGGTCTTATCCCCCCTTACATGATCATTTTCTCAATCGGCGTCACGAGGATACCTTGTGCACCCATCTCTTTCAACTTGCCGATAATCTCCCAGAAACGCTTCTGGTCGAGTACGGTGTGTACTGAGCACCATTCATCGTCTGCCAAGGGGATGACCGTCGGACTCTTCAAACCTGGCAGCACGTTGATAATCTCTTGTAGACGGGCTTTCGGCGCATTCATGCGGACGTATTTCTTGTCTTCAGCATCCTTGACGGCTTTGAAGCGGAAGAGCATCTCCTCCAGCGTCTCACGCTTTTCACGCGACAGGTGCTTGTTGCCGATGAGCAGGGCCTCGCTCTGCATGACAACCTCTACCTCGCGCAGGTTGTTGCTGACCAGCGTCGAACCGCTTGAAACGATGTCGAAGATGGCGTCGGCCAAACCGATGCCTGGGCTGATTTCCACCGATCCGGTAATGACGTGAATCTCGGCCTCTATGTCATGCTCGCTGAGAAAGCGCTTGAGAATATTCGGATAGCTTGTGGCAATTTTTTTCCCGTTAAACCAATTGACACCACGATAGTCGATCTCTTTGGGAATGGCCAGCGATAGACGGCACTTCGAGAAGCCCAGGCGGCTGACGACGTCAGCATCTTCTTCACGCTCCAGAAACTCGTTCTCACCTACCACGCCGATGTCGGCTACACCTGATGCCACCGACTGGGGGATGTCGTCGTCACGAAGATATAGCACCTCCAAGGGAAAATTGCCTGCCTGAACCAGCAGGGTGCGGCGTCCGGAACTTACCTTGATATCAGCCTCAGCCAGTAGGTTCATCGTGTCGTCATACAGACGGCCTTTTGATTGTACAGCGATTCTTAACATGTCTTTTACTCTAATATTGTCTAAATTAGCTTGCAAAATTACACATTTTTAATGATATTTGCAAGAAAATGATTACTTTTGCAGCCAAAACGCAAAGAAATTGATGCGAATCGGTATATATATACAACTTTTCGGCCTTCTTCTGCTGTTGGTGTCGTGCGGTTCCAAGAAACAGGAACGTATTGAGACACCTTGGGGAGCCATTGCCGATACCATTCCGCAGGATGACGATTTTGATTTAGACGACATCCAGCGTAATGGCGAACTGATAGCGCTGACGCTGACGGGGCCAGAGACGTATTACGACTATCGTGGACGCCACTTGGGAGCGCAGTATCTGCTCTGTCAACGCTTTGCCGACAAGTTGGGTGTCAGCTTGCGCATGGAGGTCTGTCGCGACACGATGGAGATGCTACAACGACTGGCTGACGGTGATGCAGACCTCATCTGCTATCCCATGACCAAACAGGGTAGCGGATGGGTGGTTGGTGACGACAAAGACGATTTGGCTCAAGAACTACAGGCATGGTATCGTCCCTCAATGCTTGACGAGGTGAAGAAACAGGAAGCCTACCTGCTGTCGTCACGTAGTGTGCGGCGTCGCGTCTTTGCTCCTATGCTCAACCGCTCTGGAGGCATTATCTCCCATTACGACGCGTATTTCCAGCGCTATGCACAGACTATTCGTTGGGATTGGCGCCTATTGGCTGCCCAATGCTATCAGGAATCTTGCTTCGACCCACAGGCGAAGTCGTGGGCAGGTGCCTGTGGCTTGATGCAGATTATGCCGTCTACTGCCGACCATTTGGGACTGGCACGTGCCGATATCTACCATCCTGAAAAGAATATTGCTGCAGCTGTCAGATATCTTTCTGAACTGGAACAGTCGTTTGCTGACGTCCGTGAGCACTCCGAGCGCACCAAATTTGTGCTGGCAGCCTACAATGGCGGCGGCTTCCACATTCGCGACGCTATGGCACTAGCCCGTAAGTATGGTCGCAACCCCTATCATTGGCGTGATGTAGAGCCTTTTGTACTGGGCTTGCAGCGGGCGGAATATTACAACGACCCCGTGGTGCGCAACGGTTATATGCGTGGTTCGGAGACTGTCGATTATGTGCGTCGCATTCACGAGCGCTGGAATGGCTATCGGGGTGTTAAGACCGTCCATGCTGTCTCTGCCGGTCCCATGGGTGTACCGCAGAAAGCCAAACGCGAACGAAAGAAGAAGTACCAGATATCGGATAATTAGCCTTTTATTTGGCGTTGTCTCGTTTTTTTCGTACTTTTGTACCCGATATGAAAGAAGTAACGATACAAGATGCGGTGCTCCGCAAGGCGGCAAGTGAGGGCATGGATGCCTTCGTGGCCTGTTTTGTCCATGCTATCAAGGAGGAAATCGGTGGTGAACTCACAGCCGAGACGCTGGGCGAACTGAATAGCGACCAGATCACGCTGTTGGCTTGGCAGACCCTTCATGACGAGGTGATGGATGGCGGTTTCGTACAACTGATACACAATGGCTATGGATTATTTATCTTTAAGAATCCACTTGCCAAGGCTTTGAAACTATGGGGTTTGCGCGATTTGTCTAAACTGATTTATAATGCGCATACACTCTATGAGAAGTACCATGAGCAGATAGAGCAGGACTGTACCGACGACGAGTTCATGGCGTTGTTTGAACAGTTCCCAGAGTTCGACGATATGGACGACGAGTTCGTAGAAATGGAAGAAGAGTGGACGGAGCAAATCGCCCGCTATATTGATGAAAACATTACGCGCTTTGCGCTGGTGAAAAGTGAATAACGAATAATGAATAAGCAACAAGAGGAAGTTCGTAAGAAGAGTCCTATACAGATAAAGAACCGTAAGGCCTCGTTTGAATATTTCTTCATCGAGGAGTTTACGGCAGGCATTGTGCTGACGGGTACTGAGATTAAGAGCATTCGTCTGGGCAAAGCCTCGCTGGTAGATACCTATTGTACCATTATCAACGGCGAACTGTGGGTGAAAGGTATGAGCGTGTCGCCTTACTTCTACGGTTCGTACAACAACCACGAGATGAAACGCGACCGTAAGTTGCTGTTGACGCGCAGGGAGATCAATCGTCTGGCGTCAGCCACCAAGCAGACGGGCTACACCATTGTACCCCTACTTGTATTCATCGATGAGAAAGGTCGTGCCAAGATGGATATCGCGCTGTGCAAGGGTAAGAAGGAGTTTGACAAGCGTCAGACGCTGAAGGAGAAGGAAGACCGCCGCGAGATGGACCGTGCGATGAAAGTGTATAAGTGAGGAATGTTGAATGACATGATAAAGACGATAATATTTGACTTAGGCGGCGTGGTAATCACCCTTGCCCAACAGCAGGCGGTAGAGCGCTTTAAGGCTTTGGGCCTTGAAGATGCTGAGCAACGGCTTGACAGTTATACACAGAGCGGTATCTTCGGTGATTTGGAACATGGCTTGATCAGCGATGAGGACTTTCGTCGTGAGCTCAGTGTGTTGCTGGGCCACGAGGTTACCCACGAAGAGTGCGCCTATGCCTGGCAGGGGTATGCCCTGGAGGTTCCCCAACGTAATCTGGATGCATTACAGCGACTGCGTGAGGAGGGCTATCGTATTTTGTTGCTGAGCAATACCAATCCCTATATGATGGAGTGGGTCGAGAGCGAGGCCTTTGATGGAAATGGGCATCCCGTGTCCTACTATTTCGACCATTGTTACCTGAGCTATCAGATGAAGCTAATGAAACCCTCAGAAGAGATCTTCCGCGAGGTGTTACATCAGGAGCGACTCATCGCCTCTGAGTGCCTCTTTGTCGACGACGGACCGCGTAACGTGGCTGCAGCCAGTCGGTTAGGTTTGCGCACCATGCAGCCTGAGAACGGTGGGGACTGGACAACAGAAATCTATGACTATTTGAAATGAGCATGAGACGAACAATAGCTTTTTTGACAGTACTGCTGGCATTGACCATGCAGGCACAAGTGAAGCGTGAATTCCGTGGAGCGTGGATACAATGTGTCAACGGACAGTTCAAGGGAATCGGTACCGAGAAGATGCAGCAGACGCTCCGCTATCAGTTGGACGAGTTGCAGAAAGACGGCTGCAATGCCATCATCTTTCAGGTTCGTCCTGAGTGTGACGCCTTGTATGAAAGCCAACTGGAGCCGTGGAGCTTCTATCTGACGGGTGAACAGGGCCGTGCGCCCCAGCCCTATTGGGACCCGCTGGCATGGATGGTTGACGAGTGCCACCAGCGAGGTATGGAGTTGCACGCATGGATCAACCCTTATCGTGCCAAGACGAAGACGCCCCACAAGAATGCTTCAAACCACGTCGTCGTGCAGCATCCTGAGTGGTGCTTCGACTATGACGGTCTGACGCTGTTGAACCCCGCCCTGAAGGAGAGCCGCGACTTTATCTGTGAGGTCGTCAAGGACATCGTGGAACGCTACGACGTCGACGGCCTGCATATCGATGACTATTTTTATCCCTATCCTACGCCAGGTGTGAAGATTCCCGACGACCTCGAGTTCCAGTACCTCAGCCGCGGCATCAATGACCGTGGCGACTGGCGACGCGACAACGTCAACCTGTTTATCCGCCAGCTTTATGAGACGGTACATCGCGCCAAGCCTTGGGTGAAGGTGGGCATATCGCCCTTTGGCATCTATCGCAATCAGAAGAGCGATCCCAACGGCAGTCGTACCAATGGTCTGCAAAACTACGACGATCTCTATGCCGACGTGCTGCTGTGGGACGAACAGGGATGGATGGACTACTGCGTACCTCAGATATATTGGGAGATAGGCAATAAGGCTGCCGACTACGACGAGCTTATCAAGTGGTGGAGCCGTCATATTCATAAGAGCGACCTCTACATCGGTGAGGACATTGAGCGTACCGCTAAATTCAGTCAGCAGGCTGCTAAGATGACGCTACACGCCCATCAGCCGCAAGTGAAGGGTACGGTGTTGTGGTATGCCAAAGCTGCTGTCGACAATGTGGGCAACTATGGTACAGCTCTGCGCACGAACTATTGGAAGCGCCCCGTGATGAAAGCCCTGCCGCCCGCCATCAAGAGCAAGGCTCCCGGCAAGGTGCGTAAGATGAAAGTGGTCGATATGGACGGCCAGCAGGTACTCTTCTGGACGGCTCCGAAAGCCAAGCAGTGGGATGCTACTGCCGAGCGTTATGCCGTCTATCGCTTTGACCATGGCGAGACGATAGATACCGAGTGTGCCGGCTGTCTGGTTGCCATCACCGCTGACACACACTACGAACTGCCACAGGCCACACCAGGTAGTCGCTATGTGTATGTCGTAACCCCCTTGAACCGTATTGATGCAGAGGGTAAACTGAAGAAAGTCAAAGTAAAATATTGAGCGTATGTTCCATATTAAGAAGTTGGTATGCAACCCGTTGGAGGAAAACTGTTACGTAGTGAGCGACGAAACCAAAGAGTGTGTGATTATCGACTGTGGTGCCTACTATCCTGAGGAGTTCGACGCCTTAGAAGCCTATCTGCGTGACCAACAGCTCAAGCCTGTCCATCTGTTGGCGACCCACGGACATCTCGATCATAACTTCGGGAATGTACGCCTTTTTCATGCCTATGGCTTGAAGGTGGAAATCTGTGGCGAAGACCAGCAACTGGTGGAGCAACTTCCAGAACAGGCCAAGAACCTCTTTGGTATGACCATCAGCGAAGAGTGTCCGCAGGTGGGACGCCTGCTGAAAGACGGCGACGAGATTACGTTTGGCAGCCACACCCTTTGCGTGCTACACACCCCTGGCCATAGTCATGGCTCGTGCCTGTACTACTGCGCTGAAGAAAAGACTGTGTTTACAGGCGATACGCTGTTTCGTATGAGCATTGGTCGTACCGACTTTGCAGAAGGCTCGTGGGCAGAGATGGAGCAGAGCTTGAAGAACGTCGTTGCCAAGCTGCCAAAAGAAACAACCGTGCTTGCTGGTCATGGACCACAAAGCACGATTGCCGATGAGTTGCAGTATAATCCCTATCTGCGCTAATCTCTTACCTCCTACCTCTTACCTCTCAACTCTATACTGGTAGGTATATTACATGCTTCTCCTTGAACCACTCTTCTGAGAACCATGTGCTGAGTTCCTGACTTTCCACAATGCGGCGGAAAGGCTGTAACTCACTTTCTAAGTTGCCGCCCTTCAGACACAGAATGCCGTTAGGCAGGGCGTTTTTCGATTCCTTGGCAATGTTCTTGCGCACGATCTTCACCAGATCGGGTAGGGGCATCACGGCACGACTGACGATGAAGTCGTACTTGCCTTTCTCCTCCTCACCACGCAGATGACAGGGCTCGCAGTTCTTCAAGCCAATGGCGTTGCACACCTCCTGGGCCACACGAATCTTCTTGCCTGTGCCGTCGATCAGCTTGAACTGGCACTCAGGAAAGAGAATGGCCAGGGGAATACCAGGGAAACCGCCACCCGTACCAAAGTCCAGAATGCGTGTTCCTGGGCGGAAGTTCACCATCTTGGCAATGGCCAGCGAGTGCAGCACGTGGTGCTCGTAGAGGTTGTCAATGTCCTTGCGCGAGATGACGTTGATTTTCGCGTTCCACTCGCGGTACAAAGCGTCGAGGGCAGCAAACTGCTGTTGCTGCCCTGCACTTAAGTTGGGGAAATATTTCTGGATGATTTCCATTGGCAATATTTCGATGTTTCGAAGTTTCGATATTTCGAAATTATCCGTTCATGCTGAGCAGGAACTCCTCGTTGCTCTTGGTCTGTATCAGACGGTCGTGAACCATATTCATCGCCTCGATGGGGTTCATCTCGGCAATGTACTTACGCATAATCCACATGCGGTTCAACGTGGTCTGGTCTTGCAACAGGTCGTCGCGACGAGTAGAAGAGAGGACCAGATTAATAGCTGGGAAGACGCGCTTGTTGGCCAGCATGCGGTCAAGCTGCAGTTCAGAGTTACCAGTACCCTTGAATTCCTCGAAGATCACCTCGTCCATCTTTGAACCGGTGTCTGTCAGAGCGGTAGCAATGATGGTCAGCGAACCGCCTCCCTCAATGTTTCGGGCTGCGCCGAAGAAGCGCTTGGGCTTCTGCAGGGCGTTGGCGTCGACACCACCGGTGAGCACCTTTCCGCTGGCAGGGGCTACGGTGTTGTAGGCACGTGCCAGACGGGTGATAGAGTCAAGGAAGATGACCACGTCGTGGCCGCATTCCACCATTCGTTTGGCCTTTTCCAGCACAATGCCGGCAATCTTCACGTGGCGGTCGGCAGGCTCGTCGAAAGTCGAGGCAATGACCTCGGCATTGACGGTACGGGCCATATCGGTCACCTCCTCAGGGCGCTCGTCGATGAGCAGCATCATGATGTAAGCCTCAGGATGGTTGGCGGCAATGGCGTTGGCAATATCCTTCATCAGGATTGTTTTACCGGTCTTGGGCTGTGCCACGATGAGTGCACGTTGACCCTTGCCGATAGGCGAGAAGAGGTCGACAATGCGCACCGAGGGGTTGGTGGTGGCAGGGTCGTTGCAAAGCGTGAACTTTTCCTCAGGGAACAGCGGCGTCAGGTGCTCGAAGGCTACGCGGTCACGTACCTCCTGAGGCTGGCGGCCATTGATGCTCTTCACCTCGCTGAGGGCAAAGTACTTCTCGTTGTCGTGGGGGGGACGCACCGTGCAGTCTACCACATCGCCCGTCTTCAGGCTCCAGCGCTTGATTTGCTGGGGCGATACGTAGATGTCGTCGGGCGACGACAGGTAGTTGTAGTCGCTGGAACGAAGGAATCCGTAGCCGTCCTGCAGAATCTCGAGCACGCCATTGCCGGTGATGAGGTCGGCAAAGTCGAAGCGGTCTGCATTGCGGCTGTCAACCTCTGGCTGGCGCTGGCGGTTGCCAGCCTCCTGGGCTGTCTGCTGGATGACGGGACGGTCGAAGATGTCGAGGGTAGGAATGGCTGCCTGATCCTCGATGGGCAGGTCGACAACGGTGATGAAGTCGGTGCCGTCGGCAGGGTCGCCCTCCCATACTTGTTCAGGACTGTGTTGGGCCATCTTCTCCTGCAGTTGACTGATCAGGTTCTCATCGACAGCAGGCTCAGCCGTCTGTTCAGCGACAGCTTCAGCCGTAGCCTCTGGAATGTCCATAGCGGGCTCTGCAGGCTCTGCAGACTGTTCAGCAGCCTCGGCAGCAGCAGCCTCTTCTTGTTCTTTCTTCGACTTGCGGCCACGCTTCTTAGGGGCGGGCTTCTCTGCAGCCTCAGCAGCAGGCGCTTCGACAGGCGTTTCTGCCTGTGCTTCAGCCTGTTGCTGCTCGGCGTTAGCCTGTTCTGCAGCTTCCTGCTCAGCGGCTTCCTGTTCTGCAAACAGCGAGTCGAGGGTAGGTTTCTTGGTGCTCTTTCGCTTCTTGGTGGTCTTGGCGTCAAGGCTCTCGCCCTCGCTACCCGTTACGGTATATACCTTATTGGTGTCTTTCTTGGCAATGCGGGTACGCTTACGCTTGGTACCCGTCACACCAGAGGCAGAGTCCTCGGCAGCCTTATCGAGAATAGCGTAGATGACGCTCTCCAACTCGTCGTTCTGGTTTACCTTGACACCCAGTTCGTTAGCTATTTCCATCAATTCGGGGATGGAAAGCTTTTCTAATTCTTCTTTCGTGTACATATAACTATACAGTAATTCGTTAATATTCGAATGTAGATTGAAACGTTTTTTGGAAATAAGTGCTTCGCGGACGGAAACACGTTTTTCTGAAAATCGACTGCAAAGATACGATATTTTTTTGAAAGGGCAAAGAAATCGGGATATTTTTTGTACCTTTGCACGCAAAAATTGATGTAGAATGGAAATCAAGCAAGCTGAATTCACGCTGTCGGCACCTGTGGTGTCCATGTGTCCGAAGGATACAAAGCCCGAATATGCCTTCATAGGCCGCTCGAATGTGGGCAAGTCGAGTCTCATCAACATGCTGACCAACCACAAGAAACTGGCGAAGACCAGCGCCACGCCAGGTAAGACGCTGCTCATCAACCACTTTATTATTAATAAGGAGTGGTATCTCGTCGACCTGCCCGGCTATGGCTATGCCAAACGCTCGAAGAAGGAGGTCGACAAGCTCGACCAGATGATTCGTGGCTACATCCTGCAACGTGAACAGCTGGTGAACGTCTTCGTGCTGGTCGACATCCGTCTGGAACCCCAGAAGATCGACCTGGAGTTCATCGAGTGGCTGGGCATCTCGTCCGTACCTTTCGCCATTGTGTTCACCAAGGCCGACAAGCTGACGCCCAACAAGTGTCGGCAGGCGATGGAAGTCTATAAGAAGAAGCTCGCAGAGACGTGGGAGGAGATGCCCCCCATGTTCCTGACGTCGGCAGAAAAGAAGAATGGTCGCGACGATGTGCTCGACTATATCGAGCAGATCAATAAATCACTCACCTCTCACCTCTAATGATGGTTCCCTATTTAGACGTACAACACCTGTCGAAATCGTTCGGTGCCCTGCAGCTGTTCAGCGACATCAGCTTCTCTATTGGCGAAGGCCAGAAGGTGGGACTGATAGCAAAGAACGGAACGGGCAAGTCGACGCTGCTGTCGATACTCTCTGGCAAGGAGGGTTACGACAGTGGGAGCATCGTGTTTCGCAACGACCTGAAGGTGGGTATGCTGGAACAGTCGCCCGTGTTCGACCCTAAGGAGTCGGTGCTTGACGCGTGTTTCAACCACGAGGGCGACCCAGAGAAGGTGCTGAAGGCCAAGCAGGTGCTGACGCAGTTGAAGATCAGAGACCTGAACCAGCCGATGGGCCAGCTGAGCGGTGGTCAGCAGAAGCGCGTGGCGCTGGCCAACGTGCTGTTGACGGAGCCCGACCTGCTGATACTCGACGAGCCTACGAACCATCTCGACCTGGAGATGATAGAATGGCTGGAGGGCTTTCTGGCTCGCAGCAACCGCACGTTGCTGATGGTGACGCACGACCGTTTCTTCCTGGACCGAGTGTGTAGCGTGATACTGGAACTCGACGACCATACCATCTATACCTATCGCGGCAACTATGCCTACTATCTGGAGAAACGCCAGGAGCGTATTGACAACCGTAGGGCAGAGGTGGCACGTGCCAACAACCTGTATCGTACGGAGCTGGAGTGGATGCGCCGCATGCCCCAGGCCCGTGGTCATAAGGCCCGCTATCGTGAGGAGGCCTTCTACGAACTCGAGAAAGTGGCCAAGCAGCGACTGGAAGAGCGCCAGCTGAGGCTCAAAGCCTCTAATGTATATATAGGTAGCAAAATCTTTGAGTGCCAATATATCTCGAAGAAATTTACACAAAAGGAACCGTCCCTTTTGTGTAATAATGAGGTGGTGATTCTCAAGGACTTCTACTACAACTTCTCGCGCTTCGAGAAGATGGGTATCGTAGGTAGCAACGGCACGGGCAAGTCGACGTTCATCAAGATGCTGTTGGGAATGGAGCCTGTCGACGAGGGACGTATCGTCATTGGCGAGACAGTGAAGTTCGGCTACTTTTCGCAGGAAGGCCTGCAGTTTAACGAGCAGGACAAGGTGATTGACGTCATTACGAGGATTGCCGACTATGTAGACCTGGGCAGTGGCAAGAAGCTCTCAGCGTCGCAGCTGTTGCAGTACTTCCTGTTCACCCCAGAGCAACAATATAATTATGTATATAAGCTCAGCGGTGGCGAGCGCAGAAAACTGTACCTCTGTACGGTGCTGATGCGAAATCCCAACTTCCTGGTGCTGGACGAGCCCACCAACGACCTCGACATCGTAACGCTTCAGATACTGGAGGAATACCTGCAGGACTTCCCAGGCTGCGTAATCGTCGTCAGCCATGACCGCTACTTCATGGACAAGGTCGTCGACCATCTGCTGGTGTTCAAAGGACAGGGCGAAATCAAGGATTTCCCAGGCAACTATACACAGTATAGGGAGTGGGAGAAATGTAGTGGTGAGAAGTCAGAGGTGAGAGGTAAGAGATTACCTCAAGCCGAAAAAAAGAACCAGCAAAACACATCTCTCACCTCTCACCACTCACCTCTTACCTCTAAGCGTAAGCTCTCCTACAAGGAGAAGCGCGAGATGGAACAGCTGGAGAAAGACATTGCCGCTCTGGAAGAAGAGAAGAAACAGATAGAGGAGGCTCTCTGTGGAGGCACCACCTCTGTCGACGAGATAACGGCCATGAGCAAGCGACTGCCCGTGCTCAACGACGAGTTGGACGAAAAGTCGATGCGTTGGCTGGAACTGAGTGAAATTGAGAATTGAGAATTGAAAATTGAGAATTAAGAGTTGATAGAACAGAAATATCCGTCACAACTGCTGGAGAAGGCTGTACAGGAGTTCAGCAAACTGCCAGGCGTAGGCCGCAAGACGGCCTTGCGACTGGTGTTGCACCTGCTTCGTCAGGATACAGACGACGTGCAGCAGTTTGCCGACACCATAGCTCGCATGAAGCAGGAGGTGAAACACTGCCGCATCTGCCACAACATCAGCGACAGCGACGTGTGCCCCATCTGTAGTGATGCCCGTCGCGACGAGACAACGGTCTGTGTGGTGGAAAACATTCAGGACGTGATGGCCGTCGAGAATACCCAGCAGTATAACGGACTCTACCACGTGCTGGGAGGCGTCATCTCTCCGATGGACGGCATTGGTCCTGCTGACCTCGAGATAGACTCATTGGTAGACCGCGTGCGCACGGGCGATATTAAAGAGGTGATACTGGCGCTCAGCTCGACGATGGAGGGCGACACCACCAACTTTTATATCTTCCGCAAACTGGCGCCGTTTACAGATGTCCGCATCAGCATCATTGCGCGAGGCATCAGCGTGGGCGACGAACTGGAATATACCGACGAGGTGACGCTGGGGCGTTCCATCCTGAACCGCACCCCATTTGAGGGAAAATAACCGCTCGAAATATCGAAACAACGAAACAACGAAATAACAATGGAAAATAACGGAACCATACTTTTCCTCCTGACCACCATCATGGAACTGGCGACGCTGGTTTGTGCCTATCTGGGAGTGCGTCTGTATCGCCGTAAGTGGCAGTTGCGTATGGCGCTCATCGTGGTACCACTAGTGTTGAACGCCCTGCTGTATATCATCTATCGCACCACGCCCTTCTTCTATCTGGGTGTCGTGCTGTTGCTTTGTATTCCCTTCGTATGGCCCAGAAAAAAGTCAGCATAGTCATTGTCAGTTACAACGTCTGCCAGTTGGTGGACGAGTGCCTGCAGAGCGTAAAACGGGCCCTGCAGGGCATTGACGGAGAGGTGTGGGTGGTCGACAACCTGTCGACAGACGGGACAGTGGAGACCCTGCAGCCTCGCCATCCTGAGGTGCACTTCATTGCCAACAAGGAGAACGTCGGCTTTGCGCGCGCCAACAATCAGGCCATCCGTCAGTCGCAGTCGGAGTATGTGCTGCTGCTGAATCCTGATACCGTGGTTTACGAACCAACTATCCGCAAGACGCTGGAGTTTATGGATGCCCATCCAGAGACGGGTGGGGCAGGGGTGCGCATGCTGACCCGTCATGGACAGCCCGCCCCAGAGTCGCGTAGGGCCATACCCACACCTTGGGTGGCTATGCTCAAGATGCTGGGCTTTACCAAGCGCTACTATATGAGTCATCTGTCGTGGGACGAACCAGGACGGATAGAGGTGGTGAGTGGAGCCTACTGTATGTTGCGTCGTAAGGCGCTCGACGAGGTGGGACTGCTCGACGAGGACTTCTTCATGTATGGCGAGGATATCGACCTCAGCTATCGTCTGTTGAAGGGCGGCTGGCAAAACTGGTATCTGCCGCTGGACATCGTCCATTATAAGGGTGAGTCCACGCAAAAGTCGTCGTTCCGCTATGTGCATGTGTTCTATCAGGCCATGCTCATCTTCTTCCGCAAGCATTACAGCCATCTGAGTTTTATCTTCTCGTTGCCCATCAAGACGGCCATCTATTTCCGTGCGTTGGTGGCATTGTTGCGTATGCTGGGCAATCGTCTGAGTAATTTCGTAAACCCTCGTCGCCCTTAAGAATATGAATATCCGTCTACGTGCCATTGAACCAGAAGACCTCGATTTGCTCTACCAGATTGAGAACGACACCCGACTGTGGAACGTCGGAGCAACGAATGTGCCCTACAGCCGCTATACGCTGCACGACTATATCGCCACGTCGAGTGATGACGTCTTTGCAGACAGACAGGTAAGGCTCGTCGTTGAAAACGAGCAGGGCGAGACGGTGGGTATCGTCGACTTGGTGCGTTTCGAACCACAGCATCAGCGGGCCGAGGCGGGAATCGTCATCATGCAACCTCATAGGCGTAAGGGTTATGCGAAGAAAGCCTTGGAACAGCTCTGCGACTATGCCTTGCGGGTAGTCCACCTGCACCAGCTCTATGTGGTCGTTTCTGAAGATAACACCGCGGCCCTCCAACTATTCGGTAATAACGGCTTTGAGCGACAGGCTGTGCTACGTGAGTGGCTATTCGATGGGAAAAACTATCACAATGCGGTGATGATGCAAAGATTTTTATAAACTTTTCGCGAAAAAGTTTTGCCGATTCAAAAATTCTCATTACCTTTGCACCCGCTAAACGACAAAAGTAACATTTTGGTGCGTTAGTTCAGTAGGTTAGAATGCCTGCCTGTCACGCAGGAGGTCACGAGTTCGAGTCTCGTACGCACCGCCAAAATGTTTACGAAGTCACCCAGCAAGGTGCGTTAGTTCAGTAGGTTAGAATGCCTGCCTGTCACGCAGGAGGTCACGAGTTCGAGTCTCGTACGCACCGCAAACAATAAGAAGCTCATTGGGTAACTCCAGTGGGCTTTTATTCAAAAGTAACATAGAACTATGAAACAGACTATTCTTGTGACGGGTGGTACGGGCTTTATCGGAAGCCATACTACTGTTGAACTGCAGAATGCCGGCTATGAGGTGGTAATTATCGATAACCTCTCTAACTCTAATGAGAAGGTGATTGACGGTATTGAGAAAATTGCGGGTGTGCGTCCTGCTTTTGAAAAGGTTGACTGCTGCGATATGGAGGCACTCGAGGGTATCTTCCAGAAGTATCCTTCCATTCAGGGCATCATCCACTTTGCCGCTTCAAAGGCGGTGGGTGAGTCAGTGGAGAAACCGCTGATGTACTATCGCAACAATCTCATGTCACTGGTTAATCTGTTGGAGCTGATGCCGAAATACAACGTCAAGGGAATCATCTTCTCGTCCAGCTGTACGGTGTATGGTCAGCCCTCACAGGAAAACCTGCCTGTCACAGAGGATGCTCCCATCCAGAAGGCAATGTCGCCCTACGGAAACACGAAGCAGATCAACGAGGAAATCATCCAGGACTATATCCATAGTGGTGCACCTATCAAGAGCATCATCCTGCGCTACTTCAACCCCATTGGTGCCCATCCCACGGCATTGATTGGTGAACTGCCCAATGGCGTGCCCATGAACCTCATTCCCTTTGTCACACAGACAGCCATGGGAATCCGCGAGCAGTTGAAGATCTTTGGCAACGACTATAACACGCCCGACAAGACCTGTATTCGCGACTATATCTATGTGGTCGATCTGGCTAAGGCGCACGTGAAGGCTATGGAGCGCGTGCTGGACAAGCCCGAAACGGATGCTGTCGAGGTATTTAATATAGGTACGGGTAAGGGACTTTCTACCCTTGAAGTGGTCGAGGGCTTTGAAAAGGCTACGGGTGTAAAGGTCAACTGGACCTATGCTCCGCGTCGTGAGGGCGACATCGAACAGGTATGGGGCAACGTTGACAAGGCCAACAAAGTGCTGGGTTGGAAAGCCGATACACCTACCGATGAAGTGCTGAAAAGTGCCTGGAAGTGGCAGCAGAAGCTCCGCGAGGAGGGTATTCAGTAAAGAAAAACACGTTTTTTCGAAAAAAAACGGCAAAAAAGTTTGCCAGTTCCGAAAAATGTAGTACCTTTGCATCCGCAATCGAGAGAGATGCCCTTTTGAGGAAGCGGAATTTCCGCGCAAGCCGAGTGCAGAAGAGCTTGCTTTTGTGCCGAGGCGCAGCCGGAAATCCTGACTAATCTGAAGGATTAGGCGGAAATAGCTCAGTTGGTAGAGCACAACCTTGCCAAGGTTGGGGTCGCGGGTCCGAGTCCCGTTTTCCGCTCAACATGTTGAACAAAAAAGAGCATTAGGACGTTGGGTCTTAATGGTAAAAATGCCCAGGTGGCGGAATTGGTAGACGCGCACGTTTCAGGTGCGTGTGCCGCGAGGCGTGCAGGTTCGAGTCCTGTTCTGGGCACTCTTTTTTCTTCACACGTTATACAACTTGATGGAGAGGTGGCGGAATTGGTAGACGCGCTACTTTGAGGGGGTAGTGTCAATTGCGACGTGGGAGTTCGAGTCTCCTCCTCTTCACCATCAAATTTTGTTGAAGACAAAACTTCAGAATATGCGGAATTTCCGCGCAAGCCGAGTGCAGAAGAGTTTGCTTTTATGCCGAGGCGCAGCCGGAAATCCTGACTTTTCCGAAGGAAAAGGCGGAAATAGCTCAGTTGGTAGAGCACAACCTTGCCAAGGTTGGGGTCGCGGGTCCGAGTCCCGTTTTCCGCTCTTTCATTGAAAGTTTATTTTTTTTTGAAAAACCAAACACTCTGATGAACTTATATTTACGTTATTTTGACAAGGAGATACTCGTTGAAAACGTTGATGATGCCATTGCGTTCTTGGCAGATATCGATGAGATTGGTATGAATCCCGATTTGGAACAGGATATCCGTGCTTATGCCGCCAGTGATGTGTTCTATCCCAAACGTTACAAGATTCGTCCGCGCGTGTATTTCATTATCATCAAGACAGATGCGGCCTCGATGAAGGACTTCAAGGATAAAAAAGCGGTACACTCTGCAGACGCTGGCGAATCCCGCCAGATGCCACCCGTGATGGCAAAACTGACGGAGGAACGCTTTGGATGGTATGAGGGACAGATAGACTTTAAACGTGTGCTGTTAGTACCAGGTACGGGCAAGTTCCAATATCGTGACACGCATTTTGTGGCTCGCGTAAAAGCACATTCCGGCATGGACTGCTACACACGTATCGTCGACCATCTGAGTCAGCGTGTTGATGCACGAAGCCAGTTCCCTTCTGCCAAGGGGAAGAACTTCAAGTTTGTGTATCTGGGACAGTGTAAATAACTCACGTTTATTGTTTCACGTTTATCGTTTATTGTTTCACGTCTTATGAACAAGGTGATGCTGATAGGCAATGTAGGGTTGGAACCCGAGGTGCGCTATGTAGAACAGGGTGTTGCTGTTGCCCGTGTACGTTTGGCAACAACAGAACGCGGATATACATTGCCAAATGGTACGCAGGTGCCCGACCGTACAGACTGGCATACGGTATTGCTGTGGCGCAAACTGGCAGAACTCGTCGAGAAGTATGTTCATAAAGGTGACAAACTGTATATTGAGGGACGTATCCGCTATACCAGCTATGATGATAAGCAGGGACAGCGTCGTTATGCTACCGAAATATGGGCGGACAATATGGAGCTGTTGACCCCTAAGTCTGCTGTTTCCCCTCAAGAGAGCAGTGAATAATCATGGACTATTTTCAACAACTATTGAGTGAGGTGACCCTGTTGTCACCGTCGATGGGAGCAATATTCGCAGGCATTGTTGCCTGTCTGTTGTTGTTTGTTTCCGGCTTTGCATCGGGCTCTGAGATTGCTTTCTTCTCATTGTCTCCTGCTGACCTGAATGACTTGGACGAGACCAAGACGGATGCTGATGCGCAGATACAACAATTGCGTGAGGAGTCGGAACGTACCTTGGCCACCATACTTATCACCAACAATCTGGTCAATGTCACAATCATCATGCTGTTTACTTATTTCTTCGACCATACCGTCGATTTTGGAGGAGCATGGTGGTTGGAATTCCTGTGTATAACGGTCTTGCTGACGTTCCTGCTGTTGCTCTTTGGCGAAATCATGCCAAAGGTCTATGCCGCTCGCTATCCGTTGCGCTTCTGTCGGGCTGCTGTTGGCGGCATTATGTTCTGTCGTAAGTTGTTCTATCCCTTTGCCAGCATTGTGATGGGCTCTGGACGATTGGCAGACAAGGTCGTGCAGAAAGAAAATCATCTACTGAGCGTAAATGACTTGGAGCAAGCGCTGGAACTAACTGACAAAGAAGATATTAAGGAAGAGCAACGAATGCTTGAAGGCATTGTTCGCTTTGGTGATGAGACGGCCAAGGAAATTATGACTTCCCGCCAGGATGTGGTCGACCTCGACTTCAAAGCCACCTATCAGGAGGTGATGCAGTGTATCGTTGAAAACAACTACTCGCGCATTCCGGTCTATCAGGACAATAGCGACAATATCCGCGGCATTCTGTATATCAAAGACTTGCTGCCGCATCTGTCGAAAGGCCCTGCCTTCCGTTGGCAGTCTCTCATTCGTCCGCCATACTTTGTGCCAGAGACCAAGAAGATTGACGACCTGTTGCGTGAGTTTCAGGCCAACAAGGTGCACATCGCCATTGTCGTCGATGAATTTGGCGGGACAAGTGGTATTGTGACGCTCGAAGACGTCCTGGAAGAGATTGTTGGAGAGATCAACGACGAGTACGATGAGGATGAGAAGAGTTATGTGCGCATCAATTCCAATACTTATGTCTTCGAAGGAAAGACACTGCTGTCTGATTTCTATAAGATCCTGAAATTAGACGACGATACCTTCGAGGATGTCGAGGGGGATGCAGACTCTATTGCCGGCCTGTTGCTGGAAATCAAGGGCGACTTCCCTGCACTCCATGAAAAGATTGATTACCAGAACTTTACGTTCGAGGTGATGGAGATGGACGAAAGGCGTATAACGAAAATAAAAATCGTCGTTCACGACTACCAGCCTACTGCTGACCAACCTACCGCCTGATACCGCATCATGCTTTTTTTATAGGGGATAATCAGCTTGATTATCGATTATTTTCTGCAAAGGTAGTGTTTTTATTCATTTTTTTTGTACCTTTGCGGTCAAAATTTGATAATATGGTTAAAAGAAGGTGGCGCTGTAAGGCTGGCGAACAACCGTCAGAGTTTGACAAGCGCATCATGTACATGGAAAACAAAGGGGCTTTGGTACCCACGCGCGAACTGGTTTTAAACGATGAACAGATAGCTGGCATCCGACGTGCCGGCGTGGTCAATACGGGCGTGCTGGACGCTGTCGGTAAGGCGATTGGTGCGGGCATGTCTACACTTGAGATTGACCGTATCTGTCGTGACTTTTGTGCTCAGCATGGGGCTATTCCCGCCTGTCTGAACTATGGTGGCGACGAAGAGACCGTGCCCTTCCCGATGAGTGTATGTACAAGCATCAACGAGGTGGTGTGTCATGGCGTGCCCAAGGCTGATGACATACTGGAGGAAGGCGATATCATCAATGTTGACTTTACCACGATTCTGGATGGCTATTATGCCGATGCCTCGCGTATGTTTGTCATTGGTAAAACGTCACCCGAGAAGGAACAGCTGGTGCGGGTTACTAAGGAGTGTCTGGAGATAGGTATGGAAGCGGCTAAGCCCTGGCATGGTGTCAACGAGATTGGCCGTGCCATTCAGAAGCATGCAGACAAATACCATTATGGTGTCGTTCGTGACCTCTGTGGTCATGGGGTAGGGTTGCACTTCCATGATGAACCGGAGGTGGCTCATTTCCGCCAGCGGGGTGATGGCATGATACTCGTTCCCGGTATGGTGTTTACCATCGAACCCATGATCAATATGGGCACGTGGCGAGTGTTTGTCGATGCCGATGATCCCTATGGATGGGAGGTGATTTCTGAAGACGAGAAACCCTCTGCTCAGTGGGAACATACGCTCCTTATGACCGAGCATGGCGTAGAGGTGCTGAGCTACTAATTTTGTATGATGTAAAAAAAGTGCTCCTGTTTTGTGAGTTAACTGAGAAAAAATTAGTACCTTTGCAGACGAAATATTTCTTCGCGCGCTTGCGTGCGTAGAAAGGTTAATAACGATAGGTTGTCGGACAGCTGGATAGAAAGGTCTCTGGGTGGACTTATTCGAGATTTCGGTCGGTGATTATATAGAATCACTTTGTTCGCAACAAACTGGAAATTAAGTATTTAGCGTGGGTTGTGTGAACTGCCTACGGAAGACAAGATATACCTTATGGCAAATACGCCACACGATATAGAAGAACAAAAATGGAGCAACTGGTACGTGCTGACCACGAGTAATCCGAAGCATTTAGAGGATCTTATTGCGCAGGCTAATGCCCTGAATCCGGGTCAGTATGAAAGCTATTGTCCGTTTACCAGACTCCCTGAAGAGTCTGGCAGCTCAGGTGCTGACAGCCACTATTCCCTCCGTGCTGCTCTTCGCCGCTATGATTTCGTGCGTATTCCTAAAACCGTCAGCGAGCAACAGTTTATGACTGTCGTGTCAGAGTGGAACCGCTCTTCGGTCAACTCCATCCTCTTTCTCCGCAATGGTGACCAAACGAATGCCAAGGTTTCCAACGGGCAGCTGAACAGGATGCGTGCTTGCTGCGATGCGGTGCTCATCAAACCTGAGAACCTCTCGTTGCGCGATTTCAAGAAGGGTGACGAGATTAGTCTCGCAGGTACCCCGTTTGATGCTGAGGGTGATGAACACCGAAAGTGCATCATTCAGTCAATCACCCGCAAGAGGGGAGGAATGGTCGAGTTGAGGGTGGAAATGACGCTCTTCAATGTCCGTTTTTCCAACTTGACCATCATTCTTGAAGATGGTGGCGCGTGCAAGAAGGCCTCCGATCAGGTATATGATGCCCAACAGAAACTGTTGGCCATCTTCCAGAGGAAGACCAACAACAAGGAGACCGATGCCACCCGCCGTCAGGATGAGAAAACCCTCCAGGCCATCTTCGACAACCGCACCATCGCTCTCCCCGAGGGAGCCATGAGCCGCCACTACATGGCCCTCATGCTCATCTGTGCCCGTTTGATGGGGGATGAGAAAGCCCTGCAGCAGTATGTCGGTCTGGTGGATGCCGAACTGGGCGACCTCTCACGCCTCCGTGAGAGCAAGGCGGCCACCGACTCCCGTGCTTGGCTCCATATTGCCATGTTCATCGCCACCGGCAAGCCCCATTTCCGCAATCAGGCAAAAGCCTATATCCGCCAGTATAACCCCAAGTCCACCTATCTTCAGCAGTTTGTCAAGCAGAGTTGCAAAACCGCAGGTGAGCGTTGGATCGGCCTGAAGAAGAAACGCGGGACAACTCATCAATAAGAAATAAATTCATAAGATAAAAAATATGCAACATCATATCTTCTCCCCTTATCGTGTGTGTCCCTTGGGTGCACATGTCGACCACCAGCATGGCTTAGTCACTGGCTTCGCCATCAACAAGGGTGTCGACCTGTGGTTCGACATCCGCGATGACGGGCATGTGCACTTGGAGTCGAAGACATTCGAGGGTATCGTGGATTTCGAGATTGATGCGCCCTCTCAGGTGCGAGAGCGCCACTGGGGCGACTATGCCCGTGGAGCCAAGTACGCCCTCAAGAAGCGTTTCGAACTCAAACGAGGCATCACTGGCGTTATCCAGGGCTCACTGCCTGTAGGCGGTCTGAGTTCTAGTGCTGCTGTACTCATCGCTTACGTGATGGCTTTTGCTAAGGCTAACGATATCACCCTGCAGCCTTTCGAAGTGGTAAAAATCGCCTCAGAGGCCGAGCGCGAGTATATCGGTCTGAACAACGGTCTGCTCGATCAGGCCTGTATCGCTTTGGGCAAAAAAGATCAACTCTTATTCTTAGATTGCGATTCTAACGAATACCGTTTGATACCATTTGGCGGCCAGCAGCAATCAACGGAAAATTCTCAATTGTCAATTATCAATTCTCAATTGCCTTTTGAGATTGGCATTTTCTTCTCAGGTCTCACCCGTAGTCTCGTCAATAGCGACTACAATCTCCGTGTATATGAGTGTAAAACCGCCGCATGGAATATGCTTGCTTATACCGAGCAACCCTTGAAGACCTTCGATAAGACCTTCCTGCGCGACATCCCTAAGGCAACCTTTGATAAGACCCGCATCGCGATGCCCGCCCGCTTTGCTCGTCGTGCCGAGCATTTCTACTCAGAATACCGTCGTGTGCGCCAAGGTGTCACAGCCTGGGAAACAGGCAACCTAAAGCTCTTCGGCAAACTATCCTTCGATAGTTGCGAGTCCTCCATCCATAACTATGAATGTGGCTCTCCCGAACTCATTGCCATCTACGAGATCATGCGCTCCCTCCCCGGAGTCTATGGCGGGCGCTTCTCTGGTGCCGGCTTCAAAGGCGCCTGCATCGCCCTCGTTGATCCTGCCCATAAGGAGAATATCGAAAAGGTCTTGACCGAAAAGTACCTCGAGCAGTTCCCCGAATACGAACGCACCTTCCAAGTCTTCTGGGTCAAGCCTGACGATGGTGCCCGTTTTTTGGATAATTGACAATTGACAATTGATAATTGACAATTATGGCTAACGCGATACAGGACAAAAGTAAGGCTTTTGCAATAAGAATTATACGATGCTATAAATTTCTCACAGAACAGAAGCAAGAGCGTGTAATGTCAAAGCAATTGCTGAGATGTGGAACAAGTATAGGAGCGAATACGCGTGAGAGCAAGAATGCTCAAAGTCGTATGGACTTCTTAAATAAATTGAATATAGCGCTAAAAGAGGCTGACGAGACTGAGTACTGGCTTGATCTGCTTCATGAAACAAATTACCTTGATGATGATCAGTACGCCTCAATAAATGTAGATTGTGCTGAGTTAATCAAGCTTTTAACATCAATCATCAAGAAACTCAAAGAATCTGACGAGAAGAAATAATTCTCAATTATCAATTGTCAATTATCAATTTGTAAAGTGAAGAATATAATTTTAGCCGCAGGTTATGCCACCCGTTTAGGTGACCTCACCAAGAACTTCCCTAAGCCATTGTTGAAGATTGGTAATAATACGATTTTAGGAAGAATGCTCGATGACATCGACCAGATTCCCGAGATTGATGAGCACATCATCATCACAAATCATAAGTTTGCAGGAATCTTCGAAGAATGGAAGAAGGAAAGACAATTATCAATTCTCAATTCTCAATTGTCAATTACTCCAAAGCCCATTACTATCATTGACGATGGTAGTACAACAAATGATAACCGCTTAGGAGCTGTTTGTGATTTGTTGTTGGTTTTGGAAAGTCTCCCTAAACAGGGAGATTTAGAGGGTCTTGACGACCTCCTCGTGGTAGCCGCCGACAATCTCCTCTTCTTCTCATTTAACGAATTTGTCAAATTCGCCAAAGAAAAAGGCACCTCCTGCATCATGTGCCATGAGCAGCGCTCTATCGAAAAACTTCAGCGCACAGGTGTTGTCGAGCTCGATGCCAGCAATCGTGTCCTCGGCATGGAGGAGAAACCTCAGGTTCCCAAGTCCCACTGGGCCGTTCCTCCCTTCTATATCTACCTGAAGAAGGACCTCGACTTGGTGCGCCATTCCGTAGAGAATGGCTGTGGCAAGGATGCCCCTGGCAATCTGGCCCACTATATGGTGGAACACACCACCATGCACGCTTGGCCCATGAGCGCAGGCCGTTTTGACATAGGAAGCCTTGATACGTATTACGAGGCGGTAGAGAAATACGGAGACCCCTCCAACTCCCCTGTTTAGGGGAGAGAGATGACTCCTATGATAAACAAATTGAAGTAATAACAAATAGAACGTCTCCCTAAACAGGGAGATTTAGAGGGTCTAAATATGCAGAAGATAGAACTTAACGGAAAAACAATACTCGTCACCGGTGCTGCCGGTTTCATCGGCAGTAACCTCGTGAAGCGCCTGCTCAACGACCTGACTGGCGCCACCATCGTAGGCATCGACAATATGAATGCCTACTATGACCCCTCCCTCAAGGACTACCGCCTCCAGGAGCTCGAATCTCTTAATTGTCAATTGTCAACTGTCAATTATCAATTCGTAAAAGGTGATTTAGCCGATAAGGCTTTGATCGATTCCCTCTTCTCCCAATATCATTTCGATATCGTGGTGAATCTTGCTGCTCAGGCCGGTGTCCGCTATTCGATCGAGAATCCCGATGCCTATATCCAGTCCAACATGATTGGCTTCTACAACATCCTCGAGGCCTGCCGCCACAGCCGTGACGGAATTGTCAATTGTCAATTGTCAACTGTCAATTACCAGGGCGTCCAGCATCTGGTCTACGCCTCATCCTCCTCCGTCTATGGCGGCAACAAAAAAGTCCCCTTCTCTGTGGACGACCGTGTGGATAATCCTGTATCCCTCTATGCTGCCACCAAGAAGAGCAACGAGCTCTTTGCGCATTGCTACTCCAAGCTGTATAACATCCCCTCTACGGGTCTGCGCTTCTTCACCGTCTATGGCCCTGCCGGTCGTCCCGATATGGCCTACTTTGGCTTCACCAATAAACTCTTGAAGGGCGAAACGATAAAAATCTTCAACTACGGCAACTGCCGTCGTGACTTTACCTATGTCGATGATATCGTCGAGGGTATTGTCCGTGTGATGGCTGGTGCTCCCGAGCGCAAGAAGGGTGAGGATGGCCTTCCCATACCTCCCTATGCCGTCTATAACATCGGTGGCGGTCAGCCTGAGAACCTCCTGGACTTTGTACAGATCCTCCAGGAAGAACTAGTGCGTTCTGGGGTTTTGCCCCAGAATTTCGACTTCGAGGCTCACAAGGAGCTTGTCCCCATGCAGCCAGGTGATGTCCCCACCACCTACGCTGATGCCTCCGCCCTTGAGCGTGATTTCGGGTTCACCCCGAAGATAACCCTCCGTGAAGGATTGAGGCGTTTCGCTGAATGGTATAAGTCGTATTATATGTAAAGTGGTAGTGAATTTGCGTCGACGTTCCAGCTGAACACACAGCAAGCGTATCGCTATCTGGACCGTTTCAAGGGCATCGACTTCGTGGACCGTTTTCCTAATCCGTGTTCGACACTTGAACAATATTTTGTATAATTTTTGATAAGATTTTGTATGATTTCTCGCCGTCAGGCGATTCCCAATATAAATTGAAATTATGTTAGATAAGAATAGTAAAATATACGTGGCAGGCCACAATGGACTGGTGGGCAGTGCTATTTGGAATAACCTGCTGCAGAGGGGATATACGAACCTTGTGGGCAGGAGTCATAAGGAACTGGACCTGACGGATCAGGTGGCAGTTCGTAAATTCTTCGATGAAGAGCGTCCTGATGCAGTGGTTTTGGCTGCTGCCTTTGTGGGCGGAATCATGGCCAATTCACTTTATCGTGCTGACTTCATCATGATGAACATGAAGATTCAGTGCAACGTCATCAGCGAGGCGTATGCTCATGGCGTGAAGAAACTGCTGTTCTTGGGTAGTACTTGCATCTATCCGAAGAATGCACCGCAGCCCATGAAGGAGGACTGCCTGCTGACCAGCCCGCTGGAGTATACCAACGAGGAGTATGCCATTGCGAAGATTGCGGGTCTGAAGATGTGCGAGAGCTACAACCTGCAGTACGGCACGAACTATATTGCTGTGATGCCAACGAACTTGTATGGTCCGAATGATAATTTCCACTTGGAAAATAGTCATGTGATGCCTGCTATGATGCGCAAGGTGTATCTCGCCAAACTCATCCATGATGGTGCATGGGATAAGATAGCCATTGACCTGAATAAACGCCCCGTCGAAGGCGTCACCGGTGAAGGTCTACTCAGCCATCAGCCATCTTACGTCACACATCGAGAGGAGGTTTTGTCAAAACTTGCCAAATATGGTATTTTTGACAACCGCGTCGTCCTTTGGGGCACCGGCACTCCACTTCGCGAATTCCTTTGGAGTGAGGATATGGCCGATGCATCGGTGCATGTGTTGCTGAATGTGGATTTCAAGGATGTCATTGGCATCGAGAAATACTCCAGCGTCCACTTCGGTGCAAGCACCGACGGTGCCGTAGACCGCAACCACTCTGCTGGTCGTGGTGGAGCCATCCCCAGCCTTGGCGAAATCCGCAACTGCCACATCAACGTAGGCACCGGCAAGGAGCTCACCATCCGCCAACTGAGCGAACTGGTTGTCAAGGCCGTCGGCTTTGAGGGCACTGTAGAGTTCGATGCCTCCAAGCCCGACGGCACGATGCGCAAACTCATCGATGTGGAGAAGCTCCACTCATTAGGTTGGACTCACAAGGTCGAAATCGAGGATGGTGTAGCCAAACTCTTCCAGTGGTACCAGCAAAGCCTAGAGCGCTAATTCCTCCAGCCCAATCCCCATAGGGGACATGTAATAATATGGCAGGGGACAAGTAAAAAACGAAATGTAAAGGAGATAAAATATATGGCAACGATTTTGTTGAATGTACCTGACGAAAGTCTGGTTTCAAAGATTAAACAGGCCTGCAAGATGCTACAGGGTGTAGCATCTGTAAAGGTTCAGCGCCCTAAGTCTGAGGACATCACCAAGACGGCAGGATACAAGGAGGCTATGGACGATGTAAAGCATGGCCGTGTGTATCATGCTGACAGTGTTGACGACATGTTTAAGCAGATTCTGGGCTGATGTATAGCATTAATTATACGCACCAGTTCAAGAAGGACATGCGTAAGTGTTCCAAGAGGGGTCTTGATATCGAGGAGATAAAGACGGTAATCAAGATACTCTCTGAGACAGGCACTTTGCCGGCTGAGTATAGGCCGCACCAGCTCAAGGGCGACCATAAGGGTCAGTGGGAGTGCCACATAGAGCCTAACTGGTTGATGACGTGGGAACAGAATGACAACGAGCTCACGTTGTTGTTCCTCCAGACCGGAACCCATGCCGATTTATTCGGGTGGTAGGTTATTCGCCCCCGTTCAGGGGCGTTCAATGCCGATGGCATCCCAACCATAGGGGCTCGCCCCTATGCTATGTTATTTGACCCCTTCAGGGGCACAACCCAACCCCAACGGGGTTTAATACCTTAGCCCAGGGTCTTGGCCCTGGGAACGTGCGGAAAGGTACATCTTGAGTATATCGAAAGATGGATAAGTCCACCACCTATATTCTACGTTGCGCAGATAATAAACTCTATGTGGGTTCAACAACCAACATTGAGGAGCGTATAAAGCGACACAATGCAGGATGTGCTTCCGAGTTCACGCATCTGCACAGACCTGTAGAATTAGTGTATAAAGAAGATTACGACACATACCAAGAAGCGTTTAGGCGGGAACGGCAACTGAAAAAGTGGAGTCTCGCTAAAAAAGAGGCTCTGATTGCAGGTGATATAGAAAAGCTAAAAGAATTATCAAAAACAAAAGGTACACCCTGAGCTAGTCGAATGGGTACATCCTGATACATCCTGATACATCCTGATGCATCCTGAGCCTGCCGAAGGAGCCTGCCGAAGGAGCCTGCGCCATTTTGTACATCCTGAGCCTGCCGAAGGACCGAGTGGTACGCCAAATTCTACGGAACAAGGAGCTAAACAGCACTTATGAGGTTGTGTTTCGTTGGGGGTAGAATACACATAGAATACAGGTAGAATACTTGTAGAAGAGAGAGAGAGGGAGATTTTTTTTGTTAAAAATGGTTAAACAAGACCTCTGGTTTTTACCTTTCGTTGCAAGGGAGATGCAAGGGAGATGGAAGGGAGATGAGAGGGACAAGGTACGGAGAGTGTGAATGGTTAAATAAAATTAACAGCCGTTGGCAATGACAGGAGCGTGGCCTCTGACACAAACGACAGAAGAGAGTTAAAAGCGGTTAAAAACGCGTAATTGTCTCTGAAAAGTATTATATTTGCAAGAAAAAGATACGTGATATGGCAATAAATTTTGATGCAATAAGATTTATGGGCGTTCCTTGTCGCAAGGTTGACTTGGATGATATTCGGGATTTTATCGAAGATGAGAACCCGAAACGTATTAATTTTGCAAACTATCATGTGAATGCTCTTCGTAGAGTAACAGGTAAAGATGGTCTTGTTGGACGTTTGGTGTTACCATTTGACGAACCATTTGAATGTATAGCAAAGAGTTGCCTGTCATTGGATAAACTTTTATTCTCTTCAAAGTACGCAAATAATTTCTACAGGCAGATTTTTTCCGACAGTGAGTATACCAATGTTGAGGCGTTTATAGAGCAATTTAATGATTTGGTATTTCTTCGTGATACCCTTGACCTGTCTGTGGCTTTGTCTATGCACGAGTCAGAGCCTGGCGTAAGAACCGTATTAGGCGAACACGAATATCAGGTAAAATACCAGTCCGAAAATAAAGATACCTCAGCCAACAAGGCTGCGCTGCAGACCGAACTCCAAAAACGACTTGAAGAATTACCATATTTCAGATTAGCCGATTACATCTGTGCCGTTCCCAGTAGCAAGCCTTTTATGCGTGACCTAGTAGCAGGTCTTACGGGGTTTTCCTTCGAAGATATTTCGGAAAAAGTAAGTTGGCAGAGCAAAAACGGAAGTTTGAAAGATGTTGAGACTGCTGATGAGAAACTTGACATGATACAGTCGTGGGGCTTGACATTTGCTGCAGACTTAGACCTCAAGGATAAGACTGTTCTATTGATAGATGATATGTATTATTCTGGCGTTACTATGCAGTATATAGCCATGAAGATGAAAGAGGCTGGTGCCAAGCGTGTATTTGGTATGGCATTGGTAAAATCTTTGGGTAATTAAAGGATGTAGTATTATGGATTGGACTAGTAAAGATACAATAGAAGTGATATACAGGCTACTTGCTGTTAAGGGTGTAGGGACTGTACAGTCAAATCGTATGCTCTTTGCTGTCCAAAACAATGTTGGTACAGCTGGAGAGTTGGAGCACTCCCTTCGTGCTCAACTTACAGAGGAACAACAGCGGCAGTTTGACAACTACTATTCGCTGCGTCAGCGTACTCCCGATGTATCTTATATGGCCGTCCCTGCACCTCAATACCCTCAAATTCTTATAGCGTTATTGCGTCAAAATACCCCAACGGTATTATCCTGTATTGGCAACTTGAGTCTTTTGCAGAAATCCAAGGTTGGATTCAGTGGATCTCGCAAGGCTTCTGAGAAAGGTCTTTGGATAACGAGAGACTGTGCGAGTCAGTTGGCAGAGCAAGACATCTGCGTGGTTTCTGGCTATGCAGGCGGCGTGGATATGGCCGCCCATCGTGCTGCCTTGCAGAGTGATGGAAGTACCATCATAGTGTTGCCCGAAGGAATAGATGCTTTTCATGTAAAAGAAGAAATCAAGGCCGACTGGGATTGGGATCGCGTGCTTGTTGTCAGTGAGTTTATGCCGCATGACGGATGGATGGCATCTCGAGCCATGCATCGAAACAATACGATAATAGCCTTGAGCGATGCTATGTTTGTGGTGGAAGCCGGAGACACAGGCGGTAGTCTTGATGCAGGTTTGAAGACCATCAGTATGGGTAAGTCCTTATTTGTTCCCTGTTATGAACAAATACCAGATTCTGCCAAAGGTAATCCAATATTATTATCCAAGGGGGCTAAGCCTATGATGCGCAAGCGTTTGACATCACGAGTAAACATTGATGGTCTTGTGGGTTCATTGGGAAAGGTAAGGGAACCGGTTTTGGCGTTGTAGTATAACACCTAGTGACATCAGTATTGTCGACGTTAGGTGTTTTGGGAATACTTTTTATGAAAGTGAAATTGAATACAATATATAACATAGATTCACGACGAATTTCAGAAGTTCTATCAAAGGATATTCGTATACAGACGACCATATCGTCCCCTCCATATTTTGATATGAAGGATTATGGAGAGAAGAATCAGATTGGTTTTGGCCAGTCGTATAAAGAGTATCTATGTGACATTAAAAGTGTTTTTGAGCAAATTTATCATTATACAAAAGAGGATGGTACTCTTTGGATTATTATTGACACTTTTAAGCGAAATGATTCAATAGTACTACTTCCATTTGATGTTGCATCTAAACTTAAAGAATCTGGGTGGCTTCTTCAAGATATTATTATTTGGAAGAAAGACAAAACTGTTCCGTGGTCGAACAATGGTTTTACTCAGAGGAAGTTTGAGTATGTCTTATTCTTCTCAAAGTCTCCGAAGTTTAAGAACAATAAGGATAAAGTCCGTGTTTTTGATACGAGGCAGTTGAAAAAATGGTGGATCAAGTATCCTGAAAGGTATAATCCCCGTGGTAAAGCATTAGATGAAATATGGGAGTATCCTATTCCGGTACAGGGTAGTTGGGGTAAACAATACATTCGTCATTTCTGCCCTCTCCCACAGGATATGGTATCAAATATGATCCAGATCAGTACTGATGAGGGAGATATCGTTTTTGATCCTTTTGCAGGAAGTGGTACTGTTTTATCCCAGTCTGCCTATATGAATAGGCCATATATGGGTTTTGAACTTAATAGGAGCTATATAGAAAAGTTCAATTCTTATTTAAAAGAAACACTTGAAACAGGGAAAGCAAACTATGAAAAGATGCTCAAAAATGAGGGACAGACTGTGTTTGAAGAACAGATACTGAATCTTCGAGCGCTTAAATATGGGAGGATGCTTGTGAAGGCTATTCAAGAAGAATTACACATCTATTCAAAAGTAATCGTTGAAAGGGTTCGGCAAGAAGACTCTCAAAGCATAGTGAAATATTCCTTTGTGGGCGTTAGTGAAAAAATGGTGGAAAAGATAATTACGCACGCAATATCAAAGGCACCATTGTCCAAATATGAAATAACTCCAGTGATTTCGTTTCAAGATGAAATATGTGAGGATAAGCATTGGTGTTATTATTCAATTACAAACTCTCATTCCTTTATGAGGGATGTTACGTATTCTGATCCTCGGGTTAGGGTTTTAAGTCCTATAAGAATTGATCTAAAAGAAAAGGATTATGATTAAGAAAAAGACTCCTAAAAAGAGGAAAAGAGTAATTCTTACAGAAGAAGAACTCCAAAGGCGTGGTCACATTAAAGATATTAGAACCACGATGGGGAATATTGGTTTTCATCGAATCAATGGGATAGATGGTAATAACTTCGTCTATAAATCGCGAGAATCCGAACTTGATGATATTTTTGTTTATGAAAACCTGATATTATTAGCAGAGTATACTTCTGTTCAAGATGTCTCAACGCACTTGCTCAAAAAGAAGGTCTTTTATGATTTGGTAAATAATAGTCATCGTGATTTTATTGAATTTGCAATAGAAGAACCCAAACTCAAAGCATTTAGTGAGTATTATAAGGATGAGTTAAAGAATAAGTACCAAATAGGACAGCTTCGTATCCGTATCATTTACTGTTCCATAAAAACCATTGATACTCAACTAAAAGATGTCCTTAATGAGAATGATAGTGTATATTTCTACGATTACGATATAGTTCATTACTTCAAGTTCCTGTCTGCGACCATAAAGCGATCTGCAAGATATGAATTGTATCATTTCTTGAATGTGAAAGCCTCTGAGATTGGTAACTGCGTATCTGATCTACCTGGATCAGATAAGTACAAAGGCAATATTCTTCCTGTTGAGAAAAGCTCGTTTAAGGATGGACATAACATAATATCTTTCTATATTGATGCGGCCTCTTTAATACGCAGAGCCTATGTGTTGCGACAAGAGAGTTGGCGAGAGGACGATGCTGGTGGTTTTTATCAGCGCATGGTGATAGGAAAGAAGATTTCCAGCATGAGAAAATACCTAGCGAACGAGGGGCGCGTTTTTATTAACAATATTATTGCGACTCTTTCAAATGATAGTGCGCAATTACTAGATTCGAATGGAAAAGTTGTAAAGGTTTCCGATAGAGGCTTTTTTGAGGGTAATGAATCCCATGACCAAGTTATGCCAGCTCAGGTTCAGATAGAAGACTTGCCTAATATTATAGGTATTATCGATGGTCAACACCGTGTGTATGCATATCACGAGGGTACAGATGTATACGAAGAGAAGATAGCTGAGCTTCGAATTCAACAGCATTTATTGGTTACTGCAGTTTTATTCCCCAAAACAATGTCAGTTGGTGCTCGAAGGCAGTTTGAGGCTACGTTGTTCCGTGAGATCAATAACAATCAGACCAACATTAGTTCTCAATTGAAACAAGATATTGATGTGATGATCTCACCATTCTCTTCAACCTCAATTTGTAAGGGCGTCATTTCAAAGTTGAATGAGAGTGGCCCATTATCGGATATAATATCAGTACACTCTTATGATAAAGGAAAACTTAAAACGGCCTCAATCGTTAGTTATGGATTGATTCCTTTAGTTAAATATGATGATTCTTCTGAGAGTGATAGTATTTATAGGTTGTGGCCTAATCCAGATAAGAAGAAACTGAATAAAGATTGCGAAGAATATGAACTGAAAAAGCTTTATGTCGATTTCTGTGCAGAGAAGATAAGGGATATATTGATAGCGCTAAAAAGAATTGTACCAAAAGAATCATGGTGTGTTTATGATCCTAAAAAGAAACAAGGAAGTTTGTCTGTCACATTTATTAATGGCTTTTTAAATGTTCTTCGCTGTCAGATAAAAGATACTGGGATGTTGTTATCCCAAGAGGATTATTACCAGAAACTAAAGAACATCAAGTTAGATAAACTTAAAGAGTATAAATCCAGCCAATACAATAAGATGGGTCGGATGATATATGATACGTATCTTAAAGAAAATAAACTATTATGAACCAACAAGAAAACCTTGCAGTATATTTCGCTGAGATGCTGGCGAAGCAGAATGCTACGCCAGAGGAGAAGAAAATACAGGCACTCATTAAGGCAGCTTTGTATGGCGATAACCTTCTTACATTTATTGACGAGGTTTCCAAGGCTTTCAATGGCTGTGGAAAGGTAAAGGTTGATACAGTCAAAGGAGTGACTGAGTACTTCAAGGCTAATAGTGAGGCCCAGATTCGAAGTATTGATAAAGATGAAGATGAGAAGGAGCGTTTGATAAAGGAAACTACAGAACGCATCGTTCAAGGTGAAGTATGGGTGCTTGGTGCACTAGCACATTTAGGGCATTTGGAGGAATAAAAATTATAATCATAGAAAATAGATGATCATAATATGAATAATACATTAAAGAAATTAGAGAATCAGAAAATAAAGGAGGTTATTCTTTATATTTTGAGTCAGACAGGTTGCACGAGCTATTATAATTTAATGAAAATAATGTTTTGTGCGGAGCGCCGTAATCTGACGATGTGGGGTGACCCTATCACAAATTTGGAGTATTATGCACGCAAACATGGTCCTGTTCCTTTGTCAGTATATTATAAGATAAAACAAGAGAAAAAGGGTGAACCTTCAGATTTGTCTGAAATTCTTTCGATGGTGGGAGAGTTCAACGTTAAACCGAAACGTAGCCCGAATATGGACTATCTGTCTACAACAGACAAAGAATCACTTGATTATGCCATTAATGAGTTAAGTAGTATGGATTATAAGCAGATAGAAACTTATTTGCATGAAAGTGTTTATGATAGAGTATATGCGACTAACAGCAAACATTATACCCATACTGATATGGCATTGACAATTGGAGCGTCAGCAGAGAAACTATCTCTTATCAAAGAAAACGATAATATAACCAATGTATTGTCATGAGTTCCCTTAAAGATAGGCTGCCACAAGAAACCTTGGAAGCTTTGAAATCTGCAAAAGACAATCTTCAGAACACGACTTTGAAGCAGAAAAGGAATTCTAAAAAGAAAACAGCCTTACCACCTATAGAAGTTGGAAACATTTATAAAATCGAGGCAGATGAACGGAATGGCATAACTCCACCTCATGGACGAAAAACTTGGTTTAAGCACTTTGTTGTAATGGGAATATCCGATGATGGTAGCTTAATGGGATGTGTTGTTTTCGATAGTGAAAAGAATCGTGAGCATATAGAACCAGGATATGATGAGTTCTTTATCCCGATATCACAAGGCAAGTATTCTTTTATAGATCATGATAGCTTCCTAGAGTGTTTGAGGTTGAAACCTGCCACACTTTCAAATATTCGTCATGGAAAGGCAGAGGGTCGTTTGACTGAAGATGATTTGCAAAAAGCACTAGAGTTGACTAAGAAAAGTAACCGAAATAGTATTATAACGCTCAAAGCATACAATATTAGGTAGTAGCGATTATAACGTTCAGGTGGAACATGTGAATTGGATCAGAATAGAGGGAAAAATGAACGAAAACTCAATGGAGTATAAGAAATCATACAAAAAATGGAGCAACAAGGGCAAAACCCTTAACCCTGAATCCTTAACCGTGAACCAAGGTCGCCCTGAGCCAAAGCGAAAGCGCGGCAAATTGGCATCTCTGATGTCAGAGGACGCAAAGGCGACCGCCTCTATTCACGAGCTTTCATATGACTTTGGATGTCGTATCACCCGTTTGTTCCAGTACCTTACTGAGGATGCAGAATACAAAGAATACGTACAATCAAAACAGTTGTATAGAAGTGGCACCTCAATAGGTGCAAATGTGAGGGAGAGTAAGCATGCACAGAGCGATGCAGATTTCTTAAGTAAAATGTCAATAGCCTATAAGGAGGCAGATGAGACAGATTACTGGCTCAATCTTCTTCACGATAATGGCTACCTTGACGATAAACAATTCAATTCAATGGAGAACGATATCACTAGGCTTTTGAAAATCCTTACCTCTATTGTAAAGACTATGAGGATTAAGTTAGGATTGGAAAAACCTTGAATCATGAACAATGAACCAAAAGTATGAAGATAAACAATAATGTATGAGGTAATAAAGGTAACCATGAACAATGAACCTTTAACCATGAACCCTAAAATGGGATTGTACCATCATCGTGACTTAATTGGTTCTCGTGAAGCATTTATAAAAGAAAATTTGAACATATAAATATATGAAAACAGCACTTATTACTGGTATTACTGGTCAAGATGGAAGTTACTTGGCCGAGTTTTTGTTGGAGAAAGGTTATGATGTACATGGAACGATTCGTAGAAGTTCTGTGGACTTCAGAGAGCGTATTGCTCACTTGGAAGGCACGCCACACTTTCATTTGCATTATGCAGATTTGGGAGACTCTATGAGTGTGCTGGGTGTGATAGGTAAGGTTAAGCCCGATGAGATATATAACTTGGCTGCTCAGAGCCACGTTCAGGTGAGCTTCGACTCACCCGAGTTTACGGCTGATGTCGACGCCGTAGGCGTGCTGAGAATACTGGAAGCCGTAAGGCAGTTGGGCATGACGGATACATGCCGTATTTACCAAGCGAGCACGAGCGAGCTGTATGGTAAAGTGGAAGAGGTTCCACAGAACGAGAACACCCCTTTCCATCCCTATAGCCCGTATGCTGTTGCTAAGCAGTACGGCTTCTGGATTGTGAAAGAATACAGAGAGGCTTACAATATGTACTGCTGCTCCGGCATCCTGTTTAACCACGAGAGCGAGCGTCGCGGAGAGACGTTCGTGACTCGTAAGATTACGCTGGCTGCTGCTCGCATCTCTCAGGGCTTACAGGATTGCTTGTATTTGGGAAACATGGATTCTTTGCGCGACTGGGGCTATGCCAAAGACTATGTAGAATGTATGTGGCTGATTCTTCAGCAAGAGAAACCTGAGGACTTTGTGATTGCTACAGGTGTGCAGCATTCTGTACGCGAGTTTACAGAACTGGCATTCAAACACGCAGGCATTGAACTGAAGTTTGAAGGCGAAGGTATCAACGAGAAGGGTATTGTGGTAAGTGGCCCTGAGAACTTGATTGGTAAGACTGTTGTTGCCGTTTCTGAGGATTTCTATCGTCCTACGGACGTTGTTAACCTTTGGGGTGATCCTACTAAGGCAAAAGCGAAGTTGAAGTGGAACCCGAATAAGACCAGCTTCGAGGAACTTGTACGCATTATGGTAGAAGCCGACATTGCTAAAGTAGCAGCAGAAGGTGCTGCCGCGAAGGTTCGCACCAACTTGGCTGAGTACCTCGAAAAGGGAATTGTAAAGTAAATCAAGAATTAGAGAATTTGAGAATTATATTCCCTTAGATCAATAATGGTCAAGAATTAGCGAATTAGAGAATTAAGGCTGCCTTTGGCAGCAAAACAAATTCTTAAATTCTATCCATTCTAGATAGTAGAAAAAAGAGAAAAATTAATTCTTCAATTCTCGAATTCTAGATAATAGAAAAACTCAATGGCCTTGATTTATCCTGAACTTAGTAAGAAGATTCTTGGAATTGCAATGCAACTGCATCGTGAGATGGGATGCGGGTTCAAAGAGAAGGTATATCAAGATGCATTTGAGGTATTGCTCAAAGAAGAAGGTGTTAAGTACGAAAGAGAGAAACATATTGATCTTGTCTTTCACGGAGTAAAACTAGAGCACGACTTTTTCTATGATTTCTTGATTGAAGATAGAATAGGTGTAGAACTGAAAGCCGTTTCTGAGATAATCGGAGAATTTGAATCACAGATAATCAATTATCTGCATGTGAGTAATCACAAGTTAGGTTTGCTGCTTAACTTTGGGGCCACCAGTCTGGAATACCGCTGGTATCCGAATGAATGGCACCATAGAGAATGCGCAAGCATAGGTTAAATTCTCTAATTCTCAAATTCTTGAAATAAAATAATTATCATGCTTGATAAAAGTAGTAAGATTTATGTAGCAGGCCACAACGGCCTTGTGGGCTCTGCCATTTGGAATAACCTGCTGCAGAGGGGATATACGAACCTTGTGGGCAGGAGTCATAAGGAGTTGGACTTGACGGACCAGGTGGCAGTTCGTAAGTTCTTCGATGAAGAGCGTCCTGATGCAGTGGTTTTGGCTGCTGCCTTTGTAGGTGGTATTATGGCCAACTCGCTTTATCGCGCTGACTTCATCATGATGAACATGAAGATTCAGTGCAATGTCATCTCAGAGGCGTATGCGCATGGGGTTAAGAAGTTGCTATTCTTGGGAAGCACATGTATTTATCCGAAGAATGCACCGCAGCCCATGAAGGAGGACTGCCTCCTCACCAGCCCGCTGGAGTACACCAACGAGGAGTACGCCATTGCCAAGATTGCAGGCTTAAAGATGTGTGAGAGCTACAATTTGCAATATGGTACCAACTATATTGCCGTGATGCCCACCAATCTCTATGGCCCCAATGATAACTTCCACTTGGAGAACTCCCATGTCATGCCCGCCATGATGCGTAAGGTCTACCTTGCCAAGCTCATCCACGATGGCGCGTGGGACAAGATTGCCGTTGACCTCAACAAACGCCCCGTCGAAGGCGTCACCGGTTCTGGTCTGTCAAGAATTAGCGAATTAGAGAATAGCAGTGCAGTCAATAAAGAAGAATTCTCAAATTCTCAAATTCTTGATAATAGAAAGAAAGCACTTGATGTTCTCGCCAAATACGGTATCTATGATAACCGAGTCGTATTGTGGGGTACGGGAAAGCCATTGCGCGAGTTCCTTTGGAGCGAGGATATGGCCGATGCCTCAGTCCATGTTCTGCTGAACGTGAACTTCAGCGACATCATTGGCATCGAGAAATACAGCTCTGTCCATTTCGGTGCCAGCACCGATGGTGCAGTTGATAGAAACCACAGCGCCGGGCGTGGTGGTTATATCCCCAGCCTTGGCGAAATCCGCAACTGCCATATCAATGTAGGCACAGGCAAGGAACTCACCATCCGTGAACTCTCCCAGCTCGTTGTCAAGGCCGTAGGCTTTGAGGGCGAAGTAGCCTTTGATGCCAGCAAGCCTGATGGCACTATGCGCAAGCTCATCGATGTCACCAAACTGCACTCTTTGGGTTGGACGCATAAGGTGGAGATAGAACAAGGAGTCCAGAAATTGTTCGAGTGGTACAAGCAAAGCTTGGAATCATAAAGAGGCTTGCAGCCACATTATGATTCAGTAAAGTGGTATTTATCACTCTTGCAGAGAGATAAGGGGACTTTATAAAACGACAGTAGCTTGGCTCCAGTCATTTAACATTTTAACATTTAACATTAGGAATAAGGTCACTTCAGGCACATCAGTGCTTTGCGCAGATAAGCCTTCCGCTCTGAAAAGAGGTGGCATATAGATGAGAATATTCTTCGGCTGGCGCATAAGAAATCATTAGTCATTCATCTAGAGTATTATTATGAGAAAGAAGAAAATATCACGATGGAATTATACCCCCCAGATGGAGGACATGCTCTTCTTGGCTAATATTTTAGACGAGATGACCTTCAATTATACCCTGGATTCATTCAAGGCTTCCGTTCATAATATTTTTTCTTTGATACGTGAGTGTATTGAGACAATCAACGATATTGAAGAAGAAACCATTAAAAAAGGAGCCTTGCCTCCAGTTATTGAGGAAGTAAAGGATGAAATGGAGAAAGATTCAATTATGAGCCAAGTATGCAAGACTAATAGATTGGATCTTCTTTTACCGAAAATAGATAATAATACAGAACGAGATGAGCTTAGAACAATACTAGAGATGTTTATATCTCCAAGTATAGTTAAGCAATATAATGAATTGATTAAGAAGACTTTGTCGGAAACAATAAAAGCAGCGACAAATCAAAAGAAAAAAATAGAAAAACTTTCTCGACAGTTTGTCGCTCAGATGAAGTTTATGGGGTACCCGAATGCTTCAATTTATAAGAAAACAAAGGATTTCTTTTTTAGTCAAAATACTAATATCCAGAGTGTAAATGACATTGATAATTTCCTTTCATTATTTGATTTTGATAAACAGGAATTTGTAGTTTGCTTGTTTGGAAGCTCTCTTTATGATTACATTAAAAATTCATTGCAGAATGTAGGAATTGACATCAATAATACATTTGTGCCCTCACAATGGGATGCGTCATTTGCTAATTATGATAATTTACAGAATCAGTCAAAGTACATCCTGGTTAAAATAGAAGGCTACGACGAATATGCAGCTTTGGCTAATGCTATAGATAAGGTTGTGCATTTTACTTCACTATACACTTTCTTCCATCATAAAGAAAGATTTAAGTATGTGAATGATTTTAGTCTAGTTCAAAGAACAAAAGATGGTCATTGTTTTAAGGTTAGAATGCCCATGCCTCAGATTATAGCATGTAAAGATGAAAAGCCGCAGAAAGCAGCCCTTC